>Ga0209281_1000013_pt1 | contig 653449 bp, 588 predicted proteins | sample MedtruBG_FD_187514 | JGI IMG/M metagenome (GOLD analysis project Ga0209281, IMG submission 187514) | Root nodule microbial communities of legume samples collected from California, USA - Medicago truncatula BG (SPAdes) (version 2) | ecosystem: Host-associated > Plants > Roots > Nodule | place... | reverse complement strand
TTCTCGCGGAGTAACTTGTGATGCTGATAATCTGTTGACTAGCAGTCTGACTCCACAAGCACCCACACGAATTGCTTGATTCAGTTGTTAAAGAGCGGTTGGTTAAGATCTTTCGTCTCAACCGAGGTGCGCATCTTACAGCGCATCTTTTCAATTTGCAACCTTAAAAGTTTCTGATTTTTCAACAAAATCAACTACTTAAACCAAGAGCCAGATCAAACTGCTCGTTAGCGGGAGGCGAATAGTACAGCATTTAAATACGTGGTCAACCCCCCACCTGAAAATTATTCTGCCTTACCAAAGCGCCCGGGCTGCCACCACGAAAACCACCAGCACCTATATAAAGCATCGGACAGCACAGAACCCAAATCACGTCGCCTGGACATGCAGGCACAACGACGTCGAGAAAACACTACGACATATGGATACCCAGGAATCCCGAGAGCATGACGGGTATCGCGCGGAAAACGCCAGAGAACGCGCAGAACCGGAACGGACTGGCGCGGCATAAAGGGCACCTCATCCCGACCAACATGACAGAAACGAAAAAGCCCCTGAAATGTTTAACCATTTCAGGGGCTTCGTCTTGTTCAATAATGGCGGAGAGATAGGGATTCGAACCCTAGGTACCGGTGAAGGTACAACGGATTTCGAATCCGTCCCATTCGGCCACTCTGGCATCTCTCCAACGGCGCGCATCATAACAACACTTTCGCAGGAAGCGAACCCCCTAAGCGAAATATTTCTGTGCTATCAGATGCTTGCGTCGGTTAAAGCGGTACGCCCAGACGATTGGCGACTTCTTCGTAGGCTTCGATGACGTCACCGAGGCCCTGACGGAAGCGGTCCTTGTCCATTTTCTTGCCGGTGGCCTTGTCCCACAGACGGCAGCCGTCCGGGCTGAATTCGTCGCCCAGCACGATGGAACCATCGTGGAACACGCCGAATTCCAGCTTGAAGTCGACCAGCAGCAGGCCGGCGTCGTCGAACAGCTTGCTCAGGACTTCGTTGACCTTGAGCGACAGTTCTTTCATGCGAACCAGTTGCTCGGCGGTGCCCCAGCCAAAGGCCACGACGTGGGATTCGTTGATGAACGGATCGCCCTTGGCGTCATCCTTCAGGAACAGTTCGAAGGTGTATGGGTTGAGCTTCATGCCCTCTTCAACACCCAGACGCTTGACCAGGCTGCCGGCGGCGTAGTTACGCACGACGCACTCGACCGGGATCATGTCCAGCTTCTTCACCAGGCACTCGTTGTCGCCCAGCAATTTGTCGAATTGGGTCGGTACGCCGGCCGCTTCGAGCTTCTGCATGATGAAGGCGTTGAACTTGTTGTTCACCATGCCTTTGCGGTCGAGCTGTTCGATGCGCTTGCCGTCGAACGCCGAGGTGTCGTTGCGAAACAGCAGGATCAAACGGTTAGCGTCGTCGGTCTTGTAAACCGACTTGGCTTTGCCGCGGTAGAGTTCTTCACGTTTTTCCATGATGGGCTCCGCTTGCTAAGTAGATGGGCTAGGCGATGTGTCGCCAGTCGAGCCCTGAATCTTGATCGGCCAGTTGCAGCCAGTCCGGGTCGCACCCGAGGGTGTCGACAAAACATTGCCGGGCCAGCTGCGGCAGGTTGTTCTTGCTGCTCAGATGGGCCAGGACCAGGTGTTGCAGGTCTTTCCAGCCCAGCTCGGACACCAGGAATGCCGCCTGGTGGTTATTCAAATGCCCCAGTTCACCGCCCACCCGCTGCTTGAGAAAGTACGGGTAGTGACCGCGAGCCAGCATGTCACGGCAATGGTTGGACTCGATCATCAACGCATCGAGGTCCCGATAGCCGTCCAGCACCTTGTCACAATACGAACCCAGGTCGGTCAACAGGCCGAAGCGCCGTAAACCATCACTGAAAACATACTGCGTCGGTTCTTGTGCATCGTGGGCCACGGCAATGACACCGATGCTCAAGTCGCCGATTTGCAGCTGCGCGCCGCCGGCCAGAAAGCCTGCGGGTTCAATCGGTTTGCGCATCCCGCGCAAGGTCCCGCGACTGAGGTAGACAGGCAGATTGTAGCGCCGAGACAGCAAACCCACGCCATGCACGTGGTCGGCATGTTCGTGGGTCACGAGTATCGCGCTCAGCTGCGCTGGGTTCACACCCAGGCGCAGCAGGCGTTTTTCGGTTTCCCGCAGGGAAAAACCACAATCGACCAATACGTACGTATCAGCGCTGGCTATCAGCGTGCCGTTCCCTTGACTACCGCTGCCGAGAACGGCAAAACGCATAGGATCAGCCCAGGTTGTCCTGAATCTTGCTCAACACTTTACGCGCCACGTCTGCCGGCGCCACGGTGTTGATGTTTTTCTCGACGGTGACCTGTACGTTCTCGCCAACCTTGCTCAGGCGAACCTGATAACGCTCGGCGCGGGCCTCAAGCTCTTCCTTGCTCGGCGCGCTGCCGAACAGGCCGCTGAAGAAGCCTGGCTTGTCGTCTTTGCTCTCGGCTTTTTCGGCCAGGTTGATGTAGTACAGGCCCAGGCTGCGGTTAATGTCTTCAACACGCCATTCGCCTTGTTCCAGCGCACGACCGACACTTGACCAGGCACGATCCAGATCGGTACCGACGTTCAGCACAGGGTTGCCGCTGCCGTCTTCACTCAGGCTGACACGGCTAGGCGCGTCGAAATCACGAGAGGCCAGCATGGAGACCGAACCGCCCTTCTCGGAGATACGACTCATGCTCACGAGCATGTCGTCGACCAGTGCCGCATCCAGGCCAGTGTTGACCGAACGGTTGGTGAAGGCCACGTCGGCGGTGCTGCCGGCAGGACGCTCGGCGCTGACCACATAGACTTCACTGGTGTTGCGCTGCACGCCCGGCTCGATGCGCACCCGCACGCGGGTTTCGCTGTCCGTGCTGACACCGGCCGCGCTCAGGCGCTTGGCCACGGCCGCGGACAGTTCATCGGAATGCTGCCAGGTCGTGGTGAATTCACCGGTTTGCGGACGCTGTTCATCCAGACGGAAACCGTTGTCCTGGAAGAACTGAACGGCCACTGGCCAGATTTCAGCCGGCGGATTCTGCGCCAGGATGGAGCTGGAGCCGCCGCTCTTCTGCAGGGAGTAGGCACTGGCGTCGGCACCCGCGGTCAGCGGCTGTGGCCGAGGAACGATGTATTCGCCCTTGGCGGTGTCATCGGCCACGTTGCGCGGGATCGGCAACAGCGGATCCAGACGCTTGGCGTCATGGATATCCTGCGGTATTTGCATCGGTGCAGTCTGTTGCGCTTCCAGGTAATCGCTACCACGGTCACGGAAATAACCTTCCGGGCCCCAGACCCATCCACAGCCACTGGTGCTGGAGATAATCAAGGCAAGTGCGGAAAGTCCGGCCATTCGCTTCATGCGTTGTACTTCCTCAATTAAACCAGGACGCCGCACTGGCGCAGGGCCGTGCGCAGCGTTTCGTGACAAGGTGTGCTCAGCCAGGTCAACGGCAGGCGAATGCCTTCGTGCATCAGGCCCATTTCAACCAAAGCCCATTTCACCGGAATCGGGTTGGCTTCGATGAACAGGTCCTTGTGCAGCGGCATCAGTTTTTCGTTGATTGCCCGTGCGGTCTCGGCATCGCCCTTGAGGGCGGCCTCGCACAGATCGGCCATTTCACGCGGCGCGACGTTGGCGGTGACGGAGATGTTGCCCTTGCCGCCCATCAGGATCAGCTCGACGGCGGTCGGATCATCGCCGGAAAGGACGATGAAGTCCTTGCTTACGCCGTCGAGGATAGCCTTGGCGCGCTTGAGGTCGCCGGTCGCTTCCTTGATACCGATGATGTTCGGCACGGTGGACAGGCGGATCACGGTTTCGGCCTGCATGTCACAGGAGGTGCGACCAGGAACGTTATAGAGAATCTGCGGGATGTCGACCGACTCGGCGATGTGCTTGAAGTGCAGGTACAGGCCTTCCTGGGTCGGCTTGTTGTAGTACGGCACTACCAGCAGGCAGGCATCGGCGCCGGCTTCCTTGGCATTACGGGTCAATTCGACGGCTTCGCGGGTCGAATTGGCGCCGGTACCGGCGATCACCGGAATACGGCCATTGACCTGCTTGACTACCGCCTTGATGACGGCGATATGTTCATCGACATCAAGGGTTGCCGATTCGCCGGTGGTACCGACGGCGACAATGGCATGGGTGCCGTTTTCAAGGTGGAAGTCCACGAGTTTGCTGAGGCTGTCCCAGTCAAGACGCCCCTGTGCATCCATGGGTGTGACCAGTGCCACCATACTGCCCGCAATCATGAAACCGCTCCTGCCGGAAAAAGAGAGCCGTAATGGTACTGGCGCCAAGATGCTTGCACAAGCGAAGTACTGTGCTGCCGCCATTCCCCTTGGCGCCGGTTTTCGCTACCCTTCAGACTTTGATCGGTACAGACAAGCTCGTGCGTCGGGTTTCAGCCTCCATTTTCGGCATCACAAGCCCTGATCCAGCGTTGCCGCCTCTCGCTCCCGCCCTGCCGGAGCACGTCGCAACCTGCCTTCCGGGGTTTTCTGAATTCGCATCCGCAGGCTCGCTCCCGGCATAACGACCTCTGGACGTACCGACCGCTCATCGCTTTAGGAATGCTGCATGTCCACCCCCACAGTTCGCGAACAATTCCTTGTTATCAGTGCCCTCGGCGCCAACCCCATGGAGCTGACCAACGTCCTGTGCCGCGCCAGCCATGAAAACCGCTGCGCCGTTGTCACCTCTCGCCTGACCCGCCATGGCGAATGCAGTGCCCTGGTGCTGGAAATCTCCGGTAGCTGGGATGCCTTGGCACGCCTGGAAGGCAGCCTGCCTGTACTGGCCAAGCGGCATGCATTCACGGTCAACGTGGTGCGCAGCGCGGCCCTGGAAAACCGCCCCCAGGCCCTGCCGTACGTCGCTTATGTCAGCTCGGCCTACCGCTCGGACATCATCAACGAGCTGTGCCAGTTCTTCATGGACCACAATGTCGAACTGGAAAACCTGACCTGCGACACCTACCAGGCTCCGCAGACCGGCGGCACCATGCTCAACGCCACGTTTACCGTGACCTTGCCGGCCGGCGTGCAAATCAGCTGGCTGCGCGATCAGTTCCTGGATTTTGCCGACGCGCTGAACCTCGATGCCCTGATCGAACCCTGGCGCCCACAGAACCCAATGTAAGGAAGCTTTCATGGCCGTTGCCATCGACCAACCGGTTGCCGATTTCGAAGCCCCCGCCACCAGCGGCCAGACCGTCAGCCTCGCCGGCCTGAAGGGCAAGCAAGTGGTGATCTACTTCTACCCCAAGGACAGCACGCCGGGCTGCACGACCGAGGGGCAGGGCTTTCGTGATCAATACGCTGCGTTCAAGGCCGCCAATACCGAAGTGTTCGGCGTGTCGCGCGACAGCCTGAAATCCCACGAGAACTTCAAGTGCAAACAGGAATTCCCCTTTGAGCTGATCAGCGACAAGGACGAAGCCATCTGCCAGCTGTTCGACGTGATCAAGCTGAAAAAGCTCTATGGCAAGGAATACATGGGCGTGGATCGCAGCACGTTCCTGATCGACGCCAACGGCGTACTGCGTCAGGAATGGCGCGGTGTGAAGGTGCCGGGGCATGTTGATGCGGTATTGGCTGCCGCTCAGGCCCTGAATAAAGCCTGACCTTTAAAAGATCGCAGCCTGCGGCAGCTCCTACAGGATTACGCATTTATCTGTAGGAGCTGCCGCAGGCTGCGATCTTTCTACAATCTAAAGCAACGGTGCCACCACCGGCTCCTTGCGCGGCCACGCATCCAGCACAGCCTTGAACAGCGTCGCCAGGGGAATCGCAAAGAATACCCCCCAGAAGCCCCACAACCCGCCAAACAACAGCACTGCGCAGATGATCGCCACCGGGTGCAGGTTGACCGCCTCCGAGAACAGCAATGGCACCAACACGTTACCATCCAGCGTCTGAATGATCCCGTAGACCGCCATCAGGTATATGAACTGATCGCTCCAGCCCCACTGGAACAGCGCAATCAAAAACACGGGTACGGTCACCACCACGGCGCCGACATAAGGCACCACCACCGAAATCCCCACCAGCAGAGCCAGCAGCGCTGCGTAGTTGAGTTCAAGAACAACAAAGGCGATGTAGGTCACGCCACCGCAAATGAAGATTTCGATGACCTTGCCGCGAATGTAATTGGCGATCTGCCGGTTCATTTCATGAGCGACCCGGGTGATCAACGCCCGCTCACGGGGCAGGTAACCGCGCACCCACTGGCCAATCATGGCCCGATCCTTGAGGAAGAAAAACACCAGGATCGGCACCAGCACCAGGTAGATCATGATGTTCACCAGCAACGGCAGGCTCGACAGCGAGAACGTCAGTGCCCACTGGCCAAACTTGCCGATTTCACCCCGCGCCACTTCGATGGCCCGCAACACCTGCTCGTCGGATACCAGGTGCGGATAGCGCTCGGGTAGCAACAGCAACAGCGACTGCCATTTGGCAAGCATGCCGGGCAATTCGTTGAACAAGGTGATCAGTTGGTGCCATAGCAATGGCACGACCACCACGATGAATACCAGCAACAGCCCCATGAACAATGCAAAGACCAGCCCCACCGCTGCCCAGCCCGGCACGCGCAAGCGCTCGAGGGTCACCACCAGCCCCTGCATCAGGTACGCCAGCACCATGCCCGCGAGCACCGGCGCCAGCATACCGCCCAGGGTCAGCACGACGGTGAATGCCAGAAATAGCAGGACAGCCAGCACCACCGCTTCTTCATCGGAAAAATAGCGCTGAATCCAGTCGCGTAACACTTTGAACATCAATAATCCTTAGGAGCAAACGCAGCCGGGTTCAGGCCTTTTTCAACCAGTAGCGGTAAACACCCGCATCATCTTCTTCACGAAGCAGGGTATGACCGGCCAATCGGGCAAAGGTGCGAAAGTCGCGCTGCGAACCCGCATCGGTGGCGATGACCTTGAGTACCGCACCACTGGCCAGCCGGTTGAGCTCCATCTTGGCCTTTAGCAACGGCAATGGGCAATTGAGACCACTGGCATCCAGTTCAACGTCATGCTCTACAGCGTCGGTCATTGCATCACTCCGGGTCAGATGGTTGAGATGCCTAGAATATCTGGTCGCAACGCCGGTGTCCGGCTACAGTAAGGTCTTTGTCGACTAAGGCTTTGTGCATGACATTTTTGCGCCCTACCCTGCTGACGCTCGCTTGCCTGCTCGCCTCACCGGGCTTCGCCGACGACCTGCCGTCACTCGGCGACGCCAGTTCTGCCATTGTCTCACCGCAACAGGAGTACCAGCTCGGCCGCGCCTGGCTGGCCATGTTGCGCAGTCAGGTTTCACAGCTCAACGATCCGCAACTCAAGAATTACGTGGAATCCAGCGTCTACCGACTGTTGGAGACCAGCCAGGTCACTGACCGGCGCCTGGAGTTCATCCTGATAAACAGCCCGCAGCTCAACGCCTTTGCGGCACCCGGCGGGATCGTCGGGGTGAACGGTGGTTTGTTCCTCTACGCCCAGACCGAAGGCGAATACGCTTCGGTACTGGCGCACGAATTGGCTCACTTGTCGCAGCGCCACTTTGCCCGGGGCGTCGAAGCGCAGCAACGCATGCAAGTACCCATGATGGCTGCATTGCTGGCGGGTATCGTGGTGGCAGCCGCAGGTGGCGGTGACGCCGGGATTGCTGCCATTGCAGGCACACAGGCCGCCGCCATCCAGGAACAGCGGCGATTCTCGCGCCAGAACGAGCAGGAAGCCGACCGTATCGGCCTCCTCAATCTGGAAAAGGCCGGTTACGACCCCCGCTCGATGCCCAGCATGTTCGAACGCCTGGGGCGTCAGTACCGCTACGATGCCAAGCCACCGGAATTTCTGCTGACTCACCCGGTCACCGAGTCGCGTATCGCCGACACCCGCAACCGCGCCGAACAGTTTCCAGCGGGCGGCATCGAAGACAGCATGCGCTATCAACTGATTCGCGCGCGCGTCCAGTTGATCTATGAAGAAACCCCGGGGCTCGGCGCCAAGCGCTTCCGAGCCCAGCTCGACGAAAACCCGAAAAACGACGTGGCGCGCTACGGCCTGGCAATTGCCCAGATCAAGGGCGGTCAACTGAACGAAGCACGGGAAAACCTCAAGCTATTGCTGGCCAAGTCACCCAACGAAATCATCTACAACCTGGCTCAGGTCGATCTGGATATCACCAATAATCGCCTGGCGGATGCCCAGTCCCGGGTTGACCGGTTGATGGGCCAATACGCTGGCAACTACCCGCTGAACCAGATTCGCGTCGACCTGCTGCTCAAGCAAAACCGTACTGCGGATGCGGAGAAAGCCCTCGAAGGCCTGCTCAAATCCCGTCCGGATGACCCGGACGTGTGGTATCAGGTTGCCGAGACGCGCGGCCTGTCGGGCAACATCATCGGCCTGCATCAGGCTCGCGCCGAATACTTTGCGCTGGTCGGCGACTACAAACAGGCCATTCAGCAACTGGACTTCGCCAAACGCCGGGCAGGCAGCAATTTCCCGCTGTCTTCGCGGATCGACGCGCGGCAACGTGAGCTGATGGAACAGGAGCGAATGATCAAGGACATGATGGGCTGACGCCCCGGTGACAAAAACTTCGGAAAAAAAAACCGCCTCTTTCGAGGCGGTTTTTTATTCAACCAACAACCGGGTTATTCAGCCAGCTTGAAGGTGATGAAGCTCGCACGCCCCTGACGCAGTACCCGCATCGACACCGAACGGTTCTTTGGCAGCGCCTTGGCGATGTCCGCGAACTCCTTGGTGGAACCGATGGCCTGGTTGTTCAGGTGGGTGATCACATCACCGGGCTGCAAGCCGATCAGGGCGGCAGGGCCGTCTTGCACTTCCTTGATCAGCACACCCCCCTTGAGGTCGTAGGTTTTCTTCTGCTCGTCAGTCAACTCGACCACGGAAACACCCAGGCGATTGCTGCTGCGCTCGATGCCGGATTTTGGCAGCGCGTCCAGTTCCTTGCCTTCTTCCGGAATCGCGCCGACCGTCAACTCGACATTCTTGCGCTTGCCGTCACGAATCACTTCCAGATCGGCCTTGGTACCAGATTTCAATGCGCCAACGAGGTGCGGCAGGTCGGCCGACATAACGATTGGTTGACCGTTCATGCTCAGGATCACGTCGCCCACTTGCAGGCCACCCTTGGCAGCCGGGCCATCATCCTGGATCTGGGCAACCAGCGCACCGGCCGGTTTCTCCAGGCCGAACGACTCGGCCAGGTCCTTGCTCACTTCCTGAATCACGACACCCAGCCAGCCACGGCTGACCTTGCCACCGGATTTCAGCTGATTGGAAACATCCATGGCCACGTCGATCGGGATCGCAAACGACACGCCCATGAAGCCACCGGAGCGGGTATAGATCTGGGAGTTGATCCCCACCACCTCACCGTTGAGGTTGAACAGCGGACCACCGGAGTTACCCGGGTTGATCGGCACGTCAGTCTGGATGAATGGCACATAGTTTTCGTTCGGCAGGCTGCGACCGACGGCACTGACGATGCCTTGGGTCACGGTGTGGTCAAAGCCGAACGGCGAGCCGATCGCGACAACCCATTGGCCAGCCTTCAGGTCCTGGGATTTACCGAGCTTGAGCACGGGCAGATCCTTGCCTTCGATTTTCAGCAGCGCCACGTCGGAACGTGGATCGGTACCGATCAGCTTGGCTTTCATTTCGCTGCGATCGGCCAGGCGAACGAGGATTTCGTCAGCATCGGCGATCACGTGGTTGTTGGTCAGGATATAGCCATCGGAAGAGATGATGAAACCCGAGCCCAGGGAAGTTGCCTCGCGCTGACGGTCACGAGGTGAGCGCGATTGTGGCGGCACGCCCCGTTCGAAGAATTCGCGCAGCATCGGCGGCAAGCCTTCGAGATCGGGCATTTGCTGGCTGACTTTGCGATCCGGCAGCTTTTGCGTGGTACTGATGTTCACGACTGCAGGCGAGGCCTGTTCGACCAGTTGCGTAAAGTCAGGCAATTCGACCGCTTGGGCGGTGACCGCCTGACCGAGCACCAGCACGGTGGCAATAATGGAAAGGTAGGATTTCAAGCGTGGTATCGACATACGGCTCCCGTTACGACGAGCATGGTTAAGCGATATGGAGCAAGGAACACCGGGAACGATACGCCGGTATTTTTGTTCCGGGAACAACAAACAAGGCCAGAGCCGAGGGGCTCTGACCTATAAGAAATTTACGGGATTTTTGCAAATTGAAATGCTCACGAAACATTTCGAATTCAGCTCACTGCTTGGTTGCAGCGGCGTCGGTGCGCATCGAAAGCGCTATCCGTTCAGCAGTACCGACCGGTATCTCGCCGACGACGGTCACCATCATGTCGCCCTGTGCCGTGGCCAGGCGCCGGGAAACCGCAACGGTCGGCCCCAACTGAGTACGGGTGTCGGTGACTGTTGCGCCATTCAACGGCTCGAGGAACACCGAAAAGCGCGTCAGGCCATCGTCATACATCAGGCTGTTGACCTGGGTCTTGGTCTGCGGATCCTTGCGAGCGGTGCTGCTGGTCAGCTCAAAGCCGGGCGGCAGCCAGTCGGAACGCCAGACCTGGGCAGACTTGACGGCAGAAGCCTTGTCACTTTCAAGATTGACCGGCTTGCAATCATTACTGGCCTGCAGGTCTTTTTCGGAAGGAACGTCAGCGGTATCCAGTTGTGTGAACTGGAAGCGCTCCAACAACCGTCCCTTGTCGTCCAGCAGCAAGGACTTCAGAGGCAGGCCGGTCTCTTTATCCAGATGCAGTTCAAAACCGTAGCGGTGCTGATCGCGGGGTGTCAGCGATACAATCACCGCCGCACGCCCGGCGACACGCGACTTGCCGATGACGGCGAGGTCATACCAATTCTTGAGCTTTTGGGGATCGAGTGCACGGGCAGCGGAGTTCGGTGAGTCACCAAGCCCTGCTATCAGCGTGCCGCTGACGCATTGGGTTTGCCCATCAATGCGAACGACTTCCTGAGCGGAACCGTCGAGCTGGATCAAGCGCTCGCGGACCTTTCCATCCTGGACGAGGTGCCAGATGTTATGGGTAGAAAAACTACCGTTACGCTCGTAGACGAAAGTACCCTGAAAGCTTTGCTGTTGCTCTGCCTGGCCCAGGCGGGTCAACCAGTCCCGGGCTTCATCGGCTTGGGCTGGAACGATGAACCAGCCGCTGAGCAGAAGCGAAAGTAGAGGTATGGCGCGCATGATCCTCCTTAACGGTTTTCCAGGCTTGCGGCACGAGCGTACGGCAGAGCGCTCTCAGTGCCTTTCAGTGCAGCCTGTTGTGCGTGTTGGCGCAAGTACCCTGGCAGACGCTGATCGTGCCAGCCTGGCTGACCTTGCAATACGCCGCTGGCCATTGGGCCGGTAGCATCCGAACTCTCATTGTAGCCTGCCAGAACGGCTGGGCCTTTTACTTGAGGAACGGCCAATCCGGGCTGGGTGGATTGCTGGGCCAATTCGACACCGGCGATCTCATCCTGGTTGTACAGACGCACACCGGCGAGCACCGCCAGGGTCACGGAAGCAGCAACCGCCAGACGACCCAGGCTGCGCCATGGACCACGGGAGGCTTTTGCCGGTACGGCTTCGTCAGCCAGGGCAGCAGAAACAGCCGCGGCGATGTCCAGGCGTGGAAGCAGCAGATCCTTGTGCATCACTGCCCGAGCGATCTGATAACGAGCCCAGGTATCACGGGTTTCAACATCGTCACAGGCATTCAATACCCGACGCAATTCCAATTCGTCCGCTTCGTTATCCATCACTGCGGACAGCGATTCCTGCAGGGCTTCACGACTCATGGCGTTCCTCTCTTGGCTGTCGCCGCTGTCTTTAGTTTTCCTGCAACAACGGCTGCAGGGCTTTGTCGATGGCCTCCCGGGCGCGGAAGATCCGGGAGCGCACGGTGCCTACCGGACATTGCATGACGCTCGCAATGTCCTCGTAACTCAGACCATCAAACTCACGTAAAGTTAAAGCCGTACGCAAATCTTCCGGCAGTTGCTGAATGGTTCGATGGACGGTGCCCTCGATCTCATCCCGCAGCAAGGCCCGCTCTGGCGACTCGAGATCCTTGAGGCCATGATCGCCATCGTAGAACTCTGCATCCTCGGAACTGACATCGCTATCCGGCGGCCGACGGCCGCGTGAAACCAGATAGTTTTTCGCCGTGTTGATGGCGATGCGGTAAAGCCACGTATAAAACGCGCTGTCTCCGCGAAAATTTCCAAGTGCACGGTATGCCTTGATAAAGGCTTCTTGTGCCACATCCTGGGCTTCATGGGTGTCGTGCACGAAACGCACGATCAACCCGAGAATTTTGTGCTGGTATTTCAGCACTAGCAGATCGAAAGCACGCTTGTCGCCGCGCTGAACGCGTTCGACCAGTTGCTGATCCTCTTCCTGGGTTAGCATGAACACTCCTCGATGAGCTCGGAGGAGGATTGCAGAAGTAAACCACCAGACTTGCAAACATAGACTCGGTCTTTTCGCAAAAGTTCTCCCCCTCCAGGCAAGTTTCCTGCGGGCTCTGATTTGGCACGCACGAAAAGCGCAGCACGAGTTGACCCGGCTGCGCGGATAATCTTGTCATCGGACTCTTCAGCAAGGATCGAACTGCAATCCCGCACTGAAGCCGACACTGTCCCTTGTTTCAGGCAACCGTCTATTGATCTTGGCCCTTTGGCAAAAGTTCCAAATATTTATAGCCGTGCCAACCCGACATTGTGCAACCGTGAAGGGAAAAAGACTGTTAAATCGGCGATACAGTCATTCTCGCGCCCAACGGGCAGAAAAACATCCGACGAAGCGACCGATATTTTGCGTCACGGTAGTTTCACAATGCCATGTCAGCTCGGGTATTGTGCCGCTCCCCCCCTCTATATACTAGTGGGCTGTGCGGCTGCATCGACTCGACAGTCCAGTTGCGCCACCCCCGACCCGGGTCGCTTTGAGCGGAATCCTGAAATGAGCCAACAGTTTCAACACGATGTTCTGGTAATTGGCAGCGGTGCTGCCGGCTTGAGCCTTGCGCTGACCTTGCCCGGTCATTTGCGCATCGCCGTTCTGAGCAAGGGCAACCTCGCCAATGGCTCGACTTTCTGGGCCCAGGGCGGCGTTGCGGCCGTGCTGGATGACACCGACACCGTTGAATCCCATGTCGATGACACTCTCAATGCCGGTGGCGGCCTGTGCCATGAGGACGCAGTGCGTTTTACCGTCGAGCACAGCCGGGAGGCGATTCAATGGCTGATCGACCAGGGCGTGCCCTTTACCCGCGATGAACAGTCGAGTACCGAAGATGGCGGGTTCGAGTTCCACCTCACCCGCGAGGGCGGTCACAGCCATCGGCGCATCATCCATGCCGCCGATGCCACCGGTGCGGCCATTTTCACCACCCTGCTCGACCAGGCAAGGAAACGACCGAACATCGAACTGTTGGAGCAACGGGTTGCGGTTGACCTGATCACCGAGAAACGCCTGGGACTCGAAGGTGATCGCTGCCTCGGCGCCTATGTGCTCAATCGCGGCACTGGCGAAGTCGACACCTACGGCGCCCGTTTTGTGATCCTCGCCTCCGGTGGCGCGGCCAAGGTTTACCTCTACACCAGCAACCCTGACGGCGCCTGCGGTGACGGCATCGCCATGGCCTGGCGTTCGGGCTGCCGGGTGGCGAACCTGGAATTCAACCAGTTCCACCCTACTTGCCTGTATCACCCGCAAGCCAAGAGCTTCCTGATCACCGAAGCCCTGCGAGGCGAAGGTGCGCACCTTAAGCTGCCCAATGGCGAGCGCTTCATGCCGCGCTTCGACCCACGGGCCGAGTTGGCACCACGGGACATCGTCGCCCGGGCCATCGACCATGAAATGAAGCGCCTGGGTGTCGATTGCGTCTACCTGGACATCAGCCACAAACCCGAAGCCTTCATCAAGACGCACTTCCCGACGGTGTACGAACGCTGCCTGGAATTTTCCATCGACATCACCAAACAGCCGATTCCGGTGGTTCCGGCGGCGCACTACACCTGTGGCGGCGTAATGGTCGATCAACAGGGCCGTACCGATGTGCCGGGGCTATATGCCATCGGCGAAACCAGTTTCACCGGCCTGCACGGCGCCAACCGCATGGCCAGCAACTCGCTGCTGGAATGTTTCGTCTATGCCCGCTCGGCGGCCGCGGACATTCTCGAGCAACTGCCCCGGGTGCCGATGCCGGCCCCCCTTCCCGCCTGGGATGCGAGCCAGGTCACCGATTCCGATGAAGACGTGATCATTGCGCACAACTGGGATGAACTGCGGCGATTCATGTGGGACTACGTTGGCATCGTGCGCACCAACAAGCGCCTGCAACGGGCACAACACCGCGTGCAACTGTTGCTGGATGAAATTGACGAGTTCTACAGCAACTACAAGGTCAGCCGAGACTTGATCGAACTGCGCAACCTGGCCCAAGTGGCAGAGCTGATGATTCTGTCAGCCATGGAGCGCAAGGAAAGCCGTGGCCTGCATTACACCCTCGACTACCCGGACATGCTGCCGGTCGCACTGGACACTATTCTGGTGCCGCCCACCTACGTCGGCTGAATTTGAGCCGGACCCGCAGGCGTCGGTGCACATCCGCCGCCTGCGCATCCCGGGGCACGCAAATGGCCCGGACCCGGCGCTCGCCACGCAGTCGAAAACGCAGTACCACCACCATTGGCAGCGCCAGGCTGTCCGGTCTCAGTTGCACGGGCTGCCACCCCCTGGCCCGACTCCACAGCTGCCAGCCATCGGCATCGCGCCGCAAGCCGCAAAAGGCCTGCGGGTGGGTCAGCAGGATTTGCCGGGGCAACAGCCAGACTCCGTGAGCCACGCACAGCACGACGCCGAGCGCGCTGGCCCAGACCGGAATTGACAGTAAAAACAAAGAACCCAACGCGAACAGCTGGGCCAGAAGATATGCCGCCAGCAACTGCCGTGAGGCATGCCAGCGGCATTCGAACCCGTTACTTGGGCTGGACACGATCCAGGATCATGCGAACCATGCGTTGCAGCTCGGGATCTTCCGATTCGGCGCGTTCCATGAACCAGCCGAACATGTCCTGATCTTCGCATTCGAGCAGCCTGACGTAGCAGGCGCGATCCACTTCGTTGAGGTGCGGATAAACCTCTTTCACAAACGGCACCAGCAACACGTCAAGCTCAAGCATGCCGCGGCGGCTGTGCCAGTAGAGGCGATTCAGTTCAACATCTTCGACCATGGAGCGCTCCTCAAATAGGCCGCAAGTATACAGGCCCGCGCCCTATCGAACAGTCGGCTTTGGTCGGCCACCGACGAGCCTTTGTTAACTACCCATTTCGAAGACGGGCCCTTATGATGTCCACCAGACTTTTTATCCTGCGATGACCCATGGCCGATTCAGCTTTTTTCTGCACCCTTTCTCATGAAGGTGTTCTCGCGGTCCGCGGCGCGGACGCCAGCAAATTCCTGCAAGGCCAACTGACCTGCAACCTCAACTACCTGAGCGATTCCCGGGCCAGCCTCGGTGCCCGCTGCACGCAAAAAGGCCGGATGCAATCGAGTTTCCGCATCCTGCTCGAGGGTGACGGCGTGGTCCTGGCCATGGCCACCGAATTGCTCGAACCGCAACTGGCGGACCTGAAAAAATACGCGGTGTTTTCCAAGTCGAAACTGACCGACGAAAGTGCCGCCTGGGTCCGCTTCGGCGTTGACCATGGCGACGCCGCACTGGTCAGCCTCGGCCTGGACCTGCCGGCAGAAACCGACAGCGTCGTGCGCAGCGATGGGCTGATCGCTATCCGTGTCTCGCCTGACCGTGCCGAGCTGTGGGTCGCCGCCGGTCAAGCCGACGCGATCAAAGGCAAGCTTTCGACGCTGCTGAGCGAAGGCGACCTGAATCAATGGCTGCTGGGCCAGGTCCGCGCAGGGATCGGGCAGGTCATGCCCGGCACCCGCGAGTTGTTCATCCCGCAGATGCTCAACCTGCAAGCGGTTGGTGGCGTGAGTTTCAAGAAAGGTTGCTACACCGGGCAGGAAATCGTCGCGCGGATGCAGTACCTGGGCAAACTCAAGCGCCGCCTGTACCGCCTGCAACTGGCTGCCGACGAACTGCCTGAGCCTGGTACACCGCTGTTTTCCCCGACTCACGGCAGCTCCATCGGCGAAGTGGTGCTGGCGGCCCGCGCCGGGCAGAACATTGAACTCCTGGCTGTGTTGCAAGCCGAAGCAGCAGAAAGTGGAGACATCCACCTGGGCGCGCCCGAAGGGCCGTCCTTGCAGCTGCTCGACCTGCCTTATGAACTGGACCGCGACCGCGAAATCCAGCAATAACGGCAGTATTTGACGCAACAGCTAGAGAGACTAAATGAGCGAGCTGGCGGAAAAGGTCCAACAGGATTTGGTTGAGGCCATCAATAACGATGACCTGGTTCTGCCAACGTTACCGGAAGTGGCCCTGCAGATTCGCAAGGCCGCGGAAAACCCGGAAGTCAGCGTCAGCACCCTGAGCAAAGTGATCGGCCGTGATACCGCGCTGTCGGCACGCCTGATCAAAGTGGTCAACAGCCCACTGTTGCGCGCAGCCCAGGAAGTGACCGACCTGCATACCGCGATCACCCGCCTGGGCATCAACTACAGCTGTAACCTGGCGATCGGCCTGGTCATGGAGCAGATTTTCCATGCCCGCTCCGACGTGGTGGAACAGAAGATGCGCGATGTCTGGCGCAAAAGCCTGGAAATTGCCGGCGTCAGCTACGCCTTGTGCCGCCGCTACACCCGACTCAAGCCCGATCAGGCGGCCCTTGGTGGGCTGGTGCACCAGATCGGCGTACTGCCGATCCTGACCTACGCCGAAGATCACTATGAGCTGCTGTCCGACCCGGTCAGCCTCAACCATGTGATCGACCAGATTCATCCGCTGATCGGCGAAAAACTGCTCAAGGTCTGGGAATTTCCAGACATGTTGGTGCAAGTGCCGCGGCTATACCTGGACTTCAAGCGCCAGTCTGCGCAGGTCGACTATGTGGATCTGGTGCAGGTGGCCAGCCTGTATTGTCTACAGGACAGCGATCACCCGCACACCCGTGCCGATGCGCTGAATGTACCGGCCTGCAAGGCACTCGGGATCGACTTTGACGACAAGGCGATGCGTGCCGATCTGGAAGAAACACGCACGATGTTTTACTGATCAAAGACCGCGTCGCCCCCTTCGTCGGAACGCCGCCCGGAGCCAGCCCGCTCCGGGCGGCGTTCCGACGAAGGGGCCTGAACAGACGCTGCATCAATCCCCCGCAACAAAACTCACCCGCACCTTCAACCCCGCGGGCTCACCATCGTGCAGACTGATCTGCGCCAGATGCGCGCGGCAGATCTCACCGACAATTGCCAGACCCAATCCGGAACCGGCCACTTGCTGATTGCGTCGGTAAAAGCGCTCGAATACCCGATCGCGTTCTTCAAGCGGTATTCCCGGGCCATCATCTTCGACTTCCAGCACGGCGGGCGCCGAGACCCGCAGAATCACGTTGCCACCTGGCGGCGTGTGGGCCAGCGCGTTATCCACCAGATTGCTCAGCAGTTCGTTCAATAACGTCGGCTCGCCCCGCAGCCAGACCGGTTCATCCGCCTCCAGCGCCAGCGCGATACCACGTTTGTGGGCCAACGGCGCCATGGCCATGCCCAGTTCCCGGGCCAATTGACTCAGATCGAGTAACTGCGCGCCGCCTTCGGCAATCGCCCGGGCGCCATTTTCGACCCGTGCCAGGGAAAGCAACTGATTGGCCAGATGGGTCAAGCGATCGGTGCCTTGGGCGGCGGTTTCCAGCGTGCTGCGCCAGGTATCGGGTTCGGCCGAGCGCATGCCCAGCTCCAGGCGCGCCTTGAGTGCCGCCAGCGGCGTGCGCAACTCGTGAGCGGCATCGGCGATGAATTGCGCCTGCTTCTCGAACTGGCCGCGCAAGCGCTCGGTAAAGTGATTGAGTGCGCGCACCAGCGGCCACAATTCGCGCTGCACTTCCACCAGAGGCAAGGGGCGCAGATCGTCCGGCTGGCGCTCTTCCACCGCCGTGCGCAAGCGCTCCAGCGGGCGCAACGCGGCACTCACCGCAAACCACACAAGCATCAACGCACCGATGGCCAGCATGCCCAGGCGCAGCAAGGTGTCGGCCGCCAGGCTGCGGGCCATGCTCACCCGCGCCTCATCGGTTTCCGCTACGCGAATTTCCGCCATGCCGTTCATGTTCGGCTCGCTCACGGGTTTGAGCAGGCTCACCACACGCACGTTCTGCCCACGGTACTGCGCGTTGTAGAAACGTGCCAGCGCCGGATAGTCATCGGTGCGCGGCGTTCCCGGCGGTGGCGCCGGCAGGTTTTCGTAACCGGAAATCAGCTTCTGATTGATGTCGTTGACCAGGTAGAAAATTCGCCCGGCACTGTCGTAGGCAAACGTATCGAGGGCCACGTAGGGCACGTCGGCACTCAGGGTGCCGTCGCGTTGGGAGACGCCAGCGGCGATGGTTCGCGCCGAGGCCAGCAGGGTCCGGTCATAGGCCGTGTCGGCGGCTTCGCGGCCGTTCCAGTAAGCGCTCAAACCACTGGCCAGCATCAACACCACCAGCAGCAGCGCCAGGTTCCACAGCAACCGCCAGCGCAGGCTGCTGGGCTTATGCATCGCGGCTTTCCAGCAAGTAACCGAGGCCGCGGAAAGTCACGATGGCGACCGGCTGGCCGTCGAGTTTCTTGCGCAGGCGGTGCACGTAGATTTCGATGGCATCGGGACTGGCCTCTTCATCGAGACCGAATACTTGAGAAGCCAGTTGCTCCTTGCTCATCACCCGACCGGGGCGCGCAATCAGGGCTTCGAGCACGGCCTGTTCGCGGGAAGTCAGGGTCAGCAATTCTTCGCCAAGGCTGAAACGCCGGGTTTCCAGGTCGTAGGCCAGCACACCGCAACGCTGAATGCGCTCACCGCCCAGCACGCTGCGGCGCAACAAGGCTTTGACCCGGGCTTCGAGTTCGGTCAATTCGAACGGCTTGGCCAGGTAGTCGTCGGCGCCGAGGTTGAGGCCGTGGACCCTATCCTTGACGTCGCTGCGGGCGGTCAGCATCAACACCGGCAGGTTCTTGCCCCGCGCCCGCAAACGCGCCAGCACTTCGAAACCATCCATGCGCGGCAAGCCGACGTCGAGGATCGCCATGGCGTATTCCTCGCTGCCCAGCGCCAGGTCGGCTGCCACGCCATCGTGCAGGACATCCACGGTCAGCCCGGTGCTCTTGAGCGCCTGGGCGACACTTTCGGCGAGCTGCAAATGGTCTTCGACGAGCAGGACACGCATGGATCTTTACCTCGTTCAGGGATGGCCGACGCCATTCTTTGGCGCGGAGTTTACAGCCGCAATTGCCGCTGTGAAGCCCAAAAAACCGTGAAAGCCCGATGAAAGGTTAGCGAAAGGTTGGGGCGTTAGAGTCGCCCCACGGATGGTTTCGACTGCCAACCATCGAATCGTAGTTTGAAAGCGTGCTTTGACATGTAACTACCGAAAAACGCCTCGAAGCGTTTTCGCCAATAAGAACAATAACCGAGGTACTGCATCATGCTGTCCATACAGCTTCAGGCTTACCCGTCCCACCCCTTCTCTCGTTCCCCGATGTTTACGCTTGCCAGCGCCGTGCGAAATCGTCGCACCTGAATCATCCCGAAAAACAAAAACTCCAGTGGAGACAAAAATGAATCGTTCAATGCGCCGTTTCGCCCTCGCCGCCAGCTGTGTGCTGTTCGCCGGCCAACTCATGGCCGAGCCAAAACGCCCGGAATGCATCGCCCCGGCCTCGCCCGGCGGTGGTTTCGACCTGACCTGCAAACTGGCGCAAAGCGCGCTGGTCAACGAAAAACTGCTGACCAAACCGATGCGCGTGACCTACATGCCCGGCGGTGTCGGCGCGGTGGCGTACAACGCGGTGGTCGCCCAGCGTCCGGCCGATGCCGGCACCCTGGTGGCCTGGTCCAGCGGTTCGCTGTTGAACCTGGCCCAGGGCAAGTTCGGTCGTTTCGATGAAACCAACGTGCGCTGGCTCGCTGCCGTCGGCACCAGCTACGGTGCCATCGCAGTGAAAAGCGATTCGCCCTACAAGACCCTCGACGATCTCGTGCAGGCACTGAAGAAAGACCCGAGCAAAGTGGTGATCGGTTCCGGCGGCACCGTCGGCAGCCAGGACTGGATGCAAACCGCGCTGATCGCCAAGGCCGCCGGGATCAACCCCCGTGACCTGCGTTACGTCGCCCTCGAAGGTGGCGGCGAAATCGCCACCGCCCTGCTCGGCGGTCACATTCAGGTCGGCAGCACCGACATTTCCGACTCCATGCCACACATCCAGAGCGGCGACATGCGCCTGTTGGCAGTGTTCTCCGACAAGCGCCTGGACGAGCCGGAAATGAAGGATATTCCGACCGCCCGCGAGCAAGGCTACGACATCGTCTGGCCAGTGGTTCGTGGCTTCTACCTCGGGCCAAAAGTCAGCGACGAAGACTATGCCTGGTGGAAATCGGCCTTCGACAAGCTGCTGGCTTCCGAAGACTTCGCCAAGTTGCGCGATCAGCGCGAGCTCTTCCCGTTTGCCATGACCGGCCCGGAACTGGACACCTACGTGAAGAAGCAGGTTGCGGACTACAAAGTGCTGGCCAAAGAGTTCGGCCTGATCCAGTGATCGTCTCTGTCTAGCGGCTGCGGCTCCCCTTTCACGGAGTCGCGGCACAGGAGTTCTCCCATGCTCTTACAACGCATTTTTGCTTCGGTGCTGTTGCTGGCCTGTCTCGGCCTGGCATTGATGGCGTGGCCGTATCAAGCGGCTTTTTCCTACGAACCGGTTGGGCCTCGGGCCTTTCCGCTGTTGATGCTTGGCCTGATGGGCTCGGCGCTGTTGTACATGGTGTTCCGTCCGGCGCCGATCAAGCACAGTGCTGACGAGCCGCCGCTGGATCGCGAAACCCTGACCAAAATCGGCATCTGCGTGTTGCTGTTGCTGGTGTTCGCCGGCACGTTCGAACCCCTGGGTTTCATCGTCGCCAGCATCCTGATCGGCGTGCCCATGGCCCGTCTGTATGGCGGTCGCTGGGTGCCAAGCATCGTGATCATCAGCCTGATGGCCGTCGGCCTCTACCTGCTGTTCGACAAGTTGATGGACGTTCCACTGCCGCTGGGCGTGCTCGACGTTCTGGAGAACTGATATGGATACTCTTGGCTATTTGGGTCAGGGTTTCGGCGTCGCGCTGAGCCCGTACAACCTGGTGACCGCGCTGTGCGGCACACTGATCGGCACCGTGGTCGGCCTGTTGCCGGGCCTGGGGCCGATCAACGGCGTGGCACTGTTGATCCCGATCGCATTCGCCCTCGGCCTGCCACCGGAGTCGGCACTGATCCTGCTGGCGGCGGTATATCTGGGATGCGAATACGGCGGCCGGATCAGCTCGATCCTGCTGAACATCCCGGGCGAAGCGTCCACCGTGATGACCACCCTCGACGGTTACCCGATGGCCCGTAAAGGCCTGGCCGGTGTAGCGCTGTCGTTGTCGGCATGGAGCTCGTTCATCGGTGCCTTTATCGCGACCTGCGGCATGGTGCTGTTCGCCCCGCTGCTGGCGAAATGGGCGATTGCCTTCGGCCCCGCGGAATACTTCGTACTGATGGTGTTCGCGATTGTCTGCCTCGGCGGCATGGCCGGCGACCGTCCTCTGAAGACGTTCATCGCGGCACTGATCGGCCTGTTCCTGTCGACCGTCGGCATCGACGCCAACAGCGGTGTGTACCGTTTCACCGGGGACAACATCCACCTGACCGACGGCATCCAGTTCGTCGTGCTGGTGCTGGGCCTGTTCTCCATCAGCGAAATTCTTCTGCTGCTGGAAAAAACCCACCACGGCCAGGAAGCGGTGAAAGCCACCGGGCGCATGATGTTCAACTTCAAGGAAGCGGCGTCGGTGTTCGTGGTGAACATCCGTTGCGGCGTACTGGGTTTCATCATGGGCGTGTTGCCGGGTGCCGGTGCGACCCTGGCCAGTGCCGTCGCCTACATGACCGAGAAACGCATGGCGGGTGCCAAGGGTACTTTCGGGCAAGGTGACATGCGCGGCCTCGCGGCGCCGGAAACCGCCATCGGTGGCGCGGCCTGCGGTGCGCTGGTGCCGATGCTGACCCTCGGCGTTCCAGGTTCCGGCACCACGGCGGTGATGATCGGCGCCCTGTCGCTGTACAACATCACTCCGGGTCCGCTGCTGTTCCAACAGCAGCCGGACATCGTCTGGGGCCTGATCGCTTCGTTGTTCATCGCCAACGTGATGCTGGTGATCCTCAACATCCCGATGATCCGCATCTTCACCCGCATCCTCGCCGTGCCGAACTGGGCACTGGTGCCGGTGATCGCGATCATTACCGGGATTGGCGTCTACGCGGTACACGCGACAACGTTCGACCTGTTCCTGATGATCGGCATCGGCATCTTCGGTTATATCCTGCGCAAGCTGGACTTCCCGCTGTCACCGGTATTGCTGGGCTTCATCCTCGGCGGCCTGATGGAACAGAACCTGCGCCGCGCCCTGTCGATTTCCAACGGTGCGCTGGAAATCCTCTGGTCGAGCCCGATCACCTTCGGTTGCTGGGTGCTGACGGCGATCATGCTGCTGATGCCGCTCATCCGCATCTGGCGCAAACGTTCGGCCGCGCAACGCGTTATTGCCGATGTCTGATCGGTCCCCCCTCAAACTCTGGTGGGGAACCCCGCTGGTCGGCCTGCTGGGTGGTTTCCTCGCCAGCCAGGTCGGCTGGCCTTTGCCGTGGATGGTCGGCTCGTTGCTGGCGATCATCCTCGTGCGCTGCCTGACACCCTGGCAATTGGCCGAAATCCCTGGCGGCCGCAAGTGCGGCCAGTGGATCGTCGGCATCGGTATCGGCCTGCATTTCACTCCAGTGGTGATGGAGCAGGTACTCAGTCATTTCGGTCTGATCTTCTTCGGTGCGTTGGTCACCAGCCTGTCGGCGGTCGTCGGCGTGTGGCTGATGCGCCGCACCGGTGAAGATCGCGCCACGGCGTTCTTTTCCAGCATGCCCGGCGGTTCCGGGGAGATGGTCAACCTCGGCGCCCGCAATGGCGCGGTGCTCAGCCGCGTGGCGGCGGGGCAGAGTCTGCGGGTGTTGGTGGTGGTGCTGTGCGTGCCGGCGGCTTTCAAGTATTTACTGGGCGATGGTGCCCCGGTTTTACATGCCACCGTTGTGGACTGGCGCTGGCTGGCCTTGCTGTTCCCGGCAGGCGCATTGGCCGCCTGGATCTGGGAACGCCTGCGCCAACCCAACCCCTGGCTGTTCGGGCCCTTGCTGGTCAGCGCGGCAGTCAGCATCGGCTGGGATCTGCACATCGGTTTGCCCAATGGTGGCAGCCAGATTGGCCAATGGCTGATCGGTAGCGGTCTGGGCTGTCACTTCAACCGGCAGTTTTTCCGGCGTGCGCCATCGTTCATGGGGCGCACTTTGGTCGGCACGGTGTTGACCATGTTGATCGCCACGGCAGCGGCGTTGGGCTTGAGTGCGCTGACCCATCTGGATCTGCGTTCGCTGACCTTGGGCATGATGCCCGGCGGTATTGCCGAGATGAGCCTGACGGCGGAAACCCTGCAACTGTCGGTACCGCTGGTGACGGCGATGCAGGTGATGCGGCTGTTGTTTGTGTTGTTTCTGGCGGAGCCGTTGTTCAAGTATTGGAACCGGAATCCGGATTCAGCCTGATAGACCTGTGGCGAGGGAGCTTGCTCCCGCTCGGCTGCGCAGCAGTCGTAAAGCCTGTATGCACGGTGTGTCAGAAGAAATCAGGTTGCAGAAATTGGGGCTGCTTCGCAGCCCAGCGGGAGCAAGCTCCCTCGCCACAAAAATCAGCACACTCCCATCAAACCGGCGGCAACCGCCACTCGATCGGCGACTCGCCATTCTGCTCCAGAAACTTGTTGGTCCGGCTGAAGTGCCCGCAACCGAGGAAGCCGCGATAAGCCGACAGCGGTGACGGGTGCACCGAGGTCAGCACCAGATGCTTGGTGGCATCGATCAGTTTCTGTTTGCTCTGGGCATGGGCGCCCCACAGCATGAACACCAGGTGCGGTTGCTGTTGGCTGACCACTTCAATGACTCGATCAGTGAAAAACTGCCAGCCCTTGTCCTTGTGCGCATTGGCGTTGGCGCGCTCGACGGTCATGGTGGTGTTGAGCATCAGCACGCCCTGATCGGCCCAGCTCTGCAGGTAACCATGGTTGGGGATGTCGATGTTCAGGTCGCGCTTGAGTTCTTTGTAAATGTTCACCAGAGACGGCGGTGCCGGTACGCCCGGCTGCACCGAGAAGCACAGGCCATGGGCCTGGCCCGGGCCGTGATAAGGGTCCTGACCGAGGATCACCACTTTGACCTTGTCCAGTGGCGTTGAATTCAGCGCATTGAAAATCATTGGTCCCGGTGGATAGATCTCCTTGCCGGCCGCCCGCTCCTGTTGCAGGAAGTTTCGCAACTCTGCCATGTAGGGCTGGTCGAATTCGGCACGCAGTGCCTCCTTCCAGCCCGGTTCGAGTTTGATACGGTCATCAGCAGTCATGGTTACATCCGGCAAAAACAATGGGGCGAACCCTAGGAAAGCGCATCACGCTTGTCAATTGATCTGATGCAGATCCGGCACTTTCCCACACAGCGATCATACTTAACCCTCAAATTCCCGATCGAGGTCACGATGAATCTGCACTTCGAAGAACTCACCGGCACCGACGGCGCACGCATCGGCATCGCCAGCCTGGATGCCGAAAAATCCCTGAACGCCCTGTCCCTGCCAATGATCAACGCCCTGCGCGACCGCCTGGAAGCCTGGGCCAAGGACCCGCAGATTGTCTGCGTGCTGTTGCGCGGCAATGGCGCCAAGGCCTTTTGCGCCGGCGGCGAAGTGCGCAGCCTGGTGGAAGCCTGTCGCGTCCATCCGGGCGAAGTACCGCCACTGGCTGCGCAGTTCTTTGCGGCGGAATATCGCCTGGACTTCAAACTTCATACCTACCCGAAACCACTGATCTGCTGGGGCCATGGCTATGTGCTCGGCGGCGGCATGGGACTGTTGCAAGGGGCAGGCACCCGCATCGTTACACCGAGCAGCCGCCTGGCCATGCCGGAGATCAGCATCGGCCTGTACCCGGATGTTGGCGCCAGCTGGTTTCTGTCGCGCCTGCCCGGCAAGCTCGGGTTGTTCCTGGGCCTGACCGGAGCGCACATGAACGGCCGCGATGCCATCGACCTGGACCTGGCCGATCGTTTCTTGCTCGATGAGCAGCAGCCGCAATTGATCGAAGGCCTGTTGCAATTGAACTGGCAGGAACAGACACCCATGCAGCTCAACAGCCTGCTCAAGGCCTTGCAGCAGGAAGCCGTGGCACAGATGCCCGAAGCCCAGTGGCTACCGCGCCGACAGCAGATCGACGAACTGCTGGATGTCAGCGACGTGCGTTGCGCCTGGAAGGCCATCAGCGCCTTGCGTGACCATACCGACCTGTTGCTGAGCCGCGCAGCCAAGACCCTGAGCGAAGGCGCGCCGCTGACCGCTCATCTGGTGTGGGAGCAGATCATCCGTGCCCGCCACCTGTCGCTGGCCGAAGTCTTCCAGATGGAATACACCCTGAGCCTCAACTGCTGCCGGCATCCGGAGTTCAGCGAAGGCGTACGAGCCCGGTTGATCGACAAGGACCAGAAGCCGCACTGGCACTGGCCGGACATCAACAACGTGCCGGACGCGGTAGTAGAAGCGCACTTTCACAAGGCGTGGGAAGGTCGACATCCGCTGGCGGATTTGTCGGAATACTGAAGACAGGGCATAAAAATGTGGGAGCGAGCCTGCTCGCTCCCACAGGTTTTGTATTCAGTTTAATGATTAGCGGTGGTTACCCCGCCCATTGCGATAGCCGCGACCGCGATAGTCGTTGTTCCCGCTCCCGCGGCTACGGCCGTCCCAGCCATGGTTCTGATGCATGCGGTAGTCACCCCGAGACGGCTGATTGTAACGAGGGGCCGACTGGTAATGGCGCGAGGGTTGATACATCCGCGGCTGCGAGTAATAGCGCGACGGTTGATAGATCCGCGGCTGTGAGTAATAGCGCGGTGTCGGCTGGTAGTAGCGCGCTGGAGGCGCGTAGTACCGGGGCGGCGGTGTGTAATAACCGCCACCATTGGAGTAGTAGGAACTCCCCCCGGCGTAATAGGTTGGCGATGGAGAGGTATAGACCTCGGAACTGTAGTAACTGCCTCCTTCATCGTAATAAGGCACGCACCCACCAAGGGACAATCCAAACACAGCTAGCAGAAGAATTCGACAGAGCATGGCGGCCTCCTGGACCGCGGGTAAGCCACACCAGCGACGCTGGCAGGCGACAGTCAAATGTTCGCTGACTGTCGAAACATCAGACACCGAATTCGGAATCTGGTGCGTCCGCGAAACAAGTAGAAACATCTGGCCGATGAAAGGTTTTTCATCCATTCGCGCCCTGATCAATGATGGCCACCGCGATGTCCACCGCCATGATGCCCACCGCCGTGGCCACGGTAGTAACCATGCCCACCGTAGTAATAGGTGCGATAGCCACCGTAATAACGTGGACCGTAGTAACCGTAGTAATAGGGCGAGTAGTAGCCGGGGTAGTAATAAGGTCCCCCGTAGGGGTCGGCAGGACCGGCGTAGTAGTAGCAGCCAGACAATCCAAGACCAAGCACTGCACCTAACAATAATCGTCGCAACATGGCGGCCTCCGTAAAGACCTGTAACAGCAGTCGAAACACATCGACTGACACCTGTTTTGACTGGCAATCCCCTGCCAAGTGCGACGTTGCACCCTCCTTCTGATCAGCGGCGGACAGGTTCCAATGCGGTGCACCAACGCACCATCACAAGGCAGTGCGCCTTTCCAACCGGCACCGTCGACCTTCCTGCCCCCCACGCTAGAGCGCTCGGGTCAACTTGGCACGCCTCTCGCTTTAGTAAAGCCGTGCAGGAGTCACTACAGGTTCGCGGCACCACAATTTGCAATGGCTGACTAGGGTTCCGGCTCGCAATCGCGAGTGACTGGTCCGAGAGTTGGCGACCTCCAGTTGAGGTTACACGGCGGGACAAAAGCCCGGGAGACAAGCCACCGTTAGCGGTGCCGCTGCCTTCCTGTCCGTCCTTGATCAACTGGAGAACCACCATGTCCCAGCTTCGTTTACCCGCCCTGCTCGCCGCGGCGTTCACCGCCTTCGTGAGCTTCTCGTCCCAGGCTGCACAGAAAGACCACTTCAGCGTGTGCTGGACGATCTACGCCGGCTGGATGCCTTGGGAATACGCCGGCAGCCAGGGCATCGTCGACAAATGGGCAAAGAAGTACGGCATCAAGATCGATGTGGTGCAGCTCAATGACTACGTCGAATCCATCAACCAGTACACCGCCGGGCAGTTCGACGGTTGCACCATGACCAACATGGACGCGCTGACCATTCCGGCCGCCGGCGGCGTCGACAGCACCGCGCTGATCGTCAGCGATTTCTCCAACGGCAACGACGGCATCGTGCTCAAGGGCGAAGGCAGGAAAGTCGCCGACCTCAAGGGCATGGACGTCAACCTGGTGGAGCTCTCTGTCTCCCACTACCTGCTGGCCCGGGCCCTGGATTCGGTGGACCTCACCGAAAAAGACCTGAAAGTGGTCAATACCTCCGACGCCGATATCTCGGCAGCCTTCAACACCGATCAGGTCAACGCCGTCACCACCTGGAACCCGATGCTCTCGGACATCAAGGCCAAGCCTGCGGTGACCGAAGTGTTCAACTCCAGCCAGATCCCCGGCGAGATCATGGACATGATGGTGGTCAACTCCCAGACCCTCAAAGACAACCCGGCGCTCGGCAAGGCACTGACCGGCGCCTGGTTCGAAGTGGTCGAGTTGATGAACGCGAAAAACGCCGCCAGCAAAGCCGCCCTGGAGCACATGGCCAAAGCCTCGGGCACTGACCTGGCGGGTTTCCAGGCGCAACTGGACACCACCAGATTGTTCGCCACCCCGAAAGAAGCCCTGGCGTTCAGTACCAGCAAGCAACTGCCGGAAACCATGCGCAAGGTCGCCGAATTCTCCTTCCAGCACGGCTTGCTGGGTGAAGGCGCCAAGGACACCAGCGCGGTCGGCATGGCCTTCGCCAACGGCGTGACCAGCGGCGACAAGGGCAACCTCAAGCTGCGCTTCGACCCGAGTTACGTGCAGATGGCCGCCGACGCCAAGCTGTAATCAGGAGAACTGGCCATGCGCCTGATCAACCGTCACCCGGACCGCCCGAGTCGCCTGCTGCTGGTGATCCTGCCGTTCGCCCTGGTGCTGTTCGCCTACTTCACGGGCTCGGCCGAGCGACTGGCGGAAAACCCCAACGACAAGCTGCTGCCCAGCGCCGTGCAGATGACCGATGCGGTGAAACGCCTGGCCTTCGTGGCCGACAGCCGCACCGGCGAATACCTGCTCTGGCAGGACACGGCGTCCAGCTTGCAGCGTCTGGCCATCGGCCTGGGCATCAGCGCCCTGGCCGGGCTGTGCCTGGGCATCGCCGCCGGCACCCTGCCGTTGTTCGGTGCGCCGTTGTCTCCCTTGCTGACCGTGCTGTCGATGGTGCCACCGCTGGCAATCCTGCCGATCCTGTTCATCGTCTTCGGCCTGGGTGAGTTGTCGAAAGTGATGCTGATCGTGATCGGCATTACTCCGGCGCTGGCCCGTGACCTGGAACAGCGCGCCCGGGAAATTCCCGTGGAGTTGCTGATCAAGGCCCAGACCCTCGGCGCCTCTACCTGGACCCTGATGCTGCGAGTGGTGTTGCCGCAACTGCTGCCACGCCTGTTGATCTCGCTGCGACTGATGCTCGGCTCGGCGTGGCTGTTCCTGATTGCCGCCGAAGCCATTGCCTCCACTGACGGCCTCGGCTACCGGATTTTCCTGGTGCGCCGCTACCTGGCGATGGACGTGATTTTGCCCTACGTGGTGTGGATCACCCTGCTCGCCTGGTTGATGGATTGGGGGCTCAAGCAGCTGACCCGCCGCGCGTTCCCTTGGTATGAAGGAGCGGCAAAATGAGCTTCATCACGGTGAAAAACGTCTGGCAGCAATACGCCGATCAAGTGGTGCTCGAAGGCCTCAACCTGAACGTCAACGAAGGTGAGTTCTGCACCCTCGTGGGTGCCTCCGGTTGCGGCAAATCGACCTTCCTGCGCCTGCTGCTCGGTCAGGAGCGAACCAGTCGCGGCGAGATCCTGCTCGACGGCCAGCCCTTGGCCGCTGAGCCGGACGCCAGCCGTGGCGTGGTATTCCAGCGCTACTCGGTGTTTCCCCATCTGAGCGTGCTGGACAACGTCGCCCTCGGCCTCGAACTGCCGCGCTCACCGTTGCTTGGTCGCCTGTTCGGCAGCGCGAAAAAGCAGGCCCGTGAACAGGCTTCAGTGCTGCTGCACAAAGTCGGCCTGGGCCACTCGCTGGACAAGTACCCGGCGCAGCTCTCCGGCGGCATGCAACAACGGCTGGCCATCGCCCAGGCGCTGATCATGAAGCCGCGGGTGTTGCTGCTCGACGAACCGTTCGGCGCCCTCGATCCGGGCATCCGCAAAGACATGCACGCCTTGCTCCTGGAGCTGTGGCGCGAGACCCGATTGACGGTGTTCATGGTCACCCATGACCTGTCCGAAGGCTTCAGCCTCGGCACCCGCCTGCTGGTGTTCGACAAGGTCCGCCTCGACCCCCATGCACCCGGCCGCTATGGCGCGCGCATCACCTATGACATCCCTTTGAACAGCGACCGCCGCACCCACCGTGCCGCCGTCGACGCCCTGCCGGCGCCTTTGGCAGGCACGCTTCGTATCGCTTAGAGGAATTCTGAAAATGACAGATTCGACCCGACTGTTCCCACCCTTCGCCGAGGAAATGCTCCCCGGCGGCGGCCATCGTTCCTTCGTGCTCAAACGCGGCCAATTGCTGCGCCTGACCGACCTGCGTGGTGGCGCCAACGTCAGCCTGACGCTGCTCAACGCCAATGAAAAAACCGAACGGCTGAACCTGCCCGACAGCCTCAAGTGCCAACACACCGCCAAGCTCACCACCGGCCACTGCCTGTACTCGGACATGGGCCGCGTGCTGGCCGCCATCACCGCTGACACCTGCGGCTGGAGCGACAGCCTGGGCGGCGTGCTTTGCGCTGAGGAAGTGGCGCAAAAGTACGGCACGGGCCGCTACCAGGAACTGCGCAACGGCTTCTTCCGCAACGGTACCGACAACCTGTTGGTGGAGCTGGGCAAGTGGGGGCTGGGTCTGTCCGACCTGCTGATGACCCTCAACCTGTTCAGCCGCGTGAACGTCGATGACGCAGGGCGCTTCCATTTCGTCGAGGGCAATTCCAAGGCTGGCGACTACATCGAGCTGTACGCGCCGATGGACACCCTGGTGGTGCTAACAGCCCTGCAGCACCCGATGGACCCGGCGCCGGAATATGCACCGAAACCGCTGAAGCTCAGCTGGATGAACGCCGACGCCAGCGTCGCCGAACACTGCCGCACCTCGCGCCCGGAAAACGAGCGCGGCTTTATCAACACCGACCGTTTGTTTGCCTGAGGATCGCTGCCATGTCACTCGCTATCGCTACCGCTCCACAGTCACCTGAAACCGCCGTCTACCGCGCCACCATCCCCGCCGGCGAGCCCTGGCTGATGGAGGTCAAGGCCGGCCAGACCCTGCGCATCCTCGACCTTGAGGGCAACCAGGCTGTCGACACCTTGTTCTACAGCGTCGCCAATCCCAGGGAGCGCTACGACGTGCAGCGCACCCTGCGTCGGCAGAACAGCGTGTACCTGAGCACTGGCAGCGTGCTCTATTCCAACCTCGGCAAGCCGATGCTGACCATCGTCGCCGACACCTGCGGGCGTCACGACACCCTGGGCGGCGCCTGCGCGCAAGAGAGCAACACCGTGCGCTACGCCCTGGAAAAACGCTACATGCACAGCTGCCGCGACAACTACCTGCGCGCCTGTGCTCATGATGGCCGCCTGGGCAAGGGCGACATCGGGCCGAACATCAACTTCTTCATGAACGTACCGGTCACCGCAGACGGCGGCCTGACCTTCGAGGACGGCATCTCGGCACCGGGCAAGTACGTCGACCTGCGGGCAGAAATGGACGTGATCGTGCTGATCTCCAACTGCCCGCAACTGAACAACCCCTGCAACGCCTACAACCCCACCCCTGCGGAGCTGTTGGTATGGAACTGAAGTTCTCGCGGTTGCGTCGCTGGTTGTTCGCCTTGTGCCAAGCCCGTTCCGGTCAGTGCCTCAAACAGTAAAAACACCACAAATCCCCATGTGGGAGCGGGCTTGCTCGCGAAAGCGGTGTATCAGACACATCGAAGTCGACTGACACGCCCCCTTCGCGAGCAAGCCCGCTCCCACAGGGGATCAGCGGTGTCTGGAAGAGAATTGATTCTGCCACCGGGGACGACTCCGGTGCCTGTCGAAAAACTGCGGGACGGCCCGCATCCCAGTCGAGGCTGATGCGCTATCGCCTCCGGGGGTTATGCCATGTTCGAAAAAGTCCTGATTGCCAACCGTGGCGCCATTGCCTGCCGCATCCTGCGAACCTTGCGCGAGCTGCAAGTGCAGGGCGTTGCCGTGTACTCCGAAGCCGATGCCGCCAGCCTGCACATCCTGCAAGCCGATGAAGCCCACAGCCTCGGTGAAGGCGCGGCCGCCGGCACTTATCTGGCGGTCGACAAGATCCTCGCCATCGCCAAGTCCAGCGGCGCCACCGCGATCCATCCCGGCTACGGCTTTCTTTCGGAAAACGCCGCGTTCGCCGAAGCCTGCGCAGCCGCCAACATCGCCTTCATTGGCCCGACACCCGAACAACTGCGGGTGTTCGGCCTCAAGCACACCGCACGTGCCCTGGCCAGACAACACGGCGTGCCGATGCTCGAAGGCACCGAGCTGCTCGACAGCCTCGATACCGCGCTGCTGGCCGGTGAGCAGGTCGGCTATCCGGTGATGCTCAAGAGTACCGCTGGCGGTGGCGGCATCGGCATGCGCGTATGCCGCAGCGCGGCCGAGTTGAGCGAGTCCTTCGAAGCGGTCAAGCGCCTGGGTCAGAACAATTTCAGCGACGCCGGGGTGTTCATCGAAAAGTACATCCAGCGCGCCCGGCACCTGGAAGTGCAGGTATTCGGCGACGGTCAAGGTGAAGTGATCGCCCTCGGCGTGCGTGATTGCTCGGTGCAACGACGCAACCAGAAAGTCCTCGAAGAAACCCCCGCACCGAACCTGCCCATCGGCATGGCCGAAGAGCTGTGCGCAGCGGCGATCAAACTGGCCAAGGCCGTGAACTACCGCAGCGCCGGCACCGTGGAGTTTGTGTTCGACAGCGAGGCCCAGCGCTTTTACTTCCTGGAAGTGAACACCCGTTTGCAGGTGGAACACGGTGTCACCGAACAGGTGTGGGGGGTCGACCTGGTGCGCTGGATGGTGCAACTGGCGGCCGGTGATCTGCCGCCCCTGAGCGAACTGATGCAAGGTTTGAAACCGGTGGGCCATGCGATCCAGGCGCGGTTGTATGCCGAAGATCCGGGCCGCGATTTTCAACCGAGCCCCGGCTTGCTCACCGCCGTGGATTTCCCCGCGGCCAATGGCATTGAACTGCGCGTCGACACTTGGGTCGAGGCTGGCTGCGAGATTCCGCCCTACTTCGACCCGATGATCGCCAAGGTCATCAGTTGGGCGCCGACTCGCGAAGAGGCCCGCGCCGATTTGCATCAAGCCCTCGGCGACAGTCAGTTGTATGGCGTGGAAACCAACCGCGATTACCTGCGGCAGATTCTGCTCGATGCGCCTTTCGCCAGCGGCCAGCCGTGGACCCGTTGCCTGGAAGGGCTGGTCTATCAGGCCAACACGTTCGAGGTACTCAGCGCCGGCACCCAGACCAGCGTTCAGGACTATCCCGGCCGCCTCGGTTACTGGGCGGTCGGCGTGCCGCCATCGGGGCCGATGGACAGCCGGGCGCTGCGTCTGGGTAACCGTTTGCTGGGCAATAACGAAGGCGCGGCGGCGCTGGAAATCACCATGAGCGGGCCGTTGCTGCGCTTCAATTGCGAGGCGGTGGTGGCGGTGACCGGGGCGGTGATTCCGTTGGCTTTGAACGGCGAAAGCGTACCGATGAACTCGGCACTGCTGATTCCAGCGGGCGCGACGTTGAGCCTTGGCACCATCGCAGGCGCAGGTGCGCGCAGCTATCTGTGCCTGCGTGGCGGCCTGCAGGTACCGGACTATCTGGGCAGCAAAAGCACCTTCACCCTCGGCCAGTTTGGCGGCCACGGTGGTCGCGCGTTGCGAGCCGGCGATGTGTTGCACCTGCCGGCCCTCAATGACCACAGTGCCGGCCGGCAACTGGCTGAAAAACAGGTCACCGAGTTGCCGGCAGTTCGGCAGATTCGCGTGATCTACGGCCCCCACGGCGCGCCGGAATACTTCACTGAAAACTACATCGGCACCTTCTTCGCCACGCAGTGGGAAGTGCATTTCAACTCCAGCCGCACCGGCGTTCGCCTGATCGGACCGAAGCCTGAGTGGGTGCGTGCCGACGGTGGTGAGGCCGGTTTGCATCCGTCGAACATCCACGACAACCCGTATGCGATCGGTGCGGTGGATTTTACCGGGGACATGCCGGTGATCCTCGGCCCGGATGGCCCGAGCCTTGGCGGGTTCGTGTGCCCGGTGACCGTGATCGAGGCGGATCTCTGGCAGTTGGGGCAGCTCAAGGCTGGGGACAAGGTGCAGTTCTCCCCCGTCGACATCAAGACCGCCCGCCCCCTGGCCTTGAAATGGGATCAATGTGGGAGCGGGCTTGCTCGCGAAGAGGGCGTGTCAGTCAACATTGATGTGTCTGAAGCACCGCTTTCGCGAGCAAGTCGGATCGCCGCACCGCCGCTCCCACAGGGTTTGGTGTCGCCTGTTGTATTGGATATTGGGCAGGACGACACGCGGTTGGTGGCGCGCCTTTCCGGCGACACCCACCTGCTGCTGGAAATCGGCGCCCCGGAACTGGACCTGGTCCTGCGCTTCCGCGCCCACGCCCTGATGCAGGCGCTGGAAAGCAAAGACCTGCACGGCGTGATCGACCTCACCCCTGGCATCCGCTCGCTGCAAATCCACTATCAGCCCGAGCAACTGCCGCTGTCCGACCTGCTCGGCATCGTCGCCGGCGAATGGGACGCCGTGTGCGCCGCCAAGGACCTGCAAGTGCCCTCGCGCATCGTGCATCTGCCGCTTTCCTGGGACGACCCGGCGTGCCAGTTGGCCATCGAGAAATACATGACCACCGTGCGCAAGGACGCGCCGTGGTGCCCGAGCAACCTGGAGTTCATCCGCCGCATCAACGACCTGCCGGACCTCGATGAAGTGCAGCGCACGGTGTTCGACGCCAGTTACCTGGTGATGGGCCTGGGCGACGTCTACCTCGGCGCGCCGGTCGCCACTCCGCTCGACCCGCGCCACCGCCTGGTGACCACCAAGTACAACCCGGCGCGCACCTGGACCGCGGAAAACTCAGTAGGCATCGGTGGCGCCTACATGTGCGTCTACGGCATGGAAGGCCCCGGCGGCTATCAGTTTGTCGGGCGCACGTTGCAGATGTGGAACCGCTATCGCGAAGTCGCCGCGTTCGAAGGCAAACCCTGGTTGCTGCGGTTTTTCGACCAGATCCGTTTCTACCCGGTCAGCGCCGATGAACTGCTGCGCATCCGCCGGGATTTCCCCCTCGGGCGCTTCGACCTGAACATCGAGCACAGTCAGTTGAACCTGGCGCAATACCAGGCGTTCCTGGCCCGGGAAGCCGAGACCATCGACGCGTTTCGCGATCAGCAAAAAGGCGCATTCAATGCCGAGCGCGAACGCTGGATCGCCAGTGGCCAGGCGCATTTCGACAGTGAAGAGCTGGCCCCGGAGGCCACCGAAGATGCACCGCTGGAAAACGGCCAGCAGAGCGTCGACAGCCACATCGCCGGCAACCTCTGGCAGGTCCAGGTAGAAACCGGTAGCCGTGTCGCGGCCGGCGATGTGCTGGTGATCCTGGAGTCGATGAAGATGGAAATCCCCCTGCTCGCGCCATTGGCCGGCGTGGTGCGCGAGATTCGCGTGCAACCGGGTTCGGCGGTGCGCGCCGGGCAGCGCGTCGTGGTGCTGGAACTTGACTGAACCCATTTTGAAAAGGACGCATGTCATGAACATCAATCTGCAACTCGACGCCCTGCGCAGCGCTTATCGCGAAGGCCGCACCACGCCACGGCAATTACTGCTGCAACTGCGGGACAAAGCCGCCGCGCTGAACCCGGACTATCACCTGTTCATCCACTTGCTCAGTGTCGATGAACTGGAGCCTTATCTCGCCACCCTCGACGGTCGCGACCTCGACAGCCTGCCGCTGTATGGCGTGCCGTTCGCGATCAAGGACAACATCGACCTGGCGGGCATTCCGACCACGGCGGCGTGCCCGGCATTCGCCTACGTGCCGGAGCGTTCGGCGACCATCGTCGAACAACTGCTGGCCCTTGGTGCGATTCCGCTGGGCAAGACCAACCTCGACCAGTTCGCCACGGGGCTCAACGGCAGCCGCTCACCGTACGGCGCATGCCCCAACAGCGTATTGCCGGAGTATCCGTCGGGCGGCTCCAGCGCCGGATCGTCACTGGCGGTGGCGCTCGGGGTCGCGAGCTTTGCGCTGGGCACCGACACCGCCGGCTCCGGGCGTGTGCCGGCGGCGTTGAACAACCTGGTCGGCCTGAAGGCCACCAAGGGCCTGATCTCGACAGCCGGCGTGGTTCCGGCCTGTCGCACGCTCGATTGCGTCACCACCTTCACCGCCACGGCGCGGGAAGCCAGTCAGTTACTGGCGCTCACCGCACGCCTCGACCCACGGGACGAATACAGCCGCAGCAACCCGCTGTGGAACGACGGCTCGGCATTCGGTACCCCACGCCCCTTCCGTTTCGGCGTACCCCGTGCACAGGACCTACAATTCTTCGGTTGCCCTGAAGGCCCGCTGTTGTTCGGTGATGCCATCGACCGCCTCAAGGCCCTGGGCGGCGAAGCGGTGGAATTGGACCTGTCGCCATTTCTGGAGGCCGCACGCTTGCTCTATGAAGGCCCGTGGGTGGCCGAGCGCTACAGCGTGGCCGGGGAGTTGATGGCGCAAAACCCGGAGGCCGTGTTGCCGGTGATTCGCGCCGTGTTGGCCAAGGCACCCGCCGTCGATGGTGTGCAAACTTTCCGCGCCCAATACCGGCTGCAAGCGCTCAAAGCCCTGTGCGACACAGCACTGGAAGGCCTGGATTGCGTCGTCACGCCGACCATCGGCCGCCCGGTGACGCTGGCGGAGCTCGAGGCCGAACCGGTGCTGCGCAATTCGGAACTGGGCTACTACACCAACTTCATGAACCTGCTCGACTACGCCGCCGTCGCCGTGCCCGGCGCGTTCATGGACAACGGCCTGCCCTGGGGCGTGACGCTGTTTGGCCGCGCCTTCACCGATCAGTATCTATTGAGCGTGGCGGATGCCCTGCAGCGCCAGCAAGGCCTGGCCGCGCCTGCACCGGCGACGGTTGCCCGCCATGATCGGGCGCGACTGGTGGTCTGCGGTGCGCACCTGGACGGGTTGGCGTTGAACTGGCAGCTCAAGCAGCGCGGTGCCCGCCTGGTGGAAACGACATTCAGCTCACCGGATTATCAACTCCATGCCCTGGCCGGTGGCCCGCCGTTTCGTCCGGGCATGGTCCGCGTGAAGGATGGCGGCGTGGCGATTGCGGTGGAAGTCTGGGAGTTGCCGAGCGGCGAGTTGGGTTCGTTCCTGACCGGAATTCCGGCGCCACTGGGGTTGGGCAAGGTGCAACTGGCGGACGGTCGCTGGGAGAGCGGGTTTATCTGCGAGGCCTATGGGCTGGAGGGCGCGGTGAACATCAGCCATCTGGGCGGGTGGCGCGCCTACCTGAAAACTCTCGCCGGATAGTGATCCTGTGGGAGCTGCCGAAGGCTGCGATCTTTTGATTTTGTTTTTTCAAGATCAAAAGATCGCAGCCTTCGGCAGCTCCCACAAGGACCGGTGTAACCACTGTGGTACGCAGGAACGACCATTCGCGGCGCACATGAAGCAGTTATTTCCCCGCAGTGCCATTAGAATGCAACCATCGGATGACTGCCAATGGAACTACCATGCCGCTTCGCTCGCCGCTGTACTCTCAACGTTCGTTGGTGCTCACGCTGGTCGCGTTGCTGGGCGCTGGTTTCCTCGCCACCTCCTTTCTCAGTTACTACGCCTCCCGGGCCTCGATCCGCGACAACATCGTCAACACCGAACTGCCGCTGACGTCGGACACGGTCTACTCGGAAATCCAGAAAGACCTCGTCAGGCCGATCCTGATTTCCTCGATGATGGCCCGCGACACCTTCATGCGCGACTGGGTGGTCAACGGCGAAAAGGACTCCGACCAGATGACCCGTTACCTCAACGAGGTCATGACCCACTACGGCGCCTACACCGCATTCTTCGTCTCCAACACCAGCCTGACCTACTACCACGCCAAGGGTGTGCTCAAGCAGGTCAAGGCCACCGAGCCCCGCGACGCCTGGTACTTTCGTGTGCGGGACATGAAGGATCCGTACGAGATCAACGTCGACCCGGACCTCGCCAACAAGGACAACCTGACCTTCTTCATCAACTACAAGGTCTACGACTACAACAGCCGATTCATCGGCGCGGCCGGGGTGGGCCTGACCGTCGACGCCGTGATCAAGCTGATCGACAAGTACCAGCAGCGTTATCAACGCAGTGTGTATTTCGTCGACAACTTCGGACGCCTGGTGCTCACCGGTGCCGAAGGGGGTCCGCAGGGTGCGCACATCGGGCAGAAGCTCGGCGAACTCGACAGCATGAAAGACCTGGTCAGCCGGCTGCCCAAACCCCACAGCGGCAGCTATGAATACTCCGTGCAGGGCCAGGGGCATTTCCTCAACGTGCGGTTTATCCCGGAGCTGAACTGGTACCTGTTCGTCGACAAACGCGAAGACAGCGCCCTCGGTGAAATCCGCCAGTCGCTGTACCTCAACCTGCTGATCTGCCTGCTGGTGACCTTGATCGTGCTGGCCCTGCTCAACCAGGTGATCAAACGCTATCAGGACAAGATCCAGGCCCAGGCCGTCCTCGACAGCCTGACCGAACTGCCCAACCGTCGCGGCTTCGACCTGCTGGCCGCGCAGGCCATGCACGAAGCCCGGCGCGAGCCCAGGCCGCTGACCGCTTTGCTGCTGGACCTCGACCGGTTCAAGGTGTTGAACGACACCTATGGCCACCTGGCCGGTGATCAGGTATTGATTGGCTTTGCCCGGGATCTGAAGAGCTGCCTGCGGCACTCCGACATCGTCTGCCGCTGGGGCGGTGAAGAGTTCATCGTGCTGCTCAAGGACACCGACGGCAAGACTGGCCTGATGATTGCCGAGAAAATTCGTCAGCACGTGGAACAACAGCGCTATGCCTACAACGGCCAGGCCTTGCATGTGACCGTCAGCATTGGCCTCACCACCCTGCAGCCCGATGACACCTTGCACAGCCTGCTGTCACGGGCGGATCATGCGATGTATCGGGCCAAGCAAAGTGGCCGTAACCGAACCTGTGTGGAAATGTCTCACTCCAGCTATGAACCAGCCTGACCTCTGCCCCGCCTGCGGCGCCCCCAACGACTGCACCCTGGCCGATCCGCGAACCGCTGACCGCGCCTGCTGGTGCTACGGCGTCAGCATCGACCCGGCCGTGCTCCAGGCGCTGCCGGCGCAACTGCGCGACGCCTCGTGCCTGTGCCCGCGTTGCGCCGAGGTCGAGGCGCAGTTGCAAGCAGCGCCCGAATCGATCTAGTAAGATGCGCGCCCCTTTATTCACCAATCCTTAAGTCATGCGTGTCGACCGCTTCCTCAGCAACCTGCCGTGCTTCAACCGTAAGCAAGTACGCCTGTTGCTGGTGGAAAAACGCGTCCGGGTTGACGGAAACGTCGTCAGCGACCCGCACAGCGAAGTCCGCGAATTCAGCCGCGTCGAAGTCGACAACGAGGTGCTGCAAGTCGGCAAACCCCTGCGCCACTTCATGTTGCACAAGCCCGCCGGCTGCGTCAGCGCCACCCGGGATCCGCAACACCCGACCGTGCTCGATTTGATTCATGAACCGGACAAGGACGAACTGCACATCGCCGGACGCCTGGATTTCAATACCACCGGCCTGATGCTGATCACCAACGACGGCAGCTGGTCGCGGCGCCTGACCCAACCGCAGACCAAGCTACCCAAGGTCTATTACGTCGAAACCGAGCAGGACATCGGCCCCGAATACGCGATCACGTTCAGCCAGGGGCTGTACTTCGCCTTCGAAGACCTCACCACGCAACCGGCCGGGCTAGAGCTGCTCGGGCCAAAATGCGCGCGCCTGAGCATCGTCGAAGGCCGTTATCACCAGGTCAAGCGCATGTTCGGCCACTTCAACAACAAGGTGATGCGCCTGCACCGCGAACGCATGGGGCCGCTGCTGCTCGACGACGCGTTGAAACCGGGCGAATACCGCCCGCTGAGCGCTGAAGAGATCGGATCGATCTAAGCCAGCGACCGCTCAGCAGAAGTTGTCGAACAATTTACCAAAGGCACTTGCGCATTGATGTGACCCCTGCTTGAATCAGGACGTCGGCCGAAATGTGACCGACGAGTCACCCCATACTTCTAAGAAACTTTTTGCCGGTAGGAACCCAAGGGTTCCGGCCTCATCCGGCAGACTGCCCGCCAATAACAATACCCGTCGACCGGACTGCAATGGATCGACATGGGCCTCTCAAATTCCAGGCGTATGCCTACCTGTCACAAAGCTCGTGCAATCTCATTTGCGCGCATACCCGCTTGCCAGGAGTCTTATGACATGAGGCCAGAAATCGCTGTGCTGGATATACAGGGTCAGTACCGGGTTTACACGGAGTTCTATCGCGCAGACGCCGCAGAGAAGACCATTATCTTGGTCAACGGCTCGATGGCCACGACTGCGTCGTTTGCACAAACCGTGAAAAACCTCCATCCGCAGTTCAACGTCGTCTGCTACGACCAGCCCTACGCGGGCCGGTCAAAAGCCCACAACCTGCATGAAAAAATGCTCACCAAGGAAATCGAAGGGCAGATCCTTATTGAGCTGATCGACCACTTCGCCGCCGAACACGTGCTGTCGTTTTCCTGGGGCGGTGCCGCGACCATGGTCGCGCTTTCCCAACAGCCGCGACGCATTGAAAAAGCGGTGATCAGCTCGTTCTCCCCGGAAATCAACTCGCATATGCTCGATTACCTCGAGCGCGGCGTGGATTACCTCGGCAACCGGGACGGGGACCGGGTCGGCAACCTGGTGAACAGCACCATCGGCAAACACCTGCCAACGTTGTTCAAACGCTTCAATTATCGGCACGTCAGTTCCCTGGCCGAGCATGAATACGGGCAGATGCACTTCCACATCAACGACCTGCTGCAAAGTGATCGCCAGTGCTTTTTCAAAGCTGCGGAGAAAATCAACGTACCGGTGTTATTCATGAACGGCGAATGGGACGAATACACCGCCGCCGATGGCGCCCGATTGTTCGCCAATCACGTGCAACACGCCACCTTCACTACCTTGCAGGCCACCGGGCACTTTCTCGACATGGAACACAAAGCCGCTTGCCGGGACAGCCGCAATGCACTGATGGGCTTCCTGAAGCCGGCACCGCATGAAAGCCGACCGCGTTACCACTACGTCCAGGACCACCATGCATTGTCCATCTGAAACAGCGTCATCGCGAGCAAGCCCCGCCCTGCTGCGTTAAACGTATTCTGCAGGCGCGAGGTTTGCCCGCGATCGACCGTCATGGGGTCCGGGCTTTTTGTCATATCGCGTTAAACCCGCTCCACGTAAAGAAAAACTTCAAATTCGCGGCCGTATCTGGTACAAAGTCACCGCTCTGAGCGGGTGTCGTATAATGGCATTACTCCAGCTTCCCAAGCTGATAACGAGGGTTCGATTCCCTTCACCCGCTCCACTTCTCTCTTAACTCATTGATTTTCCTGAAATCTAACGAGCAGAAAGCGAGATTGTCACGTAGTCCTCCTACTAAGGACTCCTACAACGTGACGCAACGCAACAACCTCTACCGCCGTTCGAGCGGAATCTACGTCCTTCGCATCACCGTCCCGGCTCGCTATCGCGTTCAATTGGGTCAAAGAGAAATTCACGCGTCTACTCGGACTACTGATCACAGCGCAGCGAAGGCTGTAGCATTGCACCTATTGGCGCGATGGCATTCATGCATGAGTGAGCTAAATCAAGTGAACGAGACAAAGGTAATTGAAGGCAGTCCGCTACTAAACGGAGCCGGATTCATCAGCATTCAAGATTTCTGTGAGACCTTCGAGGTTGCAGCAGAACTGGTGCTTCAAGAGATTCTAAACAACAATATTTTTGTCTCATGCAGGCTGAATGCCCAACCAGTCTACTGGGTTGACGACTACACCAAGGTAGACCGGGAGGGGGAGAAGGACACAGACGGTTTCGTTTTGAATAGTGCCTTTACGGAGGGTAGACCGCGAACGTTCACCGGATATCTCAAGCCGTTCCATCGCACCCACACAATTTCAAATTTGATTGAATTCGGCTTCTCCGATGAAACCGCATTCCGCTTCAAAACAAATACTCTAGCAGCGGCATTCTGCGACCTACCCGGCATTCAGCTCACTACAACCTCTGTGTTCATTACGAAGGTTCAAGCCGAAAGAATCAGGGCTCCTTGGGTAAAAGCTCTTGAAGGTAAAGCTGCGTTGCTAGCCGCCACCTCAGCACCAACGGCACTTACTTCAGCCCCAACATCCACCCCAGCACTGCCATGCGAGTGCTGTAGACCGGACCGCGCCAAGCAGCTCGTTTCTTCATTGGTAGAACAGTTCCTGACGAAAAAGCAGGCAAACTGGAAACTCGATCAGCAAAGGAAAATGGCAACCCATTGCGGCGCATTTGTCGAGCTAATGAACGACCCTCAACTCGGTGCTCTGAACCGACAACTGATCTGGGACTACGAGGCAAGACTACGGAAAATGCCAGCGGACAAGCATCATGCTGCTCGTCGTCATGGAACTGATGACTTGAATCTGCTGATCGCCTTGGCCGAGGAGCATGAAGAAGAGCTTCGTTCATCTGCAAGTGTTGAACGCTACATGGACTCGCTTTCAAGCATGTTCGCATGGGCAGTCGACAACATGCTCCTCACTCACAACCCTGCAAAGAGAGCTATCGAAAAACGAAAGAAGGTCACCCGAGATCAGGATGACCGCTCGCAATTCGATAAATCTGACCTTGATAAAATTTTTTCGGTGCGCTGGTTCATAGCCGGGACCGGTGAGCGGAACAAACAAGGCCGCTTCCATCTGTTCCGCCCGCACTTTTACTGGCTTCCATTGCTGGGGCTTTACACCGGAGCAAGGCTGAACGAGCTCTCCCAGCTCTACATTACCGATGTAAAAGTGACCGAGTCCGGGGTGCATTACGTAGATTTCAATCTCGACGGCGAAGACAAAATAGACCTTGATGGTTCCGACAAATCATTGAAGACCGTTAACTCGAAACGCATCGTTGCTCTGCATCCTCACCTAGTCGAGCTAGGTTTGCCCGACTATGTAAAAGCCTTGTCAGACGCTGGATATACTCGACTTTTCCCTGAGCTCAAGCGCGATGCAGTCAAAGGCTACGGCAAACCAGCGGGCAGCTGGTTCAATGGTCGTTTTTTAGGCAAGCAGTTAGGCATGCCCAGGGATGGGATGCGCACCTTTCACTCATTCAGACACACCTTTATCACTGCCTTGAATGAGCTTGAAGTTCCGCCAGACATCCAGTCTCAACTAGCAGGGCACAGTAGAGGCGACAGCATTACCGCTGCTCGCTATAGAAAGGACGCTGAAGCTGAAAGGTTATTGAGTTACGTGGAGCAACTCTGCTTCGAGCTTCCACCGATCATGCCATTTGTCATCTCGGATGGTATCAATGCTGTAAAGGATGCCTTGAGACGTAAAACGAGAATTGAGCAGTAGCCTAATAATTTTCCACCTACCTATCTCTGCTGGGAATGATGCCTTCCTATATCATCCCCAGTGGTCCGACACCGCACAGAGCATACCACTGCACTTCCAAAGGCAAGGGAAGCCCACTATTCAGAAACAAAAAACTTAAGTCCTACCTCACTGCTCGATAGTGTATTAACCCAAGAGTCTATTAACTGAAACGCTTGCAGCGTCTCCCCGGCGCAATCTTGCCCCAGCCTAATCTGCTCGTTAAAGTGCCGCTTAGAAAAGGCATTCCCAACAACGATCCAAATTTCTTTTTCAACAGCCAAAGAACTTCGTCGCCCGGATAATACTTGCCATGCGCAGTGAGGAAGGCGAGCGTAATCCAAACCTTCTCGCTGAACATATTCGTCCGGAGCTAACCTATCAATTAAGCGCACTCGTTTCAAAAAATCAGGGTGATCGTTTGATGTCCTCCACGGCTGCTGGAGTGTATTCCAATTTGCAAAAAACAAATCCTCGTTAGGTGACAGTAGCGCTTCCATGTTTTTAACCGCCTGCGTTCCCACAAGCGCAAGCGCCCCGGCTGAGGACCTTGGATTTGCGACATCCCCACACTTGACATGAATATAAATCAATTTTCCAGGAGAGCTGACGATAAAGTCTGCTGGCTCAACACCTAAGTCAGTGCAGAGTAACAAATCCAAATCGGCAACATGCTGAAAAAACGGACCAAGATCTGCTAGCGTTTTCGTGGTATCCGACACAAATCTCATTTGGTCGATCATGCTGAATATAGAACAGGGTAGAAAAAAGTTACCAGTCAGGTTCGCCGACCCGCCCTTCTCTTCAAGCCCTTGTGCGAGCAAAGAAGGAACAGATATCAATGACCTCCCGATGACAGTCTCTTCGATATCAACACCCAAGTCTGTTGGAACTCTCATCTTATAGTAACTACCGGAAAGATAGGCTACAGAGTCTTGATATATTATTTTTAGAACACTAGAACTAAGAACCTCATCAATGCTTTGGCCAGCAACGTAATTTTTATGATCTCCTTCAATTTGCCTGCAATTAAGACTAAAACCTTCTACAAACTGAAGTTCTGGCAGCTGCGTCTTCAAATTATACGTCAAACTAAAACAAACCCCTCCTCCATCATAAGGCAATGAGAAACTTCCATCTACTGAGTCATACGGAAGATAATGAGGCTCGTTACTGATAAATATATCATGACCACCTGACCTGAATGGTATCGGGTCGGAAAAACCGCTCAGGTCAAGCAGCATGGCCGAAGGATTTGCAGCAGGAGCTTCATTAACCGGCTTCGCAAATGAATTAAGTAGCGGACTTTGATTTCGAGCCGAAGCTGCTATCACCTCGTGAATATCTGCAATCCAATTCGCCAATTGTGCCAGCGATAGATTTTTCTTTTTTTGATCTGATATACGACCTGATGCGACACCCAGATAATAACTTGATTCAGCTTTACCTTCCGCCGTTAGATTATCCACTAACAATGTCGAAATCGCATAAGACGCGTTCGCTTGAGAGTTACTAATATCCTCCAAATTTTTTCCTCGCCAGGTTATCCCCTCTGGGCGATACTTAGCGTCACCTATCGCAAAACTTGTTGTGCTTTTTGTTTTTAATCGCTGCGTGCGGGCCGCCAATGATAAAATCTGCTCTAACGAAATAGCTCCACCAAGCTTTAAAGCTGGTTCATATGAGTAGTTAACCCCTCTACTATCATATATCACTAACAGATCGCCAGCCTCACGCGCTATGACTAACTGAAGTGAAGGCTCAAAAAATAAGGAGTCGCTCAAAAATTTTGAATTATCAAAACTCACACTTACAATTATTGAAAACCCTAAACAATTCTTAATAGAGACAAGCTCTCCAGCTGCAACCAACTTCCAATAAGTCGCATCAATGAACGCTGGCAGGGAGAAATCGTTCTCTTTCCTTATAAAACAAAGAGACGCCAAAGGTAAATTAAGACTGAGCGCAGGATCAAACCGCTCTATATCAAATTTCCTTTTATATCCAGAGTCAAAATAACTTATCTCAGGAAACGAATCCAGATACGACTTCAAAAGACTAGAAGTATCTAGAGACTTTAAGAATGAGGCTACTGCACCGGGAGAGCTAATATATTCATCAAAACTTAAAAAATTTCGCCATAACTGAGCATTTGAATCCCGACTTAGATCGAGCACACGCGCAACATGCCCCTCACTCTTCCGCACTATTCGCCCTACGGTTTGAACCAACTCACGCCCACTGTTAACAGCATAAGTCAGAACCAATATTTTGGCGCTCGGAATATCAACACCCTCATCCAACTTTCGCTGATGTATGATTACTTGATAGTCTGAGTTTTTCAGTTTTTTTGGCACTATTGACTTAAAATTAGCCCTATCGTCACCTGTAAACTGCTGATGAATCGCTAGAGTTTTATAGTGCCCCGAAAAAACATCTGCATACGCTTCTATGCTCTGACGACTCTCACATTTTATTATACACTTAGTTTCTGGTTGCTCTTCAAACAACTCTTTCACTCGCCCAAGCAAAAGCTCTGGAGACACTTCTTCAAAAATTGGTTCCGAGAGCACATCATCAGCTATAGCGTGATGAAACGTATATATATAGCTCCACTCTGGAGAGACATCGAATTTAAAAAGATCATTCCGATAAGGCGTAGCAGTAATAATAACTTTGTGCGCAGCAATCCCCCTCGATATTTTGCTCCAAACCGGGGACGGTTCGGAATGACCTTCATCAATAATTAAAAGATCAATATTTTCCGTGAATCGACCTAAGGCTTCGCTATTCAATGAAGACAACTTTTGAAAAGTTGTTATATACACACCCGAATCTGCAACCAGATTCACCCCGTTCCAAACCGGCTTCAACACTAACTCCTCTTCAGGAGCTCGCTCTTCAAAGAATTCACCAGACAACTGCTTTATAAGTTGTTCTTTTACCGCTGAGCGGTGGCAAATTACCAATACATTTTGTTGTGAGCAAAAGTGCGCTAGCGTCGCGATCACCCCGGTTTTGCCGGCTCCGGTCGGCAGACTAACAAGGCAAGAGTGGGTGGGGGCGTCTTGCGTTAGATAGTCGAATGCATTTTGTAAGCCTTTCTGCTGTCCGACTCTCAGACTATTCCAAAGCACATCATTGATGTCGTCGTTACCCAATCTCATGCAACCGTCCTTAGTAAATTCTTACCGCCACTTAATGACCGTTTTCTGGCATCTCCCAAATCGCAGTGCCTCCCTGTCAGGAAAATAGCCTAGCTTTTCTGATAGACCATCCTATTTTCGACACCGTATTCCTACATGAGAAAATAGCAGATGGCCACTTTTGCTTACGGACGCGTATCAACCGCCCTTCAGGACACATAGAACCAGCGCTTGGAACTCGCCAACGCCGGCTGGGCCATCGACTATTGGTTCGCGGATTCCATCAGCGGCAAATCAGCGCCTAGCCAGCGCCCCGCATTCAAAGAGCTGCTGACGAAGATTTGGGATGCGAAACGTTGCTGGTAGCCAAGCAGGATCGACTTGGGCGGGATGCCATTGATGTGCTCCAAAACGTCCGAGATCTTGGGGCAAAGAACATCAAGGTTGTGGTCCGCCAGTTGGGCTCAACGGACCTGACCTCCCCAGTAGGAAAACTTTTGCTGTCGATGCTGGCGGCAGTAGCGGAAATGGAAAGAGATCTGTTGATAGAGCGGACGCAAGCCGGACTGAAGAGAGCGAAGGCCGAGGGGAAGAAACTTGATCGACCTTCTAAAATCACGCCAGAGCAGCGATCTGAAATTTTGAGGTCTGTATCTGAGGGCGCCAGCATCAGCGCCCTCGCGCGAAAATACGCGGTTTCAAGGGCTACGATAGCCGGGGTCAAGGCCGATCCGACACATCCATAAGACCACCGACTCGCAAAATGGAGTCATTGACTGACGATATGTGTTCTGCAAAGGGGCTGACGGGTCGGAATGAAGAGTCATTGACTCCTCGAAACCAGACCGCAGTCCAACCCGCCAAGTCTGAGTATTTGTTCGATGCCCTGGCACGGCTGACGTAGACCCCCACCTTGCAACCAGCGGCACCCGTATCTGGCCAAGGCTCGTCTCGGCAAGTTACATCAACGTTCTGGTTGACGTGCAATCGATACTTTTTGAAGACGCCGGCAACGCCATTTTTGTAGCCACGGGCGGGAATGATTTTAAGGGCTGAGCTGTCGTGGTTGCCTAGAGCGTTTTCAAGATCGCAGGCATGGATGTCGTCGATCAGAGATCTGAGCTTAGGCGAAACATCGCTGTAGCACCCCGAGCCCTCATCGACCGTTGCCAAGCTTTCATCCGTTAGAAGCGATTCAGGCGTGGAGTTTTCCTTCGCTTGTAGGTCGCCAGTTTGTTGGGCTTCGTTGATCACGGATTTAACAGCGACCTTAGCTTCTTGCTGGCCTCCCGAACACCGGGTAACTCCATGCGATATCGCAAACACAATCCCGATACACCCCATGAGATTCATAAAAAACTGCATCGCACACGTCCTTTTTTTGGTTTCCACGCGCCCCAACAGGCTTTTACAAGGTATGCGCGTTGGGAACCGCGCCTGTAATTCCGTCATAGCAGCAACTGCTAAGAAGCCCCATCAGGTTTGAAATGTTCCGAATAGAGCGTGGCCGTTGAGTTTACATCGCGGTGACATTCTGGGAATGAAAATTCCATTACGAGAACGGTTCGGTTTGCGAGTCAGAGAATTGAGACTTGCCTCCGGGTTTAGCCAAGAAGCATTTGCGGACCATGCGTCTATCGCCCGCAGCTACATGAGTCGTATCGAACGCGGTATGGCGAACCCTTCCCTCGATGCTATAGAAGGGCTTGCAGACGCATTGGGCGTAGATGTGAGCGCGTTGTTTGAGATCGTCGAACCATCAGCGCCATACGAAGCCGTAGAGGTGCCCTACGCAGCTGACGGGACGTGCTTCCATCCGGGGCTGGCTAGCCCGAGAGACGGCACATTTCGGGTTGGAGAAAAATTCAACGAGATCCGGCTCGATTCATTCGAAGCGGCGTTGGCGTATCTGAGATCCATGTCAGTGGCCAAGTGGCGCCGCCCCAACCACTCGGGCAACTGGGGTCTAGTATCGGCTGTGCGTTGGGGACAACAGGTCTAGGTCACTCCTGATCCAGGCGCAGATGTCTCCGTCAGCGCGGCGTCAGGATTCAAAACCAACGAGCTAGGGATGCATTTTGCAGTGGCGTTACGGTAGCGTTACGTTGCGCATGATTCGCGTTAGCCAATATGCCGCGAGCCCACACACACAACCAGATTGCCTTCTCCCAAAGGAGTTTTAAGCGGATTCAGGCAAGCCCTCAAGGCCACGTATAAGCTTTCAACAATTTCTCCCGCCGACAACACAAGCAACCCTTTAGAGGGGGGCTTGAATTTCTAAGGGTTCGCTTTTTTTGAGAGTCACTGTGGGTGCATCACATAGATGCTTATGGTAACTACACAGTTATTAGGCCGGTGGGATCAATGTCCTGTGCTTGCGCGGATTTCGGGCGGTTAATGGGTCGACTTTTGTCCCTTTTTTTTGCGCAAGCGTTCTACAGGGTGAGTCGGCGGAGAGCGCCCTTTACCGCCCCCTGAAGCTCGCTGTCAGCTTCAAGGTGCCGACTCTCCGCACGCATCTTGCGCCACTTGTCACGCCGCCCTATTTTATCGAAGCTGTGCATGCCGCGTTCCGGGGTTGCGTCATGCAGTTTACGATTTATCTTGATCGCCGACAGCTTGAAGCGGTCGCCGTCAGCTTGCTTCTCTGGCGTTACTGGTCGTCGAAAACGAAACAATCCGGCGAGTTTATCGAAGTGGAAGTGCTGAAGATCAGACAGCAGGTTCATCCCGTATTCGTGCAGTGCCGAACCTTGCAGCGTTACCTCGACTCGTGCTCGCCAATGATCTTTCGGGAGTGGTTGTTGGTTGTCGGTTTGCTTGTAGTAAACCTGCCAGGCGAATGGGTCTTCTTTGTTGCCTATGCGAAAATTCAGGTTCGGATCTAGTCGATCCCCGTGACGGTCGAGATAACGATTCTCCCAGGTGACAGGGTCGAACTGGCGGTGCTTTGTCCCATCGGCAAATAGGCTTGATTGCAACCTGTGGGTCATTGCCAGCGTTTCGGGTATCGAGCCGGTCTTGTGCCGAAAGTCGCAAGCCACTTCTACCGCTGTGATACGCGGAGCAGCGGCAAAGGGGTAGCGAGTGGAAAGCTCCTTGAGCGTTTTTTGTAGTTTTTGGTGGTCATTTGCCAACACATTATGAAAGCGAAGGCGAAACGCTGCCCCTACGTTACCGGCCTGCTTATCAAGCGTTTCAACCCAAAACTTTGCGCCGGTGATCTCTCTAAGCACTTCTTGGACGTGTTGGTGTTGTGATGGCCTCGACGTTTCAATCACAACGTCGAGCCAATCAATGCACGCGGTAACCTTGAAAGATTGGCGGCTTACCCCCGATTCTGTCCTGTTCACACCAGCGCACGCCCTTTCCACAGCCTCTTGTCAGTTGGGCCGACCTCAAATTCGTGCACTTGGACAGGTATCAGTGCAGACGATGATGGCGCGACCATTAGGGCCGCACGTGTGAAGTCAGCGATGTCGGAAAGGCTGTAATAGGGGCGGGATGCTTTTCCATCGTGACTGGAAAGAAATGGGGTTAGAACCAGCCCAAAGTAAGAGCTCTTGCCTCGTCTCATGTCGGCCAACAGGTCGTCCCAGGCTCGGACCGCACCGAGATCACGGCGAAGGATGAATGCGACTTCACTAGCTGTTACGGTTTTCACTTTCATAGTCTTCCGCCTTTTATGACTCAACAGTTGGGGCAATCATCAGGTGCAAGTGGCCCTTCAGCATATTTTCAACAATCACAAATGACTCCCCGCCGTAGGAAGTCGAGCGCCGGCCAATGTGCAGCACGAAAGAACCAAAGCTGTCGTCTTTGGTGATGATGCTAGCGTCCGCCAGCTCGCTGGCTAATTGATCGTCGTCCAAGCGGTAGTAACCTGTCCCGGCTATCTCGTGCACTTCGTTGAGTTCGGCTGTCCCAGAGGCAGAACCCTCAGCCAGCGCCTTGAATTGCTCGGCTAATAACTCGTCAGCGAGCGCAGCCCGGATTACCGCAGACTTGTTTGGCGCTCCCGTTTTTTGTGCAACCACGTCACGAGCCCAGTCTTGCCAGCGGATACCTCGATTGACCGCAAGGGCATCAATTGCTGCCCAAGTGGTTTCCTCGAATCGAAGAGAAGTTCGTCCGGTGCCAGTCAACTCTGTTGTGCGGACCTTAAATACGTTTGCCATGTTTCATACCTACGTCGCCTGTTGGGAAGCTGAGCATAACAACAAGCATACGATAGCACAATATGTTTGTGCTTTGTTATGCCAAAGGCTAAGCTGACCACACATTAAACGAACGTTTTGAAGTGTAGTCATCACTGGAGCTCGATCATGGCAAACGGCAAATTCGTCGCTTACTACCGCGTTAGCACCGCAACTCAAGGACAAAGTGGATTGGGGCTGGAAGCTCAACGAGAAGCCGTTGCACGTTATTTGAGCGACGGGGAATGGGAATGTCTGGCCGAGTTTCAAGAGATCGAAACCGGTAAGGGGGCTGACGCGCTTACGAAACGCCCGAAGTTGAAAGCGGCACTCGACACCTGTCGTAAGCACGGCGCGACCTTAATCATCGCCAAACTCGACCGTCTCGCACGGAACGTGCATTTCATCTCTGGCCTCATGGAGACGGGTTGCGACTTCGTCGCTGCGGACATGCCGACAGCTAACAAGGTCATGATCCAGATGCATGCGGTCATGTCTGAGTGGGAGCGTGATCAGATCAGCAAGCGCACCAAAGACGCCCTGACTGTCGCAAAGTCTCGTGGCGTCATTCTGGGCAAGGCTGGACCTAAAAACCTGCGACCGAATGTTCAACAACGCCAACAGGCCGCAGATGAGTTTGCAGCCAAGCTCCGGCCAGTATTCGAAGGGATGACAGCAAGGAAACTTTCGCAGCGAGCAATGCTGGGAGAGCTGAATAGCATCGGAATACCAGCACCAAAAGGAGGCGTTTGGCAGCTCACTCAAGTTCAGAGGGTGATTGCCAGATTGGCAGCTCAAAATAATTCTTTACCTATCACCGTAGGGTCGCGCACCTGCAACGATCTGAATGTTTCAGAGGGACGTCCCTAACGAAGGCACAGAGCTTCAGGAGTGGGGTTAGGTGCTTGTGTTCGACCTCCAGCCACCCGATCAATGAAGTCTCAGAGGCGCCCAACTCCGGACGCTGTTCACCTGGCATGCGTCTGATGCAACATGCATGGAAAACATAGCTTCGGAGACGCATATGTCATTGAAATCGACAAAGGAACAGTTGACACAATTACTCGCGGATAAGGACAACAAGGTCATCGCGTTGTCCGGTAAGTGGGGCACAGGCAAGAGCTATATGTGGGACCAGGTCAAGAAATCGTCCACCGATGAGACTGTAAGTGGTGCGCTCTATGTTTCGCTGTTTGGCTTGTCCGGAATGGATCAAGTCAAGATGAAGCTGATCCAAAGCGCGGTGCCCGCCATTGAGGCCAATCCGGGGTTCTGGGCCGGCGCGAAGCAAGCCGTAAGCTCGGGAGTTAAGGTGCTTGAAGGGTTCCACAAGGGATTTGGCGCTCTGAACGATCTTAGCCTCGTCTTCGCCCCTGCGATACTTCGGCAAAAGTTGATCGTTCTCGACGATATCGAGCGCAAGCACGAAAAACTCAATATTGATGAGATTCTGGGTTTTATTGACGAATTCACTCAGCAACATGAGTGCCGATTTATGCTCATTCTCAATAGCGATCAGCTAGCCAAACGGGAGGTGTGGGACTTGCTTCGAGAGAAGGTAGTCGATCAAGAGCTTAAGCTAACAACGTCAGCGTCCGAGGCCTTTGAAATCGCAATCGAGCTGACAGCGTCGGATTATGCTGAACAGATTCGAAGCGCAGTTGCATCGTGCGGACTAACCAACATTCGCATAATTCGCAAGGTTATCAAGGTTGTCAATCGCATCTTGGGGGATCGCCATAACCTATCTGATTCTGTTCTGTGGCGCGTGATCCCTTCGACCGTCTTGCTTGCCGCGATCCATTACAAGGGGATTGAGGATGGTCCGGACTTCGCCTTTGTGCTTTCTAAAGACGCGGGAAGAAGCTGGAGTGGGCTCAATACGAAAAAGGAGGAGCTATCGGAGGAGGATAAGCAGAAATCGAGATGGCGAATGCTTATGAGCGAGCTGAAAATCGCCCAGTGCGACGACTACGAACTCTTGGTCGTCGAGTTTTTGCAGTCTGGTTTATTCGATGTTTCCCAGGTCGCAGAGATCATTGATCGTTACGTCAGGGAAGCCGAAGCAATGGATGCCCGACATGCAGCCCACAAATTCTTTGAACGATCCGTATGGGATCACACCCTGACAGAAAAACAACTGCTTGCCGAGGCCGTGGAAGTCGCTAAAAAATCGCACTTAATGGATGCCAACATGGTCAGTTGGCTTTGCGAAACAATCTCAGATCTTCCTGGTGGCCAGCCAATAGCGGATAAAGCCCTGACCGACTGGATCTCAGCCTTCAGACTTCAAAACCCGGATGGAAATGAATTCCCTCTTTTCTTCCGTGGCAAGCTTCATCCTCGCATCCAAGCTGAATTTGAAGCGGCTAAAGACATGGCACAGGCCAAGATATCTGTCTTCGACGCCTGCCTCCATGTGGCAGAGCACAACGGATGGGGATCTCGTCAAGAAGTAGCTCTCAAGTCAGCGACCGCTCAGGACATGGAGTCAATCATAAGAAATAGTGAGACTGAAAAGCTGCGTTTTTTCATGTCTAAGATGGTTGACCTCTGCGTCCACAAAGAGAACTACGAAAGACATTTCGGATCAGCAATGGATAACTACATTCAGGCCTGCAAAAAAATCGCTCAAGACCCACAATCTGGGCGTCTAGGCAAACTGGTGAAGATGCTGTTTGTCGAAGCTCACCTCGAAAGCTTGCTGGAGATTTCTTCTCAGCCCGCAGTCGCTTCCGTATAGCAGGCGCCTATCGACATCACTTGGTTGGGCTGAATCGCCACGTCATCATCGGTCGTATTATCGAGTCAAATGACTGAGTTTTTAGCGAGCAGCCCTCCATCGACTTTCGATTTGCCCGTCAATGAGCCCTAAGTTTCAGGGTTCATTGTTGTCTTCGTCGTAGCCCATATAGTCATCTTGCGGCGCGTAATACTCCGCCGCGTCATAGATCTGCGTCTTCTTGTAGCGGTCGCCGAGGCCAACAACCGTAAGGCGAGAAAGGCCGGCAATCTTCAAGCCGCAAGCGACGCATTCAAAATGGTTTGGCAGATGTTCTTGCTTCTCAGTTATTTCCCCATCCCGCAGGGTTTGAATGGGTGCCGAAACAGGCTCACCCACAACGAGTGCATGCGAAGCACATGCTGGACACTCAACACGGTGACCTGCTTGCCGAGTTGCCCTGACCGCAGCCTGAGCGCCCAACATGGCACGCTCCTTGTCACTTTTGGCGAGCCAGACTTTTTTATGGGCTTCGACTTCGCCTTTCACTGCTTTAGCACTATCGTCGACTGCGGCAGCAATAACTTGCTTCGCAACCTTTGCCTCATCCTCACCAAAAAAGTCCTCAAGCGTCATCCCGATTGAGAGGAGAAGAACCTCACTTGTCTGATAAAAACGCGGCTGCCAAACCGAGCTTTTGATTCCGTCGAAGCCTGGCTCGCCTGAATGTAGCTCGGCATTGCGCCTACCTGTGTGCAAGATTCCGAAGCCCTCGTGCTCCTTCGTAAAGTCCGGCAAAATCGCCATAAGGCGTTTGAAGACCTCACTGACTGCGATGGATTTCGGCGTGAACCTTTCCTCGATAGGATTGAAACCTAGCGCATGGTAGAGACTGGCCCAACTCTTGTCGGTCTCTGCCAAAAGTGTGGGACTGACATTGGCGAGCGCTGCTCGCGCCAGAAATTCGAGGGAAAATCCCGACCAAAGAGCATATTCCCAATCGTCGCTGTCTAGGTCACTCATATGCTGCACATAGCGTTGAGCTTTGAGATAGAGCGCTTCCGGGTCCCAGGTCGTTGGGGTTGCTGCGGGTTTGACTGTCTTCTTCACTGAAGGCTCTCCAAATAAATTCTCTGAATCTTTCGATTCTCACGCTCAGCGGGAATCGGCGAGCGTGCGTGCAACATGCGCCAATTGTCGATTAATAAAGTGTCGCCAACTCGCGCAAGGGCGATCTTCAAAGGCTCGCATTTATCAAGGTGTTCCTTAATGCGCTGACTGGCGAGCTCACCAATTTTGCTCGCCGGCTTGAGAAACAGTTCATCCCACCGGAAGCAATAGCCATCACTGGTGGGTTCGCACAAGCGCAGCAGCGCGAGCGTTCCGTTCCTCGGTCTGCGCGGCTTAAAAATGGCACGTGTAAGAATGTCCAAAGTCACCGCGTCAAAGATGCTTTTCCCGTCGAGCAAAAGCGTTGGGACATCAGCGTAACCGGTCACGCATCTTAGAAGTAGGTATCGAGGTGGAATGCGCCAGTGCGCAAGATCAGTGTGAAATGGGAAACAACCGAGCCCGTAGCTACCGCTATATGTGTTTGGTGTCGCGATAGACCGAGGGACCAAGTCTTGGACAGTTCCGCCCTCCCACGGCTCCAGCGGATGACCAAGCGCATTTGCGACCGCGAGTGCGTCTGCGCCGGGGCAATAGTCTCGAACGAAGGCATATCCATCTCTCGCGACACCTTCCTTAAGGGAATGCATATCGGGGTCCTTTCTTCAGCAATTGGCATTTCCGTGGCCACTGACTCATCAATCTCGCTTGCCTGTTCAAATTGCGTGGTGAATTCGCGTGTGATCATACATCTGCGGGCAGGCAACATAGGTCGTTTAAGGTTGCTGTCTCAATTGATAAGGTTTTGCCAAAAAGTTAGCCCTAAAGCACAAGCTACCCCTCCACTGCCCCCTCAATTCTAAGGGTTTTACTTTCTGCCTTCGGGGACCACGCAGGTCCTACAAACGTGTAATACAATCATCCCTGCAACACTCAAATTTTCAAGGACTTACGTGACAGATAGGGATAGGGCGGATTCCCTTCACCCGCTCCAATCGAATTTTGATCTCACGTCAGGGTGTTTTTGACGGGGGATGTAGAGACAGAAAAAACCGGCCCAAGTGGCCGGTTTTTTTGTGGGCGTAATTTGATGGCGTCGGATTTGTGGATAGCTTGGTCGGTCACTTTCCGGTTATCGGAGAGTACATTCTTTCTTTCGCGGCTGTGGCGACTACTCTGAAAGCTATTAGCGTTTTTCTCCAAAAGTACGAATTCAGTATCAAATTTCATCCAGCATTAGTATTTTTCCACCCACGAAATTATCGTTTCGCCATAATATGGAAGTTCTGTTAGCGTTTTTCCTGTCCCCGTAAAGGATTTCGTCAATGCAAGTCGGTTTCCAGACCCTCGCGAACCGTTACAACATCGCATTGGCACAGCCTCTGCGCGTACAGTCGATGATTGGCACCGTACGTGTCAGCCGTGAAAGCGCCGGAAACGTGGAGAACAGGTATCCGCCACGCTACCGCCCTGCAGACGATTTCGCAGGGCATTTCGAGTTCGGTCTCAAATACGAAGAGATTCATCTCGAGTTCTTTGCTCGCCTGTTTGCGGCCATAGGCCCGCAGCCTGTTGAAGACTGGTGTCGACGGGAGCCTTTTGGCCAGTATGCCCGTCGCACAGGATTCCTCTACGAATGGCTGACAGGGGAACGTCTGGAGGTGCCTGATGTGACCAATGGCGCCTATGTTGATGTACTTTCACCACAAAATTACCTGACTCGTCGTGAGTCGTTGCGAACGCGGCGCTGGCGAATCAATAACAATCTGCCGGGGACACCCGACTTCTGCCCCTTGGTTCGTCGTACCGAGCCAGTGCGGGAGGCCTTGCAATTCGAACTGCGTGCGGCATTGGATGAGTTGGATCAAGCCTTTGGTTCCGACATCCTGATGCGAACGGCCAGTTGGCTGACGTTCAAGGAATCGCGCGCGAGCTTTCTCATCGAAAAGGAAGCCGACCAGGCCGATCGCATCCAGCGGTTTGCGCATGTCATTGCCCAGCACTGCGGCCATATAGATGCCCCATTGAGCAACGACACCCTTCGATCCCTGCAAGCCGGCATCCTGGGCCACGATGCCATCGGACTAGGCTTGCGACGCTCCCCTGTCTTCGTGGGACAAGCCACAATGCGCGAAGACATCGTGCATTACATTGCCCCGCACTTTGAAGATCTTGGCCCCCTCCTGGAAGGCCTCAGCGAGTTCGAGGTCGCAACGCGTGGTGCCGAGTCAGTGGCACGCGCCGCAGTACTTGCATTCGGATTCGTGTACATCCATCCCATGCGTGACGGCAACGGCCGGATCCATCGCTTTCTAATCAATGACACCTTGATCCGGGATAAGGCAGTGCCCGACGGAGTGATTCTGCCCGTGTCAGCCACGATCACCAGCTCTATCGATTTCAGGGCCGGCTACGATCGTACGCTTGAAGTATTCTCACGACCGTTCATGCGCCGTTACGCGGCAGCCTATCGGTTTGGCGAACTGGTGACCTACGAGGACGGGACGCTTAGCAATTTCAACTTCGATGAATACGTAGACGCAAGCTTTGCCTGGCGGTACCCAGACCTGACCGAGCACGTTCTCTACACCGCACGCGTTGTCGAACATACGATTCGTACGGAGATGGCAGATGAGGCCAGAGTACTGGTGATCTTTCAGCGAGCGCAGGAACAACTCAAAGAAGTGATCGAAATGCCGGATCAGGATGCCAATCGCATCATCCGCTCGATCAAGGAAAACGGTTGGAAGGTCTCCGGCAAGCTGAAAAAAGGGTACCCAATACTTGAAGATGAGCGCATGGCGCAACGTGTTGTGGATGCAGTGCGTTCGGCGTTTGAGGATCAATTGATGGGGGCCGGTGAAGAGTGATCTCCGGTAGAACTGGATAGCTTACATCTGCAACTCAGGAGAAAGCCGGTCCGGGTGACCGGTTTTTTTGTGCGCGAGATTTGGTGATACGCCTGTCAACGCTAGTGTTAAGCGCCCACTTTTAAAGGCCCAACGGAGATCAACGCCAGAAAAAGCAACGTCCTACACGACACTGGGAATTGTCCGTACACTTGCGCATTGCTGTGCCTTTGCCATGAGACCTATAGTCCGACCGCGCCCAAATGGCGTATCGGGTTTGGCGACTCGATGGCAAAGCATAGAAACCTCCGAGCTATCTCGGAGCGTTTCTGAACGCACTTGGCTACCTGTTTATGGTGGCTGTGCGTGGGAGACCTATGGGTCTGCCGGTTTGCCTTGTCCCGGTTCGCCAACCTGCGTACAGCTGCCACCCATTGTTTGGCGACACTGAGTGGTAGTTCACCTCAATTCAAGGAATCACTCATGAAAGAGTTCATGGCTTTAACCAGCAATGCCGACGACCTTCCCTCCCTGTATGTCAATACCACCCAACCCCTGCACTCCCTGCTCAGCACCGCCAGCTACAGAATTCGCGCCGTGACGCAGATTCTTGAAAACCTCGCGATGCGCGGCGACCTGACCTCTGACTCGGTTGTACTCAGTGACTTTGCGTTGCTGTGCTGTGTGCCCTTGCGTGACGGTTGCGATGTACTGGATGTGATCGCTCGCCGAATGGACGCAGAACCGTCCTGACGTCACATCGGCCAAACGCGGCCAGTTAAGAGATAGCGTGGGCGATAGTGGCGAGGGAGCTTGCTCCCGCTGGGTTGCGAAGCGACCCCGGAAATGGACTGCTGCGCAGTCCAACGGGACGGTGCGGCGATCCGACAAGCTCCCTCGCCACAGGTTGCCATTATTCGCCGCCACCCAGACGCTCATATCGTTTGCGTATAGATCATCGCTCGCGAGTAAAGAGGCCGTAGTGCAGCGTTGAGCCTGGCAGTTGATCCCTTATGCTCCCGGCTCACCCTTCACCCTTCACCCTTCACCCCGAGATCAACATGCACAACTCAGAGTTGGGAATCGTGATCATTTCATTGATCGGGTTGTTCGGCTTTGCCTCGTTTGCGTTTGAATATTTGAGCGCCCGACGCTAAAAAAAGAACAAGTCGTAGTGATTTTCTCGAGCGTTCAAAAAATGGGACAGATGACTCTCAAGGTCATCTGTCCCCTTTGCGCATCAGCGAGTTGCGACCAGAAACAATCGCGGAAATGGCAACAGCACCGAACCATCGGCCAGGGCCGGATACGCCCGCTCGATAGCAACCTGATACTGCTTCAGATACTGCGCCCGTTCCGCCTCATCCAGCGGATCGAGAAACGGCCGCAGACCGCTGCCCTTGAACCATTCGACTACACCTGAAGCACCACCCGCCAACGGATGATGGTAAGTAGTGCGCCACACATCGACGCGGGTGCAACAGGCTTTCAATATCGAATAGTAGCCACTGGCATCGGCCATTTCAGTCCTCTGCCCCGCGGCGCCTGCCAGTTTGCCGACCCAAGGGCCATCAGCGGCGACTTCACGCATCAAGCGGTGCGAGTGTTCATTCAGGTTGTCAGGCATCTGCACGGCCAGGCTGCCACCCGGCGCCAGTTTGCTCACCAGCGACGGTAGCAAAGTCGCGTGATCAGGCACCCACTGCAATACCGCGTTGGCGAAAATCACATCGAACGGGCCACTGTCATTCCAGGTGTCGATGTCGGCGATGTCGAACCGCACCTGCGGCAAGCGCTTGCGAGCGGCTTCGATCATGTCGCTGGAACTGTCCAGCCCACGCACCTTGGCATCGGCAAAGCGCTCCACCAGCAACTCGGTGGAGTTGCCGGGCCCGCAACCGATATCGATGGCCGAGCGCACGTCTCCGGCGGGGACGGCCGCCAGCAGGTCACGGGCGGGACGGGTGCGTTCATCTTCAAAAGCGACGTACTGTTTGGCGGACCAACTCATTGCGTTCTCCTGTCGGTGCGTTGTCCTCGGGACGCTACGATACCGCGGCGAGCGCCACCAAATGTTTCAGAAAATCACCTTTTCGGTCATTTCGAATTTTCATCCCGCCGCCACTGTCTGAAAAATCAGGCGCCCCCTCAAAAGGAACTCGGTCATGAAATTCGCAAAAATCGCGCAGAAACTCGCCCTCTGGGCCGGTAGCCCCAAGACGTTCATGAGCGCGTTGCTCCTGATTTTCCTGTGGGGGCTGAGCGGGCCAATTTTTCATTTCAACGATACGTGGCAGCTGATCATCAATACCTCGACCACCATCATCACGTTCCTGATGGTGTTCCTGATCCAGAACACGCAGAACCGCGACACCGACATCCTGCACTTGAAAGTCGATGAGTTGTTGCGGGTGAACAAGGAGGCGCAAAAGGCCATGCTCGGGCTTGAGGCGTTGGACCTCAAGCAACTGGAGGCGCTGCGCAAGCATTACCGCGCCATGGGCGAGAACCAGGTGTTCGACCTCGATGGCCTGAACCCAACGCATAATCCCAAGCCACATCTGGATCAGTGCTGAACAGAAAAACGGCGCGTGACTCAAGCCCCGCGCCGTTCATGTTCAAATCTTGCGCTCAACTTTTGGCTTGCAGCGCCTTGGCCATTTGCAGATGATTTTGCAATTTAGGCAGGGTTTCTTCGGCGAATGCCTTGATTTGCGGCACGTCGGTGGTCTGCGCCTCCTGCTGCAATTGATCGATGGCTTCCTGGGTGGTCTTCACCTGACTGGCGGTATAGGCCTCGTCGTAGGTCGCCCCGTCCATGACCTGTGGCATCAGGGCTTTGGCCTTTTCGACAATCTCTTCCCGGGGGGCGACCGGTATATCCAGTTGTTTGGCGATTTTCGCCAGGTGCTGGTTCGCGGTGGTACGGTCGTTGATGACGATAATGGTGTAGTCCTTGACCTCTTTGGACTCGGCCTTCTGGTGCGCCAGGCGACTTGCTTCAATATCGGCGATACCTTTTGCCGAGGCCTCGTCGATGAATTCGGCAGTCGACTGGGCAAAGACGCCGCTGGCAAACAGGCCCAGTAACGTGGCAAGACTGGTACTACATAATCGGGTGGCCATCCGGTTCATGGTCGCGCCCTCCTCTTCAAATTCAAGCGGGAGCTTTCGCCCCCGCCTCTCAATCAAAACCACCTGAATCCCTTAGCGGGATTTCTGACCGCCCTTGCGACCCATGTCGGGTTTCGTCGGGTCTTTATCGACGGTCGTAGTAGTGGTTTTCCCTCCCTTGCGACCGGCTTCGGAGGCCTTCGTTCGATCGTTGGCGAAGTTCCCCGAGTTCGAGTTTCTTGAATTAGGCATGATTCTCTTCCTCTTGGTAGTAGTCGCGGGAGCTTGCGCCCGCATAGAATCTGAATTTGCGCGCTCCAAAAGGTTTAGAAAATTACGTGGATGCCACGACGAACGGTGCCCGGGTTTTCAGACGAGTCGCAGGTGATGCTCGCGTTTGGCGCAGTACATCGCCTCGTCGGCATGCCGGAACAATTGCTTCTCTTCGGTGCCGTGATCGGGGTATCGGGCGACGCCGATACTTGGCTGGATGTTCAGGCTATGCCCGTCCAGTCGCAGGGGCTGGGCCAGGACCTGACGGACTTTTTCAACCACGATATCGGTATCGTCCGCCGCGTGAATGCTGTGCAACAACACCACGAATTCATCACCGCCGATGCGGGCCACGGTGTCGGTTTCCCGCACGCAGCCCTTGAGCCGGTTGGCCACCGCTTGCAGCAACATGTCGCCGACCGCGTGGCCATGGGTGTCGTTGACTTGCTTGAAGCGGTCGAGGTCGACGTACAACAGCGCCATGCGCCCGCCGTCCTCCCGGGCCGCTTGCATTGATACCTTGAGCCGGTCGCGCAGCAGCTCGCGGTTGGGTAACTGGGTCAATTGATCGTACTGGGCCATGTGTTGCAGGCGGGCGTGCAATTGCTTGCGCTCGATGGCGGTCGCGACCTGGGCGCAGACGTATTGCAGCAGTTCCTTGTCTTGCTCGGTGTAGCGCTCGCCGCCCGGAATGCTTTTGACGATCAACGCGCCGATGGTGCCGTTTTGCGAATTCAGCGGCACACCCAACCAACAGGGTGCGTTCTGTTCGTCCTGCAGCATTTCAAAGCCGGCGGGAGGTGGACACTGGTCCGGGGTCAACAGGATCGGCAACCCCGTGCGGATTACCTCGGCACACAAACGCCCGGTCATGGTTCCGGGCTGTTCGGGCTGAGGCTCGTGGTCATCGACGTGATAAGGGAAATTCAGCTGCGCGCAGTGCTCGTCGTACAGCGCCACGGAAAAATTCAGTGCAGGCAACCATTCGCCGATGATCAGGTGGATGCGTTTGAACAACGCCAGCAGATCCTCTGCCGCATGGGCAGCCTCGGAAATCGCATACAACGCTGCCTGCCGGGATTCGGCCTGCTTGCGTTCGGTGATGTCGCGTGCCACCGCGATGCGCAACTGATCGTCCTCGGACCAGCGTGCCGACCAGAGGATGTGCACCACGCTGCCATCCTTGCGCAGGTAGCGGTTTTCAAAGTTGAGCTTGGGCTCGCCGTCCATGATTTCCCGGGCGGCGTCGAGGGTGCGCTGGCGGTCGCCCGGGTGCACCATGTCGATCATCGCCTCGCCGATCATCTCATCGGCGCTGTAGCCGAAAATACGCTCGCACGCCGCGCTGACAAAAACGAAGCGGCCCTGTTTATCCACCGCACAGACGGCATCCAGCAACAGATCGATATAACTCGCCAGCGGCGCGGAATTCCGGTTTTCCATGGTTCAGCGTGGGTGTCCCGATAATACAGCGCTCATCAATCATCCCTGCCCTGTCAGTCTTGCATCCTTGTGATCTCGTTCAAGCCTTGTTCGGCATCAGCCCCGGCAACGCATGTACCAACGCGTTGATGGCAAAACCGATGAACATCACCCCGCACAACCGGGTGATTGCCAATTCATGACGCTGGTACAGGCTGCGCACCCGCCGCGCACCGACAACGCCAATGAGAATGGCGTAGGCGAGCAACCCGCCGACGAAACTCAGGGCGATCAGCCCCGGCAGCATTGACCAGTTGAGCAGTTCCGCGCGGCTCGACAGCAGTGCCGTGAACGTCGCCACCGCCACCGGGTAGGCCTTGGGATTGGTCAAACCAAACACAATGCCGTGCCAGAACGGCTGCCGCGCCGGGCCCTGCGGCGCATCAGCGCTGCTGCGACGGGCGCGCACCGCACGCCAGCCGAGCCAGAACAGGTACAAGCCACTGAGCACTCCGAGCACGTCGAACGCGGTACTGCCGATCTCCCGCGCACCGACAATCGCGATCAGCGCCGTGCTGCACCACACTACATCGCCGAGCAAATGGCCGCACAGAAACCCCGCCCCGGCCCGTCGTCCATGGGCCGCGCCTATGCCGAACACTGCCAGCACACCCGGCCCCGGGGTGATGCCGTAGATAAAACCCGAGGCAAGCACGGCCATTAGCAACGATGGGGTCATGGAAAGTCCTTATGAACGGCAGGGTGAATGGCCACCAGTCTATATCAGGTCTTCAACTGTCAGCTGCCTGATCGCGACAGAAATTCTTCAGCGGTGGCCCCCTGCACGACTCGCTCATTCAACCAGTTCAATGCCTGATCCCCACCCCGCCGTTTATGCCACGCCAACACAAAGGTGAACGACGGAATGTGAAACGGCGGCGGCACGACAACCAATGAAGGCTCACCAATATCGCGCAAGCCGCGCGACGCGACGGTGAGGATCAGGTCGGTGCCGCTAATGAGCTGCGGGGCGACGTTCCAGTGCGGCAGGCTGATGGCGACACGCCGGCGTTCGCGCAAGGCGGTCAGCGCGCGTTCGATCTCCGGGGTGCCGCTGCCGCGCATTTCCAGCAGTACATGGGGCCGAGCCAGGTAGGTGGGCAGGTCGAGACCACCGTCGGCGGGCAAGCTATTGCGGTCCACCAGGCAGGCGTAGTGCTCTTCGAAGAGTGGGGTGCTGCGCAATTCGTTGGGCATTTCCGGGAAAACCCCGGCGGCGACATCAATGTCACCATTGAGCACGCCTTCGAGCATGCTTTCGCGGCTGCCATGGCTGATTTGCAGGTCGATGCCCGGCGCTTCGCGGCGCAAGGTTCGGATCAGTCCCGGCAAGACAATGGCGGCGCCGTAGTCGGACATCGCCAGGCGGAAGGTCCGCCGGGTGGTCCCGGGATCGAAGGCATTCGGCGCCAGCAGCGCTTGCACCTGGGCCAGGGCTTCGGCCAGCGGTGCCACCAGCTCCAGCGCTCGCGCAGTCGGTACAAGGCCGGCACCGGCGCGAACCAGCAGCGGATCGCCGAGCAGGTCACGCAAGCGCGCCAGCGCATGGCTGACTGCTGGCTGGCTCAAATGCAGACGCTCGGCCGCCCGGGTCACGTGCTGCTCGCTGAGCAAAGCGTCGAGGATCACCAGCAAATTGAGGTCGATGCGTCGTAGATCATTCATTTGCTGCATGTTCTGGATAACAAAACGGAATTTAAATCTGCGCGACGAATACCCTAGAGTCCAGCAAAACCTGTTGGAGATCGATCATGAGTACGTTGCATTGGGCCGGCCTGATAGGGCTGGCGATGATCGCCGGGGCGGTGGTGCCATTTCAGAGCGCGATCAACGTCAACCTCGGACGCGGGTTGGGCCATCCGTTGTGGGCGACGCTCGCTTCGCTATTGGTGAGCGTTATCGTGCTGCTGCCGATCATCGTTGCGATGCGCTTGCCATTGCCGTCACTGGCATTCATCAGCAAGGCTCCGCTCTGGATGTGGGCCGGTGGCGCTTTTGGGGTGATCTTCATTTCCCTGGCATTGGTACTGCTGCCCAAGCTGGGTGCCGCGGGGTTCATGGCATTGGCGCTGGCGGGGCAAGTCGTGGCGTCGCTGTTGCTGGATCACTACGGCTGGTTTGGGTTGGTGGAGCGACAGGTCACTTTGCCAAAGGTGGTTGGGGTGGTGCTGTTGATGGCCGGGGTGGTGTTGATTCAGTTCAGTGACGCGGCGCAAAAAGCGATGACAGCGACTTCTTGAAGATCAAAAGATCGCAGCCTCCGGCAGCTCCTACGGGGATGCGTGGTCCGAGCAGGCGCTGCCGAAGGCTGCGATCTTTTAAAACTTGTCGAGTGTGCGCAACTTCTGCGGCAGCCCCCACAGCAACAGCGCCACCGCGATCAACGCACAGACACCAATGACATACAGCGCCGGTGTGGTGCTGCCGGTCAGGTCCTTGATCCGGCCGACCATCACCGGGCTGACGATGCCGCCGAACTGGCCCAGGGTGTTGATCACCGCGATCCCGCCCGCAGCGCCCGCACCGGCACCGGCCAGCAGTTTCGGCGGCAGGGTCCAGAAGCTCGGGATGGAGGCGATGATCCCGGCACCGAGCAGGCCCAGCGCGACAATCAGGAAAGTCGTGTGGTTGGCGAAGATTCCCGCGCAGAAGAACCCGATCGCACCGACCGCCACCAGACCGGCGACAAACTTGCGTCGCTCGCCAGTAGCATCGGACAGGCGTCCGATCACCACCATGCTGATGGCACCACAGATGTATGGGATGGCCGTCAGCAAGCCGATCATCACCGGGCTCTCGGTACCGGCGCTGCGGATCAGTTGCGGCGCCCAGAAATTCAAGCCGTAGGACGCCACCTGAATCAGGAAATAGATCAGGCCCAAGGTCAGGAAACCCGGAATCCGCAGCGCTGCGAGCAGCGATCCACCGCTCTTGTGCGGCTCATGCCGGGCGATGCGGCTGGCCAGCAGGGTCTTCTCCGATGAAGTCAGCCAATGGGCATCTTCGATGCGATCCTTGAGCAGGGTCAGCACCAGCAAACCGAGGCCGATACACGGCACGCCACCGAGCAGGAACAACCAGTGCCAGCCACGCATTTGCAGCACGCCGTCGAGGTGTTGCAGCACCAGGCCCGAGAACGGCGCGCCCACCAGGCCGGCGAACGCCGACGCCAGGAACAGCATCGAGGTGATGCGCCCGCGATAGTGCTGCGGGAACCACAACGTCAGGTAATACAGCACGCCCGGGGCAAAACCGGCCTCCATCGCGCCGATCACGAAGCGCAGCACGTAGAACTGCCATTCGCTGTTGACGAACACCATCAGCGCCGTGGCCAGGCCCCAGGACATCATGATCCGGGCGATCCAGCGCCGGGCGCCGACCTTGTACAGCATCATGTTGCTGGGCACTTCGAAAATTACATAACCGACCACAAACAACCCGGCACCGAGGCCGTAAGCGGTGTCGCTCAGACTCAGGTCGGCCTGCAGTTGAAACTTGGCGAAGCTGATGTTGATGCGGTCGAAAAAGGCGAACAGGTAGCAGACCATGATCAGCGGCATCAGGCGCCAGGCGACTTTGCTGACCAGGGCTTTTTCTTCGTCGTGGCTAACGGCCGGGTTTGCGCCGGCCTCCAGTGTTTTAAGGCTCATTGCAGTTCTCCAGGCGGACTTCCCGTGGGTGTCCGATTGTTTTTGTTGTCTGGTTGAGGTGCTTTTTTATTGTGGGAGCGGGCTTGCTCGCGAAAGCGGTCTGACATTCAGCAGTGATGTCGACTGACACTCCGTCTTCGCGAGCAAGCCCGCTCTCACAGGGTTTTCAGTTAGGTCAGGACGGCACGGGATGCAGATCGCAATTGCGTCCAGCCTTGGCCAGTTGTCCAGGTACTTCATGACCGAGCAGTGCCGGCAGTCCCCGGGACAGTTTCAGCAGCAGCGGCAAATCGATGCCGGTATGAATTCCGACTTCATCGCACAGGTTCACCAGATCCTCGGTGCAGATGTTTCCCGATGCCCCCGGCGCAAACGGGCAGCCGCCTAGGCCACCGAGAGCCGCGTCGAAGCGTCGGGCACCGGCCTCATAGGCAGCCAGCACGTTGCACAGCCCAAGGCCGCGGGTATTGTGAAAATGCAGGGTCAGGTCCACTGGCGATACACGCTGCAACACTCGCCGCACCAAGCGGTCGACCTGACGCGGATTGGCCATGCCGGTGGTGTCGGCCAGGGTGATGCCCTGGATGCCAAGTTCCTGATAGGCCTCGACGATTTGCAGTACGCGGTCCTCATCGATCTTGCCCTCGAACGGGCAGCCGAAGGTGGTGGCGATGCTGGCGTTGAGTCGCACAGGACTGTCGCCAACGAATTGCACAATCTCGCCGAACGCGGCCAACGAATCTTCACAGCGCATGCGCATGTTCGCCAGGTTGTGGGTCTGGCTGGCGGACATCACCAGGTTCAGCTCATCGGCACGGCACGCCAGCGCCCGTTGCGCGCCCTTCAGGTTGGGGATCAACGCGACGTAGATCACCCCCGGTTGCCGGGCGATGCCCTTGAACACCAGTTCGCCATCGCGCAGCGCCGCAATGGCCTTGGGCGACACGAACGAACCGGCTTCGATGCGGCTGAATCCGGCCTGCGACAGTTGATCGATCAGGGCAATCTTGTCGTCGGTTTCAACCCAGGTCGGCTCGATTTGCAATCCGTCGCGCGGGGACACTTCCTGCACGATCAGGCTGTCGGAATAATCGCTGATCATTGCACCACTCCTTCGACTTTCAGGCGTTCGATGTCCATCGCGGTCAGGCCCAATTGCGCGAGGATGCCGTCGGTGTGCTGACCCAAACCGGGACCGGACCAATTCACGCCGCCGGGGGTTTCGGAGAGTTTCGGCACGATACCTGGCATCTTCACCGTGGCGCCACCGGGCAGCTCGGCATTGAGCAGCATGTCCCGCGCCTGATAGTGCGGATCGGCGACGATGTCGGCCACCGAGTAGATGCGGCCGGCCGGGACCTCGGCGGCTTCAAGGGCGGTCAGCACCTCGTCGATAGGCAGGCTGCTGGTCCAGTGGGTAATGGCGGCGTCGAGCAGATTGCTCTTGGCTGCACGCCCGTCGTTGTGGGCGAATTCCGGCGCATCGGCCAGATCGGGGCGGCCGATGGTTTGCATCAGGCGCTTGTAGATCGGATCGCTGTTGCCGGCAATCACCACGTAGGCGCCGTCGGCCGTCAGGTAGGTGTTGGAGGGCGCGATGCCCGGCAAGGCGCCGCCGCTGCGTTCGCGCACATGGCCCAGCATGTCGTATTCCGGCACCAGGCTTTCCATGACGTTGAACACGCTTTCGGCCAGGGACACATCGACGATCTGCCCGCCGCCCTGCCCGGTCTTGACCCTTAGCAGCGACATCAGCGCACCGATCACCGCGTGCAGCGACGCCAGGGAATCGCCAAGGCTCACGCCGACCCGCGCTGGCGGCGAACCGGGGGTACCGGTGGTGTAGCGAATCCCGCCCATGGCTTCGCCTATGGCACCGAAACCGGGACGATCGCGGTACGGGCCGGTCTGGCCGTAACCGGAGATCCGCACCAGTGTGAGGTTGGGATTGAGCGCGTGCAACACGTCCCAACCCAGGCCGAGTTTCTCCAGGGCGCCAGGACGCAGGTTTTCGATCAGCACATCGGCGCTGGTCGCCAGTTGCTTGACCAGTTCGATGCCTTCGGGGGATTTGAGGTTCAGCGCCAGGGACTTCTTGTTGCGCGATTGCAGGTACCACCACAGCGAGGTGCCTTCATGCAGCTTGCGCCATTTGCGCAGGGGATCGCCCTGGCCCATGGCTTCGATCTTGATCACCTCGGCGCCGAACTCGGCCAGCATGCGCGCCGCAAACGGCGCGGCGATCAGCGTGCCGATCTCGATCACTTTGATCGCACTCAAGGGGGCAGTCATCGCGGGGTACCTCTTGTTCTTGGAATATGCGCCAAGGCTAGAGGACAGGGGACTCGGGAATCCAACCTTCAGTTGGCAACGAGCGTTCGCGAAATGCGAACGCTCGGGGAGATTGTCGCGACCTCAGGGCCGCCTTCGCGGGCAAGCCCGCTCCCACAGGGATTTTCAGCGCTACACAGATCCAGTGTGGGAGCGGGCTTGCTCGCGAAGAGGCCGGCCTAGTCAGCGAAGAACTATCAGGCTGGCCCCCGCAAATGCTCAAACAACATCCTGCTCACCGGCGACAGTAACGCCTCATCGCGCACCACCAGGATCAAGGCCCGATCGGACCATTCATCCGTCAACGGCACCGCGTGCAAACCCAGTGCCCGGCCAAACAATTCATAAGCCCTGTGCGGCAAAATGCCGATCCCCATGTTGGCCTGGACCATCCGGCACATCGCATCGAACCCCGGCACATGAATACGAACCCGCAGCACCTTGCCGGCCTCGCGCGCCGCCGCGTGGGTGCGCATGTTGATCGAACTGGCGGCATGCAAGCCAACGTAATCACTGCTCAGCGTATCGGCGAACGCCACACTCGACCGGCCCGCCAATGAATGGTAGGGCGGCATCAACACCACCAGCTTGTCCTGGCGATACAGCACGCTGTGCAGGCCCTTGATGTCACTGTCGATGGAACAGATCCCGAAGTCGGCCACCCCGTCGAGCACCCCCTGAATCACCCCGGAGCTGGGGCGCTCTTCGAGATCGGTCTTGACCTGTGGGTGACGTTCGGAAAAATCCCGCAGGTCCTCGGGCAAAAACTGAATGATCGCCGACAGGTTGGCGAGCATCCGCACATAGCCGCGCACACCGTGGCTGTGCTCCCCCAGCTCAAGCCCCATTTTCTCGACGTTAAACAACATCTGCCGGGCATGGTGCAGCAGGGTTTCACCGGCCGGCGTCAGGGACATGCCCTTGGCCTGGCGCACGAACAGGCTGATGCCCAGCGCCTCCTCCAGTTCCATCAAGCGTTTGCTCGCCGCCGAGACTGCAATCGCTTCGCGCGAGGCGGCGCGGGTCAGCGTACCCTCTTCATGCACGGCGACGAACAGTTGCAGGGTGATCAGGTCGAGACGGCGGATCAGGCTTTTTTGCAGCATCGGGTACTCGGCGAGTCGGCTCAGGCGAAGTCGCAGCATAGCGTTCTTCACCCGCGTCGTGCCGTGGTCCGGTCACCGGTCGTGATAAAGTCGCCGCCCACAGACCTTTTGCCGTGAGACGAAGACCGCAATGACCGATTTCCAGGATGTCGATGCTCAACTTGAAGACTGGAACGCCTTGCGCAGCACCGCTTCGTTCAGTGGTTTGCTGGTGGGCAACGGTGCCAGTCGCGCGGTGTGGGACGATTTCGGCTACGAGTCGCTGTTCGAAAACGCCCGCACCGTTGAAGAAAAACCCCTGAGCCCGTCCGAGCTGAGCGTGTTCGATGCGATGCAGACCCGCAGTTTCGAACAGGTACTGAGCGCCCTGAAAATCACCAGCCGGGTCAACAAGGCCTTGGCTGTCAGCTCCGCCGCCCCGCGCAATCGCTACTACGCGATCAAGGAAGCGCTGATCAACACCGTGCATGCGGTGCATATCCCGTGGCGGCTGGTGGTGCCTTCAACGCTGGTTACCATCAATCAGGAACTGGCCGGTTACCGCACGGTGTTCACCACCAATTACGACTTGCTCAACTACTGGGCGGTGCAACAGCAGCCTGAGGCGATCACCGATCTGTTCCAGGGTACCGAGCCCGGTTTCGACCTGAGCGACACCGCCACCGACAAAACCCGCTTGCTGTACCTGCACGGCGGTCTGCATCTGGTGCGCAACCAGGACGGTACGGCGCGCAAGCTGATGTCGACCGAGGGCACGTTGCTGGGCAGTTTCGCCATCAACAACACGATCAAGACCCTCGACGACGTACCGCTGTTCGTCAACGAAGGGCCGAGTGCGGACAAGCTCAAGACCATCCGCAGTTCGGACTATCTGTCGTTCTGCTACGAGCAACTACTCGGTCACGGCCAGGCGCTGTGCATCTTCGGCCATGCGCTGGGGGAGCAGGACAGCCATATCATTCATGCCTTGCGCCAGGCAAAGCCGCAGGTGCTGGCGATCTCGATTTACCCGCGCAGCAAGGCATTCATCCAGCACCAGAAACGGCATTACGCGAAGGTGTTTGAGGGGACGGGGGTTGAGTTGCGGTTTTTTGATTCCAGGAGCCATGCGTTGGGTGGCCCCAAGTTATCGGTTCCAGTCGAAGTTTAGTCCTGGCCGATCTGACGCTATCGCGAGCAGGTTCGCTCCCACAGGTGACCGAGTTCCTCCAGATAAAATGCGGTCGAATGTGGGAGCGAGCTTGCTCGCTCCCACAGGATTTGTACTGGATGCGAAGGTAGCGATCAAAGCACCGGCAATGTCTTGTCCTTGACCACCTTGGACGAACCGTTGGCCTTCACGCTGGCAATGCCTTTTTCCAAGGCCGCCGGTGAGGCATAGGCCTCGCTGCTGCCGATGATCTCGTGGTTACCCGCCTTGAGGTTGAAATACGGGTGGCCATCCTTGGTGGTTTTCTTCTCGTAGCGCTCATCCAGCTGGCTGTTGGCCTGGACCGAGGCGATGCCTTTGTCGGCGGCGGCGTGGGTGGTGTACAGCTCGCTGGTCAGAATGGTCTCGGCGTTGGCTGCCTTGAGGACAAACCTGAACTGGCCATTGCTGCTTTTGCTCACTTCATACCATCCGGACATGCTGTTTCTCCTTGGCGATTGAGAGGTTTCGCGCTTCACAGTAAAGACCAAGCCGGGATTTCTGTCGCCTGAACGGCAGTTTTCACTACTTCACCACTGCCCGCACCACCGACAACTCCGGTGCCGACGTCCGTCGCTGGCTCAAATACCGCGTACAACTCACCCGCAGGAACGACGCGAAATTGACCACCTCGCCGCGGTAGTCCATCACCTCTTCATACAGCTTGGCGATCAACTGATTGGTGGTCATGCCGTCGACCTCGGCGATTTCGCTGAGGATGTCCCAGAACTGATTCTCCAGCCGCAGGGTGGTGACCACCCCGCAGATGCGCAGAGAGCGGGAGCGCGATTCATAGAGTATCGGGTCGGCTTTGACGTACAGCTCGCACATGGACACGGCCTCGTTACAGCGTGATTTTGGTACCCAGCAATCCCAGGAAACCGGCCAGCCAGTTCGGGTGCGCAGGCCAGGCCGGAGCCGTGGCCAGATTGCCCTGGACATGGCCGTCCGTCACCGGAATATCAATATACGTACCGCCCGCCAGCCGCACTTCCGGAGCGCAGGCCGGATAAGCGCTGCATTCGCGACCTTCGAGAACACCCGCGGCCGCCAGCAACTGCGCGCCATGGCACACGGCAGCGATCGGCTTGCCGGCCTTGTCGAACGCGCGCACCAGTTCCAGGACTTTTTCGTTCAGGCGCAGGTACTCCGGCGCGCGTCCGCCCGGAATCAGCACCGCGTCATAATCGGCCGCGTTGACCTTGGCGAAATCGAAGTTCAGGGCAAACAGGTGACCGGGTTTTTCACTGTAGGTCTGGTCGCCTTCAAAGTCATGGATCGCCGTGCGCACGGTCTGGCCGGCGGCTTTGTCCGGGCAAACGGCGTGTACCGTGTGGCCGACCATCAGCAATGCCTGGAACGGCACCATCACTTCATAGTCTTCGACGTAATCACCGACCAGCATCAGAATTTTTTTCGCAGCCATGGGGAGAACTCCTCTGGAAGTGGGCGTGCAGGAGTATTCAAGGTAGTCCTTATCCCGTGGAGTGGGTAACAACCGGCTACTACGAATGCACAGGACCACTGTAGGAGCTGCCGCAGGCTGCGATCTTTTTTGGGTCAGCTCAAATAACCGTCAGCGCGCAGCAATGTTTCCAGGCAATGCTCGCTGATGTGATAGAAATCCTTCAACTCCTGAATCTTCGCCAGCAACTGGGCCGGGGCCACCGGCTCGGCGCGCTTGACCGCCAGGATCATCTTGTTCTTGTTGGTGTGATCCAGCGAGATGAACTCGAACACCTTGGTCTCGTAGCCGCAGGCCTCAAGGAACAACGCGCGCAAACTGTCGGTGACCATCTCGGCCTGCTGGCCCAGGTGCAAGCCGTACTGCAACATCGGCTTGAGCAGCGCCGGGCTCTGGATTTGCAGGCGGATCTGTTTGTGGCAGCACGGCGAGCACATGATGATCGAAGCGCCGGAACGGATGCCGGTGTGGATCGCATAGTCAGTGGCGATATCGCAGGCATGCAGGGCGATCATCACGTCCAGCTCGCTCGGCGCCACGCTGCGCACGTCACCGCACTTGAACACCAGGCCGGGGTGTTCAAGCCTGGCGGCGGCGGTGTTGCACAGGCTGACCATGTCTTCGCGCAGTTCGACGCCGGTCACCTCGCCTTCGGCCTTCAAGGTGTTGCGCAGGTAATCGTGGATGGCGAAGGTCAGGTAGCCCTTGCCCGATCCGAAGTCCGCCACACGCACCGGCTTGTCCAGCGCCAAGGGTGACGACGTCAGCGCATGGCTGAACACTTCGATGAACTTGTTGATCTGCTTCCACTTGCGCGACATCGCCGGGATCAGCTCATGCTGCTTGTTGGTCACACCCAGGTCGGCGAGAAACGGCCGGTTCAGGTCAAGAAAACGGTTTTTCTCACGGTTGTGCTCGGCCGATGGCACTTCGCGCAATTGCTGAGGTTGGCTCTTGAACAGCGATGACTTGCCCTTTTTGCTGTATTCGAGCTGGGCTTCGTCGGTCAACGACAACAAATGCGCATTTTTGAACGACGCCGGCAGCAGCCCGGAAATGCTCGCCACACCTTCTGCCAGTGGCAGGTTCTTGGTGATATCGCGGGTCTTGTAGCGGTAGACAAAAGACAGGCAAGGTTGCGCCTTGACCGTCACCGGCTTGATGATGATCCGCTGCAGGTCCGTTTCATCGCCCACGTACTTGGCCAGCACCAGTTTGATGAACGCGTTGTGCTCCAGGCTCGATTGCAGCAGGTCGATGAACTGGGCGTGATGATCCGGCGCGAGGCTGGCGGGAGTGGCGGTGACGGACATGGAAAAACGGCCTCGGCAATACGAATCGGGGAATGCCGGGTATTTTAGGGGGGACGAGTGTTTTGGGCACGGAGTAATTTTGCGCCAGGCCCCGTTCCCGCCGATCGGGACCTGAATCCAACCATCGCTACATCATGGCTCCACCAGTCGAAGTTTGCGGTTGGTCGGCGAGTTGATGACGAACTTGACGATCAATCCGACCGGCACCGCCCACGTCAGACCGTTGACCGGATCAGTGACCACGGCGACAGTTTCGGAGCTTGCAGCCAGATCCAGACGTCGGCGATCGTTGCTGGACTTGAGTAATCCGTACGCGTGGCTGACCAGCCGCTCCGCCTGGTGCATCGGCATATCCAGACTCTGCAAATGCCTCACCGCACGGCAGAACAACACTTGATCATCAATCACACCCTCGCCTTCATGACGGGCCAGAAACGCCTGAGCTATGGCCAATAGTTCCGCATTCAAATGGGCCTGTTCATCAACCTCCTTCATGCTCAAGGCTCCTGTTGCGCTTGCGCCGCCGGAGCACTCTCGGCGACAGGCTTCGCGGCGCGGCGCAAATCAGGCCCGGCGCACGGCAAATGCACGGCCGGGTTGGGCATGCCACTGGGGGAAAGCTCATGGGTCATTTCGAACTCGGCCCGCACCGACCAGCCACAGGCCTCCGACGTACATTGCAGGTACGCCACCCGCAGGAAAATATGCCGTCCTTCGCTGGTACGTATGCGCATCCTGCTCAGGCAGTGCGGGCACACCATCTTGTAAGTACTCATATATGTTTCCCTTGGGCCATCCGGTGGTAATCGAATTGATCAAACGCAATACTGTTTGAAACACAATTCGTAAAAGTCCGGTGCTGCAAATAACGTCCGCCAGACAAAAGGAAGTGCAACGGGTGGACACGTAATAGATACGAGCCAAGCTCGTAGGAAATCACCCTGATACCATTAGGAAGTTTCGACATCGTATTCTTCTGATTCATAGTTGATGATTGATTACTTACAAGAAAAAAAGTACTCATTACGCATACGTTAAGCACTCAAAAAGCATATGTCAAAAGGAAGAGGCTCAAATTGCGTAGCAAAAAATCACAAGCTGTTTTGGCCCGCCTGAAGCAAGTAACGGGTACAAAAACTGACGCTTCCCTGTCTACCGCTCTACAGATCAGCCCCCAGACACTCAGTAGCTGGAAAGGCCGCGACAGCACGCCATACTCACTATGCGTAGATATTGCACAAGCTCGCGGCATCTCCCTTGACTGGTTGCTGCTGGGCGAGGGGCCGATGCTGCGGCAAACCCATGTCAACGCGACTGCAAATGTTGCGGAAACTGCAACAACACAGGAAAACACCATCCTTTCGCTGTGGCGATTGCTTGATGAGGATGACCGCTGCGCAATACAAAGCGCATTGGAGGAAAAGCGACGCCTGAGGGATCTGGAAACGCAACTTTCGGAAATGGCCGCCATCCTGGCAACACTTGGACACTCGAACAAAACCTGACTTGAAGTCCGACGTTTCAATGCTTGAAGGCATGCCACAAAACAATAATGTTGCCACTACTGCGAACAATCATTACGCATGAAAAAACACTCACCCCTGCATGCCATGGGCTCACCGGCAGGAATGTCAGCAATACATCGATGCCGGCATGGCAAAACACTGCGCCACACAAGCTGATCAATATCCTGTCGCGCCAGTTGTAACGCAGCTCGTCGCGCTGGTAACACGCCAGCCTGAACGCACTGATCAGGTGAGCCACCCCCGTCACCCACACCAGGGCCGCCATCTCAAAGGTCATTGCCCTCGCCCTTTGAGATGACGAAGGATGTCACCGAGGCCGGCGCCATCGATCCACTGCATGAGTTTGATGCTGATGGGAATGACCAGCAGCGCGCACAGGAAGGCCGTCACACCGGCGGTCAGAAAAGGCGCCAGTGGCTGGGCGACCGGGGCAAACAGGTAACCGACACCCGCCGACAACAGCCAGGAACCGATGCGTTGCCAGGCCTTGAAGTTGGCGCGAGTGGTCGTGACCAGCCACGCGCCAAGCGTCGCGCCGAACAGGACTTCTCCATTGATAACCGGCAACGTCGCAATACCCAACCCCACCATGAGTCCGCTGATACTGTTGTAGGTCGAATCAGTCAGGCTCATGGATTATCTCGCGACTGCGATGGATCAACAGTGATGGCTCCCGACTCCAGCGCTTTGAACACGGCAGCGTTGCGAGATCTGACGGCAAACTTGCGACGGATATTGGAGAAGTGGAAGTTGATGGTGGATTCCGAGCAACTCTGAATCCTGGCGATCTCCCAGGTGGTCTTGCCTTTGAGGCACCACTCCAGGGCTTGTGTCTCTTTCGTTGTCAGTTGCACTCGCGGAGTAAACATTGCGTTTGCGGGTGCATCCTCCACCCGGGTATCCAGCGATTGTTGCGTTTTCATAAGAACTCCCTCTATACAGAACGCCCATCGCAGGGCGCGCACCATGAGAGAGATGTTGAAGACAAGCTCCGCGGCGGACAACGCTCCGCAACTGTGTCGCGGCGCATTACAAAAGCGGATGAAGCCCTGGCTTAACCCAACACCACCAGACGATTCGGCAGCTCGTTGCGCACATGGGTCACCGGCACATGCACCTTGAGCAACTCGCCACAGGCCTCGACGCAACTGACAAAACCCTGCAACGTCTGCCCCTGTTTAACCTGCTGGGTGAACGTCGCGACGATCGCGTCCCAGTTCTTGTTGTCCAGGCGACTGGAAATCCCTTCATCCACCAGGATCTCCACATAACGCTCGGCCTCGGAAACGAAAATCAGCATGCCGGTGCTGCCCTCGGTGTGGTGCAGGTTCTGCTCCAGGAACTGCCGACGCGCCAGGTTCGAGGCGCGCCAGTGTCGCACCGAGCGCGGGACCAGATGGGTGGTGACTTTCGGCAGGCGGAACACCAGGCACAGCACGATGAAGATGGCCCACTGCACCAGCAGCAGGCTGTGCAGGGTCAGCCAACCGGTGAAGTAATGCACGATGCCCGGCACCAGCAGCGCCAGCAGGCTGGCCCACAGCAACGGGATGTACGCATAGTCGTCGGCGCGGGCCGCGAGCACGGTCACCAGTTCTGCGTCGGTCTCGCGCTCGACCCGGGCAATGGCCTCGGCCACCTTGCGTTGTTCGTGTTCAGTCAGTAATGCCATGTCGTGAAGTGCCTGCTCGTTTTTATTATCACCAGCCGCCGGACGAACCGCCCCCGCCGAAACTGCCCCCGCCGCCGCTGAAACCTCCCCCTCCACCGCCGCCGCCAAATCCACCACCGCCAAAGCCGCCCCCGGATCCACCGGAGCCGCCCCGGCCGGCAGGAAGGATACCGAGCATCTGGCACACAAAAACAGTCAGGATGAATAACATCACCAAAAACACGAACAACCCGGGATGCCGCGCGATGAAATCCTCCCCCGGATCGCCTCTGGATTCATACGCCGTGGAGGGTTCGTCCAGGGGGTTGCCGCCCAGCACCACCAGCATCGCCGCCACGCCGTCACTGATGCCTTTACTGAAATTGCCGGTCTTGAATGACGGGGTGATGACCTGGTTGATGATCACCGAACTCTGGGCATCGGTCAGGCGATCCTCCAGGCCGTAACCGACTTCGATACGCAGCCGGCGCTCGTCCCGGGCGATGATCAGCAGGGCGCCGTTGTTCTTGTCCTTCTGCCCGATGCCCCAGTGGCGCCCGAGTTGATAACCGAAGTCGGCGATGTCGGTGCCTTGCAAATCCGGCAACGTCACGACCACAAGCTGCTCGCCGGTGGCTTGCTCATGAGCCTGAAGTTGTTGGGTGAGCTGCTGGCGCACCGATGGCTCGATCATCTGCGCATTGTCGACCACCCGCCCGGTCAGCGCCGGAAAGTTCAGCTCGGCCCGGGCAGCGATCGCCACCACCCACAACAACAGCAACAGGACCGTTTTAAACACACGCATTGGCAACCTCTTCCGTTCCAAGCCTGGCTCTGTAGGAGCTGCCGCAGGCTGCGATCTGTTGATCTTGACCTTTAGCGCTCGCGAAAAAATCAAAGTCAAAAGATCGCAGCCTACGGCAGCTCCTACAGGGTTGATTCAGAATTTGACCTCGGGGGCCTTTTCCGAACCCGGCGTAGCTTCGAAGGTCTCGCGTACCGGCAGGTCGCTGTACATCACGGTGTGCCACAGGCGACCGGGGAACGTGCGGATCTCGGTGTTGTACTTCTGCACCGCGAGGATGAAATCGCGACGGGCCACGCTGATGCGGTTCTCTGTGCCTTCAAGCTGCGATTGCAGGGCGAGGAAGTTCTGGTTGGCCTTGAGGTCCGGATAACGCTCGGAGACCACCATCAAACGGCTCAAGGCGCCGCTGAGCTGATCCTGGGCCTGTTGGTACTGCTTGAGTTTTTCCGGATCATCCAGAGTCGAGGCATCCACCTGGATCGACGTGGCCTTGGCCCGGGCCTCGATGACGGCGGTCAGGGTTTCCTTCTCGTGGGCCGCATAGCCCTTGACGGTTTCCACCAGGTTGGGAATCAGGTCGGCGCGCCGCTGATACTGGTTCTGCACCTGGCCCCAGGCGGCCTTGGCCTGTTCGTCGAGGGTAGGGATGTTGTTGATGCCACAGGCGGTCAGCAACGAGGCCAGCATCAGCAGCGTGACGACCTGCAAACGCGAGCGGTAGGTTGGACTTACATTCATCAGGATGATGCTCCCTTGTGCATTTCATGAAAAAACCGACCGTGAAACCTTCTGGGCCGGCTCTTGGGGCATAATCGCCCGCGCCTCTGGATTGCAACGGGCCGATGGGCTAAAAAGAGGCCCTGCGCGAAAACGCATCCGCCATCTGGCTGTGTTTTTTGGCTCTGGTCTTTTGAGCAGGCACCCGAACAACAATAGACGCTCCCTAAATTTTGGCTGGCCGGCGTGTACATCGCCGTTTGGGCCCTTGAGAAAACTATTCATGAAGAAGCTGTGTTTGCTGGGCCTGTTCGTCAGCCTGGCCAGTCATAACGTATTGGCCGCCACGACGCCCGCACCCCTGGAGAACAAGGAAGCCTTCGTCAGCAACCTGATGAAGCAAATGACCCTCGATGAAAAAATCGGCCAGTTGCGCCTGATCAGCATCGGTCCGGAAATGCCGCGCGAAATGATCCGCAAGGAAATCGCGGCCGGCAACATCGGCGGTACGTTCAACTCGATCACCCGCCCGGAAAACCGCCCGATGCAGGACGCGGCCATGCGCAGCCGCCTGAAGATCCCGATGTTCTTCGCCTACGACGTGATCCACGGCCACCGCACCATTTTCCCGATCCCGCTGGCCCTGGCCTCGAGCTGGGACATGGACGCCATCGGCCTGTCCGGGCGCATCGCCGCCAAGGAAGCCGCGGCTGACAGCCTCGACATCACCTTTGCGCCAATGGTCGACATCTCCCGCGATCCGCGCTGGGGCCGTACTTCCGAAGGCTTCGGCGAAGACACCTACCTGGTGTCGCGCATTGCCGGTGTGATGGTCAAGGCGTTCCAGGGCACGGGCGCCAACGCCGCCGACAGCATCATGGCCAGCGTCAAGCACTTCGCCCTGTACGGCGCCGTTGAAGGTGGCCGCGACTACAACGTGGTCGACATGAGCCCGGTCAAGATGTACCAGGACTACCTGCCGCCGTACCGCGCCGCCATCGATGCCGGCGCGGGCGGGGTCATGGTCGCGCTGAACTCGATCAACGGCGTGCCGGCCACGGCCAACACCTGGCTGATGAACGACCTGCTGCGCAAGGAGTGGGGCTTCAAGGGTCTGGCGGTCAGCGACCACGGGGCGATTTTCGAGCTGATCAAGCACGGCGTTGCCGCCGACGGTCGCGAAGCGGCGAAGCTGGCGATCAAAGCCGGCATCCACATGAGCATGAACGACACCCTGTACGGCAAAGAGCTGCCAGGGCTGCTGAAGGCCGGCGAGATCCAGCAGAGCGACATCGACAACGCCGTGCGTGCGGTGCTCGGCGCCAAGTACGACATGGGCCTGTTCAAGGACCCGTACTTGCGCATCGGCAAGGCCGAGGATGATCCGGTCGACACCTACGCCGACAGCCGCCTGCACCGCGCCGAGGCCCGTGATGTGGCACGTCGCAGCCAGGTGCTGCTGAAAAACAGCAACGAAACCCTGCCCCTGAAGAAAACAGCGAAAATTGCCCTGGTCGGTCCGCTGGCCAAGGCACCGATCGACATGATGGGCAGCTGGGCCGCCGCCGGTCGCCCTGCTCAATCGGTGACCCTGTTCGACGGCATGACCAACGCCCTGGGCGACAAATCGACACTGATCTACGCCCGTGGCGCCAACATCACCAGCGACCCGAAAATCCTCGGTTACCTGAACTTCCTCAACTTCGACGCCCCGGAAGTGGTGGATGACCCGCGTCCGGCGAAGGTGCTGATCGACGAAGCGGTAAAAGCGGCCAAGAATGCTGATGTGGTGGTTGCCGCCGTCGGCGAATCCCGTGGCATGTCCCACGAATCGTCGAGCCGTACCGACCTGAACATCCCGGAAAACCAGCGCGAGCTGATCCGGGCCCTGAAAGCCACCGGCAAACCGCTGGTACTGGTGTTGATGAACGGCCGTCCACTGACGATCCTCGAAGAGAAGGAACAGGCCGACGCCATCCTGGAAACCTGGTTCAGCGGCACCGAGGGCGGCAACGCCATCGCCGACGTGCTGTTCGGCGACTACAACCCGTCGGGCAAACTGCCGATCAGCATCCCGCGCTCGGTAGGCCAGATTCCGACCTACTACAACCACCTGACCATTGGCCGACCGTTCACCCCGGGCAAGCCGGGCAACTACACCTCGCAGTACTTCGATGACACCACCGGTCCCCTGTACCCGTTCGGTTACGGTCTGAGCTACACCGACTTCAGCCTGAGCGACATGGCCCTGTCGTCGACCACGCTGAACAAGACCGGCAAGCTCGACGCCAGCGTCACAGTGAAAAACACCGGCAAGCGCGACGGCGAAACCGTGGTGCAGTTGTATATCCAGGACGTGGCAGGCTCGATGATCCGCCCGATCAAGGAACTGAAGAACTTCCAGAAGGTGATGATCAAGGCCGGCGAACAGAAAGTCGTGCACTTCACCATCACCGAGGACGATCTGAAGTTCTACAACACCCAGCTCAAGTACGCGGCGGAGCCGGGCAAGTTCAACGTGCAGATCGGCCTGGATTCAGAGGACGTGACGCAGCAGAGTGTTGAGTTGCTGTAATTAATCAAACACCGCAATAACCCTGTGGGAGCGAGCTTGCTCCCACAGTGGTTTGTGGTGGTCAAAAAATACGGGCTATCCCCGTCGATCCAGCAGATTCACCACCACCCGATCCACCCATCCCCACACCCGCTGCTTGACCCGTTTCCACAGCGGTCGGCGCTGCCATTCCTCCAGGCTGACTTGCTCGCTCAACCCAAAGTCCCGCTCGAAACTCGCCGCCACCGAGCGGGTCAATCCGGGGTCCAGGGCCTCCAGGTTGGCTTCCAGGTTGAAGCGCAGGTTCCAGTGATCGAAATTGCACGAGCCGATGCTCACCCAATCATCGACCAGGACCATTTTCAGATGCAGGAAGCACGGCTGGTATTCGTAAATATTCACCCCCGCCTTGAGCAGTCGCGGGTAGTAGCGATGCCCGGCATAGCGCACGGACGGATGGTCGGTACGGGGCCCGGTCAGCAGCAACCGCACATCGACGCCACGGGCAGCGGCCCGGCGCAGGGAACGGCGGACTTTCCAGGTCGGCAAAAAATACGGTGTGGCCAGCCAGATCCGTCGTTGACCGCTGTTCAGGGCACGCACCAGCGATTGCAGAATGTCACGGTGTTGACGGGCGTCGGCATAGGCCACCCGACCCATGCCCTCTCCGACGGACGGCACCCGTGGCAGGCGCGGCAGACCGAAATGCGAGGCCGGTCGCCAGGCACGTCGATGGCGGTTGGCAATCCACTGACGATCGAACAACAACTGCCAGTCGAGCACCAGCGGCCCGGTGATTTCCACCATCACTTCGTGCCATTCGCTGACGTCTTCGCCCGGTGTCCAGAACTCGTCGGTGACACCGGTGCCGCCGACCACGGCCAGGCTCTGGTCCACCAGTAACAGCTTGCGGTGATCGCGGTAGAAATTACCAACCCAGCGCCGCCAGTTCAGGCGATTGTAGAAACGCAATTCGACCCCGGCCGCCATCAGGCGCTGTCGCAAGGTCAGTGTGAACGCGAGGCTGCCGTAGTCATCGAACAGGCAACGCACCCGCACACCGCGCTCGGCAGCCTGGACCAGCGCCTGGACCATGGCTTCGGCGCAGGCACCCGCCTCCACCAGATACAGCTCCAGTTCGACCTGTTCTTCGGCACGGGCAATCGCCACCAGCATGCGCGGGAAGAATTGCGGACCATCGATCAGCAGTTCGAAGTGGTTGCCTTCACGCCAGGGAAAAATCGCTCCGGCCATGTCAGCGCGCCGTGAATATCAGTACCGCACTCACCGGCACTGAAAGACTGATCGCCGACAGGCCGGCCATTTTGCGCAACGCTTCCAGCCCGGGAGCCAAATCGAAATCCTCGGCATTGATCACCAGCGGTTCGAGGGTCACCACCTGAAAGCGCCGGTCATCGAGCCGGGTCGCCAGCAATTGGGCGTTGTACGTGTGTTTCTGACCATGCAGGTCGACGGTCAGCGGCAGGCGCAACTCCAGTTGCGCGCCGGGAGCGAGGTCGTTGATCGGGCGCAGATCGATTTTCGTGGTGATCAAGGCGTCGGAAAACCGGTCGATCTGGAACAGTTCCTTGCGCATGCGCTCATCGCGCAGCGGGATGCCGCTGTTGATCGACTCCAGCTCGACTTCCACCTGCGCCAGCCCCTCGGGATCGACTTTGCCGTGCAGGACCAGGAAGCGCTGCACTTCAGAGACATTGGCATTCTTGGTGCTGACAAACGACAGGCGCGAAGACTCGCCGTCGAGGTACCAGTCGGCGCGGGCCGACAATGCGGCACCCGTCAGTAGCAGAAAAACGAGGGATCGGAGGGCGGAGCGCTTGAACATAGAGACTCGTCAGGCAGAGAAACCTGTGCTGAACCTTAACCGGCCTGACACAGGTTGCAAGAAATGTGTTGCCTTGAGTCTCTAAACCATCACAAGTTCCACTCAGGCCATCGCCTGTTGCACATTACCAATGGTCGCGGCCAGGCTGTTGAGGTGCAGGTTGAGTACCCGCTCCACCGGCGCCTGATCCATCGGCCAGTGCAGCGCCATGCTGCCGACCAGGCGGCCATCGGTGCGGATCGGCAGGGCCACCGCGCGAATCAGGAACGGCAGGCGCACCGGATACTCCCAATAACCCTCGGTGCGCTGCCCGAAGCCTTGATGCAATGCCTGCTCAGTGGTGTTGAACAAGGCTTCGTCCGTCACTCGCTCACGGCTGGCCAGACGCTCCACTTCATGGCTGTCCAGTTCGCCCAGGCACGCCCGGCCCATGGCCGAATGGAACAGGCTGGCGTGCTGGCCGACGATCTGACAGTTGTTCGGGTATCGCTTGCGCAGCACCGTGGGAATCGCGCTTTCCATGACCTCGATCCGCTCACCATCAAAACACGACAAGTCCGCCACCAGCCCGGTGCGCTCGCTCAACTCCAGCAACAGCGGCGCGGCGTTCTCCACCAGGCGCCGCTTGAAGCGCTGCTGGCTGTCACCAAACAGGCGCTTGGCGCACAACCGGTAGCGCCGATCGCTCAGGCCGCGATAGATCCAGCCCTGCTCCTGCAACGTCAGCAACATGCGCGACACCGTGGCCTTGGGCAGGTTCGTCAAGTAGTGCAACTCCTCCAGCCCCAACGCCTGATGCTCACCCAGCAACTCGACAATCGCCAGGGCGCGCTCGACGGAACGCACGCTGCCGGATTCTGCCTTGCTCTCCATAGGTTCGATCTCCCTAAGCGCAGATGGATGTTCACTTTGCGCAGCAAGATGCGGGCCTGTCGGCCAGTCTCAGGTATTTTGCAGACAGCCGGGCGGCCTGCGCTTGACCCATTGAGTCAACTGCTCATGGGCAAACGCCAGTTGCAACACCGCGCGGTCAGCCTGGGCCCGACCTATGATTTGCAGGCCCATCGGCAGTCCGGCCAGGTTGAATCCCACCGGCACATTCATGCTCGGCAACCCGGCCAGGGTCGGCCCGATGACAACCTCCATCCAGCGGTGGTAGGTGTCCATGGCCTGCCCGCCAACGACGCGCGGCCAAGGGGTTTGTGCATCAAAAGGAAACACCTGGGCGGTAGGCAGCAGCAGGAAGTCGTAACGTTCGAACAATTCGTTCAGCGCTCGATACCACTCGCTGCGACTGACCGAGGCCTGATAGACATCCGCCGCCGTCAGACGCAGCCCGCCCTCGACTTCCCATCGGGCTTCGGGTTTGAGTCGTTCGCGTTTTTGCGCATCGGCATACAACCCGCCGAGGCTGCCTTGCACCAGCCAGTGGCGATGCACCAGCCAGGTTTGCCACAGGCGTTCCATGGAGAAGTCCGGCTGGCAGGCCTCGACTTTGCAACCCAGGGCGGCGAAGTCCTGCAACGCCGATTCACACAGGCTCATGACGCCGGGCTCCATCGGCAGGTAGCCGTTGTAGTCCCCCAGCCAGCCGAGTCGCACATCCCGGAAATCCTGCTGCAACGACTGATGAAATATCCCCGGATCTTCAGTCAGCGACAACGGCACGCGCGGGTCATACCCGGCCTGGGTGCCGAGCAAACGGGCAACATCGGTGACCGTGCGGCCCATCGGGCCTTCCGTGGCCAGTTGCTGGACGAACATTTCCGGCCCGGGCCCGAACGGCACGCGCCCCTGGGACGGACGAAATCCATAGACGTTGTTGAACGCCGCCGGATTGCGCAGCGAGCCCATCATGTCGCTGCCGTCGGCCACCGGCAGCATGCGCAACGCCAGCGCCACCGCCGCCCCGCCACTGCTGCCGCCGGCAACCAGGGTCGGGTCGTAGGCGTTGGTGGTGGTGCCAAACACGCTGTTGTAGGTTTGCGAGCCGAGGCCGAACTCCGGGACGTTGCTCTTGCCGATGATGATCGCCCCGCAGTCGCGCACCCGTGCCACGCTGATGGCGTCGTGTTGCGGAACCTGCTCGGCGAACAGCGGCGAGCCCATTGTGGTGCGCAAACCGGCGGTGGCCGCCAGGTCCTTGACCGCTTGCGGCATGCCGTGCATCCAGCCTCGGGACTGACCCAGGTTGAGTTCGCTATCACGCTCGTCGGCCTCTGCCAGCAACGCCTGGGCCGGACGCAGGGACACCAGCGCATTGACCTGTGGATTGAAGCGTTCGATCTGCGCCAGATACGCCTGCATCACCTCGCGACAGGACACCTGCCGCCCATGAATGGCCCGGGACAGCGCATCGGCGTCCATTTCAACAATCGGATTGCTGCTCAAGGTTTCACCCCAAGATTGAGTTCAACGGATCTTTTTGCCCGTGGTGCTTCCTGCATGCAGTAGGTGCCAAGCAACGTCAGCAAGCAGGCGAACAACACGTAGAACGATGGCGCCACTGGAGTCGCCAAAACCTTGCTCAGCCAGGTGACGATCAGCGGCGCGAACCCGCCGAAGACCATGACCGCGACGTTGTAAGCCACCGACACCCCGGTGGAGCGCACTTCGATCGGGAACTGCTCGGCCAGTGCCGTCGGAGCCGGGCCGAAAAAACCACCGATCGCACTGCACAGCAACAGTTGCATCACCAGCAAACGCTCCACCGATGGCGCCGCCGCCACCCACACGTACAAGGGATAAACCATCAGGAAAAACGCCAGGGTGAAGGCCATCAACACCGGGCGGCGGCCGAGGCGGTCCGACAGTGCGCCAGACAAGGGAATGATCACGGTCATCAGCGCCACCGCGAGCATTTGCACCAGCAGCACCTGATCCAGCGGCAGGCCGAGATTCTTGTGGGCGAAAGTCGGCATGTTCACCAACACCACGTAGAACGACACGGTCGCGCCACAGGCCAGGCCCATGGACACCAGAATGCTGCGTCGGTGTTCGCGGATCACTTGCATCAGGCTTGGGCTCGCGCCTTTGGCCTGTTTGCGTGCTTCGAGAAATTCTTCCGGTTCTTCCATGTGCTTGCGAATCCACAAGCCCACCGGGCCGATCAGCAAGCCCAGCACAAACGGAATCCGCCAGCCCCAGCTCTCCAGTGCCTCAGGGGACAGCAGGTGGGTGAACAAGGCGACCATCGCCGCCCCGGAGAACACCGCCAGGCATTGCCCGACCAATTGCCACGAGCCGTACAAACCCTTGCGGTGTGCCGGGGCGCTCTCCACCAGGAACGCCGTGGCGCTGGCGTACTCGCCACCTGTGGCGAAGCCTTGCAGCATCCGCGCAACCACGATCAACAGCGGCGCGCCCATCCCGATAGCGGCGTAGTTCGGCGCAAACGCAATCAGTGCGATGGATACGGTCATCAGGCGAATGATCATCTGCATCGCCGCCTTGCGCCCTTTGCGGTCCGAATACATCCCCAGCAGGATGCCGCCCACCGGACGCATGAAAAAGCCGACGCCGAAAGTCGCCAGGGCCATCAGCAAGGATGCGTATTCGTCGTCAGAGGGGAAAAATTGCCGGGCGATGATGCTGGCCAGAAAGCCGTAAACGATGAAGTCATACCATTCCAGCGCGTTGCCGATAACCGCGGCGACCACCTGCCGGGTGCGCGAAACGCCTGTGCTCGAAGTGTGCATGGGGAGCTCTCCAGAAACCTGTTGGGAAACGGCGGGCACGGCAGCGCGCACCCGGTCCAGCGGCAGTAGAAAGTGCCAGGAGTCAGGCAGGCTTGAGCCAGCTCTCGGTCAGCGCGCCCCAATACGCGGCACCGGTCAGCAGGATGTCGTCGTTGAAGTCATAGGCGGGGTTGTGGACCATCGGCCGCGACACGCCATTGCCGATGAACAGGTAGGCGCCAGGGCAGCGTTGCAGCATCCAGGCGAAGTCTTCGCTGCCCATGAGTTTGGGGGTGTTGCCGTCCACCGCATCAGCGCCAACCAACTCGACACCGACCTGCCGGGCGAACTCGGTTTCGGCCGCGTGGTTGACCAGCACCGGGTAGGCCGGGCGATGTTCGATGCGCGAACTGCATCCGAAACTCCGGGCCTGGGATTCGATGATTGCGCGCACGCGTTCGAGGGTCTGCTCGCGCACCTGGGCATTCAGTGCCCGCAGGCTCAGGCGCAGGATCGCCTGCTGTGGAATGACGTTGGCCGCTTCCCCGGCCTGCAACGCGCCCACCGTGACCACCGCCGCCTGCTGCGCATCGATGTTGCGCGCGACCACGGTCTGCAGGGCCATGACCACACTGGCCGCCGCCACCAGCGGGTCGACTGCCAGATGCGGCATCGAACCGTGGCCGCCGACACCTTCGATGGTGACGTTAAGCAAATCCTGCGAGGCCATCATCGGCCCCTCACGAAACCCCAGATGGCCGGCGGGTAGCCCTGGCATGTTGTGCATGCCGAACAACGCATCGCAGGGGAAACGTTCGAGCAGGCCATCGGCGAGCATCGCTTCGGCACCGCCCTGGCCTTCTTCGGCAGGCTGGAAAATCAACGTCAGGGTGCCATCGAACTGGCGGGTCGCCGCCAGGTAGCGCGCCGCGCCCAGCAGCATCGTGGTGTGGCCGTCATGCCCACAAGCGTGCATGCAGCCCTGATGCTGGCTGCTGTAGGTTGCGCCGGTGTTCTCGTTGATCGGCAGCGCGTCCATGTCCGCCCGCAAGCCGAGTCTGCGCGGGCTGCTGCCGTTACGCAGCACGCCAACCACACCGGTCTTGCCGATGCCGGTGTGCACCTCGTAGCCCCAATCCGCCAGGGATTTGGCCACCAGCGCCGAAGTGCGGTTTTCCTCGAAGCCGAGTTCCGGGTGGGCGTGGATGTCCTGGCGGGTGGCGTGCAGGTCGCTGGCCACGTCGTTGAGCCAGGCAAGGATGTGCTGATATCGGGTCATGACGATTGTCCTCGGGCCGGGTGTAGTCCCGTTCTTGTTGTTCGCTGTGATTTCGCGACAGCAGGTCGCGCTCACCGCCAGATAACCGCGAGTCGCGCGCAAGGACAATCGAATGTGGTTCCACAGAGTGGAACCTGAAGGGAAATCAGGGCCGCAAGCGGCAGCCCTGGCGCTCGCCGATCCACGCCGCACTGTTGCTGCGGCCCATGCCGCTGACCGTGACGCGCTTGCCGAACGGGTCATCGGCAAAGCCGCTGGCGGGCAGCCACTGTTTCACATAGCCGCGGCAGTACTCGGCGTCGTTGTTCATCACGTAGCGGCACGAACAGTATTCCTTGGCGGTGTAGGCGCTGATGATGTCGGGGAACGCCCACAACGCCACCCGCTCGTGCCAGATCCAGCCGAGCAAGGCGATCAGCAGGATCAGCAACAGGGAACTGACCGGTCGACGGCGAATGAAACCGCTCATGGCTGCACCTTCCCGGCAAAGGCCTTGAGCGCGAGCTGCAGCAATTGGTTGTGCCGGTAACGACCGTCGCGGTCATCGCCGTAGCGGACGATCACCAGTTGTTCACTGGGGATCACATACATTGCCTGGCCCCAATGACCCAACGCGGCGAAGGTGTCGGCGGGGGCATCGGGCCAGGGTCGTGCCACGCCCTCAACAGCTCGATTGAGCCACCACTGGCCGCCGGGGACGGCATCGTCTTGACCGGCGTGATAGTGAGTGAACGGCTCGCGGTTGAACGCCACCCAGTCCTTGGGCAGCAATTGCTTGTCTGCCCAGCGCCCCTCGCGGGCCATCAACAGACCGACCCGGGCCAGGTCCCTTGCAGTGAGGTAGGCATAGGAAGAAGCGACGAAAGTGCCCGTGTCATCGGTTTCCCAAATGGCATGGCGAATGCCCAGCGGCTCGAACAGCGCAGTCCACGGATAGTCGGGATAGCGGCTGGGGCCGACGATGGTTTTCAATGCGGCGGACAACAGGTTGCTGTCACCGCTGGAGTAGCGAAATGCCTGGCCGGGCGCTGCGTACTCCGCATGGGCCGCGGTGAACGCCGCCATGTCGTGGTGACCACGGGTGTAGAGCATGGCCACCACCGAAGACTTTAGCGGCGCGTATTCGTAGTCTTCCTGCCAGTCCAGGCCCGAGGCCCAGTGCAGCAGGTCGGCCATGGTCATGTCGGGGTATTTTTGCAGGGGCGGATAAAACTTCGCCACAGGGTCGCTGAGTTTGAACAAGCCTTCGCCGTAAGCCACACCGAGGACCGTCGCCATCAGGCTCTTGCTGATCGACCAGGTCAGGTGCGGCGTCTCGGCCGTCGTCGGGCCGGCGTAGCGTTCGTAGATCAACTGGCCGTCGCGGATCACCAGCAAGGCATCGGTGCGAATGCCCTGGCGAGTAGTGTCGTCGCGGGGTGGGAAGGCATAGGCTTCCAGGGCTTGAAGCGCCGGGCCAGCGGGCGTCGGGGCGGTCGGCCATTGCTCGGCGAGCCAGTTTTCAGCCTGGGCCGTGAGGCTGAGCAACAGCAGGAAAATCAGGGACAAGCCTTTGGGCATGGCGGGGGCTCACAGGGAATAACCGGATCAGCCTAGCCCAGTTAAATGACACTCACGCGACCCTTGTAGGAGCTGCCGAAGGCTGCGATCTTTTGATTTTGCTCTTTGGCCATACCGAAAAGAACAGGATCAAAAGATCGCAGCCTTCGGCAGCTCCTACCCGGAATCGTCAGAGGTCTGCCATTGCCTTGGCCAACCGCTTGCCCCGAGCCCCTGCCGCCAAATCCATCACCGCCTGATCCCGCTGCCACATCGTCGCCCACTCTGGAGGCCCTCCAGCCAGCGCTTCATTCACCTCAGCCTTGAGCCCATCGAACAGAGCAAACAACCCGCCAAGCATCACATGCCCGGCCGGATGGGTCGGTGGCTGGCGGCTGGCTTCCGCACACCCCGCCAGCAACCCCAGCAATCGCAGTTGCAAGCCTTGCGGCCAATCGCATTCCTGGCCGACGCCATACAACCACGCCGTCATGGCACTCAGTACATAGATGTCTTCCAGCGTGCGGAACGGTTTGACGTACGCGTCCCAACCATCCCCCGCGAGCAACTCGCACAGCGCGTTATCCAGAAACAGGCGGCCATGGCTGATGTCCGGCATCAACGGGATCGGCGCCAGCTTTTCCACCCACACACCCGGCTCGTCGCGATAGATCACCGCCAGGCTCAAGCGTGGATCTGCGCCGGGCTCCTCACTGCGCGCAGCCACCAGCAGCCAGTCGGCTGCATTACCGGCGGTGACGAAATCCTTGCGTCCGCTCAGGCGCAAACCGCTCAACCGGGTTTGCATGTCGGCCGGGCGCAGGCTGCGCTGTTCGGTGGCGCACAGCGCACCCAGGCTCAGTGGCGCGCTTGGCCAGAGCATGCGCAAGGCCGCCTGATACCCCACCAGAAACGCCAGCCCCGGCGTCGCCATCAGCCGCCCGCCAAGCACCGCCAGTTCAAACGGCGCGACCGTGCCCAACTGCTGCAACAAAGTCGCGAAGCCTTCGGCCAGATCCGGGTTGGCGGGCAAGCGATCACGGCGGTTCAACAGGGTTTGCCAGGGCATAAGGGGCTCCTCGAGGGCTGTCATATAAGCATCACCAAAGCTTAATGGCGATGACACCGGGGCTACATAGCCTGACTTTGCACAACACGGCTAGACAAGTCGATTCGCTGTAGCCCAAAGACAGGTGAGCAGCCCGCACGGAGATTCGCCATGACTCAGATCGCCCGCATCAGCGACACCGGCAACGAACGCCGCCTGCAAGCCGAACGCCTGGTGGGCGCCGAGGCATTGCAGGAGGCCCAGGCCTTGCGCTTCAACGTGTTCAGCGGTGAGTTCAACGCCAAGCTGAAAGGCGCGGAACTGGGTCTGGACATGGATGACTACGACGTTCACTGCGCCCACATCGGTGTGCGTGACCTGAATACCGGCCGTCTGGTGGCGACCACCCGTTTGCTCGACCACACGGCTGCCAGCAGCCTGGGCAAATTCTACAGCGAAGAAGAATTCAGCCTCCACGGCCTGGTGCACCTGCAAGGCCCGATCCTGGAAATCGGTCGCACCTGCGTCGACCCGGCCTACCGCAACGGCGGCACCATCGCCGTGCTCTGGGGCGAACTGGCCGAAGTCCTGAACCAGGGCGGCTACAGCTACCTGATGGGTTGCGCGAGCATTCCGATGCAGGACGGCGGTGTACAGGCCCACGCGATCATGCAGCGTCTGCGCGAACGCTACCTGTGCACCGAACACCTGCGCGCCGAACCGAAAAAACCGCTGCCGAGCCTGGCCATCCCTTCGAACGTGATCGCCGAAATGCCACCGCTGCTCAAGGCCTACATGCGCCTGGGCGCCAAGATCTGCGGCGAGCCATGCTGGGACGAAGATTTCCAGGTCGCCGACGTGTTCATCCTGCTCAAACGCGACGAGCTGTGCCCGCGTTACGCCAAACACTTCAAGGCGGCTGTGTAATGAGCCGGCTGCGGGTGTACGCGCGAATCGCGCGAGTGCTGCTGGTGGTGACGCTGGGCCTTTGTATGGCCAGTGTGTTCGGGCTGTTCGAGCGCCTGGGCCTGGCCCACTCGATGGCGCGTCGTCAGCGCTGGTCGCGTTTTTTCATGGCCCGCCTGAGCAACGCCCTGCCCTTCGACGTGACCGTCCACGGCGAGCTGCCGAAGACGCCGATGCTGTGGGTCAGCAACCACGTGTCCTGGACCGACATCCCGTTGCTGGGGATGCTCACGCCGCTGTCGTTCCTGTCCAAGGCCGAAGTGCGCACCTGGCCGGTGGCCGGCTGGTTGGCGGCCAAGGCCGGCAGCCTGTTTATCCGCCGTGGCTCGGGTGACAGCCAGTTGATCCGCAAGCAGATGACCCGTCACCTGGAACAGGCACACCCCCTGCTGATGTTTCCGGAAGGCACCACCACCGACGGCCGTTCGCTGCGTACTTTCCACGGCCGCCTGCTGTCCGCCGCCATCGACTCCGAAGTGGCGATGCAGCCGGTGGCGATTCGTTATGTGCGTGATGGCCAGCCTTGCGCGCTGGCGCCGTTCATTGGCGACGATGACTTGCTTTCGCATCTGATGCGCTTGTTTGCCAATGACCGTGGCGGCGTGGAGATTCATCTGCTCAAGCCAATCGCTTGCGAAGGTCGGGAGCGCGCGGCCCTGGCGTTCGAGGCACAGCAGGCGGTGCAGAAGGCGTTGTTTGGAGCTGTCGCAGAACCTCAGCGCGCACCGATGCGCCCTGCCATTGCGGCTTGATTCAATCTCCGATTCAACAGTAAACCCTGTGGGAGCGGCGGTGCGGCGATCCCACAGGGGTTCTATGGTGTTGGATAGTTCCGGGCAAAATTCTGCAGCTGCGGATAGAACAACCGAAAGTCCTCGCTCAACGGTTCATACAACCGCCGCAACTCCTGCATCGCCGCCGCCAGCTCTTCTGGCCGGGTCAGGCGCCGCGAGATCCCGCGCAACACCTGCTCCAGCACTTCGAATTCCTGATACGAACCCAGCCAGTCATTGGCCACCATGTGCGGCGCAATCTTCGCCAGCCGCTCCGGCAGTTGTCGTTCGCTGGACAGCACCCGGTACACGTCTGAAGTGAACAGCTCCAGCGGCCGGTCGGCGTACAGAGTCCAGTCACGAGCCAGGCAATGGTCGAAAAACACGTCGAGCACGATCCCCGCGTAGCGACGACGGGTCAGGGAAAAACGCGACAACGCGACGTCCACCAGCGGATGGCGATCGGTGAACACGTCGATGCTGCGGTGCAACTGGATAGCCCCCTCGATTTCCGGAGCGAACTGCCCTTGCAGCCGTCCCTTGACGAAATCGCCATACAGACTGCCGAGCAATTGGCCAGGACGCTGGCCACCGAGGTGAAGATGTGCGAGATAGTTCATGGGCGCAGCTTAGCACTGCCCCCTTGTCTTGTTACACTCACCATATCGTTATAACTCGATATACCGAAATGTGAGCTGGTCAGAGCCAAATCATATTTGTATATCGCGAAATACCGATTTAAAGTTCGCCTCATCGCGATATAGCGTTTTAAACATCACGAGCCCACATCATGACCATCAATCTCGACGAAATAATAAAAGCCCTGGCACACCCAGTACGGCGAGAAATCCTGCACTGGCTCAAGGACCCGACCGTCGAATTTCCCGACCAGTCCCATAGTAACGAGCACGGCGTTTGCGCCGGGCAGATCGATCAACGTTGCGGCCTGTCGCAGTCCACGGTGTCCGCACACCTGGCGACCCTGCAACGCGCCGGCCTGATCAGCAGCCGTAAAGTCGGCCAGTGGCATTTTTTCAAACGTAACGAGGAAACCATTCAGGAGTTCCTCCGCATATTCAACAAAGAGCTCTGACCCTTAACGTCAGCCAGCCGACAAGGAATTAACCAATGCCCCTCTCGCTACTCATCCTCGCCTTGAGCGCCTTCGCCATCGGCACCACCGAGTTCGTCATCATGGGCCTGCTGCCCAACGTGGCGGCTGACCTCGGTGTGTCGATTCCCGGTGCCGGCTGGCTGGTGACCGGTTACGCCCTGGGCGTGGCCATCGGTGCGCCGTTCATGGCGCTGGCCACCGCCAAACTGCCGCGCAAGGCAGCCCTGGTGGCGTTGATGGGCATCTTCATTGTCGGCAACCTGCTTTGCGCAGTCGCCGGCGACTACAACGTCCTGATGTTCGCCCGTGTGGTCACCGCCCTGTGCCACGGCGCCTTCTTCGGTATCGGTTCGGTGGTAGCCGCCGGACTGGTGCCTGCGAACAAACGCGCTTCGGCCGTGGCCCTGATGTTCACCGGCCTGACCCTGGCCAACGTCCTCGGCGTACCGCTGGGCACCGCCCTCGGTCAGGAAGCCGGCTGGCGTTCGACCTTCTGGGCCGTGACCGTGATCGGTGTGATCGCACTGATCGGCTTGATCCGCTTCCTGCCGGCCAAGCGTGATGAAGAAAAACTCGACATGCGCGCCGAACTGGCCGCACTCAAGGGCGGCGGTATCTGGTTGTCCCTGAGCATGACCGCGCTGTTTGCCGCGTCGGTGTTCACCCTGTTCACCTACGTCGCCCCGCTGCTGGGTGAAGTGACCGGCGTCTCGCCTCGTGGCGTGACCTGGACCCTGATGCTCATCGGCCTGGGCCTGACGGTCGGCAACATCATCGGCGGCAAGCTGGCCGACAAAGGCATGGCCGCGACGCTGATCGGCGTGTTCATCACCATGGCCGTGGTGTCCACCGTGCTGACCTGGACCAGCGTCGCGCTGATCCCGACCGAAATCACCCTGTTCCTCTGGGCCACCGCGTGCTTCGCCGCCGTACCGGCGCTGCAAGTGAACGTGGTGACCTTCGGCAAGGCCGCACCGAACCTGGTGTCAACCCTGAATATTGGCGCTTTCAACATCGGCAACGCCGTGGGTGCCTGGGTCGGCGGCAGCGTGATCGCCCACGGCTTCGGCCTGACCAGCGTGCCCCTCGCGGCAGCCGTACTGGCGGTACTCGCCCTGCTGGTGACCCTGATTACTTTCCGTCAGAGCGGCAATCCCGATCTGGCCCCAGCTACTTCTAACTGATCTCCAAAAGAGAGCCATTAAATGACGACTATTTTCGATCCGATCAAACTGGGCGACCTCGAGTTGGCCAACCGCATCATCATGGCGCCACTGACCCGCTGCCGCGCCGACGAAGGTCGCGTGCCCAACGCGCTGATGGCCGAGTACTACGTGCAACGCGCCTCCGCCGGCCTGATCCTCAGCGAAGCCACTTCGGTCACGCCAATGGGCGTCGGCTACCCGGACACCCCGGGCATCTGGTCCAACGATCAGGTGCGTGGCTGGTCCAACGTGACCAAGGCGATCCATGGCGCGGGCGGCAAGATCTTCCTGCAACTGTGGCATGTGGGTCGCATTTCCCACGGTTTGTACCTGAACGATGAAGCCCCGGTCGCCCCGAGCGCCATCCAGCCCAAGGGCCACGTCAGCCTGGTGCGTCCGTTGGCCGACTTCCCGGTGCCGCGCGCCCTGGAAACCGCTGAAATCGCCGACATCGTCGACGCTTACCGCGTCGGCGCCGAGAACGCCAAGGCCGCCGGCTTCGACGGTGTGGAAATCCATGCCGCCAACGGTTACCTGCTCGACCAGTTCCTGCAAAGCAGCACCAACCAGCGCACCGACAACTACGGCGGCTCCCTGGAAAACCGTGCCCGCCTGCTGCTGGAAGTGACTGACGCGGCGATCGAAACCTGGGGGGCCGGCCGTGTGGGCGTGCATCTGTCGCCACGCGCCGACCTGCATGACATGGGTGACGACAACCTGGCCGAAACCTTCACCTACGTCGCTCGCGAACTGGGCAAGCGTGGCATTGCCTTCATCTGCTCGCGGGAGAAAGAAGGTGCCGACAGCCTCGGCCCACAACTCAAGGAGGCCTTCGGCGGCCCCTACATTGCCAACGAGCGTTTCACCAAGGACAGCGCCAACGCGTTGCTCGCCAGCGGCAAGGCCGATGCTGTCGCATTCGGCGTACCTTTCATTGCCAACCCTGACCTGCCGGCACGTTTGAAGGCTGATGCACCGCTGAACGAAGCGCGCCCGGAACTGTTCTACGCCCCGGGTCCGGTTGGTTACATCGACTACCCGACGCTGTAATCGACAACTGTTGAAAACCAAAAGCCCCGACTCGAAAGAGCCGGGGCTTTTTAATATGTGACGGTTTGACACTATCCCCACGATCATCGGCAGGTACTCACAGCACTCGACACAAATTCACTACAAATTACTGAGCTTGCTACCTGTCAACCTGCCGAGTGTAAGTATATAAAAGCACCCCATTGTGGAAGGGCGCGTGAAGAACTGTTCATCTTCGGCTTCAACGGTTGACACACAAGGCGCCGATTACGCATTTTGCTTTATTTGCGCAGGCTGGGGCTAAAGCGCAACAGATCCAGACCGGTATCGACCCAACGCTCGGCTTCGGCGTGCAATTCAAAACTGTCGGGGGCCAGCAGCCACTGGTACAGGATGCCATCAATATAAGCATGCAAGCTGATCGCGGCGCGGGCAGTGTCGAGGTTTTCCGGCAACTGGCCACGGTTCACGGCATTGCTCAGGGCCAGGCCGATCCGCACATTACATTCGAGGCTGGCTGACACCCGTTGTTGGCGCAGATCGCACATTTCATTGGTGAATTCGCACTTATGAAAAAGAATCTCGTTAATGCGTCGGGTTTTCGGGTCCAGCGCAATTTGATGAAACAAATGAATCAACAGCTTGCGCATGCAGCCCAGGGGATCGAGTTCGTCTTCGCTCTCGCTGGCCTTGGCCATTTCTTCCAGCGGCTCATGCAGGGTGTCGAGCATGGCCTGCACCAGATCCGCCTTGTTGCTGAAATGCCAGTAGATGGCCCCTCGAGTGACGCCGGCCAGGGTCGCGATGTCCGCCAGGGTGGTGCGCGCCACGCCTCGCTCGTAAAAGGCCTTTTCGGCCGCCACGAGAATTTGCGCGCGGGTTTCCTGAGCTTCCTCTTTGGTACGACGGACCATGGCAGTACAACCTCAATCAGGGTGCTTCAGCGATGCCTGAACATCGGCTGAATAAAAGTGGGGCGAACGTTCTGGGGGGCGTCCCCGGCCTACAATTTCAACCTTTCAACGGCTTGTGTAACGGCGCGGGTACATAGCCTGGGTATTTACAAACAGCCATGTACGTAAGTATATTCCTTAGCAAGCTACTTATCCACTCGGCAAACATTTTTCAACCTTCCACCTTTCTAGTGCGCACCTTGCGCGCCTGACCCGAGGATTTTCATGCAATTCAAGCCAGCTGTTACCGCTCTGGTCGCCGCCGTCGCCCTGGCATCGCTGCTCAGCGGATGCAAAAAGGAAGAGGCAGCACCGGCCGCCCCACCGCCTCAGGTCGGCGTCGTGACTCTGCAACCGCAAGCTTTCACCCTGACATCCGATCTGCCAGGCCGTACCAGTGCGTTCCGCATTGCCGAAGTCCGCCCGCAGGTCAATGGCATCATTCTCAAGCGCCTGTTCAAGGAAGGCAGTGACGTCAAGGCCGGACAGCAGCTCTATCAGATCGACCCGTCGATTTATGAAGCAACGCTCGCCAGCGCCGAAGCCAACCTGCGTTCGACCAAGTCGATTTCCGACCGCTACAAGCAACTGGTCGACGAACAAGCCGTAAGCCGTCAGGAATACGACACTGCCGTGGCCAATCGCCTGCAATCGGAAGCCGCGCTGCAGACCGCACAGATCAACGTGCGCTACACCAAGGTCTATGCCCCGCTGACCGGCCGCATCGGCCGCTCCTCGGTGACCGAAGGCGCGCTGGTCAGCAATGCCCAGGTCGACGCGATGGCGGTGATCCAGCAAATCGACCCGATCTACGTCGACGTGACGCAGTCCTCGGTCGAGTTGCTGCAACTGCGCCGTGAGCTGGAAAGCGGTCGCCTGCAAAAGGCCGGCGATAACGCAGCCTCGGTCAAGCTGACCCTCGAAGACGGCAGCGAGTACAAGCTGGACGGCAAGCTGGAGTTCTCCGAAATCTCGGTTGACCAGACCACCGGTTCTGTCACCCTGCGCGCCATCTTCCCGAACCCTGACCACACCCTTCTGCCTGGCATGTTCGTGCACGCCAAGTTGCTGGCCGGTGTGAACAGCGCGGCGATCCTGGCCCCGCAACAAGGCGTGACCCGCGATCTCAAGGGGACGCCAACCGCACTGGTTGTCGGCCCGGACAACAAGGTCGAACTGCGTCAACTCAAGGCCAACCGCACCGTCGGCAACCAATGGCTGATCGAAGACGGCCTGAAGGCCGGCGATCGCCTGATCACCGAAGGTCTGCAATTCGTCAAACCCGGCATCGAAGTCAAGGCCAGTGAAGCGACCAACGTAGCCGCAAAGAACCCGGCCCCCGCCCAGGCAGCTGATAAAGCGTCTGGCGGCAAAGGGGAGTAAACCATGTCGAAATTTTTTATCGACCGTCCGATTTTCGCCTGGGTAATTGCCCTGGTGATCATGTTGGTCGGGGCACTATCGATCCTCCGGTTGCCGATCAACCAGTACCCGAGCATTGCGCCTCCGGCGATTGCGATCTCCGTGGCCTACCCGGGTGCTTCGGCACAAACGGTTCAGGACACCGTGGTTCAGGTGATCGAGCAACAGCTCAACGGTATCGACCACCTGCGTTATGTCTCGTCGGAAAGTAACTCCGACGGCACCATGACCATTACCGCGACCTTCGAGCAAGGCACCAACTCCGATACCGCGCAGGTTCAGGTCCAGAACAAGCTGAACCTGGCCACCCCGCTGCTGCCGCAAGAAGTGCAGCAACAGGGTATCCGCGTCACCAAGGCGGTGAAAAACTTCCTGTTGGTGATCGGCGTGGTGTCGCGTGACGGCAGCATGACCAAGGACGACCTGTCCAACTACATCGTGTCGAACATGCAGGACCCGATCTCGCGGACCGCCGGTGTCGGTGACTTCCAGGTGTTCGGTTCGCAGTACGCCATGCGTATCTGGCTCGACCCGGCCAAGTTGAACAACTTCAACCTGACCCCGATCGACGTCAAGACCGCTATCGCCGCGCAAAACGTCCAGGTGTCGTCAGGCCAGCTCGGCGGCCTGCCTGCCCTGCCCGGCACCCAGCTGAACGCAACCATCATCGGCAAGACCCGCCTGCAGACCGCAGAGCAATTCGACAAGATCCTGCTCAAGGTCAACAAGGACGGCTCCCAGGTTCGCCTCAAGGATGTCGCCGAAGTCGGCCTGGGTGGCGAGAACTACAGCATCAACGCCCAGTTCAACGGCGCCCCGGCTTCCGGCCTGGCGGTGAAACTGGCCACCGGTGCCAACGCTCTCGACACCGCAAAAGCCCTGCGCACGACCATCGACAGCCTCAAGCCGTTCTTCCCTGAAGGGATGGAAGTGGTGTTCCCGTACGACACCACCCCGGTGGTGACCGAATCGATCAAAGGCGTGGTTCACACCCTGGTCGAAGCGGTCGCGCTGGTGTTCCTGGTGATGTTCCTGTTCCTGCAAAATTTCCGCGCCACCATCATCACCACGATGACTGTGCCGGTGGTATTGCTCGGTACGTTCGGGATCCTCGCGGCCGCCGGCTTCAGCATCAACACCCTGACCATGTTCGGCATGGTGCTGGCCATCGGCTTGCTGGTGGACGATGCCATCGTCGTGGTGGAAAACGTCGAACGGGTAATGAGCGAAGAAGGCCTGTCGCCCAAGGAAGCCACCAAGAAATCCATGGGCCAGATCCAGGGCGCACTGGTCGGTATCGCCCTGGTGCTGTCGGCGGTTCTGTTGCCGATGGCGTTCTTCAGCGGCTCCACCGGTGTGATCTACAAGCAGTTCTCGATCACCATCGTCTCGGCCATGGCCCTGTCGGTACTGGTCGCGCTGATCTTCACCCCGGCGCTTTGCGCCACCATGCTCAAACCGATCCCGAAAGGCGAGCATGGTGTACCCAAGCGTGGTTTCTTTGGCTGGTTCAACCGCAATTTCGACCGCGGCGTTCGCGGCTACGAACGCGGTGTCGGCAATATCCTGCAGCGCAAGATCCCGTATCTGCTGGCGTACCTGCTGATCGTGGTGGGCATGATCTGGCTGTTCACCCGCATTCCAACGGCGTTCCTGCCGGAAGAAGACCAGGGTGTACTGTTCGCCCAGGTGCAGACCCCGGCCGGCTCCACGGCCCAGCGCACCCAGGTGGTGGTGGATGAAATGCGTGAATTCCTGCTGCGCCCTGGCAAGGATGGCGGCGAAGGCGATGCGGTGAACTCTGTGTTTACCGTGACCGGCTTCAACTTCGCCGGCCGTGGCCAGAGTTCGGGCATGGCGTTCATCATGCTGCGTCCGTGGGACGAACGTAACGCCGACAACAACGTGTTCAAGGTGGCGGCCCGTGCCCAGCAGCACTTCTTCACCTTCCGCGATGCCATGGTGTTCGCCTTCGCGCCACCAGCGGTACTGGAACTGGGTAACGCCACCGGTTTCGACGTGTTCCTGCAGGACCGTGCCGGTATCGGCCACGAAAAACTGATGCAGGCGCGCAACCAGTTCCTCGGCATGGCGGCGCAAAGCAAGATCCTGTCCCAGGTCCGTCCGAACGGCCTGAACGACGAACCGCAATACCAGTTGGAGATCGATGACGAGAAGGCCAGCGCCCTGGGCGTGACCATCGCTGACATCAACAACACGTTGTCGATTGCCTTGGGCAGTAGCTACGTCAACGACTTCATCGACCGCGGTCGTGTGAAGAAGGTTTACGTGCAAGGCCAGCCCGGTGCTCGCATGAGCCCTGAAGACCTGCAGAAGTGGTACGTGCGTAACGCCACCGGCACCATGGTTCCGTTCTCGGCGTTCGCCAAGGGCGAGTGGATCTACGGTTCGCCGAAACTGGCCCGTTACAACGGCGTGGAAGCGATGGAAATCCTCGGCGCCCCGGCTCCGGGATACTCCACCGGTGAAGCCATGCTCGAAGTCGAAGCCATCGCCAGGAAACTGCCGGCGGGTGTCGGTATTTCCTGGACCGGCCTGTCGTATGAAGAGCGTCTGTCCGGTTCGCAAGCTCCGGCGCTGTACGCCCTGTCGCTGCTGATGGTGTTCCTGTGCCTGGCGGCGTTGTATGAAAGCTGGTCGATTCCGATCGCGGTGATGTTGGTGGTGCCGCTGGGGATCATCGGTGCACTGATGGCCACTAGCCTGCGCGGTTTGTCCAACGACGTGTACTTCCAGGTAGGTTTGTTGACGACTATCGGTCTGGCGGCGAAAAACGCCATTCTGATTGTCGAATTTGCCAAGGAACTGCACGAACAAGGGCGTAGCCTGCGCGATGCAGCGATCGAGGCCTGCCGCATGCGTCTGCGACCGATCATCATGACCTCGCTCGCCTTCGTCCTCGGTGTGGTACCACTGGCGATATCCACGGGCGCAGGTTCCGGTAGCCAGCATGCAATCGGTACCGGCGTGATCGGCGGTATGATCACGGCGACTGTGCTGGCGATCTTCTGGGTCCCGCTGTTCTTCGTCACCGTGTCGTCCATAGGCCAGCGCAAAATCGCCGACCAGGATGATGCTACTGAAACTCCTAAAGAGGCTGGCCAATGAGCAAGTCGCTACTCTCCCTGGCAGTCGCCGCCTTCGTGCTCGGTGGCTGCTCGCTGATACCTGATTATCAGCAGCCCGAAGCGCCGGTGGCGGGCCAGTACCCGCAGGGCCTGGCATACTCGCCGGCCCAGGCACCGGCGCAAGCGGCTGCCGAGCAGGGCTGGAAGCAGTTTTTCCATGACCCGGCGCTGCAACAGCTGATCCAGGTGGCCCTGGAAAACAACCGTGACCTGCGTGTCGCGGCCCTGAATATCGACGCGTTTGCGGCTCAATACCGCATCTCCCGTGCCGATCTGTTCCCGGCCGTCTCGGCCAACGGCACCGGCAGCCGTCAGCGGCTTCCGGCTGACGCTTCGCAGACCGGCGAAGCAGGCATCACCAGTTCCTACTCGGCAACTGTTGGCGTCAGCGCCTACGAACTCGACCTGTTCGGTCGGGTTCGCAGCCTGAACGAAGAAGCGCTGCAGAAGTACTTCGCCACGGAAGAAGGCCGCCGCAGCACGCAGATCAGCCTGGTGGCCAGCGTGGCCAATGCCTACCTGACCTGGCAGGCCGACAAGGAACTGTACAAGCTGACCCAGGACACCCTGGCTGCCTTCGAGGAGAGCTACAAGCTCACCGCCCGCAGCAACGAAGTCGGCGTCGCCTCGGCCCTGGACCTGGCGCAGTCGCGTACCTCGGTGGAAAACGCCCGTGCGCAACTGGCCAAGTACACCCGTCAGGTCGCCCAGGACGAAAACAGCCTGGTGCTGCTGCTCGGTACCGGCGTCCCGGCCAACCTGCAAGCAGCCAAACCGCTTGACGACGACCTGCTGAGCGACGTTCCGCCCGGCCTGCCGTCGGACCTGCTGCATCGTCGTCCGGACATCCTTCAGGCCGAGTACAACCTCAAGGCCGCCAATGCCAACATCGGCGCGGCGCGGGCTGCGTTCTTCCCGAGCATCAGCCTCACGGCCAATGCGGGCACCCTGAGCCCGGACCTGTCCGGTCTGTTCAAGGGTGGCTCGGGCACCTGGTTGTTCCAGCCGCAAATCAACCTGCCGATCTTCAACGCCGGCGCCCTGAGCGCCAGCCTGGATTACTCGAAGATCCAGAAAGACATTGGCGTGGCGAACTACGAGAAGTCCATTCAAACGGCCTTCCAGGAAGTCGCCGACGGCCTGGCCGCCCGCCAGACCTACGTCCAGCAGTTGCAGGCGCAGAAAGATTTCGTCAATGCCAACCAGGACTACTACCGCCTGGCCGAGCGTCGCTACCGCATCGGTGTCGACAGCAACCTGACCTTCCTCGATGCCCAGCGTCAGCTGTTCAGTGCGCAACAGGTGTTGATTACCGACCGTCTGGCGCAGTTGGTCAGCCAGGTCAACCTGTACAAGGCCCTGGGTGGTGGCTGGAACGAACAGACGGCGAAGAACGAGCCGTTGAAAGAAGAAGCGCCGAAGATGAAGTACTTCTGATAGCGCTGTGAAAACACGAAGCCCACCTTTTGGTGGGCTTTTTGTTGGCAGTCTGAAAATCTTTGTTGTCCGTTATGGCCGGCCAACACACCACAAAACCCGAATCAATCTTGCGTTCGATAATCGCCCAAAACCCGTTTTTTACGATTGAACCATCCAGTACATTCCACGCACCATCCGAACCACAAAACCAATAACAACAGGTTCGACACCATGCCCCCGCGCCCTGCCCTCTCCGGCTGACCCGCTTCGTTTTGTGCTGATTTCAAATATTCGTCTGCAACCCCGGGTTGCGGCATCACCGCGCTTTATCCCCAAGAATTAGAGAGACCCGAGCTCATGACGTCTTCCACCGCGCAGTATTTCGTTCCCGGCCTGATCGCCATCGCCCTGGCCAGCGCCGCCCTGCCCGCCTACGCCGAGGAGTCGGGTTTTGTCGAAGGGGCCAAGGTCAACCTGAACCTGCGCAACTTCTACATCAACCGCAACTTCACCAACCCGACCAAGGCTCAGGGCAAGGCTGAAGAGTGGACGCAAAGTTTCATCCTCGACGCCAAATCCGGCTTCACCCAGGGCACCGTCGGGTTCGGCATGGATGTGCTCGGTTTGTATTCGGTGAAGCTCGACGGCGGTAAAGGCACCGGCGGTACGCAACTGCTGCCGCTGAATCATGACGGTCGCCCGGCAGACAACTTTGGCCGCACCAACGTGGCGTTCAAGGTCAAGCTGTCGCAGACCGAAGTCAAAGTCGGCGAGTGGATGCCGGTGTTGCCAATCCTGCGTTCGGACGACGGTCGCTCGTTGCCGCAAACCTTCCGTGGTGGCCAGATCACCTCGAAGGAGATCAATGGCCTGACGCTCTACGGCGGCCAGTTCCGCCAGAACAGCCCACGGGACGACAGCAGCATGGATGACATGTCGATGACCGGCAAAGCCGCGTTCACCTCCGACCGTTTCAACTTTCAGGGCGGCGAGTACGTGTTCAACGACAAGCGCACCCAGATCGGTCTGTGGAATGCCGAGCTCAAGGACATCTACAGCCAGCAATTCATCAATCTGATCCACAGCCAGCCGATCGGCGACTGGACCCTGGGCGCCAACCTGGGTTTCTTCTACGGCAAGGATGACGGCAGCGCCCGGGCCGGCGAGCTGGACAACAAGACCCTGTACGGCCTGTTTTCGGCCAAGCACGGCGGCCACACCTTCTATGTCGGGCTGCAGAAACTCACCGGCGACAACGCCTGGATGCGGGTCAACGGCACCAGCGGCGGCACACTGGCCAACGACAGCTACAACTCCAGCTACGACAATGCCCAGGAGAAATCCTGGCAAGTACGCCACGACTACAACTTCGCCGCCGTGGGCGTACCGGGCCTGACCCTGATGAACCGCTACATCAGCGGTGACAATGTGCACACCGGCACTATCACCGACGGCAAGGAATGGGGGCGTGAATCGGAACTGGGCTACACCGTGCAAAGCGGTGCGCTGAAGGACCTGAACCTGAAGTGGCGCAACTCGACCATGCGTCGCGACTACAGCAACAACGAGTTCGATGAGAACCGCGTGATCATCAGCTACCCGATCAGCCTGCTTTAAAAATCAAAAGATCGCAGCCTGCGGCAGCTCCTACAGGTGTTCACTTACCCCTGTAGGAGCTGCCGCAGGCTGCGATCTTTTTTGAAGCTGCCACCCTATTCCCGCGACTCAACCCCCAACTCATCCCACACCGACTCGGCCAGGTGGAACGTCGCATTGGCCGCCGGAATCCCGCAGTAGATTGCACTCTGCATGATGACTTCCTTGATCTCGCCACGGCTCACGCCATTGTTGGCGGCGGCGCGAAGGTGCAGTTTGAGTTCGCCCTCGCGGTTCATGCCGATCAGCATGGCGATGGTGATCAGGCTGCGGGTGTGGCGCGGCAGGCCCGGGCGGGTCCAGATGTCGCCCCAGGCGTGGCGGGTGATCATTTCCTGAAACTCCGAGTTGAACTCGGTCAGGGCGGTCAGGCTGCGGTCGACGTGGGCGTCGCCGAGGACCGCGCGACGGACTTCCATCCCCTCGTCGTAACGTTGTTTCTCATCCACAGGAAAACCCTCAGTCAGCCGACAGGAACGCCAGCACGCGCTCGCTGAACGCATTGCCTGCCTGGACGTTGGACAAATGCGCGGCGTAGAACTCGGCGTACTCGGCCCCGTGCACATGCTCTTGAATAAAATGCCCACCGGACGGTGGCGTTACCGCATCTTCGCTACCGGCAATCACCAGCAACGGCACCTTGATCGAAGACAGCTGATCGCGGAAATCGGCATCGCGCACCGCCCCGCAGTTGGCCGCATAGCCTTCTGGCGAAGTGGCCGCGAGCATGTCGGTAATCTGCTTGGCTGTCGCCGGGTTGGCTTCGGAGAAATCCGGGGTGAACCAGCGGGCAATCGACGCATCGCGCAGGGCAACCATGGCCGCCTGTCCATCGCGCAGCACCATCTCAATGCGCGGGTTCCACACCGACGGATCGCCGATTTTTGCCGCGGTGTTGCACACGATCAGTTTGCTCAGGCGCCCGCCGGCATTGATCCCCAGCCACTGGCCGATCAACCCGCCCATGGACAATCCGCAGAAATGCGCGCGCTCGATGTGCAAGGCATCCAGCAAGGCGAGCACGTCGCGGCCCAGTTGCTCGATGCTGTACGGGCCCGGCGTCACCAGCGATTGGCCGTGACCACGGGTGTCGAAACGCAGCACGCGAAAATGCTCAGTGAACGCCGGGATCTGCGCGTCCCACATGTGCAGGTCCGTGCCCAGGGAGTTGGACAGCACCAGTACCGGCGCATCGACCGGTCCATCGAGTTGGTAATGCAGTTCGCCCTCGGCGAGTTGTACAAAAGCCACAGCAAGTCTCCTTCAGGCAGTCAATGCAGAATGTTCAGCCACCGCCCGCTCGACCCAGGTCTGGGCCTGACCGAGATAGTGGGCGGGGTCCAGCAGATGATCGAGTTCAGCCGCCGACAGCTCGGCGGTCACTTGCGGTTCGTCGCCGAGGACCGCGCGCAGGTGACGTTGTTCGGCAACGGCGCGTTTGCAGCATTGCTCCAGCAGATGGTGCGCGGTATCGCGCCCAACCCGCTGCGCGAGGACGATGCTCACCGCTTCGGCGAGCACCAGGCCCTGGGTCAAATCGAGGTTGCGAGCCATGCGCCCGGCATCCACTTCCAGTCCTTTGGCGATCAACAGCGCTTGCTGCAGGCTGCCCGACACCAGGCAGCAAATCTCCGGCAGGGTTTCCCACTCGGCATGCCACAGGCCCAGGCTACGCTCGTGTTCCTGAGGCATGGCGCTGAACAGCGTCGACAGCAGACCCGGCACACGCGTCGCCGCGCCAATCAGCACCGCCGCGCCCACCGGATTACGCTTGTGCGGCATGGTCGAGGAACCGCCCTTGCCCGGCGCCGAGGGTTCGAACACTTCGGCGGCCTCGGTTTGCATCAACAGGCTGATATCACGCCCGAGCTTGCCGAGACTGCCGGCGATCAGGCCGAGCGCGGCGCCGAACTCCACCACGCGATCACGCTGGGTGTGCCACGGCTGATCGGGCAAGGTCAGTTGCAGCTCTTCGGCCAGCGCTTGGGCAATCGGCATGGCCTGCTCGCCAAGGGCCGCCAGGGTTCCGGACGCGCCACCAAATTGCAGCACCAGCAGACGCGGCTTGAGTTCGGCCAAACGTTGACGACTGCGGGTCACTGCCCCCAGCCAGCCGGCGACCTTCATGCCAAGGGTGACCGGCGTCGCATGCTGCAGCCAGGTGCGTCCGGCCAATGGCGTGGTCGCGTAGCGCTGGGCCTGGGACGCGAGGGTCTGCCCCAGTTGTGCCAGGTCGCCTTCGATCAGTTCCAGCGCGCGGCGCAGTTGCAGCACCAGGCCGCTGTCCATCACGTCCTGGCTGGTCGCGCCCAGATGCACATAGCGTTCGGCTTCGGCATCGGTGGCCGCGATCTGTTTACCCAGCGCCTTGACCAACGGAATCGCCGAATTCCCGGCCGTGGCAATCGCCTCGCCCAACGCCGCAAAGTCGTAAAGCCCGGCACGGCAAGCCGCTTCAATCGGCGCGACAGCACTCGACGGAATCAACCCTGCCCGCGCTTCGGCCCGGGCCAGTGCCGCTTCGAAATCGAGCATGGCCTGGACCCGGCCCTGATCGCAGAACACCTCACGCATATCGCGGGCAGTGAAATAGGCATCGAACAATTGATTGCCCGGTCGCTGGTTCATAAACAGTTCCTGAAGGCGCGGGCCTTTGCGACCCGCGCGTGAAGATCAAAGGTCTTGCTGCAGATACTTCGGCTGTTTCGGCAGGCGCAGGCTGAACAGGAATGCCACCGCCATCATCACCGTAACGTACCAATAGAAGGAGTTTTCCATGCCCACGGCCTTGAGGCTCAAGGCCACATATTCCGCCGAACCACCGAAGATTGCATTCGCCACCGCATATGCCAGGCCGACACCCAGTGCACGCACCTCGGGCGGGAACATCTCGGCTTTCACCAGGCCACTGATGGAGGTGTAGAAACTGACGATTGCCAGCGCCACGGTAATCAGCACGAAGGCCAGGAATGGACTGGTCACGCTTTTCAGGCTCAACAGGATCGGCACGGTGAACAGCGTGCCGAGGGCGCCGAACCAGAGCATCGAGTTACGCCGGCCGATCTTGTCGGCGAGCATGCCGAAAATCGGTTGCATGCACATATAGAGGAACAACGCGCCGGTCATGATGTAGCTGGCGGTCTTGGCCGGCATGCCGGCGGTGTTTACCAGGTACTTCTGCATGTACGTGGTGAAGGTGTAGAAAATCAGCGAGCCACCGGCGGTGTAACCGAGCACGGTGATGAACGCGGCTTTATGGTCGCGAAACAACGCGCTGATGCTGCCGGCGTCCTTGTTTTCGCGCATTTCCTTGCTGGTGGTTTCTTTCAGCGAACGACGCAGATACAGCGAAACCAGCGCCGCCATGGCACCCACCACGAAGGGAATCCGCCAGCCGTAGGCACGCAGGTCATCTTCGGTGAGGAACTGTTGCAGGATCACCACCAGCGACACCGCGAGCAACTGACCGCCGATCAGGGTCACGTACTGGAACGAGGCGAAGAAACCGCGCTGGCCCTTGAGCGCCACTTCACTCATGTAGGTCGCGGTAGTGCCGTACTCACCGCCCACCGACAAGCCTTGCAGCAAACGGGCGAACAGCAACAGGATAGGTGCCCAGACCCCGATGCTGTTATAGGTCGGCAGGCAGGCGATCAGCAGCGAGCCGAAGCACATCATCAGAATCGAGATCAACATCGAATTCTTGCGTCCGTGCTTGTCCGCCAACCGCCCGAAAATCCAGCCGCCAATCGGTCGCATCAGGAACCCGGCGGCAAACACGCCAGCGGTGTTGACCAGTTGCACCGTGGGGTTATCGGACGGAAAAAAGGCCGGTGCGAAATAGATCGCACAGAAGGCGTAGACGTAGAAGTCGAACCATTCGACCAGGTTGCCGGACGAGGCACCGACAATGGCGAAGATCCGCTTCTTGCGTTCTTCGCCGGTATAAAGAGCTATGGGCGCAGTGGGTGTTGTCATTGTTTTTTCACTCTTTGGGGACAGTGAGAGTCTAGACACACTTAGCAACACTCCCGTTCCACAATACGTCAGCAACAAAAATCCACTGTGGGAGCGGGCTTGCTCGCGAAGGCGTAGTGTCAGTTGATAAAAATGTTGCCTGACATACCGCTTTCGCGAGCAAGCCCGCTCCCACAAGGGGATGGTGTTCACTTAATAGTCGAAGAACACCGTCTCGGCATCGGTGCCCTGCAGAATCACATTCCACTGGTACACACCCGCCGCATCCCGCTTGGCCAGCAGCGTATTGCGACGCTCGGCCGGCACGCATTCCAGCAACGGATCGTTGACGTTGGCGGCTTCGCCATCAAAGTAAATCCGCGTCAGCAAGTGCTTGACCAGGCCACGGGCAAACACCAGTACCACCAGGTGCGGAGCCTGGGTCGTGCCTTTGAGCCCCTCGACCGTACCGGGCTTGATGGTGGTGAAACGAAAACGCCCTTCGGCATCCACCGGCACCCGGCCAAAGCCTTCGAAGTTCGGGTCCTGGGGTTTGTCCTGGTCGTCTTCCGGGTGGTCATACTTGCCGGCGGCGTTGGCCTGCCAGACTTCCAGCATCGCGTCGTTGACGATGTCGCCATTGCCATCGACCACTTGCCCGGTGATCGCCACCCGTTCGCCCAGGGTTTGTTCGACGGTCAGGTTTTCGCGGTTCAGCCAGGTCAGGCCGATGTGGTAGTACGGCCCGACGGTGTGGGACGTGGTAGCAGTCAGCGTCATCTTATTTCTCCATCGGCGTGGCGTCGCGGCCGCGCAAAACGATGTCCCAGCGATAACCGAGGGCATAGGAAGGGATGGTTTTTTCCAGATCGAACGCGGCGATCAAGCGCTCCTTGGCACTGGTATCGGGCACGCAGTTGTAGATCGGGTCGTACGCCAGCAACGGGTCGCCCGGGAAATACATCTGCGTCACCAGACGCGTCAGGATGCTCGGCCCGAACAGCGAGAAATGGATGTGCGCCGGGCGCCACGCGTTGTGGTGGTTGCCCCACGGATAGGCACCAGGCTTGATGGTCTGGAACTGGTACCAGCCATCGGCATCGGTCACGGTGCGGCCGGTGCCGGTGAAATTCGGGTCCAACGGTGCGTCGTGCAGGTCGCGGGCATGGGCGTAGCGACCGGCGGCGTTGGCCTGCCAGATCTCCACCAGAATCCCGGGCACCGGCAGACCGTTTTCATCCAGCACGCGACCGTGGATGATGATGCGCTCACCCTGTGGCTGTCCCTCGTGCTGGGCGGTCAGGTCGCTGTCCTTCTCATTGACGCGCTCGGCGCCGATGGTCGGACCGGTAATTTCCGACAACGAATGCGGCAGGAACACCAACGGTTTCGACGGCGAGCGCAGGTTGGTTGATTGGTAGGTCGGATGCAGGTACGGCGGTTGAGTGCCTTCCTGCGGACGACGGTAACCAGGCTTGTCAGTCATGAAACATTCCTCAGTTCTTATAAGTCTTCAGAGCGCGTCAGACGCGCTCGATCGCCAAAGCCAGACCTTGGCCAACACCGACGCACATGGTCGCCAGACCTTTCTTGCCGCCGGTTTTTTCCAGTTGATGCAAAGCGGTCAGTACCAACCGCGCACCGCTCATGCCCAATGGATGGCCCAAGGCAATCGCGCCACCGTTCGGGTTGACCTGGGCCGCGTCGTCCGCGATCCCCAGTTCACGCAGCACCGCCAGGCCCTGGCTGGCAAAGGCTTCGTTGAGTTCGATCACGTCGAAATCGCTGACCGCCACACCGAGGCGTTCGATCAGTTTACGCACCGCCGGCACCGGGCCAATGCCCATTACACGCGGGGCAACACCGGCGCTGGCCATACCCAGCACTTTGGCGCGGGCAGTCAGGCCGTGTTTTTTCACCGCTTCGGCCGAGGCCAGGATCAACGCGGCGGCGCCGTCGTTTACACCCGAGGCGTTGCCGGCGGTGACGGTTTTGTCGGGGCCGTTGACCGGTTTGAGTTTGGTCAGGGCTTCCAGGGTGGTGTCGGCGCGAGGATGTTCGTCCTGGCTGACCACGGTTTCACCCTTCTTGTGGGCAATGCGCACTTCAACGATTTCTTCGGCGAAGAACCCGCCGGCTTGCGCAGCGGCCGTGCGTTGTTGACTGCGCAGGGCGAACGCGTCTTGATCGGCGCGGGACACCTTGTAGTCGTCGGCCACGTTGTCAGCGGTCTGCGGCATCGCGTCCACGCCGTACTGCGCTTTCATCAACGGATTGATGAAGCGCCAGCCAATGGTGGTGTCTTCGAGCTTCATGTTGCGCGAAAACGCGGCATCGGCCTTGCCCATCACGAACGGCGCACGGGACATCGATTCGACGCCACCGGCGATCGCCAGCTCCATCTCGCCGCTGGCGATGGCGCGGAACGCGGTGCCGATGGCATCCATGCCCGAAGCGCAGAGGCGGTTGAGGGTCACGCCAGGAATACTTTCCGGCAGGCCCGCCAGCAACAGCGCCATACGCGCGACGTTACGGTTGTCCTCACCGGCCTGGTTGGCGCAGCCGAGGAACACCTCGTCCACGGCGTTCCAGTCCACCGACGGGTTGCGCTCCATCAAGGCCTTGATCGGCACGGCAGCCAGGTCGTCGGCACGCACCGTCGACAAGCCACCGCCGAAGCGGCCGATGGGGGTACGAATCGCGTCGCAGATATAAACGTCACGCATCACGCTTCTCCGGGGGCTTGGCCGTGTGCGGCAGCGGTGCGGGCCTCGAGGTCGCGCAGCGCGGTCAGTTCGACTTCAGTCGGCTCGGCGGTTTGCTCGACATGGTCGGCAAAGCGAATCGCCCAACCGGTGGCTGCAACCACTTGCTCGCGGGTCACGCCCGGGTGCAGTGCGGTGACCACGAATTCGTGGGTGCCCTCCTCCGGTTCCATGATGCACAGGTCGGTGATGATCCCCACCGGACCGGCGCCTGGCAGGCCGAGACGCTTGCGCGAATCACCGCCCTCGCCGTGGCCGACCGAGGTAATGAAGTCCAGTTTGTCGACAAAGGAGCGCGACGACTGCTTGAGGATAATCAACACGCTCTTGGCGGATCCGGCAATCTCCGGCGCGCCACCGGCACCTGGCAGACGCACTTTCGGCGAGTGGTAATCACCCACGACGGTGGTGTTGATGTTGCCGAAACGGTCGACCTGCGCCGCGCCGAGGAAGCCGACGTCAATGCGCCCGCCCTGCAGCCAGTAACGGAAAATCTCGCCGGTCGGGACCACGGTGTCAGCGGTTTCCGCCAGTTCACCGTCACCAATCGACAGCGGCAGTACGCTTGGCTTGGCACCGATTGGACCCGATTCGTAGATCAAGACCACATCAGGCGAGGAAGTCAGGCGCGCCAGGTTGGCCGCTTTCGACGGCAGGCCGATACCGACGAAGCACACCGAACCGTTCTTCAGACGGCGAGCGGCGGCGACGGTCATCATTTCATTGGTGGTGTAAGTCATTACTTCGCCTCCGAAGCGGCGGCCAGCTTGGCCTGGAACTCGCTGAAGTCAGCGCTGCCGTGGATGTATTCGTTGATCCACGCGGTGAAGGTTTCACGGTCGCGGGCAATCGGGTCCCAGGCTTGGTAGAAGCGGTTGTCGCGCTCGTTGTAACCGTGGGCGTAGGAAGGATGCGCACCACCAGGTACGTGGCAAACCGCGCTCAAGGCCCAGGTTGGCAATACACAGGAGTTCATCGGTGCATTGAGGTCGTCGACGATTTCCTCAACGGTGACGATGCAGCGCTTGGCGGCCAGTGCGGCTTCTTTCTGCACGCCGAGGATGCCCCAGAGCAGCACGTTGCCCTTGCGGTCGGCTTTCTGTGCGTGAATCACGGTAATGTCCGGGCGCACCGAAGGCACGGCGGCCAGCACTTCGCCAGTGAACGGGCAGGTAACCGATTTGATCAGTGGATTGACCTTCGGCAGGTCGGAACCGGCGTAGGCACGCAACACCGCGAATGGCAGGCCGGAAGCGCCGGCGACGTAGGCATTGGCCAGGTCGGCATGGCTGTGTTCTTCGATTTCCAGCGCGTGGGGCCACTGCTTCTCTACGGCGTCACGCAGGCGATGCAGGGAGCCGACACCCGGGTTGCCGCCCCAGGAGAAAATCAGCTTGCGAGCACAACCGGCACCGATCAACTGGTCGTAGATCAAGTCAGGGGTCATCCGCACCAGGGTCAGGTCTTTCTTGCCCTGGCGAATGATTTCGTGACCCGCCGCCGTCGGGATCAGGTGAGTAAAGCCTTCGAGCGCGACTGTATCGCCGTCGTTTACGAATTGCTTCACCGCGTCGTGCAGCGAAAGGATTTCAGCCATTGGGGCAGGCTCCCGTTTATTGTTAACCGACAGTGGAAGAAGGCGCCGATGCGCAGCGCCGGAATGACTGAAGATTAAGCCCGTGCAAAACGCCAAACAATCCGATAATCGACTAACCGTTCGATTATCGAACATATTGTTGCCTGGCTATCTTTATAGCCTGCCCCCCAAAAGATCGCAGCCTGCGGCAGTTCCTACAGATTTACACATTCCCCCTGCAGGAGCTGCCTCAGGCTGCGATCTTTTACTGCTACACCACTATTTCAAACCGGAATCAGGTCGCATCCGCATGACTGACCATGCCCTTGATCACCACCGCCGTCGTTGCCAGCGCCGCCGGAATCACCAGCGCCGTCAGCACCTGCTCGAAGTTCCAGCCAAGCCCCAGCAGCGTCGCACCCATCCACGCCCCGAGAATGGCGCCGAAGCGGCCGATGCCGAGCATCCACGACACGCCGGTGGCCCGCCCCTGAGTCGGATAGAACCGCGCCGCCAGTGACGGCATTGCCGATTGCGCACCGTTGACACACATCCCGGCCACCAGTACCAGGGTCGCCAGGATTGTGATGTTGCCCAGGCTCTGCCCTACCGCGTAGGCGAACACCCCGGCCAGCAGGTAGAAAGTGCCGATGACCTTGTGCGGATTGAACCGGTCCATTGCCCAGCCCACGCCTACCGCACTCAAAACGCCACCGAACTGGAACAGCGCGCCGATGAAGGCGGCCTGCTCCATGCTCGCGCCACTGTCACGCATCAGGGTCGGCAGCCAACTGGTCAGCAGGTAAACGATTACCAGGCCCATGAAGTAAGTCAGCCACAACAGCAAGGTGCCGGTGCTATAGGTACCGGAGAAGATCACCGCGAACACATTGCGTGCCTTTACGGATTTCTGTTCCGGCACGCTGAAGCTGGACGCCTGGGCCACTACCGTCGGGTCGATCGGCGCCAGTGCCTTGCGCACTTTGTCCGTGCCGCGGTTGCGCACCACCAGGTAACGCGCCGACTCCGGCAGCCAGAACAGCAGAACGACGGCGAGGATCAGCGGCAAAACTCCGCCGATCAGCAACAGGCTGTGCCAGCCAAAGGCCGGAATGAGCTTGGCCGAGATAAATCCGCCGCCAGCCATGCCGAGGTTGAAGCCGCAGAACATGCTGGTCACCAGCAGGGACTTCTTGCGCTCCGGAGTGTACTCCGACAGCAGCGTGGTGGCGTTCGGCATGCCGGCACCCAGACCCAGGCCGGTCAGGAAGCGCAACACCAGCAACTGATCGACATTGGTGCTGTAGGCCGAGGCCAGGCTGAAGGCACCGAACAAGAGCACCGCGCCGACCAGTACGACTTTTCGCCCGAAGCGGTCAGCCAGAGGGCCGGAGCCCAGTGCGCCGAAGACCATGCCGATCAACGCCGCACTCATCACCGGGCCGAGACTGGCGCGGTCGATACCCCAGTCCTGGGACAGGGCCGGGGCGATGAAACCCATGGCCGCGGTGTCGAGGCCATCGAGGAAGACAATCAGGAAACACAGGATCACCACGCGCCACTGGTAGCGCGAAATGGGTTGGGCATTGATGAAGGACTGCACGTCGAGGCAGTTACCTACAGCAGACTGAGGCTGGTTCATTATTTTTATTCCACGGATCGCAGTCGAACGGTGTCAGCAGATGCTGGCGAAGCCGCGACAGTAATGATCCGGAGGAAACAGCGTCAATTCGATAAACGCGACTCTGTGCGTTTATCGAACAGCTTAGGCAAACAGCTGGGCGCTGAGGTCTCGGCTGGCACTCAACAAACCGGGCAGGAAACGCTGCTCCAGTTCATTGCGGCTGACCCGCCCCGCATGGGTGCTGACGTTGAGGGCCGCAACCACCTGCCCGGAAGCGTCGTACACCGGGACGGCAATCGAACGCAGCCCTTGCTCGAGTTCCTGGTCGACGATGCACCAGCCTTGCAGTCGTACTTCTTGCAGGCATTCGAGTAGCGCCTCGGGGGTGTGGATCGTGCGGCTGGTCTTGGCCTGCAATTCGGCGTGGTCAAGGTATTCGCCCAGGGACGTGTCATCCAGCGCGGCCAGCAGGATGCGCCCCATCGACGTGCAATAGGCCGGCAAGCGCCCACCCACCGACAGATCCACCGAAATCAGGCGCTGGGTGGTCGCGGAGCGGGCGATGTACAAAATGTCATCACCCTCCAGCGTGGCCATGTTGCAGGCCTCGTGCAGTTGTTCGCTCATGCGGTCCAGGTAAGGCTGGGCGGAAACCGCCAGCGGCGTGGATGACACATAGGCATGACCGAGGGTCAGCACTTTGGGCAGCAGCGAATAGGTGCGGCCGTCGGTGGTGGCGTAGCCGAGCTTGATCAGGGTGTGCAGGCAACGGCGCACGGCGGCGCGGGGGATTTCCGTGCGGTGGCTGATCTGGGCGATGGTCAGGTGCCGCTTGCGCTCCTGGAACGCTTGCACCACGGCCAGGCCACGGGCCAGGGACGTCATGAAATCCGGGTCGCCGGTCAGCGCCTGGATCCGTTTGGCTGGTGAGGCAACGATGGGAGGAGCCACTGAAGCGAAGGAATTGCGCATTTGATCGTTCATACAAGGTCCTTTTACCCATTCGGATCAGCGACTATTACAAAGGGCTGGCGCCTGACGCTCAAGCCCGGCCTGCCAACTCCGTGCGATTATCGAACGATCGACCGATAATCGCAATCCACCCTATGAACAACCCGATCCACCGACGCCCGGTTTTCGCCGACTCTCACCCCCATGTTTACGTTGACTCGGCACAGGACTTAATGGGGCAATCCAATTACCGAAACTTACCTGACTTAATGGCGTCAGAAAGGCATCGCAGCGATCTGGTATCAGTCGACGCTCTACTTCATTGTAAAGTTGCAGGCAACAAAACGGTCACACACCAAGAACAACTTTTAACTCTTTGGAGATAGTGTTCTTCAAATCGGCCGCTATAATACAATTTAGTAGCGCTCCGGTTTTTTACTTGCCGAACCCGCTGCCCGGCAACGCGCTGATCCATCGCCGTTGCCCGTTGCAAGCGCCAGATTCGCATTGCACAGCCTTGCCGATGCGCTTGCCGAACCAGGAAACTGAAGCTACGTCAGCTGTTTATCTCTGGTGCCGTGGCCGCCTGTGACATGGAAGTATTGATCACGTTGTTGTCAAAAACGATGCCTTGACGGCATTGTCTCATTCGACGAACGTGATCAAACGATTTGATGCAGCGCGTTTTCACCAGAATTTATCCCAACTCAATCAGGTAGCACTGTGACGAAAGACGAACTGCGCGCGGAACTAGAGCGCCAGGAACAACGTTACAAGGAAGTTTACGGCGGAGAAGTCACCACTTACGCCGCTCAGCCCGAACCGGAACGCAAACCCTGGCGTAAACGCGCCACTGTTCAGGATCAGGTTTTCCAGCAGGAAATTCAAAAAATGGAAAAGGAACTCAAAGCCGAAGAGCCATGACTGCTTCGGCCTGATCCTGACAAAGGCCTGCCTCTGCACCCGCTAAAAGCGGGATGTATGGATGCTGCCTTTCGCGCCCGCTACGAGCGGGCAGCGGCCATCACCGTCGCCGAATCCGACAGAATTCCGGGATCTGACCTATTTCTCAGATTTTTCTCACATCCGTTCAAGCCCCTCTTAACGGGCCGTGAAGGTTTTTTGACAGTGTGTTTTTTCAATTAAATCAATGACTTAAAAAACGCAGCAAAACCGTGGGTTTTCAGGTACGGCGGCAAAAAAATTCGTTGAAGAATGTTACCGATGAGCAGCTAGTGCATTGATTAGCAGTCTTTTCTGGCATAATCGCGCCCCCTTATGACCGGGTCAGAAAACCTTCATGATCGATTTATTCAGCGGACTGGATGCTTGGGTGCTTGTGAGCCTCTTGCTCGCCCTGGCCTTTGTCCTCGCCTTCGAGTTCATCAACGGCTTTCATGACACCGCTAACGCGGTGGCGACCGTTATCTACACCAAAGCCATGCCGCCTCATCTGGCGGTGTTCTTCTCCGGTGTGTTCAACTTCCTCGGCGTGCTGCTGGGCGGGGTCGGCGTGGCGTATGCCATCGTCCACCTGTTGCCGGTAGAACTGCTGATCAATGTGAACACCGGTCACGGGCTGGCCATGGTGTTCTCCTTGCTCGCCGCCGCCATTACCTGGAACCTGGGCACCTGGTACTTCGGTATTCCCGCGTCCAGTTCCCACACGCTGATCGGTTCGATTCTCGGTGTGGGCCTGGCGAACGCCTTGATCAACGACATACCGTTGGCCGATGGCGTGAACTGGCAGAAGGCGATCGATATCGGCATGTCGCTTGTGTTCTCGCCGATGGCCGGCTTCCTGATCGCCGCGCTGATCCTGATCGGCCTTAAATGGTGGCGTCCACTGTCGAAGATGCACAAGACGCCGGAACAGCGCCGCAAGATCGACGACAAGAAGCACCCGCCATTCTGGAATCGCCTGGTACTGGTGATCTCGGCCATGGCCGTGAGTTTCGTGCACGGTTCCAACGATGGCCAGAAAGGTATCGGCCTGATCATGCTGGTCCTGATCGGTATCGTGCCGGCGCAGTTCGTCCTCGACCTGAACAGCACGACCTACCAGATCGAGCGGACTCGCGACGCCACGTTGCACCTGAGCCAGTTCTACCAGCGTAATTCCGAAACACTGGGCGAGTTCCTGGCCCTGGGCAAGAGCCTGGATGGCGATCTGCCGGAGAAATTCCGTTGCAACCCGCAACAGACCGAACCGACCATCACCGCCCTGCTCGGCACCCTCAAGGGTGTAGCCGACTACCACTCGCTGCCGTCGGAAAGCCGCATCGAAGTACGTCGCTACCTGCTCTGCCTGGACGACACGGCGAAGAAAGTCAGCAAGCTGCCAACGCTCGCCCCCCGTGAAAAGGCTGACCTGGACAAACTGCGCAAGGACCTGACCACCACCACCGAATACGCTCCGTTCTGGGTGATCCTGGCGGTTGCACTGGCCTTGGGCCTGGGCACCATGGTCGGCTGGAAACGCGTGGTACTGACCATTGGCGAGAAAATCGGCAAGCAAGGCATGACCTACTCCCAAGGCATGTCGGCGCAGATCACCACCGCCAGCCTGATCGGCATGGCCAACATCTTCAGCCTGCCGGTTTCCACCACCCACGTGCTGTCCTCGGGCGTGGCGGGCACCATGGTCGCCAACAAGAGCGGCCTGCAAAGCGGCACTGTCAGAACCATCCTGCTGGCCTGGGTATTGACCCTCCCAGCCACCGTGGCCCTGTCGGCCGGATTGTTCTGGCTGGCCTCGAAGGCCCTTGGCAGCTGATAAGCAGCCAAATCAGAAAAGGCGCGCTCCTTGCGGAGCGCGCCTTTTTTATTGCCATCTACCAGACACTTAAGTCTCCCACAGTGGCTCCATGCACTCTGGCAGATTTTCAAAGGCAAAAAAAAGGGCAACCGAAGTTGCCCAAAATGCCTTGCGTGCTCATTACATCTGGAAAGAACTGCGGTTATTTCCGCTTGTGCGAATCCTTCCAGATAAAAAGTCCGAACCCTGCAAAAAATACAAACATGAGGCTGACAGTCAGCACTCCGGCGATCACCACGTTGTCGAAAAACATGACGCGTCTCCTGTACCTGCCCTGTTGCGATAGGGCTAAGTTAACCAAACGGGCAGGAGAGAATATTGACCGGGATCAATGTCGCCCGAGACTGGGCAAGAGGAAGGGAGAAGTTTGACCCGCATCAATGAATGCGGGGGGATTTCAGCGTTTTTTCGGTTTGTTCTTCGGCTTTTTTTTAGCCTTGCCCAACGGCATGGCCTGTTCGAACGCCTGGCGAACTTCATTGAGCCGCTTTTCATTGAGGTCATGAACGCGCTTGGCGCGCTCGGCATTGAGGTCAATCAGTTTGTCGTCTTGGCTCATGGCGGTCAGTGCATCGCTTGAAATGAGTTTCAGCTGCCGTAGCGGTCGGCAACCCTGCGCTAATAATGCGGCTTGATGACTGAGCTGACCAGCCAGCGCTCAAATCTCGATATCGACCCACAGCCCCTGCCGCGGCTGATCTTCCATCAGCGGTGCCACCGGCACGGTGTTATCGGCATTGAGTTCATCCCCGGGAATCGCCATGTGAGCCTCGGGGTCATGATCGGCCTCGTGGCGACGTCGCTCCTGCTCCTGCCTGCGGCGCTGTTCCTCGCGCAGCACCAGCCCGTCCTCTTCAGGATTGCGCTTTTGCAGATCGATGGTGCTTTCACTGGAGCTTTCCTGCACCGGCACCACCGGAGGAATATCCGGACGCTGACGGATCGGGTCGGTCTGTGAAGTGATCGGCACGGCACTCAAGGGGAGCATCGGTGGCAGCATGGTTTTCAGTCTCCTGTCAGCAGGCTGTCGGCTGCGGGGATGGCGACTTGAGCCATCGGTCGCAAACTGTGACTCATTTGGCACTCATTAGTGCACCGGGCGGCGCGTCATGCACAGGTGGACTAACGTATGACTGTGAGTTTTTCTGAGAGTCCTTTGGCCCTGAAGCCCTCATTCCGTTAAGATAGCCCGCTTTTTCAGGTGGGAGTCAGGCAGCATGGCGCAGCAGTATCAACCGGGGCAACGCTGGATCAGTGACAGCGAAGCCGAGCTGGGTTTAGGCACCGTTCTGGCACAGGACGGCCGCTTGTTGACCGTGCTCTATCCGGCCACTGGCGACACTCGCCAGTACGCGCTAAGGAATGCGCCCCTCACCCGTGTGCGGTTTTCGCCCGGCGATTCCATCACTCACTTCGAAGGCTGGAAGCTGACTGTTCGCGAAGTCGATGACGTCGATGGCCTGCTGGTTTACCACGGCCTCAACGGACAGAACGAAGTGGTCACCCTGCCGGAAACCCAACTGTCGAACTTCATCCAGTTCCGCCTGGCCAGCGACCGTCTGTTCGCCGGCCAGATCGACCCGCTGGCCTGGTTCTCCCTGCGCTATCACACCCTGGAACACACCAGCCGCCAGTTGCAGTCCGCCCTTTGGGGCTTGGGCGGCGTGCGTGCGCAACCGATCGCGCACCAGTTGCACATTGCCCGCGAAGTCGCCGACCGTATCGCGCCACGGGTTCTGCTGGCCGACGAAGTGGGCCTGGGCAAAACCATCGAAGCCGGCCTGGTGATCCATCGCCAATTGCTCTCGGGCCGTGCCAACCGCGTGCTGATCCTGGTTCCGGAAAACCTGCAGCACCAGTGGCTGGTCGAGATGCGCCGCCGCTTCAACCTGCAGGTCGCTCTGTTCGACGAAGAACGCTTCATCGAAAGCGATGCCAGCAACCCGTTCGAAGACACCCAGCTTGCGCTGGTCGCGCTTGAGTGGCTGGTGGACGACGAGAAGGCCCAGGACGCGCTGTTCGCGGCAGGCTGGGACTTGCTGGTGGTCGACGAAGCTCACCACCTGGTGTGGCATGAAGATCAGGTCAGCCCTCAATATTCGCTGGTCGAGCAACTCGCCGAAACCATTCCCGGCGTGCTGCTGTTGACCGCCACCCCGGAACAACTGGGCCAGGACAGCCACTTCGCTCGTCTGCGCCTGCTGGATCCGAACCGTTTCCATGACCTGCAAGCCTTCCGCGCCGAGAGCGAAAATTATCGCCCGGTGGCCGAAGCCGTTCAGGAACTGCTCGACAAGGGACGCCTGTCGCCTGAAGCGCACAAGACCATCCACGGTTTCCTCGGCAATGAAGGCGAAGCCCTGCTGACCGCGGTCAATGATGGCGACACTGAAGCCAGTGCCCGTCTGGTGCGCGAACTGCTCGACCGACACGGCACCGGCCGCGTACTGTTCCGTAACACCCGCGCCGCCGTGCAGGGTTTCCCGGAGCGCAAGCTGCACCCGTACCCGCTGCCGTGCCCGGACGAATACCTCGAACTGCCGTTGGGCGATCACGCCGAGCTGTACCCGGAAGTCAGCTTCCAGGCCCAACCGGACGCCAGCGAAGAGGAACGCTGGTGGAAGTTCGACCCGCGCGTCGAATGGCTGATCGACCAGCTGAAGATGCTCAAGCGCACCAAAGTACTGGTGATCTGCGCCCACGCCGAAACCGCCATGGACCTGGAAGACGCCCTGCGCGTGCGTTCCGGCATCCCGGCCACGGTGTTCCACGAGGGCATGAACATCCTCGAGCGTGACCGCGCCGCTGCCTACTTCGCCGATGAGGAGTTTGGCGCGCAAGTGCTGATCTGTTCGGAAATCGGCAGTGAAGGTCGCAACTTCCAGTTCTCCCATCACCTGGTGCTGTTCGACCTGCCGTCCCACCCGGACCTGCTGGAACAACGCATCGGTCGTCTGGACCGGATCGGCCAGAAGCACATCATCGAACTGCACGTGCCATACCTGGAAACCAGCCCGCAAGAGCGCCTGTTCCAGTGGTACCACGAAGCGCTGAACGCATTCCTCAACACCTGCCCGACCGGCAACGCCTTGCAGCACCAGTTCGGCCCGCGCCTGCTGCCACTGCTCGAAGAAGCCGACGATGGCGAATGGCAGGCGCTGATCGACGAAGCCCGCACCGAGCGTGAACGTCTGGAAGCCGAGCTGCACACCGGTCGCGACCGTTTGCTGGAGCTGAACTCCGGCGGCGCGGGCGAAGGCGATGCGCTGGTGGAGGATATCCTTGAGCAAGACGATCAGTTCGCGCTGCCGATCTACATGGAAACCCTGTTCGACGCCTTCGGCATCGACAGCGAAGACCATTCGGAAAACGCACTGATCCTCAAACCGAGTGAAAAAATGCTCGATGCCAGCTTCCCGCTGGGCGATGACGAAGGCGTGACCATCACTTACGACCGTAACCAGGCGCTGTCTCGCGAAGACATGCAGTTCATCACCTGGGAGCACCCGATGGTCCAGGGCGGCATGGACCTGGTGCTGTCCGGTTCCATGGGCAACACCGCCGTGGCGCTGATCAAGAACAAGGCACTCAAGCCGGGCACCGTGTTGCTGGAACTGCTGTATGTCAGCGAAGTGGTTGCCCCGCGCTCGCTGCAACTGGGCCGTTACCTGCCGCCGGCCGCCCTGCGCTGCCTGCTCGACACCAACGGCAACGACCTGTCGGCCCGAGTGTCGTTCGAGACCTTGAACGACCAGCTCGAAAGCGTGCCGCGTGCCAGCGCCAACAAGTTCATCCAGGCCCAGCGTGACCAACTGACGCCACGGATCAACGCCGGTGAAGCGAAGATCCTGCCGCGCCACACTGAACGTGTCGCCGAGGCGCAACGTCGCCTGGCCGCCGATACCGACGAAGAACTGGCGCGCCTGACTGCCTTGCAAGCGGTCAACCCGACCGTGCGCGACAGCGAACTGGTGGCCCTGCGCAAACAACGCGAGCAAGGCCTGGCCATGCTCGACAAGGCTGCGCTGCGACTGGAAGCGATTCGAGTATTGGTGGCGGGTTAACAACCCTCTTCCACCGCTATAAAAAGAAGGCCCGCAGTGATGCGGGCCTTTTTTGTTTATCTGGTTTTTGTAGTGATGCGCAGGGCCTCTTCGCGAGCAAGCCCGCTCCACACTTGATCTGTGGCGTTCACAAAACCAATGTGGGAGCGGGCTTGCTCGCGAAGGCGGTTAAGCAGTCACTGCAGAACTGTCAGGCTCAACCACCGCCACCAACCCTTCCTTCATCCGCTTGGCATCGCGCACGAAACACCGTGAAGCCAGGAACAGAAACACCACGGTGAACAACAGCGCCACCGGAATCAGGTACATCGCGTCATGCAGGCCGACTGCTTTAAACGCCTCGGTCATCTGTTCCGCGCCCGCCGCAAGCATCGCCGTGTGGGCGAAGTGATCCGACAAGGCCCCGACCACCACCGGCCCCAGGCCACCGCCCAACAGGTACAACCCGGCAAAGAACAGCGCCATCGCCGTTGCCCGCAAACGCGGTTCGACCACATCCTGAATCGCCGTGTACACGCAGGTGTAGAAGTTGTAGGCAAACAACCAACCCAGGCTAAACACCGCAACAAACACACCGATCTCGATTCGCCCGGATTGCAACGCCCATGCGGTGCAAACCGTCGAAATCACCAGGCTGAAGGCGGCAAACAACAGCCTCCCGTTGGCGACCCGCTGGTGAATCTTGTCCGCAATCCAGCCTCCGAGGGTCAGGCCGACCAAACCGGTCACGCCGACAATAACCCCGGTGGCGACCGCGGCATCCTGCAACGGCATGAGGAAGTAGCGTTGCAGCATCGGCACCAGAAACGAGTTGCAGGCATAGGTAGCGAAGTTGAAACACAGGCCGGCCATCACCAGCCACAGGAAGGTTGGCACAGCCAGTACCCGCCGGATCGGTCGATCGATCTTTTCCTGCGAAACCTGAACGCTCTCGGCGGCGCCGCGCTTGGGTTCCTTGATGAAAAACATGAAGATCGCCAGGATCAGCCCGGGCACCGCCGCGATAAAGAACGGCGCGCGCCAGCTATCAAAGGCCTTGACCATCCAGCCAATGGTGAAGAACGCCAGCAACAGCCCCAATGGCAGCCCCAACATGAAGATCCCCATGGCCCGCGCCCGGCGGTGAGCCGGAAACAAGTCGCCGATCAGCGAGTTGGCGGCTGGCGCGTAGCTGGCCTCGCCAATGCCGATGCCCATGCGCACGATCAGGAAGCTCCAGAAACTGCCCACCATGCCGTTGACGGCGGTCAACCCGCTCCACACCGCCAGCCCCCAGCCCATCAGTTTGCTCCTCGAACCGGTATCGGCCATGCGCCCCAGCGGCAAGCCGGCAATGGCGTAGACGATGGTGAATGCCGTCCCGATGATCCCCAACTGGAAATCACTGAGGTGCCATTCCATGCGAATGGGTTCGATGATGATGGCCGGGATGGTGCGGTCGAAAAAATTGAACAGGTTGGCCAGGAACAACAGGAACAGAATGCGCCAGGCATTGGCCGCTTGGGTCGAGTTCTGCATGGGTCCGTCTCTTTTATTGTTTTTGGGGCGTCACTGCCCCCGGACTTTGCAATCTAGACAGGCCGGCCACGACTGTCTTTCATTATTCGCCAGGCTGATATCAACCCATCGCGCACCGCCGCTCCCACAGGGTATTTCGTAGCCCGTCCGGTCTATGAAAAATACCTTTGAGCCCCCCTTCCCAAGCCGTTGGCGAAGCCTAGAATAGCGGCCTTGTTTCCCCCCTGTGTCTCCACTTCTCCTTAGATAATTGCCCATGTCCGAAGCCAGTCCGTGTCTGAATTGCGGTGCCTGCTGTTCTCACTTTCGCGTGTCATTTTTCTGGGGTGAATGCGCCTCGTCCGGGGGGACGGTACCCGATGAGCTTGTCGAGCAGATCAGCCCCAGTCGGGTCGCGATGCTCGGCACCGGCTGCAAACCCGTACGCTGCACCAGCCTGGTCGGAGACGTGGGCAGTACGGTGCAGTGCTCGATTTACGAAAAACGCTCCAGCACCTGTCGGGAATTCGACGCTTCCTGGGTCGATGGCCTGGCCAATCCCGATTGCGATGCGGCCCGTGCCGCTTTCGGCTTGCCGGCACTGCAACCTGCGTTCGAGACGCCTCAGAAGCAAATCGCCTGACTACTAGCACTAATCGCTATCAGGCTAATGTCAAAATCATTGGCACCAATGTGCCACTACCGCTTGCGCTCCATCCACGCCCTCTATACTCCAAGGCATTCGCCGTCGCCACTTGCGCCGGCCTGAAGGATAACGATGGGGCATGCTATGGAGTGGCTTGGTTTGCATTTCATTACCGAGCTACCAGAGAGCGGGCAGGTCATACTCAATTGCACACATGACCCTTTTCTGGTGCTGCTGGCTTATCTGGTCGCCTGTGTCGGCTGTTTCGCGACACTGGACATGGCCGAACGGGTTGCTCACGCTGAGAAATCCGCGTCCAAGACACTCTGGCGCTGGGTGGGCAGCGGATGCCTGGCCGGCGGTATCTGGGCCATGCACTTCGTCGGGATGCTGGCCTTCCAGGCGCCTGTCGATCTTCACTACCAACTGCCTGTCACGCTGTTTTCGCTGACCATCGCGCTGCTCGCCGCGTGGTTGGCCATGCATACCCTCAGCCTCCCGGACTTGAGTTTGCAGCGCTGTCTCAAGGCATCGATCGGAATCGGCCTGGGCATCGCGACCATGCATTACGTGGGCATGACGGCCATGCACTCCGAGGCCTCGGTCTATTACCATCCGGGCCTGTTCGCCCTTTCCATCGCGATCGCGATCGGTGCCGCGCTGGCCGCCTTATTGCTGGCATGGTATCTGCGCGACGGCGTCGGCATGCTGCATCAGCTCTTTAAATGCTGCGCCAGCCTGGTGCTCGGGGCGGGTATCCTCGGCATGCACCTCACGGCCATGGCCGCTTTCAACCTGGTGCTGCCCAGCGACAGCGTGCCGGTGCAATCCGGCGAACACAGCCACCTGCAACTGGCACTGACCGTGACGGTCATGGCCCTGCTGATCATCGGCAGCAGCATCAGCGCGGCACTGGCGGACAAAAAACTGCAACACAAGGACCACGACCTGCAACGGGTCAACTCCCTGCTCAGCCAACTGGACCAGGCGCGTATGTCGCTGCAACAGGTGGCGCACTACGACGCGCTGACCAACCTGATCAACCGCCGCGGGTTCAACCAGATCTTCGCCGAAAAACTCATCGAGAAAACCAACGAAGGTGGAATGCTCGCGGTCCTGTTCCTGGACATCGACCATTTCAAGCGGATCAACGACAGCCTTGGCCACGATGCCGGTGACGAACTGCTAAAGGTGCTTGCCGGGCACATCAAGAGCTCGATTCGCAGTCACGAGGACGTGGTCGCGCGCTTCGGTGGTGACGAGTTCTGCCTGCTCATCGACCTGCGTGATCGTGAAGAAGCGCGGCATATGGCCCAACGCATCATGCTCAAGATGAAGGAGCCCATCGAGCTGGCCGGCAGGCGCATGGTCATGACCACAAGCATCGGCATCAGCCTGTTTCCGGAGGACGGCAAGACCTGTGAGGAACTGTTGAAGAACGCCGATCTGGCGCTGTATCAATCCAAAGGCAGCGGTCGCAATGGACTGAATTTTTTCAGCGCCAACCTGAAGACCCGCGCCACACTCGAGCTGCAACTGGAAGAAGAGTTGCGCCACGCCCTGCGTGAAGACACCGGTTTGATGCTCTATTACCAGCCCATCTATGACCTCAAGACCGGCCAGGTCAGCAAACTCGAAGCCTTGATCCGCTGGCAACACCCGGTCCACGGTTTTCTCGTACCGGATCGTTTTATCGCCATCGCCGAGGCCAACGGCCTGATCGCCGAGTTGGACAATTGGGTGCTGCGCAAGGCCTGCGAAGACTTGGGCGAGTTGTCGCGCCAAGGCTGTGAGGACCTGAAGATCGCCGTGAACTGTTCGCCCCTGAACCTGGCGCGCGAAGAACTGGCCGATGAAATCGAATACGCATTGCGAGCCTCCGGTGTGCAGCCCCACCGGCTCGAACTGGAGGTTACCGAAAACGCCTTGATGGGCAATATCGCCAACACCCTGGTGCTACTGCGGCAGATACGCGCTCTCGGCGTTTCGCTGTCGATCGATGACTTCGGCACCGGCTATTCATCCCTGGCCTACCTCAAGCGCTTGCCGCTTAACACGCTGAAAATCGACCGTTCGTTCATCCAGGACATTCCCAAGGCGACCCAGGATATGGAGATTGTCCAGGCCATCATCGTCATGGCCCATACCCTGCACCTGCAAGTGGTCACCGAAGGGGTCGAAACCTTCGAGCAGTACCAATTCCTGGAAAACCACGGTTGTGACTTCGTTCAGGGCTATCTGCTGAGCCGGCCAGTGCCACTGGCCGAGTTGCTTCCGGTGCTGAACGAAATCAACCAGCGCAAGGACACCTGCACCGTCACGACGCTGAGCCTGGCTCACGGTACATCTGCACTAATGTAGACGGGTCCTTTTCAAGGAAACCCTGACTTCCATGCAGGCGCATCAACTGCGCGGCCAGGCCGCTGATCGGTGTTGCCGAGCCTTGCTCACGGGAAAACTTCACCGCTGTATCCAGATCCTTGAGCAAGGTGCGCACATGCCACTTGACTGGCTCGAAACGGTTTTGCGCCATCTGCGGGGCCAGGATCTGCAAGGGTTTCGAATCGGCAAAGCCGCCGGCCAGCGCTTCGGCGATCAGGCTGGCATCGACCCCGGAACGCTCCGCCAGCGCGACCACTTCGGCAATCACCAATGCATTGCAGGCGACGATCATCTGATTGCACGCCTTGGTCACCTGCCCTGCCCCGACGCCGCCCATGTGTGTTACACGCTGCCCCAGGTTCAACAGCACAGGCCGGACCCGCTCCAGATCCTGTGATTCACCGCCGACCATGATCGCCAGGCTTCCAGCCTCGGCACCGACCACGCCGCCGGACACCGGCGTGTCGAGCCAGCCCATGCCCGTTCTAGCGGCAAGTGCTGCGGCCATTTCCCGCGTGGCGTTGGGCTCCAGGCTGGAGAAATCCACCAGCAGCTGGCCCTTTTTTGCGCCCTCCACAACGCCTGCCGGACCAAATACCACCTCGCGTACGACCGAAGTATCCGCCAGGCACAGCATCACCACGTCAGCGTGCCGGCACAGCTCGGCCGGGCTGGCGACCTGACGCGCGCCCGCCTCCACCAGCGGCCTGCACTTGTCCGGATTGCGATTCCACACCGTCAGCGGGTAACCCGCGGCCAGCAGGCGCCGGCACATCGGCAGCCCCATCAGGCCGATCCCGGCAAACCCTAGCGAAGGTAGCGTTGACATCATTTTGCCTCTTCTTGATTAAAGATCACCGAATATTGGCCGATTCATCATGACTTAGGAAAGGATTCACCCCGAGCAATACTCAGGCTAAAGACCAAGGCATGGTCCAAGTACGCGCTGAAAAAAGACGCGATTGTATTCCGTGACGGTTCGACGACTGCGAGTCGGTCAACCAATCAGCCCAGGTAGATGGCGAACAATGACTTCTAAAAACAACCCGGCCACTGCGGTAACCGATCTGACGTTGAGCCCCGCGGCCAACAGCCCGTCATCACCGAAGCCATTGATTCAATCGCGCCCGTTGGCGACCCAGCAATACCTCTACTTCACCGAAACCAACACCGACCGCATCCTCGACAACCTCGACGGCCTGCGCGACATGGTGTTCCCGCGCGCACCGCACCTGGAAGGCGACAGCGAACAGCACAGCGATCAGGAATTCCCGTCGGTGTGCCTGATCGGCCTGGGCCGCTGCGGCTCGAACATTGCGCTGGACGTGGCGGAGCTTGTGTATAACGCCCGCAAGTTCTACCTCAATGAATTCAACAACGAAGATCGCCTGTCGCCGGACAAGCGTTTTACCGAAAAGGGCTACAGCCCGGCCCAGTGGATCCGTAACAACCTGCGCCTGGGCCAGAACAAAAACACCAAGCCAGTGTTTCTGGTCGAGCCGCTGGTGATGCTCGGGGACCTGGACAAAGACATCGCCGGACGCATCCGTTTCTCGCGCAAGGGCGAAAAAAGCGGCTTCCTGCGCGACTACAGCAAAATGAAAATCATGGACCTGTCGGAAGTCCATGCCGGTGGCGCCGGTAACGCGCCGATCCTCGGCCAGTACCTGGCCAAGATCATCCTGAACAAGGACACCCAGCGTTTCTCCAGCCCCGACTGGAAGATGATTCACTCGTACCTGATCGACAGCTGTGGCATCAAGGCCAACCAGTCGCGCCTGTATTTCTCGATCTTCAGTGCCGGCGGCGGTACCGGCTCGGGCATGGCCTCGGAATTCGGCCTGGCCCAGCAGCATTCGTATATGAACAAGACGTTCGACACCAAGCCGATGGACGAGCACGACAGCAAGAGCGGCCACTCCTTCGTCTTCGAACCGATCTTCACCAGTGGCATCTGTGTACTGCCGAACATTTCCGATCACCGCAGTGAAATGTCCGAGGCGTTGCACATCAACGCCGGTCGACTGCTGTGCAAATACCTGTCGGAAGAGTGGGACTTCTCCTACAACTTCGCCAACGAAGACAGCAGCGAAGCCAGCGTCATGGGCCGCATCCGCCCGTGGAACGCGATGATGCTGATCTCCAACGACATCATGCGTTACGCCGAAGAGAACGATGACGGCAACATCCAGAACATTGATGTCAATGCCATGGAAAAGCACGCCAACCAGTACATCTCGCAGCAGATCTTCAACATTCTGACGGCGCAGGCAGTTACGACTGACTACGACCAGAACTATTTCCGTCGCGCCGGCATCGATATCGGCGAAACCATCCGCCTGGACGCCAATGACCTGTTCATGAGCCTGGCCGGCCCGGTGGCGATTGCCTACGCCGAGTCCGTGGTGCCGGAAACCCCGGCACCGAGCAGCGACAAATTCAAAGTGTTCGAGAAAGAGCCGCAGCGCCTGAACATCGACGACCTGTTCTTCCGTTCGATCGATCTGCCGCACTTCAACAAGGTCACCCAGGCCATCGAAGGCATCAGCCTGTTGCCGATCGAGTCCAAGCGCTATCGCGCGTCGCTGGAACAGTACAAGAACTCGGGTTACGACGCGGCGGCCCTGCATGACCTGCACTTCTTCAAGAATTGCTCGTCGGTGGTGTCTATCGTTTCGTTGCCGAAGGACTACAAGCTGTCCTACATGGATTTGAACCGGTTGAAGACCCATCTCAACAGCCTGTTCCCCAACACCACACTCAAGCGCTACGCGTTGGTGATCGGTGCTTCGGCCAACCTGTCGCTGACCACCCTGATCGCCAAGAGCCCGTGCCTGTCGGACGACTTCCTGACGCTGATCGTGGCGTTCATCAAGCGCTGCTTCGCGAAAAACCCGTACCGATTCGACGAGACCCTGGACAACTCGATCCTGGACTTCATCATCAACGAACAATTCGATGAAGACCGCATCGACGAATTGCTCAACGAATTCGAGAACCCGGCGAAGATCCTCGATACCAACTGGTACGCGATCAAGCCGATGTACGAGAAGAAGTACCGCGAACTGATCAACGACAAGGAAAAATTTGTCTCGATCAATGACATCCGCCTGTCCCGGGATTGCGTGAAGAAATCGATCAAGTACCTGCGCGAGATCTACCGTCACCGCATCGGCAAGACCAAGGTTATTTCGTTGAATAACCATACGGGCAAGACGGCTTGATGAGGTATGCCTGAAAAGATCGCAGCCTTCGGCAGCTCCTACGGGCTGCGGTTCACATGACACCGCAGCGCGCCTTTGTAGGAGCTGCCGAAGGCTGCCATCTTTTGATCTGATCTTTTGATCTTTTATCCAACATTCAGAAACAATTGAGCAGACGTTCAGCTGCCCTCCCAACTGTTCCCGTTACGTTTACGTCACCGTGAGGCTGTGGCCTTTCTCTACGGCAACATGCCATCACGCTACTCGGCTACACACTTTTCCCTCTGAAAGAAGCGCACCAATCAGGTGCAGCCTCTTATACCTGCGCTCTTTCCTGGATCAGAATCCACGGCGAAACAACCACGGCCCACAACTGCGGATCACGCTCAAAAAGATCCAGCGCCTGCGTTTCAGACAGCTTGGCGACCTTGTCAGCGGCCAGCCAGGCAGCCACTTTCTCCCCTTCATCCTGGGCCACGGCCTCGGCGGCGGCGATCAGATCCAGGCCAGGATCGACCCACAATAGGGCACCCTTGGCGAAGAACGGCTCCAGCTCTTTCCAGGTAATAGATGCGGTTTCACCAAGCAGCTTGGCATAGAGGGTGCTAGGTTCTTGATTCATGGGACTGTCCGGAAAAGAAATCGACGTAGATGATAACGTCGGTGGTCTGGCAGAAAAACCCGGATGCAATTGAGTGACCGAAATGAAAAGCGCAGGAAAGCCAGGGAATGCACTGAATATGGCTATAAGCCCCTCAACACCCCGCCGCAATTCTGTCTTTTACTTTCAATAAAGCGACACTTGCAGGTTTTGTCCCCCGGCGCTGCCTTCCCAGGCTGACAATCGGCGCTCTACACTGTACCGGTACAGTTGCCGAGGGACTTTTCCGGGGAATGTCGCAGATATCTGACCCGGTTCTGCTGCTTTCGGCGCCAGGACTATAAAAACTACAACAGTAAGAGTGGAGCACTATGACTAAGGCTACTAAGCAGATTTCCAAACTGTTTGCCGCTATGGTTCTGGCCGGGGTTGCCAGCCATTCGTTCGCAGCTGACACCATCAAGATCGGCATCGCCGGCCCCAAGACCGGCCCTGTAGCCCAATACGGCGACATGCAGTTCAGTGGCGCCAAAATGGCCATCGAGCAAATCAACGCCAAGGGCGGCGTGGACGGCAAGAAACTCGAAGCCGTTGAATACGATGACGCCTGTGATCCGAAACAAGCTGTGGCAGTCGCGAACAAGGTCGTCAACGACGGCGTCAAGTTCGTAGTCGGTCACCTGTGCTCCAGCTCCACTCAACCGGCTTCGGACATCTACGAAGACGAAGGCGTGATCATGATCACCCCGGCTGCCACCAGCCCGGACATCACCGCCCGTGGTTACAAAATGGTGTTCCGCACCATCGGTCTGGACAGCGCCCAGGGCCCTGCCGCCGGTAACTACATTGCCGACTTCGTAAAACCGAAGATCGTTGCTGTTCTGCACGACAAACAGCAATACGGTGAAGGCATCGCCACCGCTGTGAAGAAAACCCTGGAAGGCAAAGGCGTGAAAGTCGCCGTGTTCGAAGGCGTCAACGCCGGCGACAAAGACTTCTCGTCGATGATCTCCAAGCTCAAGCAAGCCAACGTCGACTTCGTCTACTACGGCGGCTACCACCCGGAGCTGGGCCTGATCCTGCGTCAATCCCAGGAAAAAGGCCTGAAAGCCAGGTTCATGGGTCCGGAAGGCGTGGGTAACGACTCCATTTCGCAGATCGCCAAGGATGCTTCCGAAGGCCTGCTGGTGACCCTGCCGAAATCCTTCGACCAGGATCCGGCCAACGTTGCCCTGGCTGATGCGTTCAAAGCCAAGAAAGAAGATCCGAGCGGTCCGTTCGTGTTCCCGGCCTACTCGGCTGTGACCGTGATCGCCGACGGCATCAAGGCTGCCAAGTCCGAAGACTCCGCCAAAGTGGCTGAAGCCATCCACGCCGGCACCTTCAAGACGCCTACCGGCGACCTGAGCTTCGACGAAAAAGGCGACCTGAAAGACTTCAAATTCGTGGTTTACGAGTGGCACTTCGGCAAACCAAAAACTGAAGCCAAGCCTCAGTAAGGCATTGCCTGACTGACTGCCAACAAAGCCCACGGCGTGCCGTGGGCTTTGTTTTACGAACGTATCTGGGCCGCGCTGGCGTGATCCGCCAGTCTCCCCACCTGAAAATCTCAAAACCGTCATCAGCGGTTCGCTGGCAAACCCCGGATTCGAAGTGGATGCAGATCCACGGGGCCCGGGCGGGAAAATGACTCCACCAGTGAAATGCGTATCAGGTTTTTAGGAGCGCTGTAATGCCTGACATCTATCACTTCTTCCAACAGCTGGTTAATGGCCTGACCATTGGCAGCACGTATGCCCTGATCGCCATCGGCTATACGATGGTCTACGGCATCATTGGAATGATCAACTTCGCCCACGGCGAGGTGTACATGATCGGTTCCTACGTGGCGTTCATCGCCATCGCCGGGCTGGCCATGGTGGGACTCGACAGCGTGCCGCTGTTGATGACCGCAGCTTTTCTCGCCACCATCGTTGTAACCAGTGCCTACGGCTACAGCATCGAACGGATCGCCTACCGCCCCTTGCGCGGCAGCAACCGTCTGATCCCGCTGATCTCCGCCATCGGCATGTCGATCTTCCTGCAGAACACCGTTCTGCTGGCGCAAGACTCCAAGGACAAATCCATCCCCAACCTGATTCCGGGCAACTTTGCCTTTGGGCCAGGTGGCGCACATGAAGTGCTGATTTCCTACATGCAAATCGTGGTGTTCGTGGTGACCCTGGTCGCCATGCTCGGCCTGACCCTGTTCATCTCCCGCTCTCGCCTGGGTCGCGCCTGCCGCGCCTGCGCCGAGGACATCAAGATGGCCAACCTGCTGGGTATCAACACCAACAACATCATTGCCCTGACCTTCGTCATCGGTGCGGCACTGGCAGCCATTGCCGCCGTGCTCCTGAGCATGCAATACGGCGTGATCAACCCGAACGCCGGTTTCCTGGTTGGCCTCAAGGCCTTCACCGCAGCCGTGCTGGGCGGTATCGGCAGTATTCCGGGCGCCATGCTCGGCGGGCTGGTACTTGGCGTGGCGGAAGCCTTTGGTGCCGATATCTTCGGCGACCAGTACAAGGACGTCGTGGCGTTCGGCCTGCTGGTCCTGGTGTTGTTGTTCCGGCCAACCGGCCTGCTGGGCCGTCCGGAGGTTGAGAAGGTATGACTAGGAATCTTAAACAGGCACTGTTCAGTGCCTTGCTGGTGTGGGCCGTGGCCTACCCGGTACTCGGTCTGAAGCTGACCATCGTCGGCATCAACCTCGAAGTTCATGGCACCAGCGACGCCACCCTGATCACCATCGCGGTGTGCTCGGTACTGATGTTCCTGCGTGTGCTGTTCGACCAGCAGATCAGCTCGGCCTGGCGCTCTTCGCCGAGCATGCCGCTGATCCCGGCCAAGGCCAGCAACTTCCTGACCCTGCCGACCACTCAGCGTTGGGTCATCATTGCGCTGATCGCCGGTGCCCTGGTCTGGCCGTTCTTCGGCTCTCGCGGTGCGGTGGACATCGCCACGCTGGTGCTGATTTACGTGATGCTCGGCCTCGGCCTGAACATCGTGGTCGGCCTGGCCGGTCTGCTCGACCTCGGTTACGTCGGGTTCTATGCCGTCGGCGCCTATAGCTACGCGCTGCTGTCGCACTACTACGGCCTGAGCTTCTGGATCTGCCTGCCGATCGCCGGCCTGATGTCAGCCACCTTCGGCTTCCTGCTCGGTTTCCCGGTGCTGCGCTTGCGTGGCGACTACCTGGCGATCGTGACCCTGGGCTTCGGTGAAATCATTCGTCTGTTCCTGCGTAACCTGACCGGCCTCACTGGCGGTCCGAACGGCATCAGCAACATCGAGAAACCGACGTTCTTCGGCCTGACCTTCGAACGCAAGGCCGCGGAAGGCATGCAGACCTTCCATGAGTATTTCGGCCTGGAATACAACTCGATCAACAAGGTGATCTTCCTCTACCTGGTTGCGCTGTTGCTTGCCCTGGGTGCGCTGTTCGTCATCAACCGCTTGCTGCGCATGCCCCTGGGCCGTGCCTGGGAAGCGTTGCGTGAAGACGAAATTGCCTGCCGTGCATTGGGCCTGAACCCGACCATCATCAAACTGTCGGCCTTCACCCTGGGTGCGAGTTTCGCCGGTTTTGCCGGTAGCTTCTTCGCTGCCCGTCAAGGCCTGGTGACGCCGGAGTCCTTTACCTTCATCGAGTCGGCGATCATCCTCGCCATCGTGGTGCTGGGTGGCATGGGCTCGCAGCTGGGCGTGATCCTCGCTGCCGTGGTGATGATCCTGCTGCCGGAAATGATGCGTGAGTTCAGTGAGTACCGCATGTTGATGTTCGGTGCCTTGATGGTACTGATGATGATCTGGCGCCCTCAGGGTCTGCTGCCCATGCAACGTCCTCACATGGAGCTGCGCAAATGAGCCGCGAGATCCTCAAAGTAGAAAACCTGAGCATGCGCTTCGGCGGCTTGCTGGCGGTCAACGGCGTTGCCTTGAGCGTGAAAGAGAAACAAGTGGTTGCGCTGATCGGCCCCAACGGCGCCGGCAAGACCACCGTGTTCAACTGCCTGACCGGCTTCTACAAGCCGAGCGGCGGCAGCATCCTGCTCGACGGCGAGGCGATCGAAGGCCTGCCCGGCCACAAGATCGCCCTCAAGGGCGTGGTGCGCACCTTCCAGAACGTGCGGTTGTTCAAGGACATGACGGCGGTCGAGAACCTGCTGATCGCCCAGCATCGTCACTTGAACACCAACTTCCTGTCCGGACTGTTCAAGACCCCGTCGTTCCGCAAGAGCGAGCGCGAGGCCATGGAATACGCCGAGTACTGGCTGGACAAGGTCAACCTGCGCGAGTTCGCCAACCGTCCGGCCGGCACCTTGGCCTACGGTCAGCAACGTCGCCTGGAAATCGCCCGCTGCATGATGACCCGCCCGCGCATCCTCATGCTCGACGAACCGGCCGCCGGCCTGAACCCGAAGGAAACCGAGGACCTCAAGGCGCTGATCAGCATGCTGCGTGAAGAGCACAACGTCACCGTGCTGCTGATCGAACACGACATGAAGCTGGTCATGAGCATTTCCGACCACATCGTCGTGATCAACCAGGGCACGCCCCTGGCCAACGGCACGCCGGAACAGATCCGCGACAATCCTGAAGTGATCAAAGCCTACCTGGGGGAAGCGTAAATGCTGCAGTTCGAAAACGTTTCCACCTTCTACGGCAAGATCCAGGCCCTGCACAGCGTCAACGTCGAAGTCCGCCAGGGCGAGATCGTGACCCTGATCGGCGCCAACGGTGCCGGCAAGTCCACGCTGCTGATGACGCTTTGCGGTTCGCCGCGCGCCCACAGCGGCAGCATCCGCTACATGGGTGAGGAACTGGTCGGCCAGGACTCCTCGCAGATCATGCGCAAGAGCATCGCGGTTGTGCCGGAAGGTCGCCGGGTGTTTTCCCGCCTGACCGTGGAAGAAAACCTGTCCATGGGCGGTTTCTTCACCGCCAAGGGCGACTATCAGGAACAGATGGACAAGGTTCTCGGACTTTTCCCACGCCTGAAAGAGCGCTTCAACCAGCGCGGCGGCACCATGTCCGGCGGCGAACAGCAAATGCTCGCCATCGGCCGTGCGCTGATGAGCAAGCCCAAGCTGTTGCTGCTCGACGAGCCTTCCCTGGGCCTGGCACCGATCATCATCCAGCAGATCTTCGACATCATCGAACAGCTGCGCAAGGACGGTGTGACGGTGTTCCTGGTCGAGCAGAACGCCAACCAGGCGCTGAAAATCGCTGACCGTGCCTACGTTCTGGAGAACGGCCGGGTGGTGATGCAAGGCACAGGTGAAGCCCTGCTGACCGACCCGAAAGTGCGCGAAGCCTACCTCGGTGGTTGAGCCATTGCGGTAAACAAAAAAACGGCCTTCGGGCCGTTTTTTATGCCTGCGAATGAGATCGGTGTAGGAGCTGCCGAAGGCTGCGATCTTTTGATCTTAAAAAACCAAAGTCAAAAGATCGCAGCCTTCGGCGGCTCCTACAGGGTCCGTGTGATGGTTCAAAGCCGATCCAGCACCTCCCCACTGCGCTTGAACCACCCGATCAGATAATCCGCCAGTACCTGCGTGCGCTTGGGCAATCCGCCCTGATACGGATGCACCAGGTACATCGGCATGCTGCGGGTCTGATAATCGCGCAGGAGCCATCGCAAACGCCCGTCGGCCAGTTCCGTTGGCAAACAGTAGGACGGCAAGCGCGCAATACCGGCGCCGACCAGCGCGGCTTTCTTCAACAGGTTGTAGTGGTTGCTGGCGAACGGCCCCGACACCCGCACCCGCAATAACTCGTGCTGCTGGTGATACAGCCATTCTTCGCGACCGCTGTAATGGCTGTTGAGCAGGCAGCGATGTTCGGCCAGCGCCTGGGGGGTTTGCGGTTCACCGTATTGTTCCAGATAGGCCGGGCTGGCACAGGTCAGTTCTTGCCACGCCAGCAGTGGACGCGCCACCAGTCGCTGGTCAATGGCCACGTCGGAACGAATCGCCAGATCGAAGCCGTCGCGGGACAGTTCTCGGTAACTGTTGTTGAGCTCCAACTCGATCTGTACCTGGGGATACTTGGTGGAGAACTCCAGCAACAGGCCATCGAAGAAGGTTTCCCCGAGCGACACCGGTACCGTCATCCGCACCGGGCCGGCCATGTCGTCCTTCAGACGCGCCAGGGCCTGGCGGGCCCGCTCGACTTGCACCACCAGCGCCTGGGCCTGGGGCAACAACGCAGCACCGGCGGCGGTCAGGCTCAAGCGGCGGGTGGTGCGTTGCAACAACACCACGGAAAACTGCGCTTCCAACTGGCTGATGCGCTTGGACAGCTGGCCTTTGCTGCAACCGAGCTGCTGCGCCGCCAGGGTAAAACTCCCCGCTTCGATCAATACCGCGAACGCCGCCAAGTCATCCATCTCACTCATGGATTGTTTCCATTTGAAAACCAAAGGTTGCCTATTAGTGCGCTTATCCGGAGAAAAAACCACCCTAAACTGAAACCTCGTTCAACCCACACGAGGATCCCCCCATGAAAATTCTTTTGATCGGCGCAAATGGCACCATCGGTTCGGCCGTCGACAGGGAACTGTCGCAACGTCACGAAATCATCCGCATCGGTCGCACCAGCGGCGACTTTCAAGTGGACATCAGTGACAGCGCCTCGATTCGCAAACTGTTCGAGCAGACCGGCAAATTCGATGCACTGGTGTGTGCCGCCGGCAACGTGACCTTCGCACCGCTCAACGAGATGACCGAAGAGAGCTTTGCTCTGGGCCTGAAAGACAAGCTCATGGGCCAGGTCAATTTGCTGCTGATCGGTCGTGAGTTCGCCAATGACGGAGCTTCATTCACCTTCACCACCGGCGTGCTCAGCCACGATCCGATCTACAGCGGTGCCTCGGCAGCACTGGTCAACGGTGCGCTGGACAGCTTCGTCCGCGCCGCCGCCATCGAACTGCCCCGCGGCCTGCGTGTGAATTCGATCAGCCCGAATGTCCTGGTCGAAGCCATGGGCAAATACGCGCCGTATTTTCGTGGCTTCAAGCCGGTTCCTGCGGCGGATGTGGCTTTGGCCTACGCCAAAAGCGTGGAAGGCCTGCAAACAGGTCAGACCTTTCACATCTGAAAAGCAAAAGATCGCAGGCTGCGCCAGCTCCTACAGAGGCGTGCGCGTATTCCGTAGGAGCTGCCGAAGGCTGCGATCTTTCCGCGCCAATACAAAGTGGAGACGATAACGGGTTGTGATGAACGGTCAGGCTGAGTAACGTGGCGGCACTTGTCAGGAGACCCCAAGATGCGTGTTGCCCGTTCCTTAGTCCTCGTTGCCCTGCTTCCGCTGTTCGCCGCTTGCCAGTTGTTCGAGGGTGAGCGGCAGAACGCCTCCCATGTCGGCCAGACACGCATGCAAGGCCAGTTGACCGCGGCGGACGGCAAACTGCTGTTCCAGCCGTGCAACCAGACAAACCGCTACGTGGTCAACGACACGGGCGGTACCAGCGTCCTGCAGCAGGCCGCAAACCTGGCGGACAAGCAGGGCAAGCTGTTTGCCGACGTGCGCGGGCGGGTTGTGGCCGGCAGCGGTGGTGACGGCCAGCTCGATCTGGAGCAGTTGTACCGCGTCGAGCGCTCGGGCAACGCGTGCGACGATCCGAATTTCAAGCTGCTGATCCTGCGCGCCGCCGGCCACACCCCGCAGTGGAGCGTGAAAGTCAGCGGCAAAGGCATGGTCCTCGACCGGGCCGGCCAGCCGCCGCTGGCCGTGCCTTACGTCGAGGAGCAACTGGGCGATGGCCGTTTCAACCTCAGTACCGAAGCCAACAACCAGCACATCGAACTGTGGGTTGCACCGCAACGTTGCGTCGACAGCAGCACCGGCAGCATCCAGCACATGAGCGCCGAACTGCGCATCGACGGTCAGGTGCAGCGCGGCTGCGGGTATTTCGGCGGATCGCGCGACGACTGATCGTTTAAGCCTCACGGGCCTGCGCCTTTGAGGCTTATAATCGCGGGCTTCAAACGCCCTGGCGCAGTTGTGCGCCCCGCGAACCGGATCCCGCCATGTTACGAATCACCGAACTCAAGTTGCCGATCGACCATCCCGAAGAAGACCTGCGCCCTGCCATCGTGCAGCGCTTAGGGCTTGCCAGCGATGACCTGCTCGATTTCACCTTGTTCAAGCGCAGCTACGATGCGCGCAAAAAGTCCTCCGAACTGTGCTTCATCTACACCATCGACCTTGAAGTTCGCGATGAGGCGGCGGTACTGCACAAGTTTGCCGATGACCGTAACGTCAGCGTGGCGCCGGATGTCAGCTACAAAGAAGTCGGCCAGGCACCAGCCGACCTGAGCGCGCGGCCGATCGTTGTCGGCTTCGGCCCGTGCGGGATTTTCGCCGGGTTGTTGCTCGCACAAATGGGCTTCAAGCCGATCATCCTCGAGCGCGGTACCGAAGTACGCCAGCGCACCAAGGACACCTGGGGCCTGTGGCGCAAAAGCGTGCTCAACCCGGAATCCAACGTGCAGTTCGGTGAAGGCGGCGCGGGGACGTTCTCCGACGGCAAGCTCTACAGCCAGATCAAGGACCCGAAATTCCTCGGCCGTAAAGTCCTGCACGAATTCGTCAAGGCCGGTGCCCCGGAAGAAATCCTCTACGTCAGCAAGCCGCACATCGGTACGTTCCGCCTGACTGGCGTTGTGGAAAACATGCGTGAGCAGATTCGCGCCCTGGGCGGCGAAGTGCGCTTCCAGCAGCGTGTCACCGATGTGTTGATCGAAGACGGCCAACTGGTCGGCGTCGAACTCAATGGCGGTGAGCAGATCCACTCCAGACACGTGATCCTCGCCCTCGGCCACAGCGCCCGCGACACCTTCCGCATGCTCCACGGCCGTGGCGTGTTCATGGAAGCCAAGCCGTTCTCGGTGGGTTTCCGCATCGAGCACCCCCAGTCGTTGATCGACCGTGCGCGCCTGGGCAAGTACGCCGGCCACCCGAAACTGGGCGCCGCCGACTACAAACTGGTGCACCACGCCAAGAACGGCCGTTCGGTCTACAGCTTCTGCATGTGCCCGGGCGGCACCGTGGTGGCGGCGACGTCCGAGCCGAACCGCGTGGTCACCAACGGCATGAGCCAGTACTCGCGTAACGAGCGCAATGCCAACTCCGGTATCGTCGTCGGCATCACCCCGGAAGTCGATTATCCGGGCGGCCCGCTGGCCGGTATCGAGTTGCAGGAACGCCTGGAATCCCACGCATTCGTGCTCGGCGGCAGCAACTACGAAGCCCCGGCGCAACTGGTCGGCGATTTTATCGCGGGCAAACCGTCCACCGAACTGGGCAGCGTCGAGCCGTCCTACAAGCCGGGCGTCGCCCTGGGTGATCTGGCGCTGGCGCTGCCGGCATTCGCCATCGAAGCGATTCGCGAAGCCTTGCCGGCGTTCGAGAAGCAGATTCGTGGTTACTCGCTGCACGACGCAGTGCTGACCGGCATCGAGACCCGCACTTCCTCGCCGCTGCGCATTACCCGTAACGAGTCGTTGCAGAGCCTGAACGTGAAGGGCTTGTTCCCGGCCGGTGAAGGCGCCGGTTATGCGGGCGGGATTCTGTCGGCGGGTGTTGACGGGATTCGCATTGCCGAGGCTGTGGCTCGGGATATCCTTGGCCTGGAGGCTTAAGGTTTAAAGTAAAAGATCGCAGCCTTCGGCAGCTCCTACAGGATTTACACCATCTCCTGTAGGAGCTGCCGAAGGCTGCGATCTTTTCATTTGTGTCAGATATTGGCGCGCAGCACGCTCGCCGGCAACGGCTCCCCCCGCTCCACCGTCGCCGCCACAACAGCCACCAAACCGCTCAACTCATACCCCTGAGCCTTGAGCCAGTCCTGATCGTAATAGGTCGTGGCGTAGCGCTCGCCGCTGTCACACAGAATCGCCACCATCGAGCCCGTCTCCCCCGCTGCGTTCATGTGCTGGGCGGCCATCAGTGCGCCGATCAGGTTGGTCCCGCTCGACCCACCCACATGCCGTCCCAGACGCTCCGCCAGGTAGTGCATGGCCGCCAGCGACAAGGCATCCGGCACCTTGACCATCGCGTCGATCACCTTGGGCAGAAACGACGCTTCCACGCGTGGCCGGCCGATGCCTTCGATACGCGAGCCGTGGTCCAGTCGCAGGCTGGCATCGCCGGTCTGGTAGTAATCGAAGAACACCGAACGCTCGGCATCGGCACACAGTACGCGGGTGCCATATTGGCGATAACGCACATATCGGCCCAGGGTGGCCGTGGTGCCGCCGGTTCCGGGGCTGGAAATCAACCAGCTCGGCTCGGGATGCTGCTCGAAACGCATCTGCTGAAAGATCGACTCGGCAATGTTGTTGTTCGCCCGCCAGTCGGTGGCGCGCTCGGAGTAAGTGAACTGGTCGATGAAGTGTCCATCATGTTCTCGAGCCAGACGCTCGGACTCCGCATAGATCCGGGTCGGATCGTCCACCAGGTGGCTTTGGCCACCGTAGAAGGCGATCTGCGCGATCTTTTCCTTGGACGTGGTCGCCGGCATCACCGCAATGAACGGCAAGCCCAGCATGCGCGCGAAGTACGCTTCGGAAATCGCCGTGGAACCGCTGGAAGCTTCAATGACCGGCGCACCGGGCTTGAGCCAGCCGTTACACAGCGCATACAGGAACAGCGAACGGGCCAGGCGATGTTTGAGGCTGCCCGTGGGGTGGCTGGACTCATCCTTGAAGTACAACTCGATGCCTGGAAAACCCGGCAGCGGCAAGGGGATCAAGTGGGTGTCGGCGCTGCGCTGGAAATCGGCTTCGATGATCCGGATCGCTTCGCGGGACCACTGTCGGTTGTCGCTCATGATGGTTTTCTCGTTGTATCGGGCAGGGGTCGGCCTTTTGAAAAGGCTCATCCAACAAGCTTAGGAAAAAACCCGCGTTCGGCACAGGTACAGCTGAAATCCAATACGCCCGGCAACTGCTAGGCTCAGGTCGATGCTGGGGGATCAGTCTGTAACGACATATAACAAAAAAGAATATAACTTTTGTTTTAACAACTAACAGTACTTGTTAGGGTGTAACACCTTTTGAATTCACAGATGGAGAGCGACCTTGCCTCTGCGTAGCACTTTCACGCGTTTCTTTCAGTTGGAAGCTGCCAGCGGTCTGTTACTGATCGCCGCTGCCGTTCTGGCTCTGATTATCAACAACTCGCCGCTGTCGTGGCTGTACAACGGCCTGCTGGACACTCCCGTGGTGGCCCAGATCGGCGCGCTGAAAATCGCCAAACCGGCGTTGCTCTGGATCAACGACGGCCTGATGGCGCTGTTCTTCCTGCTGATCGGCCTGGAAGTGAAGCGCGAAGTCCTCGACGGCCAGTTGTCCAAACCGTCGCAAATCGTCCTGCCCGGTGCCGCCGCCATTGGTGGCATGGTGGTGCCGGCGCTGATCTACTGGTACCTCAATCGCGACACGCCAGCGGCCCTCAACGGCTGGGCAATCCCGACCGCCACCGACATCGCCTTCGCCCTTGGCGTGCTGGCGCTGCTGGGCAAACGGGTTCCGGTATCGCTGAAACTGTTCCTGATGACCCTGGCGATCATCGACGACCTCGGCGCGATCATCATCATTGCGATTTTCTACTCCGGCGCGCTGTCGACCCTGTCCCTGGCGCTGGCCGCGACCTGTATTGCGGCGCTGATCGGGATGAACCGGCTTGGCGTGGTCAAGCTCGGGCCGTACATGATCATTGGCTTGATCCTCTGGGTCTGCGTGCTCAAGAGCGGTGTCCACGCCACGCTGGCCGGCGTGACCCTGGCCTTCTGCATTCCGCTGCGCACGAAAAATGCCGAGCCTTCGCCATTGCTGACCCTGGAGCACGCCCTGCATCCGTGGGTGGCCTACGGCATCCTGCCACTGTTCGCCTTTGCCAATGCCGGCCTGTCCCTGAGCGGTGTCACCGTTGAAAGCTTCACTCACCACGTCCCCATGGGCATCGCCATCGGGTTGCTGTTGGGCAAGACCGTCGGCGTCTTCGGCCTGACCTGGCTGGCGGTGAAAACCGGTATCGCCACCCTGCCCCAAGGCGCCAATTGGGGTCAGATACTGGGCGTGGCGATTCTCTGTGGCATTGGTTTCACGATGAGCCTGTTTGTCGGCTCGCTGGCCTTCGAGCCGGGCGTGAGTGATTTCGCCGGGATGGACCGCATGGGGATCTTGACCGGTTCGATTCTGGCGGCGCTGATCGGTTATGTGGTGACGGCGATGGCAAGCCGCAAGAACAGTGCGCTGGCCTCCTGATAAACCGCAATAAACCCTGGCGCCAATCAAGACTCGCCTGAGCCGCAAAACAAAAAACCCGATCAGTCACCTGATCGGGTTTTTTGTTTATCCAGTGTTTGCGTTTAGTGCGAAACGCGGCTGGTGCCATTCACACTTGCGATGCGCACACGCTCGCCAACACGGAACACTTCGTTCGGCTGAACTTCCTGTACGTAGGCGCGCATGCTGCCATCGTCTTCGCGTACGGTGATTTCCACACCCTGGGTGCGGGTCAGGCCTTCTTCCGCGGCCGAACCGATCAGGCCGCCGGCGACTGCGCCAATGACCGCAGCAACAATACTGCCCTTGCCGCCACCGATGGAGCTGCCGCCAACGCCACCGACCACTGCGCCTGCAGCGCCGCCGATCGGGGTCTTGGTGCCTTCGATTTTCACCGGGCGCAATGCTTCGATGGTGCCCATGCGAACGGTCTGCACCCGACGCGCCTCGTCACGGGAGTAGGAGTCACCGGTCAGGCTCGATTGGCAACCAGTGAGCAACATCGCCATCGTGGAAAAGGAAGCAACCAGCAGGACAGACTTACGCATAGCATCAACTCCAAAGAAACAGTTGTTCATTAAACTCCGCGGCTTGACGCCTGTCACGGCATCGCCCGGGTAAAATTGGTTTGATTCAGGCTCCGTTAAGGCGCCTCCACGAACTCACACAGTAGCGGCAAATTCGCAAAACTGCCCCACTGGCCAAGGATTTCAATGGACTACTTTATCATCGTCGTCACGACTGTTGCCGGTTTGTACTTCCATTGGTGGCTGTACGTGCGGATCAAACGCTGGATGGACCGCGACCTGGCGCTAGCGCTGGCGGGCAAGGACGAGCAGAAAAAAGCCTTCATGCTCGAACGATTGGCGAGTGCCCGGGCGCAGAAGATCAAGCGTCGAGACCTGCCGAAGTGGCTGGAGGCCGCTGCGGCAGGCTATCCCGATCGGTAGACTGCTCAGGGTGCCAGACGTTCAAGAATCCAGTCGGCGCCCTGCTGGCGGTAATTGAGGCGGTCGTGCAGGCGGCTTGGGCGGCCCTGCCAGAATTCGATGCGTTCCGGCAGCAGGCGATAACCGCCCCAGTGTTCCGGGCAATGGGGCTGGGTGTCGCTGAAACGTTGCTCGGTATTCTTGAGCAGCGCTTCGAGTTCGCCACGACCGGCGATCACCCGGCTCTGCGGTGACGCCCAGGCCCCCAGGCGACTGCCCAGCGGACGGACCTGATAATAGGCGTCGGACTCCTCAGGCGTCACCTTCACCACCCGTCCTTCGATACGCACCTGGCGCTCGAGCGCCGGCCAGAAAAACGTCATGGCCGCGAACGGATTCGCGGCCAGATGCTGGCCCTTGGCGCTTTCGTAGTTGGTGAAAAAGGTGAAGCCCTGCTCGTCCAGGCCCTTGAGCAACAGAATGCGACAGTGCGGTCGACCGTCCTGGTCAACGGTGGCCAGGGTCATGGCGTTGGCTTCCACCGGTGCCTGCTCGGTTTTCACCGCGTCGGCGAACCACTGGTGGAACAGTGCGAACGGCTCGGCCGGGGCTTGTGCCTCGGTCAGGCCATCACGGGTGTAGTCACGACGCATATCAGCCAGGCCCTGGGTCATGGCGCATTCCTTTTGGTTAACGAATCACTGCTTTGCAGTATCAGTGGCGACGACTTTCTTGTCAGCCGTGGAGGCTTTGGCTGGTGTGGTCTTTTTTGCCGGCGTTGCGGTTTTCGCAGGTGCTTTCTTGGCCGACGCTTTTTTCGCGGGCGCTTTTTTCGTCGCTGGAACAGCAGCCTTTTTAGTCGCAGGGGCCGGTGTCACAGGCTTGACGACCGGTTTGGCGTCCGCGGCAGCGACCATGGTCACAGGTGCCGGAGCCGGCATGTTGTACTTGCTCAGCAGCGCGACCATGGTGTTTTGCGGGGTCACCAGCAGTTCCACGCGACGGTTCAACGCACGCCCTTGCACGCTGTCATTGGCGGCACGCGGCGCGTCACCGCCCAGGCCACGCAGCATCAGGCGATCACGCTGCAAACCACTGAGACGGAAAATCGCCGCAACGGACTGGGCACGCTCCTGGCTCAGCTTGACGTTGGCCGGCGCCGCGCCGGACGTATCGCTGTGGCCGAGGATCAACACAGCGGTCTTTGGATCGGCTTCAAGGATCTTGGCAACGCGGGTGAACGGACCGAGTGTGACCGGCAGCAGCATGGCCGGACGATCCGGGTTGAACGAGCCTTCGACCGGTGCAGTCACTACCAGCACGTTTTCGCGGCGCTCGAGTTGCATGTTGCTGCCCTTGACCGCCTCGCGCAGTCGCGGTTCGTAGTCGTCAAGCCAGGCCTGGGTGACTTTCGGGTCAGGCATCGGCACAACTTTGGCGGTGCTCTGCTCGCTACCGCCGAACGGCCACCACCACTTGCTACCGCTATCGGTTTCAGCCTTGGCCGCCGCAACGGGTTTGACTGCGGGCTTCACCTCCGGCTTGGCCACGGGCTTGCCGGCGCTGTCGTCGGAACCGAACGGCCAGTACCAGTGGCTGCCGCTTTCAGTCTTGGCGACAGATGCCGTCACGTCTTTCTGTGGAGTCTGTGCGCAACCGGTAATAGCGAAGCACAGGGCCAAAGCGAGGGTTTTATTGGATGACATTGGATATCCACAAAAATGAAGTCAAAAAAATCAGGCCACATTGGCCGGTAGAAGCAGACGGTTTGAAACTGAAAAGGTTATCGGGTTCCAGCCCTGGAACCCGATAGCCGCTTTTACAGACAAGTGGCCAGAACCCGCACCAGCTTTTGCGCGCGCGGGTCCATCAAGACGTACGGCCCCAGGGTATTTGTCACAAATCCGAAAGCCACATCGTGCTCCGGATCGGCAAAACCGATGGAGCCGCCGGCACCCGGATGACCAAACGCCCGCGGGCCAAGGCCGAACGTGGCATTGGCAACATCCGGTTGATCAAGCATGCAACCCAGGCCGAAACGGGTCCGGGTCAGTAAAGTCTTGTCCTCGCCGAGGCTGTGCTCGCGAGTCAATTCATCGAGCATTTCGCTTTCCAGCAGGCTGCCGTCCAGCAGGCCGGCGTAGAATCCGGCCAGGCTGCGGGCATTGCCATGACCATTGGCGGCCGGCTGTTGCATGCGTCGCCACTCGGGTTTGTTGGTGCTGGTCATGATCGACGGCGGGTTAGTGAATGCCCGGGTCGTCATGGCCGTTGGCTCACGCATGGTCACTTGCAGCAGGCGCTGGGCCGCGGCATCGCCGACATTGCCCTTGCCCCGCGCAATGTGGGCCACGCGATGGAACTCTTCGTCGGCCAGGCCCACATGGAAGTCCAGGCCCAACGGTTTGGCGACCCGCGCGACGATGGATTCACCCGGCCCGCGACCGTCGGCACGGCGCAGCAATTCGCCGATCAGCCAGCCATAGGTGATCGCCGCGTAACCGTGGCCTTCGCCCGGCGTCCACCACGGCGTTTCGGCGGCCAGGGCGTCGACCATGGTTTGCCAGTCGTAAAGGGCTTCGGGGGCCAACAACTCGCGCAATGCCGGTAGACCGGCCTGATGGCAGAGCAGTTGACGCAGGGTGACGGACGCTTTGCCGGCAGCGGCAAATTCAGGCCAGTAGCGCGCAACCGGGGCATCCAGTTGCAGCTTGCCTTCGGCCACCAGCTGCAGCGCGGTGACGGCGGTAAAGGTCTTGGTGCAGGAGAACAGGTTGGCGATGGTGTCGCTATGCCAGGCCTCGGCCCCGTCCTTGTCGGCAGTGCCGGCCCACAGATCGACAACGGTTTCGCCACCGACCTGGATGCACAACGCGGCGCCACGCTCCTGGGGATCGTCGAACAGCGCCGCGAACGCCTCTCGCACCGCTTCGAACTTAAGCTCGTAATGACCCTGAATCTGCACCCGCAACTCCCCGGATTAACGCTCTACAAAGTGGTCGGCATTGTTCCAGCCCTTGAGGGTTTTGGGAACAGGGTTGGGCCGGGCGGTCGCTCTGCCATCAACTTGAAATGCAGTGGTGATGCCAATGACGCCTTCGCGAGCAGGCTCGCTCCCACAGGAGAATGCATTCCAAAGTGAGAGCGAGCCTGCTCGCGAAGAACGATGACACGGTTTCAGCGATTAATGGCCTTTGCCGGAGTGCCCACCCGCGCCTTTCCCCGGCCCCTTGCCGGCCTCGGCCTTGCGGCCGCCCTCGGCGTCGTGGCTGGCTTTGTCGGCGGCGGTTGCAGCCTTCTCGGCCTCTTTGCCCAGTTGCTCGACTGTCGCCAGGTTGCTCTTGCGAACACTGTCGACAAAACCCTGGAACGGTAGATCAGTGATGCCCACCAACCCGAAGTGACCGTTTTCACCGTCAAGCAGGCGTCCGGTTACAGGTTGATCGAGGTACTGGAACCAATGCACGCCGACAATCGACGGCTCGCTCAATGCCTGCTTGAGGAAGTTGGTGTACGCCGGACCGCGGTCTTCCTCCTTCGCCAACGGCGTAACGCCGCCCCAGAACGGGCCACGATCGGCCGAACCGAAATTGAACTCGGTGATCAGCACCGGTTTGTCGAGACTGCGCAGCTTGGCGAAGTCGTAACCATCCTGGGGTTGCAGGGTGTACATGTTGAAACTCAACACGTCGCAGTACTGGGCGCAGGACTCCAGGGCTTGCGGTGTGCTGATCGCGAAGCGGCCGCCGAGCAGCAACTGGTTCGGCGCGTGCCACTTGAGTGAGTCGGAGATGGTCTTGAAGTAAGTGTCGGCAAAGACCTTCTGGAAGTATTTGAAGTCGGCTTCGATTTCCGGGTGCTCGGCGCTCGGGAGCGGCGGTACGAACCCCGGATCCTCCATCAGTTCCCAGGCTGGCAGCTCAATGCCCCAGGCCTTCGACAGGCCCGCCTGATTGCGGTACTTGTCACGCAGTTGCTTGAGGAATGCGCGCTTGGCCGGCACGTCGGTGGTCATTTTCAAGGTGCCGTAGGCCAAGGCATAACGGGCTTTCGGGTCATCGCCGGGACCGGCCCAGGCCAGTTCGTTATCGGCGTAGTAACCGATCAGCCAAGGATCGTCACGATGGTCGCGGGCAGCAATCGCCACTGCACGCTCGGTGGCCATGGCGAAACGCGGGTCGAACGGATCGGGCATGCCCCCCCACCAGTCGGTGCCGGTGCTGATGCTGGCGTAGTCGCCAACGATCGACAGCGGCATGGTGTAGGGCACACGATCAGCGTCGCCCAGTGCGGGTGCGCTCCAGTTGCCGATGGTGTTGAAGCCCCAGGCCTGCAAGCGATCAAGGGTGTGACTGGCCCAGCGCTGCTCGTCGAACGCGGCTTTGCAGGGTTCTACAGGTGTTGGCGTTGCTGCTTTTGCCTCAGTTTTGGCCGCTTCGGCGACACCGGATTCGGCAGCCGCAGGCACGACCGGTTGCTCGGCAGCTTTTTCCGCCGTTGCTTCAACCGCATCGGCCTTGGCGGCGGCCGCTACGCCGGCCTTACTGTCGCTGCTCGAGTCACAAGGGTTGCCATGAAGGCGCTGCAAGTTGGCGCCGTAGAAATCGTACCAGCGACCTGCACTGTACCCACGACCCTGATCGGCGCCGTTGCCGCCACGGTTGTCGCCTTCGCCATAGTGGCTGGCGAGTGCGTCATCTGCTTTGGGCAGGGATTCGAACATCCATTCGCGACCGGCAACGTAGGTCTGGTTGACATCCGGAGCCACGGTATTGACCCCCAGGGAATAAAACGGGTGCCCCTCGGGCGTCACCAGATACCAGCGACCGTCACGTTTTTCGGTTCGGAAAAAACCGCTGGCCTTGAACGACGGGCCTTTGGCTAACCCACCGAACTTATCCAGAGAAGACTTCTGACGCTCGGCCAGCCAGGTTTTCAGTTGCTGCTGCTCCTTGCTGGCGGCGCTTTTCAGCTGTTCGTCGCTGCTGACTTTTTCCGGCCATCTGGCCCGGGTCGACTGGCCGTAAGCATCCACCAAACCGCCATAAACGGCCTGGGTGACCGACTCGCCGTCCTGCACACCAAAGCGTTCCAGCAGGATGCTTTGCGCGGCTTTGGGCTGGTCCATCGACAGGCTCACCGACACCACCTGGCTGCGATCCAGCTCACCGGCGCTGCTGGCCAGCAACACTCGCTGCCCCTCAACGGTCATCGGCATCGGCGGGCCAGCCTTCATGCCCAGGCTCAGCGGTGATGTCGCTTGCAAAGGCACCAACAGGGTTTGCGCAGGCCCCGCCGGCAGATCGACGCGACTGACCAGTGTCTTGCCGTCGTTGCTCTGGATGGTCACGTACAGGGTCAAGGCCCAGTCCATCGCGCTCTGGATCCGCAGGCTCATGACGCCCGACTGCGACCAGTCCCAGGCGCCGGTTTGCGGGGTCAGGCGCAACGTCGGGCGGGCGACCGGGTTGAACGTCACCCGGCGCAGCACTTCGCCTTCGGGGGTTTGCTCGGCGTTGGATTGCGGCAGGCTGGCGTCCTGAGTCGCCACCTGGACCACGTCGGCGGGGCGCACGAAGTTGAACAGCGTCTGCTGGCCGGCGGGGGCGGCCAACAGCGGCGTTGCGAACATCAGGGCAAAAACAGCAGGCAACGAACGGCAAATCATGAGAACGAAATTCTCCCTAACGACCTTCAATGGGCCAGTGGAAAAGCGATGGCAGAGAGATAGACAACGCGGCGGGCAAAACTGCCCACCGGTGCTTCAGGAAATTTCTCGACGGAACGGCGGCAACGCATTGAGGATGGCTTTGCCATAGCGCTGGGTCACCAGGCGCCGGTCGAGCAAGGTGATAGTGCCGCGGTCTTCTTCGGTGCGCAGCAAGCGACCGCAGGCCTGGACCAGCTTCAGCGAGGCATCCGGCACGGAGATTTCCATGAACGGATTGCCGCCCCGGGCTTCGATCCACTCGGCCAGCGCTGCTTCGACCGGATCATCGGGTACCGAGAATGGAATCTTGGCAATGACCACGTGCTCGCAATAGGCACCGGGCAAGTCGACCCCTTCGGCGAAGCTCGCCAGGCCGAACAACACGCTGGAATCCCCACCATCGACCCGCGCCTTGTGCTTGTTGAGGGTTTCCTGTTTCGACAGGTTGCCCTGGATGAACACTTGCTTGCGCCAGTCGCGGTCGAGGCCGTCGAACACGTCCTGCATCTGTTTACGCGAGGAAAACAGCACCAGCGTGCCCCGCGAGCCTTCGACCAATTCAGGCAGGTCACGAATGATCGCGGCGGTATGCGCCGCTGCATCACGGGGATCGGCGTTCAGGTTCGGCACCCGTAGCACACCGGCGTCAGCGTGATGGAAGGGGCTTGGCACCACGGCCGTCACGGCTTTTTTCGGCAGGCCGGCGCGCATGCGGAAGCGGTCGAAGGTGCCGAGGGCCGTCAGGGTCGCCGACGTCACCAGGCAGCCATACGCCACGTTCCACAGGTTGCGGCGAAGCATTTCCGCCGCGAGGATGGGGCTTGCGTTGACCTCGATGTCGAACAGCGAACCGCTTTCGGCCAGGGTCAGCCAGCGGGCCATCGGCGGGTTGTCTTCCGGGTCCTCGACGGTGAAGGCAGTCCACAATTCCCAGTTGCCGGAAGAACGCGACAACAGACTACCGAATAGCGGATACCACTCCTCGGCCTGGTTGCTGGCGATGCCAATGTTGACCTCGCCATCCATGCCTTCTTTGAGCAACTCGGTCAGGCGGGTGAACAGATCGGTCAGCCGCGCGAAACCCTTCTTCAGTTCGATGCCCATTTCACGCATGTGCTCGGGGATCACCCCGCCGACGAATCGGTGACGCGGGCGCTCGCGGCCTTCGACGTCTTCGCCGGGCTTGAAGTCGGCGATCTGCTCGCAGGCGGTGAACATGAACTGCTGCTGGGTCTTGATCTCCCGCGCCAGCTCCGGCACCTGCTCGATCAACTTGCCCAGGTCCCCCGGCAGCGGGTGCTGGGCCAGAAGCTTGGTGAGGTTCTTGGCGGTGGTCTCCAGCCAGTCGGCGGTGGAGCGCAGGCGCGTGTAATGGGCGAAGTGGCCGATGGCCTTGTCCGGCAGGTGATGGCCTTCGTCGAACACGTAGATGGTGTCGCGCGGGTCCGGCAGCACGGCACCGCCGCCCAGGGCGAGGTCGGCCAGCACCATGTCGTGGTTGGTGACGATCACGTCGACCTTGCCCATGCCTTCGCGGGCCTTGTAGAAGGCGCACTGGCCGAAGTTCGGGCAATGACGGTTGGTGCACTGGCTGTGGTCGGTGGTCAGGCGCGCCCAGTCGGCGTCTTCCAGGGCGGTGGACCAACTGTCGCGGTCGCCGTCCCACTTATTGCCGGCGAGTTTCTCGATCATGCTGGTGAACAGCTTCTGGCTGGCCTCGTCGACCTCGATCTTGAAGCCTTCTTCTTCGAACAACTGAGCAGTGGCGGTCTGCGCGTGGCCTTCCTGGAGCAACATGTCGAGCTTGGACAGGCACATGTAGCGCCCGCGCCCCTTGGCCAGGGCGAAGCTGAAGTTCAGCCCGCTGTTGCGCATCAGGTCAGGCAAGTCCTTGTAGACGATCTGCTCCTGCAGGGCCACGGTGGCCGTGGCGATCACCAGGCGCTTGCCGGCGGCCTTCGCCGTGGGAATCGCCGCCAGGCTGTAGGCCACGGTCTTGCCGGTGCCGGTGCCGGCTTCCACCGCGACAATCGCGGGGTCGCCACTGCGCCGGCCTTCGTCGTCGGTGTCGATATCACCCAGGACCTTGGCGACTTCGGCGATCATCAGGCGTTGGCCATAACGCGGCTTGAGGCTCTTGGCTTCGAGAAAACGCGAGTAGGCGCCCTGGATCGTGGTTTTGAGTTCAGTGCTGATCATGGATTGTCGGGCGCAAAAACGCTGGATAAATTTTCAGTGGTTCGGTTTGGTCGCTATCATACCCCGCTAATGAATCCCGCGCAGAACGGAGTAACCCAATGACACCTTTTAGCCTCATTTATAGCCTGCATGTACTGGCCGCCCTGGTCTGGGTCGGCGGCATGTTTTTCGCCTGGATGGTCCTGCGCCCCGCCGCGGTGACGGCACTGGAAGGCCCTGCCCGGCTGAAGCTGTGGGTAGAAGTGTTTCAAGGATTTTTCCGCTGGGTCTGGGTGGCGGTGGTGCTGTTGCCGGTCAGCGGCGTGGGCATGCTGCACATGCACTTCGGTGGCTTTGAAACTGCGCCACGTTATGTGCAGGTGATGATGGGCTTGTATGTGGTGATGACCGCGCTGTTTATCCGGATTCAGGCGCTGATGCTGCCGGAGCTGCGCACTGCCGTGGCCGAGCAGGATTGGCCCGTTGGTGCAGCGGTGCTGGGGCGGATCCGCAAGTTGGTGGGGATCAATCTGTTGGTGGGATTGGCCTTGGTAGCGATTGCTGCGGCTCGGCCGATGTTCTGAATCTGCCGGGCGGTTGTGGCAGGGGGGGGGATTGCCCTCTCGCCACAGAGGGCCTGGTAAGTTTTACAAGCGCTGAACCGTCACCGAACCCGCAGCCCCTTCCGGCCCGGGCTGCCCGTCAGCCCCGGGTTTACCGCTCTTGCCGCCATCGGCCTTGTAGATCAGGCAACCCTTGGCCTTGCCACCCGCGCCCGGTTTGCCGCCAGGGCCGGCCAGGCCACCGGCACCGCCCGCCACCTGGACCTTGATCCGGTCCGCCGGGAAGTCGTGCGGCACTGCCAGCTCGACCAGCGCCCCCGGTGCTCCCGGCTGGCCATTGCTACCATCACTGCCATCGGCACCGCGCCCCGCCTGCCCCCAGGTGCAGCCCGGTTCCTGGCCGTTGGCCCCGTCAAGGCCAATGAACCCCGGTGCGCCCGCACCACCGCGAGCATCAACGTTCAATTGCGCTGCGTTCAGTGTCTTGATCTGCAAATCAAGGCTGCGTCCGGATCGAGCGGCCTTCTGGTAAGTCCCGGGTGAGCCACGGGAGGTGATCTGGCTGCCTTCGGACAAATCAGCGCGACGAACCTTCAGCGCCAGCGCCTGTTCCCCCGGCACGATGGCAATGCGCGCTTCACGCCCCAGATGCAATTCACCCACGGTGACTTCCGTGACGTTCGAAGGAATCAGCAAGGTGCCGTAATCGGCCACCACCAGGCGTTCCAGTTGCAGGGTGCTGGCGGTGTTGGGCAAGCGCATCAGCGAGTTGGTTTCGACACTCACCACCTGTGCGCTGGCCAATGGGCTGATGAGTGCGACGAGCAGACAGAGTTTACGCATGGGAAGCCTTCGAAGCGCTGGGAGCTGGAATGGTTTGCAGGTGGAATACGCCGAAAATGACGATCTTCAGGCGGTCAAGCCAGGGATGGGCGCGACCTCGAAGGCTGCGATAGCACAGCAACGCTTCCAGAAGATGGATGAACCCCAACAGGCCGCCGGCCAGGTTGACCAACGGGTGCAGCGGAAAGACAAACGGTGTGAGCAGATTGACCAGCACTACCGCCCAGAACAGCAAGGTCAGTAACCGCCCCAGTCCCCATATGACGTTCATACGCGCCCCCGATGAGAATTATTGTTTGCGCGCACAGTAACGGCTTCCACGCGGGATAAGCCAGAGGGCAACGGAAAAATCTTCATGAAGGCCGCCAAACGGCCGTCGTAGCGATCATACCCGTCGCCCGACGGCTCTATCTCTTGGCTCAGCGGTTTATATGCAGTTCCACGCGACGGTTTTTCGCACGACCTTCTTCGGTTTCGTTGCTGGCAATCGGTTGGCTCTCACCCCGGCCTTCGCTGGTGACTTTGTTCGGCGCCACGCCCTGGCTCAACAGGTATTCCGCCACGCTGCTGGCACGCCGCTCCGACAAGGCCTGGTTATAGGCATCCGAACCGACGCTGTCGGTATGGCCGACCACCTTGATGCTGACCACATCGGCATCCTCGAACTTGCTCATCAACGCATCCAGTTGACTCTTCGCTGTCGGGGTCAGCTCGGATTGATTGAAGACAAACAGTACATCGCTCAGAGTAATGACTTCGGATTGCGCAGGCTCGACCTGGACGCTGTCCGGGTATTGCGGCACCGGGCAGCCCCGATGGTCGACCGGGGTATTGGCAGGGGTATCAGCGCAACGGTCGCGTCGGTCGAAAACGCCGTCTCCATCTTCGTCGCCATCCTGGGCATAGCAGATCAAGCCGCCGGACAAGATACCCAGCGCTGCCCCGCCCGCGGCCCAGGCACCGCTCTCGATTGCGCCCAGACCACCACCGACCAGGCCGCCGATGAGGCTGCAAATTGGCCAGGTGCGTTGATTGAGGGGGGCAGTGCCATCGCTGTGGGTCGCGCAGCCGGTCAAGAGGCTGCCAAGTAGCAGAACCGGCAAGACGGTCCTTGTGAGAACGATCATATTGAAAGCTCCTGTGTCCGGCCAATACCGGTTACACAGGAGTAAAGACCCGCATCCGCGACTGCACAAGGCGCGGATGCGAGGGGGACTTAACGCTGGATTTTGATTTCGGTACGACGGTTCTGTGCACGACCGTCAGCGGTTTTGTTGTCAGCAACCGGCTGGCTTTCACCGGCACCGACAACCGACACGAAGTTGCTGCGAGGTACGCCTTGCTCGATGAGGTATTCAACCACCGAGTGGGCGCGTTTTTCCGACAGTTTCTGGTTGTAGGTGTCACTGCCCACGCTGTCGGTATGGCCGGTCACGGTCAGTTGAGCGGTAGGGGCTTCGGCTTTCAGGCGAGTGGCAATCTTGTCGAGTACCTGTTTGTCGGACGAGGTAAGCGTGGCTTTGTCAAACTGGAAGTGAACATCGCGGATGACGATGGTTTCTTCCTGAACCACAACCGCTTCTTCGACCACAGGCGCTGGTGGTGGGCAACCGTTGGCATCGACCTGAACGCCTTTTGGCGTGCCTGGGCACTTGTCGCGACTATCCGGTACGCCATCGCCGTCTTCATCGCCATCACCGTGCACCCAGCAATAAGCCGCTGCCGTACCGCCGACGAGCAGAGCACCATACCCTGCCCATGCCGAGCTTTCGGTCGCACCGATGCCCGCCCCCACGACACCACCAACTGCCGCACAGGTCGGCCAGTCGGTTTTCTGCAAACCTGCGCAACCAGTCAAGACACTGGTTAGCAGAACCAAGGGTAATGCTGTCCGAACTATGCTCATCTAGTTTTCTCCTGAGGGATCGGCTTAGAACCGATTCAGGTAGTAAAGACCCGAGTTTTAAACTCCGCCAGCAATAGGCCATGCTGTTTATTCGCGTATTAACGGCAGGTTGGCGCTTTTGTCGCCAGGGTGCTCTAGGCCCGAACGTTAGGGCAGGCTAGTCTTGGCAGATCTGATTGAGGATCTTCGATGACTGCAGGTATTTCTTCACGCACGCCACAACAGGCACTGGCCGCGTTACTTGACCGATATGCCCCCGCACGCCTGTTGTTGATCGGCGCCAGCGAATTCCCGGCACTGGAGGCTTTCAAACTCGCTCACCCGGACAGCTGTGTCGCTTCCGCGGCCCCCGGGCCACTGCCGGCCGAGCTGGCGGCCCGCCGTTTCGACCTGGCCCTGGTAGTCGATTGCCTGGAGCATTTGCCCAAGCGCGACGGCCTGAACCTGCTGGGCGGCATCCGCAACCTCAACGCCAGCCGCATCGCAGTACTGGCGGACCTGCCGGCCTGTGGCTGGCAGGAAACGGACTTTTTCTCCCTGGCCCTGCAAGCCAGCGAACGCTTCCAACGGGACGAACAGGTGCTGACCCTGTTCACCTACGATCTGCTTGAATACAAACAAGTCCCCGACTGGCTCAACTCGCGCTTCTGGGCCAATCCGGAAAACTTCGGGAAATACTGGTGGTAATGCAATGAGTACATCCATTTGCCCATGCGGCAGCGGCACCCTGCTCGACGCCTGCTGCGGTCACTATCATGCCGGACACCCGGCACCGTGCGCAGAAGCATTGATGCGCTCGCGCTACAGCGCCTATGTGCTGGGGTTGGTCGACTATCTGGTAGCCACCACCCTGCCCGCCCAACAGGCCGGCCTGGACCGTCAATCGATCAGCGACTGGAGTGCGCAAAGCACATGGCTGGGCCTTGAGGTCGAAAGCTCCGAAGTGCTGGGCGGCCAGCCTGAACACGCGTTCGTGACCTTCACCGCGCGCTGGCACGACAGTAATGGCGAGCACAGTCATCGAGAGCGCTCATCGTTCGTACAGAACACCGGGCGCTGGTATTTCATCGACCCCACCGTGCAACTCAAACTCGGGCGCAATGACCCCTGCCCGTGCACGAGTGGGCAGAAGTTCAAGAAGTGTTGTGCGGGGTATTTCAGCAGCTAGGACAAGCAATGACTGTCCACCGCGCAAGTGCGGCCGAAGGCTGCGATCTTTTGGGTCTAGACTGGGCTCAAGGGAGAAACACCACGATGATCATCCGCCGCGGCGCACGCTGTCTGCTTACGCTGTTCCTGACACTGGGACTCGGCGGCTGTGCATCGTGGTTCGCCGACGACTTGCCGGACCCCGAGGTCCATCTGGTGAAGATCGAGGTGGTCAGCGCCAAAATGCTGGAACAGAAATTCCTCCTGCATTTTCGCATCGACAACCCCAACGACAGCGACCTGACGGTGCGCAGCCTGGAGTACCGCGTTCATCTGGGTGACATACTGCTGGCCGATGGCGAGTACGAACACTGGTTCACCATCAGCCCCAGGCACAGCGCTTACTTCAAGGTGCCGATCCGCACCAACCTGTGGTCCAAGGTCCGTGAAATGGCCAAACTGCTGAAAAAATCCGATCAGCCCATTCCCTATCGTCTGGAAGGTGAACTGGAAACCGGTATATTCATCGCCCACTACGTGCACCTGGCGCGCAATGGCGTGATAATCGCCGCCGATTTAATTCCGGAGCAACACCGATGACCCAGCAACCCCATGTCCACGGCCCTGACTGCAACCACGATCATGATCATGACCATCACCACCATGATCACGACCACGGCCATGTCCACGGTCCGAACTGCGGCCACGCTCACCAGGAACCGGTGCGCAACGCATTGAAAGACGTCGGCCGCAACGATCCGTGCCCATGCGGCAACGGCAAGAAATTCAAGAAGTGCCACGGCGCTTGATGCTTCTGGCGAAGACTTGCTTCGCCTGTTGAATCGCCATCCTCTCCTGTGGGAGCGAGCTTGCTCCTACAGGTGCTTAGTCGGCTGACAGAATCTGTGCACTGCTGACCACCGTCGCATACTCACCGTGCAAATTCCCCAGCGACATCCCATGCACCTCTTCGGCGCTATGGGCATGGCCGAAGAAATCAGCCTTGTCGAAGGTAAAGCACGCATCCTCGGCCACCCAAGTATCAAACCCCAGGTTGCCCGCGGTACGCGCCGTGGACTCCACCGAGTTGTGGGTTGCGACACCGACGATGATCAACTGCCCGATCCCCGCCTCGCGCAACTGCGCCTCCAGCCCGGTCGAACAGAACGCATCCGGCACCTGCTTCTGGATCAAGCGTTCACCGGCCATTGGCTCAAACCGTTGCTGAAACTCCACCCCCGACTGCAGTGGCCAGAATACCGAGTCCTCCGAGCGGGACAGGTGTTGCACATGGATCACCGGCCGGGCGGTACGCCGCCAATGGCCGAGCATTTCCAGCATGCGCGCTTCGGCCTCCGGATTATTCCTGCGACCGAGCCTTGGATGCAGGATGCCTTTTTGTTGATCGATGATGATCAGTGCCGCGTTTGCCTTGAGCTCCATGCCGACTGTCTTCCTGGATTGTTGAGCGTGTCGCACTTCAATATCACCAGTTACGGCTGGCAAGCCACTGTTGAGGCTGCGATCTTTGACAAATCCTGAAATAACCTCTTACCCCGCTTGCGCGGCCATCGCCTGCTCACTAACGTAGCGCCTTTATTGCGCCACCACCCCCGCAGGAGCTTTGCCATGGCCTCGCCAGCCCTTACTCATTTTCTACCCCGGTTCGGCGTTGCCGCTGCAGTGGCCGGTGTGTTGAGCCTGACCGGTTGTCAGAACTTCAACGCCCAGGACACCCTCCCGCCAACCTCCGGCGTACAACCACTCAAAGGCCTGGCGCAGAGCGTTTCGGTGCGCCGCAATGCCATGGGCATGCCGCTGATCGAAAGCAACAGCTTCCACGACGCGCTGTTCACTCTCGGTTACGTGCATGCCAGCGACCGCATCACCCAGATGGTCACCCTGCGCCTGCTGGCCCAGGGCCGTTTGGCCGAGATGCACGGCGCCGACCTGCTGGATGCCGACCGCTACATGCGGGCGGTCAACCTGAAGAAAAGTGCTGGCGAGCTGTACAAGGCTTCTTCGCCGCGCCTCAAGCGTTTCTTCGAAGTCTATGCGCGCGGGGTCAACGCCTACCTGTTCCGCTACCGCGACAAACTGCCGGCGGATCTGGCGGCCACCGGCTACAAGCCTGAATACTGGCAGCCGGAGGATTCGGCGCTGATTTTCTGCCTGCTGAACTTCAGCCAGTCGACCAACCTGCCGGAAGAAGTTTCCTCGCTGGTACTGGCCCAGACCGTCACCACCGACAAACTGGCGTGGCTGACGCCGTCGGCTCCCGACGAAAAACTGCCGGTCGCCGAAAGCGAAAAACTGCAAGGCCTCAAGCTCAACGGGCAAGTACCGGGGCTGGCTGAACTCAGCAAAGCCACCGGACAACTATCGGACCTCAACCTGCTGGGCGCCACCTCGTCGAACAACTGGGCCATCGCCGCGCAACGCAGTCGCAGCGGCAAGAGCCTGCTGGCCAGTGACACTCACGGCCCGCTGGGCGTGCCTTCGCTGTTCAGTTACGTGCAGATTCGCGCGCCGAAGTATCAGGCGTCCGGCGTGACCATCGCGGGGCTGCCGATGGTGCTTGGCGGTTTCAACGGTAAAGTGGCGTGGAGCATGACGTCCGTGATGGGCGACAACCAGGACCTGTTCCTGGAGAAAATCAAGCGCCAGGGCAACGGGCTTACCTACGAAAACGCCGGGAAATGGCAGCCGGCGATCATGCGCAACGAAACCTATTTCGTCAAAGGCCAGCGGTCGATTCGCGAAGCGGTGTACGAAACCCGCCATGGCCCGCTGCTCAACAGCGCCCAGGGCACCACGCTGGCCAATGGTTTCGGCCTGGCCTTGCAGACGCCGAACTTCACCGACGACAGAACCCTGGACGCGTTCTTCGACCTGTCCCGCGCCCAGAGTGTCGAGAAAGCCTCGGATGCCAGCCGCGAAATCCGCGCCATTGCGCTGAACCTGGTGTTCGCCGACGCCAGTCACATCGGCTGGCAAGTCACTGGCCGTTACCCGAACCGCCGCGAAGGCGAAGGCCTGCTGCCTTCGCCGGGCTGGGAAGGACGATACGATTGGGACGGTTATGCCGACCCGATGCTGCACCCGTACGACCAGGACCCGGCCCAGGGCTGGCTCGGCACCGCCAATCAGCGAGTCATTCCCCATGGCTACGGCATGCAGTTGTCCAATTCCTGGGCCGCTCCGGAGCGCGGCGAGCGCCTGGCCGAACTGGCCGGCGCCGGCAAGCACGACAGCCGCAGCCTGATCGCCATGCAATACGACCAGACCACTACCTTCGCTGCCAAGCTGAAGAAAGTGTTCGAAGCGCCGGGCATGGCCCAGCCACTCAAACAAGCCATGGACGCCTTGCCGCCGGCCGATCGCACCAAGGCACATGAAGCCTACAGCCGCTTGATGGCGTTCGATGGCAAGCTCAGCCCGAGCTCCACCGATGCGGCGATCTACGAATTGTTCCTGCAGGAAAGCACGCGGCAGATCTTCCTCGACGAACTGGGCCCGGAAACCAGCTCGGCGTGGAAAGCCTTTGTCGCCGACGGCAAGTTGTCCTTCGCGGCCCAGGCCGATCACTTGCTCGGGCGTGAGGACAGCCCGTTCTGGGATGACGTGCGCACCGCGCAGAAAGAAGACAAGCCGGCGATCCTCGCTCGCAGCCTCGCCGCCGCGATCAGCACAGGCGACAGCCAGTTGGGCGGCGATCACAGAGCCTGGCAGTGGGGCAAACTGCATCGCTATGAATGGAAAAACAGCAGCGGCCAGACCGTACGCGGACCGCTGCCGGCCGGTGGCGATCACACCACGCTCAACACCGCCGCCTTCGCCTGGGGGCAGGACTTCAACACCACGCTAGCGCCAGCCATGCGCTTTATCGTCGACTTCGGCCAGTCCGAACCGCTGATGGCGCAGAACGGCACCGGTCAGTCCGGCAACCCGGCCAGCCCGAACTACCTCAACAGCATCGAGCCGTGGCTCAAGGGCCAGTACATGAGCCTGCCGATGCAGCCGCAGAACTTCGACAACGCCTACGGCAAGGCGCGGTTGACGCTGACCCCAGGAAAGTAACCGCGCCCTTTAGTTGTGCGAGCTTGCTCGCGATAGCGGTCTGACATTCACATTGAGGTTGAATGTCAGACCGCTATCGCCGTTGCGCTGACGCGAGGATGAGTCGTGTCACCCGGTGGAGAGCCTGGTGCCCCTGCTCAGTCAAACCGTTTTTTGTGGCGAGATGATTTGGTGCACCCATTTCCCTGCGCCCGTTTTCGTGCATAAATCTGTCTCCGGCCATTTCCAAGCACCTTTTAAAACGCTTGTTCGGCACTCTGGTTCGGAAATTGCTACTTTCAACAGGTCTTACGCTTTCCAGTAACAATAATTCTGCGCCACAAGCGCTCATATTGGTTTTTAGGGATTGAATAATGAAAAAAGCATTGCTGACCCTTTCTGCACTGGCGTTGTGCATGGCTGCCGGCTCCGCCATGGCGAAGGAGTACAAAGAACTGCGTTTCGGCGTTGACCCTTCCTACGCACCGTTCGAATCGAAAGCGGCCGATGGCAGCCTGGTAGGCTTTGACATTGATCTGGGCAACGCGATCTGCGCCGAGCTGAAGGTCAAGTGCAAATGGGTCGAAAGTGACTTCGACGGTATGATCCCGGGCCTGAAAGCCAATAAATTCGACGGTGTGATCTCGTCGATGACCGTTACCGAAGCCCGTGAAAAAGTCATCGACTTCTCCAGCGAACTGTTCTCCGGCCCAACCGCCTACGTGTCCAAGAAAGGTTCGGGTGTGACCGAAGACGTCGCCTCGCTCAAGGGCAAGACCGTCGGCTACGAACAAGGCACCATTCAGGAAGCCTATGCCAAAGCCGTTCTGGACAAGGCCGGCGTGAAAACCCAGGCCTACGCCAATCAGGACCAGGTCTACGCCGACTTGACTTCCGGTCGTCTCGACGCAGGGATTCAGGACATGTTGCAAGCCGAACTGGGCTTCCTGAAGTCGCCACAGGGTGCCGACTACGACGTCAGCAAGCCGGTCGACAACGCTTTGCTGCCAGCCAAAACGGCCATCGGCATTAAGAAAGGTAACACCGAGCTGAAAGCACTTTTGGATAAAGGTATCAAAGCGTTACACGATGATGGCACCTACGCCACCATTCAGAAGAAACACTTTGGCGATCTGAATCTGTACAGCGGCAAATAATGCCCGGCGCCCATCTTTCGATGGGCGCTTTTTTCATCCGATCAGGTTGCTGATTTATGTTCGAAAACCTATTAGAAAATCTGGGGCTCTCTGCCTTCAGCCTCAAGGGCTTCGGTCCGCTGCTGATGCAAGGCACCTGGATGACGATCAAGTTGTCGGCGTTGTCACTGTTGGTAGCCGTGTTGCTCGGGCTGATCGGCGCCAGTGCCAAGCTGTCAAAAGTCAAACTGATGCGCGTGCCTGCCCAACTCTACACCACACTCATTCGCGGCGTTCCGGACCTGGTCCTGATGCTGTTGATCTTCTACAGCCTGCAAACCTGGCTGACCTCTTTTACCGATTACATGGAATGGGAATACATCGAGATCAATCCGTTCAGTGCCGGGGTCATCACCCTGGGCTTCATCTATGGTGCGTATTTCACTGAAACCTTCCGTGGCGCGATTCTCGCCGTCCCACGGGGTCAGGTCGAAGCGGCCACCGCCTATGGCCTCAAGCGCGGCCAGCGTTTCTGGATCGTGGTGTTCCCGCAGATGATGCGTTATGCCCTGCCGGGTATCGGCAATAACTGGATGGTGATGCTCAAGGCCACGGCCCTGGTGTCGATCATCGGCCTCGCCGATCTGGTCAAGGCTGCCCAGGACGCCGGTAAAAGCACCTATCAGCTGTTTTACTTCCTGGTGCTTGCCGCGCTGATCTACCTGCTGATCACCAGCGCATCCAACTTCATTCTGCGCTGGCTCGAACGTCGTTACTCCGCCGGTACCCGGGAGGCCGTACGATGATCGAACTTCTGCAGGAATACTGGAAACCCTTCCTCTATAGCGACGGCAACAACATCACCGGCCTGGCCATGACGATGTGGCTGCTCAGCGCTTCGATCTTCTTCGGTTTTATCGTGTCGATCCCGCTGTCCATCGCCCGTGTATCGCCGCGCATCTACATCCGTTGGCCGGTGCAGTTCTATACCTACCTGTTCCGCGGCACGCCGCTCTATATCCAGTTGCTGATCTGCTACACGGGGATCTATAGCCTGGCCGCCATTCGGGCCCAGCCCGTACTGGACGCATTCTTTCGCGATGCGATGAACTGCACGATCCTGGCGTTCGCCCTGAACACCTGCGCCTACACCACGGAGATTTTCGCCGGGGCCATTCGCAGCATGAACCACGGCGAAGTCGAAGCGGCCAAGGCTTACGGCCTGACCGGCTGGAAGCTGTATGCCTACGTGATCATGCCGTCGGCCTTGCGTCGCTCGTTGCCGTACTACAGCAACGAAGTGATCCTGATGCTGCACTCGACCACCGTGGCCTTCACCGCGACCATCCCGGACATCCTGAAAGTCGCGCGGGACGCCAACTCGGCGACTTTCCTGACCTTCCAGTCGTTCGGCATCGCCGCGCTGATCTACCTGACCGTCACTTTTGCGCTGGTCGGCCTGTTCCGCCTTGCCGAACGCCGATGGCTGGCCTTCCTCGGGCCGACCCACTAGGACTCAACCAGTTTCAGGAAAAACAGATGCGCCACCAGAAACATGACCTGCTGGCCCCGCTGCCCGGGACCGCACGACAAATCCACAGTTTTCACTTCGGCCCCCAACCGGCCAACGGCAAGATCTACATCCAGGCCTCCCTGCACGCCGACGAAATGCCCGGCATGCTGGTGGCCTGGCACCTCAAGCAACGCCTGGCGGAACTGGAAGCCGCCGGTCGCCTGCGCAGCGAAATCGTGCTGGTGCCCATCGCCAACCCGGTGGGCCTGGAACAGGTACTGATGGATGTGCCGCTGGGTCGCTACGAACTGGAAAGCGGCCAGAACTTCAACCGCTGGTTCGTCGACCTCAGTGAGGAAGTCGGCAACGCGATCGAAGGCAAGCTCAGTGACGATCCGCAGCACAACCTGCAACTGATCCGCAGCAACCTGCGCGATGCGCTGGCCCGGCAGACCGCCGGCACCCAATTGCAATCCCAGCGCCTGACCCTGCAACGACTGGCCTGCGACGCCGACATGGTGCTCGACCTGCATTGCGATTTCGAAGCGGTCGCTCACCTCTACACCACGCCGGATGCCTGGCCGCGGGTCGAGCCGCTGGCCCGCTACATCGGCGCCCAAGCCAGCCTGCTGGCAACCGATTCCGGTGGTCAGTCGTTCGACGAATGCTTCACCCTGCTCTGGTGGCAGTTGAAGGAACGCTTCGGCGAGCACTTCGACATTCCGCCGGGCAGCTTTTCAGTGACCGTCGAACTGCGCGGCCAGGGCGACGTCAATCACCCGTTGGCCAACCGCGACTGCCAGGCACTGATCGACTACCTGATCCATTTCGGCGCGATCGCCGGCGAACCCGCGCCCCTGCCCGACCTGCCCTATCCGGCGACACCGCTGGCCGGTGTAGAACCGGTGGCCACGCCCGTCGGCGGCCTGCTGGTGTTCAGCGCGCTACCGGGCCAGTACCTGGAAGCCGGGCAACTGATCGCCGAGATCATTGATCCGGTCAACGATCTGGTCACTCCCGTTCATTGCGCCACAGCCGGGCTGATGTATGCCCGTTCGCTGCGCCGCATGGCCACTGCCGGCATGGTGATCGCCCACGTCGCGGGCACCGAAGCCTATCGCAGCGGCTATCTACTTTCGCCTTGAGGATGCACGCCCCATGTACAAACTGACCATCGAAGGCCTGCATAAAAGCTACGGCGACCATGAAGTCCTCAAAGGTGTTTCGCTCAAGGCCAAGACCGGCGACGTCATCAGCCTGATCGGCGCCAGCGGCTCGGGTAAAAGTACCTTTCTGCGCTGCATCAACTTCCTGGAACAACCCAATGACGGCGCCATGAGCCTCGACGGGCAGAACATCCGCATGATCAAGGATCGCCACGGCATGCACGTGGCCGACGCCGATGAGCTGCAGCGGATTCGCACCCGCCTGGCCATGGTGTTCCAGCATTTCAACCTGTGGAGCCACATGACGGTGCTGGAAAACATCACCATGGCGCCGCGCCGGGTGCTGGGCTGCGACAGGAAAGAAGCCGAGGATCGCGCCCGGCGCTACCTCGACAAGGTGGGGCTGGCTTCCCGTGTGGCTGACCAATACCCGGCCTTCCTGTCCGGCGGTCAGCAACAACGGGTAGCGATTGCCCGCGCACTGGCCATGGAGCCCGAGGTCATGTTGTTCGACGAGCCGACTTCGGCGCTGGACCCGGAACTGGTAGGTGAAGTGCTCAAGGTGATCCAGGGCCTGGCCGAAGAAGGCCGGACCATGATCATGGTGACCCACGAAATGAGCTTCGCCCGCAAAGTGTCGAGCCAGGTGTTGTTTCTGCACCAGGGCCTGGTGGAGGAAGAAGGCGCGCCGGAAGACGTGCTGGGCAATCCGAAAAGCGAGCGGTTGAAGCAGTTCCTGAGTGGCAACCTGAAGTAACGACTACAGCAAAACCTGTGGGAGCGAGCCTGCTCGCGATAGCGCCGGTACAGCCAGCATTGAAGTTGACTGATCGACCGCTATCGCGAGCAGGCTCGCTCCCACATTTTTTTGATCTGTAATAACTGAGAATCAGGCGACAGGCGCAGGCGGCGGCTCATCCGGCAGCGTAGGTTCACCCGGTTCGTTAGGCTGCTCATTCGGGGTATCAGGATCAGGCTGGCCGGGAATACCCCCTGCCATGCTGACGGGCGGGTGCGCCAACAAGGACCAGGCCAGAACGCCAACCTGATTGGGTTCAAGCCTTGCCAGTTCGGCACTGATTCGCGGATCGATCTTCATTCGGCACTCCTGAGCGATGGCCCGACCCGCCTTGCGCGGATCGGAACAGTACACCCCATAGAGTGTACGCCCGCTCAGGAATTCCCGACATTTGTCAGACGGTTGACTCAGGTGCGCGGCAGGGTCACGCCACGCTGGCCCTGATACTTGCCGCCACGGTCCTTGTAGGACACTTCACACTCTTCGTCAGACTCAAGGAACAGCATCTGCGCCACGCCTTCGTTCGCGTAGATTTTCGCCGGCAGATTGGTGGTGTTGGAGAACTCCAGGGTCACATGGCCTTCCCACTCAGGCTCGAGCGGCGTGACGTTGACGATGATGCCGCAGCGCGCGTAGGTGCTTTTACCCAGGCAAATGGTCAAAACGTTGCGCGGAATGCGGAAATATTCGACGGTGCTGGCCAGGGCGAACGAGTTGGGCGGAATGATGCACACGTCGCTATGGATATCGACGAAGCTGCCGGCGTCGAAGTTCTTCGGGTCGACGATGGCCGAATTGATGTTGGTGAACACCTTGAAATGATTGGTGCAACGCACATCGTAGCCGTAGCTCGACACGCCGTAGGAGATCACACGGCTATCGTCGCTGCCGCGCATCTGGCGCTCGACGAAAGGCTCGATCATGCCGTGTTCCTGCGCCATGCGGCGAATCCACTTGTCCGATTTGATGCTCATGGCGGGTGTCCTGAATAGCGAGGTCGAAAAATTCTGTCCGGCATCTTACCGGGCGCGCCGCCGGGTTCAAAGTCCGCGGTGCAATTCTCGCCGAACAGGCAGGAATTACGGGCTCTGGCGACGAACCGTCACACCGCCGATCCTTAAAACAGAGAAACCTGTGCAAGAAGCATTGGCACGTCCCGGAAAAAGGGTTAAGGTGGCGTCACTGTGCTGCTTGTGTCACTGAGAATCTCTACACGATATGTTGAATTTCGATCCAACCATCTACAAGAATTTTTCCTGCTCTTTGCACTCAGTCTCGGCCAGGGTTCTTCCTGAGTCGCAGTTATCTTTGTTCAAGGAGTTACACCATGTCTAATCGCCAAACCGGTACCGTTAAGTGGTTCAACGATGAAAAAGGCTTCGGCTTCATCACTCCACAATCCGGTGACGACCTGTTCGTTCACTTCAAAGCTATCCAATCCGACGGCTTCAAAAGCCTGAAAGAAGGCCAACAGGTTTCTTTCATCGCTACCCGCGGTCAGAAAGGCATGCAAGCTGAAGAAGTTCAAGTTATCTAACTTGTACTTGCTTTAGTAAAAAGCCCCGCCCTCAACAGCGGGGCTTTTTTGTGCCTATGTGTTTTTCATAGGTAAAAAACATCGCAGCCTGCGGCAGCTCCTACAGGGTGAACATAACTCCCCTGTAGGAGCTGCCGCAGGCTGCGATCTTTTAGCGTCCTACCAGGTCACGCCAAACCCTGCGGTGTAGCGTGTCTTGTCCAGATCCGAATCGTCGGTGCCGCTGATGATGTCGCGCTCCGCCTTCAGGTTCAGCGAAGCCCAGTCAGTCACCTTGTAGCGCAACCCCATCTCGGCATCGAGTGCGTAGTCGGCTACATCCGACAGCGGTTTGCCAACCTCGCCATTGGTAAAGAACTCGACACGCTTGCCAACCAGATAGCGGTTGTAGTCCCACGTCATGGCCAGGGCGTAGAAATTTTCATTGCTGCCATCGGAAAATTCATAATCCGTGCGGTTGACCAGCGAGCCCAGGGAGAATGCTCCGAGTTCGTTATCCCAGAACTGATAGCCGGGACCGGTACCGACCGTGCGCTGCCGGGAAAGATCCTCGACCTTGTCGCGCTTGTAGACCAGACGTCCCTGCCAGAACCATTGCTCGGTCAGGAATCGGTCGATGGAGTACTCGGCCCGCCAGTTGTCCGTGGTCACCACGTCGTCCTGGAACTCACGGTTGTATTCACCTTCAGCGGTGTGCCGCCAGCGACCGTGTCGCGCACTGGTCTTGAAATCGATGTCGTAGTCATCGGTGTCGTTTTCCGCCCGTTGATAATCCAGCGCGACATCGACGTTGCCTTTCCACACCAGATCCTCGACCACCGGTTTTGGCTTGAGAATCTGCTGAATGCTTGCCAGTTCGACCGTCTTTGGTGTATCGCCGTTGGCCAGCGTGACCTTGCCGGCGTCCGCCGCTATCAGCGACTTGGCCTTCTCGCCAGTGTAGGCATCCTGCTTGACCAGCAACTCCTGATCGCTGTCCAGGGTCTTGACCTGTTTCCAGTCGATCGTCACCGCACCGGCGTACTCGGTCTGGATCAGCAGCTTGCCGCCATCGAACAGCGTGATCTTGCCGCTCAGCTTGTCACCGTTCTTCAACCACACGGTATCGGCGAGCAAGGGAGAGGATGCGCCAAGGACGGCGAGACACAGCAGGGATCTGGACAACATAAACAAAATACAGGCTCAGGCTTGCGAGAAAAGTCGGCATTATCCGTAGGAACAAGGCTATGACAAGGACTGACCCGACTATTTCTGTTGAGTTCATTTCTCAACTTCCTGCGCAGGAATTACTCTACAGAGGGTAAAGCAATCTCCCCGAGGACTGACGGACGTGACCGATCCAACCGAAGACCCCGAGAGTGCAGCGCAAATCCGACGCACGGCGCTGTATCTGACACTGGCCCAAGTACCCAAGGGCAAAGTCGTCAGCTATGGCCAACTGGCCGAGCTTGCAGGACTGGGTCGCGCCGCCCGCTGGGTCGGTCGCACCCTCAGTCAACTGCCCGGCGACAGCAAGCTGCCCTGGCACCGTGTTCTCGGTGCAAACGGGCGTATCAGCCTGCCAGCGGGCAGTCCTTCGGGTGATGAGCAGCGCGCACGATTACGCATGGAGGGCATCAGTATCCAGAACAATCGTGTTGATATTCAGCGCCATGGCTGGCGTCCGGTAGAGCACAGCGGTTAGAGTGCGCGCTTTGTTTCCGTATTTCTTGAGGCAGACTCCAGCCCATGCCCCGTAAAACCTGGCGCGCCGCGCTCGCCGCTTATGCCAGCCCCTCGACACTCGTGCTGTTGCTGCTTGGTTTCGCCGCCGGCTTGCCCTACATGCTGGTGTTTTCGACACTTTCAGTCTGGCTGCGTGAAGCTGGCGTGGCGCGTGAAACCATTGGCTATGCAAGCCTGATCGGCCTGGCGTATGCCTTCAAATGGGTCTGGTCACCCCTGCTCGACCAATGGCGACTGCCATTGCTCGGCAAACTCGGTCGACGACGATCCTGGCTCGTGCTGTCTCAGGCACTGGTCATCCTCGGCCTGATCGGGATGGGTTTCTGCGACCCGCAAAAGCATTTGTCGTGGCTGATCGCCATTGCCGTCGTCGTCGCTTTCGCATCAGCGACCCAGGACATCGCGGTCGACGCCTACCGCCTGGAAATCGCCGAAGACAACCGCCAGGCCGCACTCGCCGCCAGCTACATGTCCGGTTACCGGGTCGCTGCGCTGCTGGCTACCGCAGGCGCGCTCTACTTCGCCGAAGGCTTTGGCTCCACCGGCTTCAACTACAAGCACTCGGCCTGGGCCGGCACTTACATCCTGTTCGGTGCCCTGATGGTTCCGGCACTGCTGACCAGCCTGTTCATGCGCGAACCGCCGGTGCCATTGCGCACACAACTGCAGGCCGGTCGTTACAGCTTCGCGCATCAATTGGCATCGGTCTTTGTGCTGATCGTGCTGCTGGTTTCGGTGCCAGCCATGTTCACCCAGCTTTACAACACCGACTTCGCCAGCGTGTTGTTCCAGGGCGTGAGCCTGCTCGACCTGTTGCTGGAGGACCGCGCCTTCCTGCGCGCAATCCTCTACACCACCCTCACCGCCCTGTGCCTCTCGGCCATGGGCCGTCGTGGCCTGGCGCCCGTGTTGACACCGGTCAACGACTTCATCCTGCGATACCGCTGGCAAGCGCTGCTGCTGCTCGGCTTGATCGCCACCTATCGGATGTCCGATACGGTCATGGGCGTGATGGCCAACGTGTTCTATATCGACCAGGGTTTCACCAAGGACCAGATCGCCAGCGTCAGTAAAATCTTCGGCCTGATCATGACCCTGGTCGGTGCCGGCATGGGCGGCCTGTTGATCGTGCGTTTCGGCATCCTGCCGATCCTGTTCATCGGCGGTGTCGCATCCGCGGCGACCAACATCCTGTTCCTGATGCTCGCCGACATGGGCCCCAACCTGAACATGCTGGTGCTGACCATCTCCCTGGACAACTTCAGCTCGGGCCTGGCGACCTCGGCGTTCGTCGCCTACCTGTCGAGCCTGACCAACCTCAAGTTCTCCGCCACCCAATACGCCCTGCTCAGCTCGATCATGCTGTTGCTGCCACGCCTGATCGGCGGCTACTCCGGGGTCATGGTGGAAAAATTCGGTTACCACAACTTCTTCCTGATCACCGCCCTGCTAGGCGTCCCGACCCTGCTGTTGATCGCCTTGCACTGGTTCCAGGAGAACCGCCGTGAAGGCCCGACACCGACGCCGGAACCGATGCAGACCCCGGTCGCCGAAGAGTCGTAGCCCCTTACGCAGGAAAAATCGCGGAGGGCCGAGTGAATCGCGCCCTCCTGCCACACCGCCGACCGCACGCCTGTACGCCAGCGGATCTCGCCCGTACAATGCTCCGTCATTTCTCGTCATCAGCAATCGATAACGGCCAACCATGCGCACCAGTCAATTTTTGCTCGCCACACAGAAAGAAACGCCTTCCGATGCGGTCGTGATCAGCCACCAGCTGATGCTGCGCGCCGGCATGATCCGCAAACTTGCCTCGGGCCTGTACACCTGGCTGCCGATGGGCTTGCGGGTAATGCGCAAGGTCGAAGCCGTCGTTCGTGAAGAAATGAACGCCGCCGGCTCTCTCGAAGTGTTGATGCCGAGCACTCAACCGGCTGAGCTGTGGCAGGAATCCGGGCGCTGGGAAGAGTACGGCCCTGAATTGCTGCGCTTCAAGGATCGCCATGGTCGCGACTTCTGCGCCGGTCCCACCCACGAAGAAGTCATCACCGATCTGATGCGTAACGAATTGAGCAGCTACAAGCAGCTGCCGATCAACCTGTACCAGATCCAGACCAAATTCCGTGACGAAATCCGCCCACGCTTCGGCTTGATGCGCGGTCGCGAATTCATCATGAAGGACGCCTACTCGTTCCACGCCGACCAGCCTTCGCTGCAGGTCACCTATGACCGCATGCACCAGGCCTACTGCAACGTGTTCACCCGTCTGGGCCTGAAGTTCCGCCCTGTAGAAGCCGACAACGGCTCCATTGGCGGTGCCGGCTCCCACGAATTCCACGTACTGGCCGAGTCCGGTGAAGACGACATCGTGTTCAGCAACGGTTCTGACTACGCGGCGAACATCGAGAAAGCCGAAGCCGTGCCTCGCGAAACTTCCCGCGCCGCACCGAGCGAAGAACTGCGTCTGGTCGACACTCCGAACGCCAAGACCATTGCGCAACTGGTCGAAGGCTTCAACCTGCCGATCGAGAAAACCATCAAGACCCTCGTGGTGCACGCAGAAGAGAAAGGCAAGCTGATTGCCCTGATCATCCGTGGCGACCATGAGCTGAACGAAATCAAGGCCGGCAACCAGCCAGGCGTTGCCAGCCCGCTGGTCATGGCTTCGGAAAGCGAACTGCGCGACGCCATTGGCGCCGGTGCCGGTTCCCTCGGCCCGTTGAACCTGCCGCTGCCGATCATCATCGACCGTTCGGTCGAGCTGATGAGCGACTTCGGCATCGGTGCCAACATCGATGACAAACACTACTTCGGCGTGAACTGGGAGCGCGACCTGCCTGTTCCGACCGTTGCCGACCTGCGCAACGTCGTGGCCGGCGACCCGAGCCCGGACGGCAAGGGCACCCTGGAGATCAAGCGCGGCATCGAAGTCGGGCACATCTTCCAGCTGGGCAACAAGTACAGCAAAGCGATGAAATGCGAAGTGCTGGGCGAGAACGGCAAGCCGGTCACCCTGGAAATGGGCTGCTACGGTATCGGCGTGTCCCGTGTGGTGGCGGCTGCCATCGAGCAGAACAACGACGAAAAAGGGATCATCTGGAGCGACACCCTCGCACCATTCCAGATTGCCCTGGTGCCGCTGCGCTACGAGACCGAGCAAGTTCGCGAAGCCACCGACAAGCTGTACGCGGAACTGACCGCTGCCGGCTTCGAAGTGCTGCTGGATGACCGCGACAAGAAAACCAGCCCGGGCATCAAGTTCGCAGACATGGAACTGATCGGCATTCCACACCGGATCGTGGTCAGCGACCGCGGCCTGGCCGAAGGCAACCTGGAATACAAGAGCCGTACCGAGGCCGAGGCACAAGCGCTGCCGGTCGCCGACGTGCTGTCCTTCCTTCAGGCCCGCATCCGCCGCTGATAGCAGATATAGAGACGTCATGTTCAAGCGAAACACCTTAGGCCTCGGTGGCGCCGCCTTGTGCGGCGCCCTGCTGGTCAGCGGCTGTGCCAATCACATGTCACAACGCAGCGAGCACGAGGAACGGGTCGAGCGCAAATTGCTCGATCACAGCCTGCAGATCGATGTCGGTGAGCCCAAGGTGCTTGAGCTTCCGCAACGGCGGGTGAAAATCCACGAGCAGAAGACTTTCGAAGTCACCGAGTACGAAGTCACGCGTCACTACGACCGCTACACGCCGTACCAACCCTGGCGGGAGATTTACGAAATCCCGCTGGGCGCGGTGGCCGTGGTGGCGGGTGTCGGTGCCAACGTGGTCAACGTATTCGCCCTCGGCAATCTGCCGGACAGCGTGACCAAGGACTGGCTGAGCTACGGTTTTGCCGGGCTCAACCCGTTCATGAACGTACAGTCCCACGGTCGCGCGCAGCAGAACCTGGCCGGTATTGATGAAGTCCAGCGCGACAAACGCACGGAATATTCAAGCCTGCCCTGGAGCGAGCGCCCGGTCGAGGTCAAGGCCGGCAAGGAAACGTTCGAACTGACCACCGACAAAAACGGCGTGTTGCGCCTGAACCTGTTGGACAACCCGTTCGCCGAACATGACATCAATCATCTGAGCCGGCTGCTGATCCGTGTCGAGGATGCCCAGGACGACGTACACACTGACTCCTCGCTAGCCGTCAGCAGCACCTTGCGCAGCAAGCTCTATGAGGCCCACGGACTGATTTATGACGATCTCGAAGGCGACGAAGTCAATCAGTGGGTCCACCGGGTCAAGCGCCTGTCGGAACTGGGTCTTGAAGAAGAAGCCAGCGAACTGGAACAGAGCCTGATCGAACTGACGCGCAATGATCCAGAATTGCAGGCCGAATTCCTCAAGTCACTGGCCCGCAATGGCGAGCGACTGGTGGCGAATCCGGGGCTGAACTAAACGCCAAAAAAGATCGCAGCCTGCGGCAGCTCCTACAACAGATCGCGTTCTTCTGTAGGAGCTGCCGCAGGCTGCGATCTTTTTTTTCAGAATTTACCGCTCAAACAACTCCATCTGCTCGAACCCGCCCCGCAAGTCCTCCAGCCGCACGCCGACACCCAACAACCGCACCGGTTTACCACCGCGATTGAAGGCCTGAGTCAGCATTAACTGATAACTGCCCAGATCCCGCCCTGCCCCGGCCTGCTCCAATGTCGTCTGGGTGAAGTCGTGAAACTTCACTTTGACGAATGGCTTGCCCGGACGATAGCTGCTGTCGATTCGCGCCATGCGACCCGCCAGGGTCTCCAGCAGTTCGGGCAACTTGTCCAGGCAACTCTTCAGGTCCGGCAGGTCAACGTCGTAGGTATTTTCAACACTGATCGACTGACGACGACTATCGTTGTGTACCACACGGTCATCGATCCCACGGGCCAGGCTCCAGAGTCGCTCGCCAAAGCTGCCGAATTCACGCACCAGCGCCAACTTGTCCCACTCGCGCAATTGCAGGCAATCGATGATCCCCAGCTTGCCGAGCTTGTCGGCGGTGACTTTGCCGACACCGTGCAACTTGTTCACGGGTAAACCGCTGACAAAGTCCTCGACCTGATCCGGGGTGATGACAAACAGGCCGTTGGGCTTTTTCCAGTCACTGGCGATCTTGGCCAGAAACTTGTTCGGCGCCACACCCGCCGACACGGTGATATGCAACTGGTTGGAAACCCGGCGCCGGATGTCCTGGGCGATTCGCGTCGCACTGCCTGCGAAATGCGCGCTGTCCGACACATCGAGGTACGCCTCATCAAGCGAGAGCGGCTCGATGATCTCGGTGTAATCGCGAAAAATCGTGTGGATTTCCCTGGACGCTTCTCTATAGGCATCCATGCGTGGCTTGACGATGGTCAGGTCCGGGCACAGCTTCAAGGCATGCCCGGAGGACATCGCCGAACGCACCCCGTACGCTCGCGCCTCATAATTGCAGGTGGCGATCACCCCGCGCCGGTCCGCCGACCCGCCCACCGCCAGTGGTTTACCGGCGAGGCGTGGGTCGTCGCGCATTTCGATGGCTGCATAGAAGCAGTCACAATCGACGTGGATGATCTTGCGTTGAGTCATAGCAAAGCCGTGTTCATGGCAAAGAAAAGGCGTCATGGCGTGCCGGATAAACAGTATCTCACCGACACCTGTATATAGCACCAGTAGTCTGAATGTTCTTTTCCATTCGTAGGAAGAGTCGATTGTGAATTTATTTTTTCAATCGAAAAATTACTTTCAATAGACGCGCAGGCCTTGTCCTGCCTGCCTCACAGACCTGTCGATCGCCCCTTTTGAATGCTAACCGATTGAACAGGAAGAGGTTTTATCGGAATTGGAGGTTGACACCCGAGCGCATCTCTATAGAATGAGCCACACAGACGCGGGATGGAGCAGTCTGGTAGCTCGTCGGGCTCATAACCCGAAGGTCGTCGGTTCAAATCCGGCTCCCGCAACCAAACATCAAGAAAGGCTACTCGAAAGAGTGGCCTTTTTTGTGCGCGCTCGTTTTGTAGCGCCGAATGCCGGAACAAGGCCTGGAGCTCAACGGGACCGAAACCGGAAATCGTTCTGATTCCGAAACTTAGGCCATCCCTGCGACCGTTTGCCGCGATTCAACGTTTATTTGACCTGCTTCAGGATTAACGGTTGACACCCCGGCGTATCTCTATAGAATGCCGCCACACAGACGCGGGATGGAGCAGTCTGGTAGCTCGTCGGGCTCATAACCCGAAGGTCGTCGGTTCAAATCCGGCTCCCGCAACCAAACATCAAAAAAGGCTACTCGAAAGAGTGGCCTTTTTTGTATCTGTTGAAAAAGTCCTTTCGCAACAATGACCTGTCACTGTGTAGCAAGCCGTTTTGGAAGCCCCCATGCGCCGGGTTCGAACTATGCTCTATCGCAGGCTGAAGCCTTCACGACTGATGACGCGCCGTCCCCGCTTCCGGTGATAGGCGTTAATATTTGTGATTATTTTTTTCTACAGGGATTGGTAACTTGGCTGGATACCTCCATCCTGTCGCGCACAATCCAAGAGGTGATTGATGCGCGCCAACTCGTCTGATTCACAAGACACTGTCACAGCGGAACAACCGATCAATGCCGAGCGCCTGCGCCTGCTTGATCGATTGAGCAAGTACCGTCAACCCATTGGCCTGGCGGTCACCCTGCTGCTGTTCGCGATCGCGCTGATTGCCTGTCGCCACCTGTTGAGCGAACTCGACCTTTACGCGCTGCACGATTCGATCCTCGATGTTCCAAAACCTGCCTTGATGGGCGCACTGGGCGCTACCGTGGCGGGCTTCATCATTCTGCTCGGCTACGAATGGTCGGCCAGCCGCTATGCCGGAGTGAGCCTGGCACCGCGTGAATTGGCGCTAGGTGGTTTCACGGCCTTTGCCATCGGCAACGCCATTGGTCTTTCAATGTTGTCTGGCGGTTCGGTTCGCTATCGCCTCTATGCCCGTCATGGCCTGGGGGCGGCTGAAGTCGCGCGCATGACGTTGTTCGCCAGCCTCTCACTGGGTTGCGCCCTGCCACCCCTGGCCGCCCTGGCAACGCTCAGTGACCTGCCAGCCGCGTCCACCGCCCTGGGTCTCTCCGAGACGTTGCTGGGTGTGGTGGCGAGCGCCGTGCTCGTGCTGTTTTCGGTGCTGGCCATCGGTATTTACCGTCGTCGGCTGCCGGAACAGCCTTACCCGGACAACCTGCTGGTCAGGGTCGGACGCCGCACCTTGCGCCTGCCCGGGCGTCGCCTGACATTCCTGCAATTGATCATCACCGCCCTGGACGTCGCCGCCGCTGCCACGGTGCTCTATCTGCTGCTGCCGGAAACACCGCCCTTCGGTGCTTTCCTTCTGGTTTACCTGCTGGCCCTGGCCGCGGGCGTGCTCAGCCATGTGCCGGGCGGCGTCGGGGTGTTCGAGGCCATTTTGCTGGCGGCCTTTTCCGACACCCTGGGCGCTGCGCCACTGGCGGCTGCCCTGCTGCTCTATCGTTTGATCTATGTGGTCTTGCCCTTGCTGGTGGCCTGCCTGTTGTTGCTGATCAACGAAGGCCAGCGCCTGTTCCAGACACGCCAGACGTTGCGCGCGGCCTCGGGCCTGGCGGCTCCGATACTGGCGGTGCTGGTGTTCCTGTCCGGTGTTGTCCTGCTGTTCTCCGGCGCCACCCCGGAAATCGATACCCGCCTGGAACACATCGGTTTTCTGATCCCCCATCGACTGGTCGATGCCTCGCACTTCGGTGCCAGCCTGGTCGGCGTACTTTGCCTGTTGCTGGCCCAGGGGCTGCGTCGCCGGCTGTCGGCCGCGTGGATGCTGACCACCATTCTGTTGCTGGTGGGTGCCCTGCTCTCGCTGCTCAAAGGCTTCGACTGGGAAGAAGCCAGCCTGATGGTGCTGACGGCGAGCCTGCTCGGGGTATTCCGCCGCTCGTTCTATCGCCCGAGCCGCCTGACCGAACTGCCCTTCTCGCCCTTGTATCTGGTGGCCAGCCTCTGCGTACTCGGTGCGTCGATGTGGCTGCTGCTGTTCGCTTACCAGGACGTTCCCTACAGCCACCAACTCTGGTGGCAGTTCACCCTGGACGCCGACGCCCCTCGCGGCCTGCGTTCGCTGCTCGGCGCCGCTGTGCTGCTGGTGGTGGTGTCCCTGACCTGGCTGCTGCGCACCGCGCGCCCGGTTATTCACCTGCCCACGCCCGACGAACTGGAGCGCGCCAGCAAGATCCTCATGGCATCGGCCCAACCGGATGGCGGCCTGGCCCTGACCGGTGACAAGGCGCTGCTGTTTCACCCCAATGACGAAGCCTTCCTGATGTACGCCCGTCGCGGCCGCAGCCTGGTGGCGCTGTATGACCCGATCGGCCCGGGCCAGCAACGGGCGGAAATGATCTGGCAGTTCCGCGACCTGTGCGACATCCACCACGCCCGTCCCGTGTTCTATCAAGTGCGTGCAGAGAACCTGCCGTACTACATGGACATCGGCCTGACCGCGATCAAGCTCGGCGAAGAAGCCCGGGTCGACCTCAAGCGTTTTGATCTCGAAGCCAAGGGCAAGGAGATGAAGGACCTGCGCTACACCTGGAACCGTGGCACCCGTGACGGCCTGTCCCTGGAAATCCATGAGCCGGGCCTGGCGCCGATGGAAGAACTCAAGGTGATTTCCGATGCCTGGCTGACCGGCAAGAACGTCCGCGAGAAAGGTTTTTCGCTGGGCCGCTTCAGCGATGACTACCTCAAGCATTTCCGCATCGCGGTGATTCGTTTCGAAGGGCGCCCGGTGGCGTTCGCCAACCTGCTCGAGACCTACGGCCATGACCTGGCCAGCCTCGACCTGATGCGTGCGCATCCGGATGCCCCGAAGCTGACCATGGAGTTCATGATGGTCGGCCTGATTCAACATTATAAAAACCATGGATACGCGCGTTTCAGCCTGGGCATGGTGCCGTTGTCGGGGTTGCAACCCCGTCGCGGCGCGCCATTGACCCAGCGCCTGGGCTCGATGGTATTCCGCCGTGGTGAGCAGCTGTACAACTTCCAGGGCTTGCGCCGCTTCAAAGACAAGTTCCAGCCTGATTGGGAACCCCGTTATATGGCCGTGCCCGCCGGACTCGATCCGCTGGTTGCGCTGGCCGACACTGCCGCCCTGATCGCGGGCGGCTTGACCGGATTGGTGAAACGCTGATGATTCAACGCTCCTTGCGGTATGTATTGGGCACGCTGGTGATAGTGACCCTGATTCTCGGAGGCGGTTTCTGGTACCTGAAACGCCCGGCACCGGAACCGACCCTCCAATTGCTGACCCCGGCCGATGGTGCGGTGATGACCCGTGTCATCCCCGGCACCACGCCACGCGCCCAGGTGCTGGTGGCGGTCAATGAAGACCAGAAACTCAGCGACAAGCAATTGATGACCCTGAGCCGTAGCGGTTCGGCGCAAATTGTCCAGGTGATCCTGCCCAAGGACTGCCTGCTGCAAAGCCGTGCCCTGCAATCGGGGCTGCGGGAACTCAAAGGCCCGGCGACCCTGGTCAGCGGCATCGGCCCTGGCGCCGTGCTGGCCTGGCGCTGGTTGTCCGAGCAAAAGGACGACAAGGCCCAAGCCGTCTCGGTCGACCTGGCCCTGGAAAAGGGTGGCTGCACGCACCTGTTGCCCAAAAGCGCCGCCCACGGCCACTGGCTGGCGGCGTGGAACGACAACCCGGACGACACCAGCGCCGGCTTTGTGCGTGATCAACCGAACGCCGAAACCAGCATCAGCGACTACGACATCAACCTGCCGCAGGTGCTGAACAACGAACTGCGCAAGATCCTCGTCGGCGGCGACAAAGCCGCTGGCGGCCTGCAGATCCCGGTGGTCGAAGTGCCAGCAGGCCAGGCCAGGGACACCGTGACCCTGTTCCTGTCCGGTGACGGTGGCTGGCGCGACCTCGACCGCGACGTGGCGGGCGAGATGGCCAAGATCGGCTACCCGGTGGTCGGCATCGACACCCTGCGCTACTACTGGCAGCACAAGAGCCCGGAGCAAAGCGCGCTGGACCTGGCTGAACTGATGCAACACTACCGGCAGAAATGGGGCACCAAACGCTTCATCCTGACCGGTTACTCGTTCGGTGCCGACGTACTGCCGGCGATCTACAACCGCCTGGCCGAATCGGAACAGCAACGCGTCGACGCGATCATCCTGCTGGCCTTCGCCCGTACCGGCAGCTTCGAAATTGAAGTCGAAGGCTGGCTCGGCAACGCCGGCAAGGAAGCCGCCACCGGCCCGGAAATGGCCAAGCTGCCAGCCGCCAAAGTAGTGTGCATCTACGGTGAGGAAGAAACCGACGAGAGTGGCTGCACCGACAAGACGGCGGTGGGCGAAGCCATCAAACTGCCTGGCGGTCATCACTTCGACGAGAACTATCCGGCGCTGGCCAAGCGCCTGGTGGATGTGATTGAGAAGCGGCAGGTGAAGGAAGCCGAAACGACCGCTCAGGAGTGATCTGATAGAGCCTCCCAAAAAGATCGCAGCCTTCGGCAGCTCCTACAGGGTGTACACATTCCAATGTAGGAGCTGCCGAAGGCTGCGATCTTTTGAACTTACTCTTGCCCTAGAACACAAAAGCCCCCGCTGCCGCAATGGCAACGGGGGCTTTTTGATGAGGCTTACATTTCCACCTGCGTCCCCAACTCAATCACCCGGTTCAGCGGCAGATTGAAGAACCGCAAGTTGCCGTTGGCGTTCTGCAACATGAACGCAAACAACCCCTCGCGCCAACGGGCCATGCCTTCGAGCTTGGAGGCAATGACCGTCTCGCGGCTGAGGAAGTAGGTGGTACGCATCGGGCTGAAATCCAGTTCATCGAGGTGGCACAGTTTCAGCGCCTGCGGTACGTCCGGCTCATCGGTGAATCCGAAATGCAGGATGACGCGGAAGAAACCTTCGCCGTAGGAATCGACCTCGAAGCGCCGTTGTAGTGGCACCCGCGGGATGTCTTCGTACACCACCGTCAGCAACACTACTTGCTCGTGCAACACTTGGTTATGCAGCAGGTTGTGCAGCAACGCATGGGGCACAGCATCCGCCCGCGCTGTCAGGAACACGGCGGTGCCCTGAACTCGATGGGGCGGTTGTACGGCAATGCTGCTGATGAAGATCGGCAGCGGCAATCCACCCTCATCGATGCGCTCGACAAGCAATTGCTTGCCGCGCTTCCAGGTAGTCATCAACACAAACAGCACAATACCGGCGATCACCGGGAAAGCCCCGCCCTGGACGATTTTCGGCACGTTGGCGGCAAAGTACAGGCCGTCCACCAGCAGAAAACCGAGCAGCACCGGAACGGCGAAAAGCGGTGGCCATTTCCACAACAGCAATATCACGGCTGACACCAGGATGGTGGTCATCAGCATGGTCCCGGTCACCGCCACACCATAGGCCGAGGCCAGGGCTCCGGAAGATTCGAACCCCAGCACCAGCAATACCACGCCGACCATCAGCGCCCAGTTCACCGCGCCAATGTAGATCTGGCCCTGTTCGGCACTGGAGGTGTGCCGGATGTGCATGCGCGGAATGTAACCGAGCTGGATCGCCTGACGGGTCAGGGAAAACGCACCGGAAATCACCGCTTGCGAGGCGATCACCGTGGCCAGTGTCGACAAGCCGACCAGCGGGATCAATGCCCAACTGGGTGCCAGCAAGTAGAACGGGTTACGAGCCGCTTCCGGGTCACCCAGCAACAAGGCACCTTGACCAAAATAATTGAGCACCAGCGCCGGCAGCACCAGGAGAAACCAGGCGCGAGCAATCGGCTTGCGACCGAAGTGGCCCATGTCCGCGTACAGCGCTTCGGCACCGGTCAATGCCAGTACTACAGCGCCAAGAATTGTCACGCCCATTCCCGGGTGGTCGATGAAGAAGCGCACACCCCACACCGGGTTCAACGCTTCCAGGACCTCTGGATGCTGGCTGATGCCATAGACGCCCAATGCACCCAGCACAAGAAACCAGGTGACCATGATCGGCCCGAACAAAATGCCGATGCGCGCCGTACCGTGACGCTGGATCAAAAACAGCGCGACCAGCACCACCAGCGACAGCGGCACCACCCAATGGTCGATCCCGTCGAACGCCAACCCCAGGCCTTCAATCGCCGACAGTACGGAGATCGCCGGGGTGATCATGCTGTCGCCATAGAACAACGCCGCGCCGATCAGCCCGCAGACCACCAGCAACGTACGCAATTTGGCGTGCCCCGCCGCCGCCCGCCGGGCCAGTGCGGTCAAGGCCATGATGCCGCCTTCGCCCTGGTTGTCGGCGCGCAGCACGAACATCATGTACTTGATCGACACGACCCAGATCAGCGACCAGAAGATCAGTGCCAGAATCCCCAGCACCCCGTCATGGTTGACCGGTACGCCGTAGCCTCCGGAAAACACTTCCTTGAGGGTGTACAACGGACTGGTGCCGATATCGCCATAAACCACCCCGACTGCCGCGACCAGCATGCCGATCGGCTTGACCGCCGAATGCTCGGCACCCGCAGCCTGACTACTTGCCTGACCCATCCACCACTCCTACTTCTCAGACCCTGGCCTCTTTGAAAGAAGCACTATGCTTTGTCGTGCAGCATGCGCTGTTTTACTTCACGTTACAGACGTTTTGTTGACAGTAAAAAATCAGTAAAGCGTAACGGCGCGAAGCATAGCGCAGCACTCGTCGTATTTCCCTGCATAAAGCTGGTCAAGTGAGCGACTCATCGCTAGAATTGCGCACTTTTTGATCAGAGGCGCAGTTCAAGCGCCCGTCCGTCGGTTTTGCCCTATGCGGCAAACGACGTCACAAAATACCGAGGTTAGACATGTCCACCACTCCTGCGCCGGCCAATCCAAAGGTTGGCTTCGTATCCCTGGGTTGCCCAAAAGCACTGGTCGACTCCGAGCGCATCCTGACCCAGCTGCGCATGGAAGGCTATGACGTGGTGTCCACCTACCAGGACGCCGACGTCGTGGTCGTCAACACTTGCGGCTTCATCGATTCGGCCAAGGCCGAGTCCCTGGAAGTGATCGGCGAAGCCATCAAGGAAAACGGCAAGGTCATCGTGACCGGCTGCATGGGCGTCGAAGAAGGCAACATTCGCAACGTACACCCGAGCGTGCTGGCCGTGACCGGTCCGCAGCAGTACGAGCAAGTGGTCAACGCCGTGCACGAAGTCGTGCCGCCACGCCAGGACCACAACCCGCTGATCGACCTGGTGCCACCACAAGGCATCAAGCTGACCCCGCGCCACTACGCCTACCTGAAGATTTCCGAAGGCTGCAACCACAGCTGCAGCTTCTGCATCATCCCTTCGATGCGCGGCAAACTGGTCAGCCGTCCGGTGGGCGACGTACTCGACGAGGCCCAGCGCCTGGTCAAGTCCGGCGTCAAAGAGCTGTTGGTGATTTCCCAGGACACCAGCGCCTACGGCGTCGACGTGAAATACCGCACCGGTTTCTGGAACGGCGCTCCGGTGAAAACCCGCATGACCGAACTCTGCGAAGCCCTGAGCACCCTCGGCGTCTGGGTTCGCCTGCACTACGTTTACCCGTACCCGCACGTTGACGAGCTGATCCCGCTGATGGCCGCCGGCAAGATCCTGCCGTACCTGGACATCCCGTTCCAGCACGCCAGCCCGAAAGTGCTGAAGTCGATGAAACGCCCGGCCTTCGAAGACAAGACCCTGGCGCGGATCAAGAACTGGCGCGAAATCTGCCCGGACCTGATCATCCGTTCGACCTTCATCGTCGGCTTCCCGGGCGAAACCGAAGAAGACTTCCAGTACCTGCTGAACTGGCTGACCGAAGCCCAGCTCGACCGCGTCGGCTGCTTCCAGTACTCGCCGGTAGAAGGCGCACCGGCCAATGACCTGGACCTGGAAGTCGTGCCGGACGACATCAAGCAGGACCGTTGGGAGCGCTTCATGGCGCACCAGCAGGCCATCAGCTCGGCGCGCCTGCAAATGCGCATCGGCCGCGAGATCGAAGTGCTGGTCGATGAAGTCGACGAGCAAGGCGCGGTGGGCCGCTGCTTCTTCGATGCCCCGGAAATCGACGGCAACGTATTCATCGACAACGGCAGCAACCTCAAGCCGGGCGACAAGGTCTGGTGCAAAGTGACCGACGCCGACGAATACGATCTGTGGGCTGAACAGATCTAAACGCAAAAAATACGCAAAGCCCCGCTCTCTTGACGAGATGCGGGGCTTTTTTACGGCTATTGTTTGAGGTTGAAAGGATTCCTATCAACCACTGCACAAGAGGCAGACGGGCATGCGTCAGCATTCGGTCATCCACACGCCAAAACTCGGCGACTACGAAGAATTGACCCGGGTCTGGGAGGCCTCGGTACGCGCCACTCACGACTTTCTGCCGGACAGCTACATCGAACTGCTGAAGAACCTGGTGCTGACCCGCTACCTCGACTCGGTGATGCTGATCTGCACCAAGGATTCGAACCAGCGCATCACCGGGTTCGCCGGCGTCGCGGCCGGCAAGATCGAAATGCTCTTCATCAACCCTGACCATCGCGGCCAGGGCCTGGGCAAGAAATTGTTGCGCTATGCCCTGGAACACCTGAATGCCTGCGAACTGGACGTCAACGAACAGAACCCCCAAGCCCTCGGCTTCTACTTCAAGCAGGGCTTCGAGGTCATCGGTCGCTCGGAGGTCGATGGCATGGGGCAGCCGTATCCGTTGTTGCACATGCGTATGCGTCAGGATCAACAAAATTCACACCATGGCTGACACAACACCGATACCCGTGTAGGAGCTACCGAAGGCTGCGATCTTTGCTTTTAAGATCAAAAGATCGCAGCCTTCGGCAGCTCCTACAAATGGAACCGGGATTAACCGGCGCCAGGCAGGTACAATGCCCACCCCCTTTTTGTTACGGCCATGACATGACTGACCCGATTCGTCTCTCCAAACGCCTCATCGAACTCGTCGGCTGTTCCCGTCGGGAGGCTGAGCTGTTCATCGAGGGCGGCTGGGTCACCGTCGACGGTGTGGTCATCGACGAGCCGCAATTCAAGGTCGACACCCAGAAAGTCGAGCTTGATCCAGAAGCCAAGGCCACCGCGCCGGAACCGGTGACCCTGCTGCTCAACGTGCCCGCCGGCATGGACACAGACACTGCCATGGCCACCCTCGGCGCCGAGACCCTGAGCGAAGAGCACCGCTACGGCAAGCGCCCGTTGCGCGGGCACTTCCTGCGCCTGACCGCCAGCACCGACCTGCAGGCCAACGCCAGCGGCCTGCTGGTGTTCACCCAAGACTGGAAAATCCTGCGCAAACTCACCGCTGACTCCAGCAAGATCGAGCAAGAGTATGTGGTCGAGGTCGAAGGCGAGATGGTGGCCCACGGCCTGAACCGCCTGAACCACGGCCTGACCTACAAGGGCAAGGAGTTGCCGGCGGTCAAGGCCAGCTGGCAGAACGAGAACCGCCTGCGCTTTGCCATGAAGAACCCGCAGCCGGGCATCATCGCCCTGCTTTGCCAGGCAGTCGGCCTCAAGGTCGTCGCCATCCGTCGCATTCGCATCGGCGGCGTGTCCATCGGCAAAGTGCCTGTGGGGCAATGGCGCTACCTGTCCGGCAAAGAGAAGTTCTAAGGCTTTTCTCGCCGCCACACATTTCGGCGCCGCGCCTGGCCGCGACGCCCACAGCCGAATATCAGGACTGCACACATGATTCATAACGACGTACTGCGCAGCGTGCGCTACATGCTCGACATCAGCGACAAGAAAGTCATCGAGATCATCAAGCTCGGCGGCATGGACGTGACCCTGCCAGACCTGCTGACCTACCTCGACAAAAAAGAGGAAGACGAGGAAGGCTTCGTACGTTGCCCGGACGAAGTCATGGCGCATTTCCTCGATGGCCTGGTGATCTTCAAGCGTGGCAAGGACGAAAGCCGTCCGCCTCAGCCGATCGAAGTGCCGGTGACCAACAACATCATCCTGAAAAAGCTGCGGGTGGCGTTCGAACTCAAAGAAGACGACATGCACGCAATCCTCAAGGCCGCCGAATTCCCGGTGTCCAAGCCAGAGTTGAGCGCACTGTTCCGCAAGTTCGGCCACACCAACTATCGCCCGTGTGGCGACCAGCTGCTGCGCAATTTCCTCAAGGGCCTGACCCTGCGCGTTCGCCCGCAGTAAACGCCCGCCGGCCTTGAACTGCACGCATGCAGTTCAAGGCCGGGCCATATGGCCCCTCATTCCGCGTAAAAATAGTGGCTCCGCTTCTGGCGGCTGACGACTAGGGTATTAAGACCTCAGTTCTCAGGATTCGCCATGCATCCCTACTTTTCCCTGCAAGGCCGCACCGCCCTGGTGACCGGCGGCACCCGTGGTATCGGCAAGATGATCGCCAAGGCCTACGTCGAGGCCGGCGCCACCGTGTACGTCTGCGCCCGCGACGTCGAAGCCTGCCAGCAAACCGCTGACGAACTCGGTGCACTTGGCCGCTGCCGCGCCATCGCGGCCAACCTCGCCACCGAAGAGGGCGTCCTGCAACTGGCCTCGCGCCTGGGCGAGCAGATCACCCATCTGGACATTCTGGTGAACAATGCCGGCACCACCTGGGGCGCACCACTGGAGAGCTACCCGATCAAGGGCTGGGAGAAGGTCATGCAGCTCAACGTGACCTCGGTGTTCAACTGCATCCAGCAGTTCCTGCCCCTGCTGCGCAAGGCCGGTTCCGAAGCGAATCCGGCGCGGATCATTAACATCGGGTCGGTGGCCGGGATTTCCTCCTTCGGCGAGCAGGCGTATGCCTACGGGCCGAGCAAGGCCGCGTTGCACCAACTGTCGAGGATTCTGGCGCGCGAACTGGTGAGCCAGCACATCAACGTCAACGTGATCGCCCCGGGGCGCTTTCCGAGCAAGATGACCCGGCACATTGGCAATGATGAACAGGCGCTGGCGCAGGATACGGCCCTGATTCCAATGAAGCGCTGGGGGCGCGAGGAAGAGATGGCGGCGCTGGCGATCAGTCTGGCGAGCACCGCCGGGGCCTACATGACCGGAAATATCATTCCGCTGGATGGCGGGTTCAGCCTTTAAAAGATCGCAGCCTGCGGCAGCTCCTACGCCGTACGAATTCCTCTGTAGGAGCTGCCGAAGGCTGCGATCTTTTGATCTTTACGGCATCATGCCCTACCTGATTCCGCCTCGATCCCAAACCATGACCTACAGCGTTTCCCCCATCGGCTTCGTGCGCTCCTGCTTCAAGGAGAAGTTCGCCATTCCGCGCCAGCCGCAACTGGCCCCGGCCGCCCGTGGGGTGCTTGAACTGGTGGCGCCGTTCGATCAAGGGGACGCGGTGCAGGGCCTGGAGCAGGTCAGCCACGTGTGGCTGCTGTTCCTGTTCCACCAGGCCCTGGAGGAAAAGCCTCGCCTGAAGGTTCGCCCTCCTCGCCTCGGCGGCAACAAGTCCATGGGCGTGTTCGCCACCCGTGCCACCCACCGCCCCAATGGCATCGGGCAGTCGGTGGTGAAACTGGACAAGGTCGAAGCCGGTCGGCTGTGGATCTCGGGCATCGATCTGCTGGACGGCACGCCGATTCTCGACATCAAACCCTACGTGCCCTACGCCGACATCATCGATACCGCCGCCAACAGCATCGCCAGCGCTGCGCCGCAACTGATTCCCGTGCAGTGGACGGACACAGCGCTGCAACAGGCCCAGGAGCATGCCCAGCGCCTTGCAGAGCCCTTGGTCGAGTTGATCGAGCAATGCCTGGCGCAAGATCCACGCCCGGCCTATCAGACGCCTGCACCCGAGCGGGAATACGGCGCGCAGTTCTGGGATGTCGATGTGCGTTGGCACTACCCGACACCGGAGCTGATCCGCGTCCTGGAAGTCATTCCTGCAATAAGCTGAACAACAGAAACAACTGTGGGAGCGAGCCTGTTCGCGAAGGGGTAACAGTCGACATTGACGTCGACTGACACACCGCTATCGCGAGCAGGCTCGCTCCCACAGGTAAAACAAAGTTGTTACTGGTGCTTACTTCTCGACGAATGCACGCTCGATCAGGTAATCACCCGGCTCGCGCATCCGCGGCGAAACCTTCAGGCCGAAGCTGTTGAGCACTTCGCTGGTCTCGTCGAGCATGCTCGGGCTGCCGCACAGCATGGCGCGGTCGTCCTGCGGGTTGATCGGTGGCAGACCGATGTCGCTGAACAGCTTGCCACTGCGCATCAGGTCGGTCAGGCGACCTTCGTTCTCGAACGGCTCGCGGGTCACGGTCGGGTAGTAGATCAACTTGTCACGCAGCGCATCGCCGAAGAATTCGTTCTGCGGCAGGTGCTCGGTGATGAACTCGCGGTATGCGACTTCGTTGACGTAACGCACGCCGTGGCACAGGATCACTTTTTCGAAACGCTCGTAGGTTTCCGGGTCCTGGATAACGCTCATGAACGGCGCCAGGCCGGTACCGGTGCTGAGCAGGTACAAATGTTTGCCAGGCTTCAAGTCATCCAGTACCAGCGTGCCGGTAGGCTTCTTGCTGATGATGATCTCGTCGCCTTCCTTCAGATGCTGCAACTGCGAAGTCAGCGGACCATCAGGCACCTTGATGCTGAAGAACTCGAGATGCTCTTCCCAGTTCGGGCTGGCAATCGAGTAAGCGCGCATAAGCGGGCGGCCGTTGGGCTGTTGCAGGCCGATCATCACGAACTGACCGTTCTCGAAGCGCAGGCCCGGATCACGGGTGCACTTGAAGCTGAACAGAGTGTCGTTCCAGTGGTGAACACTGAGGACACGCTCGTGGTTCATGTTGCTCATGTACGTGGGACTCCTGGAGATTTTGCCTGCGCCAGTGATATGCGCAATTGCATCGCATTCTAAAGGCAGAGACAATATCTGTTAAATGGATTATTAAGATAAGGGTTATCGGTTATATCGATATGCGATTTACTCTCCGTCAACTTCAAGTATTCGTCGCCGTCGCCCAGCAGGAAAGTGTGTCCCGTGCCGCGGGCCTGCTCAACCTCTCGCAATCGGCGGCGAGCACCTCGATCACCGAACTGGAGCGCCAGTGCAGCTGCCAGTTGTTCGACCGCGCCGGCAAACGGTTGAGCCTCAACGCCCTCGGAAAACAACTGTTGCCGCAAGCGGTGGCGCTGCTGGACCAGGCCAAGGAAATCGAAGACCTGCTCAATGGCAAGTCCGGTTTCGGCTCTCTGGCGGTGGGCGCGACCCTGACCATCGGCAATTACCTGGCCACATTGTTGATCGGCAGCTTCATGCAACGCCACCCGGAAAGCCAGGTGAAACTGCATGTGCAGAACACTGCCAATATCGTGCAACAAGTGGCCCACTATGAAATTGATCTGGGTCTAATCGAAGGCGACTGCAGTCACCCGGACATCGAAGTACAAAGCTGGGTCGAGGACGAACTGGTGGTGTTCTGCGCCCCCCAGCATCCGTTGGCCAAGCGTGGCACGGCCACCATGGACGAGTTGAGCCACGAAGCCTGGATCTTGCGCGAACAGGGCTCGGGCACGCGGTTGACCTTCGATCAAGCCATGCGCCATCACCGCACTTCGTTAAACATTCGCCTCGAGCTTGAGCACACCGAAGCGATCAAGCGCGCAGTGGAATCAGGTTTGGGGATTGGCTGCATTTCCAGGCTGGCTTTGCGCGACGCATTCCGCCGCGGCAGCCTGGTGCCTGTCGAGACGCCGGATCTGGATCTGGCGCGACAGTTTTATTTCATCTGGCATAAACAGAAGTATCAGACCTCGGCGATGCGCGAGTTCCTCGAACTGTGCCGCGCCTTCACCGCCGGGGTCCAGCGCAGCGACGAGATCGTGCTGCCGACGATCGCTTAAAGCAGAATCACCGCCCACACCAGGGCAATCATGCTCAACGCCACGAACTGGGCGGCACTGCCCATGTCCTTGGCATTCTTGGACAGCGGGTGCCGTTCAAGGGAAATGCGGTCGATGGCCGCTTCCACCGCCGAGTTGAGCAACTCGACGATCAACGCCAACAGGCATACCGCGATCAACAACGCCTGTTCGACCCGGCTGACATTCAGGAAGAACGACAAAGGGATCAGGATGACGTTGAGCAACACCAATTGCCGAAAGGCGGCTTCACCGGTGAAGGCTGCGCGCAGGCCGTCCAGCGAATAACCGGAAGCATTGAGAATACGTTTCAGGCCGGTCTGGCCTTTGAAAGGTGACATAGAGTGGGCAACTGGCAAAAAAGAAGTGGGAAAGCTAGTTCAACCAAAGTCAAAAAAGCGTGAATTTGCCAGCCTTTAATGGCTGGAAATTGACTCAAGTTGTTGCAAGAGCAGCGCGGCCTGAGTCCGGGTCCGTACATTCAGTTTACGGAAAATCGCGGTCACGTGCGCCTTGATAGTCGCCTCGGAAACGCTCAGCTCGTAGGCGATCTGCTTGTTCAGCAGGCCTTCGCAGACCATGGTCAACACGCGAAATTGTTGCGGGGTGAGGCTGGCAAGACCTTCGCTGGCCGCCTTGGCCTCATCCGAGACGCTGACCGCTTCAAATGCCTGCGGCGGCCAGAACACGTCGCCATCGAGAACGGCGCGCACGGCTTTCTGGATCACACTCAAGTCACTGGATTTGGGAATGAAGCCACTGGCGCCGAACTCGCGAGACTTGACCATGATGGTTGGCTCTTCCTGGGCCGAGACCATGACCACCGGAATCTGCGGGTACTGCCCGCGCAGCAGGACCAGCCCGGAAAAACCGTAGGCCCCCGGCATGTTCAGGTCCAGCAGTACCAGATCCCAGTCGGACTTTTCCGTCAGGCGCACTTCCAGTTCGGCGATGCTCGCCACTTCCACCAGACGCACGTCCGGGCCGAGGCCCAGGGTCAGCGCTTGATGCAAGGCACTACGAAAAAGTGGGTGGTCATCGGCAATCAGGATTTCGTATGTGGCCATTTTTCAAATGATCCTGTTTTTCATGGGACGCCCGATGCATTCGGACCTCGCCAAAGCAAGTCAAGACACAGCCACGCAGCTGCACTGACAAGGCACGCTCAACGCAAAAAACGGCGTCGAAAATTCCGGCAGCACCCTAATCGGCGCCAAGCATGCCCAGCGAAGCCGGGGTGGTCAAGCAGCATGGCCGGTACACTTTATTGCAGTATGCGCGACAATCAGTCCATCAATGGGGTGACCGACCGGACATAGGGCATCAACTCGGCGTGCGCCGGGGTCGAAACGTTCATGTCCAACTGGTGTTTGGCGTCGAGGTAATGCTGGCTGAACACATCGAAGTAGGCGTCCAGCGCCGATGCCGCGGCGATATCGCCTGCGAGGTCGAGGCACAGCGCCGCCACTTCCGCCGTGCACAGATGTTCGCTGCGGGTCGAGCGGCGCAACCGGTAGCGGGAGAGTTTCTCCGGCAGAAGGCTGAGGATCGGCAATCGATCGAAATAGGGGCTCTTGCGAAAGATCTTCCGCGCTTCGGTCCAGGTCGCATCCAACAGAATGAACAACGGGCGCTTCGTGCCATCGACGTCCACAGTGTTTGTCACGCGTTCAGGTTCGACGTACTCCCCCGGAAACACCAGGTAAGGCTGCCATTGCGGGTCGGACAACAGCGCCAGCAACTTCGGATCGGTCTCGGTACGGGACCAGATGAAGGCATGGTTGTCAGGCACCACGTCGGCGATCAGCCAACCGGTGTTGCTCGGTTTGAACACTTCCTTATTGGTCATGATCAGGCACACGCCGGAACGGGTAGCGACCTGCGGGCGCCATGCGCACAGGCAGTGGCTCTCGATCACCCGGCAGTCACGGCAGCGCGTCGCGCGCCAGCCGCGGGCCTGAATCGGCTTGATGCCCTCCTCCTCACGCTGATCGCGCAAGCGGGCTACGGCATTCAAGGCAAAGCGCGCGGGGGTATGACTCATGGAGGGCAACGCCCACACAGAAGGGAAATCGACACGAAAAACACTCGACAGGGTAAAAAGTGCCAGCAGTTTACCAGAGCGCCCGGCGCAAGCCTGTACCGTCCAGCCCGCCTCCCCTATAATTCGCCGCCACTGAACGCACAGTCACGTGACGGGTCCAACCCGCATCACTGAACCAGGAGAGTTTCATGCTGCGCCTTATCGTTCCTACCGCGGCCATTTTGCTGGCGTCATCCTTCAACGCCCAGGCTGCGTCCTTGAAAGACACGGAACTGAACAAAATGCTGCAAAACGTCGCCGCCCAGAGCAGCGTCGGCACTCCTCGAGCGATCAACGAAGACATTCTCGATCAAGGCTATACCGTTGACGGCAAACAGCTGATCAACCACCTGAGCGTGCAGAGCAGCCACGCCGACAAGATGCGTGCAGACCCGAAAGCCGTGTACTTCCAGTTGGGAGCTTCTGTCTGCCGAAACGAAGGGTTTCGCAAGCTGATGGCCAAGGGCGCGATCATGCGTTACGACTTCACCGAGGTGAAGACCAACCGCCCGGTCGGCTCCGCAAGCTTCCAGGAATCGGATTGCCTGCAACCGGCGAAGAAGAAAAAGTAATCACCTGGATTTGGCGCGCCGCTGTTCATCTTCGGCGCGCAGTTCCGCCAGCAGCGCCTGCAAGTAATGCGAACGGCGTTCGCCACCGCGCAAACGACGGCAGCACTCATCCTCGAGACTCAAATGATGGGTCTCGGCTGATGACTTCAGCAATCGATACAGTTGCGTATCGATCTCCAGAACGACTCTGGCCATGGTTTCCCGCCTCCCTGCACCTCACTCATGTTTGAGTGATAAATCCTTGAATCGCTTGTACCGTGCGCCTTGCCGTTGACGCAAAGTTGTTGTGTTGCACCTGTAACTTAGTAAATCAGAGTGCAGCACATGCGACGTGCGTTCAGACGAGCGGTGAAAGCACCTTGCAAATCGTCAATAAGCGGTTGCCAGGAAAGACTTTGTGGCGCAATGATCAAGGCAGCGCAAATAACTGTGAAGACCTGGATTTCAGGGTATCCACCTATACTTCTTCAAGGCTGGAAAGGGGCTGGCCGTTGCTTGTCGTGTAGTGCGAACGTTTTTTTCATTCAAGGGAAAACAGAGCCTGTTTGGATGATCCGATGCCTTTCGGGTCAAGTAGATCGCCCAGGCATGGGCCTGGGCAGACAGCGACACATGAAGTGTCGTGGCACCGACTTACATTGTCGGGCCGAGGGTTCTGTGCAGAAGGAGAAGTTGAATGCCTTACCAACCGAATGACCTCCTGAGCCGTCATTTTGAAGAAAGCGGCCACGACCTCATCAGCAAGGTCGAAGAACAACTCAAGCTGATTTCACCCAACAGCCCGAACATCCCGATCTACCGCGACATGATCCTGACCGTGCTGCGCATGGCCCAGGAAGACCACAACCGCTGGAATGCCAAAATCACCCTGCAAGCCCTGCGCGAACTGGAACAGGCTTTCCGCGTGCTCGAACAATTCAAGGGGCGACGCAAGGTCACTGTTTTCGGCTCGGCCCGCACGCCCATGGAACATCCGCTCTATAGCATGGCCCGAGAGCTCGGTGCTGCGCTGGTGCGCTCGGACATGATGGTCATTACCGGTGCCGGTGGCGGCATCATGGCCGCCGCCCATGAGGGCGCCGGCCTGACACACAGCCTGGGCTTCAACATCACCCTGCCCTTCGAGCAGCATGCCAACCCCACTGTCGACGGCACGACCAACCTGCTGCCTTTCCACTTCTTTTTCACCCGCAAGCTGTTCTTCGTCAAGGAAGCTGACGCCCTGGTGCTGTGCCCTGGTGGCTTCGGTACGCTGGATGAGGCGCTGGAAGTGCTGACGTTGATCCAGACCGGCAAGAGCCCATTGGTGCCCGTGGTACTGCTCGACGCGCCGGGCGGCAAATTCTGGCAAGGCGCACTGGACTTCATCCACCAGCAACTGGAGGCAAACCACTACATCCTGCCCACTGACATGAAGCTGGTGAAACTGGTCTACAACGTCGATGAAGCGGTAGAGCACATCAACCAGTTCTACAGCAACTTCCACTCCAGTCGCTGGCTAAAGCATCAGTTCCTGATTCGCATGAATCACACACTCAGCGACCACGCGCTCGAACACATGCAGCAGGCTTTCGCCGACCTGTGCCTGAGCGATCATTTCCATCAACACGTTTACAGTAGTGAGGAACATGACGAAGCCGAGTTCAGCCATCTGGTGCGGCTGGTCTTCAACTTCAACGCCCGCAATCATGGCCGCCTGCGCGAGCTTGTGGACTACATCAACCTGCCGGAAAACTGGGCACAATCAAAACCCCAGGTACAACAACGCACCCGGGAGCCGTCAAAGGTTTCGTGAGGCATAAAAAAAACGGCCCGCTATCGAGATAGCGGGCCGTTTCAGTTCAATCGTCCATCCCTCGACCGCTGAACAGGCGATTGATCATTTCCATGGAGTATCCACGGTACGCCAGGAACCTGCCTTGCTTGGCTCGCTCCCGGGCGTCTGCCGGCAATTGCCCTGAGAACTTGCGTCGCCAGGTATCGATCAATTGCTCCTGCCAGTCGATACCGCTCTCACGCAGGGCGAGTTCAATATCGGTGCGCTGCAGGCCACGTTGGCCCAACTCTTCACGAATGCGTAAAGGGCCATAACCGGAACGGGCGCGGTAGGAAACGAAACTTTCGAGGTAACGGGTTTCGGACAACAACCCCTCTTCCGTCAACCGGTCGAGTGCTGTTTCGATCATCTCAGGGAGGGCGCCGCGCTGACGCAGCTTACGCGTCAGCTCGACACGACCGTGCTCGCGCCGTGCGAGCAGGTCCATTGCGGTTCGCCGCACCGCGACGAGTGTATCGAGTACGGCGGTCATCGCTTCGATCAGATATCAGCGTCAGCCAGGTCGTCTTCGGTCTCTTTGACCGCAGAAGCTTTGGCGTCTGCTACCGACGAAGGGGACAGCAGCTTGTCACGTAGTTGCTTCTCCAGCTTTGCCGCGACTTCCGGGTTATCCGCCAGGAACTTGGCCGAGTTGGCCTTGCCCTGACCGATCTTGGTGCCTTCATAGGCATACCAGGCACCGGACTTCTCGACGAAACCGTGCAGAACACCCAGGTCGATCATCTCGCCGTTGAGGTAGATGCCCTTGCCGTAAAGAATCTGGAACTCGGCCTGACGGAACGGCGAAGCCACTTTGTTCTTCACAACCTTGACGCGGGTTTCGCTACCGACGACCTCATCACCTTCCTTCACCGCGCCGGTACGACGGATGTCCAGACGAACCGATGCGTAGAACTTCAGTGCGTTACCACCGGTGGTGGTTTCCGGGCTACCGAACATCACGCCGATTTTCATACGGATCTGGTTGATGAAAATCACCAGGCAATTGGCGTTCTTGATGTTACCGGTGATTTTACGCAGCGCCTGGGACATCAGACGGGCTTGCAGGCCCACGTGCATGTCACCCATTTCGCCTTCGATTTCAGCCTTTGGCACCAGGGCAGCCACGGAGTCGACGATGATCACGTCAACCGCGTTGGAACGCACCAGCATGTCGGTGATTTCCAGGGCCTGCTCGCCGGTGTCCGGCTGGGAAACCAGCAGGTCGTCGACGTTGACGCCCAGCTTGCCGGCGTACTCAGGGTCGAGGGCGTGTTCGGCGTCGACGAATGCGCAGGTCGCGCCGGCTTTTTGAGCCTGGGCGATCACGGACAAGGTCAGCGTGGTTTTACCGGAAGATTCAGGACCGTAGATTTCAACAATGCGGCCTTTTGGCAGGCCGCCGATGCCGAGAGCGATGTCCAGACCCAGAGAGCCAGTGGAGATGGCCGGGATCGCCTGACGGTCCTGATCGCCCATACGCATTACGGCACCCTTGCCGAATTGACGTTCGATCTGACCCAGGGCCGCAGCCAAGGCTTTCTTCTTGTTGTCGTCCATTAAAGTCCTCACGTAATCAATAAGGCCTGACGGCCAACACCTGTATAAGTAGCCAGTATTATTCCACAGCGATTCCGGATCGCCTACCCCTGATTTGAGATTTCTGCCGCGGCATACCGCAGCAGCCCCTCTAGCGCGGCCTTCACCGTTTGTCGGCGGACGTCGTCACGATTACCCGGGAAGTGCTGCCGTTCACAGAACACCTGGTCTCCGACGCCCCAGGCCAGCCACACCGTGCCAACCGGCTTGTTCGCCGTTCCACCATCGGGACCGGCGATGCCACTGACCGCCACGGAGAAATACGCGCTGTTTTTTTTCTGCGCCCCCCGGACCATGGCCTCGACCACCTCGCGACTGACCGCGCCCACGGTGGTGAACAACTCTACCGGGACATCCAGTTGCAGGGTTTTCTGCCGGTTGGAGTAGGTGACATAACCGGCCTCGAACCAGGCCGAACTCCCGGGGATACGGGTGATTGCCTCGGCGATGCCGCCGCCGGTGCAGGACTCCGCCGTGGTGACGTGGGCATTGAGAACCTGCAGGCGTCTGCCGAGTTCGGCGGCGAGCTGGGTGATTTCGTTCACGGTCATCTCCTGATCGGGCGGGATGAGGTTAACCGTACACGAGCAGACCGCACTTGCAAGCGACAGGACCGATCAAAATGTAAAGAACCAGAGGCTCTGGAAAAGGCCTGTCGGGGAATCAATCTTCGACGTCACCGGACGGAAGATGTCCGATCCCCATACGCTTGGCCATCCAGCGCTCATACAACCCTAGAACCACGTCTGTACCGGCCATCGCCGCTAAACAACCACCCGCACAGGCAGCCCAGATGGAAACATTGGCGGCATGCAGCAGCATGATGACCGAGGCGCCGCAGATCATGCTGGAGCCAGACCGCAGGCCCAGGCGTCGGACAAGGGGCCAGCCACGAACGCCCTCTTTATCGGCACGCCACATTTCACCGGTAACGCCACCAAGTATTGGCAGACTGATGAGCAGCCACAGAGGCATGTCCAGCAATGCATATTGCTCAACGGTCATTTCATGCCTCCTTGAGTGAACGGTCACTCCGCGTTCTTGAATAGACAGGCAAGCAGATTATGCATTGATGCATAATCAGTCAATGCATTAACGCATTGAAAAATGATCCGATGTTTTCAGCACGCGAAAAAAAACCGCTCGGGAAGCGGTTTTTATTTGAGCGCAAGGGCGTTAGCGAGCGTACATGCCCCACCAGAAGACATGGCCGAGGATAACAATCGGCTCCTCCTGGACTTCCTGAAAGGTGTAGTCCTCGTCCGGATGCTCGTCACGATTGAAGCTGCGCAAGCGAATACCGGTCGGCAGGCGATACAGCTGCTTCACCCGCAATTGGCCGTTGTGATTGATTGCATAAAGGTCGCCGTCAACGATATCGCCAATGCCGCACTTGCCGGCATTGACCCCGACCGTGGCGCCGTCGCGCAGTACCGGCAACATGCTGTTGCCCCGCACTGTCACGCATTTGGCCTGGTCGAACTGCACACCGTTATGGCGCAGGCTTCGCTTGCCAAAGCGCAGGCTAGAGCGCTCGCTTTCTTCGATGACGAATCTTCCTGATCCCGCGGCCAATTCAACCTCGCGAAGAAAGGGGACCGACACCTCGTCGTCATCGACAGGGGTATCGTCATCCCACAGACTTATATCCTTGAGTTCCGAATGCACTGGAGCGCGCCCGGCATTAGCGGCAAACGAGACGTCCGCGCGGCCACGCAACTGGTCGGTGCTCAAGGAGAAATACTCGGCGATCTTCGAAATATGTTTATCCGAAGGATCGACGATCTTCCCGCTGAGAATGCGCGAGAGCGTGGATTGAGGCACGCCGGTGCGACGGTGGAGCTCCGTGGGGGAGATCCCGTGCTGATCGAGCAATGCTCTTAATACGGTAGACACGTTGCGTTTTTGCATATCTCGCATAGTGCTTGCTCTTCTCGATGAAGACAATGCCGATTTGCATAATCGATACATATCACGTTTTTTGCATCGTAAAAGATGTCACCCGGCCGTGGCGCCTGCGTCGGGCAGACCGCCCATGGTAACCTTGCGCCCATCGCGGAAAAGCCCGGCCATTGCCCCGCTTTTGCCCCACCTCTTTCAACGAGCTTCCTGACAATCCGATGAATAAAGCCGTCTCCGACCTGTCCTCCCACACCCCCATGATGCAGCAGTACTGGCGCCTGAAAAACCAGCACCCGGACCAGCTGATGTTCTACCGCATGGGCGACTTCTACGAGATCTTCTATGAAGACGCGAAGAAAGCCGCCAAGTTGCTGGACATCACCCTGACCGCCCGTGGACAGTCGGCTGGCCAGGCGATTCCGATGTGCGGGATTCCTTACCACGCCGCCGAGGGTTACCTGGCAAAACTGGTGAAGCTTGGCGAATCGGTGGTGATCTGCGAGCAGGTCGGCGACCCGGCCACCAGCAAAGGGCCGGTGGAGCGGCAGGTCGTGCGCATCATCACACCGGGGACGGTGAGTGACGAGGCGCTGCTCGACGAGCGTCGGGACAACCTGATCGCTGCAGTCCTGGGCGATGAGCGCCTGTTCGGCCTGGCGGTGCTGGACATCACCAGCGGTAACTTCAGCGTGCTGGAAATCAAGGGCTGGGAAAACCTGCTGGCGGAACTGGAGCGGGTCAACCCGGTGGAGCTGCTGATCCCGGATGACTGGCCCAAGGACTTGCCGGCGGAAAAACGTCGCGGTGTGCGTCGCCGCGCGCCGTGGGATTTCGAACGCGACTCGGCGCTCAAAAGCCTGTGCCAGCAATTCTCGACTCAGGATCTCAAGGGCTTCGGCTGCGAAAACCTGACCCTGGCCATCGGCGCCGCCGGTTGCCTGCTGGCCTACGCCAAGGAAACCCAACGCACCGCCCTGCCCCATTTGCGCAGCCTGCGTCATGAGCGCCTGGACGACACCGTGGTGCTCGATGGCGCCAGCCGTCGCAACCTGGAGCTCGACACCAACCTGGCCGGCGGCCGCGACAACACCCTGCAATCGGTGGTGGACCGCTGCCAGACCGCCATGGGCAGTCGCCTGCTGACCCGCTGGCTGAATCGCCCGTTGCGCGACTTGACGGTGCTGTTGGCGCGTCAGAGCTCGATCACTTGCCTGCTCGACAGTTACCGCTTCGAAAGGCTGCAACCGCAGCTCAAGGAAATCGGTGACATCGAGCGGATTCTTGCGCGGATCGGCCTGCGCAATGCCCGCCCCCGCGACCTCGCCCGCTTGCGTGACGCCCTCGGCGCCCTGCCAGAACTGCAAGTGGCAATGACGGAGCTCGAAGCCCCGCACCTCCAGCAACTCGCCACCATCACCAGCACCTACCCGGAACTGGCGGCACTGCTGGAAAAAGCCATCATCGACAACCCGCCCGCCGTCATTCGTGATGGCGGCGTGTTGAAAACCGGCTACGACAGCGAACTCGACGATTTGCAGTCGCTGAGCGAAAACGCCGGGCAATTCCTGATCGACCTCGAGGCACGGGAAAAGGCTCGCACCGGCCTGTCGCACCTGAAGGTCGGCTATAACCGCATCCACGGTTACTTCATCGAGCTGCCAAGCAAGCAGGCGGAATCGGCACCGGCCGACTACATTCGCCGCCAGACGCTCAAAGGCGCCGAGCGTTTCATTACGCCGGAACTCAAGGCGTTCGAAGACAAGGCACTATCAGCCAAGAGCCGCGCCCTGGCCCGCGAGAAGATGCTCTACGAAGCGTTGCTCGAAGACCTGATCAGCCAGCTGCCACCGTTGCAGGACACCGCCGGCGCCCTGGCCGAGCTGGATGTCTTGAGCAACCTGGCCGAACGAGCACTGAACCTCGACCTGAACTGCCCGCGCTTCGTCAGCGAGCCGTGCATGCGCATCACCCAGGGTCGTCACCCGGTGGTCGAACAAGTGCTGACCACGCCATTCGTGGCCAACGATCTGAGCCTGGACGACAACACCCGCATGCTGGTGATCACCGGTCCGAACATGGGCGGTAAATCCACCTACATGCGCCAGACCGCCTTGATCGTGCTCCTGGCGCACATCGGCAGCTTCGTGCCGGCAGCCAGTTGCGAATTGTCGCTGGTCGACCGCATCTTCACCCGGATCGGTTCCAGCGATGACCTGGCCGGCGGGCGTTCGACCTTCATGGTGGAAATGAGCGAAACCGCGAACATCCTGCACAACGCCACCGAGCGCAGCCTGGTGCTGATGGACGAAGTCGGACGCGGCACCAGCACCTTCGACGGTCTGTCCCTGGCATGGGCGGCGGCCGAGCGCCTGGCGCACCTGCGTGCCTACACGCTGTTCGCCACCCACTACTTTGAACTGACCGTCCTGCCGGAAGCCCAGCCGCTGGTGGCCAACGTGCACCTCAATGCCACCGAGCACAACGAACGCATCGTGTTCCTGCACCACGTGCTGCCCGGGCCGGCCAGCCAGAGTTATGGCCTGGCCGTTGCGCAACTGGCAGGCGTACCGAGCGAGGTCATCACCCGTGCTCGCGAGCATTTGAGCCGCCTGGAAGACACCGCCCTGCCCCATGAAACACCGGCACCGGCCAAGGGCAAACCAGCGGCTCCGCAGCAAAGCGATCTGTTTGCCAGCCTGCCGCACCCGGTGCTGGATGACCTGGCCAAGCTCGACCTGGACAACATGACGCCACGTCGTGCTCTCGAAATGCTCTATACACTAAAGACACGGATCTAACGCAGCGGCTTGCAAGCTGTTAGAATCTCGCGCGGTTTGGGATGCTGCTGGCTAATAGCCTGGCCAGCAGACTATCGCTCCCGAACCTGGCGACCCCTACGAGAAGGGGCGCAGCAAGCCGCGCCTGAGGAGAAAATTAGAAATGACCTTCGTCGTCACCGACAACTGCATCAAGTGCAAGTACACCGACTGCGTAGAAGTCTGTCCGGTGGACTGCTTTTACGAAGGCCCGAATTTCCTGGTGATTCACCCGGATGAGTGCATCGATTGCGCGCTGTGCGAACCTGAATGCCCTGCCGTGGCTATCTTCTCCGAAGATGAGGTTCCGGCCGGCATGGAAAACTTCATCGAGCTGAACGCTGAGTTGGCCGATATCTGGCCGAACATCACCGAGAAGAAAGAGTCGATGCCTGATGCTGAAGAGTGGGACGGCAAGCCAGGCAAGATCGCAGACCTCGAACGCTGATTACCCCCGCGTTCGCGAAAAAGGCCCCACAAGGGCCTTTTTGCTTTTCTGCAGGCAAAAAAAAGGGGCGGTTTGACCCGCCCACATTTTTTCCCTATTCCCTGTGTTCCTTTTCATCGTCCTGATGAATCGCGTCCTGCGATATCCATATCCCTCATCCTTGAAGGCCGTGTCTGTCCGTCGACACAACCTCAATACTAGAGTGTTCCCCTGCGGGATCAATGGCCCCTTGGCGCGAATCCCAACTGTCACACGTCATTAATAATAAAAAATAGTTATATAAATCAAAAAGATGAACACACAAAACGTTCAACATGGACGATTGCCAGGGTGTAAAAATAACGAACACTTACGCAAGTGTAAGCCTGGGCTTACAGCACGAAACCAAAATTCCGAGAGGATTCGGTCTTCTGCTCAGGCAATAAAAACCCCCGAACCAGTCGGGGGTTTCATTGCCTGAGCAGTGAGTGCCTTATTGGAACAGCGACTCGCTCGACAGACCATTTTTTTCCAGGATCTCGCGTAGCCGCTTCAAGCCTTCCACCTGAATCTGTCTGACCCGCTCGCGGGTCAGGCCGATTTCCAGGCCTACGTCTTCAAGGGTGCTGCTTTCATGACCGCGCAGGCCAAAGCGGCGTATGACCACTTCGCGTTGCTTGTCGGTCAGTTCCGAGAGCCATTGATCGATGCTCTGGGACAGGTCATCGTCCTGCAACAGTTCGCATGGATCGGTTGGACGGTCGTCAGTCAGGGTATCGAGCAGGGTTTTATCCGAATCCGGACCCAGCGAGACGTCGACCGAAGAAACCCGTTCGTTAAGGCCGAGCATGCGCTTGACCTCTCCCACCGGTTTTTCCAGCAGGTTGGCGATTTCTTCGGGTGAGGGTTCATGGTCGAGTTTTTGCGTCAGCTCCCGCGCGGCCCGCAGGTACACATTCAGCTCCTTGACCACATGGATCGGCAGCCGGATGGTCCGGGTCTGATTCATGATTGCGCGTTCGATGGTCTGGCGAATCCACCAGGTCGCGTAGGTCGAGAAGCGGAAACCGCGTTCCGGATCGAACTTCTCCACCGCCCGGATCAAGCCGAGGTTGCCCTCTTCGATCAGGTCCAGCAGCGACAGCCCACGATTGACGTAACGCCGGGCGATTTTCACCACCAGCCGCAGGTTACTTTCAATCATGCGTTTGCGCCCGGCCGGATCGCCACTTTGCGACAGGCGCGCAAAATGAACTTCTTCTTCGGGTGATAGCAGGGGAGAGAAACCAATTTCATTGAGATACAGCTGCGTGGCATCAAGTGCCCGCGTGTAGTCAATGTACTTGTGTTGTTTCAAGGATGCGGAGTGTTTGGATTTGGCACGAACGGAAGGTGGAGCCGCCCCTTCATCATTCGACATCGAATCCGTATCGATGCTGCTCTCCATCAGGAGAACCTCATCGTCGATGTCAAACTCCGGCACTTCTTTACTGAGAGCCATTGTTATAGTCCTTTGGTGAGTTCGACCTCAAGCTCAAGCGGCGCCTTTATCCCTGGCAACGCTGGAGCCTGTCCCCTCTACGCGACGGAACAGGCTGGTAAGCGATCAACGACGTGGCAGGAATTGCAGCGGATCTACAGGTTTACCTTGGCGGCGAATCTCAAAATGCAGTTTCACCCGGTCTGTACCCGTTGACCCCATTTCGGCAATTGTCTGTCCGACCTTGACCTGCTGCCCCTCCCGAACCAACAACCTGCGGTTATGTCCGTAGGCACTGACGTAGGTTTCACTGTGTTTGATGATTACTAATTCGCCGTAGCCCCTTAAGCCACTCCCGGCGTATACCACCGTCCCATCAGACGCAGCTAAAACAGGCTGTCCCAAATCTCCGGCGATATCAATTCCTTTATTCAAACTACCGTTTGAAGAGAATTTTCCAATCAGAATGCCATTAGATGGCCATCCCCAGCCGGTCGGGGCTGGCCCGGGAGGGGGCAACGGAGCGGGTGCAGGCTTGCTCGCGACGGACGGTACAACCGTCGTGGTGCTGGTGGTCGTACCGTTTGCCGAACGACGGATGACCGTGGTTTTACTCGACGACGAAGGTGTTGAGCTGGACGAACTGACCACCGCCGTCGACGTTGAATCGGTACGACCATCAAAGCGAATCGTCTGACCCGGGCGGATGGTGTAAGGCGCGGGAATGTTGTTGCGTGCCGCCAGGGCCTTGTAGTCCCAGCCGTAACGGAAGGCAATGGAAAACAGGGTGTCCTTGGGCCGAACCACGTATTGTCCGGTGGTCACGGCCGGACGCTGGGTTGCGGCGTTGTTGCGGTCGACGACACGAACATCGCTGGACTTGTTGCTGGAACAACCGACCAGCAACGTGTTCAAGACAAGGCCAGTCACCAGGCGCTGAAAGCTCGTTTTACTCATACGCTGCGCAATGACTGTGAGACTCACCCGCCGCTCCCTCTGTGGTGGCTGAAAATGTGAAATACCGGAGTCCGGTAATGAACTGTCGCAAGTATAACGGGCCGTGCCCGCTTTACCTTTAATGTGGCGAATCGGTGTCGCGCACACGTTTGCTGCCTGACGATGAATCCCGTTTAACACAACGATGCCGCTGTAAGACAAAGGCAATCGAAGAGAATTCAGCGTGCCGAAACAAATGCTCAGGCCAGTGGCCCATTGAGCAATGGCACGAAGCGCACAGCCCCCAGGACATGCCTGGAAAAACCTTGTTCCTCGCGGATGATCAGCATCAATTGCTGGACTTCGCCGGCCCCGACCGGGATCACCATCCGGCCTCCCGGTGCCAACTGGTCAAGCAGTGCCTGGGGCACATCGGTCGCCACTGCGGTGACGATAATCCCGTTGTACGGTGCCAGTGCCGGCCAGCCCTCCCAGCCATCGCCCCAGCGGAACACCACGTTGCGCAGGTTCAGTTCGACCAGACGTTCCTTTGCCCGATCCTGCAGAACCTTGATACGCTCGACCGAGAACACACGCTCGACCAGTTGCGACAGCACCGCCGTCTGATAACCCGACCCGGTACCGATCTCCAGCACCTTGTCGAGGGGACCGGCCTCCAGCAGCAGCTCGCTCATGCGCGCCACCATATAAGGCTGGGAGATGGTCTGGTTGTTGCCAATCGGCAGCGCGGTGTCTTCATAGGCACGGTGCGCCAGCGCTTCGTCGACGAACAGATGGCGCGGGGTCCGGCGAATGACCTCCAGCACCCTGGCGTTGGAGATGCCTTCTTCGTACAGGCGCTGGATCAGCCGCTCCCGGGTTCGCTGGGAGGTCATGCCGATGCCGCGGCGCAGCATATCGTCTTGTTCGCGACCCATCAGCGCAACCCCTCCAGCCAGCCGTCCAGACTTCTGAAGGCATCATTGAAGGTGCGATCCAGTTGCAGCGGCGTGATCGAAACATAACCCTGCATCACTGCATGGAAATCGGTACCCGGGCCGCCATCTTCGGCATCCCCGGCCGCGGCGATCCAATAACCGGACTTGCCCCGCGGATCCACCACTTTCATCGGTGCCGCGGCTCGGGCGCGATGGCCCAGGCGAGTCAGCTGGATACCGCGGATACGGTCCAGCGGCAAATTGGGAATGTTCACGTTCAGTACCGTACGCGGTGGCAGATCCAGATCAGCATGGGCTTCAACCAGTTTGCGCGCGAAATGGGCAGCCGTGGGAAGGTTATCTACCTGGCGTGAGACCAGCGAAAAGGCAAAGGAAGGGTGTTTCAGGAAACGCCCCTCAAGGGCCGCCGCCACTGTACCGGAATACAGGACATCGTCCCCCAGGTTCGCGCCCAGGTTGATACCGGAAACCACCATGTCCGCTTCGCGCTCCAGCAGGCCGTTGAGGCCCAGGTGCACACAATCGGTTGGCGTGCCATTGAGGCTGATAAAGCCGTTGGCCAGGATTTGCGGGTGCAACGGACGGTCGAGCGTCAGCGAACTGCTGGCGCCGCTCTTGTCCTGGTCCGGGGCGATAACCACGCACTCGGTGTAATCCGCCAGCGCAGCATAAAGCGCGGCGAGACCGGGTGCTGTTACCCCATCGTCGTTAGAAATCAGAATACGCATGGGCTGTCCGTCTGCCCCACCGGCACCAGATCAACAAGCTCGCGCACCAATACGGTGGCGAAGCATCCGGCCGGCAGGACGAATTCCAGTTGCAGAATGTCCAGCGAGGGATAATGCCACGTCAACCCGCCAATGGGCAGCCGCAGGATGCGACGTTCGTGGCTCATTCCGGCGTTGATCAACCAGTCACGCAAATCCGCTTCGCGTGCGGCGATGGCCTGCTCCAGTTCATGGACAACGCCCGTGGCCGGCGAGTCACCTTCGCCCCACTGCGGACCGGTCGGATGCAGATCGAGAATCGCCAGGCGCGGGTCGCTGCACTCGGCTTCGCCTGCCGGGAAAAAGCTGCGGCTGTCGGTGAACGCCAGCAGATCGCCCACCTGGGCACGCTGCCAGGTGCCATCGGCAACTCGTGCGGCCAGCACCTGATTGAACAGAAAACTGCGCGCCGTGGAGAGCAGACGCGAGCGCACGTTGCGCTGCTCCGGCAAGGCCTTGCGCGCGGCCCAGGCGCGAGCATCGATGACGTTGCCGCCGTCATGACCGAAACGCTGGGCGCCGAAATAATTGGGGATGCCTTGTTTGGCGATCAATTGCAGACGCTCTTCAAGCGCGACCTTGTCGCCGGAAAATTGCGTCAGGCGCAACGTAAAACCATTGGCCGAGTGGGCACCGCGTTGCAGTTTGCGCTTGTGGCGGGCGGTCTTGAGGATCTTCAGCGTATCGTTTTCTGCCGCTGACAGATCAGGGTCGGCCTTGCCTGGCAGTTGCACGCTGAACCACTGGCGAGTCAACGCCTGACGGTCCTTGAGCCCGGCATAACTGACGGTGCGCAATGGCACGCCGGCAGCCTTGGCAATCCGTCGCGCCGCTTCTTCAGTATTGAGGCCGCGCTTTTCCACCCAGATCCACAGGTGTTCGCCTTCGCCGCTGAGGGGAATGTCGAGGACTTCGTCGACCTGGAAATCTTCCGCGATCGCTTTCAGGACCGCCGTGCCGAGGGCCTCACCGTAAGCCCGCGGGCCGAGCAATTGCAGTTCGTTCATGCGCGCAGCAACAAGGCAACGGAGTGCACGGCAATGCCTTCTTCGCGACCGACAAAGCCGAGCTTTTCGGTGGTGGTAGCTTTCACGTTCACTTGATCCAACTCTACTTGAAGATCCGCGGCAATCAGCGCGCGCATCGATTCGATATGCGGGGCCATTTTCGGCGCCTGGGCGACGATGGTGTTATCGACGTTACCGACTTTCCAGCCTTTGGCATGAACCAGTGCGACGACGTGACGCAACAGCGCACGGCTGTCGGCACCCTTGAATTTCGGGTCGGTATCCGGGAAATGCTTGCCGATGTCGCCCAGTGCCGCGGCGCCAAGCAAGGCATCGCTCAAGGCGTGCAGGAGGACGTCACCGTCAGAGTGAGCGAGCAGTCCGAAGCTGTGTGCAATGCGCACGCCGCCCAGAGTGATGAAATCGCCTTCAGCGAAACGGTGCACATCATAGCCGTGGCCAATACGCATAAAAAAACGCCCCGATTTTTGTCAGGGCGTGATTCTACCTGCATTAGCCAACCAGAGCATGCGCGTGATGCCGCAAGTGCTCATCGATGAAACTGGCAATGAAGAAATAGCTGTGGTCGTAGCCCGGTTGCAGACGCAACGTCAATGGGTGACCCGCCTGTTTGGCCGCCTGCTGCAAGGCTTCCGGCTTGAGCTGGTTGGCGAGGAAATCGTCGCGATCACCCTGGTCGACCAACAGCGGCAGCTTTTCATCGACCTCGGCAATCAACGCGCAGGCATCCCATTCGCGCCATTTCGAACGGTCCTCTCCCAGAAAGCGGGAGAAGGCCTTCTGCCCCCACGGGCAATCCATCGGATTGTTGATCGGCGAGAACGCCGACACCGACTGATAACGCCCCGGATTGCGCAAGGCACAGACCAGCGCACCGTGGCCGCCCATGGAATGTCCGCTGATACCGCGCTTGTCCGACGCAGGGAAATGGGCTTCGACCAATGTCGGCAATTCCTGCACGACATAGTCATGCATCCGATAATGCCGCGACCACGGTTCCTGGGTGGCATTCAGGTAAAAACCGGCGCCGAGGCCAAAGTCCCAGGCGCCATCCGGATCGCCCGGCACTTCAGGACCGCGAGGGCTGGTATCCGGTGCGACGATGATCAGCCCCAGCTCGGCGGCCATGCGCATGGCGCCGGCCTTTTGCATGAAGTTCTCATCGGTACAGGTCAGGCCGGACAACCAGTACAGCACCGGCAGCTTGCCGCCCTGCTCCGCCTGCGGCGGCAGGTACACGGCAAACACCATGTCGCAGCCGAGCACTTCCGAGCGATGGCGATAGCGCTTGTGCCAGCCGCCGAAGCTTTTCTGGCAGGAGATGTTTTCCAGGCTCATGGCGGACCTCAGAAATGGATGACGGAGCGGATGCTTTTTCCTTCGTGCATCAGGTCAAACGCCTTGTTGATATCTTCCAGGCCCATGGTGTGGGTGATGAAGGTATCCAGCGGAATCTCACCGGTCTCGGCCATCTCCACATAGCTTGGCAACTCGGTACGGCCGCGCACACCGCCGAACGCCGAACCCCGCCAGACGCGACCGGTGACCAACTGGAACGGACGGGTCGAGATTTCCTGGCCGGCACCGGCAACGCCGATGATGACCGACTCGCCCCAGCCCTTGTGGCAGCACTCCAGTGCCGCGCGCATCAGCTGCACATTGCCGATGCACTCGAAGGAAAAATCGACCCCGCCATCAGTCATGTCGACGATGACTTCCTGGATCGGACGATCGAAGTCTTTCGGGTTCACGCAGTCGGTTGCGCCCAGCTGTTTGGCGATCTCGAATTTGGCCGGGTTTATGTCGATGGCGATGATGCGGGCAGCCTTGGCTTTTACGGCGCCGATGACAGCCGACAGACCGATGCCGCCGAGGCCGAAAATGGCCACGGTATCACCCGGTTTCACCTTGGCGGTGTTGAGCACTGCACCAATGCCGGTGGTGACGCCGCAGCCCAGCAGGCAGACTTTTTCCAGCGGTGCTTGCTTGGCAATTTTCGCCACGGAAATTTCCGGCAGCACGGTGTACTCCGAAAAAGTGGAAGTGCCCATGTAATGGAAAATCGGCTGGCCCTTGTAGGAAAAACGCGAAGTGCCGTCCGGCATCAGGCCTTTGCCCTGGGTCGCGCGAATCGCCTGGCAGAGGTTGGTTTTACCCGACAGGCAGAATTTGCACTGACGGCATTCCGGGGTGTACAGCGGGATCACATGATCGCCGACCGCAACGGAGGTCACGCCCTCGCCAATCGCCTCCACGATCGCACCACCTTCGTGGCCGAGAATTGACGGAAAAATGCCTTCCGGATCTGCGCCTGACAATGTGTAGGCATCGGTATGGCAAACACCGGAGGCCACCACGCGCAGCAAGACTTCGCCGGCCTTGGGCATGGCGACATCGACTTCAACGATTTCAAGGGGCTTCTTGGCCTCGAAGGCAACGGCGGCGCGCGACTTGATCATGATGACTCTCCAGTGAATAAAAACGAGACAGGGAGTGTAATACATGGCTCAACGATGAATAATCGATGTAAATGCAAAATATTATTGCTGTACAGGGATAATCTTCGATGTCCGAAAATCGCTGGGAAGGGATCGACGAGTTTGTCGCCGTTGCCGAATGCAGCCAGTTCACCGCTGCGGCGCAGCGCCTGGGGGTTTCCTCCTCCCACGTCAGTCGACAAATCGTACGCCTTGAAGAACGCCTGCAAACCCGTCTGCTCTACCGCAGTACCCGTCGGGTCACGCTGACCGAAGCCGGGCAAACCTTCCTGCAACATTGCCAGCGTTTACAGGACGGCCGCGAAGAGGCGTTGCGCGCGGTCGGTGACCTGACCAGCGAACCCAAGGGCATGCTGCGCATGACCTGCGCCGTGGCTTACGGCGAGCGTTTCATCGTGCCGCTGGTGACCCGCTTCATGGGACTGTATCCGCAACTGCGTATCGACATCGAACTGACCAATCGCCAGCTTGACCTGGTGCACGAAGGCCTCGACCTGGCGATTCGCCTCGGGCGCTTACAGGATTCACGGCTGGTCGCCACCCGCCTCGCACCGCGTCGCATGTTTCTCTGTGCATCGCCCTCCTACCTTGAGCGCTACGGTCGCCCGCACAGCCTGTCGGAACTGAGCCGCCACAACTGCCTAATCGGCAGTTCGGACCTGTGGCAACTGGAACAGAACGGACGGGAATTTTCGCAAAGGGTCCAGGGAAACTGGCGTTGCAACAGTGGGCAAGCGGTACTGGATGCCGCACTGCAAGGCGTAGGGCTTTGTCAGTTGCCGGACTATTACGTGCTGGAGCATTTGAATAGCGGCGCGTTGATTTCATTGCTGGAAGCACATCAACCACCGAATACGGCGGTTTGGGCGCTGTATCCGCAGCAGCGGCATTTGTCGCCGAAAGTGCGCAAGTTGGTGGACTTTTTGAAGGAGGGGTTGGCTCAAAGGCCGGAGTACAGGATTTAAGATCAAAAGATCGCAGCCTGCGGCAGCTCCTACAGGACTTCAGGTGATACGTAATCGATCTTTGTAGGAACTGCCGCAGGCTGCGATCTACTAGCGACGATTAGCCCAACGCTGTCTCAACCATTCAAGATCCTCAGGACGCGTAACCTTGAGGTTATCGGACCGCCCTTCGATCAGCCGCGGTGCCAAACCTGCCCACTCCATCGCCGAGGCTTCGTCGGTAATAACGGCATCGGCCACCAGACTGTCAGCCAGTGCGCGATGCAACGCCCCAAGGCGAAACATCTGCGGCGTGTAGGCCTGCCAGATCACACTGCGGTCCACGGTTTCGACCACACGACCGTGTTTGTCGACCCGCTTGAGCGTATCCCGCGCCGGAACCGCCAGCAGTCCGCCGACAGGATCGTCAGCCAGTTCAGCCAGCAACTTGTCCAGATCGTCACGACTGAGGTTAGGCCGCGCGGCATCGTGAACCAGTACCCAATCCTCATCGTCGGCACCCTGCGCATGCAAATGCAGCAAGGCATTGAGCACCGAGCCGGAACGTTCGGCGCCGCCCTCGACCCGGGCAATACGTGGATCATTCGCACACGCCAGGTTCGGCCAATAAGGATCGTCAACAGCAACACTGACCACCAGGCCTTTCAGGCATGGGTGATCAAGGAAACAGCCAAGGCTGTGTTCGAGAATAGTGCGCCCGCCCAGTTGCAGGTATTGCTTGGGACGGTCCGCGGCCATACGGGCACCGATGCCCGCGGCAGGAATCACGGCCCAGAAGGCCGGTAACGAATTAATCATTGGGCCAGCTGGTAAAGGGTTTCACCATCCTTGACCATGCCCAACTCATGGCGAGCCCGCTCTTCGACGGTCTCCATGCCCTTTTTCAACTCACTGACTTCGGCGTCCATCACCCGGTTGCGCTCCAGCAACGCCTGGTTCTCAGCTTGCTGATCGGCAATCTGCTGAGTCAACTCGGCCACTTGCGCCAGGCTGCCATTACCCACCCACAGACGGTACTGCAGGCCAGCCAGCAGCAGGAGCAAGACGAGGAACAACCAATTGGGACTGCGCATCGAATATCAGGTATCCAGTGAAAAAAGACAGCCATGCCAAAACGTGAAGCTTCTGATAGCACGAAGCCTGGAAGAACCAGGCTTGTGCATATAAGGCATCAGATTAGTGGCAAAAAACGTCGCCGTTGCGATTTTTTCGACACAATCCGCTGACTATTTACCATTTAACAATCAGCCGCGGAACTCGCTGCGACCGTTGTACTTGGCTTTGCCGTTCAACTGCTCTTCGATACGCAGCAGTTGGTTGTACTTGGAAACGCGGTCGGAACGGCACAGGGAGCCGGTCTTGATCTGGCCAGCCGAGGTGCCCACGGCCAGGTCGGCAATGGTCGAATCTTCGGTTTCGCCGGAGCGGTGCGAGATCACGGCAGTGTAACCGGCAGCCTTGGCCATCTGGATGGCTTCCAGGGTTTCGGTCAGGGTACCGATCTGGTTGAACTTGATCAGGATCGAGTTGGCGATCTTTTTGTCGATGCCTTCTTTCAGGATCTTGGTGTTGGTGACGAACAGGTCGTCGCCTACCAGTTGGGTCTTCTCGCCGATCTTGTCGGTGAGGATCTTCCAGCCAGCCCAGTCGGACTCGTCCAGGCCATCTTCGATGGAGATGATCGGGTAACGCTCGGTCAGACCTTTCAGGTAATCAGCGAAACCTTCGGCGGTGAACACCTGGCCTTCGCCGGACAGGTTGTACTTGCCGTCTTCGTAGAATTCGCTGGCTGCGCAGTCCAGAGCCAGGGTCACGTCGGTGCCCAGTTTGTAACCGGCGTTGGCCACGGCTTCGGAGATCACTTTCAAAGCGTCTTCGTTGGAAGCCAGGTTCGGTGCGAAACCACCTTCGTCACCCACGGCAGTGCTCAGGCCACGGGCCTTCAGTACAGCCTTGAGGTGGTGGAAAATCTCGGTGCCCATGCGCAGGCCTTCCGAGAAAGACTTGGCGCCAACCGGCTGAACCATGAACTCCTGGATGTCGACGTTGTTATCGGCGTGCTCGCCACCGTTGATGATGTTCATCATCGGAACCGGCATCGAGTAGACACCCGGGGTGCCGTTCAGGTTGGCGATGTGAGCGTACAGCGGCAGGTCCTGGTCCTGTGCTGCTGCCTTGGCCGCGGCCAGGGAAACGGCGAGGATCGCGTTGGCGCCCAGGGAACCTTTGTTTTCAGTACCGTCGAGCTTGATCATTGCCAGATCGAGCGCTTTCTGGTCGCTTGGATCCATGCCTTTCAACAGGTCGCGGATCGGACCATTGATGTTGGCTACGGCCTTCAGAACGCCCTTGCCCAGGTAACGGCTCTTGTCGCCATCACGCAGCTCGAGCGCTTCACGCGAGCCAGTGGAAGCACCGGACGGCGCGCAGGCACTGCCGATGATGCCGTTGTCGAGAAGCACGTCCGCTTCCACGGTGGGATTGCCACGGGAGTCGAGAACTTCACGACCTTTGATGTCGACGATTTTAGCCATTGTTGTAAACACTCCAAAGTTGACGAAAACGACGCAGCTGTAGGAAATCTTTGATCGTCGGCAAGTGAGGTGCAGCGGGCAGTCTTGCAGACGACAAGGCTCAGGCCCGAGGGCCTGGGCATTAAATCGTGCGGTACTTTACCGGAGAATTGAAGATTACGCGGTTTCTACCGTCGGAAAACTCTTCACCAGTTCGTCCAAAGCCTTGAGCTGGGCCAGGAATGGCTCCAGTTTGTCCAGGCGCAAGGCGCAAGGACCGTCGCATTTGGCGTTGTCCGGATCCGGGTGGGCTTCCAGGAACAGGCCAGCCAGGGACTGGCTCATACCGGCTTTTGCCAGGTCGAGGACCTGGGCGCGACGACCGCCGGCCGAATCGGAGCGACCACCAGGCATTTGCAGCGCGTGGGTCACGTCGAAGAACACCGGGTATTCGAACTGCTTCATGATGCCAAAGCCAAGCATGTCGACGACCAGGTTGTTGTAGCCGAAGCTCGAACCACGCTCGCAGAGGATCAACTGATCGTTACCCGCTTCCACGCATTTGTTCAGGATGTGTTTCATTTCCTGAGGCGCGAGGAACTGGGCTTTCTTGATGTTGATCACAGCGCCGGTCTTGGCCATCGCGACCACGAGGTCGGTCTGGCGCGACAGGAAGGCCGGCAACTGGATGATGTCGCAGACTTCAGCGACGACCGCGGCCTGGTCCGGTTCGTGGACGTCGGTGATGATCGGCACGCCGAAGGCTTGCTTGATGTCCTGGAAGATGCGCATGCCTTCTTCCAGGCCAGGACCACGATAGGAGGTCACAGAAGACCGGTTGGCCTTGTCGAAACTGGCCTTGAACACGTAAGGGATACCGAGCTTTTCGGTGACCTTCACATACTCTTCGCAAACCTGCATGGCCATGTCACGGCTTTCCAGCACGTTCATGCCGCCGAACAGCACCATGGGCTTGTCGTTGGCAATCTCGATGTCGCCGACGCGGATGATCTTCTGTGCCATCGGGGTTACGCCTTCTTCTGGTGTTGAGCCAACGCTGCCTTGACGAAACCGCTGAACAGCGGGTGACCGTCGCGTGGCGTCGAGGTGAACTCAGGGTGGAACTGGCAAGCCACGAACCATGGATGATCCGGTGCTTCAACCACTTCGACCAGTGCGCCATCACCGGAACGACCGGAGATTTTCAAGCCAGCCTCCATGATTTGTGGCAGCAGGTTGTTGTTCACTTCATAGCGATGACGATGACGCTCGACAATCACGTCCTTGCCGTAGCAACCGTGGACCAGGGAACCCGGCTCCAGCAGGCAATCCTGCGCGCCCAGACGCATGGTGCCGCCCAGATCGGAGGTTTCGGTGCGGGTTTCGACAGCGCCGGTGGCATCTTCCCACTCGGTGATCAGGCCCACGACCGGGTGACCGCTTGCACGATCGAACTCGGTGGAGTTGGCGTCTTTCCAGCCCATCACGTTACGTGCGAACTCGATAACGGCCACTTGCATGCCCAGGCAGATACCCAGGTACGGAACCTTGTTTTCGCGAGCGTATTGAACGGCAGTGATCTTGCCTTCAACGCCACGCAGACCGAAGCCGCCCGGTACCAGGATGGCGTCGACGCCTTCGAGCAGCGCGGTGCCCTGGTTTTCGATGTCTTCGGAATCGATGTAGCGCAGGTTGACCTTGGTGCGGTTGCTGATGCCGGCATGACTCATCGCTTCGATCAGCGACTTGTAGGCGTCCAGCAGCTCCATGTACTTGCCGACCATGGCAATGGTGACTTCGTGCTCAGGGTTGAGCTTGGCGTCGACCACGGCTTCCCACTCGGACAGATCGGCACCGCCGCATTGCAGGCCGAAACGCTCGACGACGAAATCATCCAGGCCCTGGGAGTGCAGGATGCCCGGGATCTTGTAGATGGTGTCGGCGTCTTCCAGCGCGATCACCGCACGTTCTTCAACGTTGGTGAACTGCGCAATCTTGCGACGCGAGGAAATATCGATCGGGTGATCGGAGCGGCACACCAGCACATCTGGCTGCAGACCGATGGAACGCAGTTCCTTCACCGAGTGCTGGGTAGGCTTGGTCTTGGTTTCGCCGGCAGTGGCGATGTACGGCACCAGAGTCAGGTGCATCAGCATCGCGCGCTTGGCGCCGACTTCGAAACGCAGCTGGCGGATGGCTTCGAGGAACGGTTGCGACTCGATGTCACCCACGGTGCCACCGATCTCGACCATTGCCACGTCAGCATCGCCCGCGCCCTTGATGATGCGGCGCTTGATTTCGTCGGTGATGTGCGGGATCACCTGGATGGTTGCGCCCAGGTAGTCACCACGGCGCTCCTTGCGCAGGACGTGTTCGTAGACACGGCCGGTGGTGAAGTTGTTGTTCTGGGTCATGGTCGTGCGGATGAACCGCTCGTAGTGGCCCAGGTCCAGGTCGGTCTCGGCGCCGTCGTGGGTGACGAACACTTCACCGTGCTGGAACGGGCTCATGGTGCCCGGGTCGACGTTGATGTACGGGTCCAGCTTCAGCATGGTGACCTTAAGTCCCCGCGCCTCCAGGATGGCCGCCAATGATGCCGATGCAATGCCTTTCCCCAATGAAGAAACAACACCGCCCGTGACGAATATGTAGCGCGTCATGAAAAACCCTAGAAGTCTGCGTTAAAGCGGTCCGAGCCGCCGGGGAAAGCGAAGGAAGGCCGAAGCCCCCGATCACCTGCATTAATCACAGTGCACCTTTCAAAAAAACCGCCGCGTTGGGACAGACCGGAAGTGAAATCACCGGTACGTTGCTCGCTACACATTTTTTGGAATCGCCCAGCAAAGACTGCTTGGTAATCGGCAACTCCTGCAATTCAGGCGAATCCACAGAAGTTGTATCAAGAAGGGAGCGTAGTCTACCGGAAAGCCCCTTTCAGCTCAAACCTTGATCTTCGTTCAGTGGCCGCCAATGCAAATGCCAGTCGCCGAGTGCACCACCATCGAGCCCCTTGAGGTTCGCTACCGCCAGCAGTTGCCCGTCTTTGTAGAGCAGCGGCAATCTGCCGCGTACGAAGGACGGTACAGCGCTTTCATTGAGCAAACGTTTCAAGTCCCGATGGCCGCGGCCTGGCAATGCCATGATCTCTCCCCCTTCACGATAGCGGATATGCAGCGGGCCATCGGGGATTTGGCCGGTGAGCCAAAGCATTCCATTGCCCGGGATAGCCAGCGGTGACGCCGGATCCAGCCACGCCCCGGCGACGGGCAGAGGCCGCAGCCAGTGGCCGGACAGCCACCAGATCCGCCCGCCCGACCGATGCAGTTCGCCATCGGCCAGCCGCCACACCGGGCAGGCATCGCCGGTGGCATCGCGCAAATCCTCCCAACCCGACCAATGGTCAGTATCCGGCAAGCGGCTCAACGGTCCGAGCCAATGACTCAAGGCGTTGCGCTGCCGGGCATCAGACAATTGCTCAAGGGGCGCCAGTTCAAGGGATCGCAATCCCAGCCAAGCGAACTCACTGGCAGAACTGGCCTTATGCAGATCCAAGTCCGCCAGTTCTTCGAGCAGCCCCTGCGCTTCAGTCAAATGCGCCGCGCTGCGGGCCATGGTCGCCACCGCTTGCGGCCAGCGCTGGATCAGCACGGGCAAGACTTGATGCCTAAGGTAATTGCGCGAGTACTGCCGATCCTGGTTCGAGGGATCTTCGATCCAGCTCAAGCCATGCACATTGGCATAAGCCTCCAGTTCAGCCCGCGTGACTTCCAGCAATGGCCGCAGCAGATGCCCCTTGCCCAACGGGCGCTGACGCGGCATCCCGGACAATCCGCGCACCCCGGCTCCGCGCAACAAGCGAAACAGCAGGGTTTCCGCCTGATCGTCGCGGTGCTGGGCCGTCAGTAGCACTTCGTTGTCCTGAACGGTTTCAGTGAAGGCCTGATAACGCGCATCCCGGGCTGCACGTTCAAGGCTGGCACCCGGTTGCACCTGCACGCGAACCACTTGCAGCGGCACACCCAGCGCAGCGCACACGGCACGACAATGTTCCGGCCACGCACCGGCCACGGCTTGAAGGCCATGATGGACATGGATGGCGCTCAGCGCCGGCAGGGATTCGGTTTTGGAGAGAGTTGCCAGAAGGTGCAGCAGGACAGTGGAGTCAAGGCCGCCGGAGAAGGCGATGCGCCAGGTCGCAGCATTGCGCCACGAGGCAAGATTCAACAAGAGTCTGGCAGGCAGATCAATATTGGACCGACTCATATCCATCACCTTGCACAAATCAAATGTGGGAGCGGGCTTGCTCGCGAAGGCGGATCAACATTCAACGTACCCGTTGACTGTCATACCGCTTTCGCGAGCAAGCCCGCTCCCACACATGGGCACTGCGTGTTCGGCTTAGAGACCGTAGCTCATCAGTCGATCATAACGACGCTTCAACAGCGCATTGTTATCGAACTTCTTGAGCATCGCCAGTTGCGAGCTCAGTTCGGCGCGGATCGATGCGGCTGCGGCAGCCGGGTCACGGTGCGCGCCGCCCAATGGCTCGCCAATCACCTTGTCCACGATGCCCAGGCCCTTGAGGCGCTCGGCGGTAATGCCCATCGCTTCTGCGGCATCCGGCGCTTTCTCGGCGGTTTTCCACAGAATCGAAGCGCAACCTTCCGGCGAGATCACCGCGTAGGTCGAGTATTGCAGCATGTTCAGCTGGTCGCAGACACCGATCGCCAGTGCACCACCGGAACCACCCTCACCGATCACGGTGGCGATGATTGGGGTTTTCAGGCGAGCCATGACACGCAGGTTCCAGGCAATCGCTTCGCTCTGGTTGCGCTCTTCAGCGTCGATGCCAGGGTAAGCGCCCGGGGTGTCGATGAAGGTCAGGATCGGCATTTTGAAACGTTCGGCCATTTCCATCAGGCGACACGCCTTGCGGTAGCCTTCCGGACGCGGCATGCCGAAGTTGCGGCGAACTTTCTCGCGCACTTCACGGCCTTTCTGGTGGCCGATGATCATCACCGGCTTGTCGTCCAGACGGGCAATGCCGCCAACGATGGCAGCGTCGTCCGAGAAGTGACGGTCACCGTGCAGTTCGTCGAACTCGGTGAAGATGTGTTCGATGTAGTCCAGGGTATACGGACGTTTCGGGTGACGCGCCAGACGTGCGATCTGCCAGCTGGTCAGCTTGCCGAAGATGTCTTCGGTCAGCGTTTTGCTCTTGTCCTGCAGGCGGGAGATCTCATCGCCGATATTCAGCGAATTGTCATTACCGACCAAGCGCAACTCTTCGATCTTGGCTTGCAGGTCGGCGATCGGCTGTTCGAAATCTAGAAAATTCGGGTTCATAGGCGTCCGTCTTGGGTCGAGTCCCAAGGGTTCTTGGGCCGGCCGGTTGTCTATTCGCGCCCTACCTTAAGGGACAGGCGCGTTGAGGTCGAGATTAAAAATTCAGGTCGAGGTCAGGGCAATCTGATAGCACTGACCGTCAACGGTATTGGAGGAAGACGTTGTCTCGCCCGAACTGGTCACGCAGGGCTTGAATCAACGCATCCGCCGGATCGATTCGCCAGCCTTCGCCGAACTGCAACATGGCCTTCGCATCGGGGCTGGTGTAGTCCATGGTGACCGGGCACGCGCCGCGGTGACGCTTCAACAGTTCACCCAGCCAGCGTAGCTGATCGCCCTTGAGGTCCTTGGCATGCAACTTCAGGCGCAAGCTTTCGGCCAGATTGGTACGCGCATCCTCCATGCTCATCACCCGCTTGACCCGCAACTTCAGGCCACCGGAGAAGTCGTCGTTGCTGACTTCGCCTTCGACCACCACCATCGCGTCGGTCTGCAACAGCGACTGCGCGGAATGGAACGCTTCGGAAAACAGCGAGGCCTCGATCCTTCCGGAGCGGTCGTCGAGGGTGATGAACCCCATCTTGTCGCCCTTTTTGTTCTTCATCACCCGCAAGGCGATGATCATCCCGGCAACAGTCTGGGTATCACGCGCCGGTTTCAGGTCGATGATGCGCTGGCGGGCGAAGCGACGGATTTCACCTTCGTATTCGTCGATCGGGTGACCGGTCAGGTACAGGCCGAGGGTATCTTTCTCCCCTTTCAGGCGCTCCTTGAGGGTCAGTTCCTTGGCCTTGCGGTGGTTCGCGTAGACGTCGGCGTCTTCTTCGACAAACAGACCGCCAAACAGGTCGGAGTGACCGCTGTCCTGCGTACGCGCGGTCTGTTCGGCCGCCTTGATCGCCTCTTCCATGGCGGTCAGCAGCACCGCCCGATTGCGGTCGATGTTGGCCTGGTAGGCTTTCTGCTCGTCGTGGAAATACGGCCCGAGGCGATCCAGTGCACCGCTGCGGATCAAACCGTCGAGGGTGCGCTTGTTGATACGCTTGAGGTCGACCCGTGCGCAGAAATCGAACAGATCCTTGAACGGACCGGCCAGACGCGCTTCGGTGATCGCCTCGACCGGGCCTTCACCCACGCCCTTGATGGCGCCCAGGCCGTAAATGATCCGGCCTTCGTCGTTCACCGTGAACTTGAATTCGGACGTGTTCACGTCCGGCGCGTCGAGACGCAGCTTCATGGTCCGCACTTCTTCGATCAAGGTCACGACCTTGTCGGTGTTGTGCATATCCGCCGAGAGTACCGCGGCCATGAACGGCGCCGGGTAGTGCGCCTTCAGCCATGCGGTCTGGTACGACACCAGGCCATAGGCGGCGGAGTGGGATTTGTTGAAGCCGTAACCGGCGAACTTTTCCACCAGGTCGAAGATGTTACCGGCGAGGTCCGCGTCGATATTGTTGGTGGCGCAACCTTCAATGAAGCCACCGCGCTGCTTGGCCATTTCCTCGGGTTTTTTCTTACCCATGGCTCGACGCAGCATGTCCGCACCACCGAGGGTGTAACCGGCCATGACCTGGGCAATCTGCATCACCTGTTCTTGATACAGGATGATGCCGTAAGTCGGTGCCAGTACCGGCTTGAGGCCTTCGTACTGGTAGTCCGAGTGCGGATACGCCAACTCGGCGCGACCGTGCTTACGGTTGATGAAGTCGTCCACCATGCCCGATTGCAGCGGGCCCGGACGGAACAGCGCCACCAGTGCGATCAAGTCTTCCAGGCAGTCGGGCTTGAGCTTTTTGATCAGCTCTTTCATGCCGCGGGATTCAAGCTGGAACACCGCCGTGGTTTCGGCTTTTTGCAGCAGTGTGTAAGTCGGCTTGTCGTCCAGCGGGATGAACGCGATGTCGAGCGGCGGCTCGTTGACCTTGGCGCGGTCGCGGTTGATGGTTTTCAGCGCCCAGTCGATGATCGTCAGCGTTCGCAGGCCGAGGAAGTCGAACTTCACCAGGCCAGCCGCCTCGACGTCATCCTTGTCGAACTGGGTTACCAGGCCGTCACCGGCTTCGTCGCAATAGATCGGCGAGAAGTCGGTCAGCTTGGTCGGCGCGATAACCACACCACCGGCGTGCTTGCCGACGTTACGCACAACGCCTTCGAGCTTGCGGGCCATCTCCCAGATTTCCGCGGCCTCTTCATCGACCTTGATGAAGTCGCGCAGGATCTCTTCCTGCTCATAGGCTTTTTCCAGGGTCATGCCGACTTCGAACGGAATCATCTTCGACAGACGATCCGCCAGGCCATAGGACTTGCCTTGCACCCGTGCCACGTCGCGGACCACAGCCTTCGCCGCCATGGAACCGAAGGTGATGATCTGGCTTACGGCATTGCGGCCGTACTTCTCGGCTACGTAGTCGATTACCCGGTCACGACCGTCCATGCAGAAGTCGACGTCGAAGTCGGGCATCGATACCCGTTCCGGGTTGAGGAAGCGTTCGAACAGCAGGTCGTATTCCAGCGGATCGAGGTCGGTGATCTTCTGTACGTAGGCCACCAGCGATCCGGCACCCGACCCCCGGCCAGGACCTACCGGTACGCCGTTGTTCTTGGCCCACTGGATAAAGTCCATCACGATCAGGAAGTAACCGGGGAACCCCATCTGGATGATGATATCCAGTTCGAAATTCAGTCGGTCGACATAGACCTGACGCTTGGCTTCGTAGTCTTCGGTGGTGTCTTTGGGCAGCAGAACACTAAGGCGCTCTTCCAGGCCGTCGAAGGACACCTTGCGGAAGTACTCGTCGATGGTCATGCCATCGGGGATCGGGAAGTTGGGCAGGAAGTGCGTCCCCAGCTTCACTTCGATGTTGCAGCGCTTGGCGATCTCGACGGTGTTTTCCAGCGCCTCGGGAATGTCGCTGAACAGCTCGGCCATTTCCTCGGCGCTTTTGAGGTACTGCTGATCGCTGTAGTTCTTCGAACGCCGCGGGTCGTCCAGGGCACGGCCCTCACCGATGCACACACGGGTTTCGTGGGCGGCGAAGTCTTCCTGCTTGATGAAGCGCACATCGTTGGTCGCCACCAGCGGCGCACCGAGCTTCTCGGCCAGGGCCACGGCGCCGTGCAGCTGCTCTTCATCGTTGGGGCGATTGGTGCGCTGGATTTCCAGATAGAAACGATCCGGAAACACTTCCATCCATTCCCGCGCCAGGGTTTCGGCCTCGGCGGGGTTGCCGCTGAGCATGGCCTGGCCGATCTCGCCTTCTTTGGCCGCCGACAGCATGATCAAGCCCGAGTTGGCTTCAGCAACCCATTCGCGCTCGATGATGACCGCGCCATTGCGCTGACCATCGATGAAACCGCGGGAAATCAGCTCGGTAAGGTTGCGATAGCCTTCGGCGTTCATCACCAGCAGGCTGATCCGGCTCAGCGGGTTGTCCGGATCCTTGTTCGACAGCCACAGGTCAGCGCCGCAGATCGGCTTGATCCCGGCACCCATGGCGTTTTTATAGAATTTGACCAGGGAACACATGTTGTTCTGGTCGGTGACCGCTACGGCAGGCATGTTCATGCCAACCAGGGTCTTGACCAGCGGTTTGATCCGCACCAGACCGTCGACCAGGGAGTATTCAGTGTGCAGGCGTAGGTGAACGAATGAAGCCGGCATAGTGATCCTGTCTGTAAACATGAAGACAACAAGGCCCGGATTGTACCGGGCCTTGGTAAAAAAAATCAGCCTTGCGACTAACTCTCTACGACGCTCTCTAGCGCCTCATACGCCAGACGCACCGGGGCAAACGAACGCCGATGAATCGGGGTCGGCCCGAGCCGTGCCAGCGCTTCCAGATGAACGGGGGTCGGGTAGCCTTTGTGCCCACCAATGCCGTAGCCCGGGTAGATCAATTCGAATGCGGCCATTTCACGATCACGGCTGACCTTCGCCAGGATCGATGCGGCGGCGATAGCGGGGACCTTGCTATCGCCCTTGACCACGGCTTCGGAACGCATCGGCAGTTTCGGGCAACGGTTGCCGTCGATCATCGCCAGCTTCGGCTGAACGTGCAGCCCGGCGACCGCGCGCTGCATGGCCAGCATGGTGGCGTGCAGGATATTCAGCTCATCGATTTCTTCGACCTCGGCGCGAGCGATGCACCAGCTCAAGGCTTTTTCGCAGATTTCGTCGTAGAGCTTTTCGCGACGGGCTTCGGTGAGTTTCTTCGAGTCGTTCAGGCCGAGGATCGGGCGATTCGGATCAAGGATCACTGCCGCCGTCACCACCGCGCCACAGAGCGGGCCGCGACCTACTTCATCGACACCGGCAACCAACTCTTCGATTTCAGCGACCAAGGTGAAATCCAGCCCCATCTGCATATTCGGTTTACTCATTTTACTTGGCCGATCAGGTTCAGCACTGCGTCCGCAGCCTGGTTGGAGGCATCCAGACGCAGGGTCCGGTGTATCTCGTCAAAACCGCGGGTCTGCTCTTCGCCACCCTCGATCAGCGGCGACAAGGTCTGGGCCAGCGCTTCGACCGTGGCATCGTCCTGCAACAACTCGGGCACCAGCAGACGCTGGGCCAACAGGTTCGGCAACGAAATATAGGGGCTTTTCACCATGCGCTTGAGAATCCAGAACGTCAGCGGCGCCAGGCGATAGGCGACCACCATCGGCCGCTTGTACAGCAGCGCTTCAAGCGTTGCAGTGCCGGAGGCAATCAACACCGCATCGCACGCTGCCAGGGCCAGATGAGACTGGCCATCGAGCAGGGTCAGCGGCAGATCGCGACCGGCCAACAGTTCTTCCAGCTGTGCGCGACGTTGCGCACTGGCGCAAGGCATGACAAACCGCACCCCCGGGCGCAGCGCACGCAAGCGCTGGGCCGTATCGAGAAACAACGCACCGAGCCGGCCAACTTCACCGCCGCGGCTGCCGGGCATCAACGCCACCAGCGGCCCGTCGGGCAAGCCAAGTTCGGATCGCGCAGCAGCGCGATCGGCCTGGAGTGGAATGGCGTCGGCCAGGGTATGGCCGACGAACCGCACCGGCACGCCTTTCTCTTCGTAGAATCTGGCTTCAAACGGGAACAGCGTGAGCATCAGGTCGCAGCCTTCGCGAATCTTCAGCACGCGTTTCTGCCGCCAGGCCCAGACCGACGGGCTGACGTAATGCACGGTCTTGATCCCGGCCTGGCGCAACTTGAGTTCGATATTGAGGTTGAAGTCGGGCGCGTCGATACCGATGAACACATCGGGTTTCGCGTCGATCAGGTCGGCGACCAGCTTCTTGCGCCTTGCAAGCAGCTCGCGCAACCGGCCCAGCACTTCCACCAGGCCCATGACGGACAGACGTTCCATCGGAAAATACGAGGTCAGGCCTTCTGCCTGCATCAACGGACCGCCAACACCAATGAATTCGACGGCAGTGTGACGAGCCTTGAGCGCACGCATGAGGCCCGCACCCAGAATGTCACCGGAAGCTTCACCCGCTACCAGCGCAATACGCAGATTGGCCATGGTTAGCGAGTGATGCCGCGAGTCGAAGACTGGATGGAGTCGCGGAACACCGCTACTTCCGGGAATTGCGCAGAAGGCTCGGCGAGTTCGGCAAGCGCCTGCTCCACGGTCAGGCCCTGGCGGTAGACAATCTTGTAGGCACGACGCAGCGCGTGGATCGCATCTTCGCTGAAGCCCCGACGGCGCATGCCCTCGAAGTTCATGCTCCGGGCTTCAGCCGGGTTGCCGAACACCGTGACATAGGCAGGAACATCCTTGCCGATCGCCGTACCCATGCCTGAAAAGCTGTGGGCGCCGATGTGGCAATACTGGTGAACCAGGGTAAAACCGGAGAGGATCGCCCAGTCTTCCACATGCACATGGCCCGCCAGTGCGGTGTTGTTGACCAGGATGCAGTGGTTGCCGATAACGCTGTCGTGGCCGATGTGGGCATAGGCCATGATCAGGTTGTGATCGCCCAGGGTCGTTTCCGAGCGGTCCTGGATGGTGCCACGGTGAATCGTCACGCCTTCACGGATGACGTTGTGATCACCGATCACCAGGCGGGTTTCCTCGCCCTTGTACTTAAGGTCAGGTGTATCTTCGCCCACCGAGGAAAACTGGTAGATGCGATTGTGCTTACCGATTCGGGTCGGGCCCTTGAGAATCACGTGCGGCCCGATGACTGTCCCCTCGCCGATTTCCACACCTGCGCCGACGATCGACCACGGGCCGACCTCGACGCCGTCAGCCAGAACGGCTGTCGGATCGATGATTGCACGAGGGTCAATCAAACTCATAGCTTGCGTTCCGCACAGATGATCTCAGCCGAGCAGACAGGCTTGCCATCGACCGAAGCCTGGCATTCGAACTTCCAGATCTGACGCTTGCAGCTGATGAACTTGGCTTCAAGGATCAACTGATCACCCGGCAATACCGGCTGGCGGAAGCGCAGCTTGTCGGAACCGACGAAGTAATAGAGCGTGCCGTCGGCCGGTTTCACGTCAAGCATTTTGAAACCAAGGATTCCGGCAGCCTGAGCCATTGCCTCGATGATCAATACGCCCGGCATGATTGGATGCGCAGGGAAGTGACCATTGAAGAACGGTTCGTTGATGCTGACATTCTTGTAGGCACGAATGCGCTTGCCTTCAACATCCAGCTCCACTACCCGGTCCACCAGCAGGAACGGGTAACGGTGAGGCAGGTATTCGCGAATCTCGTTGATGTCCATCATTTCGGGGGGAAGCCTATGTAAAGATTGGGGGCGCGCGACGGGCGCACGCCCCACTAGCAAATCAGGGACGCAGTCTAGCGGCTGCGCGCACTTGATATGGAAATGGTATCAGCCTTCTGATGAAGCATTACCGTCAGGGGTCACTTCCCCTGCCTGCTTTTCCAGCTGTCGCAGACGTCGCGCGATGTCATCGAGCTGACGGATACGTGCCGCGCTTTTGCGCCACTCGGCTGCCGGCTGCATGGCCGTACCGGAAGAATAGGCGCCTGGCTCGGTAATCGAGTGGGTCACCATGGTCATCCCGGTAATGAAAACGTTGTCGCAAATGTCGATGTGTCCCACCAGGCCTACGCCACCGGCGAGCATGCAATGCTTGCCGATTCTGGTGCTGCCGGAGATCCCGACGCACGCCGCCATGGCGGTGTGATCGCCCACCTGAACGTTGTGGGCAATCTGAATCTGGTTATCGAGCTTCACGCCGTTACCGATGACGGTATCGGCCAACGCACCGCGATCTATAGCCGTGTTCACGCCGATTTCAACATCATCGCCGATCAGCACACCACCGATCTGGGCGATTTTCTGCCAGATACCTTTTTCATTGGCAAAACCGAAGCCTTCGCCGCCGAGCACCGCACCGGACTGAATGACGACACGCTTGCCGACGCGCACGTCGTGATACAAGGTCACTCGCGGCGCGAGCCAGCCACCCTCGCCCACCACGCTGCGAGCGCCAATGAAGCAATGCGCGCCGACAGTCGTACCGGCTGCCACCTGCGCACCGCTTTCGATCACCACAAAAGCGCCGATACTCGCCGCCGGGTCGACAACCGCATCCGCCGCGATCACCGCCGTCGGATGAATCCCGGCCGCCGCCTTGGGCTTGGGATCGAACAGGTGAGAAACACGCGCGTAGGCTGCATACGGATCCGGCACCACCAGCACATCCCCGCCATGACCTTCGGCGTCAGCGGCCTTGAGCAACAGGGCTGCTGCCTGACTGCCTGCCAGGTACTTGCGATATTGGGGGTTTGCAAGAAAGCTCAACTGAGCTGGGCCAGCCTCCTGCAAGGTGGCTAGCCCAGTAATTGCTTTCTCGGGGTCGCCACGTAGCGTGGCGCCGAGGAACTCGGCCAGCTGGCCGAGCTTAATGGTCACGGTCATGGGTTACTTCAGCTGATTCATGCGCTCGATAACCTGGCGAGTGATGTCGTACTGAGGTTTGACATCAATCACTGCGCCACGCTCGAAGACCAGGTCAAAAGCACCTTTCTTGATGACTTCTTCCACAGCGCTGTCCAGTTTCGGCTTGAGCTGCTTCAGCATTTCACGGTCGGCAACGGCTTTGGCTTCGTTCAGCTCCTTGGACTGGAACTGGAAGTCACGGGCCTTTTGCTTGAATTCAAGCTCCAGACGCTCACGCTCGCCCTGCTGCATTTTGTCGCCACCGGCCATCAGACGATCCTGAATGCCCTTGGCGCTGGTTTCCAGCGACTTGAGCTTGGTCAGTTGAGGACCGAACTTCTTCTCGGCATCCACGGCGTATTTCTTGGCCGCGTCGGACTCCAGCAGAGCCATCTGATAGTTCAGAACAGCAATTTTCATGTCGGCGAACGCCGGACCAGCGACCAGTACGCTGGCCAGGAGAACCAATTGAGTCAACTTACGCACGATGCACTCCTACAAAATTCATTGTCGTTATCTTGGGTCAGACGCTTAGAACGTCTGGCCGAGAGAGAATTGGAACACTTGAGTTTCAGCGTCATCCGGTTTCTTGACTGGCATGGCCAGGGCGAAACTCAGAGGCCCCAGTGCGGTGACCCAGGTCACTCCCACACCGACAGAACTGGCCATGTTGCTCAGACTGACATCGTTACACTGCGTATTGGACTTCGACGCAGGGTTGGTGTTGGTCGTCTGCTCGCATTTGGAGTCGAATACGTTACCCACATCCCAGAATACAGAGGTACGCAGGGATCGTTGATCCTTGACGAACGGCAGCGGGAACAGAATCTCTGCACCACCCTGGATCAGGACGTTACCACCGAACGGCAGTGGATCCTGGTCCGGGTCAGCAAGAGTACCCGGGTTGCCCGTTTCGAGTGCGCCGCGGCTCGGAGTACTACGCGGCCCCAGTGTACTGTCCTTGAAGCCACGAACCGAGTTGAAACCACCAGCATAGTAGTTTTCATAGAATGGCAAGCCTTCGGTCGAACCGTAGCCGTCGCCATAACCCAATTCGGTGTGCAGGCGCATGGTGTAGTTTTCACTCAGCGGCTGGAACAACTGACCACGGTAGTCGAGTTTGAAGAACGACAAGTCACTACCCGGCACAGTGACTTCCGCCGTCAAGCTTTGGGAGTGACCACGAGTCGCCAAAACGCCTTTGTTCAGGGTGGACTCGGACCAACCGGCCGAAGCCTTGAAGTTCAGGTACTTGTCGCCTTCCTGGTTAACGAAGTCGAAGATCTCGTCGACGGTGTAAACGCCAGTCTTGATCGTGTCCTGTTGCGCATTCAGGCCGAAGGTCAGACGCGAAGTCTCGCTGATTGGATAACCGACACTCACACCGGCACCCAGGCTGTCCACGGCGTAGCTGGCGACGTCGGTATCGAGTTCGTCATAGTCAGTGGTGCGGTAGAACGCGTTGTAACCCAGGCTCACGCCGTCGGCGGTCCAGTAGGGGTCGACAAAACCGAAGTTATAGCGGGTCTGGTATTCGCTTTTGGTCAAGCCGACGCTGACCTTGTTACCGGTACCCAGGAAGTTGTTCTGGGTGATCGAACCACCGAGGATCAAACCGGCGCTCTGGGCGAAACCGACGCTGGCGGTAATCGAACCGGAGGCTTGTTCTTCAACGCTGTAGTTGACGTCCACCTGGTCATCGACACCCGGCACGGCCGGAGTCTCAACGTTGACTTCCTTGAAGAAGCCCAGACGTTCCAGACGGGTCTTGGACTGATCGATCAGGTAGGTCGAAGCCCAGCCGCCTTCCATCTGGCGCATTTCACGACGCAGCACTTCGTCTTCGGACTTGGTGTTGCCACGGAAGTTGATGCGGTTCACGTAGGCACGCTTGCCCGGATCGACCGCGAACAGGATGTCTACGGTGTGATCTTCTTCGTGCGGTTGAGGCACGCCGTTGACGTTGGCGAAGGTGTAACCCTCGTTCCCCAGGCGACGGGTGATCAGTTCGGAGGTGGTGGTCATCAGCTTGCGCGAGAACACCTGGCCTTTTTGCACCAGCAGCAGGGACTTGACCTGGTCTTCAGGGACTTTCAGGTCACCGCTGAGCTTGACGTCACGAACGGTGTACTTGTCACCTTCGTTGACGTTGACGGTGATGTAGACGTGCTTCTTGTCCGGCGTAATGGAGACCTGGGTCGAAGCGATATCCATGTTGATATAGCCACGGTCCAGGTAGTAGGAACGCAGGCGCTCCAGGTCACCGGACAGTTTCTCACGGGCGTACTTGTCGTCGTTCTTGAAGAACGACAACCAGTTGGTGGTCTTGAGTTCGAACAGGTCGATCAGGTCTTCATCAGGGAAAACCGTGTTGCCCACAACGTTGATGTGCTGGATAGCCGCAACGGTGCCTTCGTTGATGTTGACCTTCAGGCCGACGCGGTTACGCGGCTGTGGCACCACTTCGGTGTCGACGGTAGCCGAGTAGCGACCCTGGGCGACGTACTGGCGTTGCAGTTCGTTACGCACACCTTCAAGGGTGGCACGCTGGAAGATCTCGCCTTCGGCCAGACCGGATTGTTTGAGGCCTTTCATCAAGTCTTCGGTAGAGATCGCCTTGTTACCTTCGATCTCGATACTGGCGACCGACGGACGCTCGACTACCGTGATGACCAGGACGTTGCCATCGCGGCCCAGCTGGATATCTTGAAAGAAACCGGTTTTGAACAACGCACGAGTGGATTCCACCAGGCGACGATCATCCGCCTGTTCACCGACGTTCAACGGCAAAGCACCAAAGACGCTACCCGCGGAGACCCGCTGGAGGCCATTGACGCGAATATCAGAGATAGTGAAGGACTCGGCGTGAACTTCGGCGATCATCAATACGGTGAGAACCGCAGTTAGCAGCAGACGTTTCATGAAGTCCTTTCTTATTCCAACTGGCAATAAACAAACTGCCGCAAAATGCGGCAGATTCGCAATTCAGCGAAGCGTTACAGTCGACCCAGATCATTGACAAGAGCAAGCAACATCACCCCAATCACCAAACTGATGCCGATCTGTATCCCCCAACCTTGCACCCGATCTGACAAGGGACGACCACGCACCCACTCGATCAGATAAAACAACAAATGCCCCCCATCCAGTACCGGAATGGGCAACAAATTCAGAACGCCCAAGCTAATACTCAGATAAGCAAGGAAATTCAGGAAATCAGCAACACCCGACTGGGCCGAAGCGCCCGCCACTTTAGCAATGGTTATCGGTCCACTCAAGTTTTTTACCGAGAGCTCACCGAACAACATTTTCTTCAGTGAATCGAGGGTCAGCACGCTCATGGTCCAGGTGCGTCGTGCCCCTTCGCCAATTGCTGCCAATGGCCCGTAGCTGACCTCGCGGATCATCTCCGGCGGCCAGTCGATCGCTTTCACCCCTGCCCCCAAATAACCGCTGGGCGATTTGCTCTCGCCGCGAGCGGCAAGCGTCACAGGGACGTCGATTTGAGCACCGTCGCGCTCAACCCGCAGCATGATTTTGGTATCGGGATGCTTACGGACGGTATCGACAACCTGCTGCCAGTCATCCAGAGCACGGCCATCAAGCGCCAGCAACCGATCACCGGTCTTCAGGCCGGCAGCCTGAGCCGGCCCCTTTGGATCGAATTCGGCCAGGACAGGCGGCAATGCCGGACGCCACGGACGAATCCCCAATGAATGGATAGGATCGGGCTCATCAGCCCCTTTGAGCCATTTGTCCAGCGCAAGTTCACGAGGAGAATCGGTCGTGGAGCCTTGTTCGCGCACCAATACCTGCAATGAACCGCTCTCGCCCAGGCGACGCACCAGTTGCAGATTCACCGCCGCCCAGCCGGAAGTCGCCTCGCCATCAATGGCCACGATTTCCTGGCCGGGGCTCAAACCCGCCTTGGCTGCAATACTGCCGGACTCGACAGCGCCGATGACCGGACGCACCTGCTCGCTGCCGAGCATCGCCAACGCCCAGAAGAACACCAATGCCAACAGGAAGTTGGCTATCGGCCCCGCCGCTACGATGGCTATGCGCTGACGAACGGATTTGCGATTGAAGGACTGGTCGATCTGGTCGAGCGGCACTTCACCCTCGCGCTCGTCGAGCATCTTGACGTAGCCACCCAACGGGATGGCGGCGACGACAAATTCGGTGCCCTGCTTGTCATGCCAGCGCAGCAAAGGCATGCCGAAACCTACGGAGAAGCGCAGCACCTTGACCCCACAGCGACGCGCGACCCAAAAATGGCCGAACTCGTGGAAGGTAACCAGCACACCCAGAGCGACCAGGGTGCCGACAATCATATAGAGCGCGCTCATCTACTTTCTCCGCATTCCTATCCGCTGCTGCGTGGGCCAACTATCCACAGCATTTACCGCCCGTGACGGCTCAACCATTGTCCGGCCAGCAATCGCGCCTTCGCGTCTGCCGTGAACACTGCATCGAGATCATCCACAGCCACTACGGGCTCCAGATTCAGTACTTCCTCGATGATACTCGCGATTTCCGGGTAACGAACCCGTTCGTCGAGAAATGCCGCCACCGCCACTTCGTTCGCCGCATTGAGCATGGCCGGCGCGCTGTTACCCGCTTCGGCCGCCTGACGGGCCAGACGCAGGCAAGGGAAACGCTCTTCATCGGGCGCCTGGAAGTCCAGCCGCGCAATGGCAAACAGATCCAGCGGCGCCACACCCGAATCGATCCGCTCCGGCCAGGCCAGGGCATTGGCGATAGGCGTGCGCATGTCCGGATTACCCAGCTGTGCCAGAACGGAACCATCGACGTAGTCGACCAGCGAATGGATCACACTTTGTGGGTGAATCACCACCTCGACCTGGGATGGCCTGGCATCGAACAGCCAGCAGGCTTCGATCAACTCAAGCCCCTTGTTCATCATGCTGGCCGAGTCCACGGAGATTTTTCGCCCCATGGACCAGTTCGGATGAGCACACGCCTGATCGGGAGAAACATGCGCCAGCTCAGCCATTGGCGTCTGCCGGAACGGACCGCCTGAAGCCGTCAGCAAAATCCGGCGCACACCGACCGACTCAAGGCCACGGGCATAATCCAGCGGCATGCACTGGAAAATGGCGTTGTGCTCGCTATCGATCGGCAGCAACACCGAACCGCTCTTGCGCACGGCCTGCATGAACAGCGCGCCGGACATGACCAGCGCTTCTTTATTAGCCAGGAGGATCTTCTTGCCAGCCTCGACCGCCGCCAGTGTCGGACGCAATCCCGCCGCGCCGACGATGGCCGCCATGACCGTATCGACTTCCGGATCGGAAGCGACCTGGCACAAACCCTCCTCGCCCACCAGGACACGGGTCGAAAGACCCGCCGCGCGCAAATCATCCTGCAGGGTACGGGCAGCTGCGACTTCAGGTACCACGGCAAATCGCGGGACATGGCGCACGCAAAGCGCCAGCAGCTCACTCAAGCGGGTGAAGCCAGTCAAGGCAAAGACCTGATATCGATCCGGGTGACGAGCGATGACGTCGAGCGTACTCAGGCCAATCGAGCCGGTCGCGCCCAGAACGGTAATCTGTTGCGGGCGGCTCACGGGGCGGCCATCCACAGCAGCACCGCAAACAGCGGAATCGCTGCCGTCAGGCTATCGATACGATCCAGCACGCCGCCGTGACCCGGAAGCAGATTGCTGCTGTCCTTGATCCCGGATTGACGCTTGAACATGCTTTCAGTGAGATCACCCACCACCGAAATGAACACGATCAGCGCGGCACCGATCAACCCCTTGAACAGTTCGGCCACCGTCCAGTCGCGCACCAAAGCAACGATTGTGGTAATCACCAGGCTCAACGCCAGACCACCGTACACGCCTTCCCAGCTTTTGCCCGGACTGACCTGCGGTGCGAGCTTGCGCTTGCCGAAAGCACGACCGGAGAAGTAGGCGCCAATATCGGCCCCCCAAACCAACACCATCACTGCCATGATCAGCCAGTTACCCAGCGGGTATTGCTTGATCTGCACCAGGCCTTGCCAGGCCGGCAGGAGAATCAGCAGGCCGATCACCAACTTGGTCGCCGCATTGGACCAATGCTCGCTCGAACGCGGATAGGTCAGCACCAGATACGTCGCCACTGCCCACCACAGCACCGAAGCGCCCAATACCCAAGGCGCAAGACCGGGCAGGATGTACATGAGGAACAGCGCCAAAGCGACCACAGCGGCATAGCCGACGCGGAACGCTTGAGCGGCAAAACCCGCCAGACGCGCCCATTCCCAGGCACCAAGGGTCACGACCAGCCCGATGAACAGTGCAAAACCGGAACCTTCAAGCAGGAAAAACCCGCACAGGGCAATCGGTAGCAGGATCAGCGCGGTGATGATTCGTTGTTTAAGCATTAAACCCGGGCTCCAGCCTCGACCTGCTCGCTCGTTTTACCGAAGCGGCGCTGGCGGGAAGCGTAATCGGCCAGCGCATTGCGCATGGCATCGTGTTTGAAGTCCGGCCAGAACAGGTCGGAGAAATACAGCTCGGCATAGGCCAGCTGCCAGAGCAGGAAGTTGCTGATGCGGTGCTCGCCGCCGGTACGGATACACAGGTCCGGCAGCGGCAGGTCGCCCGTGGCCAGGCAGGTCTGCAGCAGATCGGGCGTGATGTCTTCCGGACGCAGGTGTCCGGCCTGGACCTCTCGCGCCAGTCGTTGCGCTGCTTGCGCGATATCCCACTGACCGCCGTAATTGGCGGCTATCTGCAGGACAAATCGATTGGCGCCGGCCGTCATTGCCTCGGCTTCACGCATGGCAGCCTGCAGCTCTGGATGAAAACGCGAGCGATCGCCAATGATGCGCAGGCTGATGTTGTTGTCGTTGAGGCGCTTGGCCTCTCGACGCAGCGCCTTGAAGAACAGATCCATCAAAGCGCTGACCTCATCGGCCGGACGCTGCCAGTTCTCGCTGGAAAAGGCGAACAGGGTCAGCACTTCGACCTTGGCCTCGGCACAAACTTCAATGACGGCACGCACCGCATCCACGCCCGCTTTATGCCCGGCGACACCCGGCATAAAGCGTTTTTTCGCCCAGCGATTGTTACCATCCATGATGATCGCGACATGGCGCGGCACCGCGGACGGTGCAGACTGCTTGGTCTTTTCCATGAAAACGCGACCCTTATACGGCCATCAGGTCTTTTTCTTTCTGCGCCAGGTCCGCGTCGATTTTAGCCACGAACTTCTTGGTCAGATCATCGATCTCGCCAGTCGCACGACGCTCCTCGTCTTCGCTGATCTCTTTTTCCTTGACCAGATCCTTGAGCTGGCTGTTGGCATCGCGACGGATGTTGCGCACGGCAACACGGGCATCTTCAGCGACGTCACGAGCCTGCTTGGTGAAGCCCTTGCGGGTTTCTTCGGTCAGGGCAGGCATGGAGATCAGCAGCAGTTCGCCGAGGTTGGTCGGGTTCAGGTTCAGACCCGCGCTACCGATCGCCTTGTCGACGGCACCCAGCATGTTGCGCTCGAAAGCAACGACTTGCAGGGTACGGGCGTCCTTGACGGTGATGTTGGCCACTTGCTTGATCGGGGTGTCGGAGCCGTAGTACGGCACCATCACGCCTTCCAGGATGCTCGGGTGCGCCTGGCCGGTACGAATGCGGCCGAAGTTGTGCGCCAGCGACTCCACGGATTTCTGCATGCGCTCTTGAGCGTCTTTCTTGATTTCGTTGATCATTGTGCGCCTTCCTCGATCAGGGTCCCTTCAGCGCCGCCGTGTACGATATTCAGCAGGGCGCCGGGCTTGTTCATGTTAAATACGCGTAGTGGCATCTTGTGGTCGCGGCACAAGCAAATGGCCGTCAGATCCATCACACCCAGCTTGCGATCCAGCACTTCATCATAAGTCAGATGATCGAACTTCTCGGCATGCGGGTCTTTGAACGGGTCAGCGGTGTAGACGCCATCGACCTTGGTCGCCTTGAGCACGACGTCGGCATCGATTTCGATTGCACGCAGACAGGCTGCCGAATCCGTCGTAAAGAACGGGTTGCCGGTACCGGCCGCGAAAATCACCACGTCCTTGGAGTTCAGGTGGCGCATGGCCTTGCGACGATCGTAGTGATCGGTCACGCCAACCATGGAAATAGCGGACATCACGATGGCCGAGATGTTGGCGCGCTCGAGAGCGTCGCGCATGGCCAGGGCGTTCATCACAGTGGCCAGCATGCCCATGTGGTCGCCGGTGACACGGTCCATGCCAGCCTTGCTCAGCGCTTCACCGCGGAACAGGTTGCCACCACCGATAACCAGACCGACCTGAACACCGATGCCGACCAGTTGGCCAACTTCCAATGCCATGCGATCCAGAACTTTCGGATCGATCCCGAACTCTTCCGAGCCCATCAGGGCCTCGCCGCTAAGCTTGAGTAGAATGCGTTTATAGCGAGCCTGATAACCACTGCCCTGCTGAGCCATTGCGAATCTCTCCTGCGGCGTATTTTAAAAATTCTTTGCGAGCTGTTTACAGCTGGCGTTCAATCTAGCTTGGCGCTGCTTCAGCGCCATCGGAACATGGCTTTGTAAGCCAGTTCCAAAGGGAAACCAAATAAAAATTGATACCCCATCTGAAAAGAGGCTGCGCGCGTGAGCGGGCAGCCTCTTCTGGGCGACAGTTAAAAAACCGTCTTATTGCTTGGCGGCAGCCAGCTGGGCAGCAACTTCTTCTGCGAAGTTGTCCACTGGCTTCTCGATGCCTTCGCCTACTTTGAAGTAAGTGAAGGAAACGATTTCAGCGCCAGCTTTCTTGGCCAGTTCGCCGACCTTGATTTCAGGGTTCTTGACGAAAGCCTGCTCAACCAGGCTGGCTTCGGCCAGGAACTTGCTGATACGGCCTTTGACCATGTTTTCAACGATGTTTTCCGGCTTGCCGGCGATCTTGTCAGCGTTCAGCGTCAGGAACACGCCTTTCTCGCGCTCGATCGCTTCAGCGGAAACTTCCGATGGCAGCAGGAATTCAGGATTGGTAGCCGCTACGTGCATAGCGATGTCCTTGGCCAGCTCAACACTGCCGCCTTTCAGGACAACTGCAACACCGATCTTGTTGCCGTGCAGGTAGCCACCGACAACGTCACCTTCAACGCGTGTCAGACGACGGATGTTGACGTTTTCGCCAACCTTGCCGACCAGTACCAGGCGAGCAGTTTCTTGAGCTTCGATCAGCGGAGCAACATCAGTCAGCTTGTCGGCGAACGCTTTTTCAACGCTTGCTGCAACAAATTCCTTGAAGTCGTCCTGCAGGGCCAGGAAGTCGGTCTGCGAGTTCACTTCCAGCAGAACGGCGGATTTACCGTCTTCCTTCAGAGCGATAGCGCCTTCAGCGGCAACGTTGCCGGCTTTCTTGGCAGCCTTGATGGCGCCCGAAGCGCGCATGTCATCAATGGCTTTCTCGATGTCGCCGCCAGCCTTGGTCAAGGCCTTTTTGCAGTCCATCATGCCTTCGCCAGTACGCTCGCGCAGTTCTTTGACCAACGCTGCAGTAATCTCTGCCATTTCAAAATCCTCTTGGATAGGTTTTCAACCATTCCACCCGATCGAACGGGCGATCAATTCTTCCCGAACCACCCTTGTTAGCTGCCGCACGTTACAGATAGAGCAGTGGGCGCCGACAAATGGTTTTCGAGGTGGCAAAAAGGGGGCCAAGCCCCCTTTTTGCTTACTGAGTCAACGCCAGGGCGTCAATTACTCAGCTGCAGCCTGAGTTTCTTCAGCTGCGAACTCAACGGTGCCGCCGGCAACATTGTTGCGACCGCGGATGACAGCGTCAGCCATCGAACCCATGTACAGCTGGATAGCGCGGATTGCGTCATCGTTGCCTGGGATGATGTAGTCAACGCCTTCCGGGCTGCTGTTGGTATCGACTACGCCGATAACCGGGATGCCCAGCTTGTTGGCTTCGGTGATAGCGATGCGCTCGTGATCAACGTCGATAACGAACAGAGCGTCTGGCAGACCGCCCATGTCCTTGATACCACCCAGGGAACGATCCAGCTTTTCCAGGTCACGAGTGCGCATCAGCGCTTCTTTCTTGGTCAGCTTGGCGAAAGTACCGTCTTCGGCTTGAACTTCAAGGTCACGCAGACGCTTGATGGAAGCACGGATGGTCTTGAAGTTGGTCAGCATGCCGCCCAACCAGCGGTGATCGACGTACGGCGAACCGCAACGTGCTGCTTCTTCAGCAACGATCTTGCCAGCGGAACGCTTGGTGCCGACGAACAGAATCTTGTTTTTGCCCTGGGCCAGACGCTCTACGAAAGTCAGAGCTTCGTTGAACATTGGCAGGGTTTTTTCAAGGTTGATGATGTGGATCTTGTTACGCGCGCCGAAAATGTACTTGCCCATTTTCGGGTTCCAGTAACGGGTCTGGTGACCGAAGTGCACACCGGCCTTCAGCATATCGCGCATGTTGACTTGGGACATGATAGTTCCTTAATAAGTCGGGTTTGGCCTCCACGTATCCCAATGACCAACCAGCAGCATCAGCTGAAGGCACCCAGGTCATCGTGTCGACACGTGTGTGGATTTAGGCTTTACGGGACATCCCCGGAAAGCGGCGCATTTTATACCATAAGGCAGGGCAAAACGGAACCCGGATTCTGAAATCCTGGCGAGCGTTTTGCTCAATCCCTTGGAATCCGCCAAGAATGCACCATTCTATAGAGAGAAGCGATGCACACAGGCGCAGATTTGCGCTGCTCGTCTGGTAGAATCGCATTTTTCAGGGCCGCGAAGTTCGATCGCGCAATGCCCTTTCCGTTTAGAAAGCGCCGCCTGGCGCAGAGAGAGCCTGTATGACCGTCACCCTCAAAACCCCCGAGGATATCGCCAAAATGCGTATCGCCGGCAAACTGGCCGCCGATGTGCTGGAAATGATTGCCGAATACGTCAAGCCGGGCGTTACCACCGACCAACTGAACCAGATCTGCCACGACTACATCGTCAATGAGCAGAAAGCCATCCCTGCCCCGCTCAACTACAAGGGCTATCCAAAGTCGATCTGCACGTCGATCAACCATGTGGTCTGCCATGGCATCCCGAACGACAAGCCGCTCAAGGATGGCGACACCCTGAACATCGACGTCACCGTCATCAAGGACGGTTACCACGGCGATACCAGCCGCATGTTCCACGTCGGCACCGTGCCGGTCTGGGCCGAGCGCCTGTCCCAGGTGACCCAGGAATGCATGTACAAGGCGATCGAGATCGTCAAGCCCGGCTGCCGCCTGGGCGACATCGGCGAAATCATCCAGAAGCACGCGGAAAAGAACGGCTTCTCGGTGGTTCGTGAATTCTGCGGCCATGGTATCGGCAAGGTGTTCCACGAAGAGCCGCAGATCCTGCACTACGGCCGAGCCGGCACCGGAATGGAACTCAAGGCTGGCATGACTTTCACCATCGAGCCGATGATCAACCAGGGCCGTGCCGACACCAAGGTACTGGGCGATGGCTGGACCGCAATCACCAAGGACCGCAAGCTCTCGGCACAGTGGGAACACACCCTGCTGGTGACCGAAACCGGTTACGAGATCTTCACCTTGCGCAGCGATGACACCATCCCTCGCGTTTCGGCCTGATCCCGTTACCGTACATCGCCTATAGAAAGGAAAGCCAATCGATGCCGCAGGTGGATCCCGAACTCTTCGACCGCGGCCAGTTCCAGGCTGAACTGGCCCTGAAGGCAAGCCCGATCTCGGCCTTCAAGAAGGCGATCCGCCAGGCCCGCGAAGTGCTCGACACGCGCTTTCGCAACGGCCGGGACATTCGCCGGCTGATCGAGGATCGCGCCTGGTTCGTCGACAACATCCTGCAAAAGGCCTGGGAGCAGTTCAGCTGGAGCGAGGACGCCGACATCGCACTGGTCGCGGTCGGCGGCTACGGCCGTGGCGAATTGCACCCCTATTCCGACATCGATTTGCTGATCCTGCTGGACAGCGCCGACCACGAGGTTTTCCGCGATTCCATCGAGCGTTTTCTGACGCTGTTGTGGGACATCGGCCTGGAAGTCGGTCAGAGCGTTCGTTCGGTCGACGAGTGCGCCGTCGAGGCCCGCGCCGACCTGACGGTCGTCACCAACCTGATGGAAAGCCGCACCATCGCCGGCCCCGAGCATTTGCGCCAGCGCATGCTGGACGTCACCGGTACCGGGCACATGTGGCCGAGCAAGGACTTCTTCCTGGCCAAGCGTGCCGAACAAAAGGCTCGCCACCACAAGTACAACGACACCGAATACAACCTGGAACCCAACGTCAAAGGCTCACCCGGCGGCCTGCGGGATATCCAGACGATTCTGTGGGTAGCCCGTCGCGAGTACGGCACCCTGAACCTGCGGGCACTGGCTGGGGAAGGGTTCCTGGTGGAGAGTGAAAACGCCCTGCTCGCCTCCTCCCAGGAGTTCCTGTGGAAGGTTCGCTATGCCCTGCACATGTTGGCTGGCCGCTCCGAAGACCGCCTGCTGTTCGATCACCAGCGCACCATTGCCGGGCTGCTGGGCTTCAAAGGCGACGACGCCAAGCAAGCCATCGAAAACTTCATGCAGCAGTATTACCGGGTGGTCATGAGCATCGCCCAGCTCAGCGACCTGATCATCCAGCACTTCGAGGAAGTCATCCTCGCACCGGAAGACGAATCACCACCGCAGCCGATCAACTCGCGGTTCCAGTTGCATGACGGCTACATCGAGGCACGCAACGACAACGTTTTCCGCCGCACGCCGTTCGCCATGCTCGAAATCTTCGTGCTGATGGCCCAGCAGCCGGAAATCAAGGGCGTGCGCGCCGACACCATTCGCCTGCTGCGGGAACACCGCCACCTGATCGACGACGACTTCCGCAACGATATTCGCAACACCAGCCTGTTTATCGAATTGTTCAAATGCAAGATCGGCATCCACCGCAACCTGCGGCGCATGAATCGTTACGGCATCCTGGGGCGTTACCTGCCCGAATTCGGTTTCATCGTCGGGCAGATGCAACACGACCTGTTTCACATCTATACAGTCGATGCCCACACCCTGAACCTGATCAAGCACCTGCGTAAGTTGCAGTACACCCAGGTGTCGGAAAAATTCCCGCTGGCCAGCAAGCTCATGGGAAAACTGCCCAAACCCGAGCTGATCTACATGGCCGGCCTGTACCACGACATCGGCAAAGGCCGACATGGCGACCACTCGGACATCGGAGCGGTCGATGCCGAGGCGTTTTGCCAGCGCCATCAGCTGCCAGTGTGGGACAGCCGCCTGATCGTGTGGCTGGTGCAAAACCACCTGGTGATGTCGACCACCGCCCAGCGCAAGGACTTGTCCGACCCGCAGGTGATCCACGATTTCGCCCAGATCGTCGGCGACGAAACCCGCCTCGACTACCTGTATGTGCTCACCGTCTCCGACATCAACGCCACCAACCCGACCCTGTGGAACTCCTGGCGCGCCAGCCTGCTGCGCCAGCTCTACACCGAGACCAAGCGCGCCCTGCGTCGCGGCCTGGAGAACCCGGTGGATCGCGAAGAGCAGATCCGCCAGACCCAGAGCGCCGCCCTGGATATCCTGGTGCGCGGCGGCACCGACCCGGACGACGTCGAGCAGTTGTGGGCGCAGCTGGGTGACGACTATTTCCTGCGCCACACCGCCGGCGACGTCGCCTGGCACAGTGACGCGATCCTCCAGCAACCGGCCGACGGCGGACCACTGGTGCTGATCAAGGAAACCACCCAGCGCGAGTTCGAAGGTGGCACGCAGATCTTCATCTACGCCCCTGACCAGCACGACTTCTTTGCCGTGACCGTGGCCGCGATGGACCAGCTCAACCTGAACATCCACGACGCCCGGGTCATCACCTCCAGCAGCCAGTTCACCCTCGACACCTATATCGTGCTCGACACCGACGGCGACTCGATTGGCGATAACCCGGCGCGGGTCAAACAGATCCGCGAGGGCCTGACCGAAGCCCTGCGCAACCCGGACAACTACCCGACCATCATCCAGCGCCGGGTACCGCGCCAGCTCAAGCATTTCGCCTTTGCGCCACAGGTGACGATCCACAACGACGCCCAGCGCCCGGTGACAGTGCTGGAACTCACGGCGCCCGACCGCCCGGGCCTGCTGGCGCGCATTGGCACGATCTTCCTGGAGTTCGACCTGTCGTTGCAGAACGCCAAGATCGCCACCCTCGGCGAGCGCGTGGAAGACGTGTTCTTCATCACCGACGCCAACAATCAGCCGCTGTCCGACCCGCTGCTGTGCAGCCGCCTGCAGGATGCGATCGTCGAACAACTGAGCGTCAACCAGGAACCTGATATCAAACTGTCGCGCATCAGCATCTGAATCAACACATTTCCCCTGTGGGAGCCCCCCCTCGCCACAAGCTCGCTCCCACACTGAAAGAGGCCCCCGATGAACAACGCTCTGTCCCAGCTCCAGCCCTACCCGTTCGAGAAACTCCGCGCACTGCTCGGCAGCGTGACGCCAAACCCGGACAAGCGTCCGATCGCGCTGTCCATCGGCGAGCCGAAACACCGTTCGCCAAGCTTTGTCGCAGAGGCTTTGGCCAGCAATCTTGAAAAAATGGCCGTGTACCCGACCACACTCGGTATCCCGGAGCTGCGTGAAGCCATCGCGGCATGGTGCGAGCGGCGCTTCGATGTCCCCAAAGGCTGGATCGACCCGGCGCGCAACGTGCTGCCGGTCAACGGTACCCGCGAGGCCTTGTTTGCCTTCACCCAGACCGTAGTCAACCGTGGCGATGACGCGCTGGTAGTCAGCCCGAACCCCTTCTACCAGATCTACGAAGGCGCGGCGTTCCTCGCCGGGGCCAAGCCGCATTACCTGCCGTGCCTGGACGAAAACGGCTTCAACCCGGATTTCGACGCCGTGTCGCCGGACATCTGGAAGCGCTGCCAGATCCTGTTCCTGTGCTCGCCAGGCAACCCGACCGGCGCCTTGATCCCGGTCGACACCCTGAAAAAACTGATCGCCCTGGCCGATGAACACGATTTCGTAATCGCCGCGGACGAGTGCTACAGCGAACTGTATTTCGACGAACAGACTCCACCACCAGGCCTGCTCAGCGCTTGCGCGGAATTGGGCCGCAAGGACTTCAAACGCTGCGTGGTGTTCCACAGCCTGTCCAAGCGTTCAAACCTGCCAGGCCTGCGTTCGGGTTTTGTGGCCGGTGATGCCGACGTCCTCAAGGGATTCCTGCTCTACCGCACCTACCACGGCTGCGCGATGCCGGTTCAAACCCAACTGGCCAGCGTTGCCGCATGGAATGACGAAGTGCACGTGCGTGCCAACCGGGCGCTGTATCGCGAGAAGTTCGATGCGGTGCTGGAAATCCTCAGCCCGGTCATGGACGTACAGCGGCCGGATGGCAGCTTCTATCTGTGGCCGAATGTGGCCGGTGACGACTCAGCGTTCTGCCGCGACCTGTTCGAGGAGGAGCACGTGACGGTGGTACCGGGATCTTATCTGTCGCGGGATGTCGATGGCGTCAACCCGGGGGCCGGACGCGTGCGCATGGCGCTGGTTGCGCCGTTGGCGGAGTGTGTCGAGGCTGCCGAGCGCATTCGTGATTTTGTCACTCGTAATCGATAATCCAAAAACCACCCGCACTGTGCAATGCAGTGCGGGCGACCTTCAACTAGCGCAACACTCTCTAATAGTCAGAAACTTTACCTTCGAATAACCAAAAAACTAATCTCCACGCCGAACCCAAGCGTTTTTTTAACCTTAGGAAGTTATCGACAAGGAGATAGTCAATGCTGAATGAACAGCCCTGCAAAATTATCGGCCCATTAAATGAGCAAGATTCATACGAGACGGCCATCAATGAAAACCCCAGCAATGCCCCCACCGCATCACCAGGTGGTCGAAACAAACGCGGCGTCGCCATTCATTCCAAGTTCTGGGCTAGCCACAGAACGCTGAAAATTGCTTTCCTCAACCCGCCATCCAGCACACACCGTGAGGCAGCGATAAAGGCCATCAAAGTATGGCAACCCTCCATCAATCTCAAACTGGATTTTGTCAACGGCACAGAGGGCGATATCCGTATCACCATGGAGCCCCCCCTTAACTACTCCGCCATTGGCACTGATGCCATGTTGCGCGGTCCTGATGAAAACACAATGAACATCGGCACGGATCCAGAGCACCCCGGATTCGAAGCCACTGTTCTACATGAATTTGGCCATGCGCTGGGGATGCAACATGAACATCAACATCCAAAAGCCGATATTCCATGGAACAAACCCGCCGTCTATGATTTTTACTTATCCGCCTATCAGTGGAGCAAAGAAGAGGTCGATCACAACTTATTCAAATTACTTGAAGACAAACTCACCCGCACGACGGTCTACGATCCAACTTCAATCATGCACTACCCCATATCCAACGAACTTACGACGGGCGATTGGTCGGTACAAAAAAATACGATACTTAGTCAAAATGATCGTCGTCTGATGCGCAAGATTTACCCAAAACAATAATGCAGCCGGATTCAAGACATTACCTACCAACTCACTTTACCGCTCCAAGCCTGGCCTCACTTCGGTCCAATTCCCCCCAACACCTCGCGCAACACGTCATCACCCATCTGGTGATGACGGCTGAGGCTGTACAACTCCAATTGATGGCGATACTCGGACATCATTCGCGCCTTGAGCTCTGCGGCCGTCGAAGAACAACAGCGGCGGCAGAAACAGAAACAGTTCAGGGTCGATTGCCACATGCAAACCCAGCGTCGCCAGGCGAGTAAGGCCCCGGCGGCGGTTTGCATAAACAGTGGTTCCCGGAAAATCGACAGCATTGAAGTGCCATATTGGCCGCTTAGACTACGGGTGTCCCTTGCACCTACGTCGCACAGGTACAGAGTGCCCTGAAACACCGCAACCCCTGTGGGAGCGAGCCTGCTCGCGATGGCTGCGCATCAGCCAACCATGATGCTGGATGTCATGGCCCAATCGCGAGCAGGTTCGCTCCCACAGGTTTTGCGTTTTAACTGAAAGGCCATGGCATAATCCCGGACCAATTATTTCCAGCACCTGCAAAGGGGGCAATTCCTTGACCGTTTCAAGCAAAACGTTGCACCTTTTCGGCATCAAAGCCTGCGACACCATGAAAAAGGCGCGCACCTGGCTCGATGAACACGCTGTCAGCTATGACTTTCATGATTACAAGGCGGTCGGTATCGACCGTGAACACCTGACCCAATGGTGCAGCGAGCACGGTTGGGAAGTGGTGTTGAACCGTGCAGGCACGACCTTTCGCAAGCTCGACGACGAACGCAAAGCCGATCTCGACCAGACGAAAGCCATCGAACTGATGCTCGCACAACCCTCGATGATCAAGCGCCCGGTGCTCGATCTCGGTGACCGAACCCTGATTGGCTTCAAGCCAGATATCTACGCGGCCGCGCTCAAGTAAGCAGCCCGTTCAATTTTGTTAGAGGTATACACATGTCCACTACCCTGTTCAGCCTGGCCTTCGGCGTCGGCACTCAAAACCGTCAAGGCGCATGGCTGGAAGTGTTCTACGCCGCCCCGGTACTCAAGCCATCGGCTGAAGTCCTCGCCGCTATCGCACCGATCCTGGGCTACACCGAAGGCAATCAGGCCATCGCGTTCAGTACCGCACAGGCCTCGCAACTGGCTGAAGCCCTGAAAAGCGTCGACGCTGCCCAGGCGGCCCTGCTGACCCGCCTGGCCGAGAGCCACAAGCCGCTGGTTGCCACCCTGCTGGCTGAAGACGCCCAGCTGTCGTCCACCCCCGAGGCCTACCTCAAGCTGCACCTGCTGAGCCATCGCCTGGTCAAGCCGCACGGCCTGAACCTGACCGGGATTTTCCCGTTGCTGCCAAACGTGGCCTGGACCAGCCAGGGCGCGGTCGACCTGAGCGAGCTGGCCGAACTGCAACTCGAAGCCCGCCTGCGCGGCGAGCTGCTGGAAGTGTTCTCGGTGGACAAGTTCCCGAAAATGACCGACTACGTGGTTCCGGCCGGCGTGCGTATCGCTGACGCGGCGCGTCTGCGCCTGGGCGCTTACGTGGGCGAAGGCACCACCGTGATGCACGAAGGCTTCATCAACTTCAACGCCGGCACCGAAGGCCCGGGCATGATCGAAGGCCGCGTATCCGCTGGCGTATTCGTCGGCAAGGGTTCGGACCTGGGCGGCGGTTGCTCGACCATGGGCACCCTGTCGGGCGGCGGCAACATCGTGATCAAGGTCGGCGAAGGCTGCCTGATTGGCGCCAACGCCGGTATCGGTATCCCGTTGGGCGACCGCAACACCGTCGAATCGGGCCTGTATGTGACCGCCGGCACCAAGGTGGCGCTGCTGGACGAGAACAATCAACTGGTCAAAGTGGTCAAGGCCCGTGAACTGGCTGGCCAGCCGGACCTGCTGTTCCGTCGCAATTCGGAGACCGGTGCCGTGGAATGCAAAACCCACAAATCGGCCATCGAACTGAACGAAGCGCTGCACGCTCACAACTAAGTGCCGCAGGCACCTGTGGGAACGACGGTGCGTCGCTCCCACAAGGTCCGGTGTACATCCGCCCAAGTTCACAGGGCTGAACACATGATGATTCTCTCTCCCTGGCGTGCCGATTTTCCGGCTATCGCCGCCCTGCAACGGCAAGACCAGACCTATCTGGACAACGCCGCCACCACGCAAAAACCTCAAGCCCTGCTCGATGCCCTGGCGCACTACTACGCCAATGGCGCGGCCAACGTGCATCGGGCGCAGCATTTGCCCGGCGCCCACGCCACCCAGGCGTTCGAGGACAGCCGCCGCAAGGTTGCGCAATGGCTCAATACTGGCGATTGCGGGCAGATCATTTTTACCCACGGCGCGACGTCCGCGCTGAATCTACTGGCCTATGGCCTGGAACATCTTTTCAATCCGGGCGACGAGATTGTCATCAGCGCCCTGGAGCATCACGCCAACCTGCTGCCGTGGCAGCAACTGGCGCACCGTCGCGAGCTGAAACTGGTGATCCTGCCGCTGGATGCCGAGGGCGTGATCGACCTTGAAGCCGCGGCCGGTTTGATCGGTCCACGCACGCGTCTGCTGGCGGTCAGTCAACTTTCCAACGTGATTGGCGCGTGGCAGCCGCTGCCTGAATTACTGGCACTGGCCAAGGCGCACAACGTCCTGACCGTGATCGACGGCGCCCAGGGCGTGGTTCATGGTCGCCACGACGTGCAAGCGCTGGGCTGCGACTTTTATGTGTTCTCCAGCCACAAGCTCTACGGCCCCGATGGGTTGGGTGTGCTGTTCGGGCGCAATACGGCGCTGCAACAACTGCGTCCCTGGCAGTTCGGCGGTGAAATGGTGCTCGATGCCAATTATCAAGACGCACGCTTTCGCCCGGCACCGCTGGGTTTCGAGGCCGGGACGCCGCCGATTGCCAGCGTGATCGGCCTTGGCGCGACCCTGGATTACCTCGCCGGACTCGATCAGGACGCCGTGTCCGCCCATGAAGCTGCGCTACATGCCTGCCTGCTCAAGGGCCTGGAGGCGCGCAACGGCATCCGCCTGCTGGGCAAGCCACAAGTGGCGCTGGCCAGTTTCACCGTCGAGGGTGTGCATAACTCCGATCTCGCGCATTTGCTGACCGAACAAGGGATCGCGGTGCGTGCTGGCCATCACTGTGCGATGCCGCTGCTCAAACGCTTCGAACTGGCCGGAGCGATTCGGGTGTCGCTGGCGTTGTACAACGATTCCGAAGACCTGGAGCGGTTCTTCGAAGCCCTGGATCAGGCACTGGAGCTATTGCGATGAACCTGCCCGCCGATGCCGTGACGGCACTGGACACCTTTCAGAAAGCGGCCGGCTGGGAACAACGCGCACGCCTGCTGATGCAATGGGGCGAGCGCCTGCCGGCGTTGAGTGAGGCGCAGATGTGTGATGCCAACCGGGTGCACGGCTGTGAAAGCCAGGTGTGGCTGGTGGGCGAATTGCGCGATGGCCACTGGCAATTCAGCGCCAACAGCGATGCACGGTTGATTCGCGGGTTGGTGGCGTTGCTGCTGGCGCGGGTCAACGGCTTGTCGGCGGCCGAGTTGCAGCAGGTGGATTTGCCGGACTGGTTCAATCAGTTGGGGCTGGGGCGGCAGTTGTCCGAGTCCCGCAGCAATGGTTTGAATGCGGTGCTGCAGCGAATGCGTAGCCTAAGCGACGCGTAGGAGCTGCCGAAGGCTGCGATCCTTGGCGCCTTTGGGCACAACAGCTCTTGAAGATCAAAAGATCGCAGCCTTCGGCAGCTCCTACGGCTTGACCCGCTCCGCCGGCCGCCGCACACCCGCGACAATCTTGTCCACAGCCTTGGTCGCCGCGACCATGCCAAACGTCGCCGTCACCATCATCACCGCGCCAAACCCGCCGGCACAGTCGAGCTTGACCCCATCACCGACAAAACTTTTCTGCAGGCAAATGCTGCCGTCCGGTTTTGGGTAGCGCAGTTGCTCGGTGGAAAACACGCACGGCACGCTGTAATGGCGGGTCACCGTGCGTGAGAAGCCGTAGTCGCGGCGCAGCGTGGAACGTACTTTTGAAGCCAATGGATCATTGAACGTGCGATTGAGGTCGCAGACCTGGATCAACGTCGGGTCAATCTGCCCGCCCGCGCCGCCGGTGGTGATGATCTGGATCTTGCGCCGCTTGCACCAGGCGATCAGCGCGGCCTTGGCGTTGACGCTGTCGATGCAGTCGATTACGCAGTCGATGTTCGGCGTGATGTACTCGGCCATGGTGTCGCGGGTCACGAAGTCAGGCACCGCGTGCACCGTGCAATCCGGGTTGATCCCGCGCAGACGCTCGGCCATCACCTCGACCTTGGGCTTGCCCACAGTGCTGTCCAGCGCGTGCAACTGGCGATTGGCGTTGCTGACGCAGACGTCGTCGAGGTCGAACAGCGAAATCTCACCCACGCCACAACGGGCCATGGCTTCCGCCGCCCAGGAACCGACACCACCGACGCCGACGATCGCCACATGGGCCGCGCGCAGGCGCTCAAGGCCTTCGATGCCATACAAACGGGCGATGCCAGCAAACCGCGGATCTTCTGTACTCATGACCATTACCCCAAAAACCGGCGCGCATTATAGGGCCGTCGGCGCCCAAGAGCATCATTGCGCTATGAACGGGCAACATCCACGAAAACTACATCGAACAAAGATTCGCCCTACACGCTCTAACGAAAGAACTTAAACCGACTTGGATTGCCCAATGTCCGGCAATTCCGTGTCCGCTGTACGACTAGAGAATGCCCGGTGTAGGATGCGCGCCCCTTGGCGACCGCCAACCGTTCCTTCGTTCCACAGTCTTTGGAACCCGAAATAACTATGTCATCGCGTAAATTTGGACTCAACCTGGTCGTGGTGCTCGCCATCGCTGCCTTGTTTACCGGCTTCTGGGCGCTGATCAATCGCCCGGTCACCGCCCCCAACTGGCCTGAACAGATCTCCGGTTTCTCGTACTCGCCCTTCCAGCAGGGCCAGTTCCCGCAGAAGGACCAGTTCCCGACCGACGATCAAATGCGTCGCGACCTGGAGATCATGAGCAAGCTGACGGACAACATCCGCATCTACTCGGTCGATGGCACCCTGCAAAACATCCCGAAACTGGCGGAAGAGTTCGGCTTGCGGGTGACCTTGGGGATCTGGATCAGCCCGGACCAGGAACGCAACGAACGGGAAATCACCCGCGCCATTGAAATCGCCAATTCCTCGCGCAGCGTGGTTCGCGTGGTGGTCGGCAACGAGGCCATTTACCGCAAGGAAATCACCGCCCAGGCACTCAGCGTCATGCTCGATCGCGTGCGCGCTGCCGTGAAAGTGCCGGTGACCACGTCCGAACAGTGGCACGTGTGGGAAGAACATCCGGAACTGGCCAGGCACGTCGACCTGATCGCCGCGCACATCCTGCCTTACTGGGAGTTCGTCCCGATGGACAAGGCCGGGCAGTTCGTCCTGGATCGCGCCCGCGACTTGAAAAAGATGTTCCCGAAAAAACCACTGCTGCTGTCCGAGGTGGGCTGGCCGAGCAACGGCCGCATGCGCGGCGGCGCCGATGCCTCACCGGCGGACCAGGCGATCTACCTGAGAACCCTGGTCAACAAGCTCAACCGCCAGGGCTTCAACTACTTCGTGATCGAAGCGTTTGACCAGCCGTGGAAAGTCAGCGACGAAGGTTCCGTCGGCGCCTACTGGGGCGTGTTCAACGCCGCGCGCCAGCAGAAATTCAACTTCGAAGGCCCGGTGGTAGCGATTCCGCAATGGCGCGTATTGGCCATTGGCTCGGTGGTATTGGCGCTGTTGTCGCTGACCCTGCTGATGATCGACGGATCGGCCTTGCGCCAGCGCGGTCGCACGTTCCTGACCTTCATTGCGTTCCTGTGCGGTTCGGTGCTGGTGTGGATCGGTTACGACTACAGCCAGCAATACAGCACCTGGTTCAGCCTGACCGTGGGCTTCTTGCTCGCCCTCGGTGCGCTCGGGGTGTTTATCGTGCTGCTGACCGAAGCCCATGAACTGGCCGAAGCGGTGTGGGTGCACAAGCGCCGGCGCGAGTTCCTGCCGGTGGAAGGCGACTCCAGCTACCGCCCGAAAGTGTCGATTCACGTGCCCTGCTACAACGAACCGCCGGAGATGGTCAAACAGACCCTCAACGCCCTGGCCAACCTCGACTATCCGGACTTCGAAGTCCTGATCATCGACAACAACACCAAGGACCCGGCGGTCTGGGAACCGGTGCGCGATTACTGCGAAACCCTCGGCCCGCGCTTCAAGTTCTTCCACGTCGCACCGCTGGCCGGCTTCAAGGGCGGCGCGCTGAACTACCTGATCCCGCACACCGCCAAGGATGCCGAAGTGATCGCGGTGATCGACTCCGATTACTGCGTGCACCCGAACTGGCTCAAGCACATGGTGCCGCACTTCGCCGACCCGAAAATCGCCGTGGTGCAGTCGCCGCAGGATTACCGCGACCAGAACGAAAGCACCTTCAAGAAGCTCTGCTACGCGGAATACAAAGGCTTCTTCCACATCGGCATGGTCACCCGCAACGACCGTGACGCGATCATCCAGCACGGCACCATGACCATGACCCGTCGCTCGGTGCTCGAAGAACTGGGCTGGGCCGACTGGTGCATCTGTGAAGACGCCGAACTGGGCCTGCGGGTATTCGAAAAAGGCCTGTCGGCGGCGTATTACCACACCAGCTACGGCAAGGGCCTGATGCCCGATACCTTCATCGACTTCAAGAAACAGCGTTTCCGCTGGGCCTACGGAGCGATCCAGATCATCAAGCGTCACACCGCCAGCCTGCTGCGCGGCAAAGACACCGAGCTGACCCGTGGCCAACGCTACCACTTCCTCGCAGGCTGGTTGCCGTGGGTGGCGGACGGCATGAACATCTTCTTCACCGTCGGCGCGCTGTTGTGGTCGGCGGCGATGATCATCGTGCCGCAACGGGTCGATCCGCCGCTGCTGATCTTCGCAATCCCGCCATTGGCGCTGTTCGTGTTCAAAGTCGCCAAAATCATCTTCCTCTACCGTCGTGCGGTCGGAGTGAATTTGAAGGATGCCTTCTGCGCGGCGCTGGCCGGTCTGGCGTTGTCCCACACCATCGCCAAAGCGGTGCTGTACGGCTTCTTCACCAGCAGCATTCCGTTCTTCCGTACGCCGAAGAATGCCGACAACCACGGCTTCTGGGTGGCGATTTCCGAAGCACGGGAAGAGATGTTCATCATGCTGTTGTTGTGGGGCGCGGCGCTGGGGATCTTCCTGGTGCAGGGCCTGCCGAGCAACGACATGCGCTTCTGGGTCACCATGCTGCTGGTGCAGTCGCTGCCGTACGTCGCGGCGCTGATCATGGCGTTCCTGTCGTCGCTGCCGAAACCGACCGCCGAACCTGAAACGGCACCCGTCGTCTAAATCTCTGCGGATGCACTAAACGGCGGCCAATGGTCGCCGTTTTGCTTTAAGATAAGCGCCATTTTGCGGGGCTTGGCGTGATACAGGTCGTACTGACCGCACACAATTCCTGTGGGAGCGGGCTTGCTCGCGAATGCGTTGTAACAGTCCAGGAGTATGTTGACTGACACACCGCATTCGCGAGCAAGTCGAAGCGTCGAACCGCCGCCCCCATATTAAAAGCCAAAGCCCATATCTAATGATTTCCGGAGTTTTCCATGACGGCCCACGCCGACCTTTCGCCGACCCTCCAACTCGCCATCGACCTGATCCGCCGTCCGTCCGTGACGCCGATCGACGCCGATTGCCAGAAGCAGATGATGCAGCGCCTGGGCGATGCCGGTTTCACCCTGGAACCGATGCGCATCGAAGATGTGGATAACTTCTGGGCCACCCACGGCCAGGACGACGGTCCGGTGCTGTGCTTCGCCGGCCACACCGACGTGGTCCCGACCGGCCCGGTGGCGGCCTGGCAGATCGAGCCGTTCAACGCGCTGATCGACGAACACGGCATGCTCTGTGGCCGTGGCGCCGCCGACATGAAAGGCAGCCTCGCCGCCATGACCGTCGCCTCCGAGCGCTTTGTCACCGACTACCCGAATCACAAGGGCAAAGTCGCCTTCCTGATCACCAGCGACGAAGAAGGCCCGGCGCACCACGGCACCAAGGCCGTTGTTGAGCGCCTGGCCGCGCGCAAGGAACGCCTGGACTGGTGCATCGTCGGCGAACCGTCGAGCACCACCCTGGTGGGTGACGTGGTCAAGAACGGCCGTCGCGGCTCCCTCGGCGCCAAGCTGACCGTGCGCGGTGTGCAGGGCCACGTGGCCTACCCGCACCTGGCGAAGAACCCGATCCACCTCGCAGCCCCGGCCCTGGCGGAACTGGCTGCCGAGCATTGGGACCACGGCAACGACTTCTTCCCGCCAACCAGTTTCCAGATCTCCAACGTCAACGCCGGTACCGGCGCGACCAACGTGATCCCGGGTGACCTGGTGGCGGTGTTCAACTTCCGCTTTTCTACCGAGTCGACAGTCGAAGGCCTGCAAAAGCGCGTCGCCGACATCCTCGACAAGCATGGCCTGGACTGGCACATCGACTGGGCGCTGTCTGGCCTGCCGTTCCTCACCGAACCGGGCGCGCTGCTCGACGCGGTGTCGGCGAGCATCAAGGACATCACCGGTCGTGAAACCAAGGCGTCCACCAGCGGTGGTACCTCCGATGGCCGCTTCATCGCGACCATGGGCACCCAAGTGGTTGAACTGGGCCCGGTCAACGCGACCATCCACCAGGTCAACGAGCGCGTACTGGCCGCCGATCTCGACGTGCTGACCGAGATCTACTACCAGACCCTGATCAAGTTGCTCGCCTGATGCTTGCGTGCCCGATCTGCAGTGAGCCGCTCAATGCGGTGGACAACGGCGTGGCCTGCCCCGCCGGGCATCGTTTCGACCGCGCTCGCCAGGGTTACTTGAACCTGTTGCCGGTGCAGCACAAAAACAGCCGCGACCCTGGGGATAACCAGGCGATGGTCGAAGCCCGCCGCGACTTCCTGAACGCCGGGCACTACGCCCCGGTGGCCAAGCGTCTGGCGGAACTGGCTGCTGGTTATGCACCGCAGCACTGGCTGGACATCGGTTGTGGCGAGGGTTACTACACCGCGCAAATCGCCGAGGCACTGCCATATGCCGAAGGTTATGCCCTGGACATCTCCCGGGAAGCGGTCAAACGCGCCTGCAAACGCAACCCGAAGCTGACCTGGTTGATCGCCAGCATGGCGCGGGTGCCGCTGGCTTCCGGCAGTTGCCAGTTCCTGGCCAGTGTCTTCAGCCCGCTGGACTGGGAAGAAGCCAAGCGCCTGCTCAGTGTTGGCGGCGGCCTGATGAAAGTCGGGCCAACCAGCGGCCACCTGATGGAACTGCGTGAGCGGCTGTACGACGAAGTGCGCGAGTACATTGACGACAAGCACCTGGACCTGGTGCCGGAAGGCATGGCATTGGCGCACAGCGAGACGCTGACGTTCAAGCTGACGCTGGTCAGCAGTCAGGACCGCGCCAACCTGCTGGCCATGACGCCCCACGGCTGGCGCGCCAGTGCCGAGCGTCGTGCTGCCGTTATCGAACAGGCCGAGCCGTTCGAGGTCACCGTGTCGATGCGCTACGATTATTTCGTTCTTCAATAACTTTCTATCTTTTGGTCTCGGGCAAATGCTCAAGACCGGCTAAATCCGCGAATGGATTTTTCAGACCCGCAGTGAGGACATCCATGCGCCAACCCGATATCGAGATTTACCTGAAAGACGCCGACGTCGACCACAAGGCCATTTCCGCCTGGCTGGGTGCGGCATTGGGCCCGTGCACCGATTGGGTCCAGAAGGGCCAGACCTACAAGTGCACGGCTGGCAACGTGCCAGTGACCTGGCTGCCAAAAGCCGTCGGCAAGTGGAACAGCCTGTACCTGGAAAGCGACCAGACCCCGTGGGACGACGACATCGCCTGCGCTCGCGCTGCGTTTGCCGCGCTGAACGTGGAAGTGCGTTGCGCACCGGGCACCTGGGTCGAGGAAGAAGGTGAAGAGACAGCGGACCGCTGGATTCGCATCAGTGTCGATGGTGAAGAAGAAATCACCTGGAAAACCGCATAAAAGCAAAAAGATCGCAGCCTGCGGCAGCTCCTACAAGGTTATGTGTACACCTGTAGGAGCTGCCGCAGGCTGCGATCTTTTGATCTTGAAAGTTACAACCCCACCACATCCTCAGCCTGCAACCCCTTCTGCCCTTCCACCACCGCGTATTCAACCTGCTGGCCTTCGGTCAGCGAACGGTGGCCTTCACCGCGAATCGCGCGGTAGTGCACGAACACGTCCACCCCGTCCTCGCGCTGAATGAAGCCGTAGCCCTTGGCGTCGTTGAACCACTTCACATTGCCGGTTTCGCGTGTTGCCATTTGTTCATACTCCCTTTTTATTATTGATCGGGCTTTTCGCAGGAAAGCCTCGGGAACGTCAGCCTGCGCATACCGGTCCCATGAGGGCAACGGCGACAGAGCGTCGAGTATATGACAGACGTTAAAACTCTCAACAGGAGTTTACTTCGCCGCTTTTTTGCCGATTTTAAGCGAATCCGGCACACTATCGCCCTCCCGAGCAAACGCTTGGTTTTATTCACTCACGCAGAAGCCGTATGACCCGCTCCCCGTTCCGCCGTCTTGTGTTTGGCACCCTGCGCCGACTGTTGTACCTCTGGGTTCGCTCCGAGACGATCAACCAGTCGTCGTTCACCCTCAACCTCGACCGCAGTCGTCCGGTGTTCTACGTCCTGCAAAACCCTTCGCTGACCGACCTCGCCGTGGTCGACACCGAATGCAGCAAGGCCGGCCTGCCACGTCCGGTATTGCCGGTATCGGTGGGCAACCTGCTGGAACCTGCCGCGTTCTTCTACCTGACACCGGACCCCGACTGGCTCGGCCGTCAGGACAAGCGCGGCGCGCCGCCGACACTGACCCGCCTGGTCAGCGCCCTGAGCCAGAACGCCGCAGAAGATGCGCAGATCATTCCGGTCAGTGTGTTCTGGGGCCAGTCGCCAGACAGCGAAAACAGCCCTTGGAAACTCCTGTTCGCCGACAGCTGGGCCGTTACCGGGCGCCTGCGTCGCTTGCTGAGCGTCATCGTGCTGGGACGCAAGACCCGCGTGCAATTCTCCGCGCCGATTCACCTGCGCGAACTGATCGAGCACGACAAGGGCCACGAGCGCACCGTGCGCATGGTCCAGCGCATCCTGCGGGTGCACTTTCGCAACCTGAAGGCCGCGGTGATCGGCCCGGACATTTCCCACCGCCGCAACCTGGTCAAAGGCCTGCTGAACCAGCCACAGGTCAAACAAGCGATCCTCGACGAAGCCGAGCGCGAGAACATCTCGCCTGAGAAAGCCAAAGCCCAGGCGCTGCGCTACGGCAACGAAATCGCCTCGGACTACACCTACACGGCGATCCGTTTTATGGAAGTGGTGCTGAGCTGGTTCTGGAACAAGATCTACGACGGCATCAAGGTCAATCACATCGAAGGTGTGCAGAAGGTCGCCCCGGGTCACGAAGTGATCTATGTGCCGTGCCACCGCAGCCACATCGACTATCTGCTGCTGTCCTATCTGCTGTTTCGCAACGGCCTGACCCCGCCGCACATTGCCGCCGGCATCAACCTGAACATGCCGGTGATCGGCGGCCTGCTGCGTCGCGGCGGCGCGTTTTTCATGCGCCGCACGTTCAAGGGCAACCCGCTGTACACCTCGGTGTTCAACGAATACCTGCACACTCTGTTCACCAAGGGCTTCCCGGTGGAGTACTTCGTCGAGGGCGGCCGTTCGCGCACCGGGCGCATGCTGCAACCGAAGACCGGGATGCTGGCGATCACGCTGCGCAGCTTCCTGCGTTCGTCGCGCATGCCCATCGTCTTCGTGCCGGTGTACATCGGCTACGAGCGCGTACTGGAAGGTCGAACCTATCTTGGCGAGTTGCGCGGTGCGGCCAAGAAGAAAGAGTCGATCTTCGATATCTTCAAAGTGATTGGTGCGCTCAAGCAGCGCTTCGGCCAGGTGGCGGTGAACTTCGGCGAGCCGATCAAGCTGGCGGAATTCCTCGACGGCGAACAGCCGGACTGGCGCCAACAGGAGCTCGGCCCGCAGTTCAGACCCGCCTGGCTCAACGAAACCACCAACCGCCTCGGCGAAAAAGTCGCCCGGCACTTGAACGAAGCGGCGGCGATCAACCCGGTCAATCTGGTGGCACTGGCGCTGCTGTCGACCACCCGGCTGGCGCTGGATGACCGGGCCATGGCGCGAGTGCTGGACCTGTACCTGGCGCTGCTGCGCAAGGTCCCGTACTCGCCGCACACCACCTTGCCGGAAGGCGATGGCCGGGCGCTGATCGAGCATGTGAAGGACATGGACCTGCTGTCCGAGCAGAGCGATGCCCTGGGCAAGATTCTCTATCTGGACGAGCAGAACGCCGTCCTGATGACCTACTACCGCAACAACGTTTTGCACATCTTCGCCCTGCCTGCGCTACTGGCGAGCTTTTTCCAGAGCGCTTCGCGCATGAGCCGTGAACAGATCCTGCGCTACACCCGCGCGCTGTATCCCTACCTGCAAGCGGAGTTGTTCATTCGCTGGTCGCTGGACGAACTGGATACCGTAATCGATCAATGGCTGGCGGCCTTCGTCGAACAAGGCCTGCTGCGCTTCGAGAATGACCTGTACCTGCGCCCGGCGCCAAGCTCGCGGCATTTCGTGCTGCTGACGCTGCTGTCGAAAAGCATCGCCCAGACCTTGCAACGCTTCTACATGACCGTGTCCCTGCTGCTCAACAGCGGCCAGAACAGCATCAGCGCCGAAGAACTGGAAGACCTGTGCACGGTCATGGCCCAGCGCCTGTCGATCCTGCATGGCCTGAACGCCCCGGAGTTCTTCGACAAGAGCCTGTTCCGCCACTTCATCCAGACCATGCTCGACCTCGACGTGCTCAAGCGCGATGAGGCAGGCAAACTGAGCTATCACGAACTGCTCGGTGAACTGGCCGAAGGCGCGGCCAAACGGGTGTTGCCGGCGGAGATTCGTTTGTCGATTCGGCAGGTGGCGTTGCATCGCAGTGAAGATGCGGCGGAGTTGGTAACGCCAGCCTGAATCACCCGGATCACCGTGCGTGGGTTTTATGGCTGAAAGCAAGGACGCTTCTGACTCATGCCGCGCCCTCTTCGCCCTGCTTGCAGGAATTACCCTACACAGAAGTCGCTGCCTCGAGCCTATGCTGGGCGCTCGTCAATACCGACGATCAATCGATAAGGAAATCAATATGGGCGACGAACCCGTAAAGACCATTGATGGCAAAGTAAATTATCTCGAAAAGATTGGGCTGCCACTTAACTCGACTCTTCATGTCCGCCTGCTGGATGTCAGCCTGCAAGATGTCGCCGCCAAGGAACTGGCCGTACAGATCACTCCCAATGCAGAAAATGTCGGGCTGAACTTCAACCTGACGTACAAGCTTGCCGATGTCCTGCCCGGCCATACCTATGCAATCAACGCGAGCATCTCCCACGAAGACCGTCTGATCTTCACCACCACTCAACAGCACCGGGTGGAATTGGGTGTCGATTATGTGAAGGGGCAGGAAGTGCTGGTCAACCGCGTCTGAGAACACTCCCGAGGCAAGTTGGGCGATATCCCCGGTAAAATCCGTTAAATTGTCATTGGCGCCGGTCTACTTCGGGTGCCAATGACAAGGATCCGCTTCATGAAAACGCTCTCTCTCCTCGGGCTTACGGTTTTGCTCGGCGCCTGCCAATCCATGCAATCTGCCCCGAAAGCCAGCCTCGACGGCGAAATCTTTTACCTGCAACGCAGCGCCCTGCCGCCCACCGCCACGCTGAGCGTGAGCTTGCAGGACGTGTCCCTGGCCGACGCACCGGCCATTGTCCTCGACGAACAGAAAGGTCAGGTCAAAGGCCAGGTGCCACTACCGTTTCATCTGAGTTACGATCCGGCACAGGTCAAACCAGGTCATCGCTACTCGGTCAGCGCGCACATCGAAGTCGACGGCAAGCTGATGTTCATCACCACCGAAAACCATGCCGTGCAGCTTGATGGCAAGGACCCGCAACCGCTGAAAATCCGCGTCGACGCCGTTCGCTAATTCTCTTTTTTGAACAAGGAAGCTGCCATGCTCCGCCCTACCCTTCGCTTCGCCGGCCTGTGCGCTGGCTTGATGATCTGTGCCAACGCCCTGGCGCTGTCCCTCACCGACCTGTCACAGAAAGACGCCACCGGCGGGCTAAAGGACGCACTGACCCAAGGTGCGCAACTGGCCGTCAAACAACTCGGCACCCCGGGTGGCTTCAGCAACAACCCCGACGTAAAAATCGAACTGCCGGGCAAGCTGGGCAAAGTCGCGAGCAAGATGAAACAGTTCGGCATGGGTGACCAGGTCGACGAACTGGAAGCCAGCATGAACAAAGCGGCGGAAAGCGCCGTGATCCAGGCCCAGCCGATCCTTGTGGATGCCGTGAAGAAAATGACCGTGGAAGACGCCAAGGGCATCCTCAGCGGCGGCAACGATTCAGCCACCCAATACCTGAGCAAAACCAGCCGCGAACAAATCCGCACCAAGTTCCTGCCCATCGTCAAGCAAGCCACCGACAAGGTTGGCCTGGCCCAGCAGTACAACTCGTTCGCCGGGCAAGCAGCGACAATGGGCGTTGTGGATGCGAAGAATGCCAACGTCGAAAACTACGTCACCGAGCAGGCGTTGAATGGCTTGTTCGAGATGATCGGCAAACAGGAAGAAACCATCCGCCAGAACCCGGCGGCTGCGGCAACCAGTTTGGCGAAGAAGGTGTTTGGCACGCTCTAAGCCCCGAGAAACCGCTGTGGTAGCAAGCCTGAACTGGTGCGCTGCATAGCAGTGAAGATGAGGCGGGGTTTGTCGAGCGCAACTGACCTTCACCTTTCCCGGAAACAAGGACGTTTCTGATCAAATCCGTCTGCGATTCGCCTTCTCACAGAGAGTTTTTCCTACGCAAGGCTTGATTGCTTTGGGGATACGCTCAGCGCTCGTCATTTCGACGAACCAACGGATAAGGAAATCATTATGACGCAACATAGAATCAACGCGCTCCTGCACTTTCCTCCGGACTACGAAGTACCGGAAGGCTGCGACATCAATATCAGAGTACAAAACATTACCAACAGAACTGTGCCGATCCTTCACGGCATATGGGGCAGTAACACACTACCCTCGGCACGTCCCATCAATTTCGGTGTCAGTGTCGATTCAAACCTGAATGCCGTCGGAAGTCGCTATGTCATCAACGTAAAAATTTCCCACCAGAACACCGCGCTCTTGCTGGATATAGAGCGAGAATTCCACTGGGCAGGAGGGGATCACGACGCAGACATTTATTTGAGCCCCGTGGGCTACATCGCCGTGGAAAAGACCTGGATGCCGAGAATCGGTTACCCTGCCGACTCGAAACTGTATGTAAAGCTGATTGAACCCGTTAGCGATGAGAACGACGAGACCCTCGTGTGTGAAGGGGTCGGCTTGACCGGGGAGCCTAATTTCTATCTGAAATATGACCCGTCCATGATCAAACCGGGCCGACTTTACACGCTGGTCGGCTCATTTGAGACCTATGGCCAGCGCCGACTGTCGCTGGGGCTTCATCCAGCGAAACTGATACTGAAGCCTAATGATGTTGTTCATCTTGCAGATTTCGGTGCCTCTACCTGAAAGCCTGCGGATCGACACTTGACGCAAGATCCACTTATTTCATGCCACAGGCGTAGTGGATACGACGAATGCCAACGTCGAAAACTACGTCACCGAGCAGGCGTTGAATGGCTTGTTCGAGATGATCGGCAAACAGGAAGAAACCATCCGCCAGAACCCGGCGGCTGCGGCAACCAGTTTGGCGAAATAGGTGTTTGGAACCTTGTAATTATTATCTGTCCGCAACACCAAAGAAGCCCCCTGAATCTGTGAAGGTCAGCGGGCTTTTTCGTCTTCCGTTGTTTTCTATTACCGCGGACCGTGACCGCCCCTCGAGGACTTAGTAGAAGTGAGAACGTTTCTGCTATATCAGACACACTCTTCGTCACAGATTGCAGGAATTGCCCTACATAAAATTCGTGGTGTCGACTCTATGGTTAGCACTCGTCAATACCGACGATTCTTTGAAAGGGAAATCAAAATGAATAGGGAAAAAGAAGTTACCGGCAACGTGGTTTATTTCGAAAAAGTTGACCTTCGACCTGGCTCGTCCCTCCATGTCAGCTTAGTGGATACCACTCAGTCAAATGCTCTGAAAACGCTGGCTACAGAGATCTATTCCAATGTGAATAACGACATCATGGAATACACATTGAGTTACGACCTTGCAAAACTGCAGTACGGGAACACCTACTCCATCAGTGCAAACATCCTCTATGAAGACCAAGTGGTCTTCACCTCCACGAAACCTGTACCAGTGGATTTGAGCGCGGATATGATGTGGGTCAAAGATGTGGTGGTGAGCATCGTTAGTGTTTCGCCAGGCGCATAACCGGCAGTTTTGCTGAAGTTGTCGTTGGCGCCGCCTGTCCCCGGGTGCCAACGACAACCGTATTACCCTCTCAACCAACAAAAAACCATGAACCTGGTCGGCCCGAAGGCCGCCAAGATCAAACCCTCAAACCGACTCTTTGCGAACCCGAAACCAGGCGGCATAAAGGGCAGGCAAAAACAACAAAGTCAACGCCGTGGCCACAATCAACCCCCCCATGATCGCCACTGCCATCGGCCCGAAAAACACACTGCGCGACAACGGAATCATCGCCAATACCGCCGCCAGCGCCGTCAGCACAATCGGCCGGAACCGCCGCACCGTCGCCTCGATGATCGCCTCCCAAGGCTTGAGCCCCGCCGCGATATCCTGCTCGATCTGATCCACCAGAATCACCGAGTTACGCATGATCATCCCCGACAACGCGATAGTCCCCAGCATGGCCACGAAACCGAACGGCTGACGGAACACCAACAAAAACAGCGTCACCCCGATCAACCCCAGCGGCGCCGTCAGGAACACCATCGCCGTGCGCGAAAAACTTCGCAGCTGCAGCATCAGCAAGGTCAACACCACCACGATGAACAGCGGCACCCCGGCCTTCACCGAGTTCTGTCCGCGCGCCGAGTCCTCTACCGTACCGCCGACATCCAGCAAGTAGCCATCGGGCAATTCAGCGCGGATCGGATCGAGGGTCGGCATGATCTGCTGCACCAGCGTCGCCGGTTGTTCTTTGCCATAGATGTCGGCGCGAACGGTCACGTTGGGCAGGCGGTTGCGGTGCCAGATGATGCCCTCCTCGAAGCCGTATTCCAGGGTCGCGATCTGCGACAGCGCGACACTGCGACCGTTATCGGTCGGCACCGCCAGGCTCGGCAGCAATGACAGTTCGGTGCGCTCATGCAAGGTGCCGCGCAACAGGATCTCGATCAACTCGTTGTCTTCACGGTACTGGCTGACGCTGGAACCGGTCAGGGAGCTTTGCAGGAACCTCGACAGGTTCGCCGTGCTCACGCCCAGCGCCCGCGCGCGGTCCTGATCAATGTTCAGGTACACCACCTTGCTCGGTTCTTCCCAATCCAGGTGGACGTTGACCACATGGGGGTTCTCGCGAACCTTGGCCGCGACTTTGCGCGCCAGCGCCCGCACTTCCTCGATGTGCTCCCCGGTCACGCGAAACTGCACCGGATAGCCAACCGGCGGACCGTTTTCCAGGCGCGTGACCCGCGAACGCAGAGCCGGGAATTGCTCGTTGAGGGTTGCGATCAACCAGCTGCGCAGGGTTTCCCGTTCTTCGATGGTTTTCGCCAGGACGACAAACTGGGCGAAGCTCGCCGCCGGCAGTTGCTGATCCAGCGGCAGATAGAAACGCGGCGAACCGGTGCCGACGTAGGCCACATAATTGTCGATCCCGGTCTTGTCCTTGAGCAGCGCTTCGAGGCGCTTGACCTCGTCGGCGGTGTTGCTCAGCGAAGCGCCTTCGGCCAGTTTCAGGTCGACCATCAACTCCAGGCGACCCGATGCCGGGAAGAACTGCTGCGGCACAAAGCGGAACAGCACGATAGAGGCAACGAACAACAGCACGGTCACCAGAATCACGGTTTTGCGCCAGCGCACGCACCACTCCACCAGACGCCGGACGCGCTGATAGAACGGCGTGGCATACGGATCGGGCTGACCGGCACCGTGTTTGGCGGCGTGAATCTTCGCCAGGTCCGGCAGGAGTTTTTCCCCCAGGTACGGCACGAACACCACTGCGACCACCCACGACGCCAACAGCGCGATGGTGACCACCTCGAAGATCGAGCGGGTGTATTCGCCAGTGCCCGATTGCGCCGTGGCAATCGGCAGGAAGCCGGCCGCGGTGATCAGCGTACCGGTGAGCATCGGGAACGCGGTGCTGGTCCAGGCATAACTCGCCGCTTTGACCCGGTCGAAGCCCTGCTCCATTTTGATCGCCATCATTTCCACGGCGATGATCGCGTCGTCCACCAACAAACCCAGGGCCAGTACCAGCGCGCCGAGGGAGATCTTGTGCAGGCCGATGCCAAGGTAATACATGCTCGCGAACGTCATCGCCAGCACCAGCGGAATCGCCAGGGCCACCACCATGCCGGTGCGCACGCCGAGGGAGAAGAAGCTCACCAGCAACACAATGGCCAGCGCCTCGACCAGCACTTGCACGAACTCGCCAACACCGGTTTTCACCGCCGCCGGTTGGTCGGAAACTTTACGCAGCTCCATGCCGGCCGGGAGGTTTTTCTGGACGCGGGCAAACTCGACTTCCAACGCCTTGCCCAGTACCAGGATGTCACCGCCGTCCTTCATTGCCACCGCCAGGCCGATGGCGTCTTGCGCCATGAAGCGCATGCGCGGCGCCGGTGGATCGTTGAAACCACGGCGCACGTCGGCCACGTCGGAGATGCGGAAAGTGCGATCACCGACACGGATCGGGAAGTTCTTGATCTCGTCGACCGTCTGGAAATTCCCCGTCACCCTTAGCTGCAGGCGCTCGCTGCTGGTTTCGAAGAACCCCGCCGTGGACACCGCGTTCTGTTCTTCAAGGGCTTGCTGGACGGCCGCCAGCGGCAAGCCGAGGGTGGCGAGCTTGACGTTGGAGAGTTCGATCCAGACTTTCTCGTCCTGTAAGCCCAGCAGTTCGACCTTGCCCACATCCTTGACCCGTTGCAGCTGGATCTGGATGCGGTCGGCGTAATCCTTGAGCACGGCGTAGTCGAAACCCTCACCGGTCAGGGCGTAGATATTGCCGAACGTGGTGCCGAATTCATCGTTGAAGAACGGCCCCTGAATCCCCGGTGGCAAGGTATGGCGGATGTCGTTGATCTTCTTGCGCACCTGATACCAGAGTTCCGGGATCTCCACCGAGTGCATGGAGTCGCGCGCGATGAAGGTCACCTGGGACTCGCCGGGGCGGGAGAACGACATGATGCGTTCGTATTCGCCGGTTTCCATCAGCTTCTTTTCGATACGTTCGGTGACCTGGCGCGAGACTTCTTCGGCGGTCGCTCCCGGCCAGTTGGTGCGAATCACCATGGCCTTGAAGGTGAACGGCGGGTCCTCGCTCTGGCCGAGCTTGGTGTAGGAAAGTGCGCCGACGATGGCCAGCAACAGCATCAGGAACAGGACGATCTGGCGATTACGCAGCGCCCATTCGGAAACGTTGAAGCGCATCGGGGCTTACTCCTTGTCCGCCAGATTGACCACGCGATTGGAGCGATCCACCGGGCGCACCTGCTGCCCTTCGAGAAGCACATGGACACCGGCGGCCACCACCCAGTCGCTGGCGTTGAGCCCTTCAAGCACCGGTACGGTTTTCTCGCCGAAGGCACCGATTCGCACCGGGGTTTTCTTCAAGGTGTTGTTGGCACTGACGACCCAGACATAGGTCACGCCGCTTTCCGCTGTCAGCGCAGACAGCGGAACGGACAGCGGAACCACGTCGACGGCCTGCACGAACACTCGGGCGCTCTGGCCCAGTTCGACAGGAACCTTGCCGGAACTGAAGGCAATGCGGGCCGCGAAGGTGCGCGATTTTGGATCAGCCGACGGCGACAATTCACGGATACGCCCTTCGAATCGCTGATCGGGCTGGGTCCAGAGCTCCACCGACACCGGCTCACCGACCTTGAAACGGCCGAAGTTCTGCTCCGGCAGGCTGATCAAGACTTCACGCTCACCATCAGTTGCGAGGGTGAACACCGTTTGCCCCGCAGCCACGACTTGCCCGACCTCCACCAGGCGCTTGGCCACGACACCGTCCTGCGGCGCACGCAACACGGCGTAGCTGGCCTGGTTATTGGAAACGTTGAATTCGGCTTTGATTTGCTTGAGACGTGCCTCACCGGAGCGGTAGAGGTTTTCGGCGTTGTCGTATTGCGAGCGGCTGACCAGTTGGCGCTCCATCAGGGTCTTGTAGCGATCACGCTCGGAACGCACCAGGTTCAGATTGGCTTCGGCGGCGGCGACCTGAGCCCGGGTGGCCTCCAGTTGCAGGCGCACGTCCTGGGGGTCGAGCTCCGCCAAGGGTTGATCGGCCTTGACCCGCTGCCCCTCATCGACCAGTCGTCGGCTGACTTTGCCGCCGATACGGAACGCCAGGTCCGGCTCATACCGTGCGCGAACTTCACCGGGATAGCTTTCCATGGCCTGCGCCGAAGGCTCTGGCTGGACCACCATGGCCGGGCGCACGCTGACCTGCGGTGCCTCTTCGTGACCGCACGCAGACAATAAAAAAGCCAGGGTGACTGGCAACGCGAGGGGCAAGGCATAGCGGAACATGGTGAAGGACCTTTCGCTAATGGTGCTTTGAATAATTATACTGAGCAGTATGTTATTAATAGCAAACTCACCAGTCCAGTAATAAAAACGAATATGCCAAACAATCTTTCAGCACCCAATGGACCAGGCAGACCCAAGGATCTGGTCAAGCGCCAGGCGATTCTCGATGCGGCCAAAGCGCTGTTTCTGAGTAAGGGTTATGCCAATACCAGCATGGATGCCGTCGCGGCCGAGGCCGGTGTGTCGAAGCTGACGGTCTATAGCCACTTCAACGACAAGGAGACGCTGTTCTCCGCCGCCGTGATGGCCAAGTGCGAGGAACAGTTGCCGACGCTGTTCTTCGAACTGCCGGAAGGCGTGGCCGTGGAAACCGTGCTGCTGAACATCGCACGCGGATTTCATCAACTGATCAACAGTGACGAATCGCTGAACCTGCACCGTTTGATCATGGCCTTGGGCAGTCAGGACCCAAAACTCTCACTGATCTTCTTCGAGGCCGGGCCTCAGCGCATGCTGCACGGTATGGAACGCTTGTTGAGCAAGGTCAACGAAAGCGGCGCATTGAGCATCGACAAACCGCACAATGCAGCAGAACACTTCTTCTGCCTGCTCAAGGGCGCAGCGAATTTCCGGCTGCTCTTCGGCTGTGGCGAACCATTGGACGACGAGGCCGCCGAGAGTCATGTGCAGGAAGTGGTGGGATTGTTTATGCGGGCTTATCGGCCTGAGTGAGCCTGGTGAGTTTATGGTGATTGGGCGGGCGTATTCGCGAGCAAGCCCGCTCCCACAAGTGACCCGGTTCCGTCAGACAGTATGCGATCAAATGTGGGAGCGGGCTTGCTCGCGAAGGGGGCGACTCGGTCTTACGGCTTGAGCGCCTTTTTCGGATAAATGTCATACCGACTGGACTTGCCATCGAGCGCATGACTCGGCTTCGGCCCATCGATGCACGGCGCCTTGCGCGGGCGCTTGACCACCACCCGGTGGCTGGCCAGGGCCAACGCGGCTTCGAGCAATGCCGGCGCATCCGGGTCATCGCCCACCAATGGCCGAAACAGGCGCATTTCCTTCTTCACCAGCGCGGTTTTCTCACGGTGCGGGAACATCGGGTCGAGGTAGATCACCTGCGGTGGTTCGCCTTCCCAGTTGCGCATGACCTCGATCGAATTGCCCTTGAGCAAGCGCATGCGCGCCACGATCGGCGCCACGTCGAAATCTTCCGCGCCACGGGCCAGGCCGTCTTCGAGCAAGGCACCGATCAGCGGCTGACGCTCGATCAGGCTCATCTCGCAACCGAGGCTGGCCAGCACGAACGCGTCCTTGCCCAGCCCTGCCGTGGCATCCAGCACCCGCGGGCGCACGCCTTGGGCGACGCCGACGGCCTTGGCGATCATCTGCCCGCTGCCGCCGCCGTACAGCCGGCGATGGGCCGCACCGCCCTCGACGAAGTCCACCCGCACCGGCCCCGGCGCATCCGGCCCCAGTTGTTGCAACTGCAAGCCCATGTCACCCACCTGCAAGGCAAACTCGCCGTCTGCCACTTGCATTGGCAAGCCCAGGCGCTCAGCCCATTGTTCGGCTTGTGGCTCGAAAGCCGCGTCGAGGGCCTGGACATGGATGCGGCAGGCCGCAGGTTGATCAATCATCGGAAAACACGCTCAAAAAATTAATGATCGGCAAAAACGGCCGATAACAAAACTATCGAGCATTTTGCCAGAGCTGAGCGTCGACCGAGAGAAATGTCAGACATTCAACCCACAATCACAGGTTTTATCTCGCCCTACGGCGACTACAACCTGCGAAACACCCAGGCACTGAGCGGCGTCAGCCACATCTGGCAGGATTTCTTTGCCCGGGCGCTGGCAGAACAGTCGGGTGAAGTGCTGCCGCAATCGCTGAACTTTCCACCGGTCGATCTCGAAAGCCCGGTTGAACCCACGATCGGCAGCGACCTGCTGGCCCACATCGTGTCCCAGCGCGAATGCGACGTGAAGGACAACGTAATCCGCCCGCCCGAGCCGCTGTTCCTGCCGATCGCCGAATTCGAGATGGACCTGGCCGACAAGCCATCCCCACCGTTCCCGGCGGACGAAATCGTCGCCCAGCAAAAACAGCAGGACTTCGAAAGCGGCTGGGTTCGCCCGATCGTATTGAACGCCGGTCAACCGCTGCCAGAAGGTGGCCCTGCCCCGCAACCGCGTCCGCTGCACCTGCCGATTGCCGAATTCGAACTCGATCTGCTCGACAAGCCGTTCCCGCCGTTCTCGCCGCAAGAGCTGGTGGAACAACAGAAACAATTCGATTTCGACAATGGCTGGGCGCGCCCGATCATCCTGCAGAACCTGCGCATCGCCGCCTGATCCTCAGCCTTTGAAAAACTGATTGGCCTTCTGATAGGGCATCGACCGGGACGTGAAACCGAACGTACCTGATGTCTGGATTTCTTCGGCGGCGCGAAAGAACTCTCCATAGGCCGCCAATGCCAGTGCCGATCCGACACTGATGCGTTTGACGCCCATTTCACCCAACTGCGCGACCGTCAGCTTCAAGCCGCCCGACATCAACACATTCACCGGCTTTGGCGCCATGGCGCGCACCACCGCCAGCACATCCTCGGCGCTGCGCAGGCCCGGCGCGTAGAGCACATCGGCACCGGCCTCGGCGAATGCCTGCAAGCGCCGGATGGTGTCGGCCAGATCGGGATTGCCGTGCAGGAAGTTTTCCGCCCGGGCAGTCAACGTAAAGTCGAACGGCAAACTGCGAGCGGCTGCCACAGCGGCTTCGATGCGCGCCACGGCGTGTTCGAAACAGTAGATCGGGCCTTCTTCGCGGCCGGTGGCATCTTCGATCGAACCACCGACGGCGCCGACCTCTGCCGCGCGCAAGATACTTTTCGCGCAGTCAGCCGGGTTGTCGGCAAAGCCGTTTTCCAGGTCGACGGCAACCGGCAGGTCGGTGGCGGCGACAATCGCCCGGACGTTCATCAGGGTATCGTCGAGAGTCAGTCCGCCATCGGCACGGCCCTGGGAAAAGGCATAACCGGCGCTGGTGGTTGCCAGCGCCTCGAAGCCAAGGCTGGCGAGCATTTTCGCCGAGCCGGCATCCCACGGATTGGGAATCACAAAAGCCCCGGGGCGTTCATGAAGGGCTTTGAACGCCTGGGCTCGAAGGGTTTGCGCATCCATTGGGCAGGCTCCTGAAGAGGGGAAAGAATCCGCCTCAGAGCAGGCCAAGTTGCTCGGCGACGGGTTCTCTGTATAGCTCAGGCAGCGCCGGCAAGCCAGGCAAACGCAGCATCAGCCTGGCATGAAAACGCTGCGCCAGCTTCGCGGCCAGCAAGTTATCGGCGGTGTGCAGGAAGATGTACGGCGTACGGCCCTCTTCAATCCATAGCGCGATTTTCTCGACCCACGGCTCCAGGAACGTATCGTTGGCTTCAAGCGTCGGATGGCCGATAAAACGCACCTGCGGGAATTGCGTGAATGCCGCGGGGCGCGGTGGCACCCGAGGTTTCTTCGATTGGGCGTGGAGCACCGAGGGCTCGGTCGAGGTGCAACTGAACAGCGCACGGGGATCGAGACAGATGCGTTCGACACCGCGATCCAGCAGCAGACGATTGAGCATTCGTTCGCTGTCACCCTTGGCGAAAAACTCGTCGTGCCGCACTTCCACGGCCAGCGGCCGCTGCAGGGCATCGATGAATCCGGCCAGTTCCGGCAAGCGTTGGGGCGTGAAGCTTTTCGACAGCTGCAACCACAACGGCGACACCCGCTCACCCAGCGGGCTGAGCAACTGCTGGAAGGTTTCGGCGGAGGTCAGCTGCTCGCGCAGATCGCCACCGTGGCTGATCTCGCCGGGAAACTTGGCGGTGAAGCGAAAGTGTTCGGGCATGGTCTCGGCCCAACGCTGCACGGTGCTGGCAGCCGGGCTCGCGTAGAAGGTCGTGTTGCCTTCCACGGCATTGAAAACCTGGCAATAGAGATCAAGAAAGTCGGCGGGTCTGGCGTCGGACGGATACAGGTAGTCGCGCCAGGCGTTTTCGCTCCAGGACGGACAACCGAGGTAATACGGCAGCAACATCAGATGTACAGGTCGAGACCCAGCACATCCGCTTCCCAATCGACGAAACCGGCGGTGCTCAGGTAGCTGGCCAAGGCTGTCGCCACGCTTTTGCTCATGGCACGGTGGTAAATCATGTCTTGTTGACGGGCGGGGAGATTACTCAGTTTTTGCGCGGAGGCTTTGGCGGCGCGGGCAGCCAGTTGCTCTTCAGTCGGGAATTCCAGCTCGCCTTCGATATCAATGGCGTCGTCTTCCACCACGCGGTCTTTGCGAGGCTTGCGCTTGATGGGGTAGGACTGAGAGGAAACGCCGTCTATACGCATACGTGCATACTCGGAATCAGTGATGGCAGTTTAGTGGCGCATATCCCACTTCGCAAACCGCCGAGTGATAACTAGAACACATAAAAGGCAAAAGGTTTAAAAGCTGAGGTTAGAAAAAGACGATTGGTGGTGCCTGGAAAAGATCGCAGCCTGCGGCAGCTCCTACAGGGAAATGCGATCTTCTGTATGAGCTGCCGCAGGCTGCGATCTGTAAAGGCTTAACGCGCCTTGGGAGTCGCTACTTTATCGCGCAGATAAACCGGCTGCGCTTCGTCGGCCACGATCGCCTCGCCACGTTCCCAGGCAAACCGCGCCAGAGTCAGCAAGTCTTGCGCGTGGGGCAACATGCCCGCGTCCTGCCCGCTCAGGCTGACGGCGATACGTTCGGCATAACCCCAACCAGTGCCTGCGCCGAACCATTCGCCGCCGGCATCGGCCGGCAATGCAGCGGACTCCGGCGGCAGTACAGCTTCAGCCCCCACCAGGCGCATCTCCCCGGCCGCTTCGCGGTAGCAACCCCAATAGACTTCATCCATGCGCGCATCGATGGCGGCGGCGACCTGAGTGGCGCCGTGTTCACGCAACGCACGTTGCGCCAGCACGGCCAGGTTCGACACCGGCAGCACCGGGCGATCCAGGGCGAACGCCAGGCCTTGCACCACGCCGATGGCAATGCGCACACCGGTGAAGGCCCCCGGGCCACGGCCGAACGCAATGGCGTCGACCGCTTGCAGCGTGGTGCCCGCATCGGCCAGCAACTGCTTGATCATCGGCAGCAGCTTCTGCGCATGCAGGCGCGGGATCACCTCGTAATGGCTCGTGACCTTGCCGTCATGCAGCAAGGCAACGGAGCAAGCTTCAGTCGCGGTGTCCAGGGCCAGCAAGGTGCTCATCGATGTATCCACAAGAGAGATCAGAAAAAAGTGCGTCAGTATAAACAACTACGGCCCGCAAGCGGGCCGTGGATGATGCAGCGGGTCAGGTTTTTCAGCTCAGGGCTGCAAGCACCTTGGCGGTGATCGCTTCAACCGAACCGACGCCTTCGATGTGGCTGTACCTGGGCTTGCCATTGGCAGCCGACAGCGTCTGGTAGAACTCAACCAGCGGCTTGGTCTGGGAGTGGTAGACCGACAGGCGATGACGCACGGTTTCTTCGGTGTCGTCCTTGCGCTGTACCAGCTCTTCACCGGTGACGTCGTCAATGCCAGCCACTTTCGGCGGGTTGTAGACGATGTGGTACACGCGGCCGCTGGCCTCGTGAACACGGCGACCGGCGATACGCTGGACGATTTCTTCGTCTTCAACGGCGATTTCAACCACGGCATCGAGCTCGACGCCTGCAGTCACCAGGGCTTCTGCCTGGGGAATGGTGCGCGGGAAGCCGTCGAACAGGAAACCGTTGGCGCAGTCGGACTGGGCGATGCGGTCCTTGACCAGTGCGATGATCAGGTCATCGGACACCAGGCCACCGGCATCCATGATGCTCTTGGCCTTGATGCCCAGCTCGGTGCCGGCCTTGACCGCTGCACGCAACATGTCGCCGGTGGAGATTTGCGGAATGCCGAATTTTTCGGTGATGAACTTAGCCTGAGTACCTTTACCGGCCCCGGGAGCTCCCAGCAGAATGACGCGCATCGATGTGCTCCTCAATTTTTTATATGGATAACGTCAGATTCGCCTCGTGGGGCCAATCTCAAAAATAGGGTCGTGACCGCCCAAACGGTCAAAGGCTGATCAAGATACACAGCAGGCTGCGCCCACACAAGACGCCAAAAGTCGGAGAAACCGCTGCCTCTTGCGACCATTGCGCGCAGTTTCCCAAGTCGCAACCCCATCATTAACTGTCGCCTGACAGCACTTTTGGCCCCGTCAAACGTCGGCATCCGGCTCACCTGCCGGACGCCTCACCCCACGGCAAAAACCTTAGCCGGTGTTACGCAAACCGGCGGCAATCCCCGCCACAGACACCAGCAAGGCCTGTTCTACCGGGCTGCCCTGCGCCACGTCCTGCACTCTTGAACGAGCCAGCAACTCGGCCTGCAATAGATGAAGCGGGTCGAGGTAAGTGTTGCGCAAGCGGATGAACTCAAGGGTCGCTGGGCTATGTGCCAGCAACTGCGACTGCCCGGTCAGGCCGAGAACGATGGTGCACGCCTGCGACAATAGGTCGCGTAAGTGCGCACCCAATGGCAATAGTTTCGGCTCCACCAGACGCTCATCGTAGGACCGAGCAATGTCGGCATCGGCCTTGGCCAGGACCATTTCCAGCATGTCGATGCGGGTGCGGAAGAACGGCCACTGCTCGCGCATTTGCCCCAGCAGCTCGCCTTCGCCACGCTCCAGTGCCTTGCTCAGGGCCGCTTCCCAACCCAGCCAGGCCGGCAGCATCAGGCGCGTCTGGGTCCAGCCGAAGATCCACGGAATCGCCCGCAGGCTTTCGATCCCCCCGGCCCGGCGCTTGGCCGGACGACTGCCCAGCGGCAAACGGCCGAGTTCCTGCTCCGGCGTCGACTGGCGGAAATACTCCACGAACTGCGGGTTTTCCCGCACCACCGCGCGGTAGGCGCTGACACCGTCTGCGGCCAGTTCGTCCATCAAATGGCGCCACTCGGGCGTAGGTGGCGGCGGAGGCAGCAAAGTCGCCTCCAGCACCGCGGCCAGGTACAGATTGAGGTTTTGCTCGGCGATGTCCGGCAGGCCGAATTTGAATCGAATCATTTCGCCCTGTTCGGTGGTGCGGAAACGCCCCGCCACCGAGCCCGGTGGCTGCGACAGGATCGCCGCGTGGGCCGGGCCGCCGCCTCGCCCCACAGTGCCGCCGCGACCATGAAACAGCAGCAGCTCGACGTCGTGCGAACGGCAGATATCCACCAGTCGCTCCTGCGCCCGGTACTGCGCCCAGGCCGCTGCGGTGGTGCCGGCGTCCTTGGCCGAGTCGGAGTAGCCGATCATCACTTCCTGCGGCCCTTGCAGGCGCGCGCGATAGCCCGGCAACAGCAGCAGCTTCTCGATCACCGGCCCCGCGTTGTCGAGGTCGGCCAGGGTTTCGAACAACGGCACCACGCGCATCGGCCGCAACACGCCGGACTCTTTGAGCAGCAACTGCACGGCGAGTACATCGGAAGCCGCACCGGCCATGGAAATCACATAGGAACCGAGGGATGCCGACGGCGCAGCGGCGATTTCCCGGCAGGTCGCCAGTACTTCGGCGGTGTCGGCGGAAGGTTTGAAGTATGTCGGCAACAAGGGCCGACGATTGCTCAGTTCGCGCATCAGGAAGGCGATGCGCTCTTCTTCGCTCCAGTCCTCGTAGCGACCCAGGCCGAGGTAGTCGGTGATTTCGGTCATCGCCGCGGTGTGCCGCGACGAGTCCTGGCGTACATCCAGACGAACCAGGAACAGGCCGAATGTCACGGCCCGACGCAGGCAATCGAGCAACGGCCCGTCGGCGATCACGCCCATGCCGCACTCGTGCAAGGAGCGGTAGCAAAGCTCCAGTGGTTCGAGCAGTTCGCGGTTGTCTTGCAGCACGTCGATCGGCGCCGGCGCGGGCGTCGATAAGGCGGCGTGTGCCCAGTTTCGCGTTGCCCGCAGGCGTTCGCGCAGATGTTTGAGCACAGCCCGGTAGGGCTCGGCGCTGTCTCCCGCCCGGGCCTTCAATTCATCGCTGGCCTGCTGCATCGACAGCTCGGCGGCCAGGCGATCGACATCGCGCAGGTACAAGTCAGCCGCCATCCAGCGCGCCAACAGTAAAACTTCCCGGGTCACCGCCGCCGTCACATTCGGGTTGCCGTCGCGGTCGCCGCCCATCCACGAGGCAAAGCGAATCGGTGCCGCCTCCAGTGGCAGGCGCAGGCCGGTGGCGGCGTACAGGGCCTGATCGGCCTTGCGCAGATAATTGGGAATGGCCTGCCACAGCGAATGCTCGATCACCGCGAACCCCCACTTGGCTTCGTCCACCGGCGTCGGGCGCGTGCGGCGGATCTCCTCGGTGTGCCAGGCTTCGGCGATCAGGCGCTGCAGGGTGGTCTTGATCTGTTCGCGCTCGGCACCGGTCAAGTCACGGTGATCCTGAGCCGCCAGTTGCGCGGCGATGGCGTCGTACTTCTGGATCAGCGTGCGGCGGGCTACTTCGGTCGGGTGCGCGGTCAACACCAGCTCGATCTCCAGCCGGCCCAGTTGCCGGGCCAGCGAGTCGGCGCCATGCCCCTCGGCGCGCAGGCGCGCGAGCAACTCCGGCAGCACCCGGGCTTCGAACGGTGCCTCCCGGGATTCCTCGCGACGGTGAATCAACTGATATTGCTCGGCGATGTTGGCCAGGTTGAGAAACTGGTTGAACGCACGCGCCACCGGCAGCAACTCGTCTTCGCTCAGCTGATTGAGGCTGGCACTGAGTTCGGCGTCCATGGAACCGCGCCGGTCAGCCTTGGCGCCCTTGCGGATCTGCTCGATCTTGTCGAGAAAACCGTCGCCATATTGCTCACGAATGGTGTTGCCCAACAGCTCACCCAACAGGTGAACGTCCTCGCGCAAGCGTGCATCAATATCGGTCATCAGCAGGTCTCCAGCAAAAAATCCGGGCGGCTAAGAAACAAGAGAGTGCCGCCCCAGACAGGTTCTTACAAGCAAGACGACGAAGGGCCTGTAAACCCTGCCTGTTGAGGCTAGTCTGAACAGTAAGCCGTACAACGGTTGTCACCGGCCAGTGCCGGACACTCACTCTGCCTGCCACGAGCGGGAGCGCAATGAGGTCAATATGAAAATCCGCGAGCTTGCCCACCACTGGGAAGAAAACGCCAAGGGTCGCCTGACCGACACCGGCTACTCGATTCATCTGGACGTGGAGTCTGCCGCACGGCTGGCCGCGCTCGTCGAAATGTACCCCAAGCGGCATCCCGAAGAACTGCTCGGCGATCTGATCGGCGCCGCACTGGAAGAGCTGGAAAGAAGCTTCCCGTACGTCAAGGGCACTACCGTGGTTGCCACCGATGAAGAAGGCGATCCGCTGTACGAAGACATCGGGCCGACCCCGCGCTTTCTGGCGTTGTCCCGTCGACATTTGCATGACTTGTCGGTGCCTGAAGACAAACAGAAACACTGAACATCCGCAAAACCTGTGGGAACGGGCTTGCTCGCTCCCACATTAGCCCGTATTCCAATTCAAAAAATCGCACTTCTCCTGCCCTAAAGGGCGCTGTCGACTTGATCCAGGTTTTCGATAGCCGGCTATTTTCTCTGAACTTTCAAAAAAAGCCTCGGGTCAACCCAAGTAACCACGCCTGGGACGAGTGTTTCAAAATACCCCGCAATTGATGGTTTCAGCGCCCTGCCCGGGGTGGACTTCGACGTTTTTCAGGAACTGGCCCAATGGAGTTGAAGACCATGAAAACCCGAACCGGAACCCCCTCATTTACCTGTTCGCAAAGCCTCAAACTGGCAGCGTTGGCCCTGGGCAGCTGCCTGGTGCTGGCCGGTTGCGCCGGTAATCCGCCAACCGAGCAGTACGCGGTCACCCAATCGGCCGTCAACGACGCCGTGAGCGCCGGCGGCACCGAGTTCGCCGCAGTGGAAATGAAGTCGGCCCAGGACAAGCTCAAGCAAGCCGAAATTGCCATGCACGACAAGCAATACGACCAGGCCCGGATGCTCGCCGAACAGGCCGAGTGGGACGCTCGCGTGGCCGAGCGCAAGGCCCAGGCGATGAAGGCCGAACAATCAGTGAAGGACGCGCAGAAAGGCGTTCAGGAATTGCGTCAGGAAAGCCAGCGCACCGTTCAGTAAGCGCTGCGCCCCCCGCATTCCCACTCGACTAAAAGGACGAAATCATGAAATCCAATCAATTGATGATCCCTGCCCTGCTGGCTGTCACCGTAGCCCTGGCAGCCTGCTCCACACCACCGAACGCCAACCTCGAACAGGCCCGCAGCAACTACACCGGCCTGCAAGCCGATCCGCAGGCCAGCAAAGTCGCGGCGCTGGAGACCAAGGAGGCCAGCGACTCTCTGGACCTGGCCGATAAGGCCTACAGGGACAAGGAGGACGCGGCCAAGGTCGACCAGCTAGCCTATTTGACCAACCAGCGCGTCGAAGTGGCCAGGCAGACCATCGCCCTGCGCACCGCCGAGGCCAGCCTGAAAGATGCCTCGGCGCAACGGGCCGAGGCGCGCCTCGACGCCCGTGACCAGCAGATCAAACAGTTGAAAGACAGCCTCAATGCCAGGCAGACCGATCGCGGGACGCTGGTGACCTTCGGTGATGTGCTGTTCGCCACCGACAAGGCCGAGCTGAAATCCAACGGCCTGGCGAACATCAGCAAACTGGCGCAGTACCTCCAGGAAAACCCCGAGCGCAAAGTGATTGTCGAGGGCTACACCGACAGCACCGGTACGGCGTCGCACAACCAGTCGCTGTCGGAACGTCGCGCGGGCTCCGTGCGGGCGGCGCTGGTGAAGATGGGCGTTGATCCGGCGCGTATCGTCGCCCAGGGTTACGGCAAGGAGTATCCGGTGGCGGATAACAGCAGCACCTCGGGCCGGGCGATGAACCGTCGGGTAGAGGTGACCATCTCCAATGACAATCAGCCGGTGATTCCGCGTTCGGCGATGAGTTCATACACCCAATAATCAAGCTACTGCGCGAAACCAGTGTGGGAGCGGGCTTGCTCCCACATTTGATCTCTATTGCCAACAAATACCGGTTTACTGCTCCAGCTTCTGCGGCGTTTCCTGCCCCATGCAGCGCACGGCTTTTTTCTTGCTGTCGACCAGCACGCCGGTCAGGCCTTTCTGTTCCATGTCGAACAGCACCAGCACGCCATCGATGCACTGCGCCACTTGCGCGGCCGGTTCCAGGGAGACTTTGTAGTCTTCACCCGGCACGGTCTTGAGCATGGTGAATTCGTTGAGCAGCAACGCATCCTCAGGCTTGGCGAAATGCAGGTAGCCGTACCACCACAGGGCACCGACAGTGCCGAGGATGCTGCAGATACCGGTGATGATCAGCGGGATAGCGTTACGTTCTTCACTCATTGCGGACTCTCTGGTGGTTCATCTTCTGAATTCGGGGGTGCCGGATAGTTGGGGATTTCACCCAGGCGGCGCAGGCCGTTGAAATGCTGCGGATCATCGAGATAACGCAACATGACCTTGCGCCAGACCGGGTCGGCGAACGTCTGCACATGACCGCCACGGGTCAGTTGCAGCACCCGTGGCGGCGGCGCAGCTTGATACAGACGGATGCCGTTGGAAAGAGGCACGATCGGATCGTCGATGCTGTGGTAGATCAGTTTCGGCACGTCCTTGAGTTGCGTCATGGAGTTGATCGCGCTGTCGCCGTCCGGCACCAGCCACGACAACGGCACCTGCACCGGCCAGGTCAACCATGACGTACTCAAGGCAAACTGACCGATGCTTCGGTAGCTGGCGGGCACTCCGTCGAGGACAAAAGCCTTCAGTTGTTTCTGGCGTTCCGGGTGCTGGACCAGGTAATGCACGGCCATCGAGCCCCCAAGGCTCTGGCCGAGCAGGATCAGCGGCTTGCCTTTGACCTGCGGCGCCTGGTCGAGCCATTTGAAGGCCGCGTCGATGTCCTGATAGATCGCCGGCAGGCTGGGTTCACCTTCGGACAGGCCATAACCGCGATAGTCCACAAGCAACACCTGGTAACCATTTTTCGGCAACCAAAAGCTCCCGCCGAGGTGCATGGGCAGGTTTCCACCGTTGCCGTGCAGGTGCAGCACCGTACCCTTGACCTCGACCCCCTTCTTCGCCGGCAGCCACCATGCGTTCAGCTTGAGGCCATCGGCGGTGATCAGGGTGACCGTGCGGTATTCGAGCCCGGCCTTTTCCGGCGTGAACAACTGGCCGGGTTCGGGGTAGAACAGCAGCGAACTGCAACCGTTCAAGGCCAGGAGAAGGCAGAGAATGCCGAGGGTTCTCATCCGGTGAAACCTCGCGATGGAAGGAAGGATTTTCGGTGAAGCTCCAATTGCCAAGATCGCAGCCTTCGGCAGCTCCTACAGGGGATCAGTGTAGGAGCTGCCGAAGGTTGCGATCTTTTGACAGCATCACAGGATGTTCGAGTAATCCGCCTCGATCCGGTCCAGGCTCAGGTGGTTGAGGAAGTTGGAGAAGCACATCCACGCCGACAGCGCGTTCATGTCGCGGAACTGTTCCGGCAGGTACTTGGGCGGCACCACCAAGCCTTCGTCCACCAACTGGCGCAAGGTACGCATGTCTTCCAGGGTGGTCTTGCCGCAGAACAACAGCGGTATCTGCTCCAGCTTGCCTTTACGCACGGCCAGTTGAATGTAGTTGTAAATCATGATGAAGCCCTTGAGGTAGGACAAGTCTTTGGTAAATGGCAGACCTGTCGGCACCGAGCCGCGGAAAACGCGACTGGCGTTGCTGTAACTCTCGGGCATTTCGAAACCTTGCTCGCGGAAGAACTCGAACACCTGCAGGAAGTCGGCTCCCTCCTCCACCATGTGAATGGCGCGGGTGCGGTTGGTCAGTTTGCGCAGGCGACTCGGGTAGGAGGCGAAAGTGATGATTTCCATCAGGATCGCCAGGCCTTCCTGGGTCACCGTCGACGATGGCGGGCCCTTGGCGAGGAAGGTACAGATCGGCTGATTCAGGCCGTTGAGGGTGGTGCCGACGTGCACCAGCCCTTCATGGACTTCCAGGGCGCGCACATCGCGCTGGTTGAACATCGCATCGGAGCGGATCTTGATGTAATCGGCGCCGGCCGCCGCATCGGCGACGATCCCGTCGGACTCGAACACCCGGATGGTTTCCTCGGCTTCGCCAAACACCTTGTTCAAGCGATGCTGCAACAGGTCGACCGCATCCTTGGCCGTCAGCGTCTTTGGCTCATCCTTGAGGTCGCCACGGCCGTCGATGTTATTCAGGTATTCGGACAACATCATGCCCAGGTCGGACAGTGTCGGGTCGCCAGCGTGGAACGCGTCGGACGCGGCGCCGTACAACTCTTGGGAGATCAGGCCGAAATCCTCGGTGCCACGCGCTTCGAGCATGCGGATCACCATGCGGTATTCCTTGCACATGCGGCGCATGATCTGGCCGACCGGGTTGAACTGGCCGAGCTGGCGGGTGATGTCGCGCTCGATGTTCTGGAACTCCAGCTTCACTTTGCTGGAATCGAACGCCAGCGGCCGATTGAGGTAGTAGTCGCGGTCCACCGCCGGCATTTCCTTGCCCTTGGCCTTGAGGAAGCCCTTACGAATGTTGTCGTCCCACTTGACCGCATCGAGGACGCGGATCGGCGTCTGCGCCAGCACGATGCGATCGGACAAAATGCGTATCGACTGTTGGTAATCGTCCACCCGAAACTCCTGTAGAAACCTGTTTGTACTGCTTATTTGGCTTTGGCCTGACGCTGGTAGCGCACGGCTTCGACGAACACATCGGAATTGGCCGGGTCGTCGAGGTAGGCTGCGACTTGATCCATGTGGCTGTCGACCAATACGCCATCACCGTCGTGGGTCTGGAAGCTTTCACCGCTCAGGGCTTTCTGCTTCATGGCCTGGTTGATCTGGTCGAGGTCGAGGTTGTAGACCACCAATTCATGCTTGTCGGTCAGTTCAAACCCGCCAATGGTGAAATGCCCGCCGAACTGTGCCGGCACCTTCGCCGACAGATACCAGCGGTTGCCATGGCGCGTCACTGTGAAGGGATAGGCCTCCCGCTCCCTGGGCCTGGCCCGGTAATAACTGACGGCCTGATAGCGGTTGTCGCCGATGCGGGTCAGTTCGAGGTTGAGCGGCTCGCCCCAGGCATTGGTGCTGGTCCATTTGCCGAGCAATCCCTTGGGCGCGGGTTCGCTGGCAGGCAGCGGCTCCTTGAAGGTCACCAGACAGCCACTGAGCAGCAGGAACGACAAGGCGATCACAACGACACGCCAGGCTTTCATTCGAAACTCCCTATGAACACACCGCTAACCTGTAGGAGCTGCCGCAGGCTGCGATCTTTTGATCTTGTTTTTCAAAGGATCAAGATCAAAAGATCGCAGCCTTCGGCAGCTCCTACGCGGATTAGACCGACGCCAATACCAGGTGCATGTAGCGCGTCAGGATGCCGAGCATTTCCTCTTCGGCGGCAGGCTCGTCTACGTTGAGCAGGCCCTGATATTCCATCCGGCCGATAATCGCCGTCAACACCTTGGCATCCTGATGCGGCTCGCGCGAGCCCAATACCTGGAACAGCTGGCAAGAGCCCTGCAACAGGATTTGCTGATGCGAGCGCACCAGTTCGGCCAGGCGCGGGTTAAGCAATGCCTCCTGACGGAACGCCTGCTCGGCCATCAAATGCTCACGGCGATTGACCAGTTGCCGGTGAACGTAATCGGTCATCAGCCGCGCAATGTCGTCCGCCAGTTTCGAGCGCGCCTGCGGGCTGCCATCGCCACTGTCGATCATCTCGCGCAGCAGGCCCTCGTTGTTCACCCACAGTTTGCCCATGTACGCCGCACTGCGTTCCACGTATTGGGCGAAGGTATCGGTGAGCAGGTCATCGATATCCTTGAAATAGTAAGTGGTCGCCGACAACGGCACTTGTGCCTCTGCGGCCACCGCACGGTGCCGTACGGCCCGCACACCGTCACGCACGACAATGCGCATGGCGGCATCCAGGATTTCCTGTCGTCGCTGTTCGCTGCCCTGTCGGCTGGCCTTGCGACCCTGGTACTGAACACTTTCAGCGACCGCAGTGGCGACACCCGCTGCACCTTCTTGAGCTATTGCACGAATCACGACAGGTATTTCCTCTCAGATGAAAGTAACAAGTTGATACGTTTGTACCAGACAGGCAATAAAAAGCCGCCTCAAAGGCGGCTTTTTATTTGAAACACTTACGCTTGCGGCCGCATGTGCGGGAACAGGATCACGTCGCGGATCGACGGAGAGTTGGTCAGCAGCATCACCAGACGGTCGATACCGATGCCTTCACCCGCCGTTGGCGGCATGCCGTACTCCAGCGCACGAACGAAGTCGGCGTCGTAGTGCATGGCTTCGTCGTCGCCGGCGTCCTTGTCGGCCACCTGGGCCATGAAGCGCTCGGCCTGGTCTTCCGCGTCGTTCAACTCGGAGTAGGCGTTGGCGATTTCACGACCACCGATGAACAGCTCGAAACGGTCGGTGACGTTCGGGTTGTCGTCATTGCGACGGGCCAGCGGCGACACTTCGAACGGGTACTGGGTAATGAAGTGCGGCTGCTCCAGCTTGTGCTCGACCAGCTCTTCGAAAATCATCACCTGCAGCTTGCCCAGGCCTTCGAAGCCCAGCACCTTGGCGCCGGCCTTCTTGGCGATGGCGCGAGCCTTGTCGATGTCGTTCAGGTCATCGGCGGTCAGCTCGGGGTTGTACTTGAGGATCGAGTCGAATACCGACAGACGCACGAACGGCTCGCCGAAGTGGAATACCTTGTCGCCGTACGGCACGTCGGTGCTGCCAAGGACCAGCTGCGCCAGTTCGCGGAACAGTTCTTCGGTCAGGTCCATGTTGTCTTCGTAGTCGGCGTAGGCCTGGTAGAACTCCAACATGGTGAATTCAGGGTTGTGACGAGTCGAAACGCCTTCGTTACGGAAGTTGCGGTTGATCTCGAACACTTTCTCGAAGCCGCCGACAACGAGGCGCTTGAGGTACAGCTCAGGCGCGATACGCAGGAACATTTCCATGTCCAGCGCGTTGTGGTGGGTTTCGAACGGCTTGGCTGCCGCGCCGCCCGGAATGGTCTGCAGCATCGGCGTTTCCACTTCCAGGAAGTCACGCTTCATCAGGAAGCTGCGGATGTGGGCGATGACTTGCGAACGCACACGGAATGTCTGGCGCACGTCTTCGTTGACGATCAGGTCAACGTAACGCTGACGATAGCGTTGTTCGGTGTCGGTCAGGCCGTGGTGCTTGTCCGGCAACGGGCGCAGGGATTTGGTCAGCAGGCGCACGCTGGTCATTTCGACGTACAGGTCGCCCTTGCCGGAACGGGCCAGGGTGCCTTCGGCGGCGATGATGTCGCCCATGTCCCAGGTTTTCACCGCGGCCAGGGTTTCTTCGGACAGGGTCTTGCGGTTGACGTAGACCTGGATACGCCCGGTCATGTCCTGGATCACCATGAACGAGCCACGGTTGAGCATGATGCGACCGGCAACCTTGACCGGGATCGCAGCCTCTGCCAGCTCTTCCTTGGTCTTGTCCGCGTACTGTTTCTGCAGTTGTTCGCAGTAGTTTTCGCGACGGAAGTCGTTCGGGAAGGCGTTGCCCTTGGCGCGCTCGGCAGCAAGCTTTTCCTTGCGCAGGGCGATCAGGGAGTTTTCTTCCTGTTGCAGGGCTTGCGGGTCGAGTTCTAGGTCGCTCATGTCTTTAAATATTCCATCAGGTTCGTTGCCCCCGGGCCCTGCGGCCCGGGGATTGCTCAGCAGGGACTAGGCGTCCCCCTGAGCTCCTACAGGGATCATCTTGTATTGCGTGTTTTACAGCCCGGACTTCAGGCTCGCTTCCAGGTATTCGTCGATGTCGCCATCGAGCACCTTGTCGCAGTCGCTGCGTTCGATGTTGGTGCGCAGATCCTTGATCCGCGAGGCATCGAGCACGTACGAACGGATCTGATGACCCCAGCCGATATCGGACTTGGTGTCTTCCAGTGCCTGGGACGCCGCGTTACGCTTTTGCATTTCCTGCTCGTACAACTTGGCCCGCAGCATTTTCATGGCGGTGTCTTTGTTGGCGTGCTGGGAACGTTCGTTCTGGCAGCTGACCACGGTGTTGGTCGGTACGTGGGTGATACGTACGGCCGAGTCGGTGGTGTTTACGTGCTGACCACCGGCACCCGAGGAACGATAGGTGTCGATCCGCAAGTCTGCCGGGTTGATTTCGATTTCCACCTTGTCATCGATCTCTGGCGAGACGAACACCGCGGAAAACGAGGTGTGGCGACGGTTGCCGGAGTCGAACGGGCTCTTGCGCACCAGGCGGTGCACGCCGATCTCGGTGCGCAACCAGCCAAAGGCGTATTCGCCCTTGATGTGCACGGTCGCGCCCTTGATCCCGGCGACTTCACCGGCGGACAGTTCCATGATGGTGGCGTCGAAACCGCGTTTGTCGGCCCAGCGCAGGTACATGCGCAACAGGATGTTGGCCCAGTCCTGGGCTTCGGTGCCGCCGGAACCGGCCTGGATGTCCAGGTAGGCGTTGTTCGGGTCCATTTCGTGGCTGAACATACGGCGGAATTCCAGCTTGGCCAGACTTTCCTCGAGACGGGCCAGCTCGGCGACGACATCGCCCACTGCGCCTTCGTCGTTCTCTTCGACGGCCATGTCCAGCAGGTCGCGGCAATCGGCCAGACCGGTGTTCAGCTCGTCGAGGGTATCGACGATCTGCGCCAGCGCGGCGCGCTCGCGGCCCAGTTCCTGGGCGTATTCAGGTTTGTTCCAGACACTCGGATCTTCAAGCTCGCGATTGACTTCGGTCAGACGCTCATGCTTTTGATCGTAGTCAAAGATACCCCCGAATAGTTTCGGAGCGCTCGGACAGGTCCTTGATGGTGTTCAGGATCGGGTTGATTTCCATGACGGGCAGCACTCGTTGGCGAACTTTTGAAAGCCGGCGAGTATACCGTAATCAAGCGGCCCCGGCAGCCCGCATGGCGGGTTTACCGGCGAATGGTTTCTGTTTTTTCCTGCCTCACACTAACCATCAACGCTGCCATGACCCTGCTCATGTCTTTCAGTGATGCGGCTGTCGATTGGAAGCACAGTGCCGGTGATCCCCGAAGACTGATTCGATACCAGAAACGGAATGACCCAAGCTACATCAGCGGGCTGACCGTTACGCCGCAGTTGATGGAAAGGGTTTAAGGTCGGCAACGTCCATGACCGGCTCGACTCCCAGAAAGGCGCCCTAGACTAGAGATTCAACTATGGCCGGGGCCACTGAGTTGATGCTAATGCTTGGTGAAGCCAGTTCGGGGGTCTGGTTGCGGGGCTGTACATTCACACCGGCATTCACGACCAAGTAATCCCCCGACAGTGTGGTTCTGATGGCCTGCTGGGCCCACAACCAGCCGGTTTGCACGATAGCACCGCTATCGCGCGGCTGTATGGCTCGCGCAACTGCCATGGCTGTAAACAACTCGTCCTTGAGGATGATGCCGTAAACATCTCCCAGAGTACTAATCAACAACAAGATTAAGACCTCGACCGATCTGTAGGAAAACAACCTCAAAAATAACGGACCAATCCTACTTAATTGGCAATTGCGCAACGCACCTGCTTTCCCTATAACTATGCAACACAAAAAAATCACCAACATTTTACTAACACCATCATCGAAAACCTTAATCACCAGAAACCTAAGCAAGCTACAGCACCACCGAAAAACATGGATATGTCACCTCAACTTACTAAATAAAGGACTACCATGAAAAAAATCGACAGAATAATAATTGTAGGTTTTGGAAGTATCGCCCAAGCTTTGCTGCCGTTACTTTCAGAGAATTACAATTCAGAAATCATTATTTTCGATAAAGAAATCGACACAACCCGAAAAAACATCGCGAGTGAGTATTCCGCAACATTAAACAAAGAGCTGATAACCCCAAATAATTTCCACAGTGTTTTGTCACCATTATTAAGTGACAATAGCTTCCTCTTAAATCTGGCGGTATCTGTTTCCAGCTTAGCTCTGATAAATCTAGCCCAGCGGTTCAACACACTATATTTAGACACGTGCATAGAGCCTTGGGAGTACGTAAATCAAAACAACAACTTAAAAAGCAATCATTCGCTAAGGGAAAGCCTGAAGCAATATTCGCAAACCCAGACCAGCACAACAACAGCAATTGTTGGGCACGGAGCAAACCCTGGATTCATATCTATATTGCTAAAAAAAGCAATGCTTGAAATGGCACTAAAAAATGGAATACATGAACAACCAACAACACAACCCGAGTGGGCCAAACTATCAGAACGCTTAGAATTACAGGTCATACAAATATCAGAACGAGACACGCAAATTTCGTCCAAAAAGCGCGCACCAAAAAGCTTTATCTGTACGTGGTCTGTGGACGGACTGATTACAGAGTGCTTGCAACCGTCGGAGCTGGGCTGGGGATCTCACGAGGTAGACGCTCCATTGAACGCCAAGAACAACGGATACTCACTCGAACTGATTGAACAAGGCCGAAATGTCATCGTAAAGAGCTGGTCTCCCAATTACTTAGAATTTAACGCATATCTACTAACACATAATGAATCGCTATCAATCGCCGAATATTTAACTTCAGATACCCCATCAGCACCCAAATATCGACCAACCGTATACTACGCATATCATCCTTGCGACCAAGCAGTAGATTCGATGCATTTACTTTGCAGTGGGAGTGAAGATCAGATCGAATCAAGGGAAGTAATGAAAGACGATATAGTTTCCGGCATCGACGAACTCGGCATTTTCCTGATCAGCAAAAAATACAAATCACTTTGGCTCGGCTCTAATCTTTCAATAGGCAAGGCAAGAAAAATGGCAAAACATAACAGTGCAACGAGCCTACAAGTCACATCAAGCATCGTTGCCGGCATGAAGTGGGCCGAGCAAAATTCAGAATCCGGGGTTCTAGAATCCGAAAGTCTAGACTGGGAATACATCTACGACTTCGTAGAGCCGTACTGGCAGCCAATAATTATCCAAGAAACTGACTGGCGCCCAAACTGCAGCGACACTCTACAATTTCATAATTTTAGGGTGCACCAAAAAAACTGATAAAACAATGGAGGTCAAACACCATGAACACAACAAGAACAACAGAACCCAGAATCCCCCACCGTTCGACCCCAGATGCTGCAGTGGTGCTGGCAAACTTCCGATTCCCTGATACAAAATTAAGCAATATCGAGCGCACTGAATGGAAGGAAATATTATTCGACTCAATAATCACTGAGTACGATGCACGGCGACTTTATTGGCATTTAAAGACCAAATACCCGACTTGCTTTCCGTTACTAGTTGGAGTACTAAACCCTTGGCTCAGGGACGAAATTGATCATGCCTATGGTTTTGCTCTGATCTATTCATCATTCACAGGCACCCCCCTTGATCAAGTTACTCTGGAGGCTGAAGTTAGAAACTCAGACTTCAGTGCAATCAACCCAATAACTGATGACACATTCAAACTTCTCATCATGCTGGCCTACGACGAAATTATAACCACACACGTTTACCACCGAAGCATCGTGAAGTACGATAAATTCGAATCTCCACAGCTTTCGAACTGGATCAGAAAAACAAAAAAAGATGAAATCAATCACTTTTTCTCCTTTATCGAAAAAGCCAAAAAATTATTCCCCGAGAGGATTAATGAAACCGCTTCAATCCTGGAAGAAATCTTCGCTATAGACTTTGAGAAACCAAACTACTCTGGAACATTTGTTCTGGACCACAACACGCCAGACTTCCCTATTCAAAAACAAGAAATTAGAGACTTCATAATCCCCACCATTATAAAAAAAATAAACGCATAAAACGAACTACAGGAGAAAAAAATGAACCCATCTTTTCTAACAAAAAGACACTGGAGTTCAAGAGCACTTTTCAATGAAATATCTGGTAGCGAATGGACAAACCCTGGAATTGACTTAAAATACAAAGAATTTTTTATGGCAGACTTATTTTCCGAGTATGACGCCATCAATCTTTATCATAATTTACACCAGCAAAGAGCAAAGTTCTCGCCGTACTTCGTCCAGTATCTCGACCTATGGTTTGCAGATGAAAAAAATCATTCCGACGGTTTTTTTGAGCTTATTCGTCTTTTATTTGGCTCAACCGAGGAAGAACTGATAGATCAACTAAAAACAAGAAGCGGAAACTTCGATCAACTACAAGAAATGTTTACAAGCGAATTCAACCTACTACTTCTATTGGCTTACGATGAATACACATCAGTCAAAACATATAAAAAAGACACATTCTACAATGAGTTCGGGCACAAAAACTTCAACACTTGGATTAAAAACCTGATTGCGGACGAGGCCATACACTTCGGGAATGCAATAAAAATACTAAAACACAAACATTCCTCAAACTTACATAAAGCCGAAGACATACTTCACAGCATTGCCAAGCTTGAAAATATGCCCTATCAGAACACATTTCTTTTTGATCACGACGGCCCTCACTTTTTGCTAAAACCTAGCGAACTCGGAGACCCTGTAGTAAATGACATTTTATCCATACTAGCTAAAGGTTAAAAATGAAAAACCACTACTACATGGCTGCTTCCTTAATACTGATGGTTTTCGGTGAGATACTAACGATTTACAGCGAAGTATACGCCTCCAAGCTTCCCGACCGATCATTGGAAACCCCTTTAATATTTGTAAAACCTATAGTCCTTATCAGCATTGCTGGTATAAGTCTAGTTTTTGCGTACTGGCTAGGATATCAAGCAACCGGAAACATCTGGGTAGTAACTGTTGCTTCCTTGACGCTCCTTCTTATTCTTGAACCAATTGTGATATACGCAATGCTAAAGGAGTTGCCAGAAAGAGGCGCTCTAATCGGCTTCATCTTAGGAGCAACTGGCTTGATCGCCACCGTCACACTTTAACCCCCCTCAGGAAAAGTCATGTCAAGCAAAGAAAAAATAATGAGCTGTACTGTTTGTGGCTATGAATATGATCCCGCTCTGGGCGATCCTGAGAATGGAATACCACCAGGCACGCCTTGGGACGATCTACCCGAAGATTGGTTATGCCCAGATTGTCAGATGCCAAAAGAAGATTTTGAATAAGAATACTTATTGCGAGGTTCGCTTTTATTTTTATTAAACACGACACTCCCCCCCCCAAATCTTTTATGAATAGCTGACATGATTATTTTCAGACACTCGAAAGCAAACCTGCCAGCATTCTTAAATAACAACCAATAATTGTATGGAGCGACTATCCGTACAAAAACCCTCGTAAATCATGCAGCAAGCTTCTTTAGTCAAACCTCATGCACAGGGTTTGCGAGGACTTCGTCTTCGGACGCAGCCTCGCGGGCTCCGCAGCTGATACAGCGTTACGAAGCGTTGTACCGTCACCCGATCCCCACCTGATTACGCCCATTGTTCTTCGCCGAATACAGCCCCTTGTCCGCCGCCAGGATCAGGTCGCGGCAGTTGCTGCCCGCTTTCGGCGTGATGGTCGACAGGCCGATGCTGATGGTCAGGCTCGAACCTTCGGTGGGCGAGTTATGCGGGATCTTCAGGGCCGCCACGGTCTGGCGCAGCTTCTCGGCCATCAGTCGGGCTCCGCCCTGGGAGGTATTGGGCAGCACCAGGGCGAACTCTTCGCCGCCGTAGCGGGCCGGCAGGTCCGAAGGTCGGGCACTGGCATCCTTGATCGCCGCGGCGACCTTGCGCAGGGCTTCATCGCCTTCCAGATGACCGAAGCTGTCGTTGTAGGCCTTGAAATAGTCCACGTCGATCATCAGCAACGACAACTGGCTCTGCTCACGCAACGAACGGCGCCACTCCAGTTCCATGTATTCGTCGAAGTGCCGACGGTTCGACAACCCCGTCAGGCCATCGGAGTTCATCAGGCGTTGCAGCACCAGGTTGGTGTCGAGCAGTTGTTGCTGGCTGACCCGCAACGCGCGGTACGCCGCGTCTCGTTGCAGCAGGGTCATGTAGGAGCGCGAGTGATAGCGGATGCGCGCGACCAGTTCGATGTTGTCCGGCAGCTTGACCAGATAATCGTTGGCCCCGGCGGCAAAGGCCGCGCTCTTGATCAACGGGTCTTCCTTGGTCGACAGGACGATGATCGGAATATCCTTGGTCGCCGGGTGATTGCGGTACTCGCGCACCAGGCTCAGGCCGTCGAGGCCGGGCATGACCAGATCCTGCAGGATCACAGTCGGCTTGATGCGCACCGCGTGGGCAATGGCCTGGTGCGGGTCGGCGCAGAAGTGAAAATCGATGTTCTCTTCGTTCGACAGGCCGCGACGCACGGCTTCGCCGATCATGGCCTGATCGTCCACCAGCAACACCATGGCGGCGTTTTCGTCGGTCTTGAAGTCGTCGAGCTGTAATTCAGTCATGTGCGGTCACCTGAGTACTACCTGAGCCAGGAATGAGGGAAAAGGTGCTCATTTGGCGAAAATCTCCAGCAATCGTGGCGCTATCTTGTCCAGCGGGCGAATCTCCACGGCAGCGTCGATGGCGGCGGCCGCCTTCGGCATGCCGTACACCGCACTGCTGCCCTGGTCTTGTGCGATGGTCAGGTAGCCCTGTTGGCGCATGAGTTTAAGCCCTTGGGCGCCATCACGCCCCATGCCGGTGAGCAAAACCCCCACGGCATCGCCATTCCAGTAACTGGCCACGCTCTCGAAGAACACATCGATGGATGGCCGGTAGATCTCGTTGACCGGTTCGGCGGTGTAGGCCAGCGTGCCGTTTTTCAGCAAACGAATATGGTGATTGGTGCCGGCCAACAGTACCGTGCCGCTTTGCGGCGGCTCGCCTTCCTGGGCCAGGCGCACGTCGAGGCCGCTGGCGCTGCCGAGCCATTCAGCCATGCCGGCGGCAAACACCTGGTCAACATGCTGCACGAGCACGATCGCCGGAGAGAAATCACGCGGCAGCCCCTTGAGCAAGACCTCCAGCGCTGCCGGCCCGCCAGCGGATGAGCCAATGGCGATCAGGCTTTGGCGTGAGCCCGAGCGGTGCAATGGCGCCGTCGTCAGGCGCGGGCGATTGCCCTTGTCGCCGATCAGCCAGCTAATATTCAAGATCTTGCGCAACAACGGCGCGGCCGCTTCCTGGGCATTGCCGGCACCGACCGCCGGAGTATCGACTACGTCCAGCGCACCGTGGCCCATGGCCTCGAACACCCGGTGCACGTTCTGCTGGCGATCCACTGTGACGATGACAATGGCACAGGGGGTCTCGGCCATGATCCGCCGCGTGGCCTCGACACCGTCCATCACCGGCATGATCAGGTCCATCAGAATCAGGTCCGGGGTGTCCAGCGCGCACTGGCGCACCGCTTCGGCGCCATTGCCGGCGACCCAGACCACCTCGTGGGCCGGCTCGAATGCCAGGGCGCGGCGCAGGGCCTCCACCGCCATGGGCATGTCGTTGACGATTGCGATCCTCATGCCCGCGCTCCTCCAATGAGCTCGACCACTGCATCGAGCAAGGCGTCATCATGAAAACTGGCCTTGGCTAGATAATAGTCGGCCCCGGCATCCAGTCCACGGCGCCGGTCTTCTTCACGATCCTTGTAGGACACCACCATCACCGGCAGCGATTGCAGGCGATTGTCCCGACGCAACAGCGTGACCAGTTCGATACCGTCCATGCGCGGCATATCAATGTCGGTGATCAGCAGATCGAAATCCTCCGAACGCAGCGCGTTCCAGCCATCCATGCCGTCCACCGCAACCGCCACGTCGTAGCCGCGATTGAGCAACAGCTTGCGCTGCAACTCTCGCACGGTCAGGGAATCATCCACCACCAGAATTCGTTTGCGGGCCGCCTCGACCACCTGATTGCTGTGACGGGCAATGCGCTCCAGGCGACCGGTGTTGAGCAGCTTCTCCACTGAACGCAGCATGTCTTCGACATCGACGATCAGCACCACCGAACCGTCATCGAGCAAGGCCCCGGCGGAGATGTCCTGCACCTTGCCCAGACGCTCATCCAGCGGCAGCACCACCAAGGTCCGCTCACCGATAAACCGCTCCACGGCCACGCCGTAGATCGCATCACGCTCGCGAATCACCACGACTTTCAGGGTTTGCCCGCTGTTCTGGCTGGCCGGGCGTTGCAACAACTGACTGGCCGCCACCAGGCCGACATGCCGGCCTTCGTGCCAGAAATGCTGGCGACCTTCGACCTGCACGATATCCGCCGACTCCAGGTCGCACATGCGCTCAATGTGCGCCAGCGGGAAGGCATAGGCTTCGTCGCCGACTTCCACCACCAGGCTGCGCACCACCGACAGGGTCAGCGGCACCTCAAGGTGGAAACGACTGCCCTCGCCCGCCGTCTGCTCCAGCACCACCGCACCGCGCAACTGCCGGACCATGTGCTGCACCGCATCCAGGCCGACGCCGCGACCGGACACTTCGGTGACCGTGTCCCGCAGACTGAACCCGGGCAGGAACAGGAACGTCAGCAACTCCTCTTCGCTCAACTGCGCGGCGGTTTCCACGGGCGACAGATTTCGCTCAACGATACTGCGACGGACCTTTTCCAGATCCACGCCGTTGCCGTCATCGCTCAATTCAAGCACCAGCAAACCGGCCTGATGGGAGGCGCGCAGGCGAATCAAACCTTCAGCCGGCTTGCCCGCCAGCAATCGCTGCTCCGGGGTTTCGATGCCGTGATCGACGGCGTTGCGCAACAGGTGAGTCAGCGGCGCTTCAAGCTTTTCCAGTACGTCGCGATCGACCTGAGTCTTTTCGCCTTCAATTTCCAGGCGCACCTGCTTGCCCAGGTCGCGCCCCAGATCCCGGACCATCCGCACCTGCCCGGTCAACACATCGGCGAACGGCCGCATGCGACAAGCCAGCGCCGTGTCGTACAACACCTGCGCCCGCTGGCTGGCATGCCAGGCGAACTCGTCGAGTTCGGCATTCTTTTCCATGAGCAGTTGCTGTGATTGCGCGAGCAAACGCCGCGCATCCTCAAGGGCTTCCCGGGCCTCCAGGCTCAAGGCGTGGTCCTTGAGATGCACATTGAGATTCTCCAGTGCGCGCAGGCTGTTGCTCTGCATGCGTTTGAGTCGCTGCATGGTCGCCAGGTGCGGTTTGAGCCGCAGGGTTTCCACCAGGGATTTGCTCGACAGATCGAGCAGGCTGTTCAGGCGCTCGGCGGTGACACGCAGCACACGTTCGCCGTTTTCAGTGGTGCGTTTGGTCTTGCGCGGAGCCGGCGCCGATGACGCTTCGACGGCAGGCGTCGGCGGCTCGATCCTGGGCCCGGGTGGTTCAAGCTGAAGTTCGGCCATCACCGGCGCGGCAGGCGCAACCCGCGGAGCCGCCGGGTCCAGCAACCGCGCCATCAACGCCACGTAGGCCTCGATGTCCGCAGCCTCCGGGTTGTTGTTCGGCGTGGCGATGCGCATCAGCAAATCGGTGCCTTGCAGCAACGCATCGATGTGCTCGGGGCGCAGCAACAGGCGGCCTTCCTGGGCGCTGACCAGGCAATCTTCCATCACATGGGAGACGCTGACCCCGGCGTCGACACCGACGATCCGCGCCGCGCCCTTGAGCGAGTGCGCCGCACGCATGCACGATTCAAGTTGATCGGCCTGGGTCGGATCGCGCTCAAGCGCCAGCAGGCCGGCGCTCAAGACCTGGGTCTGGGCTTCGGCCTCCAGGCTGAACAGCTCCAGCAAAGAGGCGTCGCGCATTTGCTCGGGGGTCATGTAAGGCTCCGGGTCACGGCGGACAGCAGCTGTTCTTCATCCAGCCAGCGCAGGCTGCGACCTTTGAATTGCAATACGCCACGGGTGTATTTGGCGCTGGCCTGGGTACCCGAGCGCGACGCGGCATCGAGGGTGCGCTCGTCGATGGCGTGAATCCCGTCGACTTCGTCCACCGGCACCACCACCGGTCCACCATCGGCGGCGATGATCAGCATGCGCGGCATGACCCGCGCACCGGTGGCCACGCTGCTGGCGCCGTCGAGCCCCAGCAGCTCCACCAGCGACAGGCAGGCGACCAGCGCGCCTCGCACATTCGCCACGCCAAGCAAGGCCCGGGAACGTTGATGCGGCAAAGAGTGAATCGCTTGCAGCGGCGCCACCTCGACCAGACTACGGGTCGCAAGCCCCAGCCACTCTTCACCCAGACGGAACATCAACAGCGAGCGGGTTTTTACCTCGCTCTCAACCGCGACGGACACAGTCCCGCGATCTTCCTGCAGCAATGCATAACGATCGAGCAAGCGTGTAGCGGCCGCCGAATACACCGCACAATTGCGGCAATGAATATGCTCGCTGAGCAGCGGGCAGGACTTGTCGCCGTGGATACCGATGCGGTTCCAGCAGTCATCGATGGCCTGGGCATCCCGGGTGACGCTAAAGGTGTCGGAGGCGATCATCGTTTACGCTCACTGTCGGCGGCGCGTGCGCTGCGGGCGGCACGCTCCTGCAATCGTCTGGCTCCCATCGCGTCGCCCTGGGCCTGCAGCAACCCGGCCAGGTGCATCAACGCTTCAGGATGTTGCGGTTCGAGGTACAACGCCTTGCGATAGAAACCCTGGGCTTCCAGGGTATTGCCGGCCACATCGCTGAGCAGTCCCAGCCAGTAAAAGACCTGGGCCACCGGCTCATGACTGCGCAAGTAGCTTTCACACGCTGCTCGCGCCTCGGCGCTTTTGCCTTCATCGGCCAGCACGGCGATATTGGCCAGCAGCGCGGCAGTGTCGGAGCCAGAGTTGGCAGGCGCCAGCCGCGGCGGCGCAACCTGGGCAAACGGACGGCTGCGCACTGGCGCAGGCGGTGGATTGCGCAACGGTTGCGGCACTGGCAGCGGTGCAGGAACGAATACCGGCAAGGGATCAGGGTCCGCAGTCCCCTGTCGACTGAACGCAAAGGACTGCGGGATCCCGATCGAGCGCATCCCCAAACGCCCCAGCAGACTGCCTTCGGCCGGTCCGATAAACAGCACGCCGTCAACGTGGGTCAGGCACTTGAGCACTTCGAAGACTTGCTTCTGGGTCGGCTGGTCGAAATAGATCAGCAGGTTGCGACAAAACACGAAATCGAAGGGCGGCTCACCGGCCAGCAAGGCCGGGTCCAGCAGGTTGCCGACCCGCAGGCGCACTTGCTCGAGCACCCGCTGATCGAGGCGATAGCTCTCGCCTTCGGCGATGAAATGGCGATCGCGAAACGCAATGTCGTCACCCCGGAAGGAATTCTTGCCGTACAACGCACGCCGGGCTTTTTCCACTGACAACGGGCTGACGTCCAGGCCGTCGACCTTGAACTGGTGCGGTTTGAGCCCGGCATCGAGCAACGCCATGGCGATCGAGTACGGTTCTTCGCCGGTGGAGCACGGCAGGCTGAGAATCCGCAATGCACGCAGGTTGTTGATCTCGGCCAGACGCTTGCTCGCGAGTTTAGCCAGGGTGACGAAGGACTCCGGGTAGCGAAAGAACCAGGTTTCCGGAACGATCACCGCTTCGATCAACGCCTGCTGCTCGTCCCGCGAGCCCAGCAGGGTGCGCCAATATTCATCGGCCGACACGGCTTGCGCAACGATGCTGCGCTGGCGCACCGCTCGCTCGATGATCGCCGGCCCTACCGAGGTCACGTCGAGCCCGATGGTTTCCTTGAGGAAGTCGAAAAAACGCTGGTCGCTGTTCATGGCCGCTCCTGCAGCAGTGCCGGATCCATTGGCGGCGAGGGGAACAACAAGGCGCGTACCTGATCGTCCAGCAGATCGCAGACCCGAACCCATTGCAACAAGCCCTGCTCGTCCTTGCGCACCGGCCCGAGGTAAGGCGTCTGGCGATTGTCCAGGCCGTAGGGCTGAAAATCCGCCGGATCGCAGCGCAGGGTGTCGGTTGCCTGTTCGAGGATCAGCCCGAGCAGCTGCGTCTCGGCGGTTTCGTCCGGGCGATAGTTGACCAGCACCAGTCGCGTGCTGGTACGGGCCTGTGCAGGCGTGCCAAAGGTCAGTGCGCTCAAGTCGATCACCGGCACCACCGCGCCCCGATAGGCGAATACCCCGGCGACCCAGCCGGGAGCATGGGGAATTGGCTTTAACGGCAGGCGCGGCAGCACTTCAGCCACTTCGACAGCCTTCAAGGCATAGCGCTCGTTGCCGATGCGAAACACCAGAAACAAGGCATGCAGCGCCTGCTTCACGGCAGAGCGTTTGGCCGTGATTTCGCTCATCAGACTTTGAATCGCGAAACGCCGCTGCGCAGCCCGACGGCCACCTGGCTCAGCTCATCGATGGCGAAACTGGCCTGGCGCAGAGACTCGACGGTCTGACTGCTGGCATCACCCAACTGCACCAGCGCGTGGTTGATCTGCTCGGCACCGGTGGCCTGGGCCTGCATGCCCTCATTGACCATCAGCACCCGCGGCGCCAGCGCCTGGACCTGATGGATGATCTGCGACAACTGCTCGCCGACCTGCTGCACCTCGGACATGCCACGACGCACTTCCTCGGAAAACTTGTCCATGCCCATGACCCCGGCCGATACCGCCGACTGGATCTCGCGCACCATTTGCTCGATGTCGTAGGTGGCCACGGCCGTCTGGTCCGCCAGGCGCCGCACTTCGGTGGCGACCACGGCAAAGCCGCGTCCGTATTCCCCGGCCTTCTCGGCCTCGATGGCGGCGTTGAGCGACAGCAGGTTGGTCTGGTCGGCGACCTTGACGATGGTCACCACCACCTGATTGATGTTGCCGGCCTTCTCGTTGAGGATCGCCAGCTTGGCGTTGACCAGATCGGCCGCGCCCATCACCGAGTGCATGGTTTCTTCCATGCGCGCCAGGCCTTGCTGACCGGAACCGGCAGCCACGGAAGCCTGGTCGGCGGCGGTGGAGACCTCGGTCATGGTGCGCACCAGATCCCGGGAAGTGGCCGCGATCTCACGGGAGGTCGCGCCGATTTCCGTGGTGGTGGCGGCGGTTTCGGTGGCTGTGGCTTGTTGCTGCTTGGACGTCGCGGCGATCTCGGTCACCGAGGTGGTCACCTGCACCGACGAACGCTGGGCCTGGGACACCAGAGAAGTGAGCTCGGTCATCATGTCGTTGAACCCGGTCTCTACCGCGCCGAACTCGTCCTTGCGCTCCAGGTTCAGGCGGCTGCTGAGGTCGCCAGTGCGCATGATTTCGAGGATTTTCACGATGCGGTTCATCGGCGCCATGATGGCGCGCATCAGCAACAGGCCGCAGAGACCGGCGGCCAGCACCGCGATCACCAGGGAAATGCCCATGATGACTTTGGCGGTGACCACCGCATCATCAATGGCCGCGATTTCTGTGTCCGCCACGGTCTTGTTATGACGCAGGATGTCATTGACCTTCATTCGACCCGCTGCCCAGGTCGGGGTCAGTTCACTGTTGAACATGTTGACGGCCGCGGCGCTCTGGTTGCGTTTATGCAACTCGATCACCGCGGCCAGAATCCGGTGGTAGTCGTCATGAAGTTTTTCGAACGCTGCGAAATCGACCCTGTCTTCTTCGTCGCCCATCGTTGCACGGTAGAGGTCCATCTGCTCTTTCAACCGATCAGCGAAGCCCTTGAAGTTCGCGGCATCCTCGGCAGTGAAACTCTGCCCCTCCTCCAGGCCGAGAATGGCCTGAATGCGCACATAACTGTCGGACCACGCGCCACGAATCATCGAACTGTAATACAACCCTGGCAGAGCGTCCTCACGCACGCTGGCCTCGCTGTTTTCGATCGTCAACAGCCGGGAGTACGAGACGACCACCATCAATAACATGATGGCGATAATTACCGCAAAGCTCGCCAAAATGCGTTGGCGTAACGTCCAGTTCTTCACAGTCATTCCTCGGGGCCGATTCGAAATGCGGGGAGTATAGCCGAGGGCGGTGTTTCATTTATAAGACGGATGCGCAGCGCTTCTCATCCCGTCAAAAAAAGGCGGGACGGGTACCAGGGTGATTGGGCAGAAAGGGGCGGTGGTGTGGCTGAAAACGCCATCGCGAGCAGGCTCGCTCCCATATTCAATCTCTGGTGCACGCAGAATCTGCGATCACTGAAGACCTGATGTGGGAAGCAAGCCTGCTCGCGAATGCAGCCTGAAGGTTTACAGGGAGGCCTGGCGAACCTGCTTTTCCAGCTCGGCCTTCAACCCCGGCTCCAGCTTGAGCTGCCGCGCCAGCTCGTCGAGGTAAGCCTTCTCCATGAAGTTTTCCTCGTCCACCATCATCACGCTGGCGATGTACATCTCGGCGGCGATTTCCGGAGAGAGGGCGGCGCGGGCGACATCGCTCGGGTCCAGCGGCTTGTTGAGCTCGGCGTGCAGCCAGTGTTGCAGTTCCCGGTCGCTGTCGAGCCGGGTGAATTCGCCTTCGATCAAGGCGCGCTCACGTGCATCGACATGACCGTCAGCCTTGGCCGCGGCCACCAGCGCCTTGAGAATCGCCTGACTGTGCAGCTCGACTTGCGCGGCCGGTACGCGGTCCAGGGTTTGCGGCTCCGTAGCGGCTGCACCGCCCTGCTGCGCCTGCCAGTTACCGTAGGCTTTATAAGCCAGCACGCCCAGCGCGGCGAGACCACCGTAGACCGCGACCTTGCCCCCGACTTTACGGGCCTTTTTGCTGCCGAGCAGCAAACCCATTGCACCTGCCGCCAATGCCCCGCCACTCGCACCGGAGAGCAAACCGCCGAGGGCGCTGGTGCCACCGCTCGCGCCCTTTTGCTGCGGGCTGCCGGCCTTGTTCTGCAACAGGTCCTGGCCGGACTTGAGTAGTTGATCGAGCAATCCACGGGTGTTCATTTACCGCCTCCAAAAGACGTTTAACCTGAAACCAAGACCACCAGCCTAAAACGAAAGTGCCCCCGCCCCATGGGCGAGAGTGCTTCCAGATGTTGCATGCCTCAGCGCCCATTGCCGCTTGCGACGGCCTATCAGAAAAAAAGATATACACTCTCGCCAATCGATAAAAACAGCCCACCGGATGCTTTCCCATGATGACCTTGCGTCAGATCCGTCACTTCATCGCCGTGGCCGAGACCGGCTCGATCTCGGCCGCCGCGCAAACCGCATTCATTTCCCAGTCAACTCTGACCCTGGCGATCCAGCAACTGGAGGAGGAAATCGGCGTCAGCCTGTTCAGCCGCCACGCCAAGGGCATGACCCTGACCCACCAGGGGCATCAGTTCCTGCGTCAGGCGCACTTGATCCTGGCCACGGTGGATAACGCCAAGCGCAGCCTGCAACAGAGCACCGACCAGGTTGCCGGGCAACTGATCGTCGGCGTGACCAGCCTGGTGGCCGGTTATTACCTGGCGGATCTGCTCACCCGTTTCCAGCGCGCCTACCCCAACGTGGAAATCCGCGTGATGGAAGACGAGCGCCCGTACATCGAGCATTTGCTGGTCAGCGGCGAGATCGATGTCGGCGTGTTGATCCTCTCCAACCTCGAAGACCGCCACGCCCTGCAGACCGAAGTCCTGACCCACTCGCCGCACCGGCTATGGCTGCCGGCCCAGCACCCGCTGCTCGAACACGACAGCATCAACCTCGCCGACGTGGCCCGCGAGCCATTGATTCAACTGAACGTCGATGAAATGGACCGCAACGCCCAACGCATGTGGTCGGCCGCCTCCCTGCAACCGCGCATCACCCTGCGCACGGCCTCCACCGAAGCGGTGCGAAGCCTGGTGGCCGCCGGTTTGGGCGTGTCGATCCAGCCTGACATGACCTATCGCCCGTGGTCACTGGAGGGTGACATCATCGAAGCGCGACCGATCGCCGACCTCAGCCAGACCCTGGATGTCGGCCTGGCCTGGCGTCGCGGCACCGCGCGACCGGCGCTGGTGGACCCGTTCCTGACGGTCGCCCGCGAACAACCCCACGGCGGGCGCAAGCCATCTATTTAATCGAACGCCACCTTCAGTATTTAGTATTTGTTGTCCTCGGGCCCGCGAACTAGTCTTGTGCATCTAATAAAGACGGCCGGGCCCCAGTTACAGGGAGCGCTGCCATGTCTACACAACAAGCCACACAAAAAACGAGAACCCGAAAAATGGCTGGCGCGCAGACTCCGTTGTTCACCGCATTGTTGATCGATGGTGAATTGGTTGCCGGTCAAGGCTGCGTCGAGCCGATTCTCAACCCCGCCACCGGGGAAGTCCTGACCCGGATCGCCGAAGCCAGCACCGAGCAAGTCGAAGCCGCGATCCTCGCCGCCCACCGTGCCTTTGCCGGTTGGTCACGGACCACGCCGCAGCAGCGTTCGAACCTGCTGCTGGAAATCGCCAACACCATCGAAAAAAACGCCGACCTGTTGGCCCGCCTCGAATCCATGAACTGTGGCAAGCCGCTGCACCTGGCCCGTCAGGACGACTTGAGTGCCACGGTCGACGTGTTCCGTTTCTTCGCCGGTGCCGTGCGTTGCCAGACCGGCCAGCTCAGCGGCGAATACCTGCCGGGGTACACCAGCATGGTCCGGCGCGATCCTATCGGGGTCGTGGCGTCGATTGCGCCGTGGAACTACCCGATCATGATGGCCGCGTGGAAAATCGCCCCGGCCCTCGCCGCGGGCAACACCCTGGTGTTCAAGCCATCGGAACACACGCCGCTGTCGATCCTGGCCCTGGCCCCGGCACTGGCCGAGATCCTGCCACGGGGAGTGATCAACATCGTTTGCGGTGGCGGCGAAGGCGTCGGCAGCCATCTGGTGAGCCATCCAAAGATCCGCATGGTGTCGCTGACGGGCGATATCGTCACCGGCCAGAAGATTCTGCAGGCCGCGTCGAAGACACTCAAACGCACCCACCTCGAACTCGGCGGCAAGGCTCCGGTGATCGTCTGCAACGATGCCGACATTCAGGCCGTGGTCGAAGGCGTGCGCACCTACGGCTACTACAACGCCGGCCAGGATTGCACCGCCGCTTGCCGCATTTATGCCCAGGCCGGGATTCATGACCGCCTGGTGGCCGAGCTCGGTGCGGCCGTCAGCAGCCTGCGTTTCGCCGGCAAGCGCGATGCCGACAACGAAATCGGCCCGCTGATCAGCACCCGCCAGCGTGACCGCGTGGCCAGTTTTGTCGAGCGTGCCTTGGGCCAGCCGCACATCGAGCGGGTGACCGGCGCGGCGGTGCACTCCGGTGCCGGCTTCTATTACCAGCCGACCCTGCTCGCCGGCTGCAAGCAAAGTGACGAGATCGTCCAGCGCGAAGTGTTCGGGCCGGTGGTCACCGTGACCCGCTTCGATGAGCTGGAACAAGCGGTGGACTGGGCCAACGATTCGGAATACGGCCTGGCCTCCTCGGTCTGGACCCAAAACCTCGACAAGGCCATGCAGGTCGCGGCGCGCTTGCAGTACGGCTGCACCTGGATCAACAGCCACTTCATGCTGGTCAGCGAAATGCCCCATGGCGGCCTGAAACGTTCGGGCTACGGCAAAGACCTGTCCAGCGATTCGCTTCAGGACTACAGCGTGGTGCGGCACATCATGGCCCGCCATGGCGAGCATCTCTGACTACGCTAATAACAAGCCACCAACGGCATGCTTCACCACGTTCACAACTGCCCCGACCATAATTTGAAGAAGAGGGAATTCCCATGTTCGTGCACAAGACCGCACTGCTCAGTGCAATCACTACCGCGCTGCTGGCCAGCGCCAGTGTCCAGGCCGCCGAGCCGCTCAAAGCTGTCGGGGCGGGCGAAGGCCAACTGGATATTGTGGCCTGGCCCGGCTACATCGAACGTGGCGAGAGCGACAAGGCCTACGACTGGGTGACCGGTTTCGAGAAGGAGACCGGCTGCAAGGTCAACGTCAAGACGGCGGCCACCTCCGATGAAATGGTCAGCCTGATGGCCAAGGGCGGTTACGACCTGGTGACCGCATCCGGCGACGCGTCCCTGCGCCTGATTGTCGGCAAGCGTGTGCAGCCGATCAACACCGCGTTGATCCCGAACTGGAAGAATCTCGACCCGCGCCTCAAAGATGCACCGTGGTACGTGGTCAACAAGCAGACCTACGGCACCCCGTACCAGTGGGGCCCGAACGTGCTGATGTACAACACCAACGTGTTCAAGTCCGCGCCCACCAGCTGGGGCGTGTTGTTCAACGCGCAAAACCTGCCGGACGGCAAGCCGAACAAGGGCCGCGTACAGGCCTATGACGGCCCGATCTATATCGCCGACGCGGCGCTGTACCTCAAATCGGCCAAACCGGAACTGGGTATCCAGAACCCCTACGAACTGACCGAAGCCCAGTACAAGGCCGTGCTCGATCTGCTGCGCGCCCAGCAGCCGCTGATCCACCGCTACTGGCACGACACCACTGTGCAAATGAGCGACTTCAAGAACGAAGGCGTGGTCGCCTCCGGTGCCTGGCCGTATCAGGTCAACGGCCTGATCAACGAGAAGCAGCCAATCGCCTCGACCATCCCGAAAGAAGGGGCCACCGGGTGGGCCGACACCACCATGTTGCACGCCGAAGCCAAGCACCCCAACTGCGCCTACAAGTGGATGGACTGGTCGCTGCAACCGAAAGTCCAGGGTGACGTAGCGGCCTGGTTCGGCTCGTTGCCAGCGGTGCCGGCGGCGTGCCAGGGCAGTGAGTTGCTCGGTGCCGAAGGCTGCAAGACCAACGGTTTCGACCAGTTCGACAAGATCGCCTTCTGGAAAACCCCGCAGGCTGAAGGCGGCAAATTCGTGCCGTACAGCCGCTGGACCCAGGATTACATCGCGATCATGGGCGGTCGTTGATCCCCTGACCAGATCAAAAGATCGCAGCCTTCGGCAGCTCCTACGCCGATCGCATGCACCGCAAATGTGGCGCCCTATGCAAAATCTGTAGGAGCTGCCGCAGGCTGCGATCTTTTCACAGCACACTCGATTCCGTTGAAAGAAAGCGCGCCTTTTTGGAGCACCGCACCATGACGCTTGCAGTCCAGTTCACCAACGTCTCCCGTCAGTTCGGCGAAGTGAAAGCCGTAGACCGGGTTTCCATCGACATCCAGGACGGCGAGTTTTTTTCAATGCTGGGGCCGTCCGGCTCGGGCAAGACCACCTGTTTGCGCCTGATCGCCGGTTTTGAACAACCGAGCGCAGGCTCCATCCGCATTCATGGCGAAGAGGCCGCCGGCCTGCCGCCGTACCAGCGCGACGTGAACACCGTGTTCCAGGATTACGCGCTGTTCCCGCACATGAACGTGCGCGACAACGTCGCCTACGGCTTGAAAGTCAAAGGCATCGGCAAGGTCGAGCGCCTCAAGCGTGCCGAAGAGTCCCTGGAGATGGTCGCCCTCGGCGGCTACGGCGAGCGCAAGCCGGCGCAGCTCTCCGGCGGTCAGCGCCAGCGTGTGGCCCTGGCCCGCGCCTTGGTCAACCGTCCACGGGTGCTGCTGCTCGACGAACCCCTCGGCGCCCTCGACCTGAAGTTGCGCGAGCAAATGCAGGGCGAGTTGAAGAAGCTGCAACGCCAGCTCGGCATCACCTTCATCTTCGTCACCCACGACCAGACCGAAGCGCTGTCGATGTCCGATCGCGTGGCCGTGTTCAACAAGGGCCGCATCGAACAAGTCGATAGCCCGCGCAACCTGTACATGAAACCGGCCACCACCTTCGTGGCGGAATTCGTTGGTACCTCCAACGTGATTCGCGGCGACCTGGCCAAGCAACTCAGTGGCAATCCGCAGCCATTTTCGATTCGCCCGGAACACGTGCGCTTCGCCGAAGGCCCGCTGGCCAGCCACGAGATCGAAGTCAGCGGTTTGCTCCACGACATCCAGTACCAGGGCAGCGCCACCCGCTACGAACTGAAACTGGAAAACGGCCAGACCCTGAACATCAGCCAGGCCAACAATCAGTGGATCGACAGCAGCGCGCAACATCAGACTGGCCAGCGTCTGAGCGCACGCTGGGCGCGGGAAGCCATGGTCCAGTTGCACGACACCCTTGCAGGCGGGGTGTGAGATGAGCACCTTGGCTATTTCACAATCCTCGTCGGGCGGCTCGCCGTTGCGCAGGTTTTCCAACCTGTTGTATCGCCGGCCGAACCTGTACCTGTCGATGCTGCTGGTGCCGCCGTTGCTGTGGTTCGGCGCGATCTACCTGGGCTCGTTGCTGACGCTGCTGTGGCAAGGCTTCTACACTTTCGACGACTTCACCATGGCGGTCACCCCCGACCTGACCCTGGCCAACTTCACCGCACTGTTCCAGCCTTCGAACTTCGACATCATCCTGCGCACCCTGAGCATGGCCATCGTCGTGTCGATCGCCAGCGCCATCGTCGCGTTCCCGATTGCCTACTACATGGCGCGCTACACCACCGGCAAGACCAAGGCGTTTTTCTACATCGCGGTGATGATGCCGATGTGGGCCAGTTACATCGTCAAGGCCTACGCCTGGACACTGCTGCTGGCCAAGGGCGGCGTGGCGCAATGGTTCGTGCAGCATCTGGGGCTGGAACCGGTCCTGCAGTTCGTTCTGGGGATTCCGGGGGTGGGCGGCAGCACCTTGTCGACCTCGCACCTGGGGCGCTTCATGGTGTTCGTCTACATCTGGCTGCCGTTCATGATCCTGCCGATCCAGGCCTCGCTGGAACGCCTGCCGCCTTCGTTGCTGCAAGCGTCGGCCGACCTCGGCGCCAAGCCGCGCCAGACCTTCATGCAAGTGATTCTGCCGCTGTCGATCCCGGGCATTGCCGCCGGTTCGATCTTCACCTTCTCGCTGACCCTGGGCGACTTCATCGTGCCGCAACTGGTCGGCCCGCCCGGCTACTTCGTCGGCAGCATGGTGTACGCCCAGCAAGGCGCGATCGGCAACATGCCAATGGCCGCTGCCTTCACCCTGGTGCCGATCGTACTGATCGCCATCTACCTGTCCATCGTCAAACGACTGGGGGCCTTCGATGCGCTCTGACTCTTCATCTCAAGGGCAGGCATCCCTCGGGCTACGCATAGCGGCCTGGGGCGGGCTGGTGTTCCTGCACTTCCCGATCCTGATCATCTTCCTGTACGCCTTCAACACCGAAGACGCGGCGTTCAGCTTTCCGCCCAAGGGTTTCACTTGGAAGTGGATCGGCGTGGCGTTCTCGCGGCCAGATGTACTGGAAGCGATCAAGCTGTCGTTGCAGATCGCCTCGATTGCCACGCTGATCGCCATGGTCCTCGGCACATTGGCTTCGGCCGCGCTGTATCGCCGGGACTTCTTCGGCAAGCAAGGCATCTCGCTGATGCTGATCCTGCCGATCGCCCTGCCGGGGATCATCACCGGGATCGCGTTGCTGGCGACCTTCAAGACACTGGGAATCGAACCGGGGATGTTCACCATCATCGTCGGCCACGCGACCTTCTGCGTGGTGATCGTCTACAACAACGTCATCGCTCGCTTGCGCCGCACTTCCCACAGTTTGATCGAGGCCTCGATGGACCTCGGCGCCGACGGCTGGCAGACCTTCCGCTACATCATCCTGCCGAACCTTGGTTCGGCGCTGCTGGCCGGCGGCATGCTGGCGTTTGCCCTGTCGTTCGACGAAATCATTGTCACCACCTTCACCGCCGGCCATGAACGCACCCTGCCGCTGTGGCTGCTCAACCAGCTCAGCCGCCCACGGGACGTGCCGGTGACCAACGTCGTGGCGATGCTGGTGATGATCGTGACCATGCTGCCGATTCTTGGTGCCTATTACCTGACCCGGGGTGGTGAAAGCGTTGCGGGCAGTGGAGGCAAGTAACCGACACCCCATTACGGTTTCTACAGAGAAAAATAATTGCTTCGAAGAGGACACGTGCCATGCAAACCAAACTCTTGATCAACGGCCAATTGCTCAACGGCGAAGGCCCCGCCCAACCCGTATTCAACCCGGCCCTGGGTCGTGTACTGGTGGAAATCAACGAAGCCAGCGAAGCCCAGGTCGATGCCGCCGTACGCGCCGCCGACGCCGCGTTCGACAGCTGGTCGCATACCCCGCCGAAAGAGCGCTCGCTGCTGCTGCTCAAACTGGCCGATGTCATCGAAGCCCACGGCGAAGAGCTGGCGAAACTGGAATCGGACAACTGCGGCAAGCCTTACAGCGCTGCGCTGAACGACGAGATCCCGGCGATTGCCGACGTGTTCCGCTTCTTCGCTGGCGCCAGCCGCTGCATGAGCGGTTCAGCCGGTGGCGAGTACCTGCCGGGGCACACCTCGATGATCCGCCGCGACCCGGTGGGCGTGATCGCTTCCATCGCACCGTGGAACTACCCGCTGATGATGGTCGCCTGGAAAATCGCCCCGGCCCTGGCCGCCGGTAATACTGTGGTGCTCAAGCCGTCGGAACAAACCCCGCTGACTGCCCTGCGCCTGGCCGAGCTCGCGTCGGAGATCTTCCCGGCCGGTGTACTCAACCTGGTGTTCGGCCGTGGTCCTACGGTCGGTAGCCCGCTGGTGACCCACCCGAAAGTGCGCATGGTGTCGTTGACCGGTTCGATTGCCACCGGCTCGAACATCATTTCCAGCACCGCCGACAGCGTCAAGCGCATGCACATGGAATTGGGCGGCAAGGCCCCGGTGATCATCTTCGACGACGCCGACATCGATGCCGCCGTCGAAGGCATCCGCACCTTCGGTTTCTACAACGCAGGGCAAGACTGCACCGCTGCCTGCCGCATCTATGCCCAGGAAGGCATCTACGACAAGTTCGTGGAAAAACTCGGCGCCGCCGTCAGCAGTATCAAGTACGGCTTGCAGGATGATCCATCGACCGAGCTCGGCCCGCTGATCACCGCGCAACACCGCGACCGCGTGACCGGTTTCGTCGAACGCGCCATCGCCCAGCCGCACATTCGCTTGATCACTGGCGGCAAGGCGGTTGAGGGCAACGGCTACTTCTTCGAACCGACGGTACTGGCCGATGCGCAGCAGGACGACGAAATCGTGCGCCGCGAAGTGTTCGGGCCGGTGGTCTCGGTGACCAGGTTCAGCGATGAAACACAGGTGCTGGGCTGGGCCAACGATTCGGACTACGGCCTGGCCTCTTCCGTGTGGACCGCCGACGTCGGCCGCGCCCATCGCCTGTCGGCTCGCCTGCAGTACGGCTGCACCTGGGTCAACACGCACTTCATGCTCGTCAGCGAAATGCCCCACGGCGGTCAGAAACTGTCCGGCTATGGCAAGGACATGTCCATGTACGGGCTGGAGGACTACACCGTTGTGCGGCATGTGATGTTCAAGCACTAACCGCGAAAAGATCGCAGCCTGCGGCTGCTCCTACAAAGAGCGCCGTACACCCTGTAGGAGCTGCCGCAGGCTGCGATCTTTTCAGCAGACACACGGATGATGTCAGCGATTTACACCAAGGATTCACCGCAACTCAAAAAAACAATAACCACCGATCCGGGCGGCGCCCTCAAGGCCCCGCCACGGTTTCGGACATCCGAAATCTGCCGATTTTCCGGAGCAATCACACATGAGTGCATCACCCGATCTCTCTGCAGCCCTTGCCGACAGCGATGCCGAGCAACTGCGCAAACTCGGTTACACCTCCAACTTCAATCGCAGCATGAGCCTGTGGGAAAACTTTGCCCTGGGCTTCACCTACCTGTCCCCGGTGGTCGGGGTGTATACCCTGTTCGGCCTGTGCCTGGCCGCAGGCGGGCCACCGATGTTCTGGGCTTACTTGCTGGTCGGTTGCGGCCAACTGCTGGTGTGCCTGATCTTCGGCGAAGTGGTTTCGCAGTTCCCGATTTCCGGTGGCGTATACCCCTGGGCTCGCCGCTTGGTGGGCAAACGCTGGGCGTGGATGGTCGGCTGGATCTACTCCATCGCCCTGTGCGTAACCATCGCCGCCGTTGCGGTCGGTGCCGGTCCGTACCTCGCCGCCATGATGGGTTTTGAACCGAGCAACAACACCAACATCATCATCGCCCTGTTCCTGACGCTGTTCGCCACTTTGGTCAACCTCAGCGGCACCAAAGTGCTGGCGCGCATTGCCATGTTCGGCTTCCTGTGCGAGCTGGTGGGCGCGGTGATCGTCGGCGTTTACTTGCTGATCTTCGAGCGTCATCAACCCATCAGCGTGTTGTTCAACACCTTCGATATCAGCGTCGACGGCTCGTACCTGCCGGCGTTCCTCACCGCGTCGCTGGCGGGGATGTTCCTGTATTACGGCTTCGAGGCTTGCGGCGACGTGGCCGAAGAAACCCCGAACCCAAGCAAGAAAATCCCGGTGGCCATGCGCATGACCATCTACATCGGCGGCATCGCGGCGATGTTCGCCTGCCTGGCGCTGATCCTGGCCGTGCCGGACATGCAAGCGGTGATCAACGGCACCGACAAGGACCCGGTCACCACCATCCTCAACAACGCCTTCGGCCCGATCGGTTCGAAAGTGGTGATGGGCGTGGTGATGATTTCCTTCATCTCCTGCGTCATCAGCCTGCAAGCAGCGGCCAGTCGCCTGCTGTATTCATACGCCCGTGATGAAATGGTCATCGGCAGCCGACTGCTGAAGAAGATTTCCCCTACGACTCAGGTTCCAGTTGCCGCGCTGTTCGTCTCCGGTGTCCTGCCGGCGCTGATCATCATCCTCGGCTTCTTCCTGCAGGACGCGGTCGCCACCATTGTCAGCTTCGCGGCCATCGGCATCTACCTGGCGTTCCAGATGATCGTGCTCGCGGCCCTGTACGCCCGCATGAAAGGCTGGAAACCCAGCGGCAAATTCACCCTCGGCGCCTGGGGCTGGGCGGTGAACATCGGCGCGCTGGTCTACGGCGTCGGCGCCATCATCAACATGGCCTGGCCACGCACCCCGGATGCCGCGTGGTACATCAACTACGCGATGGTGCTGAGTACCGCCATCGTGATTGGTCTGGGCCTGCTCTACATGTGGTTCGCCAAGCCGTATGACCATGGCATGGCGCCTGCTGGGGATGCCTGGAAAGTGAGCCGGTAACGGCATTCGCCCCGGTGCCGTCGTGGTGCCGGGGTGATCTAAAAAAACCAACAAGGATTGAATATGGATATCACCCCGACGGGGGTTGAGTCGGTTAACCCCATCTCGTTGCGTTAGCATCTGGCAACACATCCCTCTCTCTCGTTCGTGTTCGCCGCACTAGAGTTTCGTGCAACCCATGCACGCCTGCGGTTGACGAAAACCCTGGCTCGGCCTAGGGTGTTTACGTCGTTTACAGCGTATACACCTTAGGAGAGCCATCATGGCCTCACCCGTTTTGTCTTTTCGCGTCGAAGAACAATTGGCACAGCAGCTGGATTTATTGGCTGCGGCGACCGACAGAGATCGTCAGTACCATCTCAAGCGTGCATTGGTTCGATATGTGGAAGCCGAGTCCTGGCATCTGCAAGCCATCAGTGACGGCATCGCCGATGCCGACGCAGGGAAACTCACCGATCTGGATGCCGTGAAGGCTAAGTGGGCAAAACGTGCCGAGCGTAGTACTGACTGAAAAAGCCGATAGCGATCTCGATGCCATCCACGAACACTACCGAAAGGTAGTTGGCGCAAAAGCCGCTCTCGAAATCATTTCCACGATGCTGCAATCCTTTGAACTGTTGGAACAGTTTCCCGGCTCGGGCAGGCCTTCAGGCATGCCCGATGTCCGAGAGTTGGTACTTGGCCGTTTTCCCTTTATCGCCCCTTACCGATTTTCCCAAGGCCAGGTACAAGTTCTGCGCGTGCTGCATCAGCGATCCGAGCGTTCCCAGGATTGGTAGATGAGGGCATCCAGCCAGGACGGGATGCCCCATTGTTTCAAAACCTCGAAACACTCCTCATCGCATCCACCAGATACCTCATCGCGATCCTGTCGCTCTCCGACAGCTCCCGATAGCGTTCCACCAGTTTCATTTCCTCGCTATTGAGCCGGCGTCTTCGTCGCCCCAGGGCCAGACACGGAAAGATTCCCAACATTTCGGTGATGCCTTGTACTTTCGACATGGACGATGTCCTTCTAAACGTCAAAGAAAACTGCAAAAAACCGCATCGCCCTCCCCCTATTCAGCAGCCGCATCGTGCCGACTGAACCGCACCGGTCTTTCGGGCATAAACCGGTCATGTGCACAGAATAGAAATATTCCGGGCGCTGAAAAGCGGTTTTTAGAGTAATTAGTCGAAAAAAGCAGAAATGCCCTGTAAATCAGAAACCCCTGTCGGAATTGTTTCCCGACATGTCTTGTTTCATTGCCGAGCCAGCGCAATGCCATCAATCAATTTTGCTCTGCAATCGAACGGTTTAAGCTGTCGGGCATCTGTTTAAAAGTCCGTTGTGTTTGGCCGAAGGCATGTCCGAACCGATATTTCCGATCCAGCACGTGCCAGGAACGGCGCGGGATTGCTCACGACAGGTTGTATTTATGCACCGCAGGAACTTGCTCAAAGCCTCCATGGCCATCGCGGCCTACACCGGTTTGTCCGCCACGGGTCTGTTGGCCGCCAAGGCCTGGGCCGCCAGCAGTGGCACCGCTGATGGCGAGGCTACCGTGTTCGATTTCGAGGCGCTGAAGCTCCAGGCCAAGCAGCTCGCCAGCAATCGCTACCAGGACACCAAGCAGCAGTTGCCGCCGACCCTGGCGACCATGACGCCGCAGAACTTCAATGCGATCCGCTACGACGGCAATCATTCGTTGTGGAAAGAGCTCAAGGGCCAGTTGGACGTGCAGTTCTTCCACGTCGGCATGGGCTTCAAGCAGCCGGTGCGCATGTACAGCGTCGATCCGAAAACCCGGATGGCCCGCGAGGTGCATTTCCGCCCGTCGCTGTTCAACTATGAAAACACCACGGTCGACACCGCACAGCTCAAGGGCGACCTGGGCTTCTCCGGCTTCAAGTTGTTCAAGGCCCCGGAACTGGACAAGCACGATGTCGTGTCTTTCCTCGGCGCCAGTTACTTCCGCGCGGTGGACGCCACCGGCCAGTACGGCTTGTCGGCCCGCGGGCTGGCGATCGATACCTACGCCAAAAAACGTGAGGAATTCCCGGACTTCACCAAGTTCTGGTTCGAGACACCGAACAAGGACAGCACCCGCTTCGTGGTCTACGCCCTGCTCGACTCGCCGAGCGCCACCGGTGCCTACCGCTTCGATATCGATTGCCAGGCCGAGCGCGTGGTGATGGAGATCGACGCCCATGTCAACGCCCGGACCGCCATCGACCAGTTGGGCATCGCGCCGATGACCAGCATGTTCAGTTGCGGCACCCACGAGCGTCGCATGTGCGACACCATTCACCCGCAAATCCATGACTCCGACCGCCTGGCGATGTGGCGCGGCAACGGCGAGTGGATCTGCCGCCCGTTGAACAACCCGGCTACCCTGCAATTCAATGCCTTCGCCGATACCGACCCAAAAGGTTTCGGCCTGGTACAGACCGACCACGAGTTCGCCAGCTATCAGGACACCGTCGACTGGTACAGCCGCCGCCCGAGCCTGTGGGTCGAACCAACCACCTCATGGGGCGAAGGCTCGGTCGATCTGCTGGAGATCCCGACCACCGGCGAGACCATGGACAACATCGTCGCCTTCTGGACGCCGAAGAAACCGGTGGCTGCGGGGGATTCGCTGAACTACGGCTACAAGCTCTACTGGAGCGCATTGCCGCCAGTCGGAACGCCGTTGGCACGGGTCAACGCGACCCGTTCGGGCATGGGCGGCTTCACCGAAGGCTGGGCGCCAGGCGAGCATTACCCGCCGGTGTGGGCGCGGCGCTTTGCCGTGGACTTCACCGGCGGCGGCCTGGACCGCTTGCCCGAAGGTACGGGTATCGAGCCGGTCGTTACCTGCTCGAACGGCGAGGTCAAGGATTTCAGCATACTGAAGCTCGACGACATCAAGGGCTACCGCATCCTGTTTGACTGGTACCCGACCAATGACAGCGTCGAACCTGTCGAACTGCGTCTATTCATCCGCACCAACGACCGCACCCTGAGTGAAACCTGGTTGTACCAGTACTTCCCGCCAGCGCCGGACAAGCGCAAGTACAGCTGATGATCGGGTAGCACCCTGCCACCATTCGGTTTTCCGAACGCGACCCGCGAGTCAGTTCGGTTAACCGGATCATCTCACTGAAATTTCAACGCAAAAAATATTTAATTCCCTTACGAATCAATGCCATGATCAATTTCGACTGGTCTGGCACGAGTCATGCTCTACACTTCTTCGACGAATGTCCTTTGCGCCGACTCTCAATAGCGCTCAGGTGTTTTGCAGCACAAAAGGGCCGATGAACTGGCTCCATAAAAAAAACAAAGTCGAGGAAAATTTGATGCGCATCGTTCCCCATATCCTGGGCGCAGCCATTGCTGCCGCTCTGATCAGCACGCCAGTTTTCGCCGCCGAACTCACCGGCACCCTGAAGAAGATCAAAGAGTCCGGCACCATCACCCTGGGCCATCGCGACGCTTCCATTCCGTTTTCCTATATCGCGGATGCTTCCGGCAAACCGGTCGGCTACTCCCACGACATCCAGTTGAAAGTCGTCGAAGCGCTGAAAAAAGACCTCGACATGCCGAACCTTCAGGTCAAGTACAACCTGGTCACCTCGCAAACCCGTATCCCGCTGGTGCAGAACGGCACCGTGGACCTGGAGTGCGGCTCCACCACCAACAACGTCGAGCGTCAGCAACAAGTTGACTTCTCCGTCGGCATCTTCGAAATCGGTACTCGCCTGCTGTCCAAGGCAGACTCCAAGTACAAGGATTTCCCTGACCTGGCCGGCAAGAACGTCGTGACCACCGCCGGCACCACGTCCGAGCGCATCCTCAAGGCGATGAACGCCGACAAACAGATGGGCATGAACGTCATCTCCGCCAAAGACCATGGCGAGTCGTTCCAGATGCTGGAAACCGGCCGTGCAGTGGCCTTCATGATGGACGACGCCCTGCTGGCCGGTGAAGCCGCCAAAGCCAAGAAGGCAAGCGACTGGGCCGTGACCGGCACTCCACAGTCCTTCGAAATCTACGGCTGCATGGTGCGCAAAGGCGACGAGCCGTTCAAAAAGGCTGTGGATGACGCTATCAAGGCCACCTACGCATCGGGCGAGATCAACAAGATCTACGACAAGTGGTTCATGCAGCCAATCCCGCCAAAAGGCCTGAACCTGAACTTCCCGATGAGCGACGAACTCAAGGCCCTGATCGCCAAACCGACTGATAAAGCGGCTGACGACAAGAAGTCCTGATTTCTGACTAACCTTATCTCCTGAGAGGGCCCTGGCCCTTTCAGGAGGTGGTCACTTCCTGCTGGCATTTTTTTGGAAACACTCGAACCGGTGGCTGTCGAGCCGGTAGCGTGTGCCTGTCCCTCAAGGACAGGCGGGAACGGAGCTTCCCCCAAGCGGGCACTTGTACATCGATTGAACTGAGGGGAGACCCTAATGAATTACAACTGGGACTGGGGCGTGTTCTTCAAGTCCACCGGCGTGGGCAGCGAGACTTATTTCGACTGGTACGTGTCCGGTCTGGCCTGGACCATCGGCATCGCCATCGCGGCCTGGATCATCGCCCTGACACTGGGCTCGATCCTGGGCGTCATGCGTACCGTGCCGAACCGCATCGTATCGGGCATCGCCACCTGCTACGTCGAACTCTTCCGTAACGTGCCGCTGCTGGTTCAGCTGTTCATCTGGTACTTCCTGGTACCCGACCTGCTGCCGGCCGACCTGCAAGAGTGGTACAAGCAGGATCTGAACCCGACCACCTCGGCCTTCCTCAGCGTCGTCGTGTGCCTGGGCCTGTTCACTACCGCCCGGGTTTGCGAACAGGTGCGCACCGGTATCCAGGCACTGCCAAAGGGCCAGGAATCCGCGGCTCGCGCCATGGGCTTCAAGCTACCGCAGATCTACTGGAACGTGCTGCTGCCCCAAGCCTACCGGATCATCATTCCGCCGCTTACCTCGGAATTCCTGAACGTCTTCAAGAACACCTCCGTGGCCTCGCTGATCGGTTTGATGGAGCTGCTCGCGCAGACCAAGCAGACCGCCGAGTTCTCCGCCAACCTGTTCGAAGCCTTCACCCTGGCAACGCTGATCTACTTCACCCTGAACATGAGCCTGATGTTGCTGATGCGTATGGTCGAGAAGAAAGTCGCCGTACCGGGCCTGATTTCCGTAGGGGGTAAATGATGGAATTCGACTTCTCGGGCATCATCCCGTCTCTGCCGGGCCTGTGGAACGGCATGATCATGACCCTCAAGCTGATGGCCATGGGCGTGATCGGCGGCATCATCCTCGGCACCATCCTTGCCCTGATGCGCCTGTCCCACAACAAAGTGCTGTCGAACATCGCCGGCGCGTACGTTAACTATTTCCGCTCGATCCCCTTGCTGCTGGTGATCACCTGGTTCTACCTGGCGGTACCGTTCGTGCTGCGCTGGATCACTGGCGAAGACACGCCGATCGGCGCGTTCGCCTCGTGCATCGTGGCCTTCATGATGTTCGAAGCGGCGTACTTCTGCGAAATCGTCCGTGCCGGTGTGCAGTCGATTCCCAAGGGCCAGATGGGCGCTGCCCAAGCGCTGGGCATGACTTACGGACAGATGATGCGCCTGATCATCCTGCCGCAAGCGTTCCGCAAGATGACGCCGCTGTTGCTGCAACAGAGCATCATCCTGTTTCAGGACACCTCGCTGGTCTACGCCGTCGGCCTGGTGGACTTCCTCAATGCGTCGCGCGCCAGTGGCGACATCATTGGCCGCTCCAATGAGTTCCTGATTTTCGCGGGTCTCGTGTACTTCACTATCAGCTTTGCCGCCTCGCAGCTGGTCAAGCGTCTGCAAAAAAGGTTCGCCGTATGATCTCTATCAAAAGCATCAACAAGTGGTATGGGGACTTCCAGGTACTGACTGATTGCAGCACCGAGGTCAAAAAAGGCGAAGTGATCGTGGTGTGCGGGCCGTCCGGTTCCGGCAAATCGACCCTGATCAAATGCGTCAACGCCCTGGAGCCTTTCCAGAAAGGCGACATCGTGGTCGACGGCACCTCCATCGCCGACCCGAAGACCAACCTGCCGAAACTGCGTTCGCGCGTGGGCATGGTGTTCCAGCACTTCGAGCTGTTCCCGCACCTGACCATCACCGAAAACCTGACCATCGCGCAGATCAAGGTGCTGGGTCGCAGCAAGGAAGAAGCCACCAAGAAAGGCCTGCAACTGCTCGAGCGCGTCGGTCTCTCGGCCCACGCCCACAAGCATCCGGGCCAACTGTCCGGCGGTCAGCAGCAGCGTGTGGCGATTGCCCGTGCGCTGGCGATGGACCCGATCGTCATGCTGTTCGACGAACCGACCTCGGCGCTGGACCCGGAAATGGTCAACGAAGTACTGGACGTGATGGTGCAACTGGCCCACGAAGGCATGACCATGATGTGCGTGACCCACGAAATGGGCTTCGCCCGTAAAGTCGCGGACAGGGTGATCTTCATGGACGCCGGCAAGATCATCGAAGACTGCAAGAAAGAAGAGTTCTTCGGTGACATCAACGCCCGCGCCGAGCGTACGCAGCACTTCCTCAACAAGATCCTGCAGCACTAAAAAGCTTCACGGTCTCCCCTGTAGGAGCTGCCGCAGGCTGCGATCTTTTGATGTTGCCTTTAACAAGCAAAGATCAAAAGATCGCAGCCTGCGGCAGCTCCTACAGGGAGTCCTCTGGGCTTGTTGTTGTGGTTGACCCAAGGCATCTGTGATGAAATGCGACCCCACTCTTTATCGCGCCACGTCGCCATCACTCGCCGTGAAACCCCGTCTGGTTCGCCATTTGTTCCTACCGCCGCTGATCATCGCCATGATGATCGGCCTGGGCTTTATCGGCTTCTGGATCAGTGAACACTACGGCATCCGCAGCCTCAGCGAAAACGGCCAGCGCCAGCTGGAACTGCACGCCCGTGCAGTCGAAAGCGAAATCAGCAAATACACCTACCTGCCCAGCCTGCTGGAACTCGAAACCAGCGTTGCGCTGTTGCTGGCCGACCCGACTCCGGAACACCGGCAGACGGTCAACGAATACCTCGAAGGCCTGAACCGGCGCAGCCGCAGTCGGGCCATCTACGTGATGGACACCACCGGTCGCGTCATGGCCACCAGCAACTGGCGCGATGTCGACAGTTACCTGGGTGAAGACCTGTCCTTTCGCGCCTATTTCCAGAACGCCGTGCGCGGTCAGCCGGGGCGCTTCTACGGCATCGGCAGCACCAATGGCGAACCCGGTTACTACCTGGCCCACGGCCTGGAAGAACACGGCAAGATCATCGGCGTCGCGGTGGTCAAGGTCCGTCTGGAGGCCATGGAAGAACGCTGGCAACGGGCACGCCTGGAAGCCTTCGTCAGCGACGAAAACGGCATCATCATTCTGTCCAGCGATCCGGCACGACGCTTGAAATCGGTGATACCGCTGAGCGAAGAAACCAAGGAAAAACTCGCCCGCAGCCTGCAGTACTACTGGTTCCCGCTCAACGAATTGCAGCCGCTGGCCCGGGAAACCCTGTCCGAAGGCGTGGAAAAACTCACGTTCCCGGCCAATAGCGAACTGGTGTCCGACGATGAAAACATCAGCTACCTGGCGCAGACCCGGCCGCTCGGCGATACGCCGTGGAATTTCACCCTGCTCACGCCGCTGCAGGACCTGCGCCGCGAAGCGATCAACCAGGGGATCCTGGTGGCCGTGGCGTTTGCCCTGCTGGCGTTCCTTTTGATCGCCTGGAACGAGCGGCGCAAGGTGATCGCCACTCGCCTCGCGGCCCGGGAAGCCTTGCAGGAAGCCAACAGTCAGCTGGAGCGTCGGATTACCGAACGCACCACCGACCTGCGCGCCAGCAACGAACGGCTCAAGGGCCAGATCCGCGAACGCCGGCAAGCCGAAGAGACCTTGCGCCGCGCCCAGGATGAACTGGTACAGGCCGGAAAGCTCGCGGCCATCGGCCAGATGTCCACCAGCATCGCCCACGAACTGAACCAACCGCTGGCAGCGCTGCGCACCTTGTCCGGCAATACCGTGCGCTTCCTCGAACGCGGCCAGCTCGACGTGGCCAGCACCAACCTCAAGACCATCAACGAACTGATCGACCGCATGGGCCGGATCACCGCCAGCCTGCGCTCGTTCGCCCGACGCGGTGACGACAAGGGCCAGGCCTGCCTCGGCAAAGGCGTGGACGCGGCCTTGCAATTGCTCGGCGGCCGGGTGGAAAACATTCACCTGCAACTGCACCGCGATTTCACCGATGTACAGGTGCAGATCGACCAGACCCGCCTGGAACAGATTCTGGTCAACCTGATCGGCAACGCCCTCGACGCCATGCAAGCGCAGCCACAACCCGAACTGTGGCTCGAAGGCGAAGCATTCGATGGCAAATACCGCCTGCGGGTGCGTGACAACGGCCACGGCATCGATGCCGAAGCGCGCAAGCACCTGTTCGAACCCTTCTTCACCACCAAACCCGGCGAACAAGGCCTGGGCCTGGGCCTGACCCTTTCCGCCAGCCTGGCCGCCGCCACCGGCGGTCACCTGGGTGTCGAGCACCCGGCCAGCGGTGGTACCGCGTTCGTCCTCAGTTTACCGTTGGTAAGCCCCACTCCCGCCGAGCCAATATGAACAACGACCTTAGTGTATTGATCGTCGAAGACGACCCCCATGTACTGCTCGGCTGCCAACAGGCGCTGACCCTGGAGGACATTCCCTGCATTGGCGTGGGCAGCGCCGAAGAAGCCCTGGAGCGGGTCGGCGACAACTTCGCCGGCATCGTCGTCAGCGACATTCGCCTGCCGGGCATCGATGGCCTGGAATTGCTGACCCGTCTCAAGGCCCGGGACCGTAGCCTGCCGGTGGTGCTGATCACCGGGCACGGCGATATCTCCATGGCCGTCGACGCGATGCAGAAAGGCGCCTACGACTTCATGGAAAAGCCGTTCTCCCCGGAGCGCCTGGTGGATGTGGCCCGCCGCGCCCTGGAGCAACGCAGCCTGGCGCGGGAAGTGTCGTCGTTGCGTCGGCAACTGGCCGAACGCGATTCCCTCGAAGGGCGGATCATCGGTCGCTCGCCGGCCATGCAGAACCTGCGGGAACTGATCGCCAACGTTGCCGATACCTCGGCCAACGTGCTGATCGAAGGCGAGACCGGCACCGGCAAGGAATTGGTTGCCCGTTGCCTGCACGATTTCAGTCGGCGGCATACCAAGCAGTTTGTCGCCTTGAACTGCGGTGGCCTGCCGGAGAACCTGTTCGAAAGCGAAATATTCGGCCACGAAGCCAACGCTTTTACAGGCGCGGGCAAACGTCGGATCGGCAAGATCGAGCACGCCGACGGCGGCACGCTGTTCCTCGACGAAGTGGAAAGCATGCCCCTGCCCTTGCAGATCAAACTGCTGCGGGTGTTGCAGGAACGCACCCTCGAACGCCTCGGTTCGAACCAGAGCGTAGCGGTGGATTGCCGCGTCATCGCAGCGACCAAATCCGACCTCGTCGAGTCGAGCAAGGCCGGCGAGTTCCGCAGCGACCTGTATTACCGCCTCAACGTGGTGACCCTGGAACTGCCGCCGCTGCGCGAACGCCGCGAAGACATCCTGCAACTGTTCGAACACTTCCTGCAGCAGTCGTCCCTGCGCTTCGACCGCACGGTACCGGAACTGGACAACCAGACCGTTTCGAACCTCATGAGCCACGACTGGCCGGGTAATGTGCGTGAACTGCGCAACGTTGCCGAGCGCTTTGCCCTGGGCCTGCCGGCGTTCAAGAAAACCGGTGCCGGCGCCGGCAACCAGGGCCTGGCCTTTGCCGAAGCGGTGGAGGCGTTCGAGCGCAACCTGCTCAGCGACGCCTTGCAACGCAGCGGCGGCAACCTGACCCAGGCCAGCCAGGAACTGGGCATGGCCAAGACCACGCTGTTCGACAAAGTGAAAAAGTACGGCCTGAGCCATTGAGCAAAACCTGATCGCCCACAACCTCTGTAGGAGCTGCCGGAGGCTCGGTCCGCGTTCGGGCGATCTTTTGATTTTCAAGATCCAGATCAAAAGATCGCCCGAACGCGGACCGAGCCTCCGGCAGCTCCTACAGGTGATCAGGGGTTAGAGGAGGTTGCGATCGGCCACAGGCTCGATCTGCGCCCAGTGCGAGGTGTCTTCACGGTGCTCGCGCAAATACGGCAACACCGCCCCCAGCAACGGCGCCTTGAATGCCTCCTGGAAGCGATGGGCCAGACCCGGAATCAGGATCAATTGACTGCCACGCAGATGCGCCGCCAGATGCACCCCGTGCATCACCGGCAGCAGCGGATCGGCCGTGCCGTGCACCACCAGCGCCGGTACCCGCAATTGATTGAGCAGCGCCACCCGGCTCGGCTCGGCGAGAATCGCCATGATCTGGCGTTTCACACCCTCGGGATTGAACGCCCGGTCATAGGACTGTGCCGCCTGATGCAGCAGCGCCTGGCGATCGTCGGTGACCATCGGGCTGCCCAGTGCCGCCAGCAAGTCGGCCTGTTGCTCCAGGGCCACTTCGCGGTTCGGTGCGCCGCGCCGGGCCAACAACTGCACCAGCGCCGCACTCGGCGCCGGCAAGCCTTCGGCACCGGAGGTGGTCATGATCAGGGTCAGGCTCTCGACCCGTTGCGGTGCCATGGCCGCCATGCGCTGGGCGATCATTCCGCCCATGCTGGCGCCCAGCACGTGGAATTGGTCGATGTGCAAGGCGTCCATCAAGCCCAGGCCATCCTCGGCCATGTCGGTCAGCGAATACGGCGACGACACCGGCAATCCGAGTTTGTAGCGCAAAACTTCGAAAGTCAGGTTGGCTTCGGCCGGTGCTTGCCGCCAGGTTGACAGGCCTACGTCGCGATTGTCATAGCGGATCACCCGGAACCCCTGCTGGCACAGGGCGACCACCACTTCGTCCGGCCAGTGAATCAATTGCCCGCCCAGGCCCATCACCAGCAGCAATGCCGGATCGGACGCACGGCCGATGCTCTGGTACGCCAGGCTTACCTGGGCCAGATCCACCCGTTCGGTCGGAACATTGACGTCACAACGCGAAGCCGCCATGGACGGCAGGCCGAACAACAGCGCGGCCAACAAAACGATTCGTGAAAGGAATGAAGCACCCATGGAAAAACACCAAAACGCAGAACCCCAGTAGAGCGCGAGTCTGATGAAGTTTGTTCAAGCGCGCTGCCACAGTTCCATGACAGTTTGATGAAGAGTGCCGAGCGGTCATCAGGCGTCAGATTCAGCCTCGCAATAACTATGTACCACCCGCCCTTTTGACGACTGTCTCCTAATGCCCGCACCGCCGGCACGGCCCGGCCTTCTGGAGATTCATCGTCATGGTTGACGAAACCACCCCCCTAGCGGCCGATTTCGGCCTTGTTGTTCCTTTGCCCGCGAACCCGGACCAAGGCCTGACCCTGAGCGCCTCGGAGCGCTGGAATGAATGCTGTGAACAGTGGCGGGCGCTTATGGCGCAAAATCCGCAGTCGCCGCTCGCCAGCACTTGGTGGAATGCCCGTGCGCGCGGTACGGATCAGTCACGCCGGGCTCAGGCCAACCGCTTGTATCGTCAGCATTTCGAAGCGTCGAGCCAATGGGCGTTTGCCCGGGGCATCCTGGATGTCGAACAGTTCCAGACATTGCAGGCGTTCATCGATCCGCCCGTGCAGACAGCAACGCCTGCCACTGCACGGCATTACGTCGAGCAAATGCAGTTCAAGGATGACAAAGGCCTGTCAATCGAACTATCCGGCGCGTTGGTCATCACCCGGGACACAGCCCAGCCGGTCGCTCAATTGCTGTACTTGCCTTCCCGGCCATCGGTCTGGATGACCTTTGAAAGCCGAGTCGATATGGAAAGCTGGCTGATCGAACATCAGCCGCAGATGTTCGACCACCCCCGGCTACCGACAGGTACCCTCAGGGTCTATTACACAGTGCTTGAGCGCAGCGTACTGCAGACCGGTGCTCAATCCTTGTGGGCACGATTGCCTGTCACCCCTGGCGATCGACTGCGTAACGAATTGATCCTGGCCCCGCCCGCCAACCTGCCGGACGCGGATACCAACGACGACGCTGTCCTGTTCGGCCAGTTGAGCCCCGATATTCCACTGGGCATCCGTCTCCATGCACTGGCGCAACAGCGCACGGCACTGGATGCCTTGTTGGGCGATAACTTTCAGGGCAACCACACTGACCCGCGCCTGCAACGTCTGCAACGGCAAATGGACGAGCTCACGACGGCCGAGCAGGCCAGCACCCGCGCCGCAACCGCGCTGCTGCACACCGACAGTGCGCAGCAAATGCTGGAACTGCGCCACAAAAACCGCCCGCACTACGCCGCCCTTTACCAGGCGCGCCTGGACGGCCTGCGCGCCGAAGCCGAGCTGCAATTGAGCCTGAACCAGATCAGCCACGAGGAACATCAGTGGTTGATCTGTGTACTGGATGCACCGGATCAACCACGTCCGGCCGGAGTGGTAGTGGCGCGTCTGGTGTTGTCGATGACGGATACCGAAGGTGATACCCCCCGTACACAAACCCAGGAACTGGACGGTGTATTGCTGTTTGCCCAGCCATCGGCCTTGCTGCCGTCCTCGACCGAAAGCCTGTTGCTCTACTGGCCGGGACGTTTCGGTGGCCTGCAACGGTTCACCTCTCGACAGGCGCTGGAACAGACGCTGTTCAAACTGGCGGCCAACGACAACAGTCAAGCGCTGCATCTCTTGCCGCTGGCTGCAAACCCGTTCGAATACGCCTTGCAGAACCAGCTTCATGGCTGCGTACAACAAGTGGCACGGCTGCTTTCCGCCAACCGGGATCCGTCTCGCGCCAGTCAACGCGAAACAGAACTGGAAAAGCTGCGCGAACAGACCCTCGCCTGCCTGACGGTTCCTGTCCACGCAGCCCGAGAGCTGGCGCATCAGCATATTGTCGAGCAAGTTCACAGCAGTGCACTGGCCGCACGTTTGCCGGCGTGGCACGACGCCCTGCCCACCGTGCAGCGTGAGCGGATCAAGACGCTGTTCAAGTCCTACATCGAGGCCATGAAGCGCTCCCATGAATGGCTGGAGCGCGAGTTGCCGCCCCGCGACGCCTTCAGCAAAAAAGCCATTGATGCCCACCTGCGCCAGGCGTTCGGCCTGAGCCGGAACGTTGACGTGCTACTGGACGTGCCTGACGCCACCGCCTGGCGCAAAGTCGTCATCGAGGGTGCGGCACCGGGAACACCCCAGGAAAGCGTGCTGGTCGCCAGCGAGCAGCGCAGCAAGCTGTCCCTCGGAGACCTTGCGCAAAGCAACATTGATCAGGCGATGTCGTGGCGACTGTCGTTCATGCAAGTCGAGACCAGCGGCGGCGATCCGACAGATCGACAGAAGCTGAAAACCGGCATCACCCAGGCCTGGCTGCGAAAGATGGCCACCGAACTGGACCTGGCCGGACAGTATGAAACGCTGATCCGTGAAACCTTCCTCGGCACCTCGAACGCACCGACCTTCAGCAATGAATACCGCCACGAATGCCTGAGCGAACCCTGGCGCCTGATGCTGCGCCTGCAAGGCGAATTCGCCGTGCTCGCCAAAGACATCAATACCGATGGCCAGCAAGTCCTGGACATCGCCATCGATGCCAACAACCGTGACGCTTTCAGCGCCAATGGCAAACGCATCCAGCTGCTGCCGGCATACCTGACGGTGGGTGGTAAGGACACCCATGGCCAGGGACCGAGCACCTTGTCCGGCGTCACGTTTATCGTGGAGCAGATCAGCGGCCTGACCCTGCTTTATCTGCCCGACAGTCCAGACGGTGTTTTTCTGCGTCAATTCGACAGTCTTGAAGACGCTCGGATGCGCCTGTTCAACGACTGCCTGCGCAGCTCAATGGTCAACTACCTGGCCGGCCAGGCCTTGAAGGGCGATGTCACCCACCACGTCAGCCGGATCAACCAGGCCCGGTTGAAAAACTTCGACGCCCTGATCGGCGTCGGTACGCCCTGGCCAGCCAGCACATCCCTGGCAGCACATCTGTTGAATGTGCACATGGGCCGCTTGCTGGAAGCCCATCGGGCGACGTCTCGTTCCAACGATGCGTTGTACCTGGAACAGGTTGCGCTGCAATCCGGCGCGATGTTCAACTACCTGAAAATGGCGCTGGGCGTGGTGCCCTTCGTCGGCACGGCGATTGCCTTGTACGACGCCTGGAGCAGCGCCAACCTGGCAGTGGCGGCGTTCTTGCGCGGAGATGTCGGCCACGGGCTGGCCGAGGTCGAAGCAGTGCTGTTGTCATTAATCGACGCGGCCATGGATCTGCTGCCCGGCGCCAGTGCGGCACCTTCGGCAGCGCTTGCCATCACCCGCCAGCGCCAGTTGCGCGCCGTGAGCAAAAGCGTCGGCGCACTGCGCGGTTCGACGCAGCGCCAGGCACAACGAACCCTGGAACGCTTCAAGGGCTATGAATACGAACAGATGATTTCCCTCGCCGGCCTGCAACCGGGCACCGAAGGCATCTATCGCAACGTGTATCACCACGCCGACGGCGACTTCATGCTCAGCCAGGGGCGAATCTATCGCATCGAACTGGAAGGCAATCCACCCCGCTGGCGTTTGAGCGGCACCAGCAGCCGGACCTACAAACAGCCAATCGCCCTGGATGAGTCCGGCCACTGGAACACCCACTACGCAGTATTCGGCACGGTGATCGAAGGCGGCGGCGTGGGGGGAGGCGCGGTGCTTGGGCACATGGCCGATGGACTGGACCCACTCTGGCCGGTCGCCATACGCCGCTGGCTGCCGCGCTGGTGGACGGATCGGGCCCTGCGTCGACAACTGACCCTGAAAAACACCGCCGATGCCTATACCCGGCGCCTCAAAGCCCAGACCCGCAAGAGCAATAACCTGATGCGGGACTACTTCGTTCTTCCGCACGCGCAGCGCCCGGCTCTTCGCCCCGGTGTCGACCTTGCCTGCCTGGACGATATCGAAACCGCGCAGGCTTTGCACCGGACCCTTGAAGAGTGGGTGGTGTTGAGTCATGGCAACAATCGCGCCGAAATCAAGAAGCTTCAAAGCCAGTGCGCCGGGATTGTCGTCGACCGCCTGAACCGCAGGATCGACCTGGCCAGGGAGCGACTGCTGGAAAGCCTCGACCGAACCGAACAACTGATCGCCCGTTCGGACACGACCCCGGTTGGCGATACCTCCGCCCATTTGAAACTGATGGCCGAGCGCACGACGGTTCGAAAGGCTTTTGTCCAGGAACTTGACCTGCAACACCTGGCCGTCGAGGAAGCCAGGCGATGGTACCGCCGAATTACCCGCTCCGAGCACAGAGAGAACGTGACCCGGACCATGGAACTCTTGAACCAGTCGTACAGCGATGCCAATTACCACTACCTGAAGGCAGCGCACGTTCTGGAAACCATCACCCGCTATGAGGCCGTTGACGACCTGTCCTGGGTCTACTTCCACGTACAGTTGAAAAAATCCCGCGAGAAGGTCGGGCGCGCTCTATTGACCCAATATCAACTACCACAAGTCAGTTCCAGTATCGGCCAGCGCAACCGCGTTTTCGAAGATTGCCTGACCACTTACAGCGAGTTCCGCCGCCAGCTTGACGCCTGGACGCTAGGCTATCCGCAACACTTGGATCTGGAGCAAGTTCGTGCGTTTCTGGGCGACCTCGACCAGATGGAAGCGTTTGTCCGCAATGCCATCAGAGACCGATCCACCGCCCCACCTCCGACAGAACGCATCAGAAAACAACTGTTCGAGACTGAGGACAACCGATTGCTGATTGGTGAACCCGGTATCGATGTCGAGACTCAGCAACAGCACTTCATCATTGATATCAATGGCTACAAGGAAACCTGGCTGCCCCACGACCGCCACCCCGGTAGATATCGCCTCAGTGAACCTGCCGTCTCCACGCAACCGGCACTGCCGACCGACGTCAGGCCACTGCTGAGCGAAGCCAGAAAAAGGCTGGGAAGCACGGACGCCTATACCGACAAAGTCAAAGGCTACGCGCAGCAAAACACGCTGCCGGTCGACCTTGAGCACATGATGAGCAGCGAAGCGGCGGAGTTGACCCTGCGCGCCCAGGCCATCGAACGGCTGTCCCCCACCGAGGCCGTGGCGCAACAGTTGCGCACGCGGGCGGATGAAATGCTGAGCACGGGGCGCACCCTGCGCATCGAGCAAAGCATGAACAGCAAAACCCCGACCGAAGGTTATCTGGACTATTTGGTTGAACAACAGATGGTGGACATCCGCAAGGAAGGCGGTTTGCGCGACCTGGGCAAACGCCCGGACGGACGACGGGATTTCCTCCAGGAGTACGAGGTGCGTGACTTGCGCCACGAACCGGCGCAAACCCTGTGGTACGCACACTTCCACTACACCTCGGCCAAGCCGCAATTCAGCGACTTCGTCAAAGGCCATCTGAAACGGCCGGAACAACGCAACCTGGGTCTGCAATGGCAGAAGGACATGGCCGCCAGTGGCGGTACGGTCGAGGCGATCTGGCGCGGCGACATCGGCAAACCGCTGGGCAACAAACTCTTTTCCACGCTGTAAAGCAGCAACGGCGGGGCACGCAATGTGCTCCGCCGTGCTTGTGGTCGACAGCGGCACCAACATGAGACAAACTCAACCTTTTCGATTTATCGACAAGTTTTCCTCATGGAGCCACCGGTGCTTGAAATCCGTCACCTCAAGACCCTGCACGCCTTGCGCGAAGCCGACAGCCTGGTGGATGCGGCCGATCGCCTGCACCTGACCCAGTCAGCCCTTTCCCACCAGTTCAAGGAACTGGAGGAACGCATGGGCATGCCACTGTTCGTGCGCAAGACCAAACCGGTGCGCTTCACCAGCGCCGGTTTGCGCCTGCTGCAACTGGCCGACGCCACCCTCCCGCTGCTGCGCGCCGCCGAACGCGACATCAGTCGCCTGGCCGGGGGCACCGCCGGACGCCTGCACATGGCCATTGAATGCCACAGTTGCTTCCAGTGGCTGATGCCGACCATCGACCAATTCCGTGACGCCTGGCCGGAAGTCGAGCTGGACCTGGCCTCGGGGTTTTCCTTCGCCCCGCTGCCGGCCCTGGCCCGTGGCGACCTGGACCTGGTGGTGACCTCCGATCCGGTGGACCTGGCCGGGATCACCTATGTACCGCTGTTCACTTATGAAGCGATGCTCGCGGTGGCCAACCAGCACCGCCTGGCCAGCAAGGCCTATATCGTCCCCGAAGACTTGCTCCCGGAAACCTTGATCACCTACCCGGTGGAACGGGACCGGCTGGACATCTTCACCCGTTTCCTCGAACCCGCCGACATCGAACCGGCCCAGGTCCGTACCTCGGAACTGACGGTGATGATGATGCAACTGGTGGCCAGCGGGCGCGGCGTGTGCGGCATGCCCCATTGGGCGCTGCATGAATACAGCTCGCGAGGCTATGTGAAAGCCAAGCGGCTGGGCGAGAAAGGACTGTTCGCCACGCTGTATGCGGCGATCCGCGCCGACATGCTCGATGCGCCGTACATGCGTGACTTCCTGCTGACGGCCAAGGACACGTCGTTTTCGACGCTGGATGGGGTTAGTGCGGTTCGCTGATTTCTTAATGAAGGAAAACTGTACAAATGTGGGAGCGGTGACTTCAGAGCTCGCGCCACATGTGGATCTTGTCGAAGTAATCTTCCCCCACCCGCACCGCCATCGGTTCCAGGCCGAACTGGATGAAGCCGCAGCGCTGGTAGAGGTTGAGCGCGGCATCGTTGCCGGCGGTGACGGTCAACTGGACCAGGCGCAAACCCTCATGGTTCTGCGCCTCGGCCAATGCCGCCTGAACCAGCTGATGGCCGAGGCCGCGCTGGCGAACCTTGGCGGTCACATACATGCCAAACAGCGTCACCTTGTGCCGGGCCTTTTCCCGAGGCTCGAACGCAAGGCCGACGATGCCGGCCAACCGGCCTTCTTCGAACGCCCCTAGCACCAGGTCCAGCTTGCCGGTCAGGCGCGACTCCCACCAGCCCAGCGGCATCGTCGCCCGCTCACGCACGCTCGAGGTAAAGGCCTGCGGGTGCAGGTCGTAGGCTTCGAGCATCAGCGCCCGGTAGTCCAGGGCATGGCTGGCATCCAGTCGTTCGATCCACATGCTCAAGCCATCCGTTTTTGCTCAAGCATCAACCGCAGCGCCAGCGCCGACAATACGAAGCCCATGAAATAGCGCTGCATCGCCAGCCAGGTCGGATTGCTGACAAACCACGAGGCGATGCCCGCGGCAAACATGGCGATCAGCAGGTTGACGCAGAAACTCACGCTGATCTGGGTCAGGCCGAGGATGATGCTCTGGCTGAACACCGAGCCGTGCTCCGGCGTGATGAACTGCGGAAACACCGACAGATAGAACACTGCGATTTTCGGGTTCAGGGCACTGGTCAGAAAGCCCATGGTGATCAGCTTGCGCGACGAATCCGGGGGCAACTGCTGCGCCTCGAACGGCGAGCGCGCACCGGGCTTGATCGCCTGCCAGGCCAGCCACAACAGGTACAACGCACCGGCCCACTTCAACACTTCATAGGCCATCGGCACGGCCAGGAACACCGCGGTCAAACCGGCGGCGGCGGCAAACAGATGCACGAAGAATCCCGCAACCACCCCAAGCAACGAAATCACCCCGGCCTTGCGCCCCTGGCAGATCGAACGGGAGATCAGGTAGATCATATTCGGCCCCGGCGTCAGTACCATCAACAACGCGGCGGCAGCAAAAATCAGCAGGTCTTGAAGCGGGATCATGGGCGAAGTCCTTTGCGTGATGATCAGGCGATCGCAGTCAGCGATGCACGATAAAACGGCAGGATCAGGTCCCGTGTCAATGGCGCCAGGCTGACATCGCCTTCGGTGGCCGGGTCGATCCAGATCACTTCTTCGATCTCTGCCTGCGGGGTGACATCCGAATCAATGTTCAGCTGAAAAAGCTCGGCGTGTACAACAAAACCCGGCTCGTTGGCGGCCGGTGCCGAGAAGTGACCGAGGTAAACGGCCTGCGCCGGGTCGATGTCCAGAGTCAACTCTTCTTCAAGTTCCCGGGCCAGGGCGTGGACCGGCAACTCATGGGGCTCGATCTTGCCACCCGGCTGCATGAACGCCGTGGTGCCACGCTTGCGCACCAGCAGTGTGCGGCCATCAGGGCCGATCAGCAGGGCGGCGGCGATATGGATAATACGCGGTAAAACAGCGGATACAGATGTCATGTGTCAGCCATGGACCCTGGTGGAAATCACTAGGATCCCATGTCCGACCGTCCGCCGTCATGCCTTGGCCTGAACCAGCTCCGGCGTATCCTGCGGGACCTTCACGAAAATCCTGTACTTGCCGCCTTCCATGGCTTCGAAGGCGATCAGTTTTTCCACCAGCGGCCCGTTCAACACCTTGCCGGCATTGAGCAGGAGCATGCCGTTATCGGCGTTGAGATTGCGCGCCAGCATCATCCCGGCCGTCAGTTCCCGGGTGGTCAGGACCTTGACCTGCGGATCGGCCAGGGTGATATCGCTCAGGAATGTGGTGCATACCTTGATGAAATCTTCGAGCAGATCAGGATCGTAAAGCCGTCCGGCGTACTGGCGCAGGTAGAGCAGCGCTTCGTCGCTGTTCATCTGTCGTTCGAGAATCAATCCTCGCTGCAACTCGACGAAGTCGACCGCCAGCTTCAGCAATCGCGATCCGAACGGAATGGCTTTGCCCTTGAGCCGGTCGGGGAAACCACTGCCGTCCCAGCGTTCCTGATGGTGCAGGATCAACCGCGCCGCGTCCTTCATCGGGTCCAGGGTCATCAGTAGCGATTCGCTCTGCTTCGGATAGCCACGATAGCGGTCGCGGTCAGTGTGCCTCAGCAGATCCGAAGGGGTGACCATCATGCTGTCGGACCAGCTCAGCTTGCCGATGTTGTACAGAGCGGCCGCCATGGCCAGGTCGCGGCTGGCAGCTTCATCCAGCCCATGTTCCGTGCAGTACCCGCGCACCAGTTCGATGATCTGCCGGTTGGTCTGCTTGGCCGATGGCAGGCGCAGATTGGCCAACAGCGAGAACACCTCGGTGCCGGTGACATAGCTGTGCTTGAGCTCCTCGTAAGCCAGGTCGAGCATGTCGGCGGTCTGCTGCAATTCGGCGGTGCGGGCGGCGACATGTTTTTCCAGTGTGCTGTTGAGCAACTTGAGCTGGTCGTTCTGCACCCGGGTCAATTGTTCCAGGCGCTGGCGCTCACGCTCTGAATGCTGGTGGTCCAGGGCCTGGCGCAGGGTCAGGAGCATTTCGTCGTCATTCCAGGGTTTGCTGATGTAGTGGTGGATCTGCCCCTCATTGATGGCTTTGATGATCGCCGAGGGGTCTGCATAGCCGGTGAGCATGATCCGCATGGTCGCGGGATAGCGCTGACGGACATGGGCCAGCAACGTGGCGCCGTCCATATTGGGCATGCGTGCATCGCTCATCACCAGATCCACTGGCTGCAACGCCATGATTTCCAGCGCCTGGGCACCGCTGGTGGCCAGCAGCACCTCGTAGGGCTGGCCGCGCAACAGGCGACGCAGACTGTTGAGGATCGGCTCCTCATCATCGACCAGCAACACTTTGGGGCGACTGTTCAACATCGGTACGGATTGCTCTTCCATGGCATGGTCTCAAGCGAGTCATTTAGTGTGACAGGCAGCGCGGGCCTACCGTCGTTCCCGCCTACGCTTGAATGACAGGCTAGATGATTTTCCGTATCGCTCGCGCTAATTATTGTTTTGAGTTCTGCGGGCAAAATGGCCAATGGCGACTATGCTCAACGCAATGGACTGTACAACCGGCCTGCTGGCAGCCATGTGACGAGGGAAAAGGATGCTCCCGAAAATGAACGCGCGTACTCCTGCCGGTACCGCCCCATGAACACCTGGCAGACGCGCATCAATCGTCGTGTGCTCATCGTCGACGATACCGCGTCGATTCATGCCGATTTCGCCAAGATACTCAGCCCGGCCACTGTCGAGGATGACAGTCTTGGGCAAACCGAAAACCTCCTGTTCGGCACCCTGTCCACCACACCGGCCCAACACTTTGAACTGGACTCGGCGTTCCAGGGCCGCGAAGCCCTGGACAAACTCGAAGCCGCCCTGGCGAACGATCGCCCCTACGCCATGGCTTTCATCGACATGCGAATGCCACCGGGCTGGGATGGCCTGGAGACCATCGAACGGTTGTGGCAGGTCGATCCCAAACTGCAGGTGGCGCTGTGCACTGCCTACTCCGACTACTCCTGGGAGGACATCGACCGACGGCTGGCGCTGAACGACCGCCTGCTGATTCTGAAGAAGCCCTTCGATGCAATTGAAATACGCCAGATGGCCAGCGCCCTCACGGTCAAATGGCAGATGACCGAAGACGCCGCGCTCAAGATGAACCTGCTGGAACAAGCGGTCCAGGAACGCACCCGGGAACTGTCCGACGCCAATATCATCGTGCAGAACAGCCCGACCATCCTTTACCGGTTGCGTGGCGAACCGTCGTTTCCGCTGATGTACATTTCCCATAACATCACCCGCTACGGACACGTCGCCGCCGATCTGGTGGGCTCGGCCAACTGGGCCCAGCAGTTGATCCACCCGGAAGACCAGGCCAGTGTCGATGCGGCCATGGCCCGGGTGCTGGACCGTCATGCGCTGGGCGCCTCGATTGAATTTCGCCTGCGCACCGGCCAGGGAGCATGGCGCTGGGTAGAGAACCGCTACATTCCCGTACGCGACCATGACGGTCGCCTGCTGGAAGTCGAGGGGATCATTCTCGACATTACCGAACGCCGGCAGGCCGAAGAAAAAATGGCCCTGCTCGCCCGCACGGACGGGCTCACCGGCCTGGCCAACCGCGCCACCCTGATCGAACGCCTGCATCAGGCCTTTGCTGCCGCACGTCGAGGCGCAGAGGCATTCGCGGTATTTTATCTGGACCTTGATCACTTCAAGCGGATCAACGACACCCTCGGCCACCCGGTGGGTGATCTGCTGTTGCAGGAAGTGGCCCGGCGCATCAAATTCGGCGTGCGGGAAAACGATGTGGTGGCACGCCTGGGCGGGGACGAGTTCGCGATCCTGCAACTGGACGTCAGCGACCCGACCCAGTCCGCCGCCATGGCGGCCAATATCCGCGATGCGCTGCTGACGCCGTACAACCTCGCCGGCAATGCCCTGCATATTTCAGTCAGCATAGGCATCAGTAGCTACGGCGTCGCCTGCCTCGACGCCGACAGCCTGCTGAGCCAGGCGGACATGGCGCTGTACCGCTCCAAGGAAATGGGCCGCAACCAATATCACTTCCACTCGCAGGAGATCACCCAAGAAGTGGCCGAGCGCATGGCCATCGCCAATGACTTGATGACGGCCATCGAGCGCGATGAACTGGCGCTGCATTACGTTCCGGAAGTGGATATGCACAGCGGCAGGATCCTGGGCATGGCAGCGCAAGTGCGCTGGTGTCATCCCCGGCGCGGCGAACTGCTGGCGCCGGCTTTCGTGCCCGCGGCGGAAAAGACCGGTGCCATCATCCCTCTCGGGCGCTGGGTGCTGGATCAGGCCTGCCGGCAGATGAGCCTGTGGCGTAACGAGGGAATGGCGCCCCCCGTGATGGCGATCAAACTGTCCCTGGCGCAGCTAAAGAGTGGTCCGGAGCTCATTTACGACGTGCTGCGCACCACTGCGCGCTGGGAACTCGCCCCCTGGGACCTGCGTTTCGACGTGACCGAAGCGACTCTGGCACAAACCAAGTGGACCCAAAACGATGTGCTGCCACGACTGCGTGAGCTGGGGGTAAAAATCGCCATCGATGATTTCGGCACCGAATATTCATCATTCGATTACCTGAAAACCTACCGGGTCAATCACCTGAAGCTCAACCAATCCTTTATCGACGGCGCGACTCAGGATGCGGCTGGCGCCAACAGCCTGCGGGCAATCGTCAACTTCGCCCGGGACCTGGGAATCGGCATCATTACCGAAGGCGTCCAGCCATCGGATCGGCCCCGCGCGCCAGCGTCAACCGCCCCGCTGCCAAGCGCACAAGGCCTGTACTTCAGCGAGGCCGTAAGCGCGGAACAAGCGGCCCGGTTGCTCAAGGACGGGAACATGGCGCCCCCATCCTCCAGGGAGGATGAGGAATGAAAACACTTTTCTCCCAGACCAACCGACGTATTCTCATCATCGACGATACACCGGCGATCCATGCCGATTTTCGCAAAATCCTCACCCCGAACACCGACGGCGAAGCGGATCTGAACAGTCTCGAACACTCACTGTTCGGGACTCGGCAATCTTCGCGCCTCAACTTCCAGCTCGACTCCGCCTACCAGGGCAAGGAAGCCCTGGCGTTGGTCGAACGCGCACTGGCCGATGGCCACCCCTATGCCCTGGCGTTTATCGACATGCGTATGCCGCCTGGCTGGGACGGTCTTGAAACCATTGAACACCTGTGGAATGCCGACCCGAACCTGCAAATTGCCTTGTGCACCGCCTATACCGACTACAGCTGGGAAGCCATGGCCGAACGACTGGAGCTCGGTGACCAGTTGCTGATTCTGAAAAAACCTTTCGATACCCTGGAAATCCGCCAGATGGCCAATGCCCTGACCTGGAAATGGCAATTGGCACAGGACGCGGCGCTGAAGTTGTTGAGCCTTGAGCAGACCATCGAGGCACGGGTACACGAACTGCTCAAGGTGTCGCACCTGCTGCAGTACGACGCCCTCACTGGGCTGCCCAACAGCACTTTGCTGGGTGATCGCCTGAGCCAGTCGCTGGCCGCTGCCCGACGCCATGACAAGCACCTGGTGGTGATGTTTCTCGGACTGGATCGGTTCAAGCGCATCAACAACGCGCTGGGCCACCCGGCCGGGGACGAAATGCTCAAACGGGTCGGGCAACAACTGCTCAAGTACGTGCGAGAGTCCGACTCGGTCTTTCGCTATGGCGCCGACGAATTCGTGGTGATCCTCAGCGACATCAACCACCCCCAACAGACCCGCGGCATCGCCGAAAAACTGCTGAGTGCCGTGCGCAGCCCACAGTCGATCGCCGGCCAGGAGATCAGCATCACCGCCAGCCTGGGTATCAGCGTTTACCCCGATGACGGGTTCGAGGCCATTGACCTGATCAAAAAAGCCGAGTCCGCCATGCGCCATGTCAAGGAGAGCGGTCCGAACGACATCGGTTTCTTCATCGAAGCCATGAACCAGCGTGCCAGGGAGCAGCAGAGCATCGAATCGGGCATTCGTCAGGCCCTGCAAAGGCACGAATTCGTCCTGCACTACCAACCGAAAATCGAACTGAGCAGCGGACGGGTAGTCGGTGCGGAGGCGCTGGTGCGCTGGCAAAAACCCGGGCATGGCCTGGTCTATCCGTCCGAGTTCATCCCCGTGGCCGAAGACAGCGGCCTGATCGTGCCACTGAGCAAGTGGGTTCTGGCCGAAGCCTGTCGTCAGGCACAACGCTGGCAAGCAGCCGGCCTGCCGGCGATCCGCATGTCAGTCAACACATCGGCCATCGACTTTCGCCAACGTGATTTCGTCGAAGGCGTCGAACAGATACTCACACAGACGGGAATACCCCCCTGTCTGCTGGAACTGGAGATCACCGAAGGTGTACTGATGCAGAACGTCGAGGCGACCATGACCGCACTGAACCGGCTGAAGACGCTAGGAGTGCGGCTGGCCATCGATGACTTCGGAACCGGCTATTCCAGCTTGAGCTATCTGCGCCGGTTCCCCATCGATGTGCTGAAAATCGATCAGTCGTTCATTCGTGGCTTGAGCAATGACACCAACGATGCCGCCCTGGTCAGCGCGATCATCAGCCTGGGCAGGAGCCTCGATCTGAATGTCATCGCCGAAGGCGTCGAGACCGAGGAACAACTGGCGTTTCTCAAGACCCATCAATGTGAGGAAGGCCAAGGTTACTACTTCAGCAAGGCCCTGCCGGCAGACTCTTTTGCGCGGCTGCTGGCCGTTGGCTGGGCAGAACAGCGAGACGACTCATGAACAGGCAGACACGACAGTCCGGCGGTAAATTCGCGAGACGATGGCCCATCTCCCTTGTCCCCCACTCCCTTGCGATCCTGCTTTACGGGCTCAGTGCTATCGCCGGTGCCGCGCCGCTGGACGAACCGCTCAAACCGTTGCCCGAGATACCGAAACAGAACCCCGCTCAGGTCGAACTCGGTCGCAAGCTCTTCAGTGATCCGCGCCTGTCAGTCAACAACACCCTGTCCTGCGCCAGTTGTCATCAACTGGACAAGAGCGGAGCCGACACCCGCGCGCTTTCCCTCGGCTTCGATGGACAACCGGTATCGATCAACACGCCGACGGTATTCAACGCCAGCCTCAACTTTCGCCAATTCTGGGACGGCCGCGTCGAAACGCTCGAGGCGCAAAGCAACGTCGTCATTACCAGTCCCCACGAAATGGGCAGCGACTGGAACACCATCATCCAGCGGATCAACGAGGATCCAGACTACCGCGCAGGCTTCAGCGCGGCGTTCCCGAAGGCAGTGACCAAGGCCAATATACAGAGCGCACTGGCCGCCTACGAGCGCACCCTGCTGACGCCCGGATCCCGTTTCGATCAATACCTGCTGGGCAATACAAGCATCCTGACCCTCGACGAGAAATACGGCTATCAGCGCTTCAAGGACTACGGCTGCATCGCCTGTCATCAGGGCGTGAACATCGGTGGCAACATGTTCCAGAAGTTCGGGGTGTTCGGTGATTACATCGCCGATCGCGGCAACCCGACCGTCGCTGACCAGGGACGGTTCAACATTACCGGTGACGAAGCGGACCGCTCGGTGTTCAAGGTCCCGAGCCTGCGCAATGTCGCGCTGACCGCCCCCTACTTTCACGACGGCTCGGCGCCCACCCTCGAAAGAGCCGTGGACGTCATGTTCCAGTACCAGTTGGGGCGCATGCCGAGCGCTGAAGACAAAGCGCTGATTGTGAAATTTCTCAAGACCCTGACCGGCGAATGGAAGGGCAAGTCATGATAAAGCTTTCACGCCGCTTCAGCCTGCTGTTACTCGCGCTCGTCGCCGTGCTCCTGGCCTCGACCCTGGTTTTTCTGTACTTCAAATCCAACTCGGAACAGACCGTGACCTACTCGGAGTCCCGGGATCTGATCCGCCTGATGAAACAGCAGGACGCCCAGTGGGAAAACGAGGTCCTCAAGTCCCGGGTGGCGATTTCGCATAACTACGACCCTCTGGTTTCGCCAATGAACGAGATGAACCGGCTATGGGAGCAGTTCGATACCATGGAGTCAGGTCATGGGCGCAACGACTCACAGCAATGGAGCGATGCCCACGAGGCTTTTCTGCAGGCGATGCAGGAAAAGACCCGACTGGTGGAGCAGTTCAAGTCGCACAACGCTTTGTTGCGCAACTCGCTGGCCTTCCTGCCCACCGCCGAGGACGACATCCATGCGCAACTGGCTAACCTGCCTGACCTCGACAAGCTGCAAGTGCAAAATATCGCCACCGATACCTATGACCTGTTGCTCAGTGCCCTGGAGTTCGCCCAGGTCACCTCCGTCGACAAAGCCGCCGACATTCAGGTGGGGCTGAGCAAACTGGCGGTGAACGCGCAACGCTTGCCTGGGGAGTTTCATACCCCGATCAGGATCCTCAGCAATCACGTCGCCCTGATCCTGCGCGAGCAGCCGCTTGTCAACGCTTTGCTCGAAGACATCGAAGCGGTTCCCGTGGCGGATCGTCTGGACGACATCACCAACATGCTCAACCTGGATCAGCAACGGTCCGAGAAAATCGACAAGAAATACCATTTCTACCTGCTGGCGTTTTCCGGCCTGCTGGTGTTACTGCTGATGTGGCTGGCATTTCGGCTGATCCGCAGCTTCGCCGAGATCAACCGGGTCAACAATGCTCTGCAAACCGCCAACGACGTGCTCGAACAGCGGGTCGAGGAACGTACCCGCGAGCTCAGGAATGCCCAGAGCGAACTGCTCCGCGCCGCGCGCCAGGCCGGCATGGCCGAAATCGCGACCAACGTGCTGCACAACGTCGGCAACGTGCTCAATAGCGTGAACATCTCTGCCGACCTGATTGCACGAAAGCTTCGCAGCAGCAAGACCCTCGGACTGGGCAAGGCAATGCAACTGATCAACGGCCATCCGGAGGATCTTGGCCATTTCCTGACCGAGGACGAAAAGGGCAAGCTACTGCCCGGTTATCTCAATCAACTGGTCGGCGCCATCGCCCAGGAACAGCAGGAGATGGCCGACGAACTGGGTCAGATGAGCAAGAGCGTCGACCATATCAAGGACATCGTTGCCACCCAGCAATCCTATGCCGGGGCCAACAGCATCACCGAACCGCTGTACATCAGCGAACTGCTCGAAGACGCACTGCGCATGAATACCGGTGCGCTGGCCCGGCATCACGTCACGGTGATCAAGGAATACAGCGAGGTGCCTCAGGTGATGGGGGACAAGCACCGCTTGCTGCTGATCCTGATCAACCTGATCAGCAATGCCAAGTACGCAATGTCCGACCTCAACAACCGCTCAAGGGAAATGACCCTCGGTGTGCGAATCGTCGATGACACTTTCCTGGAAATCAGCGTCAGGGATGATGGCGAAGGTATCGCCCCGGAAAACATGACGCGGATCTTTGCCCACGGTTTCACCACCCGCAAGGAAGGTCATGGTTTCGGCCTGCACAGCTGCGCGCTGGCGGCCATCGAGATGAATGGCCACCTCACCGCCCACAGCGACGGCCCCGGCCTTGGCGCGTTGTTTACCTTGCAGATACCGCTGATCACCGTAACGGAGAACGCATGAGTGAGCTCTCGAACCGCCGCATTCTGCTAATCGACGACATGCCGTCGATCCACGACGACTTTCGCAAGATCCTCGCCCCGCCCCAGGCTCACTCGGCAGAACTCGACGAGATGGAGGCCGCATTGTTTGGCGAACAGACCCAACCCGAGCGCCCGATTTTCGAACTGGATTCGGCCTATGGTGGCGAAGAAGGCCTGGGCAAACTCAACCTCGCGCTGCAGGAACAACGCCCCTACGCGCTGGCGTTTGTCGACATGCGTATGCCCGACGGCTGGGACGGGGCAAAGACCATCGAACACCTGTGGCAGCAGGATCCGCAATTACAGGTGGTGGTCTGTACCGCCTACTCCGATTATTCCTGGGACGATCTGCTCAATCGTCTGAATGCCCATGACCGGCTGCTGATCCTGAAGAAACCGTTCGACAATATCGAAGTCAAGCAGATGGCCAACACCTTGCTGACCAAATGGGAAATGACCGAACGGGCCTCGCTGCAGATGCATCACCTGGAACACCTGGTGGATCAGCGCACCGCCCAGCTCAAGCAGGCCAGCGAGGCTTTGCAGCGGGAAATCGACGAGCGCAAGCAACTGGAAGGCCAGTTGGTGCAATCGGAGAAGCTCGCTTCGCTGGGCCAACTGGCGGCCGGTGTCGCGCATGAGATCAACAATCCGATCGGGTTCATCTCCTCCAACCTTGGCACTCTTGACGGTTACTTTCAGCAATTGCTGACCATGCTCGACGCCTATCACAGCGCTGAACAGGTCCTGGCGGGCAGCCAGACAGCGTTGCAACTTGAGCACATGCGCGAGCAGATCGAACTTGAGTATCTGCGCGAGGATGTGCCGCTGCTGATCAAAGAGTCGAAGGAGGGAATCAGCCGGGTCGGGCAGATCGTCAGGGACCTGAAAGACTTCTCCCGGATCGACAACAATCAGGAATGGCAATGGGCCAATCTGCAACAGGGCATCGAGTCGACACTGAACATCGTCGCCAGCGAACTCAAGTACAAGGCTGATGTAGTCAAAGACTATCAGGTGCTGCCGGAAATCGAGTGCCTGCCGTCGCAAATCAACCAGGTCATCATGAACCTCGTGGTCAACGCCGCGCAGGCCATGGGCCCCGAACGCGGCACCATCACCCTTCGCACCGGGACGCAGGGCGAGACGGCATGGATCGAAATCGCCGATACAGGATCAGGCATCGCGCCCGACACCCTGCAAAAAATCTTCGATCCGTTTTTCACTACTAAACCGGTGGGCCAAGGGACAGGGCTCGGCCTGTCCCTGTCCTACGGCATTGTGAAAAAACACGGTGGCGATATTTCGGTGAGCAGCGAGCTGGGGAGCGGGACGACGTTTCGCGTACAACTACCGCTACGCCAGACCCGACCGGCCGCCTGACGGCGCCTCAGAGCGCTTCCTGGAAGTCCATTTCCGGCGGCTGCCGACGGAACCCGCCGGTCAGCACCGCCAGGTACACCACGCCGATTGCCAGCCAGCTCAAGCCCAGGTAAATCGCCAGGTGATCGAGGCTGACCATCAGCCACAAATCCGCTGCCAGGCCGATGAACGGGAACAGCAGGAACAACACGAACTCGCGCAGACCTTTGTTTTCGCCAGCGATCCAGTAATGGAAGATCACCGACAGGTTCACCAGGCTGAACGCCAGGAACGCGCCGAAGTTGATGAACGAGGTCGAGGTGGTGACGTCCAGTTTCAGTGCCAGCAACGCCACCACCGCGCACAGCAGGATGCTGTTGATCGGCGTGCCGAAGCGTTCGTGCAAGGTGCCGAAAAACGACTTCGGCAACACGCCGTCGCGGCCCATGGCGTACAGCAGCCGCGAACCGCTGGCCTGGGCCGACAAGCCCGAGGCGAACTGGCCGACGATCAGGCCGATCAGGAAGATCGAGACGAACAGGTCGCCACCGATGTTGCGGGCAATTTCATAGGCCGCCGAGTCGACGCTGTCGAACTGGAACGACGGATGGGCGACCTGCACGAAGTACGACACACCGACGAAAATCAGCCCGCCGATCAGGGTGATCAGCATGATCGCCCGGGGAATGGTGCGGCGTGGATCACGGGTTTCCTCGGTCAGGGTGCTGACCGCGTCGAAGCCCAGGAACGAGTAACAGGCGATGGCCGCGCCGCTCATGATCAGCGGCATCTGCATGTCGCCATTGAAGAACGGTTTGATCGACCACAACGGCGTGCTTGCATCACCGCCGACGTAATGCACGCACAGTGCGACGAAGGCGATCAGTACCAGAAACTGCACCAGCATTAGCAAGGCATTGATGCCGTTGGCCAGTTTCAGGCCGACGATGTTGATCGCGCTGGTGATGCCGATGAACGCCAGTACCCAGATCCACTGCGGCACCGCCGGGAATGCGGAGTTGAGGTAAGCCGCGCCGATCAGCCAGATCGCCATGGGCAGGAACAGGTAATCGAGCAGCACCGCCCAACCGGCGATGAACCCGAGCTTCGGGCTGATGGCCTTGCGCACGTAGCTGTAGGCCGAGCCGGCCACCGGGAACGCCGAGGCCATGCGCCCGTAGCTCATGGCGGTAAAGAACATCGCCACCAGCGCCGCGAGGTACGCGGCCGGGACCATGCCGGCGGTGGATTGGGCGAGTATGCCAAAGGTGCCGAGCACAATGATCGGCGTCATGTAGGCGATGCCAAACAGCACCACCGACCCTAGTGACAGGGTGCGTTGCAAACGAGCCATGAGCGACTACTCCGGATTTTATTGGATTTATGGCAGAGCCGAGTTCGGCGCAAATTACGGGTGTTGCGTTGTTGTTCTTTGGCGTTGAATCCAGTTGAAAGCCTGAAAAGATCGCAGCCTTCGGCAGCTCCTACGCCGAACGCATTTACCTGTAGGAGCTGCCGAAGGCTCGGTCCGCGCTCGGGCGATCTTTTGATGTTCAGTTCGAAGGAATCAGCAGCTCCCGCAGCCCACCCGCCTGCTCAACCACCTCCCCCGGCAACCTCAGCCGCTGATCATCCAGATAGCGATAATCCTGGCGCGCCGCCGTCAGTTGGTTCAGGTCCAGTTCGACTGCAAATTGCCCCTCCTCGCGTCCGGCTTCGAACAACAAGGTGCCCATTGGATCGACCAATGCGCTGCCGCCGGCAAACAGCAAACCACCGTCACCCTCTTCCACCCGGTTGACCATCAGCGCAAACGCCTGGTTTTCCTGGGCGCGGGCCATGATCGCGGTGCGGTGGGTCGGGCCGTAGGGGTCCATGTTGCCGTTGGTGACGATCAACAGTTCGGCCCCCAGTTGCGCCAGGGCACGGGCGCTTTCGGGGAATTCGATGTCGTAGCAAATCAGCAGGCCCACGCGCACGCCGTTCCACAGGCAGGTGGCGTAGCGATCGCCCGCCTCGTAGACGCCGCGATCCGAGGCCCACAAGTGAGTCTTGCGGTACTTCAGCGCGATGCCTTCAGGGGTGATCAACAGCGTGGTGTTGTAGAAGCGGCCGTTGTCGTTCTCGGCCATGCCGATGGCCACGCCGATATTGCGCTGGCGGGCGGCGGCGATTACCGCGCTGACGGACTGGCCGTCCAGTGGTTCGGCCACCTCGGCCACGGACTCCGCCGAAGGGAAGCCCATCAAGTGGCCTTCGGGGAACAGGATCAGTTGCGTATCGGCTGCACACGCGGCCATCGCCGCCAGAGTGCGTTCGAGGTTGTAGGCCGTGTCGTTGTCACGGCCTGCCAATTGGGCGAGTTCGACCTTCATGGGTATTCCTTGTCATGGGCCGGGCAGCAGAAAGATTGCCCGGTCGGTGTCTGTGCGCCAGTATGCGCACCAAGCAACCGGGCGGGGAATCACGCCGCTGGGGTAACACGATAGGGGTAGATGCATGACACTCTCGTTGGACGACATCGCCTGGCACCGCTCGGTGGGGCAACTGATCGACGCCCTGGACAAGCCCAATTTCTGGACCCGGCTTGTACGCCTGCTGGACCAGTACGTACCCTTCGACAGCTGGGTGGCGCTGCTTTTCAGTGCCGATCAGCGCCCGCAAGTGTTCGCCGAATGCCCCGGCGAAGACGGCAGCCCTGACCAGTTGTTCCAGGACTACCTGCGCGGCCTGTACCTGCTCGACCCCTTCTACATCGCCTGCCGCGAGCAGTCGCGCACCGGGCTTTATCGTCTGTCGGAAGTAGCCCCGGAGCACTTCGAGCTGACCGAGTATTACCAGCGCTACTTTCGTCTGAATGTGGTGGCCGACGAAATCCAGTTCAATTGTCAGCTCGAAGGCGACCGCACGCTGTGCCTGTCCCTGGGCAGCAAGCAGCGCTTCAGCGGCCAGCAGATCGCCTTGTTGTCGTTGATCCAGCCGTGGGTGCTCGGCCTGTTGCGCCAGCGTCTACCCTACGACATCAACGAAGCCGTGGCCCTGGCCCCCGCACCGCCACACGCCGACTGGCGGGTACAGCTGGAAGCCTCGGTGCAGCAGCTCAAAGGCGCGCAGTTGACGGCCCGGGAGCTGGATGTCGGGCGTTTGATGCTCAGCGGTTGCTCCAGTAAAGAAATCGCCCGTAAGCTGGAAATCTCTGTCGAAACCGTGAAAGTCCACAAGAAACACATGTACAGCAAGCTGGGGATCAAATCCCAGTCCGAGCTGTTTTCGATTTTTCTCCAGGCACAAAATGCCTGAAAAGATCGCAGCCTTCGGCGGCTCCTACATGGATCGCATTCCCTGTAGGAGCTGCCGAAGGCTGCGATCTTTAAACTCGAGTCCGAACCCAAGGAAACCGTATGAGCCTGTCACTCCTGAGCCGCTACGCCTTCTTTGCCGCCTGCGTGATATTCACCCTCGCCAGCCTGCCTTTTCTTGACTATGACTGGCTCTGGCCGATCACCGCCGTCACCGCTGTCCTCAGCCTGATCGGTGTGTTCGATCTGCTGCAAAGCCCCCACGCAGTGCGCCGCAATTACCCGATCCTCGGCAATATCCGCTACCTGGTCGAAGGCATCCGCCCGGAGATCCGCCAGTACCTGCTCGAATCCGACAGCGACGCCCTGCCCTTCTCCCGGGCCCAGCGCTCGCTGGTCTATTCCCGGGCCAAGAATGAAACCGCCGACAAACCCTTCGGCACGCTGATTGACGTGTATCAGTCGGGTTTCGAATTCATCGGCCACTCCATGCGCCCCGCGCCCTTGAGCGACCCGAGCAGTTTCCGCGTCACCGTCGGCGGCCCGCAGTGCACCCAGCCGTATTCAGCGTCAGTGTTCAATATCTCGGCCATGAGTTTCGGCTCCCTCAGCGCCAACGCCATCCGCGCGCTGAACCAGGGTGCCAAGCTCGGCAACTTCGCCCATGACACCGGCGAAGGCAGCATCAGCCCCTATCACCGGGAAAACGGTGGCGACCTGACCTGGGAACTGGGCAGCGGTTACTTCGGCTGCCGCACCAGCGACGGCCGTTTCGACCCGGAACGCTTTGCGGCGCAAGCCCGGACGCCGCAGGTACGGATGATCGAAATCAAGATGAGCCAGGGCGCCAAGCCCGGCCACGGCGGCATCCTGCCCAAGCACAAGGTCACCCGGGAAATCGCTGAAACCCGCGGCATCCTGATGGGCGAGGACTGCGTGTCACCGTCGCGCCACACTGCGTTTTCCACGCCGATTGAAATGATGCATTTCATCGCGCAACTGCGTGAATTGTCCGGCGGCAAACCGGTGGGCTTCAAGTTCTGCCTCGGCCATCCGTGGGAGTTCATGGGCATCGCCAAGGCCATGCTGGAGACGGGCATCCTCCCGGACTTCATCGTCGTCGACGGCAAGGAAGGCGGCACCGGCGCCGCGCCCGTGGAGTTCACCGACCACATCGGCGTGCCGATGCGCGAAGGCCTGCTGTTCGTGCACAACACCCTGGTGGGCCTGAACCTGCGGGACAAGATCAAGCTCGGCGCCAGCGGCAAGATCGTCAGCGCCTTCGACATCGCCAGCGTGCTGGCCATCGGCGCCGACTGGGCCAACTCGGCGCGCGGTTTCATGTTCGCCATCGGCTGCATTCAGTCGCAGAGCTGCCACACCAATAAATGCCCGACTGGCGTCGCCACCCAGGACACCCTGCGCCAGCGCGCGCTGGTGGTTCCGGACAAGGCCCAGCGCGTGTTCAACTTCCACCGCAACACCCTCAAGGCCCTGGCGGAAATGCTCGCCGCCGCCGGCCTCGAACACCCGTCACAGCTGTCAGCCAAGCATCTGGTGCGACGCATGTCGGCGACCGAGATCAAATTGTTCTCGCAGTTGCACGTGTTCCTCAAACCGGGGGAATTGCTGACTGGCGAAGTGAACGGCGAGTTCTACTCGCGGATGTGGCAGATGGCCCGGGCCGACAGTTTCGAGCCCAATGACATAGCGGCGGCATGACTTCGCCACCCCGATCAAAATCGCGCATTACCAGCGCAGTGTTTTGCTCGGGGTCGGTTCCTTCATCACGATAAAACCGTAATCACCGATCAGGTAAATCCGGTAGAACTGGCTGTCCACCAGCGCCGGATAGCCCTGGTACCCGACCCGCGTCGCGTTGCGCCGCTCCTGCTCCGCCACCACGTTGGTGATCCCCGCTTTCGGCAGGTTTTCGGCCAGCATGTAAAAGTCGGTATTGAGCAAATAGTGCAGCACCGGCAACTGCTTGAATGAGCCTGCCGCCGCCACTAACCAATAGTCGGAATAACTCACCGAGATGTAGATCCGCCTGGCTTCGCGAAGCGACTGGTGGCTGGCGATGTCGTACGCAAGACCGGCCAGTGCCGTGGACGCAAAGGTTTTCTGCACCGTCAGCACCCGACCATAGGCGAACGACAGCGACAACATGGCCAACAGGGGAATCATCAACAGCAGCGGCAGCCGCTCATGGATCGAGGCCAGCGCCAGATGCCCCAGGTAGAACAGCAACACCAACAACACGGCGAAGCCCATCAAGGTGCGGGCGCCTTCGTTGAAGTCGCGAAAAAACAGCGCGACACCGGACACCAGCAGCGTCACCACCGGCAAAGTCAGCAAACACATCAGGCCGATCAACAGCTTCTTTGGCCCACCGTCCTGGCGCACCGCTATGTTCAATCCCAACCGCACTGCCCCGGCTATCGCGATCAACAGTAACCCGCCGAACACCCAGAGCCATCCGCCATGGAACAGCAGCACGACTTTTTCCAGGACCCGGGCAATGTTGATCTGGATCTGCAAAAAAGGGTGCGCCGTCCAATCGAGCAACGATGTGCGATTGGAGTCCATGTACGGACCCGCACTGACGCTGTAGATCAACCCGCCGAGGATGACCTGGGCGGCTTTCCAGCCCAGCAGGTCGCGCCATGGCAACGGGGCCGTCTTATCGTTGGCGGCCCTGAGCAACTCCAGGCAACACAGGCCCAGGAACACATTCAGGCTGACCTGATACAACCCCAGCGCCAATGCAATCAGGAACGCCGGCACCAGCCATTGCACGCTACGCCACGGGTGACGAAAGGTGATGGCGTAGATCACTGCCACCAGGCTGAGGGTCGTGGTGGGACCGTCGTATTGATAGGACAGGTTTTGCAGGAAGAACGGGTTGTACCAGAGCGGCAACAGTACCAGGCAACAAGCGACGCTTGGCTTGTGAAAGTAATGGAGCGTCAGGCTGGTCAGCGCCGACGCCATGGCCAGCGTGGCGATCAGCAAGGGCAAGGGAAAGATGTTCGGCGCGGCATGGCTGAAGGTCAGCGCGTTGTAGAACAGCTGGGCGAAGAGTCGGCCCTGCTCGGCCCAGGCCATGCCCGCCGACAGCGAGCGCCAGTTGTCATCGATGTAGGGATAATCGGCGAGGATCAACGGCAGGATATACACCAGGGTGGCAAACAGAAAAAACCGCCAGACCTGGTGCCGGCTGAGCTCGCGAACGAAGAGGTCGCTGAACCGGCCCATGCTAACGCCCGCCCCGGTCTTTGCCGCCGACGATGTCCTTGATCACATAACGCGGCCGGTGCTTGGCCTCAATGTAGATGCGACCGATGTACTCGCCGAGGATGCCGATGCCGATCAACTGCACGCCGCCGAGAAACAGGATCGCAGTCATCAGCGACGGATAACCGGGGACGCTGTTGCCGAAGAAAATCTTGTCCAGCACCATGTACACCGCATAGAGCACCGCGAAAATCGAAATGCCGCCACCGACGTAAGTCCACAAGCGCAGCGGCACGGTGCTGAATGAGGTCACGCCTTCCAGGGCCAGGTTCCACAGCTTCCAGCCATTGAACTTGCTGCTCCCCGCCACCCTTCCTGGCCGCTCGAACTCCACCACCACGGTGTTGAACCCGGCCCACGACAGCACGCCTTTCATGAACAGCTGATGCTCGGGCAAGGACCGGATCACGTCGACCACCTTGCGATCCATCAGCCGGAAGTCCCCGACGTTTTCCTCGATGCGGGTGTAGGCGATGCGATTGAGCACATGGTAGAAAATCGACGCGCTGTGACGCCTGAGGTAGCCGTCGTCAGCCCGGCTGCGACGCTTGGCGAGTACCACGTCGGCCCCCTTTTGCCATTGCTCGATCAACAACGGAATGACGTTGATCGGGTCCTGCAGGTCGACATCCATCGGGATCACGGCATCGCCACTGGCGTATTCCAGGCCGGCAAACAGTGCCGGCTCCTTGCCGAAGTTGCGCGAGAAATTGATCAGCATGACCCGATCATCCGCCTGGGCCAGTGCCGTAGCCTGTTCGGCCGTGCGGTCGGAGCTGCCGTCGTTGATGAACACGATCTCGACTTCGGTGTCGCCCAGCCTCAACTCCCGTCGCACCGCCTGATAAAACAGGTTGATGGACTGCTCTTCGTTGAACACCGGGACAATGAGCGAGATTTTCATCGATCACGCTCACGAAACACCACGTATTTGGAATACAGGAAACCGAACACCAGGCTCAACGCCGAAAACAGGGCCACGGTGAACAAACCGTGCAATCGCCAGATGTCGCCCAGATGACCGACACCCAGGCTCAATGCCCCCATGCCCAAAAGAAACAGCAGATAACCCGCGACCGTGGCACTGGCGGCGAAGGTAAATTGCGCGTTCATGTAGAAGGAAAACGACGCAGCCACGCAAAAGGCAGCCAGGTTGCTGACCGCCTGGCTGAGGCTGGCCGCCACGCTCAGCAGGAAAAAGATCTGCCAGTGAATCAGGGTGTTGGCGACCCCGATCACCGTGTAACTGGACAGACCTTTCCACAACAGTCTCATGGGAGGCTCCCGCTTCCAGAACGTTGCATTCAATAGTATTTGAGCCTGTCTACTGTCAGAAATCGCAGGTTGTTGGACCTTTCAGACCAGCGGTTGAGCCTTGAAGCAACGCCCGAGACATCCGGTAATATCCCGACTTTGCAATTGCCCGCGAATCAGTCCACCCTGCGCGCCGCCGATCGGGCACATGGCCTTTGCGCCTGTGGCCAATCCCATTTTCACCCGTTGTTACGAGCCTGCTGTCATGACCTTAGCGCGCGATCACCGGATCGACTTTTTTCGTGGTCTGGCACTGATCTTCATCTTCTGGGATCACGTGCCCCACAACCCCTTGGGGCAAATCACCCTGCGTAACTTCGGTTTCAGCGATGCAGCCGAGATTTTCGTGTTCCTGGCAGGCTTCGCGTCCGTATTGGCGTACGGCAAAGTCCTGGCGCGCGAAGGCTTTCTGATCGCCTGCGTGAAAATCCTGCGGCGGGCGTGGGTGCTCTACGTGGTACACATCTTCCTGTTGGCGATGCTGATGGGCATTGTGTTTTTCGCCAACAGCCACGTGGAAACACGGGACCTGGTGGAGGAAATGGGCATGCATCACTTCATCAGCAACCCGCAGCAGGCGCTGATCGATGAACTGCTGTTGCGCTTCAAGCCGAACCTGATGGACCCGCTGCCGCTGTACATCGTGCTGTTGGCGGGCTTGCCCCTTGCGCTGCCCCTGCTGGTGCGCCAGGCCTGGGTGGTGGTCGCGATGTCATTGGCGCTGTACCTGATGGTGCCGCTGGCTGGCTGGAACCTGGCCGCCATCAAGGACGGCGTGTGGTATTTCAACCCGGTCGCCTGGCAGTTGCTGTTCGTGCTCGGCGGTGCCGCTGCGATTCACAGCCAGCGCCCGCGCCTGCCCGAATCCCGCCCACTGGTTCGCCAGCCGTTGTTTGTCGGTGCGGCGTTGTATGTCGTGGTCGCGGGTGTGTTGACCGTGCTGTGGCGTTGGCCGGACATACACGATGCCGTGGTGCCAGCGAGCCTGCAAAACATCCTGTACCCCATCAGCAAGACCGACCTGTCACCCGTGCGCCTGCTGCATTTCCTCGCACTGGCCTACGTCACGGCGAAACTGATTCCCGACAGCGGATGGACGCAAAACTGGCTGGCGCAGCAAAGTTGCCGCATGGGCCGTTTCTCGCTGGAGATTTTCTGTCTGGGCGTGCTGCTGGCGCCCCTGGCGGACATGGTCAATGCATTGACCGACGATGCTTTTGCCATGCAGATCTTCACGGCGCTGGTGGGCGCCGGGTTGATGGCGTTGCTGGCGGCGTGGCTGGAGTTCAACAAGCGTTTGAACCAGACAATCAAAAGATCGCAACCTGCGGCAGCTCCTACAGAATCAGACCGCATCCTCCTGTAGGAACTGCCGCAGGCTGCGATCATTTGCTCTTCAAAACCAAAAAGCCCCGATCATTTACGACCGGGGCTTTTGTCTTTCAGGCATTACGACTTACGAAGCCGAACGCGCCGCACCTTGCTCAACATGGCTCGGTTGCAGCTTGAACACGTAGAACAACACCGTCAGCAGCACCAGGAACGCAGGGCCCACATACAGCGCCACGCGGGTGTCCGGGAAGTACGCCATCAGGCCCACCACCAGCACCAGGAACGCCAGCGCCAGGTACGAGCTGACCGGGTACAGCCACATGCGATATTTCAGGCCAGCCGCTTCGCTGGCGCTCAGGCCTTTGCGGAATTTCAGCTGGGCCAGCAAGATCATCGCCCAGGTCCAGATCGCGCCGAAGGTGGCAATCGCCGTCACCCAGACAAACACCTTTTCCGGTACCAGATAGTTCAGCAGTACGCCCAGCAGCAACGCGCCAATCGACAGCAGCAATGCACGACGTGGAACGCCATTGTTCGAGGTCTTGGCAAAGCCCGCCGGGGCCTGGCCGTTCTGCGCCAGGCTGTAGAGCATGCGCCCGGTACTGAAGATACCGCCGTTGCAGGACGACAACGCCGCGGTGATCACCACGAAGTTGATGATGCCCGCCGCGGTCTTGATGCCCAGGCGCTCGAAGGTCATCACGAACGGACTGCCCTGGGTGCCGATTTCGTTCCACGGGTAGATCGACAGAATCACGAACAACGCACCGACGTAGAACAGCAGAATCCGCCAGAACACCGAGCCGATGGCGTCGGGAATGGTCTTTTGCGGGTTCTTCGCTTCACCGGCGGTCAGGCCGATCATCTCCACGCCCAGGTAGGCGAACATCACCATTTGCAGGGACATCAACACGCCTTGCACGCCGTTGGGCATGAAGCCGCCGTGGGTCCACAGGTTGGAAATCCCCAGGGCCACGCCGTCGTTGCCGAAACCGAAGGCGATGATGCCGATACCGCCGAACACCATCGCAACGATGGTGACGATCTTGATCAGGGCAAACCAGAACTCGAATTCACCGAAGGCCTTGACCGCGATCAGGTTGATCGAGCCCATGCTGATCAGCGCGGCGAGCGCCCAGATCCAGCGCGGCACATCGGGGAACCAGACGCCCATGTACACCGCCACGGCCGTGATTTCCGCGACGCAGGTCACCAGCCACAGAAACCAGTAGTTCCAGCCGGTCAGGAATCCCGCCAGCGGGCCGAGGTAGTCCTGGGCGTAACGGCTGAACGAGCCGGCGACCGGATTGTGCACGGCCATCTCGCCGAGGGCGCGCATGATCACCAGGATCGCCAGACCGCCAATGATGTAAGACAGCATGATGGCCGGGCCGGCCATTTCAATGGCCTTGGCCGAGCCCAGGAACAGGCCGACGCCGATACAGGCACCGAGCGCCATCAGGCGAATATGCCGTTCGCCGAGTTCGCGTTTAAGCGGACCGCCCTGAGCGGTCTCGCCTTGGGGCTGGTGATTGCCTACGGGCATAAGGGGCACCTCATCTTGTTGTTGGATATGACCACCGAGCTTTGAAGCCGCCGACCGATAGGCCAATGGCTTCGCGTAACCGGGCCTGCTTTGTAAGCAGAACCGTCCTGTAGGACAAAACCTGCAGGATCAGCGGGTCGTGCAGTATAAAAAGCTGACGGCAGAGATATTCACTCTATAAACCACTAAATTCAGTCATAAATCCCGGCAATAACCCGACTTGCGGAGGGGCATCAACTGGATTTTGTATGAATTTTCGCTATTTAAAGGGCGCGGAGTATTGCACAGCATTGGTGCATCGTCATGCTCCCAGCCAAAGCCTATAAAGCTCTAGTTCAAGTGTTTCAGCCCTCCTGCCTACTGTGGCGAGGGAGCTTGTCGGATCGCCGCACCGTCCCGTCCGACTGCGCAGCAGTCGCAAAACCAAAAAACCAGATCGTCCAGACAGATCAGAGTTGCTGGTATGGGGACCGCTTCGCAGTCCAGCGGGAGCAAGCTCCCTCGCCACAAAAGCGCTGCATGGATCCTAATCCTTCAATGATTTTGGAAGTTTCACTCAGCAAATGCAGGATCAAGCAGGAAAACGAGTAGCTAGGGTATTTAGCTAAACACCAAAGGAAGCGACGGAATGCATCCCCATCCAAACTCACATCTATTGCGCCGTGGACGTTACTCGGAACAAGGCAGGGGTTATCTCATTACCGCAGTCGTGCATCAGCGCCGCCGAATATTCGCGGATTGGCGTCTTGGACGCCTTTTGGTTGAGGAGTTCAGGCGAGCCCACGAGCAAAAATGGGTCAACTCAATGGCCTGGGTCGTCATGCCGGACCACTTCCACTGGTTAATACAGCTTGAGCGGTACACGCTGGCGCAACTCATGCAAGCCATCAAATCCCGCAGCACGCTGACTATAAACAGAGCGCTAAACAAACGTGGCGCTTTCTGGCAAACCGGCTACCACGACCGGGCAATCCGCGATGGAGAAGATCTTCTACCGTTTGCTCGCTACATTGTTGCCAATCCATTGCGGGCAGGATTGGTGGAAAAAATTGGCGACTACCCGCTCTGGGATGCGTGCTGGCTCTGAGGTCAAATGACTGGCTGATCTCCTTGTGGCGAGGGAGCTTGCTCCCGTTCGACTGCGCAGCAGTCGTTAAACCCGTGAACCGGATAATCCAGACAAATCGCACTCGCCTGCTTGGGGCCGCTGCACGGCCCAGCGGGAGCAAGCTCCCTCGCCACAAAAGCGCTGCATGGATCCTAATCCTTCAATGATTTTGGAAGTTTCACTCAGCAAATGCAGGATCAAGCAGGAAAACGAGTAGCTAGGGTATTTAGCTAAACACCAAAGGAAGCGACGGAATGCATCCCCATCCAAACTCACATCTATTGCGCCGTGGACGTTACTCGGAACAAGGCAGGGGTTATCTCATTACCGCAGTCGTGCATCAGCGCCGCCGAATATTCGCGGATTGGCGTCTTGGACGCCTTTTGGTTGAGGAGTTCAGGCGAGCCCACGAGCAAAAATGGGTCAACTCAATGGCCTGGGTCGTCATGCCGGACCACTTCCACTGGTTAATACAGCTTGAGCGGTACACGCTGGCGCAACTCATGCAAGCCATCAAATCCCGCAGCACGCTGACTATAAACAGAGCGCTAAACAAACGTGGCGCTTTCTGGCAAACCGGCTACCACGACCGGGCAATCCGCGATGGAGAAGATCTTCTACCGTTTGCTCGCTACATTGTTGCCAATCCATTGCGGGCAGGATTGGTGGAAAAAATTGGCGACTACCCGCTCTGGGATGCGTGCTGGCTCTGAGGTCAAATGACTGGCTGATCTCCTTGTGGCGAGGGAGCTTGCTCCCGTTCGACTGCGCAGCAGTCGTAAAACCCGTGAACCGGATAATCCAGACAAATCGCATTCGCCTGCTTGGGGCCGCTGCACGACCCAGCGGGAGCAAGCTCCCTCGCCACAAAAAGAGGCCATTACCCGACGTTTTACCCTTCACATTTTCTTCACCCTCGCCAACCACCGTCTAAGCTTCATTCAAGTCCGATCAATCTGCGTGAATGGATCAGTCGACTATGGGCGCTTTGTGGCAAACCGATTCGAGTAAAACCGTGGTTCCGAATGAACGAGAGGATGAAGCGCCTACACCTGAAAAACCCCGTCGCTCCAGGCACGGATGGGGAGCGTTCTGGCTATTACTGTTGATAATCGCGGTTGTCGCGGGGCTTTCCGCCGCGAGGGAGATGCGTACCTCGAAGTTCCAGGCCCAGGAGGTCAGCAAATACGCCGCGTCCCTGAGCTATGAGCTCAAACCCGGCCCCAGCGATGCGATTCGCTATCCAGGGGACGGTCCGTTCGATCGGCGCCTGGGCTACAGCTCGCTGGATGAGTTCCTGCCGCGCCTGATCAAGCGTGATTTCGTCGTCGAAGCACAAACCCGCTTTTCCCCGGCGCTGTTGAAATACAGCGACAAGGGCCTGTTCGTGCCTTATGCCGAGAAAATCCAGGCCGGGCTATCGATCACCGATTGCCGCGCAGCGCCGCTGTACCAGTACAACTATCCACAGCAGCTTTACTCGACCTTTGCCTCGATCCCGCCGGTGGTGGTCAACAGCCTGCTGTTCATCGAGAACCGCTTCCTGCTCGACCCCAGACAACCGCTGGCCAACCCGGCAGTGGACTGGCCGCGATTCGGCATGGCGGCGTGGTCCCAGTTGGCCAAAATGTTGCACGTACCCGGTCAATCCGCCGGTGGCAGTACCCTGGCCACGCAACTGGAGAAGTACCGGCATTCCCCCGATGGCTTGACGGTCAATGGCGCGGAGAAGATTCGCCAGATGATTTCCGCCACCGTACGCGCCTACCAGGCCGGGCCACAAACCCTTGAAGCCCGGCAGAACGTGGTTCGCGACTACCTCAACAGTGTGCCGCTGTCGGCCGTACCGGGCCACGGTGAAGTGCATGGCATGGCTGAAGGGTTGCGCGTGTGGTACGGCACCGACTTCAATCAGGCCAACGAAGCGCTGTCCAGCACCGCGACGGATCCAAAAACCATGGCGGAAAAAGGCCTGGCCCTGCGTGAGATGCTGTCGTTGATGATTGCCCAGCGCCGCCCGTCGCACTACCTGGTCAAAGGTCACGATGAACTGGCCGACCTCACCGACAGCCATATTCGCCTGCTGGCGCAAAACCATGTGATCGACGCCGAGTTCGCCACCGCCGCCCTGGCCAGCAAAGTGACCTACCGCGACTGGGCCACCCAGCCGACCATTCAACCGATTGAAACCAACAAGGGCATCAGTGTCGCGCGCAGCCGTCTGGCCGGCATGCTCAATCGCCCGCTGTATGACCTCGACCGCCTTGACCTCTCCGCCACCAGCACTCTGCAAGGCGAGTTGCAAAGCGAGGCCACCGCGTACCTGAAAAAACTCGCCGACCCTGAGTTTGCCACGCAAATCGGCCTGATCGGCGAACGCCTCCTGACCACCACCAGCACCACCCAGGTGCGCTACAGCTTCACCTTGTTCGAACTGACCCCGGACGGCTCGCGGGTTCGGGTACAGACCGACAGCACCGACCAGCCATTCGACATCAACGAAGGCAGTAAACTGGAACTGGGCTCCACCGCGAAAATGCGCGTGCTGACCACCTACCTGCAAATCATCGCCGAGCTGCACGACAAATACGTCGGCATGACCATTCCGGAACTGAAGAAAGTCGACGTACCGGATCAGGACCGCCTGAGCCGCTGGGCGGTCGATTACCTGATCGAGAACAAGGACCGCGACCTGAAAAAAATGCTCGGCGCCGCCCTGGACCGCAAATACTCCGCCAGCCCCGGCGAGGCATTCTTCACCGGTGGCGGCCTGCACGTGTTCAACAACTTCCGCAAGGAAGACAACGGCCGGATACCCCCCCTGCGCGACGCCCTGCGCGAGTCGATCAACCTGCCGTTCATTCGCCTGATGCGAGACCTGGTGCGCTACACCATCTACTCCGGCCCCAACAGCAGTGCCGAATTGCTCAAGGACGACCGCGACCCGCGGCGCCAGGAGTACCTGGCCGAATTTGCCGACCGCGAGGGCACTTCGTTCCTGCTCAAGTTCTGGAAGAAGTACAAGAACAAGGACACCCAGGACCGCCTCGACACCTTCCTCGACAGCATGCGCCCGACCCCGATCCGCATGGCCGCCGTGCACCGCTACCTGCTGCCGCAGGCCAGCCAGGAAAGCTTCAACGCCTTCGTGCGCTCGCACCTCAAGGGCGCCACGCTCACGGAAAAACTCACCGACGAACGTCTGGTGCGGCTCTACGAATCCTACGGTCCCGGCGCCTACGACTTGCCGGACCAGGGCTTCATCGCCAAGGTCCACCCGCTGGACCTGTGGCTGATGGGCTACTTGCTCAATCACCCCGACGCCAAGTGGAGCGACATCGTCAAAGCCAGCCAGTTCGAGCGCCAGGAGGTCTACAGCTGGCTGTTCAAAAGCCGGCACAAGGGCGCCCGCGACAGTCGCATCCGCACCATGCTGGAGATCGAAGCCTTCCTGGACATCCACCAGCGCTGGCAGAAAGTCGGCTATCCGTTCGATCACCTGGTGCCGTCGCTGGCCACCGCCATCGGCAGCTCCGGCGACCGCCCCGCCGCCCTGGCCGAATTGATCGGCACCATCCTCAACGATGGAGTGCGCATGCCAACCCTGCGCATCGACAGCCTGCATTTCGCTGCGAACACCCCCTATGAAACCCAACTGGTCAATGACCCGGACGTCGGCAAACGGGTGATGCCATCCGAGGTGGCGAGTGCCATGCGCGAAGCCCTTTCACAAGTGGTGGATGCCGGTACCGCCAAACGCGTGGCCGGCAGTTTCAAACTGCCGGATGGCAGCCCGCTGGCCATGGGCGGCAAGACCGGTACCGGTGACAACCGCATCGAAGCCATCGGCTCCGGCGGACGGATCCTGAGTTCCAAATCGCTCAACCGCACGGCCACGTTCGTGTTCTACATCGGCGATAGCCACTTCGGCACCCTGACGGCGTTCGTGCCGGGCCGCTCGGCGGAAAGCTTCACCTTCACCTCGGCGTTGCCGGTGCAGGTGCTCAAGGGCATGGCACCGATTCTGACGCCATACCTGCAACCGGGCACCCACACGATGTGCAAGCCAACCCAGGCAACGGCTGTGCGCTGACCATTACAAAAAAACGCTGCCGGGGTGGCGGTAACTATTTATTTTTCACTCTCTGATTTTGGGGGACTCGGGGCAAAAACCGCGCCCTTTCAAACCATTTTTTGAGCTTTTTTCGGGGGCCACGCGTACCTAGTCTCTTCGTTCCATTTTTGATCAACGGACGATCAGACAATGCCCAACCCCGATAAAACTCCAGACTCGCTCGCCGACGACCTGGCCGATAAAAGTATCCACTTTGAGCGGGTCAAACAGGCTATCCCTTACTGGCTGAAAGAAACTTCCATCGCTCGTGTCAACGAACTGAAAGCCGACAGGGTGATCCTTCCAGACCCGCTACGGGAAGCCACCCGGGCGCTGCAGCAAAAACTGAAAAATGACATCAGGCTCAGCTGGACTGCGCAAAACCAGGTAGATCGCGCACTGAGCGAGTTGCAGGATGTCTACGCGTTTGCCCGGCCCATCCTGCAACAGGCGCTGAAAGACCGCTTCGGCGTCGACGACGATGTCGAGCAGACCTGGCTACGACTGTATGCACCGGTGAAGACATCCTGGTGGGTGCATGATTTTTCCGGCGGTACCACCAGCCGAACCGTCTCGCTGCTGGACGCCGCCGTACATAATTTTTCGCTCGACGAGTCGTTTCACCAAGACTCCGAATTCATCACCCGCCCTAACGCTCGCGGGCATTTCTGGGTCAGACACCTCAAGCACAAACTGAGCATCGATCAGTTCAAATCACTGTGCCGTGAACTGAACATCGGTGCCAGATACCAACAGCACCTGAACGAGTTTTTGCTGTCGCCCAACAGGGTCGCGAGCAACTACCTGCGTTACATCGTCATTGGCAGTCAGAAAAGCGCGTTGAATGTTGCGGCACAAATGGCCCTGATGAAAAAGGACATCAACCAGGAGGCCTATGACGTCGTGCAAGGCATGCTCAACGATCGCTTGAAAATGCAATGGCGCGGGCAGCCGGTCGGTTATTACAACCTGTCGATGATGGACACGCGCCTGGTTGGCATTGTGCTGATCGCCCCCGATGTATACACCTCGACAAGCACCGTCCCGGTCCTGGCGTATGTTCCCCATGACCCGGAGCATCCGCTCAAGCTGTACCCGTCGACGCTGGATTTCATGGCGGAGCTGACACGCCAGCTGCGCGACAGCACCTCCAGCAAAAGCTATCAACAGTACTTCAGCCAGTTCGTGCCCCATCAGCAACGCGGACCGTTCTTTGCCGGACTCAATGATCGCCTGAGTAAAATCAAATGGCAGCCGGCCCCACCTGGCTCCAACTTGCCCAGTTGGCGTGAAACCCCCGTGGCCAACCCCGACCTGAGGTTCAGCCTGTCGAGCGTCAGGACCGACAGAGAGACAGTTTTCAAGAATGATCTTTGGGGCTACTACTACCAACAGAAGCTCAACAAGATTCTCAACGATGGGCGGGAAATCGCGATTTCCACCGAGTACGCCGATCGCATGGCCCGCTGGGCCTGGTGGGATAACCTGGAAAAAATGCTCTCGGACATTTTCAACGTCGCGCTGCTGGTGGCGACGCCACTTGTCCCCGGCCTGGGCGAACTGATGCTGGCCTACACGGCCTATCAACTGACCGATGAAGTGGTCGAGGGTATCGTCGACCTGGCCGAAGGTCATTTTGCCGAGGCGGCGGAACAGACCATCAACGTGCTGGAAAGCGTCATCCAGTTGGGGACATTTGCGGCGGGCGGCGCAATCGGCAATGTCGCGCGAGCGAAGCTCTCGCCGTTTTTCGAAAATCTGAAACCGGTGCAGCTGGCAAACGGCGAGACACGGCTGTGGAACCCTGACCTGAGCCCTTATCATCAAGCCGACGTGGTTTTGCCAGCGGATGCACGGCCTGATGGACAGGGTATTCACCAGTATCACGGCCAGCGAATTCTGCGCCTGAACGATCAACACTTCGATGTGCTGGACGACCCGGTTACCGGGCAACAGCGCATACGCCATCCGCAGCGGTTCGATGCCTATGCACCGACCCTGCGACACAACGGCCAGGGTGCCTGGGTCTGCGAAACGGAGAACCCGCGCGAGTGGGAAGGCACGACACTGATGCGACGCCTGGGCCATACAACCGATGCCTTCAGCGACACGCAACTGGAGCGGATCCGTCAGATCAGCGGCACTGAAGAGGCCGAACTGCGCAGGATGCACATTGAGCACGCCCCGCCGCCGCCTTTGCTGACCGACACCCTGCAACGCCTGGGGGCACCGGTGAATCCGCATCCTGCGTTACCCCCTGAAATGGCTGCATTGTTCAGCGATTATCCCGAACTGCCTGAACCCGTCGCGGAAAAAATCTTCGCCGGTGCCACCCCGTCGGAACTCCAGCAGATGACCCGGCACAAACGCCTGCCCTTGCGCCTGAGATGCCAGGCCCGGGAACTCCAGTTCGAGACCCAGGCGGTGCGCGCCGCCCATGGCCTGTACGACAGCGCTTTGGTCAGTGGTGATACCGAACGCCTGGTGCTGGGCACCTTGCGCATGCAAACCGATACCTTCGGCAAGCTGCGCATCGAAATCCGCCAGGGCGCGCTCGACGGCGAACTGCGATGCAGCGCAGGGCCCGAAGATGCAGCACAAGTAAGGGTCATGGTACGCAACGAATCCGGAAAATACGAAGTGCGCGACACCGAGGACCAACTGATCCATGCGGCCGATGATTTTCTTCCTGCCCTGCTCCAGGCCATGGGCCGGGATGGGCGCAGAGCGATTGGATATCGAGCGGGGGATGTCGGGTTCTTCAAGTACTGGATCATCGCCAAGACCGAGACACCGAGCGAGCGCCGGGCGGTTCTGGCCACGCCTCCCATTCGCGCCGTGGCCGAGCATGAGACACTCTTGCTGGTGCGAGGCGCCTCCACCAGTAGAGCCGGCGAAACCCTGCACGAACGCATTCAGGACCTGTACTCGGACTTCAGCGAGCATGAGGTCGACACGTTTGCCGACGCCCTGATCGCTAGAGGCGATGCACTGAGAGCCATTGAGCAATGCGAAGATGAACTCGATGAACTGCGCGTCATTCTCAACCGCTGGGAATTCCAGCAACCGCAAACGTGGGGGCCTGGCAGCAACGAGTTTCGTGACGGCGGCGGACAGCATATCGCCGAGCGCCTAATCGAATGTTTCGAGCGCAAAAAAACCGGACTCGGCAGTCGTCTCGACCTGGACAACTATGCGCTCGACCTGTCCAGAGAAATGCTGCCACTGGACCTGGAGACCTGGTGGTCAAAGCGGCCTCCCGAGCTGAGAAAGTTCCTCGACAAAGTCAACGTGCTGAAACTCGACAAAACTTATTTTTCCAGCGAGTTCAATGGCTTGCTGAAAGACTTCCCAAATCTTCACGAACTCAGCGCCCGAAACTGCGACCTTAAGCGGCTACCCGACAGCATCGGGGACATGCGCCACATGGAACGCCTGCAGTTAAGTGATAACCAGATTGTGTTCGATGCCAGCGCAGTCCTGCGACTCAAGCAACTGACCTTCCTGGAAATACTCAGGCTCGAAGGCAACCCTCTGGCGATGGCACCGGACATTGGTCGCATGCCCAGGCTCAAAGTTGTGGCCTTGAAAAACACCGGCCTGACCACCTGGCCCGACGGCGTCCTGGCCAAAACCCGCCCAAGGGGGTTTTTCCTGGACCTGCGGGACAATCCCCTCAGCGTTATTCCCGAGGTGGTACCCGGCAGGCCAGAAGCCTGGGTCATTGCCCGCACCCGACTCAACGTCGGTGATTTGTCGGAGATGAACCAACTGCGATACCAGGAGATTCGTCGCTCAGTTGGATTGCCTCCCGAGCCACTGGTGATTCCTCACCCGATGGACTACGGCGCCACTGCCGATGATTGGGCCGATGTACCCGGGTTTGGGGTAGAACGGATCGTCTCTTTCCGGGAACTGACCGACGACCCCCGGTCCCATGCGTTTATTGAAGCCGTGCTCAAACAGGAAAGCTCGTCGGACTTTGCCGCTGGTGGCCCTGTTCGCCGGCAATTGGTACAGCGTATGGCACGCATGGTCGATGCCGTGTACATCGACACTCAGCTGCGCGAACAGCTCTACACCATGGCCATTGCCCCGGTCGATTGTGCCGATGCCGGTGCTCAGTTGTTCAACAGCATGGGCATTCGCGTGCTCGCCTCCGAGGCCTATTCGTACTCCACCGATCCGGCGCAGCTTCAACGCAAACTGGTGACCCTTGCCAAAGGTGCCGCACGGTTGGAGCACGTCAACGAAATCGCCCGGGCTGACGTTGCCAGTCGTGGCGGCACCCCTGATGACGTCGAAATCTACCTGGCGTACCAGACAGGTCTCGCCTCGCGGTTGAACTTGCCGTGGCAATCCGAAGGCATGCTGTATCGACCGGTTGCCGGCGTTACTGACGCCATGATCGATGAGGCGTATAACACGGTGCTGGCTCTGGGTGAAGGCGACGGCCTGATCAACACAATGCTTGAACAGGACTTCTGGGAGCGTTATCTGCGTGAAACCTGGCCTGTTGAAACGCAGACGAACAAACTTCTCTACCAGAGCAAATACGAGAAACTGGAGGAACTGCGCACAACCCAGCGTCAGTGGCTCGAGTCGACGTCGGACGTTGAGAAAGCCGAACTGCGCAACCGGCTCAGGGAGCTCATCAACGATCTGCCCGTCCCAGAGACCGTAGTCTTTGCCGATGAGCCGATCAGCGAATCTGACTTCGATCGCTTCCTCGTCGATCTGGGTGACGAGGAGAAACAGCTGGCGAGACAACTGACCCGAGAGGCTCTGCGCAAAGCCGGCCAATAAAAGTTATAAAGCAAGCCAAAGGCAGCCTGACTTGTCAGGCTGCCGCACATCAAGGCGCAGCGGCGATGAATATCAGTTGCACATTGCCGTAATAAACCCCCGGTTTGTATCCACCGGCAGGCACTTTCGGCACGATCTCCAAGGGAAAGCGGCCACCGGCGATTGCTTGCGCGGCAGTCAGCACTTCCCGTGGCTGTGGGTCATGGCTCAACTCCTTGCCATTGAAGCTGACGCGCAAATAGATGTTCTGATCGTCACGCCCGTTGGACAGGTAAGGCTCTGCTTCCAACCGTGCTTCAATCGCGCTGGTGTCGTGTTTGACGTCGAAATTCTTGCGCAGCCCCTCCAATGTCTTCGTATGGATGTTCCACGCTAACGTCTGTTCAAGGTGTATCCAGTTCGACTCGGCCGGAATGATGTAAAACCCCAGCGTCGGGATATCCACCGACACCTCGAACGTGCGCTCTTCCCGGGCCGCAAAAGCCTGGGTACTTATCAGCGCCATCACGCTCATCCACGCCGCGATGGTTGATTGCTTGATCATGTCAGGTACCTGTTGCGTCAAAAAATACCGCGAGCCAGCCAAGGTGACTCGCCCCTCCCGGTATTACTGGCTGGCGATGCGCAGCGTTTTTTTCGATGCGCCTTCCACCAGGTTGAAGCGATACTCTCGGCCGGGCTTTTTCTCGAACTCAAAGGTTTTACCGGCCAGAACGTGGTGCTTGGTGGTCGGCTCACACTCGCTTTCGTTTTTCAGCGAGCAGTTGCGAAATTCATCGATCAGCACCACGGTATTGCCATTGTTGCGCAGCCGGTAAATGCCGGGACTGTCATCGATCACGCTGTCGAAGCGACTGTTTTTCGGCCGGACAAAAAACACCGTGCCAAACCCGGTCATCACGTTGACCCCCGCCGACAGGTTCTCTTTGTAGGCATCGCGCTCTTCACTCGACACGGCGAATTCGTCTTCTTTCTCCGGCACCACCGGCACGAAGCGCACGCGGAAATAACGCTCGGTGTCACGAGCCCCCATGTGCAACAGGCGCGTGCCCTGCATGCCCTTGGCCGGCACGATCAGTCGCGCGGGGCTGGCCATCAAGCCATCCCGAGCGCTGCCATCCGCCTGGGTCTTGACCGGAATTTCACGAGGGCTGCCATCGGCGTCGTAGATGATCTCCAGGATACTGACCTTGACGAACGCCGTGCTGTCACCGCTGTTGAACACGCGTTTGAGGTAGGTGCTCTTGTCGCTGTCGAGGTAGTCGTAAACCGTTCCGACGTTGATTTGCGGTCCGGCGAAAGCCGCCAGGGAAAAACAGCTCAAACCCAGCAGTGCCCACAAACGTTTCATACTCTTGAACCTCATCACATAGAACACAAATCGGACACGCGCCATCGATACGCGGGCCATCAGACTTCCGAATCCCAGATCACGGTGACATTGCCGCGATAGGTGGATGCCGCACCAGGTTGAATCATGAATTCCATCTGATTTGGCGGGATCTCGAAGTGCAGAATTCCCGGCGCCCGATCTACATAAAAACCAGGTTGAAATTGCTGCGCATTGGCCGGTCCAGCCCTGAGTCGCCGGCGCTTGACCGGTTGCCCCGCGAGATCGGTCAACCCGTTTGGCAGACTGACGCTGACTTGCAATTCGACCGAGCGTCTGGACACTGGATCAAGAATCACGCAGTCATAGGGGAAAGCACTGATTTCGCACTCCAGCAGCATCTTGAACCGCGAGGACGCGGAGATATTGAACGTCTGGTCCCGAAACAAACGCACAGGCCTGCGCCCCGCCTGCAACCAGCTTTGCCAACCGCCCGCCGGGACCAGTTGGACTTTCTCGCCGCCGGGGGGGATGTCGACCTTGAGGGTGTGCTGCACATCCAGATTGAAGTTCAGGGTTAATGCCGAATCGCTCGGCAACATGACATCGCCGAAATCGAAATCGCCGTTGGGTCCAACGCTGTAGGTCAACGAGCCGCTGTATTGCCCTGAAGACATGCCCAACGGGTTGGGGGTTTCCAGTTCGTAGGCGAAGTCCAGGTGCTCCAGGCGCAACCACGGCACATCAAACTTCGCCTGCTTGGAACATACGGCCTCTGCCGGAGTTTTCCAGAAAAAACCATAGGTAGTGTTCGTGTACCAACCCACCCCGCTGTAAAGGCAGGGAGCCGGGGCATTCACCCAACTGAGGCCCCATAACAGGTTATGCGCAACCCTGTAGTCATCACCGCCCCCCACCAACTGAATCACATCTTCGGTCTTGTACCTGGAACCGATGCCGGCAATGCGCACCCTGACCCTCTCGGGCTCACGGGTTGTCTCGTGAAAAACCGTCAGTTCGCGCCATTGCGCCGGAACTTTCAACATGGCGCCTTGACGCTCGGAAACATGATTGGCCAAAATCGGCGCGCGGGAGTCGAATTGAATCGGCACCTGCAAACTGAACATCTCATTGTCTGAACACTCCGTTGGATAACTCGCGCAATAGCCACTGGGCGGGGTGGTGTTCAGGAACTTGTTGCGATGTGGGAAGGCCGAGTCCGGCTTGAATACGGCAGTAATTGAAACCTCTTCAGCCTTGACTGGATAAGCCACTGCGCAGGTGATCAAAGCGCCGGCCAACCAACAACGCCAACGAATAACGAAAGAACACGAGACGTTCATTTAGACATAACCTCCGATTAACCTTGGCCCGTATCAGCCCGCCGTTTCAGCCTTGTGAGTGGCATCCGCCAACGTGTCCGGCGAACAACGCAGATCACCGATCATCAGCACGTTGTTTTCACTGCGATACTTGTCGACATCAAGGCGGAACTGACACAGCAACTGGTCCGCGTAACGCACTTCCAGGGTGGGCGAGCCGGCATTCATTTCCATGGAGAAGAAGCCGTCGACTTCGCTGACTCCACGACTGGCGTGGTTGATGACGTGATGGCCTTTGAGCGGCTGTCCTTGCGGGTCGAGCAAGCGGCCGAGCACGGTCAGGGTTTTCATGACCCGGATCTTGCGGTACTCCACGCCTCCCTTGTTCAGGTGATAGCGCGTGCGTGCCGGTTCAATGCTCGCCGCCGGGACGTCGTTGCCTTCGAAGTCGAAGCTCACCGAGCTGTTTTTGTAAGCGGTGAGCGGTATGAAATTGCGTCCGGGACGCAAGGCAGCGCTGCCGCCGCTGAGGTCGTCGGCACGCAGAGCGATGCCGTCGATGTCGGACTCGACATCGACAATCATCCCGGCGCCGCGGCCTTGATGCTGACTGGTCAGTGCCATGCGCTGCGCTCCAACGACAAGCGTGCTGTCGAGGTTCAAACCACCGGTGAAATTGTTGTTGAAGGACGAACGCTGGATAAACCCGTCACCGTTGACGGTATCGGTGCGAAAGTTCGCCAGGCTCGACAATCCGACACCGTAGGTATCGGTGAGCGCGGTCACCGATACGCTCTGCAACACGTGGTCTTGCAGGTCCTTTCGCCACCCCAGGGAGGCGTTGTTATCACGGCCGCCATCACGGGCGGTGCGGCTGCCGATGCTGCCGGAAACCTGTTGCCCCGGGCCACCGAGCGCCATGTTGATGGTCAGATCGACCCCACGATTACGCGCATCACCACTGCTGTAGCTGCCCGGACGATCGAACAGCGAGAGCCGCCAGTTGGCATCGCTGCCGAACAGAACGGTCCGTTGCGTCCAGCCCAGGTCCACGCCGACACCTTCGACGTTGCCCTCGCTATGGGACACCCGTGCGTTGAGCGAGCTTTTGCGGCTGATCCGGTGGTTCAGCGCCAGTGAAGAGTTGCTGGTCTGGCCGGTGAACACATTGCGCTGACGCACGCGGGTGCCGTCGGGTAATGTTTCGTAGGTGTTGGTAGTGTCGAGCCAACTGCGGTTGTGGCTGATCACCAGACTGCCGGCGCCATAGTTATACAAGCCTTGAAGGTCGGCGCCGGTACCATGGTCTTCGGTCTGGTACAGGTTGGCGTAGAGGCTGACGCTGTTGGCCAGGCTCCAATCGATGGAGCTGCCGTACTGCAGCTTGTCACTGATCTGGCGTGCCGACAGTCCGAGTATCACCCTCGGGTGCAGCAAGTAATTGAATGAGGCGCCCACGGTCGCATCGCCGCTGTCCTGATCATCCCAGTTACTCAGCAATTTGCTTTCCTGACCGGCAAACAGATTGTAGCGCCAGCGTTCATCGTGATTGCGCCAATTGTTCGGCTTATAGATCAGCTCCTGGGTGGTCGAGGTGATTTGACCGTCTTCGATCAACCGCACTTCCACCTCGTAAATGCCACCGGGCAACGGACGGGTGTCGAGGGTTTGCAAACCCGCCGGGACCGATTGGGTATTGATCAGTAAGCCGTCGCGGTAAATTTCCACGGAGCCCTGTCGGTTGGCCGTGACATAGACCGGATAGACGCTGGGTTTCGGGCTATCGATCGCCAGGCTGTCGGAACTGCCGAACATCACGCCCACCGCCGTATCGGGGCTGGCGCCGAACGAACGGGGCTCGCGCGTCAGGCCTTCGGAGTTGGGGGTGAAGTAGCCCAGGCGGAAAAAACGGCCTTCGAGTTCACGCTGGCTATAAAGCTGGTGCACTGCGTGGTAGGTCTTGTTGTCCGGACCGCCAAGACGGGACAGTTGCATGTTGAAGGTCTGGCTCCAGTTGCCCAGGCTGCCGCTGGCCTCCAGGCCGAAACGACCGCCCAGGTCCTGATCCTGGCCGCCATTGAGATTGAGCTGGTTACGTACCATCAGGCCGCTGCTGCCGCCTTCGGGCTGATCGTAGTAACGCTTGGCTTCGCTGTCGCGCTCGGCATTTTCAGTGACGATCGACAGCAATGAATTTTCAAGGTTGTAGTGAACCGCCAGCATCTGCTCCGGGCATTGGCCCGTGCAGGTGCCCAGCGTCACACCGGGTTTGAGAACATCGGCCCAGGTATCACGCTCACTCGCGCTGAAACGGCTTTCGCTGGTGTCGGTGAAATCCAGCAGCGTCACCCGGTCATCACGGGACAACACAATCATTGCCTCACCCAGCGGTAGTTGATCGAGTTCAACCCGAACCGCCAAGGGAACATCGAAGAAATGCTCCTCGAACTCGGCCGGCAAGCCCTTGGCCTGTGCCAGCAAACTTCGCGGCGTGTTATCAACGGAAGTGGGCGCCGCAAATGCACTGCTACATAACAGCAGCGCAAGCGCTGCCGCGATGGGCGTCATCGGGAACATGAACGGGCTCTCTAATTGCAAAGGAGTTCAAGCACGGCCGACAAACCGGAAAGTTTGCCGACCGAGAACGTCACTTGATATAAGTAAACGGTTTGCCGTCGCCGATATTACTTAGACCGAAGGCTCGACAACCAACATCACGACGCCAGTGTAATCGCCTGCATCTGGTTTTTTAGTGGTGACTGCACTGATTTTGAATGGTGCACGATAGCGGGTATTGGATTCTTCACCTCCAACCACTTCCTGTGAAGTAGTTGTCAGCGTCTTGCCATTGAGTTCGACTTTCAAGTCGATGCTTTTGTTACCGGCAATCAGCTTCGGGACGCCTTCAAGTCGTGCGTTGACCTTGCCGGCGGTATGAAGCACATCAAAGTGCCCATCGACGGATCTCATGGAGTCGGTAGAGGGGTTGTAGCTCATGTCCTGATCCTTGTTTACCAGATCAGAGTCAACCGGCACCGCATAGAAGTCGTCAGCATTGACAGTAGCAACCAGACTGATGCTGTGTCGGGCTTCGGTAGCGGCAAACGCCATCGAAGAACTCAGAGCCAGAACAGCCAGGGGAGCAGCGAACGCGATTTTCTTGAACATCTTTCAGTACCTGTGTTTTTAAAAGGATGACGTATTGAAAGTTCATGCCGAGCAAAAACCGTCACGAGCAGCCATTTGCCCAGCTGAACTTTCAACGCCGAAAGATGATCGATCAATTTATCTTTAAAGTAAGCAAGAAAGTTCCTGCAAGTGCGTAGCCAGAGTGCCATCAGCGCAGAAAGAAAAAAGCCAAAAAAACTATAACCCCAATGTTTGACTGTAAGAGACAGACTACAAATGGCGCCCTGTCCGCCATGACACTCGAGATATTAGCAAAGCAACTTCTGTAAGACCAATACCACAGCCCCAGCAAATAATGGAGCAAACTAATACATTAGAGAGTTAACACTAATTCTGGAGGTTTGACCTGTACTAATAAGCACTATTTTTTCGATTTGACCTTCAAGCCAGGGTCGACGCGGGGGAATGCCGTTGGTCGGGAGCCGTTGCCAGATCGTTAAGATATATCTTAAGTTGTATCTAAACACGACGAGAGAAAGCAGAAAATGAGAGACCATCATTCCCCCCACCGTGAGCACGGCGATGGCCGCGACGGCTTCGAGAAACGTCCCGCCCGCGAACGCGGTGGTCGCGGCCCCCGGGTATTTGCCCCCGGTGATCTGAAGTTGTTGCTGCCGGCATTGATCGCCGAACAGCCGTGCCACGGCTACGACTTGATCCGCCAGATCGAAGGCATGTTCGACGGCGCCTACTGTCCCAGCCCCGGCGTGATCTACCCGACCCTGACGTTCCTGGAAGAAAGCGAACTGATCCTGGGCGACGCCGAAGGCGGAAAAAAACGCTACACCATCACCGATGCCGGACGTCTGTTCCTGCAAGAGCAAGCTGTAGCACTGGATGGCGTGCGCATGCGCATCGACGTCAGCAAGCGTTCACTGCGCGGCCATGATCGTCCGGCAGAGATCCACGAAGCTGTGCATAACCTGCGCCACGCCCTGCAAATGCACCATGGACGCTGGAGCCCGGACGAAATCCTGCGGGTACGTGACCTGCTCAACGACACCGCCAAAGCCATCGTCGACGGCCCCGCCGTTCAACCCGTTCAGGAGAACGCCGAATGACTGAAGTGATCGCCTCAACCATTCACCGTGTCATGCACGAAATCAAACGCCGTCGCCTGGAAGTGTTGCGCGTGGTCGACCTGACCCCGCGCATGCGCCGGATTACCCTGGGTGGCCCTGAATTGGCAGGGTTCGTCAGCCTGGGCACGGACGACCACGTCAAACTGTTGTTCCCGCAGAACGCCGAGCAGGCCGTGGCCCTGGAAAACCTGGTGCTGGGCGCCGGCAAAGACAACGGTCCGCTGCCCGAGATGCGCGACTACACCCCGCGCCGCTATGACCTGAACACCCTGGAACTGGACATCGACTTCGTGCTGCACGGCGACGGCCCGGCCTCGACCTGGGCGGCACAGGCCCAACCCGGGCAGTTCCTGCACATCGGCGGGCCCCGGGGTTCGATGATCGTCCCGGACATCTTCGACAGCTACCTGCTGATCGGCGACGAGACCGCCCTGCCCGCTATCGCCCGGCGTCTGGAAGGCCTGGCGGCCAACCGCCGTGCGCTGGTGATCGTGGAAGTGGAAAACGGCAAGGAGCAGCAGGTGCTGCACAGTGCGGCCGAGGTCAATGTGATCTGGGTGCTGCGCGAAGGCGGCAAAGATCATTTATTGAGCACCGTGCGCCAGATCCAGGTGCCTGCCGGCAGCCTGTACGCGTGGGTGGCGACCGAGAGCAAGGTGTCGCGGCAGATTCGTCGGGTGTTGCTCGACGAGCATGGGCTGGACGAACAGTTCGTCAAGGCGGTGGGTTACTGGAAATTGGCTGACTACGGCGAAGAATAAAGATCATCCATAGGTGGGCCGGATGTTCTGTGGCGAGGGAGCTTGCTCCCGTTGCACTGCGCAGCAGTGCCAAAACCTGCTACTTGGTTTTATCTGAAAAACCCAATGAACAGATTTTACGACTGCTTCGCAGCCGAGCGGGAGCAAGCTCCCTCGCCACAAAGGTGCTCAAACTTTCCATGGTTGCTCACTTCCGAGCCCGCCACCGATCCAGCCCGATCGCCAGCAACGCAATCACCACAAAACCCACCAACAACCCGCCGGCATTGATGAACACCTGTGGATAACCCAGTTTGTCCACATCCACGAAGGGATACGGGTAAACCGCCAGCAGATGCCCGCGCAACAGTGAATAGGCGAAATACAGCAGCGGATAAATCACCCACAGCGCCATATGCCACACGCGCAATGTGCCCTTGGGCACACAACGCCACCAATACCCCAGGAACAGCAATGGCATGATGTCGTGCAACAGCTCATCGGCCAGCCATTGCCAGCCCTCGGGATGCCACAAGTGGCGCAGCAGCAGGTTGTAGGCGAGGCTCACCACCGCGATGCTCACGGCAATGCCACTGCTGACCCAAGGCTGCAGGAACCAGCGCCGCGCGGCTGACTCGCGGGATGTCCATTCACAGGTCAGCACGGTCGCCACCAGGGTGTTGCTCAGCACGGTGAAATAGCTGAAAAAACTTACCAGCCCGCCGATCAGGCTGGCGCCCAGCGTCCAGCGCGAATGGAAAATCAGGTACATCTGGATGCTCAATCCCGCCCAGCCGAGCATGGCAGCCACGGCCACAAAACGACGGCGTAACGCAGACGGGTCGGCCATGTTCAAAGCGGTCGTTTGGTGCGCATCAACTTCACATACAGGCGTTCGACCTTCTCCCGCGCCCACGGGGTCTTGCGCAGGAACGTCAGGCTCGACTTGATGCTCGGTTCGCTCTTGAAGCAGCGGATATCGATGCGCTCGGCCAGCCCCGACCACTCGTAGTGTTCAACCAGCGCGTTGAGGATCTGTTCCAGCGTCACGCCATGCAACGGATCGGTGTTGTGTTCGGTCATGCCGGGCCTTCGAGCAGAGTGGGAATTGGAAGCCGCGCACCTTACGTTAAATGTAGGTGAAACGGAAAAGATCGCAGCCTGCGGCAGCTCCTATATTGGAATCCGTATCCTGTAGGAGCTGCCGCAGGCTGCGATCTTTTGTCACTGTTACCAAATCCGAAACGATGCATGTCAGCAAAAGCACTTTCTCTATTTGTAACAGAACATTATCCTTGCACCCCGCTGCCTGCTGAAACGCTTCTGCTTTCGCTTCACGCCTGCTGCTTTCCGTTTATCCCCCAGAAAAAGATCAAGAACTCCGTCTCTATGCCTGACTTTAAATCTTTGCGAGACAGCGCTGTCTTTGCAACTGCTGCCCAGCGAAACATCCTGCCCCTGATCGGCGGCCTCACCGCGCTGGGCCTTGCCTCCTGCGTTCAGGCGGCACCTGCCTTCGATAGCGATTCACCGTGGATGCTCGGTGACTGGAATGGCACTCGCACAGAACTCGCGGAAAAAGGCTACGACTTCAAAGTCGATTACACCGGTGAAATGGGCAGCAATCTTCACGGCGGCTACGACCACGACCGCACGGCGCGCTACAGCGACCAGTTCGGCCTGGGCACTCACCTGGACTTGCAGAAGATCCTCGGCTGGGACGACGCCGAGTTCCAGTTGACCATCACCGAACGCAGCGGCAACAACATCAGCAACGACCGCATCAACGACCCGCGTGTCGGCGGCTTCACCTCGGCCCAGGAAGTCTGGGGCCGCGGCCAGACCTGGCGCCTGACGCAGATGTGGTACCAGCAGAAATTCCTCGATGAAAAACTCGACATCAAGGTCGGCCGATTCGGCGAAGGCGAAGACTTCAACAGCTTCCCCTGCGACTTCCAGAACCTGGCGTTCTGCGGTTCCCAGGTCGGCAACTGGGCGGGCGACATCTGGTACAACTGGCCGGTCAGCCAGTGGGCGATGCGGGTCAAATATCACCTGACGCCTGAGCTTTATGCACAGGTTGGCGCGTACGAACAGAACCCGTCGAACCTTGACCGCGACAACGGCTTCAAGCTCAGCGGCAGCGGCACCCAGGGCGCGGTCGTGCCGGTGGAGCTGGTGTGGACGCCGAAACTCAACGGCCTGCCGGGTGAATACCGCGCCGGTTACTACTACAGCAGCGCCAGCGCCACCGACGTCTACAAGGACAGCAATGGCCAGCCTGCCGCCCTGAGCGGCGAAGCCTACCGCAGCGCGTCGAGCAAACACGGCGTGTGGCTGGGTCTTCAGCAGCAAGTCACCAGTATCGCCAGCGACCACTCCCGTGGCCTGAGCCTCTTCGCCAACGGCACGATGCACGACAAGAAGACCAACGCCATCGACAACTACGTCCAGGCCGGCCTCGTCTACAAAGGCCCGTTCGACGCGCGCACCCGGGACGACATCGGCTTTGCCATGGCCCGCGTCCACGTCAATCCGGCCTATCGCAAGAACGCCGAGGCGACCAACCAGGCCAATGTCGTCTTCGACTACGACAATCCGTCCTACCTGCCGCCCCAGGACACCGAATACAGCGCCGAACTCTATTACGGCGTGCACGTGACCCACTGGCTGACCGTGCGCCCGAACCTGCAATACATCCGCCATCCCGGTGGCGTGAACGAGGTCGATGACGCGCTGATCGGCGGGATCAAGGTCCAGTCCTCGTTCTAAAAACACCACAAAACCCTGTGGGAGCCGGCTTGCTCGCGAAGGCGTCATCACAGCCAACATTTGTGCTGCCTGAACCACCGCTTTCGTCGGAACGCCGCCCGGACCAAGCCCGCTCCCACAAGGGATTGCGTGAACCCAACAGCTTTTATCTGAACCACGCCCGCGCCGGATCGTCATCTACAGTGAACTTGCGCGGGACTCTATGAAACATCACGGAGAATCACACTATGAGCACTGATAGTGCCTTGGGTCGAAGCCGTCTGTTGCCGACCCTGCTCGGCATCCTGCTTCTACTGATGGGCCTGGCCATGCTGGCCGGGGGAATCAAGCTGAGCATGCTCGGCGGCTCGCTGTATTACCTGCTGGCCGGTATCGGCATCGCGCTGAGCGGCGTCTTGCTGATCGCCGCCCGTCGTGCGGCGCTGGGCCTGTACGCACTGGTGCTGTTCGCCAGTACCGTTTGGGCGCTGTGGGAAGTGGGCCTGGACTGGTGGCAACTGGTGCCGCGCCTGGCGCTGTGGTTCGCCCTCGGTGTGGTGATGCTGCTGCCGTGGTTCCGTCGTCCATTGCTGATCAACGGCCCTGCCCCCATGGGCACCGGCGCCTTGGGCGTGGCCGTGGTCCTGGCAGGCGCCACCGCCGTGGCCAGCCAGTTCACCCATCCGGGCGAGACCTTGGGCGAACTGGGCCGCGATACCGCAGACATGACCAGCACCGCGCCGCAGATGCCCGAAGGCGACTGGCAGGCCTATGGCCGCAGCGAATTCGGTGACCGCTACTCGCCGCTCAAGCAGATCACCCCGGCCAACGTCGGCAAGCTGCAAGAAGCCTGGCGTATCCAGACCGGCGATCTGCCGACCGCAGATGACCCGGTGGAACTGACCAACGAAAACACCCCGCTCAAGGCCAACGGCATGCTCTACGCCTGCACGGCCCATAGCAAGGTGCTGGCGCTGGACCCGGACACCGGCAAGGAACTGTGGCGTTTCGACCCGCAGATCAAGAGCCCGGTGGGCTTCAAGGGCTTCGCCCACATGACCTGCCGTGGCGTGTCGTACTACGACGAAGCAGCCTACGCCAAGTCTGAAAACGCTGCTTCGGCAGTGATTTCCGAGGCCGGCAAAGCCGTCGCCCAGGCCTGCCCGCGTCGTCTGTACCTGCCAACCGCCGATGCACGCCTGATCGCACTCAATGCCGACACCGGCAAGGTCTGCGAAGGTTTCGGTAAAAACGGTGTGGTTGACCTGACTCAAGGCATCGGACCGTTCACCCCCGGTGGCTACTACTCCACCTCGCCGGCAGCGATCACCCGTGACCTGGTGATCATGGGCGGCCACGTCACCGACAACGAGTCGACCAACGAGCCATCCGGCGTGATCCGTGCCTTTGACGTACACGACGGTCATCTGGTGTGGAACTGGGACAGCAACAATCCCGATGCGACCGAACCGCTGCCAGAGGGCGAACACTACAGCCGCAACTCGGCCAACATGTGGTCGTTGGCCAGCGTCGACGAAAAACTCGGCATGGTCTACCTGCCACTGGGCAACCAGACCCCTGACCAGTGGGGCGCGGACCGCACCCCGGGCGCCGAGAAGTTCAGTGCCGGCCTGGTCGCACTGGACCTGGCCACCGGCAAGGTGCGCTGGAACTACCAGTTCACTCACCATGACCTGTGGGACATGGACGTCGGCAGCCAGCCAACCTTGCTGGACATGAAAACCGCCGACGGCATCAAGCCGGCAGTGATCCAACCGACCAAGCAAGGCAGCCTGTACGTCCTCGACCGTCGTGACGGCACGCCGATCATCCCGATCAAGGAAATCCCGGCTCCGCAAGGCGCCGTGAAAGGTGACCACACCGCGCCGACCCAGGCCCGTTCGGACCTGAACCTGCTGGCCCCGGAACTGACCGAAAGAGCCATGTGGGGCGCCAGCCCGTTCGACCAGATGCTGTGCCGCATCCAGTTCAAGGAATTGCGCTACGAAGGCCAGTACACCCCGCCGTCGGAACAGGGCAGCCTGATCTATCCGGGGAACGTCGGCGTCTTCAACTGGGGCGGCGTTTCGGTCGACCCGGTTCGCCAGATGCTGTTCACCAGCCCGAACTACATGGCCTTCGTCTCGAAGATGGTGCCTCGCGCCGAAGTCGCGGCCGACAGCAAGCGCGAAAGCGAAACCGCAGGCGTGCAACCGAACACGGGCGCACCTTACGCGGTGATCATGCACCCGTTCATGTCGCCGTTCGGCGTACCGTGCCAGGCTCCGGCCTGGGGCTACGTGGCCGGCATCGACCTGACCACGGGCAAAGTCGTGTGGAAACGCAAGAACGGCACCAGCCGCGACAGCTCGCCATTGCCTATCGGCCTGCCACTCGGCGTGCCAAGCATGGGCGGCTCGATGGTCACCGCCGGCGGCGTCGGCTTCCTGAGCGGCACGCTGGATCAATACCTGCGCGCCTATGACGTCAACACCGGCAGCGAGCTGTGGAAAGCGCGCCTGCCGGCTGGCGGTCAGGCTACGCCGATGACCTACACCGGCAAGGACGGCAAGCAGTACGTGCTGCTGGTCGTCGGTGGCCACGGCTCACTGGGCACCAAGATGGGTGACTATGTGATTGCGTACAAACTGTCCGAGTAAGTTTTCGCGGCAGTAAAACCAAAGGCGACGCCCGTGAGGACGTCGCCTTTTTTGTGCCACATCGCCCCCCTGTGGGAGCAAGCCCGCTCCCACATTTTGACCGTGCACGGCCATGGTTCAGCTAACCTGTCTCTGCGCTGAACACGCCTTCGAAACACGGCATTGCAGAAAATGACCGTTGAAACCACCGCCAACCTGCCCCATCTAAGACCCATACCCATTGCGCAGGTACCCCCATGAGCGACCAGCAGGAATTCCCCGAAGACCCGAGCGAATACGCCGATCCGGAAAACGCCACGCAGCACAAACCTGGCAAAGGCCTGGCCCTGCCTGGCCAGAACCTGCCGGACAAGGTCTACATCATCCCGATTCACAACCGCCCGTTCTTCCCGGCCCAGGTGCTGCCGGTCATCGTCAACGAAGAACCGTGGGCCGAGACCCTGGACCTGGTGGCCAAGTCCGAACACCACTCCCTGGCCCTGTTCTACATGGACACGCCCCAGGAAGACCCGCGCCACTTCGACACCTCGGCCCTGCCGCTCTACGGCACCCTGGTCAAGGTGCACCACGCCAGCCGCGAAAACGGCAAGCTGCAATTCGTCGCCCAGGGCCTGACCCGCGTCCGCCTCAAGACCTGGCTCAAGCATCACCGCCCGCCGTACCTGGTGGAAGTCGAATACCCGCACCAGCCCACCGAGCCGACCGACGAGGTCAAGGCCTACGGCATGGCGCTGATCAATGCGATCAAGGAACTGCTGCCGCTCAACCCGCTGTACAGCGAAGAGCTGAAGAACTACCTCAACCGCTTCAGCCCCAACGATCCGTCGCCGCTGACCGACTTCGCCGCCGCGCTGACATCGGCCACCGGCAGCGAGCTGCAGGAAGTGCTCGACTGCGTGCCAATGCTCAAGCGCATGGAAAAAGTCCTGCCGATGCTGCGCAAGGAAGTCGAGGTCGCACGCCTGCAAAAAGAGATTTCCGCCGAAGTTAACCGCAAGATCGGCGAGCATCAGCGCGAGTTCTTCCTCAAGGAACAACTCAAGGTCATCCAGCAGGAGCTGGGGCTGACCAAGGACGACCGCAGCGCCGACCTCGAACAGTTTGAGCAGCGGCTGGTGGGCAAAGTCCTGCCGACGCAGGTGCAGAAACGCCTCGAAGAGGAAATGAACAAGCTGTCGATCCTCGAAACCGGCTCGCCGGAGTATGCGGTGACCCGCAATTACATCGACTGGGCGACCTCGGTGCCCTGGGGCGTGTACGGCGAGGACAAACTCGACCTCAAGCACGCGCGCAAGGTGCTGGACAAACACCACGCAGGCCTGGACGACATCAAGGACCGCATCCTCGAATTTCTCGCAGTCGGCGCTTATAAAGGCGAAATCAGCGGCTCCATCGTGCTGCTGGTCGGCCCGCCGGGTGTTGGTAAAACCAGCGTCGGCAAATCCATCGCCGAATCCCTGGGCCGGCCGTTCTACCGCTTCAGCGTTGGCGGCATGCGCGACGAAGCCGAGATCAAGGGTCATCGCCGCACCTACATCGGCGCACAGCCGGGCAAACTGGTGCAGGCGTTGAAAGACGTCGAAGTGATGAACCCGGTGATCATGCTCGACGAGATCGACAAGATGGGCCAGAGCTACCAGGGCGACCCGGCCTCGGCACTGCTGGAAACCCTTGATCCGGAGCAGAACGTCGAGTTCCTCGACCACTATCTGGACCTGCGGATGGACCTGTCGAAGGTGCTGTTCGTCTGCACCGCCAACACTCTCGACTCGATCCCTGTCCCGTTACTGGACCGGATGGAAGTGATTCGTCTGTCGGGCTACATCACCGAAGAAAAAGTCGCCATCGCCAAGCGTCACCTGTGGCCCAAGCAGCTTGAGAAAGCCGGTGTGTCCAAGGGCAGCCTGAGCATCACCGACAGTGCGCTCAAGGCGTTGGTCGACGGTTATGCCCGTGAAGCGGGCGTGCGCCAGCTGGAAAAAAACCTCGGCAAACTGGTGCGCAAAGCGGTGATGAAACTGCTCGACGACCCAAAGACGGTGATCAAGCTCGGCCCGAAAGACCTCGAGGCGTCCCTCGGCAAGCCGGTGTTCCGCAACGAGCAGGTGCTGTCGGGTGTCGGCGTGATCACCGGCCTTGCCTGGACCAGCATGGGCGGCGCCACCTTGCCGATCGAAGCCACGCGCATCCACACCCTCAACCGTGGCTTCAAGCTCACCGGGCAGTTGGGTGACGTGATGAAAGAGTCGGCGGAAATCGCCTACAGCTACGTCAGCTCGCACCTGAAGTCCTTTGGCGGCGATCCGAAGTTCTTCGACGAAGCCTTCGTTCACCTGCACGTCCCGGAAGGCGCCACCCCGAAAGACGGTCCGAGCGCTGGCGTGACCATGGCCAGCGCCCTGCTATCGCTGGCGCGCAACCAGCCGCCGAAAAAAGGCGTGGCCATGACCGGCGAACTGACGTTGACCGGGCATGTACTGCCGATTGGCGGAGTGCGGGAAAAAGTGATTGCGGCGCGGCGGCAGAAGATTTTCGAACTGATTCTGCCGGAGGCCAACCAGGGCAATTTCGAGGAGCTGCCGGAGTATCTGAAGGAAGGCATCACCGTGCACTTCGCCAAGCGCTTTGCGGATGTGGCGAAGGTGCTGTTCTGATTAAACAGTGTAATTTTCAAATGGCCAGATTAGTAAACTGGCCATTTTTTAGGCAGCAACAACTTCGACATACATATTTAATCCGGTTGAAAGCCTATCAGAACAGATAGTACACCAAGGCACTTAAACTCTATATTTTCAAGGTTCAAATCAATTGTGTTTCAAGCACACAGAAGAGAACCAATGGATATCAAACTACGAAGAACTCTTGTCGACAAGCGCATCAATGACGAAATCAACTTTCGCCGTTGCTGTCCAAACAACCACTTGAATGCAACCCTTCAGAACCGTGAAGACTTCATCTCCGAAGAGTTTTTCGCCAGCGTCGGAAACAGGGAAATCATCGCCATATTCAAGACTGGAGAAAAAAACACCCCACTCGACCGGGCCTTTGATATTTACATGCCCAAGCTTATCGAGACGGGCACCTACCCACTGAATGTTCAGGGTCATTTAATTGAAATAGCTTATACCGAAAACTTCCCTTCCTACACCACCCACTGGGCGTTGGAGGGTGTCATGAACCTGGTCGTGAACAGTAAAACACAACAGTACACTGGCAACGCGATCATGAAGTTCAAAGATCGACAAGGTATCGAATTTACATCAAGAAGCGATTTCTGTTTTTCTCTTGCGAGTTAACCACTTGGCACTAACCAGTTAATATCTCTTTATCCCGAGCAGGTCGCTCTCACGAGGCGACTTCCCTCCCCTGAGTGTGGCCCGCTCGCGGTAGCATCAACCCTGCCCCCTCATTGCGGGTGACTGTCACACTTTGTCTCATCTTAAGTTATGCTCGCCGTTCGTCGTGAACGCCGGAGCCCCTGAAGCCTATGTCCCCCATTCGCCTGCTTGCCCCCCTCGCCCTCGCCTTGCTGGCCGGATGCGCCACGCAACCTGCACACAACGTGACCGTGGAAAAACAAAGCGAATGTCCGGTGCGGCTCAGCAACGGGCAAAACCTGATCCTGACCCTGCCGAGCAATCCGACCACGGGCTATCGCTGGGCGATCCAGGATTCGGCCGGTGGCGTACTGCACCCCCTGGGGCCAGAGGTTTATCGAAATCCGGAAGATGCCGGCATCGTCGGCGCGGCCGGGGTCTCGACCTGGCGCTTTCAGGCTTTTGCGCCCGGCAGCGGGCGTTTGCGTTTAACTTCGCAACAACCATGGGCGCCGGAAGTGCTGCCGGTGGATTCGTTCGACTGCGCGATCTCGGTCAACTGACCGTGGGCTGGCTGATTCTGGCGCTGATGGGCGCGGTGACCTTCCTTTATGGCTTGAGCGTGCATGCGTCATTGCTGTGCCTGCTGGTCAAGCCACTGCCGGTGTTGGCCCTGCTCGGCTGGCTGCACGACGCACCGCCCGGCGAGTATCGGCGCTGGATCAGCCTGGGGTTGATTTTTTCCCTGGTCGGCGATGTGTTGCTGGCATGGCCGGGGGATTTGTTCGTGTTTGGGCTGGGCGCGTTTCTGGTCGCGCATCTGGCTTATCTCAAGGCTTATCTGAGCGATTGCCGACGCCTGGCCGTACTGCCGCTGGTGCTGGCCCTCGGTGTCGGCGCCGTCCTGCTGGGGATTCTGATTTCCAACGGCCTCGGCCCATTGCTGGTGCCCGTGATTGTCTATGGCACGGCGATCAGCGCCATGCTCTGGCGCGCCCTGGCCCGACTCGGCACCGACGTGCCCAAGCGTTCGGCGCTGCTGGCGGCGGCGGGCGCAGTGGCGTTCGTGTTCTCCGACAGCGTGATTGGCATCAGCCGGTTTGTGGTGCCGTTTGATGCGGCGCCTTATGTGATCATCCTCAGTTACTGGCTGGGGCAATGGGGTATCACTGCCTCGGCTTTCAGCAAAAAAACGCAATCAGCATGAGAAAAAGATCGCAGCCTGCGGCAGCTCCTACAGGGATCGCATTCCCAGGGTAGGAGCTGCCGCAGGCTGCGATCTTTTGATTTGGCGGTTTATCAGACAACCCGCGCATCCCCGCGCCAACTTGGCTAAAATGCCGGCCTTTTCCACCTACACCGCTGGAACCGCCGTGAGCAAAGAACCCGATCGCCTTTTCGCCCAGCCTTTGGCCCAGGTGCCTGACTTCGCCTTCAACGAAGACGTGGTGCGGGTGTTCCCGGACATGATCAAGCGCTCGGTACCGGGTTATCCGACCATTGTCGAAAACCTCGGCGTGCTCGCTGCCCAGTTCGCCCAGCCCAATAGCGTGCTGTACGACCTGGGCTCGTCCCTGGGGGCCGTGACCCAGGCCCTGCGCCGGCATGTGCGCACCGACGGTTGCCGCGTCATTGCTGTCGATAACTCCGCGGCCATGGTCGAACGCTGCCGCGAGTACCTCAACGGGCAGGATTCGATGTTCCAGGAGTTGCTGCCGGTGGAAGTGATCGAGGGCGATATCCTCGCGCTGGAGTTCCAGCCGGCCTCGGTGGTCGCGCTGAACTTCACCCTGCAATTCATCGCCCCGGACCAACGCACGGCGTTGCTGTCGCGCATCCGTCAGTCGCTGTTGCCCGGTGGTGCGCTGATCCTCTCGGAAAAACTGCGCTTCGAAGACGAGCAGGAGCACGCGTTGCTCACCGACCTGCACATCGCCTTCAAACGCGCCAACGGCTACAGCGAGCTGGAAATCGCCCAGAAGCGCAGCGCCATCGAAAACGTCATGAAGCCCGACAGCCTCGAAGAACACCGCGAACGCCTGCTGGCCGCCGGGTTCTCGAAAGTCGTGCCGTGGTTCCAGTGTCTTAACTTTGCCTCGTTGATTGCCTTGCCATGATTGATCTGTCCCCCCTCGCCCGCCGTCTGGCCGGTACTCCGCTGGCCGATTGGGCCAACACCCTGCAAGCGCAACTCGACAAGAAAATGGAAAAGGGCCACGGCGACCTGGAGCGCTGGCAAAGCGCGCTGGACGCCCTGCCGAAGATCCAGCCGAGCGAAGTCGACTTGCTCAATGGCTTGAAACTGGACACCGATTGCGACGAAGAAACCCGCGCACAGATGCGCACCGCGCTGATGGGCCTGTCGCCATGGCGCAAGGGGCCGTTCGACCTGTTCGGCGTGCACGTCGACACTGAATGGCGCTCGGACTGGAAATGGTCGCGGGTCGCCCCGCACCTGGACTTGAAGGGCAAGCGCATCCTCGATGTCGGCTGCGGCAACGGCTATTACATGTGGCGCATGCTCGGCGCCGGCGCCAACAGCGTGATCGGTGTCGATCCGAACTGGCTGTTCTTCTGCCAATTCCAGGCGGTACAACGCTACCTGTCCGAGCCGAATGCCTGGCACCTGCCCTTCCCGTTCGAAGACCTGCCGCCGAATCTGGAAGGCTTTGACACGGTGTTTTCCATGGGGGTGTTCTACCACCGCCGTTCGCCCATCGAGCATTTGCTGGCGCTGAAGGATTGCCTGGTCAAGGGCGGGGAACTGGTGCTGGAAACCCTGGTGGTCGAAGGCGACAAGCATCAGGTGCTGGTACCGGAAGACCGCTACGCGCAGATGCGTAATGTGTGGTTCCTGCCGTCGGTGCCGGCGCTGGAGTTGTGGCTGCGCCGTGCCGGGTTCACGGATGTGAAGTGCGTGGACGTCAGCACCACCACGGTCGAAGAACAGCGCGGGACGGAGTGGATGAGGTATCAGTCGCTCAGTGATTTCCTCGATCCAGAGGATCACAGCAAGACCGTTGAAGGGCTGCCGGCGCCGATGCGGGCGGTGATTGTGGCGCGTAAGTAAACCCCAATCCCCCGATCAACGGAGATCAAAATGTGGGAGCGGCGGTGCGGCGATCCCACATTGGTACGGTGTTCAGTCTGCAGGTTTGGCGCGGCGGGCCTTGAAGAATTCGCTGAGCACCGCCCCGCACTCCTGCGCCAACACCCCGCCTTCATACAGCACCCGGTGATTCAAAAATCCCTGGGTAAAGAACTGCCCCTGGCTCTGCACAATCCCGGCTTTCGGCTCCAGCGCCCCGTACACCACCCGCGCAATCCGCGAATGCACGATCAGGCCTGCGCACATGCTGCACGGCTCCAGCGTCACATACAGCGTGCTGCCCGGCAGGCGATAGTTGCTAACCGCCTGGGCGGCGGCGCGGATGGCGATCATTTCGGCGTGAGCGCTCGGATCGCTGCCAGTGATCGGACAGTTGAAGCCGCGACCGATGATCTCTCCATCTTGCACCAGCACCGCGCCCACCGGCACTTCGCCGAGGGCTGCGCCTTGGGCTGCCAGTGCCAGGGCCTCACGCATGAATTCGCGATCACGGCTGCGGTCGATGATGGCGGCGGGACGAATCTGACGCATCATGCCACCTCGATGGCGGCCATCAGGCCGGTTTCCATGTGGTCGATCACATGGCAGTGGAACATCCAGACACCCGGGTTATCCGCCACCAGCGCTACCTGCGCGCGCTCGTTCTTGCCCAGCAGGTAGGTGTCGGTGAAATACGGAATGACCTTGTGCCGGTTCGAGGCGATGACCTTGAAACTCATGCCGTGCAGGTGAATCGGGTGCTGGTACTGAGTCATGTTCTTCAATTCGAAAATGTAGCTCTTGCCTTTCTCGAGCCTGGCAATCGGGCGGTCGGCGCAGGTCTTGTCGGTGATGTCCCAGGCCTTGCCGTTGATCTGCCACAGGCTCGGCGGCTTGCCGTTGTCGACGTTGACCGACACCGAACCAACCCATTCGAAATTGAAGTTGAGTTTCTCGGCATTGGCCAGGTCCGGCTCGGCAATCGGGTTGGCCGGCAGTGCCGGCGGCCATTCGGTCGGCGCATCGGTGTTGGCCACCGAACGGAACGTGCCCAGGCGCACCGGGCCGTTGCGCAGCGACAACTCCTCACCTGCCGGCGGGGCCTTGATCGCCAGGCAAATGCGCATGCCCGGACCAAGCCAGTATTCCTTGCCCAATGGTCGTGGCTCGATCGGGTTGCCGTCCAGCGCATAGATCTGCGCTTCGACGCCGGGAATGTTCAGGCGATAAGTCAGGGTGTTGTCGAGGTTGAGCAGGCGTACACGGGTGATCTGCCCGGCCGGCAGGTCGATCACCGCTTGCGGCACGCCATTGATGGTCGCCAGGCGCCCCGCCGTACCGCCCCGGGCCGCCTCCCGGGGGATGCTGAACTCGACGAAATTACCGACCTCGTCGACATGCCAGCTCTTGAGGCTCAAGGTTTTTTCAAACTTGAACCCGGTCGGCTCGCGTTCCTCGATGATCAAAGGGCCGACCAGGCCACGACCGAGCTCCTCACTGCTGTTCACATGCGGGTGATACCAGTAGCTGCCGGCATCCGGCACGCGGAATTTGTAATCGAAGTACTCACCCGGCAACACCGGCAATTGCGACACGTAAGGCACACCGTCCATTTCCAGCGGCAGGCGGATGCCGTGCCAGTGAATGGTGGTGGCGACCGGCAGATGGTTGATGAAGCGCACCCGCAGCCATTCACCCTGGCGCACCCGCAATTCGGTGCCCGGCGCCGACGGACCGAAGGCCCAGGCCTGGGTCTTGTGCCCCGCTACCAGTTCGACATCCAGCGGCGCCGCGATCAGCTCGTAGTCGTGGCCCGCCTCGGCGTCAGCCATCTTGCCCAGCCAGTAGCGCGACGCGCCCCCGGCACCGACACCAACGACAACAAGACCGGCCAGGCCACCGAGGATTTGGCGACGGGTAAACGACATGAACTCAACTACCTCACGTATCAGCGACAGGCCCGGGGGCCCGCAAAAGGCGAATACGATACACCCGCAGTTGTGAAAGAAACAGCAAAGAGGGCGCGGCGGCGGGCCGCAGCGGGACCGCAATCTATTCGGCACCTCCTCTGACAGCACCGATCCATCAATACCTGACACCGTGCGCCGTCATTCCTACAGATCCGGCTGTAGTCCGCGGGCATAGTGCCGACTTCAAACCCATCTATTTCTCAAGGAGAGAGAAATGAATTCTTCAGATACAAACTCACAATTCCTACTTCCCAACCCCGAGGACGTGCAGGCCCTCAAAGACCTGGTGACTCCGTTCGTGGAAGCGTGCCCCGACATGCACGACATGGCCCATATCGAAGCCCAGGGCATTCTCGACAAGTACAGCATCCGGCACATCGATCCGGACCAGATCTGGTGGCACCGTTTCGACAACACCTCGGTGACCAGCACCAAGGCCTTCCTGTTCTGGGAACACTACCCCAAGCCCATTGAGTCGCTGACTTTGCCGCAGTTGGTGATCCAGCGCTTTCAAGCCCATGACCAGGACAACGCCGACCTGCTGGACAGTGACGGCGGTTTCTACAACGAGGGAGCGAACGCCCGGATCTACAACGAAACCAACGAAGTGAAGATGTATCCGAGTAAGGTCATCAAGGACCTGTGGCGCATCAATTTTCACGACCGCTACTGGGACAAGATGAGCGCCTTCTGGCGCCGGCATTCGGACAACTTCCGAACCCTGGCCAAGCTCAACTTCATTTCCAAGGCGCTGGAGGAACACGACGGCTCACGCCTGAGCAACGAGAACCTCAAGACCGTGCTCAAGGCCGTGGCCGGCCATCTCTCCTGGCCCATCACCCTCGATTTGCTCCACGCCCATGAGCCGCCTGCCGAAGGGTTGCGGGTCGCGCCGTTGTACATCGGCAACTACCGTGCCTGCGACATACTGCGCATCATCGACCGTCAGGGTCGGCAGATCCTGTATACACCTGGCGAAACAGATGCCTTCCATGTGTTCGAAACCTCCCATGACCTGCACTGGTGGCTGCTGTGCCAGAACAATCACCCGGACAATCGCGCCCGGTTCATGGCGCACTTTCCACTGTCGGCGCAACAACAGGACGGCGACAACGTCGGCCTGAATCACACCATCGACCTGTTGTATTCGACCTGGGGCAAATACGACAGCAGCCTGTTCGATCAGGACGCACCTGACATCAACGTTGACACCTTCAGCTGGGTCCGTGACTCGGTCAGGGAGCGTATGTTCGACGATGCCGATCTGTCCCTGCGTTCCAATGGCGACCTACGGGAAAAAATGTGGGTCGGCTACCTGAGCACCGTCACCCGCCTCTTTGGGGCCATGGCCGTGGCGGGCTGGCCGGTGGCCCTGGCGGCCGTCGGCGCCGGCCTGGCCAACATCGGCCTGAACATCGACCAGGCCGTCAACGGGAAGAATGCCCAAGATCGCAAGGCCGGTGTGCTCGGCGCCATCTCCAGCAGCATCGAAACCCTCTTCAATGCACTGGCACTCGGCGGCTCGGCCGAAATAGCGGAGGTCGATGAAGCCAACGATGAGTTCACCCCCCAGGAGAACCTCGCCGACGAAATCGAACACCCCACTGGCGCCCCGCCGAAAATCACTGTCGCCGCCCCTGGCCGGGCCTATGTGCTGGAAGGTGAAAACCCGCTGGCTCCGTTCGAGACCAATGAAGTACTCGATGGGATGGAGGTCGTGGCCGACGAAGGCCAATACCGCAACGTTTACCAAACACCAAGAGGCGAAAATTACATCCGAATCGACAATTCCTACTACCTGGTGCGCTACGTCAACGAAATGAAGACCTGGGTGATCATCGACCCCGCCAACCCGTTTTCTTTTTTCCGCAACCTGCCGGTTCGCTTGAACGCCGAGGGTGAATGGGAACTCCTGACCCGGCCCGGGCTGTATGGCGGCGGTAAAATTTTCGGACGCTGGCCATGGGGGCGGACGCCAGATCCTTTGCCCGACGTAGCCAGCCCCACCACGGCTTATGACGTGCCCCAGGCGCTGCGGACTGAGTTGCAGCCGTACGTCAGTACCGTTGACGCTAACTCTCTGCGTGCACTCAGTGACGATTTCGAAGACATTTCTAATCCCGGCGGCCCCCTGGTGCAGTTCAAGGCCCTGAGAAAAACCTTGTATCGAGACGCTCAGGCCTACTACCAAAACCTCCCGGAACTGCCCCCGAGGCCAACTGTTCCGAACTTTGGCCCGGTGAACCGAACCAAGGACATCATCAAGGCACTGTACAAAGAATCACCCTCCCTGGTGATCGGCGAAAGCCACTCCAGCGTTGGCAGCAAACAGTTCCTGATTGAGAACATGGGGACACTCGCCAAGCAGCAGGTCAAGACGCTGTACATGGAGCATCTGTTCAACGACTTTCACCAGGTGGATCTGGATATTTTCAATAGCGATGGCGTCCTCTCGGAAGATCTGGAGAGCTACCTCAACAATCTGGACAAGGGTCACCACACCGACCCCACTGGCCGTTTTACCTTTCTGAAAGTGGTCAAGGCTGCACGCAAAAACCACATTCGCGTGCAGGCGATCGACTGCGCTGCCAGCTATCGCGTCGAAAACATGCATGAAGTAACCCCCTTCCACAGGCACAAAATGATGAACTTCTTCAGCAAGATCATCATTGAAAGTGACCAGGCTGCCAAAGGCCCCCATCGCTGGATTGCACTGGTTGGCAATACCCACTCCAACACTTGGGAAGGGGTCGCGGGCATCAGCGAACTGGAAGGTGGCATCGGACTGCGGGTAAAAAGTGCCGAGATCGCCCAGCCCACGAGCATTGAGCCAGATCCGGGAGAATCCGGAAGCAGCGGTACGGACACCACCGTATACATCGTCAAGAACGACCTGCTCCTGAAAGTGGAATCCCCCGAGCTTGCCAGGGAACTGGTACTCGAGGCTGCACTCAATCAACCGGGCATGCTCAGCATCGAGAAGTACGGCAACCAGCTCGAATTGGTTCACCGCGCCCGCGACGGCTCACTGGTACGCACACTCATCCACGCCGACGCCACAGGCGTGTACATCGAGCGCCCACAGTGGGGCAGCATCAATAGCAAGCGATTTGCCAGCCTGGCCGACCTTTCGGATGCACTGCGCCGCAACGGCTTGAAACCCACACGCATCCCCTGAAACGCAAGAAGCCCCGGGTCTCTCGACCCGGGGCTTGCTTGGCATAATCGATTTGAGCCTGGCTTCACAGGCTCATACGATCACTCCCACTCTATTGCAAACAAAACATAAAAACCCACAAACATCAATGACTTACAACTTGGAATGCTCTTAATACCATGAAATATGCCATATCCTATTATGTAGACGATAGCTTGCGCTCCGCATCGGCAAGACTCCACGCCCCATCCTGCCCGAACGCCTTGGCAATCTGTCGCAATAGGATGGCCAGCTCCTCCGAGTCGCCATTTCGGCGCACGTCAATCAGCAGCTCGGCCGCATAGTCCGGATCGGCGCGGAACTGCTCGGCCATTGCCTCGTCGTGTGGGCGGCATTTCATCTGATGCCCTCCTCTTTGTTAAGCGGGCAGCACTAGGTTGCGCGATACACATCCAGAAGCGCCGCGACTTACCGCTCCGAGATCTCCAAGGTCATCGGGTTATACCTGTAGTTCACAATGTCCCCGTTAATCAACATGTTGGCTGCTGCCTCAATAATATGCAGAGGGGCGATAAACCACTCACGTGGAGAGAAGCGCTTGCCCTGCTTGTCATACACATCCACGTTCAAGCATGCCTTGCCGAAGAAGGTATGAAGTAGTAGTTCAAATTTCTGCGGGTTGAGGTTGTAGCACTCAAAAACAGAAATGATCTTAACGGGGGCCATTAGGTAGGTGGGCTCCTCGGCTGCCTTCTTGACGCGTTCAGGGACGGGCACCGTGGAGTAACCAATCTTGTACAGATTCTTGATCCCCGAAATTTCTGGCACAGTGCTGAGTGACCGGAGGACGTAGAGATAGCCTGACTTTTCATCGCACTCCTGTATCTGCTCCAAAGCCTGCAGGGCCTTCTCATGAGGGTCTAGAATGCGACGGCCCGTCTCGTCTTTGTACAGTTCAGTGGCTAGCGAACGAAGCAACATGTTGGACTCGGTGCCGTTCTCGAAGATACAGCGAAGCCGTGCGTTGACCTTGCCGTTCTTCACTTCTTTCTCACCGACTTCAGCCACATAGGCTGTTATGCCGTGGAGGATGAAGAAGTGACCGGGCTGGATCTGCTGCTCGCCGGCGAAGCCACGTGCTTCGCGAACACCGGCGACGAGCTCTGCATGGCACTGGTTGAACAAGGGCTCAAACTGATCAAAATCCTGACAGCGTTTGCGCTGGGCGATCTTATTAGGCATGTCCTTAGGTAGCAAAGGAACATGCTTGAGTTCAAAGATGCTGGCTGCTTCATCGTCTAGTAGGCCAAACGAGTCATCCTCGAAAATGTCAGCCACAGAGGTAATGGGTTTGGCTGGCTCAATGTAGGTAAGCAGTCCGTATTCATCTGCTTCCTGCAACGCTTCGCATTTTTCCTTGCTGGCACGAAGCCCCTTTAGCCTGTTAAACAATTGAAATTCAAGGATATTAGAAGGATTCGATGTTGGCTCTTTCCCGTTCTGAAGGTAGAAGTCATTGATCTGCTGGAACGAAGCTAGCAGGCGTTCATCCACTGTGATAGCGGCATGCTTGGGCTTGATATTGAGCAGGCCCAAGTCATCGTCTTCCAGGATTTTTTGAAGGGCATCCTTCTCCACGGTCAGACTCCTTGCTGACGGCGCTGAGCTTTCAGATAAACCACAGCATCGGCCATGCGTCGTTCCAATGGGTCGAGCGAAGCAATGTTTGGCTCTCTGCCGTTGGTCTTCACGAAAACCTTTATCTTTGGCCAAAGTAGGATGGCTTCCTCGTCACTCATCTGCACGCGAGTAGCTTCAATGGTGTCCTGTATGACCTTGAAGATTTTTGTTGTAAGCGACTTGGATAGGATTTCGAACGCCTTCTGAAATGGGTTGACCCGATCAATGAGATCAATGTGAAGTTCGTCAATGTTGATGAACTTATCAGCCATGCGGACAAAGCGTTTTCCACCTTCCTGCTTAATTTCGCCATTCTTTATGACGGAATCCACAACCACGTGCTGACGGACCTCTTCAACCTCATCGTCGCTTAGCTCGGGATACTTAACTTTGATGATTTTTGGAATCATCACCTTGTTAATGACTTCTGGATCAACATTGCCAGGCAAAGCCTTCACAAGCTTATCGTCAGAAAGTATTGCCGCCTTTAGGTCGTTCAGATCGGACTCGATGATGTCCTTAACCCGCTTGGAGGTGGGTTCTTTCAGGCCACGAACCTTGATCTCAGTGTCGGTACTTTTGTCGTCGTCATCCTTCTTCGTTTTGAACTTGAAGTTGGGCGCAAGCACCTGCTCCATGAGCAAGGAACAGGTAATAGCCTTAAGCATGTTGTTCACGGATAGCTTCACCAAATCGTCCCCAGCTTCAGGCTGCGCAATGAGATTTGTGAACTGTGCATGGCTCTTGTTGTTGCTATCGCGGGTGCAACGTCCAATGATTTGGATGATTTCGGTTAGCGATCCGCGGTAGCCAACGGTCAAGGCGTGTTCGCAGAATTTCCAGTCAAAACCCTCCTTCGCCATGCCCAAGGCAATGATGAGATCCATGTCCTCTGGCTTCTCAATGCAGCGCAGATATTCAACTATGCGCTCACGAGCCCTTGGTTCGTCATGCACGAGATCGGCAACTTTCAGAACCTTTCCATCACCGTGCCGCCTGACATGAATGACACAGGTATCTGGATCACGATGGGTGACGGTGCCAATGAAGTCTAGGATACGATCCACCTCGTCGTACTTGTCCTTCGTGGACTCGCCCGACTGCACATTGGGTATGTGAAGAATGGTCTTCTGATCCGTATTTAGAACACCCTCAATCCCACTGGGGGTGTAGGCGTCTGGACGTTTGGTGTAGTTGCCGCGATAGAAGTGGTAGCCGATACCCAGCGACTTGAGGAAAGTATAGCCGTTTAGCTGCTCGTAGTAGTTGTATACGACTTTGGTGAACTGGGCTTCGTCTTCGGGCAGCAGTACCGGTACGCTGTCACCTCGGAAGTAGGAGCCTGTCATTGCCACAATGTGGGCGTCGGACTTCGCCATGACGGACCGCAGTAACTCTCCTAGGCGGTTGTCAGCATCAGCAGATACGTGGTGGAACTCGTCTATGGCGAGTAGCACGTTGTCAAAATCAGAATCGTCCAGTGCCTCGAAGGCGAAACGAATAGTTGCGTGGGTGCAGATCAGAATTTTGTCTGGACCCTTCATGAAGTCCACGAAGGCTTGGACCTTGCTCGAGTCACCACCTGGTGTGCAGAGGTTGTTCTTCGGTTCGACAGTCCAGTCGGAGAAGAAGCCAAACTTGCTGAGCTCCACGGTGTTAAACGAACCACCAATGGAGCGCTCAGGCACAGCAATGATGGCCTTTGACAGCCCTTGGTTTATGAGCTTGTCCAGAGCAATGAACATGAGGGCTCGAGACTTCCCAGAAGCTGGGGGTGCTTTCAATAGAAGGTGCTGTGCATTGCGAGCTTCAAAAGCTCGCTCCTGCATTTCGCGCATGCCAAATTGGTTGGTGCTGGTGCTTTTGCCGGTTTGAGCGTAGGTGACGTCAACGATATTAGGCATGCTCGGCTTCCATCATTTTTTCGTAGAGCTTGAAGAGACATTCCAAGCGTTCGATGTCGCTGTAAAACGGCTTTATCTGGTAGCACTGCTCAACTACAACGTCCAGTTCGTAATGTGCCTGCTTCAGATCAGCAGGCATGGTATCGGGGTCGTATAAGTCCTCGATGCTTAGTTCAGGGTAATCTTCACGGATGGCGACAATAGCCATAGCTTTTTCAGCCACGGCTAGCCGCTTCTTCTCGCTGACGTCAGGGAACGGGAAAGTGTTGTATACGATTTCGACAGAGTACCGGAGTCGCGTTTCTAGTTGACCACCAACAGTGCGAATCCAGAGGCCATGCAGCTTTGATGAGATGATTCCGAAGAGTGCAGGATCTTGTTTGAATATTACAAAGGCAGCGTCAGTGATGACGCTATCTTTATCCATGTAGCCAATTGGCACATACTCCCTACGTTCTGAGGAGGTTTTAGGAACAATGATCGATCCACCTTTTCCCTGCACGCGCTGTGCAAATTTATGTGCAATCTTAGCGTAGCCGTTTGTCGTTTTAGCTTTTGACTTCATCCTGAAGTCGTAGCAGGCATCAATGCGCGCTTTAATCGGCGGGATCGAACGGGCAAGCTCAAGCTGTTCGTTTTCGATCCACAGGCATTGGCGAGGGTTACCGCCAATGAACTCCTGTGTCCCGTACAGCTTTTTGAAAAGAGGTTTGGATTGGGGATATAGCTGAACTATGCTGTCCCTTTCGCTAGGCTTGAGTATAAGGTTACCGCCGTCACGGGCCATGCAGCCGATGGACATTGCCGGGAAGCCAGAAAGGATGTCGGAAGTCCTGCGAACATAAATATCCTTCCCTTCAATCAGGTAAGGATTGATTTCCTTCACAATCTTATAGCTGTCGGCTCCGAACAGCAGCTTCGCCTTGTCTGCTGAGTTCCTCACACCAACGATAACGCATGTCACACCAGCATTATTTTTTGCGAAGTTTGACCACTTGAAGGAGGTGTATGCGAAGTCAATCTCAAGACCAGGCTGAAATACTCTGGGCCACAGATAGGAAACTTGTTCACCTTGGCAAATGGAGTTTGTCGCCACGAACGCATACTTCGCGTTTTTGCCTGCAATGAACTGTGCCGCCTTGATGAACCAACAGCATACATAGTCGGAATCTTTGTATTCTTCATGCCCTTCAAAGATGAGTTCGAGGTCGGTCTTCTGTTCTGGCTCTTGGTTTCGTGCGCCAAGGTAGGGTGGATTTCCAAGAAGATATGTCTCATGCTCCTTTTTGGGGGCAAGGAATGCATCCCAGTCTACGTGTATCGCGTTATCACTGACGACATTACCGCTGCTCTTTAAAGGAAGTGCGGGGTTACAGTGCCCGAAGGTTTCCTTGAATTTCAGGTTCATCTGATGCTCAGCGAGCCATAAAGATAAGATGGCAATTTCGTGGGCGAAGTCATCCAGTTCAATCCCATAGAATTGGGATAACTTGATTCGGGAGAACGGAAATATTCCTTCAGGAGTCAATTCCTGAATCCGTTTGAAAATCTTCATTTCAAACTGCCGAAGTTCTTTGTACGCAATAATTAAAAAGTTGCCCGAGCCGCAAGCGGGGTCAAAAATTTTAAGGTGCTCTAACCGGAGAAGAAGCTGCTCCAGCTTTGCCCTGCTATCAGAGTGTTTTTCAAACTCCTCCTTCAGCTCATTGAGAAACAGAGGATCAAGCACCTTCCTGATATTGGACTCATTGGTATAGTGCATACCCATGTTGCTTCGCTGGCCCGGATCAACCACTGCTTGAATCATTGAGCCAAAAATATCTGGATTAATTTCAGACCAATTCAAGTCGGCGCCACAATCAATGAGGATGGCTCGTGACTTTTTATTGAATTTTGGCACAGGTAGCTTGTCGGCAAACAGCCCCCCATTCACATATGGGAAATCAGCCAGATATTCAGGAACACCTTCGCGGCCTTCTTGATTCATAACATCAAATGCGCGACTCAAGTAGTCGCTCAAGTCGCCACCGTCCTCTGCGGTATGCGAAGCGACGTGATTGGTAAACAGCTTGGACTTGAAGATTCCGGTATCTTCAGCAAAGTAACAGAATAATATCCTAGATAGAAAAACGTTTTGCCAATGTATTTCCTCTGCTGTGGTGGCAGGATTGTTGGCCCGCAGCAGATCAAACAGCTTGGCCATTTTCTCGGCTGCTTTAACATCTGCGAGATTTTCACTTCGAGCCTGATTTTTCTCTAATCCTGCCCAAGGAAGGAAGAAATCGAACTTCTTGTTCAGTTCAGCCAGAGGGATATCTAGAGTGTCCTCGGTCTTGGTGTCAATCGCAAGAAGATGGGTCGCGTTGATGGCGATGATGAAACGCGGTTGGTGCTTCGATACAACCTCGGCATGTGTCATTTCATCAATGATGCTTAGGAGCTTATCGCTGTTCGTGGCCTTGTAGTAGACCTGCTTCTTCCATAGTACTTCGTCGGCATTCTTAGACAGATTATAGCTGCCCTTGCCAGTCATCTTTAAACGAGTGATGGAAGCCTTTGGCTTGTCATAGCAATCTAAAAGATTGTACAGAAAGTCATCCTGCTCAAGGTTGCTCACAAGGGCTTTAACTTTTTCTTCTACTTGCGCGATATTCAATTCAATACCTCAAACAAAACAATTCGGCTTTAAACAGTGATTCGACGAAGGTGAAGCTCAGGCCACTTATCAATGGGCCTCATAGAGCCAAGCTAGCGTTTTCCAATCGCCGACAGCCACGCAGCTCAGGAATTTGCGCACCAGGATCATGTGGTGTTGCCGATGGGTCCGAGCTCCGCGCCCGGCTTTCGTATTGGGCAACCAGTTCAAGAGCATCTTGCGGGCTGATGGCGATGACCTCCACCATTTTCATCAACGAAGAGCTGCTATCGTCTTTTCCTGTGGCCATACCAGATTCCATTCAAGGGATGATTTATCCGCAGCCTGTTAGAGGCCGAGCGCTGACACGAAGGGTGACATAGTTGATATCGAAATAATATTGCACTAATTGCCTTGCGTCGCGAGGTGAGCCGAGGTTTCCGCAGGGATAGCAGAGACTGGGCAGGGATGTCCTTCCAGCAGATCGGACGCATCAGCGGCCCGTGCACCCCATCAATGACCTACATACCCTCCGAGACTTCTTGGTCCCCTACTGCATCTACTCGACCGGCCACTGAGATAATCGCTCACTCAACTGTCAAACGCCCGCTTTTCGCAGCTCTCTGGCTGTAATGCCATGAAATAAATTGGTCAACTCCGATGCAAATCTCTGGTCAGGCCGAATGCAGACGAGTGGGCAAGTACGTGCAGTTACCCAGCACTGGCCAAGCTGGCCACAACTCTCGAATAAGGCACCAAAAGAAATGCGCAAACGGCCCAGCGGAGCCGTTGTTATTTTCGGTTGTAAACGATCCGGCTCATAAGATCCAAAACTTGCGCTTGCAGAACTCGAAAATTCGTCATCATTGCTTCAACGTCTACCGGCGTTGCCCCTTGCCCGCGTTTCTCGGCTAACCAGAACTTTAACAATCCAGCCACCCGTCCAAGGTCACCATTGACCTTGGCCAAGTCGGCAACGGCGGCCAGGTCTACGACAGACCTAATTGGCGTATTCATCCCAACGGCCAGCAGATAGGCGGAAAGGGAAAGCCCTGTCTGATCCGCGCATTCTTGGATGGCGGCCCGCTCCTCGGCAGATACCCAAACCTTGATGGGTGGAAGCTCGCGGCGGGGCCGCGGTTTTTGCTCTGATTCCATGCTTGTTCCTTTCTGCTTTTGAGTCGCGGCAGCGACGGTATGCCTCGCAGAGTAAGATTGTCCGTTGAGCCGGAGGTGAATAAGGCAGGTGTTGGAGGCCCTAGCTGCGTAGCAGCGTAGGCCTACAACACACATCTTGCCGTCATTGTCTTTGCGATTCTATGCGATTTGGACAAAACAGCCAGTTCCGTTTTTCCCACTCACGTATATTTTTCTAGAATCGCATTAAATCGCACTAAATCGCATTGAATCGCATTGAATCGCATTAGTCGGAACAATTAATCGCGAAAAATTGACTACTACTTTTCTTTGAAAAAATATTATTAGTACCAGATAGCTCAAACGAAAAAAAACGTATGAATAACGACGAACTGCCCCCCTGTCGAGCACAACCCACAACGCCGTGGATGTGGCCGTGTGTCGTTAATAGCTGTCATGGATGAGGTTCGGACGGAAGTCGTGCGGGGGGGCCTTCGGTGCAAATATACGAGGCTTTCGAGGATTGGTTAGACCTCGGTTATACCAGTTCACCAAATACGTTACTCGGTTCATCAAGCATAGGAAGACCAGTCATTTGCATTGCACTCGACCACCGATTACATCGGCTTGACCAATATACTTCGTAACCATGATCTACAGAGAACTGCACATTGCTGCCAGTGGCAGGCAGAAAGCGGCCAAAAGCGAAAGATAAATTTTATCTTTTAGCCGAATGTTTTATTGTCCTCATTCAATGAGTCGCCACCTTTACGGCTAGCGGTATAACTTTTTTAATTTCGTTACACGTTGCATCCGCACCTAGACTGTCAATAGACTCTAACAGTGACTGCGTTAAAGTATCTCCAAAACTTTCCCATTCTGCATATGCAAAATCGAACCTGATCAGATCACACATCATATAGGTAGTCTTTCCTTTATGAGCATTTTTTACACGATATGTCTGCTGTTCTCCACAGCGTACAATCTCGATGTGATCACTATATGTATCGTAGTGCGGATGAATTATTGAAAACGCATTGCCAGAGTCCGGGTAGCCCATTTTAACTTTTCTCGTGAGCGGATCCTTTTCACCTTTGGCAATATTGCACTCCTTACAAGAAACTGCGAGGTTGTTTAAATCGAATAAAAATTGAGGATAAACAGATTTAGGAGCTATGTGTTCTATATCCCAAGTCATACCATGCCTTTCTGTTTTTCGTTGCTGACAATAACAGCAGCGATACTTCAAGAGAGGTAAAAAATATTCGCGCAGAACTTTACGCAGGCGAGCAATCTCTTTTCCATCAGAGTTCCAAATATTGTAATTGACGAGATCATAGCTATCTATAAAATCTTGAGTCTGAGGATCATAAACTACTGTCATTTTTCGTTTAGCACCTGAATCTGCTCAATCAAATGCAGCACGGGATCATTATCTTTTAGTCGCGACTTTATTCTTTCTAAATGCTTGGCCGCCTGTTTCTCCAAACCATCTAGTTTTTGATTTTTTGCCAGTTTCGCGAGAACTTTCAGGGCAGTCCTAAGTAAGAACTCATTACGAAATCCAGGCTCTTCGAATACTCGTGACAACTGAAAGTCAGCTGATTTCTCTGAGTAAAAATCAGGGTAAAATACCTGATGGCTTTCTAGGTTTATTACGCACGCCGCTTCTGCTTGCAAACCTGAGACCACTTGCGGTGAGTGTGTGGCAATAAAGAAATGACACCCCTTATAGGACTTAAATATTTCTTGTAGCAAATTAATGACTTTGGTTTGCCATTCAGGATGCAAGCTAATTTCTGGTTCATCAATACAAATTAGCGCACGGTGACGCATAGAAGCTGCTAGGCCAATCAGCATTTGAATCATGCATTGCTGACCCGAACTTGCGTCGCTAAATTTATGTTTGTTTTTACTGCGCAGCGAATATAGCTCGGTATCAAGAACACGTAACAAACCACTCTCAACCAACTCGATTGCCAGCGGTAAAATATGTCTGATTGCAGGGGCTGCCCCTGACAAAATATCCAAGTTAAGAGTTAATGGTGAACCTGGTTTTGCTTTAAATGCCCTGTAGATTTTATCGACTTCTTTTATTGACGTATCAAAACTAAAATCAGGAGCCGTTTTATTTAATCGCCTTTTTTCCCGCTCACGCCTTAGTTCAAACCCTTCAGCTATAGTCAAATTGAATGACGAGCGATAACCCAACATCTCAAAGGCTTTCGCTAATTCAATTGAACGTCTGTCATCGTCGGCAAGATTCTTAATAACTTGCAAAAAGCTGCTTGATAATGTCGTAATACCTGCTTGATCGCTTTTGCTTCCAGAGGTTCCTATGTAATGGTACTCGATACCCGATTCACTTATTTTACTAGTCGGTCTTGGAAACCTATCTCTCGTTCCGGTCGAGACTGCTATTACACAGCTCGGGCGCGTTTCTGAATAAAATGCAGGCAGAACATCACTAGCCTCTAAAAGATCATAGTGGTCAGAAAATATGTAATTGCTCACTATCTTTCTAAGCAAACGACTCTTGCCGCTTGCATTTCGGCCCGTGACGATAGTGAACGCGGTCTCGTCGCCTTGATAACTATCATCACTTAACTGTATTTGTTTTTGATCATGAATAATCGATGCAATTCGAAAATACAAAGTGCCTCCTGCAAATATTTTTTATCCAAACCTGCAGAATATAGCACTAGAGATATCTTTTAGCCATCATGATCGTAGGTTGTACTGGATCTGAAAACTACTGATTGGACGATACGTGTGGATTCGGAAAGCTGAGCGATACGACAGACGTCCTTTCTGGCCGCTTGCTGCCCTTCCCGGATGGCATCAGTCGACCCAAAGCTGACGGTAGCAACAAGCAAAAATCGGCTAGAACCAGCGACTGGTTATTTGCAGGTGAAGCGCTCAAACGTCGCGAGCTGTGAGTTACCCAGAGCTGAATTTTTACATGCAGAAAAAATCATGGCAGCTACAATTTCTACTTAGAATCGATCGCTAGAAATTTTTTCAGTTATCGATATTTAGCGTCAGTGAGGGAAGTCAAGATGCGGCACTTTATATTGATTGCGCTTTTATTTTCCGGCTCGGCACTGGCGCAAAATACAGTAGATAGCGGATTGGACAAGTCAATGCAAAGCCTAGCAAGTGACTTGGCGAGTTTGCAACGTGAAATTCGTGCGGATAGCAATCTAGGTGTAGCTGGCGAAGGAGTTGCAAGTGTTCAAGTAAAGAAAAATGGGGCGCGCGTTTATACAGCGGCTGATAAATCTAGTGGTGAAATCAAGGAGCTCAAGGCTGGCGCAACCCTCCCAGTAGTAAACAAAGTAGATGACTGGTATGTGGTTAATTTATTAGGAGAAGGTGATCATAAGGTTGGGTGGGTGCAGGCTGATTGGGTTGCACCAAAAGACTACAATTTTACAGCTAAAGCCTCAAGTGAAGAAGATATTTATCAGAAAGTAATTGGCAAGATACAAGATCTTAAGCGAAAGTATGACGACAATGATTATGTCAGGGTTTCCGGGTTTAGCGTTGACGTAGGAATTCCGCCCAGCGTGAATATTTCGTTTGAATTTAAAGATTCACCTAAAGATAAAAAGGTCGTGCCGTAATAATTCTTGAATACCCGATAAGCGTCTGCAATTGGCCGGCTTCTGTCTGTTACCACCGTCAGCTTGGGGTCGTTCTCTGCCGGTCATGGCCACGAAGCGTGGAGGTCAAATCTGGCGCAAATGGCTGGTCAGGTCGAATGCAAACTGGGGGGGGGGGCAAGTCTGTGCGTTTGCCAACCTGGCCGCCCCCTTCCCTTTGGTGTCCCTTTTTTGAGATCAACACGGTGGCCTTGTGCACTGCTGGAAAACATGGGCGCGCAGGTTTTTTCTGAGGGTGTATTGACCAGTACACCGGCAGGGCACTGCGCAGCCTCTCTTTGTAGATACCTAACATGGATGAACGAGGTTCGTTCATGACCAGCAATCGCGTTTGTCGCGCGGCCCATAAACCACAAACCCCGGTAGCGAATCTGTACGCCACGCCGGCTGGACAGCGCATAGACAACTCTGTGAGCGTACCGAACGAATTTTCATGCGGAGGGGGAATCCGCCGCGAAGCAGTGGGGGACCCCCGCAAGAGTGCCCCTGCTTCGGTTGCCCAGTTGGCACCCTCAGCGGTTTTAGAGTTTTAATTAAGTTTTAAAAGATTTAGAAAGAAAATGATCAAAATTTCTTTTTATTTTCAATTAGTTGTAAATTTTTCCAGTGTGCAATGTACGGCTTTTGGTGGGTAATGTACTGTTTTGGGTGGGTAAAGTACGGAGGTTGGTGGGTAATGTACGGACTATCCACAGGCTTAGCGCGTGCCGCGCATTGCCACCCTTACATTACACACCGGCCGCTCCGTCGACCATGCGGCGCCGATGTGCCATTGCGAGCAGCGGCCCGCTCTGCCCGGCCTCCATCGTCAAGGTATATTCCGGCAAGTCGTTAGACTCGACGATGCCGCGTAAGATGCGGCAGAATTCTTTGAACGTTCCCGCCGAGCCGCTGCGCTCGTATATGGTCTGGAATGACCATCTGGCCTCTGTCTTGCCCGCTGCTCTGCGAGCAAGACGATACACGAACCGGCCAATGCCGGTACCGATCAGGAAGAAGTCAGGGTGGAGGGCCAGCACGTCGGGTTTATTGCCGCCCGTGATCTCCTGATACATCCACTGCGCCACCTCGATCTCAATGAATTCTGGCTTGCCTGAGCTGTTCTCAATGACCTTGTATCGGCTAATCAGCGGCTCACCATCATTCACGGTGATGGTTCGGCCATTCTCGCCCTTTTCGGTACGCCGGACCGCTACATGCGTGGTATTCAGCCGTAGGCACGTCTCTACAAGATCGTCTTTCTGCTTGCCGCCATAAGCACGACGCAGGAATTTGAGGACATCACCAACGTGCGGCCGGAAAACCCGACCCGGCTTTTCGCCCCTACCACCTCGATAGCGGTTCATTGCTTCGGTCAAATGCGACACAGCCATCAGCACAAGGTCGTAATCCCACACCGAAGCCATACCGGCTGGACCGGCAGACACCTTCACGTTGCCGTCCCGCAACTGATAGGTGATAACCCCGCCCGCACGCCTCTCCTTCTTGGACAGTCGGAATACGGCCACATCCATGATATTGCGGCTATCGCGGATGCCCACGTCATACACCGTCGGGATGAAGAAATCCTGCTGCTCCTCCCCTTTGGATGGTTTGCGCACGCTGGTAGCGGGTTGTAGTTTAGGCGCTGCTATTAGAAGGCTTTCCTCGTTCCCTTCGCGCTGCAAGCGGGCGGCGACTTGCTCGTATGTCTCGCCAGGACGCGCTACGGCCTCAATGCGCTCGCGGCTTATTACAGCCCTCGTCGAGTGGCGACCATGGTTTCTGCTAGTCATATGGATGGCCAAACCCCATGCCAACTTGCTGAGCGACTTCCGCCCTGCATTCTCGTCCAGAGCTGCCCGCAGATGGCTGCATGAAATCCAGCACAAGCGGTTTACCCTGGCATGCTGCCCATACATCAATCGCCACGATTCAGGCCCCTATTCCGGGGCGGGCAGCATGTATGCCCGACGACTTGCGCGCGTCGATCCATTCCTCAATCTCAGTCAGATCCCACGCGACGTTTCGGCTGGTTAGTGCGATGCGGCGCGGGAACTCCCCCCGCTGTTCCATGTTGTAGATCGTGCGTTCAGCCAGCGGGATCATCGCGTGCAATTTCTTGCGGTTGATGAGCGTCTTGCTCTTTGGCTTGATCTCCATAAAGTCGCTTTCCTTCAAAGTCGTCAGATGCTTGACAATGCCCTCCAGCGCCAGAGTCAGGGTGCAAATAAGTTAGAATTTAGTTGTCACAAAGAGCTATCATCGGACGATGAAAAAACGTGAGAAAGCGTCGAGCACATTCGATCCGTTTCTAGAACGCCTGGTTAGGGAAAGTGATACATCGTCTGATCGCATCCGCGCCAAGCTCAGCAACGTCTATGACTGGGGCTTCTGCGAGCTATGCTGGCGATCCACCGAATACTCGATCAGCTTGGGGGCTCAAAAGGTCTTCAAGCGCCTAAAACGAGGAAATGTCAAAGTCGCGCCGCTAACGGATGCCATTCGTGCGGCAGCTCAGAAAAAAACCGACGCCTTGGTGGCGCGCTACGAGCAGGCATGGAAAGGTGAGTTCGGCCGATACGAGCCCGCCCGCATGTTGATGGCCTACTGTGACATGGTGGAAATGCGCGGTGACCGTTCGGTGTCAGCCTTCAGGGAGCACGTCGAGCGGCGAATACTCATTGCCGCGTGGGCACGGCATGGTGACTTGCTCCGGCCCACTAAACTACCGGGTCAGCCCGAAGGCGCAGCGAAGCCCAGCAAACTCTACTGCGAAGCACACAACCCAAGGCGAAGCGATGAAGCTCGCCGCGCATATCAACGTGACAGAAGGTTCGCGCTAGAGTATGTCGAGCTGATTGACAAAATCTGGTCGCAGGAAGCCTGCACTCTCCCTGAGTGGGACATTGAAGCCCACGCATATGTCAGGAGAGAGGCCTATAGACTGCTCCAGGCACTCAAGTCTCCCACCAGTATGATGGATGATCTGTTAACTCAGGGCACCATGAGTCAAGCTGAAATAGCGCGCCAGCTTGGCGTATCACGCCAAGCAGTTTCCGCCGCTATCAAGCGGCGAGTGCAGAAGCAGGCGACACGCTGAAGACAATCATGCTCTAACTAGCCTCCGGCGCTTTGTCGTGGCTGTTTGAGCGTCCATTCATCAATCATATCCGCCCAATCCTGTAGCATCGCCGTGCGCTGTTCACGGTATTCAGCCTTGTTGTAGACAGCCCGCACGCCTTTCTGCTCGTGCGCAAGACACTTCTCAATCCAATCAGTGTTGTAGCCGGCCTCATGCAGCAGCGTGCTGGCTGTTCTTCTGAGGTCGTGCGGCCCAAACTTGCTCAGCGCCTTCCCTTCTTTCTGCGCAAGCCGGTATGTCAGCGTCAGCACTTGGTTAATCGTAGCGGCGCTCATTGGCAAGTCCGAGTCGTACCGTGACGGCAACACGTAGTCCGATCCACCAGCAAACGTCTTTAGTGCAATGAAAATGTCTAACGCCTGCTTAGATAGAAAAACGAGGTGGGGATTTCGGCGTTTCATCCGTTCTTTGGGAACGGTCCAAAGCGCCTCGGTGAAATTGATCTCGCTCCAGGTCGCGTTGGTCAGCTCGCTCTTACGCACCATTGTGAGCAACAACAGCTTAGCGGCAGCACGGACTGACGATGCGGTGCCAATGCGCTCCATGTACTGGTACATCAAGCCGATCTCTTCAAAGCTCAACGCCCGGTCGCGCGGCTCGAATTTGGCGATACTGGAAGGCCGTACCAAGTCTGCCGGATTCTCTACCTTGTTCCCGCGCTCAATGGCCCAACGATAGACCTGCATCACCACCTCGCGAACGTGCACCGCCGTTGCCGGTGCACCTCGCTCAACAATAGCATCTGTCAGCGCTCTCAAGTCCTCGTGAGTAATCTCCACAAGCTTCTGATTGCCGAATTTCGGCTTCAACTCACGCTCGTAGATGGAGCGCCGCATATCGCGGGTAGAATCAGCCATCTGATAGCCGCGCAGCCACTTTTCAGCCCACGCATTAAACGTCTCCGCGTCCTTAACACGTGCCTTGTCCCGAGCTTTTTCCTTCGCAGGCGACTTCCCAGCCGCGACCATTTTCTTGGCCTCATTCAGCCGCTCACGCGCCTCCGCAAGGGTAATCCCGCCACTACCGTATCGGCCGAAGGTGATGGTTTCTTGCCTGCCGTGAATCGAGTAATTGTAGCGAAACGAGATGGCTCCAGCGGCTGTAACGGCTACATAGAGGCCGTCACGGTCGTTCACCTTGTAGAGTTTTTCCCTAGGTTTGAGGTTGCGTAGCTTGGTATCGGTAAGCATGGTCCCTGCCTTTTCTTGTTCAAAATACCATGCTCTAAAAAACCACAAAAATTCACAAATAATTCGTTATAAATCAATATTTTGTGAATTTTAGATACCATGATCTCGCGGGGACGCAACACATGGTATCGGGACATCGGCATGGCATCAGGCTTAGATAATACCAGCTACCATGCCACGGATAGGGGGTGCTTGGCGATGCTACGAATTGCCAAATAGTGCCAAACAAAAAAACCAAAAAGCCCGCAATTATGCGGGCTTCAGGGAGTTTCTTGCTAGTCGGTGCCGGTCAATGCCAGACGCCCAATCATTCCCACTCAATGGTCGCCGGCGGCTTGCTCGACACGTCGTAGGTGACGCGGGAGATGCCTTCGATTTCATTGATGATGCGGCCGCTGACGGTTTCCAGCAGTTCGTAAGGCAGGTGTGCCCAACGCGCGGTCATGAAGTCGATGGTTTCCACGGCACGCAGGGCCACGACCCAGGCGTAACGACGGCCATCGCCCACCACGCCAACCGATTTCACCGGCTGGAACACCACGAATGCCTGGCTGACCTTGTGGTACCAGTCGGCCTTGCGCAGTTCTTCGATGAAGATGTGGTCGGCACGACGCAGCAGGTCGGCGTATTCCTTCTTCACTTCACCGAGGATGCGCACGCCCAGGCCCGGGCCCGGGAACGGGTGACGGTAGACCATGTCGTACGGCAGGCCCAGTTCCAGGCCCAGACGACGGACTTCGTCCTTGAACAGCTCGCGCAATGGTTCAACCAGCTTGAGGTTCATTTCTTCCGGCAGGCCGCCCACGTTGTGGTGCGACTTGATCACGTGGGCCTTGCCGCTTTTCGCGCCAGCCGACTCGATCACGTCCGGGTAGATGGTGCCCTGGGCCAGGTACTTGATGTTGTCGAGCTTGCAGGATTCGGCATCGAACACGTCGATGAAGGTACGGCCGATGATCTTGCGCTTCTTCTCCGGGTCGGCTTCGCCGGCCAGGTTGCCCAGGAACTGCTCTTCGGCGTTGGCGCGGATCACCTTGACGCCCATGTTCTCGGCGAACATGGCCATCACTTGCTCGCCTTCGTGCAGGCGCAGCAGGCCGTTGTCGACGAATACGCAAGTCAGCTGGTCGCCGATGGCCTTGTGCAGCAGCGCGGCAACCACGGACGAGTCCACACCGCCGGACAGGCCGAGCAGGACGTTGTCGGTGCCGACCTGGGCGCGAACCTGGGCGATGGCGTCTTCAGCGATTTTCGACGGAGTCCACAGTGCTTCACACTCGCAGATGTCGAGGATGAAACGCGACAGGATGCGACCGCCTTGCTTGGTGTGGGTCACTTCCGGGTGGAACTGCACGCCGTAGTAACGACGCTCGTCGCTGAACATGCCGGCAATCGGGCAGCTCGGGGTGCTGGCCAGGATGTGGAAGTCTTCCGGCATGCGGGTGACCTTGTCACCGTGACTCATCCATACGTCGAGGCCGAACAGGCCATCGGCGTCGATGTGGTCTTCGATGCCGTCGAGCAGGCGGCTCTTGCCGACCACGTCAACGCGGGCATAGCCGAACTCACGCAGCTCGGAACCTTCAACCTTGCCGCCCAGTTGCTCGGCCATGGTCTGCATGCCGTAGCAGATACCGAAGACCGGCACGCCCAGATCGAAAACCGCTTGCGGGCAGCGCGGGCTGTTGGCTTCGTGGACCGACTCCGGGCCGCCGGCGAGGATGACGCCTTTAGGGGCGAATTCGCGGATCGCATCTTCGTCCATGTCGAACGGGTGCAGTTCGCAGTACACGCCGATTTCACGCACGCGGCGGGCGATCAGCTGGGTGTACTGGGAACCGAAGTCGAGGATCAGGATGCGGTGAGCGTGAATGTCGAGGGCCATGATTCAGTCTCGTCTAAAAAATTCGGAAACAGTCGTGATTCAGAAACAACTCGGGGCTGAATAAAACAGCCCCGGTTGCTTAACGTGTTGCTTGAAGGCTCAACCTACGCGGTAGTTTGGCGCTTCCTTGGTGATCTGCACGTCGTGGACGTGGGACTCGGCCATGCCAGCGCCGGTGATCCGCACGAACTCAGGCTTGGTGCGCATCTCTTCGATGTTGGCGCTACCGGTGTAGCCCATCGAGGAACGCAGGCCGCCCATCAACTGGTGGATGATCGCGCTCAGGGTGCCCTTGTATGGCACACGCCCTTCGATGCCTTCCGGAACCAGCTTCTCGGCGCCTGCCGAAGAGTCCTGGAAGTAGCGGTCGGAGGAGCCTTGGGCCTGGGACATGGCGCCCAGCGAACCCATGCCGCGATAAGCCTTGTACGAACGACCCTGGAACAGTTCGATCTCGCCCGGCGCTTCTTCGGTACCGGCGAACATCGAGCCCATCATCACGCAGGAAGCACCGGCCACGATGGCCTTGGACAGGTCACCGGAGAAACGGATGCCGCCGTCGGCGATCAATGGAACGCCAGTGCCTTCAAGGGCAGCGGCGACGTTGGCGATGGCACTGATTTGCGGCACGCCGACACCGGCGACGATGCGGGTGGTGCAGATCGAGCCAGGGCCGATACCGACCTTGACGGCATCCGCGCCAGCTTCGGCCAGGGCCTTGGCGGCAGCGCCGGTAGCGATGTTGCCGCCGATCACCTGCACTTCAGGGAAGTTCTGCTTGACCCAGCGAACGCGGTCGATCACGCCCTTGGAGTGACCGTGAGCGGTGTCGACCACCACCACGTCAACGCCGGCGGCGACCAGCGCGGCAACGCGGTCACCGGTGTCTTTACCGGTACCGACTGCAGCACCAACACGCAGACGACCTTGATCGTCCTTGCTGGCCAGCGGGTAAGCCTTGGCTTTTTCGATGTCGTTGACGGTCATCATGCCCTTGAGGGCAAATTTGTCGTCGACGATCAGCACGCGTTCGATGCGGTGCTTGTGCAGCAATTCACGCACATCGTTCTTGTCGGCGCCTTCCTTGACCGTGACCAGGCGCTCTTTAGGCGTCATCACTTCACGGACAGTGGCTTCCAGACGGTTCTCGAAACGCACGTCACGGGAGGTGACAATGCCGACCAGGTCGCCATTGTGCAGCACCGGAACGCCGGAGATGTTGTGCATGCGGGTCAGTTCGAACAATTCGCGCACGGTGGCGTCGGCGACGATGGTGATCGGGTCCTTGACCACACCGGCTTCGTAACGCTTGACCTTGCGGACTTCGGCAGCTTGCTGCTCGATGGTCATGTTCTTGTGGATGATACCGATACCACCTTCCTGAGCCATGGCGATTGCCAGACGGGCTTCAGTGACGGTGTCCATGGCGGCGGAGACCAGTGGAATATTCAGCTCGATGCCACGGGTAAGGCGGGTCTTGAGACTGACTTCGTTAGGAAGCACCTCGGAATAACCGGGCACTAGGAGAATGTCGTCGAATGTCAGAGCTTCTTGGCTGATACGCAGCATCGCGGGGGCTCCCGAGCGGGAAAATGGAAGCGCGCCATTATAGTCAGACACCCCCTCGGGTTCAATGTAAAACTCTGTCTATTATCGATGTTACAGATATACGGGGATTCGGGCTTTTCGTAGGAGCTGCCGAAGGCTGCGATCTTTTGACTTTGATTTTCACAAAACAAGATCAAAAGATCGCAGCCTGCGGCAGCTCTTACAGGGGAATACGGCGTTTAGAGTTTGACTTTCACCCAACTGACCGACTGATCGAGCCAATCGGCGAATTCATCGATAAAGCTCTGCTTGAACCCGGCTTCGGCCCAGTTATTGAAGATGAAACCGAGGTTGGAGAAGCCGCATTCCTGCAGGAACAGAAAGCCGTTGATGTCGTCTTCATGCCCGCATTCGGGGCAGGTGAAGTTGTCGGTACGCCCCGGCATCCAGTCTTCCAGGCTTTCGAACAGGGCTTCACCGACTTCCTTGCGGCATTCGGCGCAGCCCGCCTCTTCAAGGAAGCCCTTGACTGGCGTGTAGATGCAGCGCTTGGTGATGATCTCCAGGCCATTGATCGGCTCGCCGAACGGCAGGGCTTCGGGGTGCAGGACCACTGCCCGGGCACCGTCGGCGATGGCGTGGGCCATGCGATTGCCGGTGCGGCCACAGGTGGTCAGTTCTTCCTCGATGATGTTCTTGCGCACCAGCCAGCGCACGACGGCCCGGGCCCGGGGTTCGTGCACCGGCAGGGTGGAGATTTTCGGGACGATGATGCTTTGGGAATTCATGAGGTACAGGCCTGGAGCTTTAATAAAGGAACTTGAGCATTCACAAATTATAGGTCGACCCGTAAAGTCGGGCCGGACCACTGAACCTGTGGGTTACAGACCTGCCCGAGAGAGTTTTTACAGCTCTACGACAACCGCTTGCGAAGCACGGGTCGCCTTGGCGCGGGCGGCTTCGATCGATTCGTCGCGGGCCAGGGCCACGCCCATGCGGCGCTGGCCGTTGACTTCAGGCTTGCCGAACAGACGCAGCGCGGTATCCGGTTCGCTCAAGGCAGCACCCAGGTTGGCGAAAGCGGTCTGGGTCGACTGCCCTTCCACCAGGATCACCGCCGAGGCCGAAGGCCCGAACTGACGGATCAACGGGATCGGCAGGCCCAGAATCGCGCGGGCATGCAGGGCGAACTGCGACAGGTCCTGGGAAATCAGGGTCACCAGGCCGGTGTCATGCGGGCGCGGCGAGACTTCACTGAACCACACCTGATCGCCCTTGATGAACAGCTCGACGCCGAACAGACCACGGCCACCCAGGGCTTCGGTCACCGCTTTGGCAACACGCTCGGATTCAGCCAGGGCAACCGGGCTCATGGCTTGTGGCTGCCAGGATTCCTGATAGTCGCCCTTCTCCTGACGGTGACCGACCGGGGCGCAGAAGGTGGTGCCGCCGACGTGGCGCACGGTCAGCAGGGTGATTTCGTAGTCGAAATCGATGAAGCCTTCGATGATCACCCGACCTTTACCGGCACGGCCGCCTTCCTGGGCGTAGTCCCAGGCTTTCTGCACGTCATCGATGCTGCGCAGCAGGCTCTGGCCCTTGCCCGAGGAACTCATGACCGGCTTGACCACGCATGGGAAACCGAGGTCCTCAACGGCCTTGCTGTAGTCCTCGAAGGTGTCGGCGAAGTGGTACGGCGAGGTTGGCAGGTCCAGCTCTTCAGCGGCCAGGCGACGGATGCCTTCGCGGTTCATGGTCAATTGCGCGGCACGGGCGGTCGGGATCACGTTGAAGCCTTCGGCTTCCAGTTCCACCAGGGTCGCGGTGGCAATGGCCTCGATTTCCGGGACGATGAAATGCGGTTTCTCGGCTTCGATCACGGCGCGCAGGGCAGCACCATCGAGCATGTTGATCACGTGGCTGCGGTGCGCCACCTGCATGGCCGGCGCATTGGCGTAGCGGTCCACGGCAATCACTTCAACGCCCAGGCGTTGCAGCTCGATCACCACTTCCTTGCCCAACTCGCCACAGCCACACATCAATACGCGGGTCGCGGTGGGCGACAATGGGGTTCCGATACGGGTCATCTGAAGGTCCTCAAGGAGCGGATCATCGAGGGATGCGTCGCCATGCGCGCTTCCCATGGGGAGAAAGCGCGGCATTTTACATGAACTTCAGCTGACGACAGCCTGTTTGCGCAGGCGCCAGGCCATGATCAGCCACACGGCGGTGACCCCGGCGAACTTCGAACCCAGGGCGGTGAGGATCACCCCCGGCGTCAGGGCGTCGATCATGCCGAAAAAGATAAAGGTATCGAGGGGGATGCTCAGGGCCGAACTTATCCACAGACGGTCGTGCAGCGGGCGTTTGGTGATGCTGAACACCAGCCAGTCGATGCACTCGGATACCGCGAACGCCGTGGCGCTGGCCAGGGCGATGGACGGATCGGAGGTGACATAGGACAACACCAGCGCCACCAGCATCGCTGCGAGGGCGCCATGCCCGAATCGGGCTTGCACCATGTCGCGCAACACAAACACCAGCCCACCCCAGGCCGACCAGATGATGTCCAGGTGCGGCGCGGTGGAAAAGGCGTAGTTGATCAGCACGACGCTGCTGATGTAGGCGATCAGGAAGAGCATGGCGTGTACAAGTACCTGTCAATTTTGTGCACAGGGTACTTCAGCTGACCTCAAAGTCAAAAGATCGCAGCCTCCGGCAGCTCCTACAAGGATCGGTGTAGGAGCTGCCGGAGGCTGCGATCTTTTGATCTTCTATTACTGACCAGGCGTTTTGCCGATCATCCACACCAACCCACTGGACTTCGCCCGCTCATGACACAACCCAAGCACCTTGCGGCGTTCGTCGTTGTCCATGCGGCTCCAGCGGGTGATTTCTTCCACGGTACGTTGGCAACCGGTGCAGATGTCATCGTCATCCAGCGCACAAATGTTCACGCAGGGCGATGCAACCGGGCGTTCAGTGGCAGTCATTCTTCCTGCTCGGCCAGGTCGCGGGCATAACGCTGCGAGTTGTGCACGTAGTGAGCAGCACTGGCCTCCAGCATCTTGATCTGCGGCTCGGTCAATTCGCGCACCACTTTGCCAGGCGACCCCATGACCAGCGATCCATCCGGAATCTCCTTGCCTTCGCCGATCAGCGAGTTGGCGCCGATGATGCAGTTCTTGCCGATCTTCGCGCCATTGAGTATCACCGCGTTGATGCCGATCAGGCTGTAGTCGCCGACGGTACAGCCGTGGAGCATGGCGTTGTGGCCGATGGTCACGCCGGTGCCGATGGTCAGCGGGTAGCCCATGTCGGTGTGCATCACGGTGCCGTCCTGGACGTTGCTGTTCTTGCCGATCAGGATCAACTCGTTGTCGCCGCGCAATACGGCGTTGAACCAGACGTTGGCGCCCTCTTCCAGCTTGACCTTGCCCACCAGCACGGCATTGGGTGCGACCCAGCTCTGTGGATGGGTTTCGACGCGGGCGTCGCCCAGGCGGTATTTCATTGTGGTATTCCTCAAGGCTCAGGCAGGCTTTTTGTCAGCAAAATCAGGATTCAGGCCATTCGAACGATGGCTTCAGATATTGATAAAGCTTTTGGGAGGCTGATGCAGGCTGATTTTGGCGTCATACAGCAGGTTGATCAACTCGACGATCATGATCGCCGTCAGCCCCCAGATCTTGTATTCGCCAAAGCGATAGCTCGGCACGTACCAGCTGCGGCCCTGATAATCGATGCGATGGGTATGTTCGCGGGGGTCTTTGCGGAAGAACTCCAGGGGCACGCTGAACACCGCGGCGATCTCGGCGTCGTTGGCCCGGTATTCGACAAAATCCGGGATCACCCCGACATAGGGCGTGACCTTGATGCCATGCAGGCTGATCAACGGGCTGAGCGGGCCGATCACCTCGACCAGCCCGGGCGGCAGGCCGATCTCTTCTTCGGCTTCTCGCAGGGCGGTGAAAATCAGGTCAGGGTCTTCGGGGTCACGGCGTCCGCCGGGGAAGGCGACTTCGCCGCCATGGGTCGACAGGCCGCTGGCACGCAGGGTCAACACCAGCTCGGGCTCGTCACTGCGGGTGATGGGTACCAGCACCGCGGCCTCGGGAAAACGACGGTCGGTCTCCAGTATGCGTGGTGTGTGGTGACTAACCCGATGCAGTAGCTCATCCAGCATGAGTGTTCTCGATCTGTGCCTTACCCGGCATCATGCACCAATCGCTGCGGTCGCCCAACCCCCGCAACCGCCCCATGTCGCGAAACGACAACTTGCCGACCGGCACTGCCGCACGCCAAGATAGGCGCAGCATTCAGGAACCCCAGCATGAAATTTTGCAGCCAGTGCGGTAACCCGGTGACCCAGCGCATTCCCGAAGGCGATTCGCGCCTGCGTTTTGTCTGCGACAGCTGTCACGCCATTCACTACCAGAACCCCAACATCGTCGCCGGTTGCGTGGCGACCTGGGGCACCAAGGTGTTGTTGTGCCGGCGGGCCATCGAGCCACGTCGCGGCTACTGGACCCTGCCCGCCGGTTTCATGGAGAACGGCGAGACCATCGAACAGGCCGCCATTCGCGAAACCGCCGAGGAAGCCTGCGCCCGGGTGCGCAACCTGAGCATCTATACCCTGATCGACGTGCCGCACATCAGCCAGGTGCATGTGTTCTTCCGTGCCACACTTGCGGACCTGGACTTTTCTGCCGGCCCCGAGAGCCTGGAAGTGCAACTATTCGACGAAGCGGACATTCCATGGGATGAGCTGGCTTTCCGCACGGTGGGCCGTACCTTAGAATGCTTCTTCGCTGACCGGCGGACCGAGGTCTATCCCGTTCGGTCTGAATCGATCCCGCCACTTGCTCAGCCTGCCATTATCTGATGTCATCGCGGCATCACTCAAAGGCGCCTAAAGACCGCCTGAATGCGGCACGAGCCTGCGGCAGCTCCTGCAAAAACTTCTATACATAAATAGTCGCGACACCTCCTGGGGAATCGTTTCAATGCGCTGGTTGCTTGCCCTGTTCTGTTTGTCGTTCGTCACGGTGTCCCAGGCTTCTGCCGTGGAAACCCTGGACGGCAAGGTCATCGAGAAGATTCTGATTCTCAAGTCTTCCCATCAATTGCAATTGATCAATGACGGCAAGCCGCTCAAGACCTATCGCATTTCCCTGGGCAAGCGTCCCAAGGGGCCCAAGCTGATGGAAGGCGACAAGCGCACCCCGGAAGGTTTCTACTGGGTCGACTGGCGCAAGATCAGCGACCGCTTCAACCTGGCGATGCACATTTCCTACCCGAACATCAGCGACTCTGCCCGCGCCCGTCGTGAAGGCGTCGAGCCCGGCGGCATGATCATGATCCACGGCACTCCGGACAGCGAAGACACGCCCGAAGACCTGTTCCACACCCTGGACTGGACCGACGGCTGCATCGCCATGCGCAACATGGACATGCGCGAAGTCTGGAACCTGGTGCCGGACGGCACGATGATCGAAATCCGCCCGTAATTCCCCACGACCATTGGTCGCCCGCAAAAAATAAATTCAAAAGATCGCAGCCTTCGGCAGCTCCTACAGGGTGAATACCATTTCGCTCTGTAGGAGCTGCCGCAGGCTGCGATCTTTGTCGCTTCAAAGCCCACCACTAATACCACTTCAAACCAACCTCCATTTCAAGCAGTCGACAAGGCAGCACTTCCTACACAAACAGCAAAGCTCCGGCGTTGACATGGTATTCAAGTGGTATTAGTTTTTATCCATTCACGGGCAAAAACATTCCAATATCCGCCCCGGACACCCGCCATGAACGATCTCCAGGCCCTGCGCCCCGACGACACCCAACCCACGCCGTTGTACCTGCAACTGGCACGCAATCTGGAAGCGGCGATCCACGCCGGCCAGTGGAAAGCCGAGCAGGCGATGCCATCGGAACGCAATTTGAGCGAGGCGCTGGGCATCTCCCGCGTCACCGCCCGCAAGGCGCTGGAAGTGTTGTTCGAACAAGGCCTGATCCGCCGCAACCAGGGCTCCGGCACCTTCATCACGCCGCGCCTCGAACAACCGTTGTCGCGTCTTTCCGGCTTCAGCGAAATGCTCCGCCTCAAGGGTTTCGTGCCCGGTTCGCAATGGCTGGAGCGGGAAATCACCCTGCCGACCCACGAAGAGCTGATCCGCCTCGGCCTGTCGCCCAACGACAAGGTTGCGCGCCTCAAACGCCTGCGCAAGGCCGACGACACGGTGATGGCCATCGAGATGAGCACCCTGCCCGCCTCGATCATTCCCAAGCCCCAGGCGGTGGGCGATTCCCTCTACGAATTCCTCGACGGCATCGGCAAGCCGGTGGTCCGCGCCCTGCAGCACATCCAGGCGATCAATGCCTCGGACGAGTTCGCCGCACTGGTGGGCATCGCCCCCGGCACCGCCATGTTGCTGATGACCCGGGTCGGCTACCTCGAAGACAACACGCCCATCGAAGTCACCGACACCTATTGCCGTAACGACTACTACGACTTTGTCGCAGAGCTCCGCAGATAAAGAGCTTCGAAGATAAAGAACTGCGTCGCCAAACACCGAGATCCCGATCATGTCCGAAGACAACATCCTCACCGCCCACGGCTGGGTTCGCGGCCGACTGGTGCACGAACACGGCAAAGTCGTGTCGATCGAAGGCCAGCCCTGCGATCCGGCGGACAATGACCTGCCCTACCTGCTGCCGGGTTTCATCGACCTGCACGTTCACGGCGGCGGCGGCAAAGACATCATGGAAGGCGCGCCGGCCTTCGAAACCATCACCCGTACCCACGTGCGCTTCGGCACCACGTCGCTGCTGGCCACCACCATGACCGCACCGAGCGAAGAAATCTCCAGCGTGCTCCAGGCCGTCGGCGAATTCTGTGAGCAGCGGCCCCAAGGCTGCGCCCGGGTGCTCGGCGTGCACCTCGAAGGCCCCTACATCAACCCCGGCAAACTCGGCGCGCAACCCAACTTCGCCCACACCGCGCTGATGGCCGAAGTCGAAGCGTACCTGGCGCTCGCGCCGATCCGCGTGATCACCATTGCCCCGGAAATCGCCGGTCACGACGCCTTGATCCGCGACCTCAGCAGCCGCGGCATCCGCATGCAGATCGGCCACACCCTGGGCAGTTATGAGGAAGGCGTGGCCGCGCTGGAGGCCGGTGCCAGCAGTTTCACCCACCTCTACAACGCCATGAGCCCTCTGCATCACCGCGAGCCAGGGATCGTCGGCGCAGCCTTGGCCCACGCCAAATACGCCGAACTGATCCCGGACTTGCTGCACGTGCACCCCGGCGCCATCCGCGTGGCCCTGCGCTCTATTCCGTGCCTGTATTGCGTCACCGATTCGACCGCCGCCGCCGGCATGCCCGACGGTGAGTACAAGCTCGGCAGCCACACCGTGACCAAATGCCTGGGCGGCGTGCGCCTGCCCGACGGCACCCTGGCCGGCAGCACCCTGACCATGGATCAGGCCCTGCGCAACCTGGTGAAGATCGGCCTGCCCATCGCCGAAGCCTCGCAGCGCCTGTCGCAATTCCCCGCCGACTACCTCGGCATCACCGAACGCGGGCGCCTGCAACCAGGGGCCTGGGCCGACTGCGTGCGGCTGGATCGCTCACTGAAACTGACCGCCGTGATGGTCGAAGGAGAAGACATTGACTTCAAAAATGCTTGAAGAGGCGCTGTCCTCGTTCGAGGCCGTGCAGGCCCAGTTGCAAAAACTCGACCCGCAGATGATCGAGATCGCCGGGCGCCTGCGTCGTCAGCCGCCGCAAGTGGCCATGACCGTGGCGCGCGGCAGCTCCGACCATGCCGCCAGTTACTTCGCCTACCTGACCATGCAACTGCTGGGCATCCCGGTGGCTTCGCTGCCGATGTCGGTGGTGACCATGCAGCAGGCGCCATTGAAGGTCAGTGGCCAGGTGGCATTCGCCTTTTCGCAATCGGGGCAAAGCCCGGACCTGGTCAACAGCCTGCGCCTGTTGCGCAAGCGCGGTGCCCTGAGCATTTCGCTGGTCAACGCCGAAGAGTCGCCACTGGAGGCCGCCTGTGAATTCAGCCTGCCGCTGTGTGCCGGCACCGAAAGCAGCGTCGCCGCGACCAAGAGCTTTATCGCCACCCTCAGCGCCAGCGCCCGGCTGATTGGCCACTGGAAAGAAGACGCCGAATTGCTCGAGGCCGGCTCTGCCTTGCCCGATGGCCTGCGCCACGCCGCGCAACAGGACTGGAGCCCGGCCATCGACGCCCTGCGCGATTGTCAGCGGCTGATGGTGATCGGCCGTGGCGCCGGTTTCGCCATCGCCCAGGAAGCGGCGCTCAAGTTCAAGGAGACTTCGGCGATCCAGGCCGAAGCCTTCAGCAGCGCTGAAGTTCGTCACGGCCCGATGGCCTTGATCGGCGACAACTACCCGCTGCTGGTGTTTGCCCCACGGGGTGCCGAACAGGCCGGTCTGCTGAGCCTGGCCGCCGACATGCGCCAACGCGGCGCCCGTGTCCTGCTGGCCGCACCGGATGACGTGCTTGAACGCGACCTGACCCTGACCCGTGCCGAACACCCGGCCCTCGACCCGATTCTGGCGATCCAGAGTTTCTACGTGATGGCCGCCGGCCTGGCCGTGGCCCGTGGCATGGACCCGGACCAGCCACGGCACCTGAGCAAAGTGACACGCACCCACTGAGCCAGGGGTGCGAATTCCCCTGTAGGAGCTGTCGAGTGAAACGAGGCTGCGATCTTTTTAAAGACAAGATCAAAAGATCGCAGCCTTCGGCAGCTCCTACAGGAAGTGGGTTGATCCGAACCGTATTTTTTGATGAGACCGAGCCATGCATAACAACAATAAAGAGCTGACCTTAAGCGCCCCGCTCAGCGGCCCGGTGCTCACGCTCGCCAAAGTCCCGGACCCGGTGTTTGCCAGCGGCGCCATGGGTGACGGCATCGCCATCGATCCGCTCAACGACACGCTCCACGCCCCCTGCGCGGGCGTGGTGGTGCATGTCGCCCGCACCGGTCACGCGCTAACCCTGCGTGCCGACAACGGCGCGGAATTGCTCCTGCACCTTGGCCTCGACACGGTCGAGTTGCAGGGCCAGGGCTTCTCGATGCTGGTCAAGGAAGGCGCGCGCGTCGCCAACGGCCAGCCGCTGCTGCGCTACGACCTGGACAAGGTCGCGCAACAGTGCAAGAGCCTGGTCAGCCTGCTGATCCTCACCAACAGCCAGGACTTTCAGGCACGACCCATCACCCTCAAGTCAGTCAAGGTCGGTGAGCCGCTGCTGCACATCATTCGTCGACAGACGTCGAGCGCACAGGTGGATACCGAGTTTGCCGGCGCAGAGATTGTCGGTCTGGTGCGCATTGCTCACCGTGGCGGCCTGCACGCGCGGCCGGCGGCGTTGATCCGTCAGACCGCGCAAGGCTTCAAAAGCAAGTCGCAGCTGCATTTCGCCGGCAAGTCGGCCACCTGCGACAGCCTGATCGGCCTGATGGGGCTGGCCATCGGCGAACAGGCGGAGGTCCAGGTCAGTTGCCAGGGCCCGGACGCCGAAGCCGCGCTGCAAGCCTTGCTGACGGCGTTATCCACAGCCCTGGCCGAAGACCATCACGCCGCCGCGCCAGCCACGATTGCCCAACGCAATCGCCCCGCCGAAGCCGGCGTATTGCACGGTGTCTGCGCCGCGCCCGGGCTGGTCGGCGGGCCGCTGTTTCGCCTGAATGCGATCAGCCTGCCGGTGGATGCCGGCCATCATGATCCGCAGCAACAACAGCACGTGCTGGACGCGGCACTGAGCCAGGTGCGCAGCGAAATCGAGCACACACTGGCCCTGGCGAGAAAACACAAGGACACCGCTGAAGAGGCGATTTTCGCCGCGCACCTGGCACTGCTCGAAGACCCGGCCCTGCTGGACGCCGCCAGCCAAACCGTCGCCCAGGGTACAGCCGCGACCCACGCCTGGAGCCAGGCCATCGACGCGCAATGCGAAGTCCTCCAGCAAACCGGCAGCACGCTGCTGGCCGAACGCGCCAACGACCTGCGCGACCTCAAGCAACGGGTGCTGCGCGCGTTGCTCGGCGATACCTGGCATTACGATGTGCCGGCCGGCGCCATCGTCGCGGCCCATGAACTGACGCCATCGGATTTACTGCAACTGAGCCAGCAAGGCGTCGCGGGGCTGTGCATGGCCGAAGGCGGCGCGACTTCTCACGTGGCGATTCTGGCCCGGGGCAAAGGCCTGCCATGCTTGGTCGCACTGGGCTCGACGCTGCTCGATCAGCAACAGGGGCAACCGGTGGTGCTGGACGCCGACGGTGGCCGCCTCGAACTGACACCCGGCACACAGCGCCTGGCCGACGTGCGCCAGTTGCAACAGCAACAGCAACAACGCCGGGCCGAACAGCAGGCCCAGGCGCACACACCCGCGCTGACCACCGATGGCCTGCGCATCGAAGTCGCTGCCAATGTGGCGTCCAGCACGGAAGCGGCAGACGCACTGGCCAATGGCGCCGACGGCGTCGGCTTGCTGCGCACCGAGTTTCTCTTCGTCGACCGCCACACCGCCCCCGACGAACAGGAACAGCACCACGCCTATCAAGCAGTGCTCGACGCCATGGGCGACAAGTCGGTGATCATCCGCACCATCGACGTCGGCGGCGACAAGCAACTGGACTACCTGCCACTGCCCGCCGAGGCCAATCCGGTGCTCGGTCTGCGCGGCATTCGCCTGGCTCAGGTCCGTCCAGAACTGCTCGACCAGCAACTGCGCGCATTGTTGCACCTCAACCCGTTGTCACGCTGCCGGATCCTGCTGCCGATGGTCACGGAAGTCGATGAACTGCTGCACATCCGCCAGCGCCTCGACGCCTTGTGCAGTGAACTTGGCCTGGCACAACGTCCGGAGCTGGGGGTGATGATCGAAGTGCCGGCCGCCGCGCTGCTGGCCGAGCAACTGGCCGAACACGCGGACTTCCTGTCCATCGGCACCAACGACCTGTCGCAATACACCCTGGCCATGGACCGCGACCACGCCGGGCTCGCTGCGCGTGTCGATGCGCTGCACCCGGCACTGTTGCGGCTGATCGCCCAGACCTGCGCCGGTGCGGCACAGCACAACCGTTGGGTGGGTGTGTGCGGTGCACTGGCGTCCGATCCATTGGCCACGCCGGTGTTGATCGGCCTGGGGGTCAGTGAGTTGTCGGTGAGCCCGGTACAGGTCGGTGAAATCAAGGACCGCGTGCGTCACCTCGACGCCAGCGAATGCCGGCGCATCAGCCAGGATCTGCTCAAGCTGGGCAGCGCCAGCGCGGTGCGTCACGCCTGCCACCAGCATTGGCCGCTGAGCTGAGCTCTTTACAAAAGAAGAACAAAAATCCACGGAGAACCGCCATGTACCAACTTTTCATCGAAGGCCTGCAACGCCTCGGCCGCGCGCTGATGCTGCCGATCGCGATCCTGCCGATTGCCGGCCTGCTGCTGCGCCTGGGCGATACCGACCTGCTGAACATCGCGATCATCCACGACGCTGGCCAGGTGATCTTCGCCAACCTGGCGATGATCTTCGCCATCGGCATCGCGGTCGGTTTCGCCAAGGACAACAACGGTACGGCGGGGCTTGCCGGGGTGATCGGCTACCTGGTGATGATCTCCACCCTCAAGGTGCTCGACCCGAGCATCAACATGGGCATGCTTGCCGGGATCGTCAGCGGCCTGATGGCTGGCGCGCTGTACAACCGCTTCAAGGACATCAAGCTGCCGGAGTACCTGGCGTTCTTCGGTGGCCGGCGTTTTGTGCCGATTGTCACCGGGTTCGCCGCCGTGGGGCTGGGCGTGGTGTTCGGCTACATCTGGCCGCCGATCCAGCACGGCATCAACAGCTTCGGCACGCTGATGATGGAAAGCGGCAGCTTCGGCGCGTTCGTTTTCGGTGTGTTCAACCGCCTGCTGATCGTCACCGGCCTGCACCACATCCTCAACAACATGGCGTGGTTCGTGTTCGGTAATTTTACCGACCCCACCACTGGCGCGCTGGTGACTGGCGACCTGTCGCGCTACTTCGCCGGCGACCCGAAGGGTGGCCAGTTCATGACCGGCATGTTCCCGATGATGATCTTCGGCCTGCCCGCCGCCTGCCTGGCGATGTACCGCAACGCCCTGCCGGAGCGGCGCAAGGTGATGGGCGGGATCTTCCTGTCGATGGCATTGACCGCGTTCCTGACCGGCGTCACCGAGCCGATCGAATTCGCCTTCATGTTCCTCGCGCCGCTGCTGTTTCTGCTGCATGCGTTGCTGACCGGCCTGTCGATGGCCATCACCAATGCCCTGAACATCCACCTGGGGTTCACCTTCTCCGGCGGCTTCATCGACATGATCCTTGGCTGGGGCAAGTCCACCAACGGCTGGCTGGTGTTCCCGGTGGGCCTGGCGTATGCGGTGATCTATTACGTGGTGTTTGATTTCTGTATCCGCCGCTTCGACCTGAAGACACCGGGCCGCGAAACCAGCGCTGCCAGCCCGCAGGTTAAGGTGGCCGACAATGAACGCGCCGGGGCTTACATCAAGGCCTTGGGCGGAGCCGAAAACCTGATCACCGTCGGCGCTTGCACCACCCGCTTGCGCCTGGACATGGTGGATCGCAACAAGGCCTCGGATACCGATTTGAAAGCGCTCGGCGCCATGGCCGTGGTGCGCCCCGGCAAGGGCGGGAGTTTGCAGGTGGTGGTCGGGCCAATGGCCGATGTCATCGCCGATGAGATTCGCCTGGCAATGCCGGCGTTGGGCCGCGCCCTGGTGTCGTCACCAGCGGCGGAAACCGAAGCAGCGCCACCTGCCGCCGTGGCGACACCCGAGGCGCAGCAATGGCTCAATGCCCTGGGGGGTGGCGACAATGTGCTGCAACTCGATTGCGTCGCCATGACCCGCATCCGCCTGCAACTGGCCAATGGCAAGGCGCTGTCGGAGTGTGATTTGAAAGCGCTGGGCTGCCAGGGTGTCAGCCAGCTTGAAGGCGGCATCTGGCATCTGCTGATTGGCGACAAGGCGTCGAGCTTGAGTGATGCGCTGGAAGCGTTGGTCAATCGCAGTGAGGTGAGTGCCAAGGTTTAATCTACGACGCACATATTGTAGGAGGGGAACTCAAGGCAATAAAAAACCCGCTGAAATCTCTTTCAGCGGGTTTCTCATTTCAGCAGCCAGGAAGATCAGAAATCCTCCAACCGCCACACTTCATAAGCCGGCGTCTCGTAGGGATGGCTCTGTTTCAGAGCCGCCACCACCGAACGAATCAACTCATTGGCCACCACCAGCTCAACCTTCCATTCCTCGACCTGCTCGACCTGCCCGGCCTCGCCAATGAACGGCTGGCTGCCATCCAGTGGACGAAACTGGCCCAGGCCCAACACCTGCCATGCGCAGTGGTCGTAAGCACCGATTCGACCGCCACCGGCGGCGAATACGGCACTCTTCACGTCTTCGACGTGACTGGTAGGAACAAAAAAGCTGAGCTTGTACACGGCGCTTGGTTCACCCGCTTTTAGTTTACCCAGACCCGAGCATTACGGAACATACGCATCAGCGGTGCATCTTCGTTCCAGTCGTCCGAACGCCACGAGTTCTGCACGGCGCGGAACACACGCTCCGGGTGCGGCATCATGATGGTCACGCGACCGTCGCGGCTGGTCAAACCGGTGATCCCGCGCGGCGAACCGTTCGGGTTGGCCGGGTAGCTTTCGGTGACCTTGCCGTGGTTGTCGACGAAACGCATCGCCACGCAACCGGACAGATCGGCTTCCAGCAGTGCTTCTTCGCTGGCGAACTCGGCATGACCTTCACCGTGGGCGATGGCGATCGGCATGCGCGAACCGGCCATGCCTTGCAGGAAGATCGAGTTCGACTCCTGGATCTGCACCATGGCAACACGGGCTTCGAACTGCTCGGAACGGTTACGCACAAAGTGCGGCCAGAACTCGCTGCCCGGGATCAGCTCGTGCAGGTTGGACATCATCTGGCAACCGTTGCACACGCCGAGGGTGAAGCTGTCGTTGCGTTCGAAGAAACCCTGGAACGCATCGCGGGCACGGCTGTTGAACAGCGCGGATTTCGCCCAGCCTTCACCGGCACCCAGTACGTCGCCGTAAGAGAAACCACCGCAAGCGACCATGCCCTTGAACTCGTTCAGGTCGACACGGCCGGCCAGAATGTCGCTCATGTGCACGTCGATCGCGTTGAAACCGGCGCGGTCGAATGCAGCCGCCATTTCCACCTGACCGTTGACGCCCTGCTCACGCAGTACGGCAACCTGTGGGCGAATGCCTTTCTTGATGTAAGGCGCGGCGATGTCCTGGTTGATGTCGTAGCTCAGCTTGACGCTCAGGCCAGGGTTGTCTTCTTCCAGCAGCACGTCGAACTCTTGCTCGGCGCAGTCGGCATTGTCGCGCAGACGCTGGATCTGGTAGCTGGTCTCGGCCCACTGGCGTTGCAGCAGACGACGCTGGCCTTCGAACACGGTGTCACCGTTGAAGGTGATGCTGATCTCGCCATTGTTCATTGGCTGACCGATCACCGACACGCAATCGCCCAGGCCGGCGGCGCTGAACTGCGCGAGGATGTCCGGGGTAGCGTCCTGGCGAACCTGGATCACGGCGCCCAGTTCTTCGTTGAACAGGATGGCGGCGATGTCGTCGGAGGTTTCCGCCAGACCGTCGAGGTTCAGGCTCAGGCCACAGTGACCGGCGAACGCCATCTCGACAACGCTGGTCAGCAGGCCACCGTCGGAACGGTCGTGGTAGGCCAGCAGGTGACCGTCGGCGTTGAGGCCCTGGATCACCGCGAAGAAAGCTTTCAGGTCTTCGGCGTCATCGACGTCCGGAGCCTGCTTGCCGAGCTTGCCGTGAACCTGTGCCAGGATCGAGGCACCCATGCGGTTCTGGCCACGGCCCAGGTCGATCAGGATCAGGTCGGTGGTGCCCTTGTCCATGCGCAGTTGCGGGGTCAGGGTCTGACGGATGTCAGTCACTGGCGCGAAACCGGTCACGATCAGGGACATCGGCGACGTGACGGACTTGTCCACGCCTTCATCGTTCCAGCGGGTGGCCATGGACATCGAGTCCTTGCCCACCGGAATGGTGATACCCAGCTCAGGGCACAGCTCCATGCCAACCGCTTTCACGGTGTCGTACAGGCGTGCATCTTCACCCGGGTGACCGGCTGCGGACATCCAGTTCGCCGACAACTTGATGTCGGAGATCTTGCCGATGCGCGAAGCAGCGATGTTGGTCAGGGTTTCGCCGATGGCCATGCGGCCCGACGCCGGAGCGTCCAGCAGTGCCAGCGGAGTACGCTCGCCCATGGCCATGGCTTCACCGGTGTAGACGTCGAAGCTGGTGGCGGTGACGGCAACGTCGGCCACCGGAACCTGCCATGGGCCGACCATCTGGTCACGGGCCACGAGGCCGGTGATGGTGCGGTCGCCGATGGTGATCAGGAAGCTCTTGCTCGCCACGGCCGGGTGATGCAGGACGCGCTCGACGCAGTTGGCGATGTCGAGGGTCGACGGATCGAAATCGTCGCCCAGCTCGTTTTCACGAACCACCGAACGGTGCATGCGCGGAGCCTTGCCCAGCAACACTTCCAGTGGCATGTCCACCGGGCTGTTGCCGAAGTGACTGTCGGTCACGGTCAGCTGCGGTTCGGCGGTGGCTTCGCCGACCACGGCAAACGGGCAGCGCTCGCGTTCGCAGATCGCCTTGAAGCGCTCGAAGTCAGCCGGACCGACCGCCAGAACGTAGCGTTCCTGGGATTCGTTGGACCAGATTTCGTGCGGGGCCATGCCCGGCTCGTCGTTTGGAATGTTGCGCAGTTCGAAACGGCCACCACGGTCGCCGTCGTTGACCAGCTCCGGGAAGGCGTTGGACAGACCGCCCGCACCCACGTCGTGGATGAAGCTGATCGGGTTCTTGTCGCCCAGCTGCCAGCAACGGTCGATGACTTCCTGGCAGCGACGTTCCATTTCCGGGTTTTCGCGCTGTACCGAAGCGAAGTCCAGGTCTGCCGAGCTGGTACCGGTGGCCATGGAGGAAGCCGCGCCGCCGCCCAGGCCGATCAGCATCGCCGGGCCGCCGAGCACGATCAGCTTGGAGCCGACCAGGATCTCGCCTTTCTTGACGTGTTCTTCACGGATGTTGCCCATGCCGCCAGCCAGCATGATCGGCTTGTGGTAACCGCGAACTTCGTCACCGTGCGGGGTGGTGATCGATTGTTCGAAGGTACGGAAGTAGCCGGTCAGCGCCGGACGACCGAATTCGTTGTTGAACGCAGCGCCGCCCAGCGGGCCTTCGATCATGATGTCCAGCGCGGTAACGATGCGCTCAGGCTTGCCGTACGGCACTTCCCACGGCTGTTCGAAGCCCGGGATCTGCAGGTTCGACACGGTGAAACCGGTCAGGCCAGCCTTCGGCTTGGCGCCACGGCCGGTCGCGCCTTCGTCGCGGATTTCGCCACCGGAACCGGTGGATGCGCCCGGGAACGGGGCAATCGCGGTCGGGTGGTTGTGGGTTTCAACCTTCATCAGGATGTGCACCGGTTCCTGCACCGCGCCGTACTGGCGGGTCTCAGGGTCCGGGAAGAAACGACCGGCCACGGAGCCGACGATCACCGAAGCGTTGTCCTTATAAGCTGACAGAACGCCTTCGCTGTGCATCACGTAGGTGTTCTTGATCATGCCGAACAGGCTTTTTTCCTGGCTCTCGCCGTCGATATCCCAACTGGCGTTGAAGATCTTGTGGCGGCAGTGCTCGGAGTTCGCCTGGGCGAACATCATCAGTTCGATGTCGTGCGGGTTGCGCTTCAAGCCGACGAAGGCGTTGACCAGATAGTCGATCTCGTCTTCGGCCAGGGCCAGGCCCAGCTCGGTGTTGGCTTTTTCCAGCGCGGCGCGGCCACCACCCAACACGTCGATCGCGGTCAGGGGTTTTGGCTCGGCGTGGCTGAACAGGCCGGCGGCCTGTTCGAGGTTGCCCAGGACGATCTGGGTCATGCGGTCGTGCAGACCGTCGGCGATCAGCTGGGCTTCAGCGTCGCTGAACTGGCCGGCCACGTAGAACGCGATACCGCGCTCCAGACGCTGGATTTTCGCCAGGCCACAGTTGCGAGCGATGTCGCTGGCCTTGCTCGACCACGGCGAGATGGTGCCGAAACGCGGCAGTACCAGAAACAGACGACCGGTCGGTTCCTGTACCGGAACGCTTGGACCGTACTTCAGAAGGCGCGCAAGCACCTGCTGTTCGTCGCCGGTCAGGACGCCGGTAACTTCGGCGAAGTGAGCGAATTCAGCATACAGGCCACTGACAGCCGGAACCTTCTGGCTCAGTTGCTCAAGGAGCTTGCTGTGGCGAAAGGCAGAAAGGGCAGGAGCGCCGCGCAGGATCAACATCTTCGGGACAGCCTCGGGAAGGGGTGTGCTTTGAGGCCGTGCATTCTAGCCTAAACAGCCCGCGACATCACCCGAAACGCTACGCACGGTTGCACTCGGGTGCCGATCTGTGTTTCTGCCTCGAAAGTCAGGTTAATTGGGCGTGTGACGACAGCTTATTTTTACTGTAACAAAATGCAGAAAAGGCCCATTCCTGCGGGGTTTCGGCCGGTTTTGTGATCTCTAGCAGACTAGCCCCTCACTGTCGAGATATGGCGCCCGTGGTCCTTTGCGTATACTGCGCAGATGTTTTTCCCAACGGCTTTGCGTCCGCGGTACGCCAAATGGCTGATCGCAACCGGACTCTTCCTGATGCTCGGTGGCTGTGTTGATAAACCCAACACGCTCGAGCGCGTAAAGGAGGATGGTGTGCTGCGGGTGGTTACCCGAAACAGCCCCGCCACCTACTTTCAGGATCGCAACGGTGAAACCGGCTTCGAATACGAGCTGGTGAAGCGCTTCGCCGACGATCTGGGGGTCGAGCTGAAGATCGAGACCGCCGACAACCTCGATGATCTGTTCAACCAGGTCGGCAAGCCCAACGGACCGGTGCTGGCGGCTGCCGGCCTGGTCAGCAGCGAAGAGCGCAAGAAGCAGGTGCGCTTCTCCCACTCCTATCTGGAAGTCACCCCGCAGATCATCTACCGCAACGGCCAGTCCCGGCCGACCGATGCGAAGGATCTGGTGGGCAAGAAGATCATGGTGCTCAAGGGCAGCACCCACGCCGAACAACTCGCGCAACTGAAGCAGAAATTTCCCGGCATTGAATACGAAGAGTCCGACGCGGTCGAGGTCGTCGATCTCCTGCGCATGGTGGACGAAGGCCAGATCGACCTGACACTGGTCGACTCCAACGAAGTGGCGATGAACCAGGTGTACTTCACCAACATCCGGGTCGCCTTCGACCTCGGTGACGCGAGCAACCAGAGCTGGGCCGTCGCCCCGGGCGAGGACAACAGCCTGCTCAACGAAATCAACGATTACCTCGACAAGGTCAAGAAGAACGGCACCCTGCAACGCCTCAAGGACCGCTACTACGGGCATGTCGATGTCCTCGGCTACATGGGCGCCACCACCTTTGCCCAACATTTGCAGCAACGCCTGCCCAAGTACGAACAGCACTTCAAGGCCTACGCCAAGAAGGAGAAAGTCGACTGGCGCCTGCTGGCTGCGATCGGCTATCAGGAGTCGTTGTGGCAACCGGCCGTCACGTCCAAGACTGGCGTGCGTGGCCTGATGATGCTGACCCAGAACACCGCGCAGGCCATGGGCGTGTCCAACCGCCTCGATCCGAAGCAGAGCATCATGGGTGGCGCCAAGTACCTGGCCTACATGAAGGACCAGTTGGACGACTCGATCCAGGAACCGGATCGCACCTGGTTCGCCCTGGCCGCCTACAACGTCGGCAGCGGTCACCTCGACGACGCCCGCAAACTGGCCGCCAAGGAAGGGTTGAACCCGGACAAATGGCTGGACGTGAAGAAGATCCTGCCGCGCCTGTCGGAAAAGAAGTGGTACAGCAAAACCCGTTACGGCTACGCCCGTGGCGGCGAACCGGTGCATTTCGTGGCGAACATCCGTCGCTACTACGACATCCTGACCTGGGTCACGCAGCCGCAGCTTGAGGGCGATCAGGTCGCCGAGGGCAAACTGCTTGTTCCGGGGATCGACAAGAGCAAGCCTGCTCAAGAGCCCGCCCCGCTCTAAAAAGCAAAAGATCGCAGCCTGCGGCAGCTCCTACAGGGTTATGTGTTCTCCTGTAGGAGCTGCCGCAGGCTGCGATCTTTTGCTCTTAACCCTTCAACGCCGCCGCCAGAATCAGCGCCTTCATCTCCGCAACAGCCGACTTGAAGCCAACGAACAGCGCATGGGCCACCAGCGCATGGCCGATGTTCAGCTCGTTGATGCCCTTGATCGCCGCCACGGCTTCAACGTTGTGATAGTGCAGGCCATGGCCGGCATTGACGATCAGCCCCTGGGCCAGGCCGAAAGCCACGCCATCGGCCACACGCTTGAGTTCTTCGGCGACTTCAGTCGGCGTCTCGGCATCGGCATAACGCCCGGTGTGCAGTTCGATGGCCGGCGCGCCGACTCGGCGGGAGGCTTCGATCTGGCGCTCATCGGCGTCAATGAACAGCGACACTTCAGAGCCGATCTTCGACAGGCGCTCGACCGCGGCCTTGATTCGCGCTTCCTGCCCCGCCACGTCCAGGCCACCTTCGGTGGTCAACTCTTGACGGGTTTCCGGCACCAGGCAGATGTGTGCCGGGCGGATGCGCTCGGCGAACAGCATCATTTCTTCGGTGACACCCATTTCGAAGTTCATGCGGGTTTGCAGCACGTCCTTGAGCAGCAGAACGTCGCGCTCCTGAATGTGCCGACGGTCTTCGCGCAGGTGCACGGTGATGCCGTCGGCGCCCGCCTCTTCCGCGTCCAGTGCAGCCTTGACCGGGTCCGGGTAACGGGTGCCCCGGGCCTGACGCAGGGTGGCAACGTGGTCGATGTTCACGCCAAGAAGAATGCGGGTGCTGGTGGTCACGGAAAGCGCTCCAGAAGAAGAGAAAGTTCGGTGCACAGCATACGGTGTGATCAGGGCTTGCGAAACAGCTCGCGACTGACAAGTGGACGGCCGCCCAAGTGAACGGCCAACGCCTGGCGCATCAAGCGCTTGGCGGCAGACAGGGCGCCGGGGGCGGACCAGTCGGCCTCAGCCATGGCCAGCAGTTCGACGCCGTTGAACAGGCCCGGTTGCAGCAGATAGACCCGCTCAAGCCCTGCATCCACTTGCAAACGGTAGAGGCCGTCCGGCGCGATGGGCTGATCATGAATATCAGTCGTCAGCGAAAACCCGTAGCCGAGGTCATCGAGCAAGCGCCATTCGAAGGAGCGCAGCAAGGGCTCCAGTGGTCGACCTTCGGCCAGGGCCAGCAAGGTGGCGGCGTAGTGATCGAACACCGAAGGGAGCGGATCTTCAGCGGGCAACAGGCGAATCAGCAGCTCATTGAGGTAAAGCCCACTGAACAGCGCCTCGCCATTGAGCCAGGTTGAAACCCCGGCACTTTCCATGCGCCCGACATTCTTCAGCTCGCCCTTGCCCCGGAACTCGACTTCCAGTGGCACGAATGGCCGCGCCAGCGTCCCGGCCTTGCCCCGCGCACTGCGCAACACCGCCCGCAACCGGCCTTGCGGCGTGAGGAAGTCCACCAGCGCGCTGTTTTCACGGTAGGCGCGGGAGTGCAGGACGTAGGCGGGCTGGGCGATGGGAGCGGTGGTCGACATGGTGATGGATTTACCTGTCAGGGATTGCAAAAAGATCGCAGCCTTCGGCAGCTCCTACAGGTACACACCATCTCATGTAGGAGCTGCCGAAGGCTGCGATCTTTTGATCTTTAAAGCCTGTTACAGGTCGCCGTAACCCAACGAACGCAACGCACGCTCGTCATCGGACCAGCCGCCCTTAACCTTGACCCACAGGTTGAGCATGATCTTGGAGTCGAACAGCAGCTCCATGTCCTTGCGCGCTTCGGTGCCGATACGCTTGATGCGCTCGCCCTTGTCGCCAATGATGATTTTCTTCTGGCCATCGCGCTCGACGAGGATCAAGGCATGGATGTGCAGGGTCTTGCCCTGCTGCTTGAACTCTTCGATTTCAACGGTGATCTGGTACGGCAGCTCGGCGCCCATCTGGCGCATGATTTTCTCGCGCACAAGCTCGGCGGCGAGGAAACGACTGCTGCGGTCGGTGATCTGGTCTTCCGGGAAGAAGTGATCGTTTTCCGGCAGGTGCTCGGCGATCACGCGCTCCAGAGCATCGAGGTTATGCCCGTGCTGTGCGGAAATCGGGATGATCTGCGCATTCGGCAACTGCTCCTGCAACCAGCTCAGGTGCGGCATCAGCTCGGCCTTGTCTTCGATGCGGTCGGTCTTGTTCAACGCCACGATCAGCGGGCCGGTCACGTACTGGACGCGCTCGAGAACCATCTGATCCTCTTCGGTCCACTTGGTGCGGTCGACCACGAAGATCACCACGTCGACGTCTTTCAACGCCGCCGAAGCGGTCTTGTTCATGTAGCGGTTCAGGGCCTTCTCGCCACCCTTGTGCATACCAGGGGTGTCGACGTAGATCGCCTGCACATCGCCCTCGGTCTTGATACCGAGCATGTTGTGACGGGTGGTTTGCGGTTTGCGCGAGGTGATTGCCAGCTTCTGACCCAGGATGTGGTTCAGCAGCGTGGACTTGCCCACGTTCGGACGGCCGACGATGGCAACATAGCCACAGCGAGTTGCGTTTGTATCAGTCATTGCCATTCTCCACACCCAGGGCAATCAGTGCTGCGGCGGCCGCTACCTGTTCGGCAATACGACGACTCACACCCTGACCTCGGCTTTTTTCATTCAGTAAGATGATTTCGCATTCGACGAAGAACGTCCGGCAATGCGGCTCACCCTGGATATCCACCACTTCGTAACGCGGCAGCTCACAACCACGGGACTGCAGGAACTCCTGCAGGCGGGTCTTTGGATCTTTATTAGTGTCGACCAGCGTCAGGCCTTCGAACTCGCCAGCAAGCCAGGCGAGCACACGCTCGCGGGCCATTTCCATGCCGGCATCGAGGTAGATCGCACCGATCAGCGCTTCGAGGGCATCGGCCAGGATCGACTCGCGACGGAAACCGCCGCTTTTCAGCTCGCCCGAGCCCAGGCGCAGGTATTCACCCAGATCGAAACCACGGGCCAGTACGGCCAGGGTCTCGCCTTTGACCAGGCGCGCGCGCAAACGCGACAACTGGCCTTCGCGAGCCAGCGGAAAGCGCTCGAACAGCGCCTCCCCGGCGACGAAGTTGAGAATGGCGTCACCGAGGAATTCCAGGCGTTCGTTGTTACGCCCGGCAAAACTGCGGTGAGTCAGGGCCAGGACCATCAGTTCCTGATCCTTGAAGGTGTAGCCGAGCTGACGCTCTAGACGGCTTAAGGAGACGCTCACGGTTTACCCACGCTGAGTTCGTGGCTGGATTCCACCGCCATCGCCGTAAGGTGGCGCAGGCTTGGGACAATTAAAGCTGTGTTCAAAAATAACGTCCTGAATATCATTGTTTGCATGCCTCTGGCGCCCATTGTGCCGGTTCCAGAAATGCATTCGGCGCTGTGTTCACAGCGCCGTGTCTGATTACTTGATCAGGCCAACCCGCGAGAAATTCGGCAGGTGGCTGAGTTTGGGTTCCGGCCAGCTCATCCAGACCGCAAAGGCCTTGCCGACGATATTCTTGTCGGGAACCATGCCCAGCAGATCCTTGGGAATGTTCGGATCATCCCAGTAGCGACTGTCGTTCGAGTTGTCGCGGTTGTCGCCCATCATGAAGTAGTGCCCGGCCGGCACGGTCCACGAACGGTCCGGCATGGCGCGGTAGCGGCTCATTTCCTTGCGGATCATGTGCTCGGCCGCACCTAGTTTTTCCTTGTAGAGCTCAGCGCTGCCCAACGTGCCCGGCTCGGAGCCGACCAGTTGCTCGGCGATCGATTGACCGTTGACGAACAGGCGCTTGTCGGCAGTGTAGCGAACCGTGTCGCCCGGCAAACCAACCACACGCTTGATGTAGTTGACGTTCGGATCGCTCGGGTAGCGGAACACCATGACATCGCCGCGCTGCGGATCACCGACTTCGATGACTTTCTTGTCGATCACCGGCAAGCGGATCCCGTAGGAAAACTTGCTCACCAGGATGAAGTCGCCGACATCCAGGGTTGGCTTCATCGAACCGGAAGGAATCTGGAACGGTTCCACCAGGAACGAACGCAGCACCAGCACGATGAACAACACCGGGAAGAACGACTTGCCGTATTCAACCAGCAGCGGCTCTTTGTTCAGCTTCTCGACCACGACCATGTCAGGCTGGCTGACGCTGCCCTGATAGGAAGCGATGGCGGCACGCCGACGCGGGGCCAGGATCAACAGATCGAGCAACGCCAACAGGCCGCAGACGAACACGGCAATGACCAGCAACAGCGGGAAATTTAGCGACATAGGACCTAACTATCCAACCTGAGCACGGCAAGGAAGGCTTCCTGTGGAATTTCCACGTTGCCGACCTGCTTCATGCGTTTCTTACCGGCCTTTTGCTTCTCCAGCAGTTTCTTCTTACGGCTGACGTCACCACCGTAGCATTTGGCCAATACGTTCTTTCTGAGCGCCTTGACGGTTGTCCGCGCCACAATCTGCCCGCCAATGGCGGCCTGGATTGCTACGTCGAACATCTGCCGCGGAATCAGTTCTTTCATCTTCTCGGTCAGCTGGCGACCTTTGTAGTGCGAGTTGTCACGGTGCACGATCAGCGCCAGGGCATCGACCTTGTCACCGTTGATCAGCACGTCCAGTTTCACCAGGCTGGCCGATTGATAACGATCGAAATGGTAGTCCAGCGAAGCATAGCCGCGACTGGTGGACTTCAGACGGTCGAAGAAGTCCAGCACCACTTCGTTCATCGGCAGGTCGTAGGTCACTTGTACCTGGGAGCCGAGGAACAGCATGTCAACCTGCACACCACGTTTTTCGATGCACAGGGTAATGACGTTGCCCAGGTGCTCCTGCGGCACAAGAATATTGGCCCGCACGATCGGCTCACGCATGTCTTCGATCGAGGACAGGTCCGGGAGCTTCGACGGGTTATCGACGTAGATCGTCTCGCCGGTCTTGAGCAGCAGCTCGAAGATTACCGTCGGCGCCGTGGTGATCAGGTCCAGGTTGTACTCGCGCTCCAGGCGCTCCTGGATGATTTCCATGTGCAGCATGCCGAGGAACCCGCAACGGAAACCGAAGCCCAGGGCATCGGAACTTTCCGGGGTGTACTGCAGGGACGAGTCATTGAGCGTGAGCTTTTGCAGCGCCTCGCGGAAATCTTCGAAGTCGTCGGAGCTGACCGGGAACAGACCGGCGTAAACCTGCGGCTGAATACGTTTGAAGCCTGGCAGTACGTCAACGTCCGGCGTCGAGCTCAAGGTCAGGGTGTCGCCCACTGGCGCACCGTGAATGTCCTTGATGCTGGCGATGATGAAGCCCACTTCACCGGCCTTCAGGTCAGCGGTAGGGGTATGCTTCGGGTTGAATACACCGACGCTGTCCACCAGGTGGATCTTGCCGGTGGACTTGACCAGGATCTTGTCGCCCTTCTTCACACGACCGTGGCGCACGCGTACCAGGGAAACAACGCCCAGGTAGTTGTCGAACCAGGAGTCGATGATCAACGCTTGCAGCGGATCTTCGTAGTTGCCGGTCGGCGCTGGAATGGTGGCGACCAGGCGCTCGAGCACTTCGTCGACGCCCAGGCCGGTCTTGGCCGAGCACTCGACCGCATCGGTGGCATCGATGCCGATGATTTTTTCGATTTCTTCTTTGACACGGTCCGGATCGGCCTGTGGCAGGTCGATCTTGTTCAGCACCGGCATCACTTCCAGGCCCTGCTCGATCGCGGTGTAGCAGTTGGCAACCGACTGCGCTTCAACGCCTTGACCGGCATCGACCACCAGCAGTGCGCCTTCACAGGCGGCCAGCGAACGGCTCACCTCATAGGTGAAGTCAACGTGACCGGGGGTATCAATGAAGTTCAACTGGTAGTTGATACCGTCGCGAGCCTTGTAATACAGGGTGACGCTGTGCGCCTTGATGGTGATCCCGCGTTCACGCTCAAGGTCCATGGAGTCCAGGACCTGGGCTTCCATTTCGCGCTCGGCGAGGCCGCCACACATCTGGATGAAGCGATCGGCCAGCGTCGACTTGCCATGGTCAATGTGGGCGATGATGGAGAAATTGCGGATATGACTCAAATCACTCACGGATCAACACTCAAAAAGGCTGCAGGCATAGCCCGCCGAAAAATAGCCGGGAATTGTACCTGATCCACGGCGCGAGCGTCACGTTCGCAGGTCAGACGGTGCCTACAAAAACGCCCCGGTCTTGCGACAAGGGCGTTTTTTAACGTCAAAACGGTCGGAAAATGCCCGCCATCAGCCGGCTCGACGCAACAGCCAGAGCCCCGCGACGGCACAAATACCCGCCGGCACCAGCACCGAAAGCAACGGCGGGAAGCCGAATACCTGGCTCGAAGGCCCCAGCAGATCCTGAACGATGCGGAAGGTGAAACCCACCAGCACGCCGGTGAACACCCGTTGACCCAGGGTCACCGAACGCAGCGGACCAAAGATGAAGGAAATCGCCATCAACACCAGGGCGGCAGTCACCAGCGGCTGCAACACCTTGACCCAAAATGCCAGCCAGTAGCGGCCATTGTTCAGCCCCTGGTCCGCCAGATAGTGGATGTAACCCCACAGGCCGCTGATCGACAGCGACTCCGGCACCATGACTACGGTATTGAGCAACTGCGGGCTCAACGCAACTTCCCAGCGCTCTTGCGGGGTCGCAACCACTTCGGTGCTGCGCTCGTGGAACAGCGTGGTCGTGACATCCGTCAACTGCCAGTGATCGGTGTCGAACTCGGCACGCTTGGCGAAGCTCGCCGACAGCATGTGCCGCTCGTTGTCGAAACGATAGCGGGTCACGCCGTACAGGATGCCGTTGGGTTGCACCGAGTTGACGTGAATGAACTCATCGCCCTGGCGGTGCCACAAGCCGTGCTTGGCGCTTTGTGCATCACCGCTGCCCTGTGCCAGCGAGCGATTGGCCTGCGCCATGGTTTCGGCAGGCGGAGCGACGTACTCACCGACCAGCACACCGGCCAGCATCAATACCAGCATCGGCTTCATGACCGCCCAGACGATCCGGCCGATCGACACACCGGCGGCGCGCATGATGGTCAGCTCACTGTTGCTGGCCAGGCTGCCAAGACCGATCAGGCAGCCGATCAGCGCAGCCATCGGCAGCATTTCGTACATCCGGCGCGGAGCGGTCAACACCACATAACTCAGCACATCGACCAAGGTGTAGGTATCGCTGACTTCACCCATCTCGTCGATGAAGGCAAACAGTGTCGCCAGACCAAGAATGATCCCGAGCACCGCCAGGATCGCCATGAACACACTGCTACCAATGTAGCGATCCAGCTTAACCACGGGCCACCTCCAGCGCGCTGCGGCGACTCGCCCTCTTCAAGCGCAAGGGTTCCCAATAGAGCAAGCCCAGGCCGATGGACAGGAAAATCCCGTGCACCCACCACAAGCCAAACATCGCGGGGATCTTGCCCTTGTCGAGGGCACCGCGGGCGGCGATCAGAATGGTCAGGTAAGCCATATAGAGAAGAATCGCCGGCAATAATTTGAGGAATCGGCCCTGGCGCGGATTGACCCGCGACAGTGGCACCGCCATCAGGGTCACGATGAACACCAGCAACGGCAGAGACATACGCCATTGCAGTTCGGCGCGCATGCGAATGTCCTCACTGCCGATCAAGGTACGGGTCGGCATCGCGTCACGGTCGGTGACTTCGTCACTGACTTCCGGCTTTGGCAGCAACACACCGTACTCGTCGTACTTGATCGCCCGGTAGTCAGCCTGCCCCGGACTACCGTCATAGCGATAGCCGTTATCAAGGATCAGGTAGCGGTTGCCGTCCGGACGAATTTCCTGGCGACCCTTTTCCGCCACCAGCACAGAAATCCCGCGATCCTTGTTATTGGAACTGATGTTTTTTTGCGAGATGAACACACCCCCCAGATTGACGCGGTCATCGGACATGCTCTCGGTGTAGGTGACCCGGGTGCCGTCACGCAAAGCCTGGAAGCGCCCAGGCTCCAGGGTATCGAATTCAGTCAGGGCATCCTGCTTGTTCAGCAGCAACTGAAACTGATTGGCCCCCTGTGGCGCCAGGCTCAGGCTCAGCCACGCCACGAGGAGCGCAACCAGAGTGGCCGGGAACAGCGTCATGCAAAACAGCCGCTGCTGGCTCATGCCGGTGGCCGAGAGCACGGTCATTTCGCTTTCGAGGTACAGGCGCCCGTAGGACAGCAGGATCCCGAGAAACAGCCCAAGCGGCAGGATCAGCTGGAGGAACCCCGGCAGGCGATAGCCCATGATCAGGAACAACGAACCCGGATCCAGCAGGCCTGAAGCCGCCTGGGCGAGGTATTTGATGAAGCGACCGCTCATGATGATGACCAGCAGCACGGCACTGACGGCGCTCAAGGTCAACAGGACTTCGCGGGATAGATAACGGAAGACGATCAAACCAGACACTCCAGGGTTGTCAGGCTAAGGCGGCCAAACAAGCAAACATATCGGCCGGCCCGCAAGGCAGAGCCGCCGAAAAAAGATGGCGCATTATCCTGTGATTGGGTGCGCCTGTCACTGCACAAGCTCAAGCAGCCTGTCAAAGCGTTGAAGATCGTACAACCGAGGGTTGTCAGCCGCCGGTAGCGAGGTTCAAACTGCGGCCTTTGTCGCCGGTCGATCCTGGCGCCTTTCTATTTATAAGCAATCGACGCACATAAGGTGTCGGGCGCATGCGTGATAACCATCAATTCAGGGACCCGGACATGGAACTGGTTGTAAAAAGCGTCAACCCCGAAACGTTGAAGACCGCCACTCTCGTGGTCTCCGTTGGCGAAGGCCGCAAGCTCGGCGCTGTTGCCCGACAACTCGACGAACTGAGCGGCGGCGCGATCAGCACTGTGCTCAAGCGCGGCGACCTGGCCGGCAAGGTTGGCCAGAGCCTGTTGCTGCACAGCCTGCCGAACCTCAAGGCCGAGCGCGTGCTGCTGGTGGGTGTGGGCAAGGACGACGAACTGGGTGACCGCCCGTTCCGCAAGATCATCGCCGGCATCCTCAACACCCTCAAAGGCCTGGGCGGCAGCGACGCGGTGCTGGCCCTCGACGAAGTCGTGGTCAAAGGCCGCGACAGCTATGGCAAGACCCGCCTGCTGGCCGAAACCCTGGTGGACGGCGAGTACAGCTTCGACCAGTTCAAGAGCCAGAAAGCCGAAGCCCGCGCCCTGAAGAAAATCACCCTGCTGACCATCAAGGCTGCCCAGGCCGAAGTGCAACGCGCCGTGGCCCACGCCACCGCCATCGCCAACGGCATGGCCTTCACCCGCAACCTGGGCAACCTGCCGCCGAACATCTGCCACCCGACCTTCCTCGGCGAGCAGGCCAAAGACCTGGGCAAGGAATTCAAGGACCTGAAAGTCGAAGTCCTCGACGAGAAGAAGATCAAGGCCCTGGGCATGGGCTCGTTCTACGCCGTCGGCCAGGGCAGCGCCCAGCCTCCGCGCCTGATCGTCATGCAGTACAACGGCGGCAAGAAATCCGAGAAGCCGTACGCGCTGGTCGGCAAGGGCATCACCTTCGACACCGGCGGCATCAGCCTCAAGCCAGGTGCCGGCATGGATGAAATGAAGTACGACATGGGCGGCGCCGCCAGCGTGTTCGGTACCCTGCGTGCCGTGCTCGAACTGAAGCTGCCGATCAACCTGGTGTGCATCCTGGCCTGCGCCGAGAACATGCCGAGCGGCAACGCTTCGCGCCCGGGCGACATCGTCACCACCATGAGCGGCCAGACCGTGGAAATCCTCAACACCGACGCCGAAGGCCGTCTGGTGCTGTGCGACGCCCTGACCTACTCGGAGCGCTTCAAGCCGCAAGCGGTCATCGACATCGCGACCCTGACCGGCGCCTGCGTGGTTGCCCTGGGTTCCCACACCTCGGGCCTGCTGGGCAACAATGACGAACTGATCGGCCAACTGCTGAGCGCCGGCAAGGCTGCCGACGACCGCGCCTGGCAACTGCCGCTGTTCGATGAGTACCAGGAACAGCTTGACAGCCCGTTCGCCGACATCGCCAACATTGGCGGCCCGAAAGCCGGCACCATCACCGCGGCCTGCTTCCTGTCGCGCTTCACCAAGAACCTGAACTGGGCGCACCTGGACATCGCCGGCACGGCCTGGACCAGCGGCGGCAAGGATAAGGGCGCCACCGGCCGTCCGGTTCCCCTGCTGACCCAATACCTGCTGGACCGCGCCAAAGCCTGAAACCGTTGATGGGCGGCGGCGTCACTCTGCGGTGACGCCGCTTGCCGCTCTGGAACCGCAATGACCAAAGTCGACTTCTATATCCTGCCCAGCGCCGATCCTTCGGCACGCCTGGACTTTGCCTGCAAGCTCACCGAGAAAGCCTGGCGCATGGGCCACCGCATCTACCTGCATTGCAGCGACGCGGCCCAGCGTGACGATCTCGATGCGCGGCTGTGGGCGTTCAAGGGTGAAAGCTTCGTGCCCCACGGCCCTGCCGACAGCGAACCTGAAGGTTTTATTGTCCTTGGGTTGGGCGATGACTGCGGTCAGCATCAGGATTTGCTGGTCAATCTCGACCTGAAGGTCCCGGCCTTCGCCAACAAGTTCGCCCGGGTGGCGGAAGTGGTGGTGGAGGATCCGACGATCAGAGCGGCCGCGCGGGAGAGTTTCCGTTTCTACCGCGAACAGGGCTATCCTCTGCAAGATCACCGTTTACAGCGACTCTGAGCCTTCCAATGGACACTCCAAAACCGCTGCAACAGTCCGCGCACCTGCTGGACGACCTTGAGTCGATCCGCCAATTGCTCGGCGATGACAACCTGCAACCGCCCCTGCTGACCGACACGGTCGAGGAAGGTGACCAGGAACAGATTCCCATGTTGTTCGACGCCGTGAGCGAGCCTTCGCCCCCTGTCGTACCGACAACCCCTGCCCCCAACGTTGAACCCGTCACCATGGCAACGCCGGCGCCTGCCGCCAGCAAGAACCCGGATGACCTGCTGCACCTGGACAGCGAATTGCGCGCCGCCGCGCAGTTGATCATGCAAGACGTGATCGACGACTTCGCCCCGCACATCGAGACCGAAATCAAACGTCGCCTCAGTGCACGACTGGAGCGGTTGTTGAGCCAGTACAACGACTGAATAGTAGAGAGGGAGCTTGCTCCCTCTCCACAGGTTGAATCTTCAGGTGCTCAAGTAACGCCCGATCAACGCAATTCCACTGGCCAGCACCAGCCACGTCACCAGCCGCACGAACGCCTCGCGGGACAGGCGCATGGTCAACTTCCGGCCAACCCAAAGCCCCAGCACCATCGCCGGCAACAGACAAACCGCAAGCACCAGCAACGGCAAATCGGCATACACACCGGCGATGGCAAACAGGCTCAGACGCACCACCGTACTGCAACTGATCAGCGCACTCTGGGTCGCCCGCGCCGCCTCCTTGGGCAATCGGCTGTTCAAATAGATCGCATAGAGAAAGCCGCCGCTGCCAAACAACGCGCCGAACATCCCGCCCACCGTCCCCATCGGCAGCGCCCACGCGGCGGACAACTGCGCCGGACGGACCTTTATCCACAGGCTGTAAATCGCATAGGCACTGATAAACAGCCCCATCAACAGCAGCAACAGGTCGGATTTCAGGTTCAGCAGGAATATCACGCCGAGGGTGCACCCCACCGCCATGCACGGCAGCAACCGCAGAAGTTCCGGTTTCGCCACATCACGCCGCGAAGGCAACAGATTGCCGAATGCCGCGACAAAGTCGAGCAACACCAGCAAGGGCACGATCTTGGACAGCGGCATGAACAGAATCAGAATCGGCCCCGCCACCAGTGCGGTGCCAAAACCGGCGATGCCGAACACGATGTAGGCCAGGGCGACGCCTGCACCGATCACCAGCCAGTCCAGCGGGCCGAAGGGCCATTGATTCAACAACTCGAGCACGTACACCTTCCTTGAATATCCGTTATCTCCGTAGGAGCTGCCGAAGGCTGCGATCTTTTGCTTTTGAAAGCAAATTCAAAAGATCGCAGCCTTCGGCAGCTCCTACAAGGGATCGTGCATTCAGTTGGAAAATGCCTTTAAACTGCGCCCCATGATTAAAGATCCCTTTGCAAGACTCGGCCTGGACCGCGAAGTCCTGACCGTCAGCCAGCTCAACGGCCGCGCCCGGGTGTTGCTCGAAGACGTGTTCAGCAACATCTGGGTCGAAGGCGAAATCTCCAACCTCGCCCGCCCGGCGTCCGGCCACGTGTATTTCACCCTCAAGGACAGCGGCGCCCAGGTGCGTTGCGCGCTTTTCCGGCAGAACGCGGCACGGGTTCGCCAGGCCTTGAAGGACGGTCTGGCGGTCAAGGTGCGCGGCAAGGTCTCTCTGTTCGAGGGGCGCGGTGATTATCAGCTGATCCTCGACACCGTGGAGCCGGCCGGCGACGGCGCCTTGCGCCTGGCCTTCGATGCACTCAAGGAAAAGCTCAGCGCCGAAGGCCTGTTCAGTGCCGAACGCAAGGTGCCGTTGCCGGCGCATCCGCAACGCATCGGCATCATCAGTTCGCCCACCGGGGCGGTGATCCGCGACATCATCAGCGTGTTCCGCCGCCGTGCACCGCAAATACAACTGACGCTGATCCCTACCGCCGTGCAGGGCCGCGAAGCCACCGCGCAGATTGTCCGCGCCCTGAAACTGGCAGATGCCCGCGGTTTCGACGCACTGATCCTGGCCCGGGGTGGCGGTTCCCTGGAAGACCTCTGGTGCTTCAACGAAGAAGCCGTGGCCCGCGCCGTGGACGCTTGCGTGACACCGATTGTCAGCGCGGTCGGCCACGAAACCGACGTGTCGATCAGTGACTTCGTGGCTGACGTACGCGCGCCCACCCCTTCCGCTGCCGCCGAATTGCTGGCACCGGACTCCAGCGATCTGGTGCGTCGGGTCGAAAGCCTGCACCGACGGCTGGTGATGCGCATGCGTGACCGCTTGATGCGCGATCGCTTGCGCCTGGAAGGCATTTCCCGACGCCTGCGCCATCCCGGCGAGCGCCTGCGCCAACAAGCGCAACGCCTGGATGACCTGGACATGCGCATGCGCCGCGCGTTCGAGCGCAGCCTCAACACCCGTCGCGAGCGCTTGATCCGCCTGGAAACCCGTCTGGCCGCACAACATCCGGGCCGGCAACTGGCAATGCTGCGCCAGCGCCTCGACAGCCTGGCCGAACGCCTGCCGCGCGCCATCCGCGAAGGGCTGAAGAACCGTCGCCTGCAACTGCACAGCCAGATGCAGACACTGCATGTGGTCAGCCCGTTGGCGACCCTTGGCCGTGGCTACAGCATCTTGCTGGATGAGCGCGGCAACGCGATCCGCAACGCCGCGCAAACCCATACCGGCCAGCGCCTGAAGGCCAAACTGGGCGAAGGCGAACTGCAAGTGCGGGTCGAAGACAATCACCTGACGCCCGTCACCCTTTCTTTACTGGATTGATCCATGCCGCGCTTCTTTGCTCCGTTGTTGTTACTGCTGCTGACCTTCAACGCCCACGCCGACAGCTACATCACCCGCCAGTTGAACAAACCGGTGCCGGGCGGCGTGGCGGTGGTGGACCTGGGCACATCCGCCCAGGCGCCAAAAGCCACCTATCAAGGCAAACCGGTGTTGGTAGTCAAGGAACAGAACAACTGGCTGGCCATTGTCGGCGTGCCACTGACGGTCAAGCCGGGGGCTCAATCGGTCAGCAGCGGCGGTCGTAACCTGAATTTTACGGTTGGCAACAAAAAATACCCGGAACAGCGCATCACCCTGAAGAACACCCAGCAGGTCAATCCGGACCCGGAGAACCTCAAGCGCATCGAGCGTGAACTGGCCGAACAGATTGCCGCTTACCGCACGTTCAGCCCCAACACCCCGAGCAACCTGCTGCTGGACAAACCGGTGAACGGGCCGCTGTCGAGCAAGTTCGGCGTGCGCCGTTTTTTCAACGGTGAAGAGCGCAACCCCCACTCTGGCCTGGACTTCGCCGTGGGCGCCGGCACACCGATCAAAACCCCGGCTGCCGGCAAGGTGATCCTGATCGGCAACTACTTCTTCAATGGCAACACGGTGTTCGTCGACCATGGCCAGGGCTTCATCAGCATGTTCTGCCACATGTCGAAAATCGACGTGAAGGTGGGACAGCCACTGGCCCGTGGTGACGTGGTCGGCAAAGTCGGTGCGACCGGCCGCGCGACCGGACCGCACATGCACTGGAACATCAGCCTGAACGATGCGCGGGTCGATCCGGCAATCTTCATTGGTGCGTTTCAGCCCTGATTCCAAAATAAGGCCTCTGGCCTCATCGCGAGCTTGCTCGCGATGGCAATATCACAGACACCGAAAGCAGTCCGGCAGTGTCACCTCATCAATTGCGCACCACTCAAACCTCGCGCAAACAACAAAACAATCACCGCCAATCACAGCAATAAAATCTCGATAAATACCCGTTCACGAGTATTCCTCTCAATTTTTTTCGACTGCTTGCCAACCTTCCCCCCCAAGGTTAGGGTTGAAGGCATGAAAACCTCTCACACCCTCATTCAGCTCCGCCAGCACCGCAGCCTGTGCCTCGTCAGTGCACGACTGCCGGGCTGAATCGTGGTGTCTCGTCCCAGGCTGTACTCCAAGAACTTTTGATCCACCGGCAGGCCGCCTTTTTTCGGCCAACACAATAAGGATTTCCCGATGAGCATGCTCAAAGACCCGTCTTCGAAATACCGCGCGTTCCCGACCATCGACATTCCGGACCGCACCTGGCCGTCGAAAACCATCACCGCCGCGCCGATCTGGTGCAGTTCCGACCTGCGTGACGGCAACCAGTCGCTGATCGAGCCGATGGACGCCGTCAAGAAGCTGCGCTTCTGGAAAACCCTGGTGCAGGTCGGCGTAAAGGAAATCGAAGCGTCGTTCCCGGCCGCCTCGCAAACCGACTTCGACTTCGTCCGCACCCTGATCGAAGGCAACCACATCCCGGACGACACCACCATCCAGGTGCTGACCCAGGGCCGTGAAGACCTGATCGAGCGCACCTTCGAATCCCTGCGCGGCGCGAAGAAAGCCATCGTTCACCTGTACAACGCGACCTCCCCTTCCTTCCGCCGCATTGTCTTCAACCAGGACAAGGATGGGGTCAAGGCCATCGCCGTGAACGCCGCCAAGCTGTTCGTCAAATACGCGGCCATGCAGCCGGACACCGAGTGGACCTTCGAATACTCGCCAGAAACCTTCAGCGCCACCGAAATGGAGTTCGCCAAGGAAGTCTGCGACGCGGTGATCGAGGTCTGGAACCCGACGCCCGAGCACAAGATGATCCTCAACCTGCCGGCCACGGTGGAATGCGCGACCCCGAACATCTATGCCGACCAGATCGAATGGTTCGGCCGCCACATCAACCGTCGTGACAGCGTGATCATCAGCCTGCACACCCACAACGACCGTGGCACTGGCGTTGCCGCCACCGAACTGGGCCTGATGGCTGGTGCCGACCGTGTCGAAGGCTGCCTGTTCGGCAACGGCGAGCGTACCGGTAACGTCGACCTCGTGACCGTGGCCCTGAACCTCTACACCCAGGGCGTGAACCCTGAGCTGGACTTCTCCGACATCGACGGCGTGCGCAAAGTCGTCGAAGAGTGCAACCAGATCCAGGTGCACCCGCGTCACCCGTACGTCGGCGACCTGGTGCATACCGCATTCTCCGGCTCGCACCAGGATGCGATCCGCAAGGGCTTCGCCCAGCAGAAATCCGATGCACTGTGGGAAGTACCGTACCTGCCGATCGACCCGGCCGACATCGGCCGCAGCTACGAGGCGGTCATCCGCGTCAACAGCCAGTCGGGCAAGGGCGGCATCGCCTACCTCCTGGAGCAGGAGTACGGCATCAGCCTGCCGCGTCGCATGCAGATCGAGTTCAGCCAGGTCGTGCAGCGTGAAACCGACCGCCTCGGCCTGGAAATGACCGCCCAGCAGATCCACGCACTGCTGCACAGCGAGTACTTGCAGGCCAACACCCCGTACGCGCTGGTCAGCCATCGCCTGCAGGAAGAAAACGGTCACAGCGCCGTTGAAGTGGAAGTGGCCAGCCAAGGCCAGGGCGAGACCAACCTGCACTGGCGCGGCAAGGGCAACGGTGCCCTGGAAGCGCTGGTGGCCGGCCTGCCGGTACCGGTGGAAATCATGGACTACAACGAGCACGCCATCGGCGCGGGCACCAATGCCAAGGCCGCGGCCTACATTGAACTGCGAGTGAATGGCGAACGTGCGGTGCATGGCGTCGGCATCGACGAAAACATCACCACCGCCAGCTTCAAGGCCCTGTTCAGTGCGCTGAACCGGTCGCTGAGCCAGCCGGAAGCGAAAGCGGCATAAACCATCGCAGAAATGCAAAAGGCCCCGGGGGTGTGAACCTCGGGGCCTTTTCGTTTGTGCGGCTTTAAGATCAAAAGATCGTCCGAACGCGGCCCGAGCCTTCGGCAGCTCCTACGTTGGAACGCGACCCCCTGTAGGAGCTGCCGAAGGCTGCGATCTTTTGGAGTACACCGGAATATCAGATGAACTCAAAGGTATCGGCATCCAGATTCGCCGGAAACCGCGTGCGATACGCCGCCAGCTCTGCCGCATCCAGCACCACCGTGAACACCCCGTCTGCCTCTCCGGCACTGAGCAGCGTCTCGCCCTGAAAATCCAGCACCTGACTGTCACCCGTATAAGCAAAGCCCTTGCCATCAGTCCCGATGCGATTGACCGCCGCGACATAGCACAGGTTCTCGATCGCCCGCGCCGGCAGCAAGCGGTTCCAGTGCTGGCGCCGCGCACCTGGCCAGTTGGCGGTGTACAGCAGCAGGTCGGTGTCCTGGGCGTCACGGCTCCACACCGGGAAGCGCAGGTCGTAGCAGATCAACGGCCGCACTCGCCAGCCCTTGAGCTCGAACTGCACCTGGCGTTCGCCGGGGGTGTAGTGGTTATGCTCACCGGCCATGCGGAACAGGTGACGCTTGTCGTAGTGCAACACCTCGCCATCCGGGCGCGCCCACAGCAGGCGATTGCGATGGCTACCGTCGACGGCCTGGACGATGACGCTGCCGGTGATCACCGCATCAAGCTTTGCCGCCTGGACCCGCAGCCATTTGCTGGTGGGGCCGTTTTCCGCTTCGGCGAGGGCCTCGGATTCCATGGAGAACCCGGTGGTGAACATCTCCGGCAGAATGATCAGGTCGGCGCCGCGAGCCTGCTCCAGCAACGGCTCGAAATGCTCGAGGTTGGCCTGGCGGTCGTGCCAGGCCAGGGACGTCTGGATCAGCGCAACGGTCAGCTTGGGCAATGCACTCAGATCACGCATAGTTTTTCCGCTGCTTCACGCAGGGTCTCCTCACGCTTGGCAAAGCACAGCCGCACCAGGCGCTGGCCGACCGGTGGCGTCTGGTAGAACACCGAGATCGGGATACTGGCCACGCCGTGCTCGCGGGTCATCCACAGGGCCATCTCGACATCATTGAGATCCGGGCGGATCTGCGAGTAATCGACCAACTGGAAATAGGTGCCGGTCACCCGGGTGAAGCTGAAACGCGACGGTAGCAGCAGATCGCAGAACAAATCACGCTTGGCCTGATAGAAACCCGGCAGCTCCTCGACGTGTTCGGGATGTTCGGCCATGTAATCGGCCAATGCATATTGCAGCGGCGTCACCCCACAAAAATTCACGTACTGGTGCACCTTGCGCAATTCCGCCGTCAGGGCCGGTGGTGCAACCACATAGCCGGTTTTCCAGCCTGTGACGTGGTAGGTCTTGCCGAACGAGCTGACCACGAAGGCACGCTGATACAGCTCTTCATGATTCAGCACGCTGACGTGGGGCACACCGTCATACACCAGGTGTTCATAGACTTCGTCGCTGATCACGTAGATGTCGCGATCGCGGATCAAGTCTGCCAACTGGTCGAGTTCGGCACGGCTGATCAATGCGCCACTGGGGTTGTGCGGGGTGTTGAGGATGATCATTCGCGTACGCGGGCTGAGTGCCAGGGCAAGCTTCTCGAAGTCGATACTGAAGTCGTTCAGGCCCAGTTGCACATGCACGCAACGACCGCCGGCCAACTCCACCGAAGGCTCGTAGCTGTCGTATGCCGGATCAAACACGATGACTTCGTCACCGCTGTGGATAACCGCCTGAATGGCACAGAAAATCGCCTCGGTCGCACCGGGGGTAACCGTCACTTCAGTATCTACATCCACCTGTGCGCCATAACTGCGGGCGATCTTCGCCGCGATCTGCTGACGCAACACCGGCAGCCCGGTCATTGGCGAATATTGATTATGGCCGCTGGCGATATGCCGGCCGACCGCATCGCACAGGGCCTGCGGGGCCGCGAAATCGGGAAAGCCCTGGGACAGATTGAGCGCGCCGGTCTGTGCCGCGAGCTGAGACATCTGAGTGAAGATAGTGATGCCGACATTCGGCAGCTTGCTGGTGATCATCGGTGGTTCCCTGCTCTACACCCGGCTCTACGGCGGCGCGGGGGAGTCCGAGGATAGCCCAAACGGCAGGCATGAAAAAGGGCGCCATTGGCGCCCTTTCCATCCCACGGGAAAAACCTCGATCAGCGCTTGTCGCGACGCTTCTTGTCGGCCTTCTTGTGGTGCGACATCAAGCGACGCTTCTTGTTGACCTGACGGTCGGTGAGCGTGTTCTTGTTGCCTTCGTACGGGTTCTCGCCACCCTTGAACTCGATGCGGATCGGCGTACCGACCAGCTTCAGCACACGGCGATACGTGTTTTCCAGGTAACGCACGTAGGACTTCGGCACCTTCTCGATCTGGTTACCGTGGATCACGATAATCGGCGGGTTCGCGCCACCAAGGTGGGCATAACGCAGCTTGATCCGGCGGCTGTTGACCATCGGCGGCTGGTGCTCGCTGACCGCGTCTTCCAGAATCTGGGTCAGGCGGCTGGTCGGCCAGCGGGTAACCGCGGACTTGAACGAGTTCTGTACCGAGGCGTAGAGGTTGCCCACGCCGGTGCCGTGCAGTGCCGAGATAAAGTGAATATCGGCAAACTCGACGAAGAACAGGCGACGCTGCAACTCGATCTTGACGAAGTCGCGCTCGCTCGGCGTCATGCCGTCCCACTTGTTGATCGCGATGACCAACGCACGACCGGCCTCGAGGGCAAAGCCCAGCAGGTTGAGGTCGTGGTCCACCACGCCTTCGCGGGCGTCCATCACGAAGATCACCACGTTGGCGTCTTTGATCGCTTGCAGGGTTTTGACCACGGAGAACTTTTCGACTTCTTCGTGGATCTTGCCGCGCTTGCGCACACCGGCGGTGTCGATCAGCGTGTACTTCTCGTCGTTACGCTCGAACGGGATGTAGATACTGTCGCGGGTGGTGCCGGGTTGGTCGTAGACGATTACCCGGTCTTCGCCGAGCATGCGGTTGACCAGGGTCGACTTGCCGACGTTCGGACGGCCGATGATGGCGATCTTGATCCCGTCTTTTTCGCTCGGGCCAGGAATGCGCTTGGCTTCCTCGCCTTCGGCGACGTCTTCTTCCTCGCCTTCTTCCAGCTCGTCATCGTCTTTCGGGAAGTCACTCAGGGCGATTTCCAGCATCTGGGTGATGCCACGACCGTGAGCACCAGCGATTGGAATCGCGTGGCCCATGCCCAATGGAGCGAATTCGGCGCGGGCCATTTCCGGGTCGATGTTGTCGACCTTGTTGGCAACCACGTAGGAACGCTTGTTACGTTTGCGCAAATGCTCGGCGATCATCTGGTCGGCGGCGGTGAAACCGGCCTTGGCATCTACCAGGAACAGAACGACATCCGCTTCTTCGATGGCCAGCAGCGACTGCTCGGCCATCTTTTCGTCCATACCGTGTTCGTCACCGGAGATACCGCCGGTGTCGATCAGAATGTAGGAACGCCCTTGCCACTTGGCCTCACCGTACTGGCGATCACGGGTCAGACCGGACAAGTCGCCGACGATGGCGTCACGAGTCCTGGTCAGGCGGTTGAACAAGGTGGACTTGCCGACGTTCGGTCGGCCCACCAGGGCGATTACGGGAACCATGCGGCTCTCCACTTCGTTATTTCAGAAAATACAAAAGCCGCTGCGAGGCAGCGGCTGGTGCTCGGGGCAACGCTTGAAAGCGCTGCAAACCCCGGTAAACCGGGGCCGCTTGGGGGTTAAACCCCAAGCATAGTCGTTACTTGATGGTCAGGGCTTCCAGTTTGCCGCTGTTGCCATACACATAAATCGTGTCACCCACCACCAGCGGACGGGCACGCAGGCCGTCGCTGTCGATGCGCTCGCGGCCGACGAAACGACCGTCCACCTGACTCAGCAGGTGCAGGTAACCTTCCAGGTCACCGACTGCAACGTAGCTGGAGAACACTTCCGGAGCCGACAGTTGACGGCGGGCCAGCGAGTCGTTGCTCCACAAGGCTGTGGTGGAACGCTCATCGACGCCTTCAACGGTGCCCGAAGACAGGCTCACATAAACAGTACCGAAACCCTGGGCGACACCGGCATAGCTGGAAGCATCACGCTGCCAGAGCTGACGGCCGCTTTGCAGGTCCAGAGCGGCAACGCGCCCCTGATAGCTGGCGACATACAGCGTCTCGCCCGACAGCAGCAAGCCACCGTCGATGTCGACCACGCGCTCCAGTTCCGAACGGCCTTGCGGGATCGCTACGCGCTGTTCCCACACCGGTACGCCGTTGGTGATGTCCACGGCAACCACTTTACCGGTCGACAGGCCAGCCACCGCGAGGCGGTTGGTCACGATCGGCGCACTGGTACCGCGCAGGGTCAGTACCGCAGGCGTACTGTCATAGATCCAGCGACGGTCACCGGTGGAGGCATCCAGGCCGATCAGACGATCGTCCTGGGTCTGGACCACCACGACGTCGCCGTTGTTGGCTGGCGGCGCCAGTACTTCGCTGGACACGCGAGCGCGCCACTTTTCTTCACCGTTGATCGCGTCCAGGGCAACGATTTCACCCTTGATCGTACCAATGGTGACCAGTCCGTAACCAACACCCACGGCGCCGGAGACAGGCAGTTCGAGGTCTTTCTTCCATTTGACGTCGCCGGTGTTGCGGTCCATTGCCATCAACACGCCAGTGACGTCGGCGGCATAGATGGTATCGCCATCGATGGCCGGAACCAGCATGTTGTAGGTTTCGCCCTGACCGTCACCGATCGAACGACTCCACTGCTTGTGCAGAACCACTTCTTCCTTGAAGTCGACCAGCTCGGCCGGAGGCAGTTCTTTTTTGCTGTTGCTGCTGCAACCCGCGGCCAAAATGGCCAGGGCCAGCAATGCTGCATGTTTCCAACGAATCACGTCACGCATCCCCTTTGGCCAGGTCGTCCAGCTTGATTTGCAGGCCACCGACCGCCGCTTCATCCGACAGTGCCGCCTTGGCTTTTTGATACGCCGCGCTCGCCTCGTCGGTACGACCCAGCTGCACCAGCAGGTCACCCTTGAGTTCTTCGCGAGTGGCCAGGAATGCCTTGTCGGCATCGCCTTCGAGCAGCTTCAGTGCTTCGTCGGCCTTGTTCTGCGCGCCGAGTACCTGGGCCAGACGCTGACGGGCGATTTCGCCCAGCGCCGGGTTGGCCGGCTTGGCGACAATGGCTTTGAGCTCGCTGGCCGCGTCGTCCAGCTTGCCGCTGTCGACCGCTACCTTGGCCACGAACAGGCTGCCGTACTGCGCGTAGGCGCTGCCGCCAAACTCGCTGTTGAGCTTGCCGGCCAGGTCCGAAACACGGGCCGCGTCAGGCTTGCCGTCAGGCGTCAGCGTGGTTTCGAGCAATTGCTGATAGAGAATCGAGGCGCCTTGCGACTGATTGCTCTGATACTTGTGGAACGCCTGCCAGCCGAACACGATGACCAGCGCCAACAGGCCGCCAGTGACCAGGGGCTTACCGTTGCGTGACCACCATTCCTTCAATTCCATCAAATGTTCGTCTTCGGTACTCGACACCCCAATACTCCTTAATCGCTAATTCGGCTGTTTAGACAGCTTCAACCCTGCACGACGCAGGTGGCCAGGTGCGCTGCAAGCGCATCCCAGGCAATGCTTTGTTGTTCGCCCTGGCCACGCAGGGGTTTGAAACCTACCACTTGCTGGGCCATTTCGTCGTCACCGAGGATCAGCGCGTACAGCGCACCGCTCTTGTCGGCCTTCTTGAACTGGCTTTTGAAACTGCCGGCGCCGGCATTCACTTGCAGGCGCAGGTTGGGCAACTGGTCACGAACCCGCTCCGCCAGGGTCAGGCCAGCCAGTTCGGCGGCTTCACCGAAAGCGCAGAGGTAGACATCGACCTGACGGGAGATCTCTTGCGGGATCTGCTCCAGGGTTTCGAGCAACAGCACCAGGCGTTCGATGCCCATCGCAAAGCCAACGCCGGCGGTCGGCTTGCCGCCCATCTGCTCGACCAGGCCGTCGTAACGACCACCAGCACACACGGTGCCCTGGGCGCCGAGTTTGTCGGTGACCCATTCGAAAACGGTCTTGCTGTAGTAATCCAGCCCGCGAACCAGCTTCGGGTTGATCACGTAAGGAATGCCGGCGGCGTCCAGGCGAGCCTTGAGGCCCTCGAAGTGCACGCGGGATTCTTCGTCGAGGTAGTCGGCCATTTTCGGCGCATCGACCAGAATCGCCTGTGTCTCGGCGTTCTTGGTGTCCAGGACGCGCAACGGGTTGGTCTTCAGGCGGCGCTGGCTGTCTTCGTCCAGCTTGTCCAGATGCCGGGACAGGAACTCCACCAGTGCCTCGCGATAACGACCACGGGATTCGCTGGTGCCCAGGCTGTTGAGCTCGAGCTTGACCGCATCGCGGATGCCCAGTTCGCCCCACAGGCGCCACGTCAGCACGATCAGCTCGGCGTCGATGTCCGGACCGTCGAGGTTGAACACCTCCACACCGATCTGGTGGAACTGGCGATAACGGCCTTTCTGTGGACGCTCGTGGCGGAACATCGGGCCGATGTACCAGAGTTTCTGAACCTGGCCGCCGCCGGTGATGCCGTGTTCCAGCACCGCGCGCACACAGGCCGCCGTGCCTTCAGGGCGCAGGGTCAGGGAGTCGCCGTTGCGGTCGTCGAAGGTGTACATCTCTTTTTCGACGATGTCGGTCACTTCACCGATGGAACGCTTGAACAGCTCGGTGAACTCGACGATCGGCATGCGGATCTGCTTGTAACCGTAGTTATCCAGCAGGCGCGAAACGGTGCCTTCGAAATGACGCCACAGGGGGGTCTGTTCGGGCAGGATGTCGTTCATGCCACGAATGGCTTGCAATGACTTGCTCACTTTAAATCCTTAAATTCGTTCGGCTCTTCAGTCAGGTTCAGCCGCGCGCAATAACGGCAGCGTCAGCTTCGACCTTTTCGGCCGCTTTCTGGCGGATCAAGCGTTCAAGCTCATCCACCAGATTGTCATTCGTCAGTTTCTGCGACGGCTTGCCGTCGATGTAAATCAGGTTCGGCGTGCCGCCGGTCAAGCCGATATGGGCTTCCTTGGCTTCGCCAGGGCCGTTGACCACGCAACCGATCACCGCGACATCCAGCGGCACCAGCAAATCTTCGAGACGCCCTTCCAGCTCGTTCATGGTCTTGACCACATCGAAGTTCTGCCGCGAGCAGCTCGGGCAGGCGATGAAGTTGATGCCACGGGAACGCAGGTGCAGGGACTTGAGAATGTCGTAGCCGACTTTCACTTCCTCGACCGGGTCGGCCGCCAACGAGATGCGGATAGTATCGCCAATCCCTTCGGCGAGCAGCATACCGAGGCCCACGGCAGATTTCACCGTGCCGGAACGCAAACCACCGGCTTCGGTGATGCCCAGGTGCAGCGGCTGGACGATTTCCTTGGCCAGCAAGCGGTAGGCTTCGACGGCCATGAACACGTCGGAGGCTTTCACGCTGACCTTGAAGTCCTGGAAGTTCAGGCGTTCAAGGTGCTCGACGTGGCGCAAGGCCGACTCGACCAGCGCCGCCGGGGTCGGCTCGCCGTATTTCTTTTGCAGGTCTTTTTCCAGGGAACCGGCGTTCACGCCGATACGGATCGGGATCCCGCGGTCACGGGCGGCGTCCACCACTGCACGCACGCGGTCTTCGCGCCCGATGTTGCCCGGGTTGATCCGCAGGCAATCGACACCCAGTTCGGCGACGCGCAGAGCGATCCGGTAGTCGAAGTGAATGTCGGCAACCAGAGGCACCTTGACCAGCTGCTTGATCTTGCCGAAGGCTTCGGCGGCGTCCATGTCCGGTACGGAGACCCGCACGATATCGACGCCGGCCGCTTCCAGACGATTGATTTGCGCGACCGTGGCCGCGACATCGTTGGTGTCGCTGTTGGTCATGCTCTGCACAGCGATAGGCGCATCGCCGCCAACAGGCACGTTACCGACCCAGATCTTGCGGGATTCGCGACGTTTGATTGGAGATTCGCCGTGCATGACTTATTGACCCAACTTCAGGCGAGCAGTCTCGCCACTGGTGAACGGAGCGACATCGACCGGCTGGCCGTTGTAGCTGACCTGAGCGCCGCGGGCAAAGCCCAGACGCACGGCAAACGGAGGCTTGCCATTGACTGCCAGGCTGTCGCCTTTGCGTTTGAGACCGCTGAACAGCACCTTGCCGCTACCATCGGTCACTTGTGTCCAGCAATCGGAGGTGAACTGCACCTGGACCTGGCCTTCACCGGCCACTGGCGCGGCTTGAGCAGGAGCGATTACCGGTGCAGTCGCCACCGGGGCCGGAACGACTGGAGCTGCCGGAGCCGGAGCTGCCGGGGTCACCGGTGCTGCGACAACAGGCGCGGTGGTATGGGCAGGTGCGGCTGGCGCGGTCGGCGCTGCCGGGGCGGCTGGCGCAGTCACTTGAGCCTGTTCTGGTGCTTCGGCCGCAGCGTCGGCCTGTGGCAGCGCGAGGGCGGTTCCGCCGTCGGATTGACCTTCCGCGACGGCCTGGTCTTCCGGCTCGTCCAGCGGATGAATCTGTGTCGTACCGTCGGCGCCTTCGACTTCAACGTGTTCTGGTGCCAGACCGATCAGGTCCTTGGTGCGCATCGAGGTCTGATCCTGCCACCAGACGAAACCGCCACCGATCACCGCGACCAGCAACAGCAGGCTGACGATTCGCAAAATGGTGTGGGAAACCCGCACCGGCTCTTCAATACGACCCAGGCTGTGAACATTGCTGCCCTGGGAGTCGGTACCGGTGGATTGATCGAATTGCTGGACCAGAACGGCCTGGTCCATGCCGAGCAATTTGGCATAGGCGCGAATGTAACCGCGAGCAAACGTATGCCCGGGCAGCTTGTCGAAGGCGCCGGCTTCCAGATTGCTCAGGGAAGTGGTGGTGAGGTTGAGCTTGAGGGCCACTTCGGCCAGCGACCAGCCATTGCTTTCGCGGGCCTGGCGTAAAGTCTCACCGGGGTTTACGCGATTCGCTGCTACAACTTCGGGATGCGCCGCTTTCATCATTGCTCCGACAGGTATTGCTGATATTCCGGCGTACCGGGATAGAGTCTTTTTAGTTGCAGGCCTTTGCTTGCGGCCTTGTCGCGGTCTTCGAACACTTTTGCCAGCCGAACGCCGAGCAATAGACTACGTGCATTTTGTTCGGAGAGCTGGCTAAAACGGTCGTAATAGTCACGCGCGGGCACATAATGCCTGTCTTCGTAAGACAACTCAGCCATTTCCAGCAATGCACGTGGTTGTTGGTGGTTCAGGCGCAGGGCTTTTTCCAGTTGCTGTTGGGCCAGATCGCGCTGACCGAGCATTGCAGCGGTCATGCCCAGGTTCTCGAACACCCGCGAACGCTCAGGATACAGGGTATCGGCAGCGGCTTGCTCGAAGCGCTCGTAGGCTTCGTTGTAACGTTTCTGCTCGAACAGAAAACTGCCGTAGTTATTGAGGATTCGTGCATCGGCGGGACGGGAAGCCAGCGCCTTGCGAAAATGCTCGTCGGCAAGTTCCGGTTCCATCTCGGCCTGGAACACCAGCCCCAGCGCCGCGTTGGCATCAGGGTCGGAGCCATCGAGCTCCAGCGCTTTCTTCAGTGGAACCTTGGCGCGCTCGGTCATGCCTTGTTGCAAATACCCGATACCAAGTTGCACGTACGCCTCACGCGCCTCATCACGGCCCTTGCTGGTCTTCATCGGGTTGTAGTCGCCCGAAAGCACGCAGCCAGCACACAGGCTGGCCAACAGCAAAAGCAGCGCAAAGCGCAGGGACATAGAGATCCTCTCTCGGTTATTTCGCGGCGTCTTGCGCTACATCGTTCTCGGCGTTGAGTTCACGCACGGCGATATAACGTTCGCTGCGACGGGTGCGATCCAGCACCTGCCCTACCAATTGACCACAGGCCGCGTCGATGTCTTCACCACGGGTGGTGCGGACGGTGACGTTGAAGCCGGCATGATGCAGCTGATCCTGGAAACGCCGGATGGCGTTGTTGCTCGGGCGCTCGTAACCGGAGTGCGGGAACGGGTTGAACGGGATCAGGTTGATCTTGCACGGGATGTTCTTGAGCAGCTCGATCATCTCCACGGCGTGCTCGACCTTGTCATTGATGTCCTTGAGCAAGGTGTATTCGATGGTCAGCACGCGCTTTTCGCCGAGGTTCGACATGTAGCGCTGGCACGACTCGAGCAGCATCTTAAGCGGATACTTCTTGTTGATCGGCACCAATTGGTTACGCAATGCGTCATTCGGTGCGTGCAGGGACAACGCCAGGGAGACGTCGATGTGCTTGGACAGCTCATCGATCATCGGCACCACGCCGGAGGTCGACAGGGTCACACGGCGCTTGGAAATGCCGTAGCCCAGGTCGTCCATCATCAGATGCATGGCCGCGACGACGTTGTCGAAGTTCAGCAGCGGCTCACCCATGCCCATCATCACCACGTTGGTGATGGCACGGTCGACGGTTGCCGGGACGCTACCAAAGGATTTGTTGGCAATCCACACCTGGCCGATGACTTCGGCGGCGGTGAGGTTGCTGTTGAAGCCTTGCTTGCCGGTGGAGCAGAAACTGCAATCCAGGGCACAGCCTGCCTGGGACGAAACGCACAAGGTACCGCGCTTGCCCTGGGGAATGTATACGGTCTCGACGCAGCTGCCGGACGCCACGCGCACCACCCACTTGCGGGTGCCGTCGCTGGAGATGTCCTCGCTGACCACTTCCGGACCACGGACCTCGGCAACAGTCTTGAGCTTTTCGCGCAAGGCCTTGCTGACGTTCGTCATGGCATCGAAATCATCGACACCAAAGTGGTGAATCCATTTCATTACCTGACCGGCACGGAAACGCTTCTCCCCGATTGAGTCGAAGAATTTTTCCATTTCCAGCTGAGTCAGACCCAGCAGGTTAGTTTTTACAGTCGATGTAGTCATGGATTCACCTTCACTCTTAAGCCAATGCTTAGCGAGTGGTTACTTCAGTAGCTGCGAAGAAGTACGAGATTTCGCGAGCGGCAGCGGCTTCGGAGTCCGAACCGTGTACAGCGTTGGCGTCGATGGAGTCAGCGAAGTCAGCACGGATGGTGCCGGCAGCAGCTTCTTTAGGGTTGGTAGCGCCCATCAGCTCACGGTTCAGAGCGATAGCGTTTTCGCCTTCCAGAACCTGAACGACAACCGGACCGGAGATCATGAAAGCAACCAGGTCGTTGAAGAAACCACGAGCGCTGTGCTCAGCGTAGAAGCCTTCGGCTTCGGCTTTGGACAGTTGCTTCAGTTTCGAAGCTACAACGCGCAGGCCAGCTTTTTCGAAACGAGTGGTGATCTCGCCGATCACGTTTTTAGCAACGGCGTCAGGCTTGATGATGGAGAAAGTACGTTGAACAGCCATGGTGTAACTCCAGAAACGGTAATTTACGAAAAATTAAACCCGCGAATTATACGCGGGTTCTCGGGTATTGCCTAACTGAGTGACGGTCGCGACGCCTACCTTCTGTAGGAGCTGCCGAAGGCTGCGATCCTTTGATCCCGATCCCGTGCTTGAAACTCAAGCGGATGGAAAAGATCGCAGCCTCGCTTCGCGAGTCAGCTCCTACTCGCGTTCTTCGATCCAGTGGGCCTGAATGGCCTCCAGGATCTTTTCGCCACAATGCTCAGGCATGTCGTCGAAATCGGGCAGTTCCATCACCCATTTACGCAGATCGACGAAGTTGACCGACATAGGGTCCACGTCGGGCTTGCTTTCAGCCAGCTGGATCGCGATCTCCAGCACATCAGTCCACTTGAGTTTCATGACAATTCCTTGAATCAGTGCGGTGCTTCGGCTGCGTGGTTGAGCGAGTACTTCGGAATCTCGACGGTCAGGTCTTCGGTACCGACCTTGGCCTGGCACCCCAGACGGGACTCGCGCTCAAGACCCCAGGCCTTATCAAGGTAGTCCTCTTCCAGCTCGTCAGCCTCTTCCAGCGAGTCGAAACCCTCGCGGATGATGCAGTGGCAGGTGGTGCAGGCGCAGACGCCGCCGCAAGCGCTTTCCATCTCGATGTGGTGCTCATGGGCCAGCTCGAGGATGGAAATACCTGTTTCAGCCTCAACAACCATGCCTTCGGGGCAAAACTTCTCGTGTGGCAGAAAAATGACCTGCGGCATCGTTATTCCTCAATCTCATTCAGGTTGCGCCCCGCCAGCGCGGCTTTCACCGTCGAGTCCAGGCGGCGGGCAGCAAAGGCGTCGGTCACTTGCGACAGACGCTTGGTCTGCTGCTCGATGGCGTAACCATCGGTACCTTTCATCAGTTCGGTCAGTTCCTGCACCTGCATGTCGATGACCAGGCGCTCTTCGGCGTCGAGCAAGCGCTCGCCATCGGCCTCCAGGGCAGCCTGCACCGCTTCGATCAGGCGCTGGGCGTCGACCTGCTGCTCGCGCAGTACGCGGGCAACCTTGTCGTCATTGGCGTGCTGGAACGAGTCCTTGAGCATCCTGGCGATTTCGCCGTCGGTCAGACCGTAGGACGGTTTGACCTGGATGCTGGCCTCAACTCCCGAACCCAGCTCACGGGCGGAAACGCTGAGCAGACCGTCGGCGTCGACCTGGAAGGTCACGCGGATCTTCGCCGCGCCAGCCACCATCGCCGGAATGCCGCGCAGCTCGAAGCGCGCCAGGGAGCGGCAGTCGCTGATCAGCTCGCGCTCGCCCTGCAATACGTGGATGGCCATGGCCGACTGGCCGTCTTTATAAGTGGTGAAGTCCTGGGCGCGGGCGACGGGGATGGTGGTATTGCGCGGAATCACCTTCTCCATCAGGCCGCCCATGGTTTCCAGCCCCAGGGACAACGGAATCACGTCCAGCAGCAACAGTTCGCCGCCATCGCGCTTGTTGCCCGCCAAGGTATCGGCCTGGATCGCAGCACCGATGGCTACCACTTGATCCGGGTCGATTTCAGTCAGCGGCTGGCGACCAAAGGCTTCGGCGACGGCTTCGCGAACGCGAGGCACGCGAGTCGAACCACCGACCATGACCACGGCGTGCACGTCTTCCAGTTCGATACCGGAATCACGAACAGCGCGGCGGCAGGCTTTCAGGCTGCGAGCGACCATTGGCTCGATCAGCGCATTGAAGGCTTCGCGGGTCAGCTCGGCTTTCCAGTCGCCATGGGCAACCTCAACGGCCGCAGCATTGGTCAGGGCTTCCTTGGCCGCACAGGCGGTTTGCAGCAAATTGCGTTGCGCACCCGGATCGAGGTCGGCGGACAGACCGGCGCTCTCGATGATCCAGCCAGCGATCGCGTGGTCGAAGTCATCGCCACCCAGGGCGCTGTCGCCACCGGTGGCCAAAACTTCGAAGACACCGCCGGTCAGGCGCAGAATCGAAATATCGAAGGTGCCGCCACCCAGGTCGTAGATCGCGACCAGGCCTTCAGCGTGCTGGTCCAGACCATAAGCCACGGCGGCAGCGGTCGGCTCATTGAGCAAACGCAGCACGTTCAGACCGGCCAGCTTGGCCGCGTCCTTGGTGGCTTGACGCTGGGCGTCGTCGAAATAGGCCGGAACGGTGATCACCGCGCCCACCAGCTCACCACCCAGGGTCGCTTCAGCGCGTTGGCGCAGCACCTTGAGGATGTCGGCGGAGACTTCCACCGGGCTTTTCGGGCCCTGGATCGTGTCGATGAACGGCATGTGCGACTCGCCACCGACAAAGCGGTACGGCAACTGATCACCAAGCTGCTTGACGTCGGACAGACCACGACCCATCAAGCGCTTGACCGACAGCACAGTGTTCAAGGGATCGGTAGCGGCAGCCAGCTTGGCGGATTCGCCCACCTCGACGCGATCGGCGTGGTAGCGCACGGCAGACGGCAGGATGACCTGCCCTTCTGCGTCGGCAAGCGGCTCGGAAAGACCACTGCGCAATGCAGCGACCAGCGAATTGGTAGTGCCCAAGTCGATCCCCACAGCCAGACGACGCTGGTGCGGTTGAGGACTTTGGCCGGGTTCGGCGATCTGCAGTAGGGCCATCGTTATCAGGACTTATCTGTATATCAGGCGTGCGACCGGAGCGGCACTGGGTTAATCGTCGAGGCGCTCTTCCAGCTGGCGCACTTCGTAGGTGAGCTTGTCGAGGAACTGCATGCGCCGCATCAGGCGTTCGGCCTGTTCACGGTGCGCGGCATCGTTCCAGCAAGCTGCGAAGCTTTGGTTCAGTTCATCCTGGGCAGCCTTCAGGCGACGCTTGAAGACGGCAACGCCATTGAGGTCGGCGCTGTCCTGCAGGTCTTCGAGCTCTTCACGCAGCTCCATCTGCTGCAGAAGGAACTCCGGATCATGCACCGTGACCTCCAGCGGCAGCTCGCCACCATTCAAGGCGAGCAGGTAACGCGCGCGCTTGGGTGGACTCTTGAGCGTCTGGTAGGCCTCGTTGAGGCTCGCGGATTGCTCCAGCGCCAACCGCTGCTCACGCTCGGAAGCGTCGGCAAAGCGGTCCGGATGAACACTGCGCGCCAACTCACGGTAGCGCGTAGCCAGCTGATCGAGGTCCAGATCGAAACTCGGTTGCAGCTCAAATAAAGCGAAATGACAAGGAGTACCCACGACAAGCCTCAGATGTTGAAGCTTTCGCCGCAGCCACATTCACCGCGTACGTTGGGGTTGTTGAACTTGAAGCCTTCGTTCAACCCTTCCTTGACGAAATCGAGCTCGGTGCCGTCCAGGTAAGCGAGGCTTTTCGGGTCGATGATCACTTTTTCGCCGTGACTTTCGAACACCTGGTCCTCTGCAACCACCTCGTCGACAAACTCCAGCACGTAGGCAAGGCCGGAACAGCCCGTGGTGCGAACACCCAGACGAATCCCTTCACCTTTGCCGCGCCCGTCGAGGGAGCGCCGCACGTGTCGAGCAGCCGCTTCTGTCATGCTGATAGCCATCGGTGACTCCTTACTCGTCGCCAAAACTCGAAAATCAGATCAAGCCTTTCTTCTGCTTGTAATCGCGAACGGCCGCCTTGATGGCGTCTTCAGCGAGTACCGAGCAGTGGATTTTCACTGGCGGCAGGGCCAGTTCTTCAGCCAGCTGGGTGTTCTTGATGGTTTCCGCTTCGTCCAGGGTCTTGCCCTTCATCCACTCGGTGGCGAGGGAGCTGGAAGCGATAGCCGAACCGCAGCCGTAGGTCTTGAACTTGGCATCTTCGATGATACCGGCGTCGTTGACCTTGATCTGCAGGCGCATCACGTCGCCGCACGCCGGAGCGCCGACCATGCCGGTGCCGACATCAGGATCTTGCGCATCCATCTTGCCGACGTTGCGCGGGTTTTCGTAGTGGTCGATGACCTTTTCGCTGTAAGCCATGATTCTTAATCCTCACTCATCAGAGAGTCGCTCTTGAAGCCCTGAAACCTGAGTTTACAGGGCTGATTGCGGCGACTTGAAATCAGTGTGCCGCCCACTCGATTTTCGAAATGTCGACACCGTCTTTGTACATGTCCCACAGCGGCGACAGAGCGCGCAGCTTGGTAACGGCCTCGCAGACTTTCTGCGCGGCGTAGTCGATTTCTTCTTCGGTGGTGAAACGGCCGAAGGTGAAGCGGATCGAGCTGTGTGCCAGTTCGTCGTTGCGGCCCAGGGCGCGCAGTACGTACGAAGGCTCCAGGGACGCCGAGGTGCAGGCCGAACCGGACGAAACCGCCAGATCCTTGAGCGCCATGATCAGCGACTCGCCTTCAACGTAGTTGAAGCTCAGGTTCAGGTTGTGCGGAACGCGGGCGGTCAGGCTGCCGTTGACGTACAGCTCTTCCAGGTGCTCGACCTGCTTGTAGAAGCGGTCGCTCAACGCCTTGATGCGTGCGTTCTCGGCAGCCATGTCTTCCTTGGCTACGCGGAAAGCTTCACCCATGCCGACGATCTGGTGGGTCGCCAGGGTGCCGGAACGCATGCCGCGCTCGTGGCCGCCACCGTGCATGGTCGCTTCAATACGTACGCGCGGCTTGCGGCTTACGTACAGGGCGCCGATGCCTTTAGGACCGTAGGTCTTGTGGGCGGAGAACGACATCATGTCGACTTTCAGCTTCGAAAGGTCGATCTCGACCTTGCCGGTGGACTGGGCGGCGTCGACGTGGAACAGGATGCCCTTGGAGCGGAGCAGTTCGCCGATCGCTGCGATGTCGTTGATGGTGCCGATTTCGTTGTTCACGTGCATGACCGAAACCAGGATGGTGTCGTCGCGCAGTTCGGCTTCGATCATCTCAGGAGTTACCAAGCCGTCGGTACGAGGCTCGATGTAGGTCACTTCAAAACCTTCACGCTCCAGTTGGCGCATGGTGTCCAGGACAGCCTTGTGCTCAATCTTGGTGGTGATCAGGTGCTTGCCTTTGGTGGCATAGAAATGTGCCGCACCCTTGATTGCCAGGTTGTCGGACTCGGTAGCACCGGAGGTCCAGACGATTTCACGCGGGTCGGCGTTGACCAGATCGGCCACCTGACGACGGGCGTTTTCGACGGACTCTTCGGCTTTCCAGCCGAACACATGGGAACGGGACGCCGGGTTACCGAAGTTTCCGTCGACCAGCAGGCATTCACTCATCTTTTGCGCGACACGCGGATCAACCGGGGTAGTCGCAGAGTAATCAAGGTAAATCGGCAATTTCATGGACTATCTCCTAAATCAGGCTGGCTGGCGTGCCGCTAGCTCTCTGGCAGTCATTCGACGGCGGACGCTTCAATCTTGTCCAGGCGTGGCGCCTTGCTGTTGCAACGGCGTTGGTCCTGGCGCTGGGCTACTTCTTGCACCTCACGGCGAGTCACAAGGTCAGCCAAGCTGATACCGCTCAGAAATTCGTGGATCTGCAGGCTCAGGTCACACCACAAGTGGTGAGTCAGGCAAGTGTCACCGGAGTGGCAATCACCCTGGCCCTGGCATTTGGTTGCATCGACCGATTCGTTCACCGCATCGATCACCTGGGCGACCTGGATGCCCTGCATATCGCGGGACAATTGGTAGCCACCGCCCGGACCGCGAACGCTGGACACCAGGTTGCTGCGGCGCAGCTTGGCGAAAAGCTGTTCGAGGTAGGACAGGGAGATGCCTTGGCGCTCGGAGATATCGGCCAGGGACACGGGCCCGTGCTGCGCGTGTAACGCCAGGTCAAGCATGGCGGTCACGGCGTATCGGCCTTTTGTAGTCAGTCGCATGGACAATTACCACGGAGTTCGGAATGAGGCGAGTATGCAATTCCCGAGTATTTAAGTCAACTATTAGACCTAGTACTTTAGTCGGGATTACCCGCAAAAGAGCGGGCGCATCATAGCAGGGTCTGTGGCGTAATGGCACACCGGTCGGCGCTCTGCCATTGTCTAAATGCGACCTGCGTAGGAGCTGCCGAAGGCTGCGATCTTTTGATCTTGCCCTCTAAGATCAAAAGATCGCAGCCTTCGGCAGCTCCTACACAAAGACATCAGCCAGTCTGCTGACCCTTGTCCTTCACACAGGCAAAGTCTTCTTCGCGCAGTTCAGGCAGATCTTTCGCACAGTAATTGCTGCCCAGATCCTTCAACGCCCCGCACATCCCCTCCAGACGCCCATCGACCGCCTGCAAGTGATCGAGCAACTGGTTGATGGCGCGAGCCACCGGGTCGGGCATGTCTTCAGTCACGCCGTAGGCATCGAAGCCGATTTTCTCGGCCATGGCCTTGCGCTTGGCGTCCTGCTCTTCGTCGGGCTTGACGATGATCCGCCCCGGAATCCCCACTACAGTGGCACCCGGCGGTACTTCCTTGGTCACGACCGCATTGGAACCGACCTTGGCCCCGGCACCGACAGTGAACGGACCGAGCACCTTCGCGCCCGCCCCGACCACGACGCCATCACCCAGGGTCGGGTGACGCTTGCCCTTGTTCCAGCTGGTGCCGCCCAGGGTCACGCCCTGGTAAATAGTCACGTCATCGCCGATCTCGGCGGTTTCACCGATGACGATGCCCATCCCATGGTCAATGAAGAAGCGACGACCGACCTTGGCACCCGGATGGATCTCGATCCCGGTCAACCAGCGGCCGAAGTTCGACACCAGCCGCGCCAGCCATTTCAGGTCAGCGCGCCACAGCATCGCCGACAAACGGTGAATCCAGATGGCATGCATGCCGGGGTAGCAAGTCAGGACTTCAAAAGCGTTACGCGCCGCCGGGTCTCGGTGGAATACGCTCTGGATATCTTCACGCAAACGCTCGAACATCATTAATCCTTCCGCTTAAGGAGCTCACCACGGGCCGCTTTCTGGGTTTCCGTGAGGATGCCACGCAAAATATTCATTTCCGCCCGGCTGACCGAGCTGCGTCCGTACAACCGGCGCAGGCGCGCCATCAAGTGCCGTGGCTTTTCCGGATCGAGGAATTCGATGGCCACCAGGGTCTGCTCCAGATGCTCATAGAATCGTTCCAGTTCGTCCATGGTCGCCAGCTCCGCGCTTTTGACCGAAGCCACTTCTTCCTTCTCGACCTTGCTCGGCTGACCCTGGGCCGCCAGCCAGGACATTCGCACTTCATAACCCAACACCTGCACCGCCGCCCCAAGGTTCAGCGAACTGAACTCAGGGTCTGATGGAATGTGCACGTGATAATGACATCGCTGCAGCTCTTCGTTGGTCAGGCCGGAATCTTCACGACCGAACACCAGGGCGATTTGGGCGCCCTGCCCGGCCTCCTCGACCACTTTCGTGCCGCATTCGCGGGGATCGAGCAACGGCCAGGGAATACGCCGGTCGCGGGCGCTGGTGCCGAGCACCAGGTTGCAGCCGACCAAGGCATCTTCCAAGGTGGCGACGACTTGCGCGTTTTCAAGGATGTCCCCGGCACCGGAGGCACGGGCATCGGCCTCGTGATGCGGGAACTGACGAGGCTCGACCAGCACCAGCCGCGACAGCCCCATGTTCTTCATGGCACGCGCAGCCCCGCCGATATTGCCCGGATGGCTGGTATTGACCAGGACGACACGAATGTTTTGCAGCAAGGGAGGCGCTCTCGAACACAATAATCGGGAGCCGAATCTTACAGCGCTAGCTACCGTTAAGCCATGAAAGCGAACGTCGTCCTTCTCCTGTAGAAACTTTCTGATAGAATGCCCGGCTTTCTTTAACAACCTTAGGTGACACATCCATGCAGCCCATGCTGAATATCGCGCTGCGCGCCGCCCGCAGCGCCAGTGAATTGATCTTCCGCTCCATCGAGCGCCTGGATACCATCAAGGTCGACGAAAAAGACGCCAAGGATTACGTATCCGAGGTGGATCGCGCCGCCGAACAGAAAATCATCGACGCCCTGCGCAAGGCCTACCCGAATCACTCGATCCTGGGTGAAGAGACCGGCATGCACGCCGGCTCCGGCATCGAAGGCGAAGAGTACCTGTGGATCATCGATCCACTGGACGGCACCACCAACTTCCTGCGCGGCATCCCTCACTTCGCTGTCAGCATCGCCTGCAAATACCGCGGTCGCCTGGAACACGCTGTTGTCCTGGACCCGGTTCGCCAGGAAGAATTCACCGCCAGCCGTGGTCGCGGCGCCCAACTGAACGGTCGTCGCCTGCGCGTCAGCGGTCGCACCAGCCTGGACGGCGCCTTGCTGGGTACCGGCTTCCCGTTCCGTGACGACCAGATGGACAACCTCGACAACTACCTGGGCATGTTCCGCGCCCTGGTTGGCCAGACCGCCGGCATCCGCCGCGCCGGTTCCGCGAGCCTGGACCTGGCCTACGTGGCTGCCGGCCGTTTCGACGCCTTCTGGGAATCGGGCCTGTCCGAATGGGACATGGCTGCAGGCGCCCTGCTGATCCAGGAAGCCGGCGGTTTGGTGAGCGACTTCACCGGCGGTCACGACTTCCTTGAGAAAGGCCACGTCGTTGCCGGTAACACCAAGTGCTTCAAGGCAGTGCTGACGGCGATCCAGCCGCACCTGCCGGCCTCGCTGAAGCGCTAAGCTTCCGGCGACAGAAAAAGCACCCTGCGGGGTGCTTTTTTTATACCCGAAATCCCCCCTGTAGGAGCTGCCGAAGGCTGCGATCTTTTGATTTTGTTTTCAAAAAGATCAAGATCAAAAGATCGCAGCCTTCGGCAGCCCCTACGGGGAAATCAGTCATCGCTGATAAAGTTGCGGGCACAAAAAAGCACCCCGCAGGGTGCTTCTTTTTACGCTGAGCTACTTATTGAGCCGGCTCGTTCTGAGACAGGATCAACTTGCCTTCCTTATCCACCGGAATCTGGTTGCCTGGATCACGATCCATGCGCACCTTGCCTTCCTTGCCGTCCAGCGAATAGCGCACGTCGTAACCCACGACCTTGTCGCTGATGTCATTCACCGTATTACAACGGGTCTGGGTCGTGGTGTAGGTGTCACGCTCTTGCATGCCTTCCTGCACCTTGTTGCCGGCGTAACCACCACCGACAGCACCCGCGACCGTGGCGATCTTCTTACCGCTGCCGCCACCGATCTGGTTACCCAGCAAACCACCTGCCAATGCACCGACCACCGTACCGGCGATCTGGTGTTGATCTTTCACCGGCGCCTGCCGGGTGACCGCTACATCCTTGCACACTTCACGTGGAGTCTTGATTTGTGTCTTGACCGGTTCAACGGCTAGAACCTGAGCAAACTCAGGACCGCTTTGTTTAACCAGGCTGTAGGTGGCCACAGCACCCCCGGCAGTTACACCGACAGCACCCAGTACAGCACCAACCAGCATCGACTTGTTCACATGAACCTCCTGGACCATCACATGCGGAACGTGTCCGCGCTTCTCCCAGCCTTGGAGCACAAAAAAAGGCGCGAGTTCAACTCGCGCCTTTTTTGGACTACATCGCTTGAAGACTTTGCCTTCAAGGACGGTCGTCGACTTCCTTCTCGGTATTGGCCGGAGGAATCAGGTCTTCCGTGCTCAGGTTCAGCCAGATCAGCACCACGTTGGCGATGTAGATCGACGAGTAAGTACCCGCCAGAACACCGATGAACAGGGCGATGGAGAAGCCGAACAGGTTGTCGCCACCAAAGAACAGCAGGGCCGCGATCGCCAGCAGGGTGGAGATCGAAGTCGCCATGGTCCGCAGCAGGGTTTGCGTGGTCGAGATGTTGATGTTCTCGATCAGGCTGGCCTTGCGCAGTACACGGAAGTTCTCGCGAACCCGGTCGAATACCACGATGGTGTCGTTGAGCGAGTAACCGATGATCGCCAGTACCGCCGCCAGCACCGTCAGGTCGAAGGTGATCTGGAAGAACGACAGGATACCGATGGTCACGATCACGTCGTGGATCAGGGAAACGATCGCACCGACCGCAAACTTCCACTGAAAGCGGAAAGCCAGGTAGATCAGGATGCCGCCCAGCGCCATCAGCATGCCGAGGCCGCCCTGGTCGCGCAGCTCTTCACCCACCTGCGGGCCGACGAACTCGACGCGCTTGACCGTCGCCGGGTTCTCGCCACCGACCTTCTGCAAGGCCTCGGCTACCTGGTGACCCAGTTGCGGGTCTTCGCCAGGCATGCGCACCAGCAGGTCGGTGGTTGCACCGAAGTTCTGCACGATGGCTTCGTGATAACCCGATTTCACCAGCTGCTCACGCACCTGGGTGACGTCAGCCGGACGCTCGTAGGTCAGCTCGATGAGCGTACCGCCGGTGAAGTCCAGGCCCCAGTTCATGCCCTTGGTGGCAACACTGAACAACGCCAGTGCGGTAAGGAACAATGTGACGCCGAACGCAAAGTTGCGAACGCCCATGAAGTTGATTGTACGTAACATGGCAGCCCCTTAAATCCACAACTTCTTGAAGTCACGACCGCCGAAGATCAGGTTGACCATCGCGCGGGTCACCATGATGGCCGTGAACATCGAGGTAAAGATCCCGAGGGACATGGTCACTGCGAAGCCCTTGACGGGACCTGTGCCCATGGCAAAGAGGATGCCGCCGACCAACAGTGTTGTCAGGTTGGCGTCGAGAATCGCGGTGAATGCCCGGCCGAAGCCTTCGTTGATTGCGCGCTGCACGGTCATGCCGGCGGCGATCTCTTCACGGATCCGCGAGAAGATCAGCACGTTGGCGTCGACCGCCATACCCATGGTCAACACGATACCGGCGATACCCGGCAGGGTCAGCGTTGCACCCAGCAGCGACATCAGGGCCAGCAGCATCACCATGTTCACCGCCAGTGCGACGGTGGCGATGAGGCCGAAGAAGCGGTAGATGGCCATGATGAACAGCGAGACGAACAGCATGCCCCACAGCGATGCATCGATACCCTTGGTGATGTTGTCGGCACCCAGGCTCGGGCCGATGGTGCGTTCTTCAGCGAAGTACATCGGTGCGGCCAGACCACCGGCACGCAGCAGCAGCGCCAGTTCGGACGACTCGCCCTGGCCGTTCAGGCCAGTGATGCGGAACTGAGCACCCAGCGGCGACTGGATGGTCGCCAGGCTGATGATCTTCTTCTCTTCCTTGAAGCTCTGGACCGCCACGTCTTTCTCGACGCCGTTGACCATCTGCTTGGTGTAGGTGGTAACCGGACGCTGCTCGATGAAGATCACCGCCATGCTGCGACCGACGTTCGAACGGGTCGCACGGCTCATCAGCTCGCCGCCGTGACCGTCCAGACGAATGTTCACTTCCGGGGTGCCGTGCTCGCCGAAGCCAGCCTTGGCGTCGGTGACCTGGTCACCGGTGATGATCAGGCCACGCTCGATCAGCGCAGGAGGACGGTTGCCCTCGCGGAACTCGAAGGATTCGGAAGTGGCTTTCGAAGCGCCAGGCTCAGCGGCCAGGCGGAACTCGAGGTTGGCCGTCTTGCCGAGGATACGCTTGGCTTCGGCGGTGTCCTGCACGCCTGGCAGCTCAACCACGATGCGGTTGGCGCCCTGACGCTGGACGATCGGCTCGGCAACACCCAGTTCGTTGACGCGGTTACGTACCGTGGTCAAGTTCTGCTTGATGGAGTATTCGCGGATTTCCGCCAGCTTGGCCGGGGTCATCGCCAGACGCAGCACCGGTTGGCCATTGAGGTCGGCCGGAACAATGTCGAAATCGTTGAAGTTCTTGCGAATGATCGAACGGGCCTGTTCGCGGGTCGCTTCATCAGAGAAGCCCAGCTGAATGGCACCATCGAGTTGCGGCAGGCTGCGATAACGCAGTTTTTCTTTGCGCAGCAGGCTCTTGACGTCGCCTTCGTAGACTTTCAGGCGTGCGTCGAGGGCTTTGTCCATGTCCACTTCCAGCAGGAAGTGCACACCACCGGACAAGTCCAGACCCAGCTTCATCGGGTGCGCGGCGAGGCTGCGCAGCCATTGCGGTGTGGTTTGTGCCAGGTTCAATGCAACGACGTAGTCATCACCCAACGCCTTGCGGACAACGTCCTTGGCCGGCAGTTGGTCTTCAGCCTTGGTCAGGCGAATCAGGCCGCCCTTGCCGTTGGCAGCCAGGGTGGCAGCCTTGACGTTGATCCCGGATTCCTTGAGCGCAGCGCTCACACGATCCAGATCAGCCTGATTGACTTGCAGTGCAGTGCTTGCACCGCTGACCTGAATGGCCGGGTCATCAGGATAAAGATTGGGAGCGGAATAAATCAGACCGACCGCCAGCACCGCCAGGATCAGAATGTATTTCCACAGAGGATATTTGTTCAGCATCACGCCGCCCGTTTATGACGCGGGGCGCCTTGCGCGCCCCGTCGATTGAATATGAAGTTGAAACTTAGATCGCTTTGAGCGTGCCTTTTGGCAGCGTGGCAGCGATGGCGCCTTTCTGGAATTTCATTTCGACGGTGTCGGAAACTTCCAGAACAACGAAATCGTCTGCAACTTTAGTGATCTTGCCGGCGATGCCGCCGGTGGTCACAACTTCGTCGCCTTTCTGCAGGCTGCTCAGCAGATTCTTCTGCTCTTTGGCGCGCTTGGCCTGTGGACGCCAGATCATCAGGTAGAAGATGACCAGGAAACCGACCAGGAAAATCCACTCGAAACCGCCGCCCATTGGGCCGGCAGCAGCAGGTGCAGCGGCGTCAGCCATGGCATTAGAGATAAAAAAGCTCATTTAGCACTCCAGTTGCAAATGTTGAATCTTGGGGTCAGAAAACTCAGTCCAAAGGCGGAACAGGTAACCCGCGTTTGGCGTAGAAGGCATCGACAAAGGCGGCCAATGTACCCTGTTGAATAGCCTCGCGCAAACCAGCCATAAGCACTTGATAATGACGCAAGTTATGGATGGTATTGAGCATGCTTCCCAGCATTTCGCCGCACTTGTCCAGGTGATGCAGATAAGCGCGGGAGAAGTTCTGGCAGGTATAGCAATCGCAGGTCGGATCGAGCGGCGAATCATCATGGCGATGGAACGCGTTACGGATCTTCAGCACACCGGTATCAATGAACAGATGCCCATTGCGGGCATTACGGGTTGGCATCACGCAATCGAACATGTCCACACCGCGGCGCACACCCTCAACCAAGTCTTCCGGTTTGCCAACGCCCATAAGGTAACGAGGTTTGTCAGCCGGCATCATGCCCGGCAGGTAATCCAGCACCTTGATCATCTCGTGCTTGGGCTCGCCCACCGACAGGCCGCCGATGGCCAGGCCGTCAAAGCCGATCTTGTCGAGACCCTCCAGGGAGCGCATGCGCAAGTCCTGGTGCATACCACCCTGCACGATACCGAACAGCGCCGCCGTGTTGTCGCCATGGGCTTCTTTGGAACGCTTGGCCCAACGCAGGGACAATTCCATGGAGATACGGGCGACGTCTTCATCAGCCGGGTACGGCGTGCACTCGTCGAAAATCATCACGATGTCCGAGCCCAGGTCACGCTGGACCTGCATCGACTCTTCCGGGCCCATGAACACCTTGGCGCCGTCGACCGGGGAAGCGAAGGTCACGCCCTCTTCCTTGATCTTGCGCATGGCGCCCAGGCTGAACACCTGGAAACCGCCGGAGTCAGTCAGGATCGGGCCTTTCCACTGCATGAAATCGTGCAGGTCGCCGTGCTTCTTGATCACTTCCGTGCCCGGGCGCAGCCACAGGTGGAAGGTGTTGCCCAGAATGATTTCAGCGCCAGTCGCCTCGATATCCCGTGGCAGCATGCCCTTGACCGTGCCGTAGGTGCCCACCGGCATGAAGGCCGGGGTCTCGACGGTACCGCGCGGGAAGGTCAAACGACCGCGACGAGCCTTGCCATCAGTGGCCAGCAGCTCGAAAGACATACGACAGGTGCGACTCATACTGTTTCCTCTGGGCCCGATTCTTTAGGGGCAGTCGGCGCAGGATTACGCGTGATGAACATCGCATCACCGTAGCTGAAAAAGCGGTAACCGTTGTCCACGGCGGCCTTGTAGGCGGCCATGGTTTCGGGATAACCGGCGAACGCCGAAACCAGCATCAACAACGTGGATTCGGGCAAATGGAAATTGGTGACCAGGGCATCGACCACATGAAACGGCCGGCCAGGGTAAATGAAAATGTCTGTATCGCCGCTGAACGACTTGAGCACGCCATCGCGGGCGGCGCTCTCCAGGGAACGCACACTGGTGGTCCCCACCGCCACCACACGACCACCGCGAGCGCGGCAGGCGGCAACGGCATCGACCACGTCCTGGCCGACTTCCAGCCATTCGCTGTGCATGTGGTGGTCCTCGAGCTTCTCCACGCGCACCGGCTGGAACGTACCAGCACCAACGTGCAGGGTCACGAACGCCGTCTCGACGCCCTTGGCGGCAATCGCCTCCATCAGCACCTGATCGAAATGCAGCCCCGCCGTCGGCGCCGCCACCGCCCCCAAACGCTCGGCGTAGACAGTCTGGTAACGCTCGCGGTCGGCGCCTTCATCCGGGCGGTCTATATAAGGAGGCAGCGGCATGTGACCGACACGGTCGAGCAGCGGCAACACTTCTTCAGCAAACCCCAGCTCGAACAACGCATCGTGCCGCGCCAGCATCTCGGCCTCGCCACCGCCGTCGATCAGGATCTTCGACCCCGGCTTGGGCGACTTGCTGGAACGCACATGGGCCAGCACACGATGACTGTCGAGCACCCGCTCCACCAGGATTTCCAGCTTGCCGCCGGAAGCCTTCTGGCCAAACAGCCGCGCCGGAATCACCCGGGTATTGTTGAACACCATCAAGTCGCCGGGGCGCAAATGCTCCAGCAAATCAGTGAATTGACGGTGTGCCAGGGCGCCGCTGACCCCATCCAGGGTCAACAGGCGACTATTGCGCCGCTCGGCCAGCGGATGGCGGGCGATCAGCGAATCAGGGAGCTCGAAAGTAAAGTCAGCAACGCGCATGATGGGGTGTCGTCTAGCAGGGCCGGGAAGTCTAGCGGAAATATCAAAAATTCTCCATGTACCTGATTGACCAGCGGTTATCTCATCTCTATACTTCGCCGCCATTGAGCCCTGATGGCGGAATTGGTAGACGCGGCGGATTCAAAATCCGTTTTCGAAAGGAGTGGGAGTTCGAGTCTCCCTCGGGGCACCAAAATTAAGAAAGGTCTTGCTTTGCAAGGCCTTTTTTTTCGCCTATAGAAAAGTACCTGACACCCCACCGACAACGCCCTGACAACGCGCTGACCTGTAGGAGCTGCCGAAGGCTGCGATCTTTTGATCTTGCTTCTCTTCTGCCCTTCTCGCCGGAAGAACATTTCACAAGGACTCCCCCCATGGAATTGCACCTGGAAACCGTCGCCCTCTTCTCCCTCAAGCTGGCTTATGAATCAGAAGATTCAAGCCCGATTTTGCGTGACGATCTGGTGATGGGCGATTACCAGCGGGATGTGTTTGAGTTGCTGGTGCGGCGGGGGGATGTTGAGGCGATTCAGTTGAAGGTGGATGAGTGTGTGGGGTTGGCGTTGGAGGCCATAGGGGGTGTGGATAAGCCGTTGGGGCGGGAGTTGTGGAGATTGACGGGGGAGCTTGCTGCTGGGCGGACAATGGAGCAGCTTGGGAGACCGCTTCTCGCGCTTAAGGATTATCTGAAAGATATTCAATGAATAAAGGCCGGCGGCATGAAGCTGAGAATGTTGATTAGTGGACCGACACTGGCTGCCACTTCTTATCCAATAATAAATCTGCCCCCTTTTCCCGGCCCTTCAACCACGTCATGAATGTTGTCCCATCTGAAACTCAATGGTGACAGTCTTATCACCCCTTTCTAATCTTCAAGTTTATTGGTGTGATGATCGGAACTTTGGGCGCAAAGGGGGATATGCCGGCAATTGAACTACAAAGTGCGCCGAGCTGTTGCATAGAGATATGGGCATATTCAAGTGCATCTCTCGAATACTGCATATTTTCAATAAAGTTTAGACCCCGCGCAAAGTTTAACTCGGGGTCATCAAAGTATTGCCCAGTCGTGCGGCTATTCTTTACCTCAGCGGGTTTCAAGGGGATAGGTAACTGTATAGCAGGCAATAGCTCTCCCTGGAACTCTATAGTCTTCGTAAAAGCCAATAGAGTTTTTGCTGCATTTGCTAAAGGTGCGACATGTACGACTAAGTCGCGATACGCGCCTAGTTCATAAAGCCAATTGTCAGACAGAGATGAAGCTCTCAGCTCTTTACCTGCTTTATCCTGAGGTGGCTGCGACCGCCAAACCTTTAATAGGCCGCTTAAAGCGGTAATTTTTGGCGCAGAAGGATCATCCTTTCTTATCATTGCCTCAGAATAAAACTCAGAAAGATAATCTCTTAGGGTGCAGGCATCTACCAGAAATGACTGTAGAGCCAAATAGCACAATGAGGTGTGACCATCAAGAAAGCGCTCATTGCTTTTAAATGATTTCGAAAGTAAACGCCCATTTAATTGATCAGAGTATGCTTCCGATAGCTGTCGAAGCCTCCACTCACACGCTCTTATTTGGTGGGAAATACGAGAAGCTATATCGTAAAACAGCCCATTCTTTTGTAAGAACGCGGAATTTGCTATAAAAGACCAATCATGCCCTTGATCCGTACAAAGCCACGTTGGAGAGGCTGCTGGATTGATAGACCTCCACTCTGGGGGAGCGAAACTCTTCGCCTGCTCTTCCGTATGGAAAAAATCACACCCGACAATCTGCAACCCTAAGCGCTTTATGTCACCATAAAAACTTCCATAGCTTTTAATGTTTAAGCTTGCGGATTTTCCACTCATCGCATTGGGTCGAAAATCTGCTTTTTGATCCATCCCATTAAGAACACGTCCACCACCATATAAGTGCAGTTCTCTCAAAACCGGGTGCCAATCCATGCTGTTGCTCCTTGTTTAGGTTAGGTGCATACCAAACTAAGTTTCCGACATCTAAAAAAACACCTCAACCACTAAGCCAGATAATAGCGAGCAACTCAATAAAATTAGATCCCAAGGCGTCATTGCTTGGTGCTTTGCGCATTCTGAAAGGCTCCAAAATCAACCTATAGACGACCGGGCAAGCCTGCGGCCATCATCGAAGCCTTTTAAGACTGGCCCTGACGACACCATCCCGATTCCCTTAAAGAACCCTGGCCTAACCCGCCGGGGCTTTTTGCATCTGGCTAATAGATGACCGAGTGCCGAGTCCGATTTTGCGGGATGAATTAGTGATGGGGGATCATGAGCGGGAGGTTTTTGGGTTACTGGTAAGGCGGGGGGATGTTGAGGGAATTCAGAAAAAGGTGGGTGAGTACCTGAGTTTGGCGCTGAATGCTATTGGTGGTGTTGATAAAGTCTTGGGTCGCGAACTGCATAGGCTGTCAGCAAACTTTAACGCTACGCAGACGATGGAGCGCCTTAATGCCCCAATAATCGCGCTAAAAATTTATTTGAAAAACATTCTTTGAATGACGAGCACGCGTAGACATGGACTTAATTCATCCAAGCAAAGTAGTGACTGGGACCCCCTTCCAATCCCAGCGCACCATAAAAATTTTTCTCATTTTTGCCGACAATAGAGGCTTTCAGGAGTCAGTCAGTTATAGAGCAAAGAAACGAACTGAACATTCTTCCAACCTCATCCAAAATTTAAATTAACGGACATACTTCATCTTCAAGCCCCGCTTATACAATTGCCCGACGCGCCACCATCCAACATACCCCGGACGCTCTTCAAACATACGTACAGCCTTCATACGCTGCAACGACTCCCGAACACTTCGCTCAGTAAATCCAGTGCGTTCTTTTAACTCAGATACAATACTCTGGTGCTGAAACGGCGTACGCATACCCTCGAACGAAGCAACAAATTTTGTAACACGCTCCCTAGCATCCTCTTCGTCGAACTCACCATTCTCATAATCAAGCGACAACAGATAGGAAAGCTCTTGCTTAGTTTCATTAATAAATTCCCCTGACGCTTCATCATAAGCCTGATTCAGAAGAGTTGAGTCGAGCCTTCCGTCCACGTCAATAGGAGCTTTCGCATTACTTGCTAGGAGGTTTAACTTATTCAAAAATGAAAGATATAGTCTTGGATAGAACGTAGCCTTGTTCGTATCGTCTCCTCCAGCATCAGAAAAGTACAACCGAAGAAATGTAGCTGTAGATAGATTATTACGGCGCAACCTAGAAGGGAAGATCTCAAGCAAAATCTCCGTAGCCTCCTGCTCTGACAACTCCCCTCTCTGAACTTCCGACCATCTTTTTGCTATATCTTCACAAACATCTCTGAAATTTTCACGCATCCACTTCAAAGTAGGGACACGCGAGACAGCAAAGTTCAAAATTGCCTGAGCACTCCACTTAAGCTGCAAGCTACGCCCCTCGACTTGCTGCTCAATATTTTGAATAGTATCTGACGCCAAATCTTCTCGCACAAAAGCTCGAATTACGAGTCGCCCAGCAAGTCCCGAGTCATTTTGAATACCTCCCATTAACTCAAAGAGAGAGCTAACAAAACTTTTTATTCTTGTAGCTGCAACAAGTGTTTCAAGTCCATCAATTAAAAATACAAATGTGGTCTCCGACCCCATCAGTTTAGACTTGATATCAATTTTATGAGCTAAATCTCTGGGGGAACTCCCCTCAATTATTTTTTTCGACAATGCTTGAGCCAGCGACTCCCCTTCCTCGCGCTCAATAGCCACTCTTATCAATGACCACCAGAAAACATTTGCATCGAACTCACACTTCTCCAACCAGTCATTTACCTCAACCGACTGACTCTGCAGGCCTGTGGTGGATTCCTCATCAGCGGCGACCAACAAAGGATTGCCTAAATTTCTTGCGCTAAGCTCACGCAATAGGCGCGTTTTCCCTGTGCCTTTACGCCCCCAAATGTAAGTGTAAGGGTTACCAGGTACAAACATTTTTTCCACGCCTGAAATATGGATGAACGCTCCCATATCTTTGGCGCCTGACACTGAAGTACCAGTAGCAGCTATTTTGTCCAAATTACCAATTTGTGGAACTTCTCGCTTTCTGGAAACGGGCAGAAGTAGCACTTCCCTTAAGCGAATTAAGGAATTTTGATTATCACTCTGCAATCGGGAGACATCAGGCAACGTCGGTTCCAATAGGGCACGATCTAAATACCAATCAACCCAATTCAAAATCAATTCTGAAGGAGACACTTGCATCGAGTCTTCATTAGAGAATTCTATGGATTCCGCGAGTGCTGTAAGAAGAACCTCCTGAATACGAGCATCATGTTCAGACTTCGAGCCGCCGGTTTTGTTAGGATCGAGGGAGAAACTCACAAAGGCTGCTGTAGACTCCGAGGATAGATTTGAAAAAATAGCTCTTACTACATTCAGCATATCACTTGGAACAGTTGATAGATTTGAATCACTACGAGCAAAGACAACAGCCGCGCCGGGCAACTTTGACATAATCGGCAATACGGAAGAAGCAATACCAGTACGATGATCAATTAACACAACGTCGTATTTTTCCTCACCTGTGGGAAGTGAGAGCCTCAACTTTTCAGCTGCGCGCTCGTAAATCCTAGTATCGAGCGGCGCCGTGGCTGCTAAGAGCGCAAAATCTAAATCAGCGCCTTCTTGACGAGGACGACATGGCAAAATATCGATACGACCATCTGCACGCCCACTATAGCCCCCCGCAATAGGCCTACACTTACTTGACCAACCACACAACCCCATAAGTGTTTGGTCATACGAGTCAGCAGATATGCCAAAAACCATATCCATTGAAGGGGCTTCAATATCGGCATCAACGACCAGAACTTTATAGCCGTCATCAGCCAAAGCTTTAGCCAATAAGCCGAGTACAGTAGAACGCCCTTGCCCACCTTTGTAGCCATAGAAGTGAACGAATTTTTCTTCTGTTACAAGTTGGCTTTTTTGACCACCTCCATTCTTTAAAAATGACGAAACCCAAGAGGAACCGCCACTTTCTCCTACCCAACGAAGTTTATCAATATATTCGGAATTCGAGAGAGGACTGACGACTACAGGAAGCCTAGCCATTACATCGGAAAGGTTCAGGGGCGTTTCGTCACCATCATTTTCTAGCCACTTTTGTAATTGCCAAAATCTTGTCTCATCTCCCATATCCGAGAAATGATCACTTACAACATCCACATGCAGTGTTGGCGCAAAGTAATTCACGCTGACTTCTGAAATCAAACTCTGATCGAGCGCAGCCAAACTCCTAAGCCGCACGATAATCTCAGAAACCGAACTCATAAAATAACTCCAACACTAGATTCGTTTGCCTTCAAAAAACTACACACTGACTCGCACATAGCATACAAGTCCTTAAGAACTTTTTGAGGTGTCTCATTCACGCCCCCCCAGTCACCGTCCATCCTAGCGTAGCGCATGTAAGGATAATTATCCGCCGGGACGAATTGACTCGCCGTTTTAAGCCCTACACATGTAATGAGCTGTAACTGGTTTCGTAACGTGGCTGCATACCCTATGAGCTGAGCCGCGATGGCGCCAGAAGGGGCAACGGCAGCGGACTGCAAAAGGCCAGGCACATCATGCCCTGACCTACCAGTTGACGTAAGCCCCTGATTTTTCAGAGCTAACTCAAGAGCAACGAGCAATCGATACGCACCTACCAAATCATCTGACTCAGAACATTTTTTAAAAGACTGGATGTTTTTTTTAAGCGCCATAAGCCAGGTCCGTTTCCGATCGCGAAATACTACTAATTTTCATCTCATCTGAGTAGCAAAATCTCAAGAAGAAAACTTCTCTCACGTGAGGCGATTGTTAAAAAACGCTCCGTCCAACCCAGATACCCAGCCAATTGCTCTAAAATTCAAGAATATAACCAATACAAATATGTATTTGTAAGACACTTAAGTCCCAACAGAAGTCGAAGGCAGAAAGCTTTCGCATTGCCTATGGAGCGTATAACTTTGAAAAAGGAAGAGATAGGCCGCGCACTAATAGAGTTCACAATGTGAACCACCCAACCCTACCCAAAGGGCGAATTTGTTTCAAAACTCTTGAAGGTTGCAGGAACAGAGCCTGCACGATACCCTCCCACCGTCGCTGCCAATTCAGCGACCGGGTGTGAGAGCCCGAAACAATCAAGGCGCAAAGCGCCCCAAAACCTATCGCGGCGTTTTTTTTCGTCTGCGATATGGCTTTATGGCGGCTGTGCGTGGGAGACCTTCGGGTCTACCGGTTGCCTTGATTGCCGGTTTCTCACCCCGCGCACGGCTGTCACCCAAGCCCGTGAGAAGGCTCGTGGCAGCTCCTCAAATCAAGGATGTTGACCATGCCCAAGACAAATCCGTTTGAAATTTGGCTTTTCCCTCTACGCAATTCCCAATCACGTAACACCCTCCCCCATTGCCTCTCCATCCTCGGAGGTGGCCAATGACTGAACAATCCGAACTCAAAACCATTGGCCTGACACCCGCGATCTACTATGCGGATCAAGCACTGTTTCATGTCACTCGCGGGGTTCCTCTCGGCGATGCGTTATCCATGGCCTCGGATTTCCTGTTCCTGGCCAAAACCCTCACTGAAGATGCCGCTTATGCCAGAGACACTGACCGTCACGCTTGGGCTGCGCATTATTTGACTTCGATGAGTAAGGCGTTGGTGGATGATGCGGTGAAGGTGCTGACGCGGGATCGGGGGATTGGGTCCACGGCTACGCGGGCGGCGGCGAAGGCTGAAGCTTAGTGGTTTAGGCCTCTGGGGTGTGGGTGGCTTGCGAGGGTGGTAGCTGATTCAGCATTTATGTTGGCTGGGCTGGCGCTTTCGCGGGCAAGCCCGCTCCTACAGGGATTGCGGTGAGCTGACAGGCATTATTTGGCCTGAGTGGGTGAGTGGTTTGTGATTTCGGTACACCTTCAGTATTGATGCTGGTTGAGCTGGCGCTTTCGCGAGCAGGCTCGCTCCCACAGGGGGCTTTGTGTGTTGAGTGGCATTTGGAATTAGCCTCGAGGTTTTCGGGGCTTTTTATTGCTTGGGGGAAAGTAAATGCTGGGGATTCGGTATTGGGATTTCCGGCCTCCGGGTGCTTCCAGTGGGCTTGATCGTCACCTTCTCCACAGGCAATCCGCTGTGCATAACTCCAGCAACCTCCCCTCTGGCACGGCGCCTGATGCTGCATTCTTCTAGACTCAATACAAGGTCGTAGACAGAACCAAACACGTCGCTCTGGTGCGGCCGAATCAAGGGCCGCGTGGCAATCTGGCTTTTATGCCCCTATTGAGGCGCGGCGAAGACCGTGCCGGGCGCAACAAGATGCCCGCTCAGGGTGCCCTGGCCGACGGTCTGTAGATGCCACGATACCGTGACGTGGTGTGAATGCCGCAGCCGACACTTTCGGACAACCGACAACCATCTGGTTTGTCCGTGACCGTGAGGATTGCTGAATGCCTGATGAGATGTTGCACCTGCCTGTGGTCAACAGTCTGCTGGAGCGCCACAAGGGTACTCCGGGTGCGCTGTTGCCCATTCTTCATGATATTCAGGAGCGCATTGGCTACATCCCCGATGTCGCCGTCCCCGAGATTGCCCATGCCCTCAACCTGAGCCAGGCCGAGGTTCGTGGGGTGATCAGTTTTTACCATGACTTCCGTACCGCGCCGCCCGCGCGGCATATCTTGCGTCTGTGCCGGGCCGAGTCGTGCCAGAGCCGTGGCGCGGAGCAGCTTGCCGCGCAGTTGCGCGAGCGTCTGCAACTGGACGATCACGGTAGCAGTGCCGACGGCAGCATCAGTTTGCGGCCGGTGTATTGCCTGGGTGCCTGCGCTTGTTCGCCCGCTCTGGAGCTGGATGGCCGGGTGCATGCGCGGCTCAGTGCTGAGCGGCTGGATGCATTGCTCGATGCTTGCCGGGAGGACGCGTGATGCCGACTCTTTATCTGCCTTGTGATTCCCTTGCCCGTGCCGTCGGTGCCGATGAGGTGGCGGTGGCCCTGATCACTCAGGCCCGGGAACGCAATCTACCGCTGGAGTTGCAGCGCACCAGTTCCCGTGGTCTGTATTGGCTGGAACCGTTGCTGGAAGTGGACACTCCGCAAGGTCGGATCGGCTTTGGGCCGCTGACTGCTGACGATGTGCCGTCGGTGCTTGATGCACTGAAAGACGAATCGTCCGCTCATCCGCTGGCCTTGGGCCTGGTGGAAGACTTGCCTTATCTGAAGACTCAACAACGCCTGTTGTTCGCCCGTGCTGGCATTACCCAGCCGCTGTCTCTAGAAGACTACCAGGCCCACGGCGGTTTCGAGGGTTTGACCCAGGCCATCGCCATTGGCGGCGAGCAGACCGCGACGGCGGTATTCGATTCAGGCCTGCGTGGCCGTGGCGGCGCGGCTTTCCCGGCCGGGATCAAGTGGCGCACGGTGCGCGGCACTCAAGCGGCGCAGAAGTACATTGTGTGCAACGCCGACGAAGGCGACTCCGGCACCTTTGCCGATCGCATGCTGATGGAAGGCGACCCCTTCCTGCTGATCGAAGGCATGGCGATTGCCGGCATTACCGTCGGCGCCACCTTCGGCTACATCTATGTGCGCTCGGAATATCCGGATGCCGTGGCCACGTTGCGTGCAGCGTTGAACATCGCCCGAGAAGCCGGTTATCTCGGCGCCAATGTCGGCGGCAGCGGCCTGGCCTTCGATATGGAAGTGCGCGTCGGGGCCGGCGCCTACATCTGCGGTGAAGAAACCGCGCTGCTGGACTCACTCGAAGGCAAACGCGGGATCGTCCGCGCCAAGCCGCCGATTCCTGCATTGCAGGGCCTGTTTGGCCTGCCGACGCTGGTGCACAACGTGCTGACGTTGGCCTCGGTGCCGCTGATTCTGGCCAAGGGCGCGCAGTTCTACCGCGACTACGGCATGGGCCGCTCCCTGGGCACTATGCCGTTTCAACTGGCTGGCAATATTCGTCACGGCGGGCTGGTGGAACGTGCCTTTGGCCTGACCCTGCGGGAGCTGGTGGAAGACTACGGCGGCGGAACCGCCAGTGGTCGGCCGCTGAAGGCTGCGCAGGTGGGTGGTCCGCTCGGCGCCTGGGTTCCGCCCTCGCAATTCGACACGCCGCTGGATTACGAAGCCTTTATGGCCATCGGCGCGATGCTCGGTCACGGTGGTGTGGTGGTGGCTGACGACACCCTCGACATGGCCCGCATGGCGCGCTTCGCCATGCAGTTCTGCGCCGAGGAATCCTGTGGTAAATGCACGCCTTGCCGTATCGGCTCGACGCGCGGCGTCGAGGTGATCGACCGTCTGCTGGCCGCACCTGACCAGAACAGTCGCGATGAACAGGTGATCATCCTCAAGGACCTGTGCGACACCCTGCAATACGGTTCGCTGTGCGCGTTGGGCGGCATGACGTCTTATCCCGTGGCCAGCGCCCTCAAGCACTTCCCCGCTGACTTCGGTCTGCAAGCCTCGGAGGCCGAACAATGATCACTCTCTTCGACCCGAAAACCGACATTGACCTGGGTACGCCGGCCCGCGACAGCCAGGTGCAAGTCACCTTGAACATCGACGGCCGCAGCATCAGCGTGCCCGAAGGCACCTCGGTGATGCGCGCCGCCGCGCTGCTGGGCACCACCATTCCCAAACTCTGTGCCACCGACAGCCTGGAAGCCTTCGGCTCCTGCCGCATGTGCCTGGTGGAGATCGACGGCATGCGCGGTTATCCGGCGTCCTGCACTACGCCGGTCAGCGAAGGCATGAGTGTGCACACCCAGACGCCCAAGCTCGCGACGCTGCGCCGCAATGTCATGGAGTTGTACATTTCCGATCACCCGCTGGACTGCCTGACCTGCTCGGCCAACGGCAACTGCGAGCTGCAAACCGTCGCCGGCCAGGTTGGCCTGCGGGAAGTGCGTTATGGCTATGAAGGCGAGAACCATTTGGAGGACGTGAAAGACACCTCCAACCCCTATTTCGACTACGACCCGAGCAAGTGCATCGTCTGCAACCGCTGCGTGCGCGCCTGCGAAGAAACCCAGGGCACCTTCGCCCTGACCATTACCGGGCGTGGCTTCGAATCCCGGGTGGCCGCTGCCGGTGGAGAGAACTTCCTCGATTCGGAATGCGTGTCCTGCGGCGCCTGTGTGCAGGCCTGCCCTACCGCGACGCTGATGGAAAAAAGCGTGGTCGAACTGGGCCAGCCGGAACGCAGCGTGATCACCACCTGTGCCTATTGCGGCGTGGGTTGCTCGTTCCGCGCCGAGATGAAAGGCGACCAACTGGTGCGCATGGTTCCGGACAAGAACGGCCAGGCCAACCATGGCCACTCTTGCGTCAAAGGGCGCTTTGCCTGGGGCTATGCGACCCACCCGGATCGCATCACCAAGCCGATGATCCGCAAGCACATCAACGATCCGTGGCAGGAAGTCAGCTGGGATGAAGCGGTGACTTACGCCGCCAGCGAGTTCCGTCGGTTGCAGCAAAAATATGGCCGCGACTCCATCGGTGGCATCACTTCCAGCCGCTGCACCAACGAAGAAACCTACCTGGTGCAGAAACTGGTGCGCGCCGCCTTCGGCAACAACAACGTCGACACCTGTGCGCGGGTCTGCCACTCGCCCACCGGCTATGGCCTGAAACAAACCCTGGGCGAGTCCGCCGGCACCCAGAGTTTCGACTCGGTGATGCAGGCCGACGTGATCCTGGTGATGGGTGCCAACCCCAGCGATGCCCACCCGGTGTTTGCTTCCCAGCTCAAACGCCGCCTGCGTGAAGGCGCTCGGCTGATTGTCATCGATCCGCGTCGCATCGATCTGGTGGATACGGTGCATGCCCGCGCCGAGTATCACCTGGCCCTGCGCCCCGGTACCAACGTCGCCATGCTCAACGCACTGGCCCACGTCATCGTGACTGAAGGACTGCTCAAACAAGACTTTATCGACGCCCGTTGTGAGCCTGGCGATTTCGCCCAGTGGAGCGAGTTCGTCAGCCGTGCGGATAACTCGCCGGAAGCCCTTGGCCCAATCTGCGGTGTACCCGCTGCCGACATCCGTGCCGCTGCGCGCCTGTATGCCACCGGTGGCAATGCGGCGATCTACTACGGTTTGGGCGTCACCGAACACAGTCAGGGCAGTACTTCGGTGATGGGCATCGCCAACCTGGCCATGGCCACCGGCAACATCGGCCGCGAAGGCGTGGGCGTGAACCCGCTGCGCGGGCAGAACAACGTCCAGGGTTCCTGCGACATGGGTTCCTTCCCCCATGAGCTGCCCGGCTACCGGCACGTCTCCAACGAGGTGGTACGAGCGCAGTTCGAACAGGCCTGGAACGTCACCCTGCAACCCGACCCGGGCCTGCGTATCCCCAACATGTTCGAGGCAGCCTTGGGCGGCAGCTTCAAGGGCCTGTATTGCCAGGGCGAAGACATCGCCCAGAGCGACCCCAATACCCAGCACGTCACCGCGGCTCTGTCGGCCATGGAATGCATAGTGGTGCAGGACATTTTCCTCAACGAAACCGCCAAGTTCGCCCACGTGTTCCTGCCGGGCTGCTCGTTCCTGGAAAAAGACGGCACCTTCACCAACGCCGAGCGACGCATCTCCCGGGTGCGCAAGGTCATGGATCCGCTGGGCGGCAAGGCCGACTGGGAAGGCACGGTGGCCCTGGCCAATGCCCTCGGTTACCCGATGAACTACAAACATCCGTCAGAAATCATGGATGAAATCGCCAGCCTGACGCCGACCTTCACCAACGTCAGCTACGCGGAACTTGAGCGCCACGGCAGCCTGCAATGGCCGTGCAACGCCGAGGCACCGGACGGCACGCCGACCATGCACATCGAAGAGTTTGTGCGCGGCAAGGGGCGTTTCATGCTCACCGGCTACGTGCCTACCGAGGAGAAGGTCAACAGTCGCTATCCGCTGCTGCTGACCACCGGGCGCATCCTCAGCCAGTACAACGTCGGCGCCCAGACACGGCGTACCGACAACGTCGCCTGGCATGACGAAGATCGCCTGGAAATCCACCCGACCGACGCCGAGAGCCGTGGCATCAATGAAGGTGACTGGGTCGGCATCGGCAGCCGCGCCGGGCAGACCGTATTGCGGGCGCGGATCACCGAACGGGTCGCCCCGGGCGTGGTGTACACCACCTTCCACTTCCCGGAATCGGGCGCCAACGTCATCACCACCGACAACTCCGACTGGGCCACCAACTGTCCGGAGTACAAGGTCACCGCCGTGGAAGTCAGCCGGGTTTATCACCCTTCGGAGTGGCAGAAGCGCTTCCAGGAATTCAGTGATGAACAGCATCGTCTGCTGAAGGAACGTCGGCACCCCGAGAAAGCCGAGGTGCGCAAATGAGTACTGACAACCTGATCAAGATGGCCAACCAGATCGCCCAGTACTTCGCCAGCCAGCCGGACCAGCAACAGGCGGTGCTCAGCGTGCGCAATCATATGCAGATGTACTGGGCGCCGAGCATGCGCAAGGAATTGCTGGCCTGGCAGACGGAACATCAGGGGGCGGACTTGCACCCGCTGGTGCAGGCGGCGGTGACCGGGGCGGGTTGGGAGGCTTAGCCTGCTGGCTGCAAAAAACTGTGGGAGCGAGCTTGCTCGCGATGAGGGCTTAACATTCAGCATTTTTGCTGGCTGATACACCGCCATCGCGAGCAAGCTCGCTCCCACAGGGGGTTGTGTTGTGTGGACAGGCCACAGGCGCTCATTTGCGGCACTAAGCGTATCCTGTTCACGACTGCCTCCCCTGAGCCCCGGAACCACAATGACCAAAAGCATTCTCTACGCACTCGGCGCTGCTGCCCTGTTCGGCGCCAGCACGCCCTTGGCCAAGTGGCTAGGCTTGAACGTATCCCCCATCCTCCTCGCCGGCCTGCTTTACCTGGGCAGCGGCGTCGGGCTGACGCTAACCCGCCTGATCCGTGATCGTGGCTGGCAGCCGACAGGCCTTACAGCCCCTGAATGGCCGTGGTTCATCGGGGCCATTGTGTTCGGTGGCGTACTGGGTCCGGTTTCATTGATGTTTGGACTCACCCTCACCTCTGGCACCACCGCATCACTGTTGCTGAACCTGGAAGCCGTGTTGACCGCACTGATGGCGTGGGTGGTGTTCCGGGAGAACGCTGACCGGCGCATTGTCGCGGGGATGGTGGCCATTGTTGCCGGTGGCGTGTTGTTGGCGTGGCCTCGCACTTCGGCAGAGGCTCATGGCTGGTTGGGGCCTGTTGCGGTGGCGGTGGCGTGTTTTTGTTGGGCCATCGATAACAACCTCACCCGCAAGGTGTCTGCGTCGGATGCGTTGTTTATTGCTGGCACCAAAGGGCTGGTGGCAGGGGCCGTCAATTGCACGCTGGGGATCGCGCTGGGTATGCACCTGCCAGAGTGGTCGCTTCTTGGGCCAACCCTGCTGGTGGGCTTTTTGGGGTATGGCGTTAGTCTGGTGCTGTTCGTCCTGGCGTTGCGGGGGCTTGGTACGGCGCGGACCGGGGCGTACTTTTCCACGGCGCCGTTCCTGGGAGCCGCGATAGCGATCCTGTTTTTCGGTGAAGCCGTGACCTGGGTGTTTTGGATCGCTGCCGGCCTGATGGGGCTTGGGGTCTGGATTCATCTGACCGAGAGTCACTTACACGAGCATCAGCACGAACCGCAAATCCATGACCACAAGCACGTCCATGATGAGCATCATCAGCATGAACATGACTTTGAGTGGGATGGTGTACAACCGCACCGCCATGTTCACCAACACTCACCGATCGTCCACAGTCATCCGCACTTTCCCGACATCCATCACCGGCACTCGCATTGAGCCCCGGAGGCTGCGGCCATTTAAATGGCCGTGGCCATCACCGCCCTACTCGACGTCCTTCTGCCGTGACGCCGTCACGGTCACTTCAATCGCCCGGACACTGATCGCCGCGAATGTCGCGGTCATCAGCACGCCATTGAAACCCAGCAGGATCGCCAGCACTCGCGACACACCCAGTTTTGGCACCAGCTCTCCATAGCCAATGGTCAGGCCCGTCACGAAGGCAAAGTAGACACCGTCATCAGGGCTCCACCCCTCCAGCTGGGCGATGATGAGGCCAATCGCAACGATCACTAACAGCAGTATCGAGAAGATCGGCCACACCACTTTGAAATAGAACCAGACGGCTTTGTAGAACTCTTTGCGGACGTTGGATGCACGGGTGAAGTTCATGTCGTGGGCTTCCGTGGGGTTTGCCTGACCGGCAATTGAATGCACGGCGGTTCAATACCCCGTTCAGCTTGGCACAAGCGCTGAAAACTGCGACCGACGGGGCGTTATCTTTGCCGAGGACTATGACAAAGATGACGCCCCGCAAACTATCCAGAAACCGCCTGCTGCTAAATTCCTTGTAGGAGTGAGCTTGCTCGCGATGGACTCGAGAACGCGGCGTTTAACCAGTGAGCATGCGTTATCGTTAACGACCTTCGCGAGCAGGCTCGCTCCTACAACAACAGTGGCGGGTTTATCCCTCAGTTCGCTTCAGTTTCCCGGATCAGCTTCTTGTTGATCTTGCCGACGCTGGTCTTGGGGATTTCGGTCACGAACTTGAACTGCTTGGGGATCGCCCATTTGTTGATGCGCCCACCGTCGACGAAGGCTTGCAAATGCACCTCCAGGATCTTGCGGTCGAGGTATTGCCCCGGTTCGCACACGACCATGGCCATCGGGCGTTCACCCCACTGTTCATCGACGATGCCCACCACGGCGACGGACATCACGCCCGGGTGTTCGCTGATCAGGCTTTCCAGTTCCAGGGAGCTGATCCACTCGCCGCCGGTCTTGATCACGTCCTTGATGCGGTCCTTGATTTCCACGCCGCCCAGCGGGTCGATCGAGGCCATGTCGCCGGTGTGCAGCCAGCCGTTTAGCCAGAGCTCAGCGCCTTTTTCCGGCTCTTTCAAATAGCCTTGGGTCAGCCACGGTGCACGGACGACGATTTCACCGAGGGACTCGCCATCATGGGCCACATCGTTGCCCTCGGCGTCGATGATCTTCAGGTCGACCAGCGGCACCGGCGTGCCGGTCTTGATGCGCGTCGGCAGTTGGGCCTCGGCGGACAGTTGGCGGTCTTCATCGCGCAGGTAGGTCAGGCACAGCAACGGGCAGGTCTCGGACATGCCGTAGCCGGCATGCACCACCATGCCTTTGGCGTTGGCTTCGCTGGCCACGCCCAGGGTCAGCGCGCTGCCGCCCAGGAGCATTTTCCAGCCGTCGAATCGGGTCGCCTTGCCTTCTTCACAGTTGAGGATCATCTGCAAAATGGTCGGCACGCAGTGGGAGAAGGTCACCTTTTCTTCGCGGTACAGCTTGACCAGACTATTGGGTTCGTAGCGGCCGGGATAGACCTGCTTGATGCCCATCAGGGTCGCGACGTAAGGCACGCCCCACGCATGCACGTGGAACATCGGCGTGATGGGCATGTACACGTCGTCGGAACGCAGCAACGGCTGGCCCTGATAGACGCCCAGGGTGCCGACGGCATTCAGGGTGTGCAGCACCAGTTGCCGGTGGCTGAAGTACACGCCTTTCGGGTCGCCGGTAGTGCCGGTGGTGTAGAACAGCGTGGCGACCGAGTTCTCGTCGAAATCGGGGAAGTCGTACTGCTCCGGGGCCAGGGACAGCAGGTGTTCGTACTCGCCCAGCACCGGCAGCGAGGTCGTGGTCGCCTCGTCATCGGTGAGCTGCAGGTAGCCTTTTACGGTTTCCAGCCGTCCGTGGATCTGCTCGACCAGGGGCAGGAAATCGTCATGCACCAGCACCAGGTCATCCTCGGCGTGGTTCATGGTGAACAGCACCTGCTCCGGCGACAGGCGAATATTCACGGTGTGCAGCACCGCGCCGATCATCGGTACGGCGAAGAAGCATTCCAGGTAACGGTGGCTGTCCCAGTCGAGCAGGGCCACGGTGTCACCGGCCTTGACCCCGGCCGCCGTCAGCGCATTGGCCAGGCGGCGAATACGCTTGTTGAGGGTCTCGTAGCTGTAGCGCAGCTTGTCGGCGTAGACGATTTCCCGGCCCGGCTGGTAACGCACGCCGGACAGCAGCAATTGCTTGATCAGCAAGGGATAGGCATAGGCGCCGTCGGCGGGCGGAATTATTTTTGTCGCCATCATGTTTAAGGTTCCTTGTCCTTACGATCAGAACTGATCAGCTTGCAGCTCGTAGAGGCAGTCGCTGCCGGCCTTGGCCGATGCGCTCAACGAGTGGATACGCGGCAGCAACCGGGCGAAGTAGAAACGCGCGGTGGCCAGTTTGCTGGTGTAGAAATCGTCCTCGGCATCGCCGCTCATGACGGCCTTGGCCATGCGTGCCCACATGTAGGCGTACGCGGTGTAGCCGAACACGTGCAGGTACTCGACCGAGGCCGCGCCGATTTCGTTCGGGTTGTTTTGTGCCCGGTCCAGCAGCCACGCGGTCAGGTCGTCGAGGGTGTCGACGGCAGCGTTCAGCGGCTGGGTGAACTCGCCGAGATTAGCGCCAGCGCTGGCGGTGAATTCGCGGATTTCCGAAGCGAACAAGCGGTACAGCGCCCCGCCGCTGCCGACGATCTTGCGCCCGGCCAGGTCCAGGGACTGGATGCCGTTGGTGCCTTCGTAGATCTGGGTGATGCGTACATCGCGCACCAGTTGCTCCTGACCCCATTCACGGATGTAGCCGTGGCCGCCGAAGACCTGTTGGCCATGGAGGGTGGTTTCCAGGCCCATGTCGGTGAGGAAAGCCTTGGCCACCGGGGTCAGCAGCGACACCAGATCCTGTGCGCGCTGGCGTGTCGGGGCGTCTTCGCTGTATTTGGCGATATCCAGTTGCAGGGCCACGTAGCTGGAGAACGCACGACCGCCTTCGTTCAAGGCTTTCATGGTCAGCAGCATGCGGCGCACGTCCGGGTGCACGATAATCGGGTCGGCCGCTTTGTCCTTGTGCTGCGCGCCGGTCGGTGCGCGGCTTTGCAGGCGGTCACGGGCGTAGGCGACGGCGTTCTGGTAAGAACGCTCACCCTGCGCCAGGCCCTGGATGCCCACGCCCAGGCGCTCGTAGTTCATCATGGTGAACATGGCCGCCAGGCCTTTGTTCGGTGCGTCGACGATCCAACCGGTGGCGCCGTCGAAGTTCATCACGCAGGTGGCGGAGGCCTTGATGCCCATCTTGTGTTCGATGGAGCCGCAGGACAGCGCGTTGTTTTCACCCAGCGAGCCGTCGGCGTTGACCAGCACTTTCGGCACCAGGAACAGCGAGATGCCTTTGGGCCCGGCCGGTGCATCGGGCAGACGCGCCAGCACCAGATGGATAATGTTCTCGGTCAGGTCGTGCTCGCCGCCGGTGATGAAAATCTTGCTGCCGCTGACCTTGTAGCTGCCGTCGGCCTGGGGTTCGGCCTTGGTGCGGATCAGGCCCAGGTCGGTACCGGAATGGGCTTCGGTCAGGCACATCGAACCGGTCCAGGTGCCGGCGTACATGTTCGGCAAGTAAGCCGCTTTCAGTTCTTCACTGGCGTGGGCCTTGATCGACAGGCAGGCGCCGGCGGTCAGCATCGGGTACAGGCCGAACGACAGGCTGGCCGAGTTGACCATCTCTTCGACCTGCGCCGAAATCGCCTTGGGCATGCCCATGCCGCCGTACTGCGGATCACCGCCGACACCCACCCATCCGCCTTCGGCGAAGGCTTGATAGGCCTGGGCAAAACCGTCCGGGGCGGTGACCGCGCCGTCGTTCCAGGTGCAGCCCTGTTCGTCGCTGGCGCGGTTCAGTGGCGCGATCACTTCGCCGCTGATCTTGCCGGCCTCTTCGAGGATGGCGGCGGCGGTCTCTTCATCGATCACGTCGGCCAGGCCGGGCAATTGTGCCCACAGCCGGGACACCTGGAAAACCTCGTTGAGTACGAAGCGCATGTCGCGCAGGGGAGCTTTGTAATCAGACATCTTGGCTTACTCGGAAGTGGTCACGGCATGCGGCATGCCGGGACGTTCAGTGGATTCAGTGGTTTCGGTTGCCGCGACAGAACCGGGCTGAGGGGCCCGTTCGCGCAGCAGGAAGTACGAAAGCGCAGGAATGAGGATCAGCGCGCCGAGCATGTTCCACAGGAACATGAAGGTCAGCAGGATGCCCATGTCGGCCTGGAACTTGATCGGCGACCAGACCCAGCACACCACGCCCGCGGCGAGGGTGATGCCCACCAGCCCGACCACCCGGCCGGTGAAGGACACGGCGTTGCGGTAGGCCTCGGACAGCGGCAGGCCCTGGCGCTGGAAGTGCAGTTGCACGCTGAGCAAGTACAAGGCGTAGTCGACGCCGATGCCCACGCCGAGGGCGATCACCGGCAAGGTCGCGACTTTCACGCCGATACCCATGGCCACCATCAAGGCTTCGCAGAGGATCGAGGTCAGCACCAGCGGCAACAACGCCACCAGCGTGGCGCGCCAGCTGCGGAAGGTGATCAGGCAGAACAGCGTCACCGCCGCATACACGTACAGCAGCATGGTGCGGTTGGCTTCACGCACCACGATGTTGGTCGCGGCTTCAATACCGGCAGTCCCGGCGGCGAGCAGGAACTGGCGATCTTCGGTGCTATTTTCCTTGGCGAACTTGTCGGCAATCGCCACCACGGCATCCAGGGTTTCGGCCTTGTGATCCTTGAGGAAGGTGATCACCGGCATCAGCGAGCAGTCGGTGTTAAACAGCTCCGGGGAGTTGACCGAGGCTTGCTGGGCGGCGTAGTTGAGCACGTCCTGGTTGCGCTGGATGCTGTTGAGCTTGGGGTTGCCTTCGTAGGTGCCGGCGGTGATCTGGCGCACCGCGTTGACCAGCGAAGACGTCGCCTGCACGCCCGGATACTGTTGCAGCTCCCAGGCCAGGCGGTCGGCCAGGACCAAAGTCTTGTAGTTCAGGCAGCCTTCCGGCGCCGTCTTGATCATCACCGCGAACAGGTCGCTGGACAGCGCGTAATGCTGGGTGATGTAGGCGTTGTCGCGGTTGTAGCGCGAGTCGGCGCGCAACTCCGGCGCCCCGCTTTCCAGGTCGCCGATCTTCAGGTCCAGGCTGACCACGAAACCGCCAATGCCCATCAACACCGCGACCAGCACGGCACCCGTGGCCCACTTGGCCGTGGTGAAGCGATCGAGCGCGTCCCACAGTCTGCCGAAGCCTTTGTGCTTCTCTGCGCGGTTGTCGATCTTCAACGCGCGCTCGGCGGCTTTCGCGCCAACACCAACGTAGGACAGTGCCACCGGCATCAGCAACAGCGAGGTGAAGATCAGCACCGCGACGCCGATGCTGGCAGTGATCGCCAGATCCTGGATCACTGGAATGTCGATCAGCATCAACACGGCAAAGCCCACGGCATCGGCCAGCAACGCGGTGACACCGGCGATGAACAGACGGCGGAAGGTGTAGCGCGCAGCGATCAGTTTATGGGTGCCACGGGCGATGTCCTGCATGATGCCGTTCATCTTCTGCGCGGCATGGGACACGCCGATGGCGAAGATCAAAAACGGCACCAACACCGAGTACGGATCGATGGCGTAGCCGAGCCAGGCGACGATGCCCAGTTGCCAGACCACCGCGATCAGCGAACAGCCGACCACCAGCAGGGTGCTGCGCACGCAACGGGTGTAGCCGTAGATGATGATCAGCGACGTGACCACGGCCAGGCCGAAGAACATCATCACCTGGATCAGGCCGTCGATCAGGTCGCCCATCAGTTTGGCGAAGCCGATCACCCGCACCTTGTAATGGCCGGTGCCTTCGACGCCGGATTTACGCGCAGCGCTGTCGCCGGCGTATTCGATCTTGTCGCGCAACTGCTCTTCGAGCATCTGCGAGAACGCGTGGTAGTTGATGCGTTGACCACCAGCGGCAGCTTTGTCCATCAGCGGCACGATCAGCATGGTCGACTTGAAGTCGCTGGCCACCAGGCTGCCCACCACACCGGCGCGGGAGATGTTCTGGCGCAACTGTTCAATGTCGGAGGGCGAGCCCTGATAACTGTCGGGCATCACCGGGCCACCCTGGAAACCGTCCTCGGTGACTTCGGTCCAGCGCACGGCCGGGCTCCACAGCGACTTCATCCAGGCGCGGTCGACGCCTTCGGTGAGGAACAGTTGGTCGTTGACCTGCTTGAGCACGTCGAGGTATTCGGGGTCGAAAATATCGCCCTGGGTGTTCTCGACCACCACCCGCACCGAGTTGCCCAGGCCACGCAGCGAAGCGCGGTTTTCCAGGAAGTTCTGGATGTAGGGCTGGCTCTGCGGAATCATTTTTTCGAAGCTTGGGCGCAACTCCAGGCGAGTCACCGCCATGAAGCCCAGCACCACGGTGGCGAGCGCCATCAGCAGCATGAACAGCGGGCGGTAGTTGAACACCAGCCGCTCGAGGAGGTTGCCGGAGCGCTGGTCGAAATCCCGCAGATCGCGGATCACCGGCATGGCGTCTTGTTTGATATTGCCCATGTCTGGGTTCTCGCTCTTAGGGTTCGAGGGCTGGATCGGCGGGCAGCGTCCGGGCACCACGGCTGCCCGCCAGCACCAAGGCGCCATCGGCGGACTGGGTGGCGCCGGCGACCGGGGTCGGTGCCGGTTGCTGCTTCAGATGCAGTTGCGCGCCCGTCCCTTGGCTGACCAGCATCTGCCCGCCCTGGGTGAACAAGCGATAATTGCCACGGGCGTCGATCAGGCCCGCGGTGATGCTGACGTGCAGGCCGGTGTCCAGTGCGGTCCAGCTCTGGCCGCCGTCGGTGCTGCGCAACACGTTGCCGCGCAGGCCGTAGATCAGCACTTCGCCTGGCTTGCCGAGCACGCCGAAGAAGCTGCCTTGATAAGGCGTCGGCACGGCATTGAAGCGCTGGGCGCTGTCGTCCCACTTGAGCAGCAGGCCTTGCTCGCCAGCGATGTACAGGCTGTCGCCGGTAGAGGCGATGGCATTGAGGTGGAAACCCTGGGGGTTGTCGGTGCGATCCTGGAATGGCGTCCAGGTCAAACCACCATCGTCGGTGCGCAGGATCAGGTTGAATACACCGACCACATAGCCGGTCTTGTCGTTGGCGAACCAGACGTCGAGCAGCGGTTTGTCCGCGCCCTGATCGACTAGCTTCTGGCCCTCGGCGACCAGCAGCGGCCATTGCTCATTGCCAGGTTCGGCGCTGGCCAGCGCCGTGTAATGCTTGACCAGCAAGGCGCCGATCTGACGACCGTCGAGTTGCTTTTGCCAAGTCGCGCCGGCATCGCTGCTATGCAGCACCACGCCGTCATTACCCACCGCCCAGCCTTGGGTGGTGGTCGGAAAATTCACCGCAGTGAGGTCGGCACTGGCCGGTACGGCGGCCTGTTGCCAGTGGTTTCCCGAATCATCGGAAAACAGAATATGGCCACGCTGGCCGACGGTAATCACGCGCTCGCCGGCGCGAGTCATACCGGACAACGGGCTGTTGATGGCCAAGGCACTGACCCTGGCGGGCAGGTCCAGCACATCGACGTAATCGGCCGCCTGGGCGATGCCCTGCGACAGGCCGAGCACAACGCCAAACGCTAGCTGCAACATATTATTTTTATACGAACACATACTGCGTCCCTCTTCGGAAAACCGCGTCGGGGCACACATCATCGGTGTGCCTGACGTTCAAACCTTGCGTTCGTGACGATCGGCACGCACCGACCGCCGCACGGTCTCACTGTCTTGTGGGCAGTGGACCGAACTTGCGCTTTTTTGCGGTTGGCTTAGCGAATACCGGCGCCGGCCAGGGATTCCGAAGACCACTGGGCCTTGGAGAGCGGCTCGATGTACTTGATGCCGCCGTAAGGGCCGACTACACCGTTGATGTTGTAGGAACCGCCGACCAGGTCGTAGATCATGAACGGCGTCGAATCCGGCACCTGCTTGTCGTAGCTCTGGCTCAGGAAGGCGAAGGAACCGCGATAGAGCTGACCACGGGCGTCATACTGATCCGAGGCCAAAGCGGTCCAGCTGTCTTCGTCGAGGTAGAAGCGGCGCTTGGCGTAGATGTGACGGGCACCGGCCTTGAGGTTGCCTTCAACGACCCAGACGCGGTGTTTTTCCCAGCGTACGAAGTCAGGTGACAGGTGATTGGCGGTGGTCAGCGACTTCGGATCCTGCACGTAGGTCAGTTTGTAGGTGTTGTACGGCACGATCATTTCCTGCTTGCCGACCAGTTTCCAGTCGTAGCGATCCAGCGCACCGTTGAACACGAACACGTCATCGTAGGTGCCCGCACCGGCGGTCCCCGGGTTTGGCGTGTCGTAAGCCAGGCTCGGCGCCAGTTTCACTCGACGCTGCCCCGGCAAGTACTGCCAGGCGCGACGCGGTTGCTGCAACGGGTTGGCGGCATCCTTGAGCATGATCGCCTCGCCGGCCCGGCGCGCAGGGCCGGTGTACGCCAGCTTCATCTGGTAGTACACGTCGGCACTGCTGATCGGCTGCGAGAGGTTTTCGTAGATCGGGTAGGAGATGTTCGCTTGCCCGGTGGTCGCCAGGCTGGGAACGCCCGCGGAGTCAACGTTCCAGGAGTCGTACTTGGAGCTGATGCTGACGCCTTGGTAGCGCAACAGGAAGTTCCACATCGCTTCGTTGCCCGACTGCGGAATCGGGAATGGAATGCCAGGCAGGACGTTGTCGATGGCCAGGCCACCTTCCAGGGACTTGGCGCCGCTGGCGTTCTTCACGCCGTTGTCCAGAATCGCCTGGGGCAACGAAACGGTGCGGTGCGTCGGGAACACGTCGACACGGAACGTCGGGAAACGCTTGGCCAGTTCTACCGTGGTCGCGGTGAGCAGGCCCTTGTACTGATCGACGTTCTTGCCGTCGATCACCAGCACAGGCTTTTCACTGGCAAACGGATCCGGGCGCATGCTGTCGCCGGCCTTGAAGCTGGCCGGCGGCGTGGTCAAGCCACCGTTGTAGGCAGGAATGGAACCATCAGCGTTCCCGGCTTTTTCAGCCCCTACCTGGGTCAGGCTGGTGCCAAGCCTGGCAGCTTCCTGAGGTGAAACAGCAGCCTGTGCCTGAGCGGCGAAGACCATGGCCAGCGAAGCGGCCAACACGGTTTTTACAAATTTCATCTTGTTATTCTCCTGCTTGCGTTAAGCAAATCAGTGGTGAATCAGAATGTAGTTTTCATCGTCAGGTACACGGCGCCACGGTCCTCAGTCGTGGCACCACCTCCGGAGAAGGACGAGTAGCCACCGGCGTAGCAGGCGTAGTTTTCGTTGCCGCTAAAGGCGTTCGGGGTAGAGCCGTCACCACCGGTTGGGCCGGTGCTTACACCGCTCTTGTTGCACTTGTCGGTTTCGCCAAAGGAGTCCACGTACTTCAGGTCGACAAAGTATTTGTTGTACACAATGGCGCCCACGCCCACGGCATAGTTGCCGGTGTCCTTGGCACCGCCACCGGAGACCGGCGACACACCATCGAGACCGACGTTGACCGACATCGGCGCGTTGAGATCGACACCCGGGAATACCTGGTACCAGGTCGGTGTGAAGTTGACGGCCAGACCCCAGTTGTCACGGGTCGGCGCGTCGATGCCGCGATAGCTGCTCTTGCCTTTGTAGAGCGCCTCGTTTTCGCTATCGAGCTTGAGCAGGTTGCTGTAGTACAGCTCGGCCAGCACGGTTGCCTGGTCGAACACAGGTGTTTTCGGCAGGGTCATCAGACCGTTGAGCGTCCAGTGCAGGGTGTCACCGGTGGCGGCCATGCTGTCGCCACGGCTCGGGGTGTCATAGACCACACCGGTGGCGTCCGAACGCGCAGGCAGCAGCCCAAGCCCTTGACCCAGGCCCAGCGGGCTGCGGGTACTGACGATCGCCGGGATACTGGCCAGCGGCATGTTGTGACGAACGTTCAGGTCCGAACCCACGCTGATTCCACCCACGTCCTTGGACAGACTCAGGCCAAGGATCTTGATGTTGTCGGCATAGGCCAGTTGATAGGTGGCGGTGTCCAGCGAGTTGAGGGTGTTGATCACCGCAGGCACTTGCCCTGCCGGACGGGTGCCGTTCGGGTTGGCCGAGGTAATGCCCCGGGCGTCCAGCCAGGCTTGCGGCAGGATTTCCGAGGTTTCGCGGTAGTAAACGCCGAGGGTGCCATCCAGCCAGGCCGGCGACCATTTGGCCATGACGCCCCAGTCGCCGCTGTCATGCGGGGTCAGGTCCTTGCCGCGACGCACATTGGTCAAGGCGTTGCACGGCGCCAGGCCACAACCGAGCGGGCTGCCCGGTACCACGCCGTTGGTGTTGCCCAACAGGAACGATTGCGCGCCGAAGCCGACCAGGTCGGAACCACCGTAGTAGGTGCCCGCTTCCGGCAGACGCGCGGCATCCCAATTGAGGAAATACTGGGCACCCACGGTCAGCTCGGGATTGATGGTGAACGACATCGACAGCTGGTTACGCGGAACGAACAGTTCCTTGGCTTCGGTACCCGGCGAAGCGGCGAGCTTGGCCAGGTCGAGGCCGGACTGGCCGTAGCTGACCGAGTGCACCGGGTTGAGAATGGTCTCGCCCCAGAACACGTTGTGCTGACCGGCCTTGGCGCTGAACATCGACTCCTCGCCCACTTCGGTGCTGTAGAACACGAAGGCATCGAGGATTTCGCCCGAAGGACCGCTGTAGTAGCGCTGGGCATAGTTGCTCAGGTGCGGGCTGCCGTTGCCGACGTTGTCATGGGTGACCCCGGCCAGGCGCGGGTCGTTGGCGATCAGGCCCGATCGCGCATCGTTGCCGTTGACGAACGGGTTGGAGTTGGAACCGGTGTTGTCATAGGCCTTGTCGTACCAGCTGGCGGCGCTGACGCGAAAGCCCATGGCGTTCTTGTAGACCACGTCCATTTCGGTCAACAGGTCGACACGGTTGGTGATGTTGGTACCGGCCTTGCGGAAGTTGTAGTCGCCGTCGTTGTTGTTCGGCGTTGCCAGCATGCGCTTGTCGGCGCTTTCGGTGCGTACGCCGTAGTTGTACTTGATGGTGTTATCCACGCGTACGTTCCAGTCCGGATTCCCCGTCTCGATCTCGACCCCATGGGCCATCGGTACGGTTGCCGCGAAAATGGCCGAGGCCAGCAAGGTGTAGCGTGGCGCGGTGAAGCCGTGACTCTTATTGTTGTGCATTGCGTTGTCTCCGCCTTTTTGTCTTTGTTTTAAGCGCAGCCGCCCTCGCACAAACCTCTTCGGGCTTGCGTTTAAGGAATGAGGGCAAATGCCGGTTGGCGTACTGCCAGTCCAGCTCCTTGTACTAGCGATCCAGCTCCAGGATGAGTGCTTCAGCTTGCTGCCAGTGGCCAAATCCTGCGGCCGGATTGAGATGACCGACTTCGCCCAGATTGAGCAATTCGGCGCCCCAGCCTTCTGCCATGCGGGTGACCGCGGCAAGACTGGCCAGGTGATCGTTGGTGCTGCCGGCCACGATGCTGCGAAATGGCAGCGGACCTTGTGGCAGAGGATTCCAGCCCTGGTTACGCAGGGTCTCGGACGATGGATAGTTTGACGGCCAGACCGCATCGAGGTCCGGTGGCGCGGCCAGCAAGGCGCCCTTGATCGGACGGCTGTAGTGCGCAGCCCAGTGCGCGACCATCAGCACACCTGCGCTGTGGGCCACCAGAATCACCGGGCCGTCGATTTGTTCGAGTTCGTGTTGAATCGCCCGCACACGGGCCATGCAATCGAGCTTGTCGGTCGTAAGCGGCGCCACACTGCGCACGTTGCTCAGCCTGGCGGCCAGCAGTGTTTGCCAATGTTCGGCCACATGCTCGCGCAGGCCTGGGACGATCAGAACGGTGGCGGCAGTTTGCAGTTTGTCCACGGTCAACACCTTCGCTTTCTCGATAACTCGACTGGCTGTATTCGCCAGGGGCTTTTTGTAGGGTCGACATTAAAGAGCGCCCACCCGAAGCGCTTTACATTGGACGTCATGCACTTTTCTTTTGATGACAAATTGTCGGACACTTTGACAGCGCGACCACCGGTCGAAAAATCCCGCAGGTCGGCGCAAGGTCACTGTAATCAACGGATGAGCGCCGGTGGCTCCATGCAGCGTAGAAGACTGGTGACCGGCCAGCATGAATTCCATCAACGACATGACAACTGTTCAACTGTTGATACGCTGGATATAGTCGCCACGCTCACGCCAATCGCCATCGGCCCAGGGAAGACTTTGCATGACCAAGCTTGTTCGCGCCGCCGTCTTGACCAACTACCTGGAGGTCACCCAGTACCTGGGTTTCAACCCGCGCGACGTGCTGGCCGCTGTCGGCCTGAGCAGGGCCCAACTGCAAGCCCCTGAACACCGTATCCATATCGATGCCGCCGTGCGCTTGCTGGAAGACTCGGCCACCGCCAGCGGCTGCCAGACCTTCGGCCTGAGCATGGCCGAGTCGCGACAGCTCTCGGACTTCGGCGTGGTCAGCCTGCTGCTCAGCCACCAGCGCACCCTGCGCGATGCCTTGCAGGTGGTGGTGGATTACCGGCACCTGATGAATGACTCGCTGGCCATCTTCATCGAGGAGGCCGGCAAGATGGTGATCATTCGCGAAGAGGTGGTCACCGAATCGCCGATGCCCAGCCGCCAGGCCACGGAGCTGGCCATTGGCGTGATGTTCCGGCTGTGCTCGGCCCTGCTGGGCACACACTGGCATCCCTACAGCGTCAACTTCATGCACCAGCCACCGGACAACCTGCACCTGCACCGCCGCCTGTTCGGCTGCAACCTGGAGTTCGGCAGCGAGTTCAACGGCATCGTCTGCCCAGACATCAGCCTCGACATGACCAACCCCAACGCCGACCCGGCCATGGCCCGCTATGCCCAGGGCTACCTCGACTCGCTGCAGAACCACGAAGGCGCCTCGATGCTGTTCGAGGTGCGCAAGGCCATCTACCTGCTGCTGCCCATGGGGCGCGCCACCATCGAGCAGGTGGCCCAGAGCCAGGGCATGAACGTGCGCACCCTGCAACGCCGCCTCAAGGACGACGGCTGCGCCTTCAACGACGTGATCAACGATGTGCGCCGCGACCTGGTGCTGCGTTACCTGGACAACCCGAACTACTCCCTCAGTCGTATTGCCGACATGCTGGGTTATTCGATGGCGAGTTCGTTTACGCGGTGGTTTATCAGTCAGTTTGGTATGCCGCCGGCGGTGTGGCGCAGCACGCATAAACCAGGCGCTGCAAAGCTTCAGGCAGATGCTGCGGGGCAGTCTGATCAGGAACAATCCTGAAAAGGCAGGCGCTGCATAAATGCCTTGAGTGCCAGGCAAAAAAAATTGTTCACGAAAAATCGGGAAGGTCGCTATTGATCTTCCTGAAAAATAACTCGCTATCGCCCTTCCCCTCCCCGCTTGATGATTTTGTTCGGCTGTTTAGTCCTGTAACTGCCTCCTGCGCACCGACGCGGCCAGCGAACCCGATTTGTAAAATCTCGCAGAATCAATCATTGCGCTAACTTAATATCGCTTCGAGCGGGCTTTCGCATGCTTCGGCGGGCCGAAAACTCCAAACTTTCAAACTTTGGAAGCGTCCTACGCCATTACCAGAAATCCCCTACATCCATTTTCGTCGCCCTCGTTAAAGCTTGCGAGCGCTTGAACGAGGATGACTTTTCCAGTCCCAGGGTCTCCCCCTGACCAGCGGCCAAACAGCTACTGTTGGCACAGCACCCGACGCCCAACATCGCTGGAAATGTCGACCGGAGTTCGTTCCTGCGCAATCCCGTTTGCATGGCAAGGAGCGACATTCAACATGGCCAGTTTGCTTGCCCGACTGTTTGGCTTACGCGAGCCTCAACAGACCTCGCCGCTTGCGGTACCCCGGGCGCCGATCCTGCCGACGCCCGATACTCGGTTCACTCCAACGCCTGCGAGCCCGCCGCCGCTGAAAAACTGGTGCCATCCGTTCAAGGACAAGGATGCGTCCAAGGACAACCCCAACCCGCTGCGGCAGCTGACCCACCTGGCCAACGCCGCTGGCGGTTACTACCCAATCGGTCGCAGCGGTCTGTTCCACGGCGGTATCCATTTCGACGGGGGCACCGCCGGCACCCTGGATCAGTCCAGCGTGCAGTGCCTGGCCGACGGTGAAGTGGTGGCGTACCGCATCGACACGCACGCGCCGACCACGCGTTATTTCATCGGCGAGATGACCATCAACAAACCGTTCTCGCGCAATTTCGTGCTGGTGCGTCATCGCCTGCAGCCGCCGAAGATTGCCGGCAGCACGGACATACCGCCCAGCCTGACCTTCTACAGCCTGTACATGCACCTTCAGGGTTGGGCGAAGTACGAGCAAAACGATGCCATCGAGCGCCCCGGTTTCTGGCCCGCCAGTCCGACCCTGCGGGTCCCGCAAAACGCCAAGGACATTCGCCCGGGCTCGCTGGAACAGCGCGGCCTGAATGTGCGTCACCAGCCTTCCCAAGGCAAGATCATCGACTTCCTGCCGCGGGGTGCGCCGGTGACCGTTAGTGGCACGGGGGCCTACCGCAAACTGGAAAATCGCCTTGGCCCTGATGTCCTGATCACCGACGACGGGGCGCTGGCGGGTTACATCGCCGCCAAGCTGCTGCGACCCCTCGGGGACAACGAGTACCGCATCACCTCGTCGGAACCGGCGGTGAATGTTCGCGTCGAGCCGAACCTGACGAGCGGTGTCCATTTGAAACTGCCGACCGGCTCGGTCGTCACGGTTAGCGGCGAGGGCGATTTCCGCAAGCTGGAGCGTGTCCACCAATATGTGCACTTTGCCTCACTGCAAGGCGAGCTCGCTCCGCTGGCCACGGACCGCATCGTGGTACTCGACCAGCCGGTGCCGATCCAGGCCGGTGCCTTGATAGGGCACTTCGGCGAGTACCAGAGCATGGGCGCGGATCGACCGGAGGAAAAACTGCACCTGGAAGTGTTCACCGGCGATGACGTCGATTTGTTCTTTGACGCCAGTCGAGACTGGGCCAAGCGACTGCCGGCGAAAGAGTGCACCTGGATGAAGCTGGTCAAGGGCACGCCGGTGGTACCCCATGAAGAATGGGTCACGGGCGCGCGCCTGCAGGCGTCGAGTGACGCCAGCCCACGCAGCGCCGCCGACCTGTTAGTCCCTAAAAACCTCCTGGATGGCCTGCCGCCCGAAAGTAAAATCCACATGCCGGCGACCGAGTACCGCAAGGCCCGTAACTGGTATCGCCTGGACGGGCTGCTGCACGGTGCAGACCACAACCTGCTCGACGGCTGGGTGTGCGAAGAAGTCGACGCCACCCCGTGGCTCAGCCCGTGGTCGTGGGAAGGTTATGAGGTGATTTTCGACTACAGCACGCCGCGACAGGAAATGGCGTCGTTTTTCAGTGCGGTCGGCCGCTTCAACGAGGCACAGCGTGAGCGCTTTCGGCCCCTGGCCGAGAAAAACAACCACGGGCCGATGAAAAATCGCCTGTACGCCATCATCGACCGCAACCGCGACGGCAAGATCACTGCCGACGAACTGCAGGCGGCCCTGCGACTCCCGGCTCTGGCGCAAGCCATCTCGCAGATGATCCTGCGCAAGGAAAGTGAGTGGTTTCACCAACCTCAGAAGTGGGACGCTCTGGATGAACTGCTCGGCCACAGCGGCTCGACGCCGCACTGGAATTGGGAGGCGGAGAAGCAGCGGATTGAGCAGATCAGTTGGTGGAGTGAGGTGGCGGAGAAAGTGGGGTTGCCGGCGTGGGGGAGGCCGTATCACTTTCATCCGGTGGGAATGGTAGGACATTTCATCGGCGGCATTGCCTATCTCTTCACTATTGAAATGATGAAAAAAATATATTCGAAAGTTAGTCCGTCTGCACTTCCAACGATGCAATCAATAGCCGATGAACTGAACGAACACATCGAGCTTTACAAGCTTGACACTGAGCTCAGACGCGCCCACTTTTGGGCACAAGTTATGCGGGAGACAGGACCAACAATAAGCATAGAGGAATCGTTTGTTTATTCAAAACAAGGCTTGATTGGGACGTTTGGCTATTTCGGTAATCAACCTGAAAAGGCTGCCGTTTTAGGATATGCGAATAGAAATCAAAAAAACATTAATGCAACCGGCGACTCAATCACCAGCACAGATTACGAAAAAATAGCGAATTATGCCTATGGAGGAAGACTTGGGAATGGGGATTACGCTAGTGGTGATGGCTGGAAGTATAGAGGACGCGGCTTAAAACAACTGACCGGAAGAAGCAATTACAATATGTTTCAAAGCTGGCATCGAGCACACTGGCCCAATGATTCGGCAAACTTTGAGGAGCACCCGGATTTACTTCTAGAAACCAAATACGCAGTAAGGTCTGCAGCGTATTTTTGGGTGAAGCATTGCTTGTATGACATTGCAGATAGCGGGCCAACTGGAGATGTTGTAGATAGAATAACAGCCATTATCAATAAGCATACGGCCAGCTATCCTGAGCGACGAGAAAATTTCAAAAAAATATGGAGCGAAAAATGGCTTATTACTTGAGTAAGCTTTATTTACCAACCATGAGGGGTTGAACGGAATGCAGCATAAATCCATAGCCGTAAGACGACTTTTTAATGCAAAAATTAAGCTCATTACAATCTCTTTATTTTTGACATCCGTCAGCGCTCATGCAAACTGGTACGTAATTGACAACTACGAAGGTAAAATAGGCTCGACCAATGTTCATGTTTCGCTACAGACATATGAACACTTTGGCAGCAACAACATAAGAGGCAGCTACTACTATGACAAATACTCCGCTCCAATCCCGCTGTATGGACAACGCACACCTACAACCATGAAACTTTGCGAAGTTCATAGCGACTGGGAATATGAACTCGATGCAGGCCTCGAAAATGAAGATAAAATGCATCCCTGCCCGTTTACCTTGACAGTAAGCGATGATGGACTTAAGGGGATTTGGCAAAACAAGGAGAGTACGTACAAGGTACTATTGAAGCACAGCAACTCACTAAACGGCGAATCAAATAAAATAAAAAGGCAAGAAGGCATAGAAATACCCTATTGGGGACAGACAGCGACACATAGCTTTATTGGCATATATCAAAAAAATGAAAATGGAATCTACATCGACAAAATAAATATACTAAACAAAACAACCGGCAAAACAGATCAGACCATTAACCCTCAATCCCAAACTTGCGAGTTTGGATTTTACATGACCAGCATATACCAAAACATAGAGAGCGAAAAAAACCAACCTCAGGTTCGACTTAACTGCTACAGCACAAAAAGCGATATTTCCAACAACTATAAATTCGACAGAGAAAGCCAAAAATTTTTATTGATCAAAAACCAGTAGTTATTAGCTTTGCTGTACGAGCTTGACCAGAACGATTGAAATAACGCAAAAATACAAACTTGATATTACGAACCAACCAAGACTTAAAAAAACGGCGACTGCTGGTACAGTCGCCGCGAAAGACCGGTGTTTGTAGCACCGATCTGGAGCCCCACGGCATGAGGAGTCAACGCCGCGTGGCCCTGCCATAAAACGTCAACGCGTTCAGAGCCCCCAGCGCAGCAACAGCAGCACCAGCACAACGAGGAACACCGTCTCCCCCACCATCAGCAGAATCGGCTTGATCCCGACCGCTGCCAGCTCCTTGAGCCGGGTCTTCATGCCCAGGGCACTGATGGAAATCACCAGGCACCAGCGCGACAACTCATTGACCCCGCCTTGCACCGCCGGAGCGATCCAGCCGGTGCTGTTGATGCAGGCCAGAATCAGAAAGCCGACGGCGAACCACGGCAACAGCGGCGGGCGTTTGCCGGTCGGGTCGGCGCCTTGCATGCGGGTGATCATCGCTGCAGTGACGATCACCGGCAGGAGCATGGCAACGCGCATCAGCTTAACCACGGTGGCGGTGTCACCGGTCTCGGTCGACATGCCGTAGCCGGCGCCAACCACTTGGGCGACGTCGTGGATGGTGGCCCCGAGGAACACCCCGGCCACTTGCGGTGAAAGCGATAACCAGTTGGCAATCATTGGATAGACGATCATCGCCAGGGTCGACAACGCCGACACACCGATCACAGTGAACAAGGTCGCGCGCTCTTTCTGCGGATGGTTCGGCAGCGCCGCCGCCAGCGCCAAGGCTGCCGAAGCGCCGCAGATCGCCGTGGCGCCACCGGTGAGCATGCCGAACAGCCGCGAGAAACCCAGAAACTTCGCGGCGATCACAGACACGCTGATGGTCACCACCACCAGAATCACCACCAGCGCTATCGGCTTCCAGCCCAACGCCGCCATTTGCTCCAGGGTGATGCGCATCCCCAGCAGTGCCACGCCAATGCGCAGCACGGTGCGGGCGGTGAACTCGATACCGGCCTTGCAGGGGCCGTCATCGGCGAGAAAATTCAGGGCCATGCCCAGCAACAAGGCAAACAGCATGACCGGCGCACCGTAGTGCTCGGACAGAAACGACGCGGCGGCCGCGACAATCAGACTGACGATAAGCCCCGGTGCCAGTTCGCGCGTGCGAGTGTGGATACGGGTGAGAGCAATGGCGCTCATGGCGCGGACTCCTCGGTTGCGATGACGATAAACGCCTGGCCGTCGATGATCTCGACCGGGTAGTTGGTGACTTTGACCTGCCTGGAATTGAGCAGGTAACCGCTGTGCAAATCGAAGCGCAAACCATGGGCGAGGCATTGAATCACCCGGCCCTCAAGACGCCCTGCGCATAGCGAAGAACCCTGGTGCGGGCAGCTGTCGTCAATGGCAAACAACTGCCCGTCGACGTTGAACAGCGCCAGGCTTTTGTCTTCGAATTCGAACAGCGCCCGGCCACCGGCCTGCGGGTACTTGCCGGCTGGCACGGGAATGCGCCGGGTCATGCTGGCTGCCGCTCGCGATCACTTTCCTTGAGGGCTTCGGTCATGGCCCCGAGCAGCGCCTGGACAGGTTGTGCGCCGATCACCGTCAGGCGGTTGTCGAATTTGAAGCTCGGCACACCACTGGTCGCGCCAGGGGAGCCTTCAAACGGCGTGGCATCGCCCTTCAGGCAATCGAGCAAGCCGTCCTGGGACACGCCGCAGGAGCGGGCGATGGCAAGCAAGGTCTCAGGGCAACCGAGGTTTTCGCGCCTCTGGAAATAAGCGGCGAACAGTCGCTCGAGCAACATTTCACGCTGGCTGGCATTACCCAGTGCGCTGGCACGCTCGAACAAGCGATGGGCGTCGGCGGTGTTGGGCATCGTCTCGATACGACTGAGATCGATGGCCAGTCCGACTGCACTGGCAGCCTGCTGTACCTGGTTTTGGCGCATGGTCATTGCGTCGGCATTGCCCAGGCGCTTGCGGTAGAAATCGGCGAAGGGTTCACCTTCCACCGGTATCTGCGGCAGCAACTGCACACCGTGCCACACCGTGGTGATCTGCACATCCGGGTGGCGACTGCGAAACTGCACCTGCGCATGCTCCAGTTGGCGTTTGCCGATCAGGCACCAGGGGCAGATAAAATCGAAAAACACATCAATACGTAAACGACGACTCACAACTTCACCTCTATCCCGGCGGCACTGACGGGCTCAGGCAAGCTCTGACCCTCAAGCCGGGCGATATCTTTTTGGTAATGACACTTGGCATAGAAGAACACCGCTGCCGCCGCGAGGCTGACCAGTGGCACTAATTGGAAAGCGGCATGCAGGCCGATGAGGTCCGACACACGGCCAGTCAGGAACGGCCCGGGTGCCAGCCCCAGCAGGTTATTGGCCAGGGTCAGCGTGGCGAATGCCGTACCGTGGACCGAGTAATGGGTCAGGTTGGCAACCATCGCGCCGGCGGGGCCGGTGGTGCCGGTGGCAATCGCCATGCCCAGACAGATCAGCGCCAGTTGCACCGGCCCTGCGTGCAAGGCAAAGGCCGCCGACAGCAGCAGGCAACTGCCCAGGCAGAAGCCGATGGCCAGGCTGACCTTGCGCTCCGGCGAGTTGCGACACAGGCGGTCGCTGAGCATGCCGCACAGGATCATCCCCGCGCCGCTGCACAACACGATGACCGCCGCCATGCCACCGGCCTTGTCGGTGGGCATGTCGTAGTAGCGGTTGAGGTAGCTGGGAATCCACACCATCACCGTACCGCCGACGAACAACTGCAAGCCGCTGCCGATGTAGGTCGCCACCACCGAACGGCTGGACCACAACGTAGACAACGGACGCTTGACCGCTGCCACCTTGTTCGCCAACTGAGCTGCACGCTTGGGCGCAATGCGCGCTTCCTTGACGATGAGCGGATAGAGCACCGCCAGAAACAGGCCAAACAGCGACATGCCGGCGAACGACCAGCGCCAGCCCAGCTTGGCGGCGATCGCACCACCCAAAGCCATGCCCAACACCGAACCGAACATCCCGCCGGCCATGAAGGCACTGGCCAGGGTGGCCCGCATGTGTTTGGGGAACACCGAAATCACTACCGCGATGCCCACGCTGCCGTAGGCCGCTTCGCCGACGCCGACCATGAACCGCGCGATGAACATCTGCTGGTAGTCCTGGGCCAGCGCGCAACCCAGGGTCGCCACGCTCCACAGGAACGCCATCAGCGCCAGGCTCTTGACCCGGCCGAAACGGTCGGCCATCAACGACAGGGGAAACGTCAGCAGGCCGACCATCAGGGCAACGATGCCGCTGAGCAGACCCAGCTGTCCGTCGCTCAATGCCCACTCACTCTTGAGCAGCGGGAATACCGCGTTCAGCACCTGACGCGACATGTAATCGGAAATCAACAGACCGAACGTCAAGGCAAAGACGATCCAGGCATATTGGCGCGCAACGCCGACTCCGCTGGAGTCGTCATCGTCAGCGGCGATTGGGTGAAAGGCCATGCAGCCTCCTCAATAGCTTTGTTTTATTTTTGTTATCAAGCGTGTAACGGTCAGGCGGACGAGAGGTCACGGCCTCTCGTCCCGACCCACGGTCAACCGCGTTGCGGAGTACCTTTCTGCCCAGCCTTGCGGTTGGGGGCCATGCCGTTGGCCAACAGGGTTTCTTCGATGGTTTCGTACTGCACGCCGATGCGGTAGATCTCGCGGGCTTCTTTACCGGTGGCGATTTCACGGCCCAGTTCATGGGCAATGCGCACGGTTTGCCGGATCTGGGCAACGGAGCCGAAACGGTCACCCTTGTGGTCAATGATAGTGTCTTCGTTGCCCACACGCGGGTGCATGCCCATGGCCATCGACATGGTGTTGAACGGCATGACGTTTTTCAGCAGCGACTCGGAGGTCAGGGTGCAACCGTCCGGCGCGCGGTGGATGAAGTTGAAGAAGTTGAACGGGTTCGGGCCATCGAAACCGCCGCCGATGCCGATCCAGGTCAGGTTCAGCGGGCCTTTGTAAACGCCACGGCGCACCAGGCGCTCGAGGGTTTCCAGGGCGTGCATGCCGGTCAACTGGAAGTGTGGCTGGATGCCGTTGTCCACCAGGCGCTTGAGGTGCTCGGCAACCCAGCCCGGACCTGCCGGTACGGTCATTTCGCTGTAGGCGGCATGGATCAACGGGTTGTCCAGGGAAGTGCCTTTCAGGTACTCCGGGTACAACAGCTCCATGATGTTCATCTGGGTGGTGTTGATCGCCACGGTGACCTGATCCGGCTTAGGGGTCAGTTCGGCCAGCATGTGACGGGTGTCGTCAGACAGCCACTTGGCCGCTTCGCCATCGCTTTCCGGAGCGAAGGAAATCGAGCCGCCGACCTGGATGATCATGTCTGGCACGGCTTCACGCACACCGGCGATCAGCTCGTTGAATTTCGACAGGCGCTTGGAGCCCTTGCCGTCCAGTTCACGCACATGCAGGTGCAGCACGGTGGCGCCGGCTTCATAGCACTCGACCGCTTTCTGGACTTGCTCGTCCATGGTCAGCGGGATGTCTTCCGGGAAATCTTCCGGCATCCACTCCGGGCCGTACGGGGCCACGGTGATGACTACCTTCTCCATGTTTTCGGGGTGCAGGGAATCGTCGAAAAATTGCATGGGTTACTCCAGTTCTTATGATTGTCCCGCCCACCCGGAGTCGCGCCGGGCAGGCGTGTTTACGAGAGCGAATGCAGAGGCGTGGATCAGTAAGTCTTGTCGCCGATGATCCCGGCGCGATCCATCTTGCGATGGCACGGCGGGTAATCCATGACGGCGTAATGCTGGGTACTGCGGTTGTCCCAGATGGCGATGCTGTTGGGCTTCCAGCGCCAGCGCACTTGATACTCGGGGATGTACGCCTGGCTGATCAGGTAACGCAGCAGCTCGCTCGCGCCGGGGTTGGCGTCCTGGCCGAACCTTACCCGCGCCGGGGTATGGTAGTTACTGAAGTGCGTGGCGAAGGCGTTGACGAACAGCACTTTCTCGCCGGTTTCCGGGTGAGTGCGCACCACCGGGTGCTCGGCATCCGGGAACCGCTCCCTGAGTGCCAGGCGTTTTTCAATCGGCATGGCGGCGCCGAAGCTCGCTTCGATGCTGTGGCGCGCACGCAGGTCGGCGATCTTGACCTTCACGTCTTCGGGCAAACGTGCGTAGGCCTCGACCATGTTGGCCCACATGGTGTCACCGCCCACCGGCGGGCACTCCAGGCAACGCAATACGCAGCCCATCGGCGGGGCATCACGCCAGGTGGCGTCGCTGTGCCAGGAGTTTTCGTAGCGGTCTGCCGGCTGGTCCGGACGCTTGTAGATTTGCACCAGACCCGGATGCTCCGGATCGCTGCCCGCGACGGGGTGATCTTCAAGCTCGCCGAAGCGCCGGGCAAAAGCTACGTGCTCGGCGCGGGTGATGTCCTGATCGCGCAGGAACACCACGCGGTGCTTGAGCAACTGGGCGCGGATCTCGGCAAACAGGCCGTCGTCGTGCACGGCGTCAGCCAGGTTCACGCCGATCAGTTCGGCGCCGATGGAGCAGGTCAATTGTTCGACTTTCATGGCTGGCCGCTCCTTAAACGACGAAAATCGATGAGCCGGTAGTCTTGCGCGATTCAAGGTCGCGATGGGCCTGCACGGCGTCCTGCAAGGCGTAGTGCTGGTTGATCTCGATCTTGATCCGGCCGCTGCCGACGTGGTCAAACAACTCACCGGCCAGCGCGGCTTTTTCGGCCGGGTCGCTGATGTAGTTGGCCAGGGCCGGACGGGTCAGGTACAGCGAACCTTTCATCGCCAGCATCACCGGGTCGAACGCCGGGATCGGTCCGGAAGCAGTACCCACGCAGACCATCAGGCCACGGGGTTTCAACGAATCCAGCGAACCCATGAAGGTGTTCTTGCCGACGCTGTCGAACACCACATTGACGCCCACGCCATCGGTCAGTTCGCGAACGCGAGCGGCGACGTCTTCATGGCTGTAGTTGATCGTATGGTCGCAACCGTGAGCCCGGGCGATTTCCGCCTTTTGCTCGGTCGACACCGTGCCGATCACGTTCAGGCCCAGCAACTTGGCCCACTGCGAAACGATCAGGCCGACACCGCCAGCGGCGGCGTGCAACAGGATGCTGTCGCCCGGCTTGAAGTCATAGATGCGGCGCATCAGGTACGAGGACGTCAGGCCACGCATGGTCATCGCGGCAGCAGTCTCGAAGCTGATGGTTTCCGGCAGCTTGATCAGCGGCGCGGCCGCGATCAGGCGCTCGGTGCTGTAGGCGCCGAGGGTGTTGAGGAAACCGGTGTAGGTGACGCGATCACCGACTTCGACGTTGGTAACCCCTTCACCAACGGCCTGGACTACGCCAGAGGCCTCGACGCCCATGCCGTTGGGCATCGGAATCGGGTAGGTGCCGTTGCGGAAGTAGGTGTCGGCATAGTTCAGGCCAACCGCCACATGGCGAAGGCGAACCTGACCCGGACCGGGTTCGCCGACTTCGACGTCCTCATAACGTAGAACTTCGGGACCACCGGTTTCGTAGAAGCGTACGGCTTTGGCCATTTTTCTTATTCTCCAATCTGCAATATGGGCGTGTTGCATCGAATTGCGCTGATTGGACTGTAGGACGAGGCCTGTCGGGACGCTTCTCATCAGACGACAATGGCTTTTCATTTGGTGACAGACAGAAACGGGATCGTCTGGCCAGTCCCGCCACCACCTGCGCTATCATCGCCCGCTTCCACGCCCCAAGAGTCTTGAAGCCGGATGTCCGAAACGCTGCCACTGCCTGATGATCATGCCTTGCCCCCAGTCCTGGCCGGCCCGCTGTTGCGGCGCCTGGAGCCCACGCGGCTGGTGCTGTGGCTGGTGGGTTCCCGGGCGCTGGCGCTGACCTTGCGCTTGCAGGGCGTCGGCGATATCCGCCTGGATGCCGGCCAATGCACGGTGATTGCAGTAGGTGCCCATGCCTTTGTGCACTTGATCGATGTACAACTCGACGGCGCCCTGCCCCGGGACGAGTCGGTCGACTATGACCTGTTGATCGATGGCACAGAACAAGGCATCGCCGACTGGGCGCCGCACCTGCTGTATGGCGATGCCCGTTGCCCGAACTTCGTCCTGCGCGCTCGGGTCGACCAGTTGCTGCACGGCTCTTGCCGCAAGCCTCATCACCCGGCGACAGACGGCTTGCTGTGCGTCGACCAGTTACTGGCGCAGGAACACGCAGCCGGGGAGCGCCCGGCACTGCTGATGATGACGGGCGATCAGGTCTACGCCGACGATGTCGCGGGGCCGATGTTGCGGGCGATTCACGCTTTGATCGAACGTTTGGGCCTGTTCGGCGAACACCTCGAAGGCGCCGTGGTCAGCGACAGCGCCAGGCTCTACGAGCATCCGGCCAGTTACTACCACCGTGCTGATCTGCTGCCGGCACTGCAAAGCAATGAAACCCTGCGCGAGCGATTTTTCGGTGGCGCGCGCAAGCCGATTTTCACCAGCAGCAGCGCCGACAATCACCTGGTGACCTTCGCCGAAGTCATGGCCATGTATGTGCTGGTCTGGTCGCCAGTGCCCTGGGCCCTGATCGCGCCCCAGGCACCGACCCTGACGCCGGAGCGGCTCAAGCGCTACACCCTTGAACAGACGCACATCGATGCCTTCAAGGCGGGCCTTGGCAGCGTCGCGCGGGCGCTGGCGCATCTGCCGACGCTGATGATTTTCGACGACCACGACATCACTGATGACTGGAACCTTAGCGCGCAATGGGAGGAAACGGCCTACGGCCATCCGTTCTCCCGGCGCATCATCGGCAACGCGCTGCTGGCGTATATGTTGTGCCAGGGCTGGGGCAACAATCCGGATGCGTTCACTGCGGTGCTGGAAAAGGCCGGAGCGTTGAGCACCAGCACACACGACCGTCACCTCGACAGCAGGGTTCAGGATGATTTGATCGATGATCTGCTTAAGTTTCAGCACTGGCATTACGTGCTGCCGACCACCCCGGCCATGGTGGTGATCGACACCCGCACCCGACGCTGGCGCAGCGAAATAAACCTCAAGCAGCCTTCCGGTTTGCTCGACTGGGAAGCCCTCAGTGAACTGCAACAGGAACTGCTGGACCACCCGAGTGCGATCATCGTTTCGCCAGCACCGATCTTCGGCGTCAAGCTGATTGAAACCGTGCAACGGGTGTTCAGCTGGTGCGGTTATCCGCTGCTGGTGGACGCGGAAAACTGGATGGCCCATCGCGGCGCGGCACAGGTGATCCTGAATATTTTCCGCCACTCGCGCACCCCGGGTAACTACGTGGTGCTGTCGGGCGATGTGCACTATTCCTTCGTCTACGAAGTGCTGATCCGCCACCGCAAGGCCGGGCCGCGCATCTGGCAGGTCACCAGCAGCGGCATCAAGAATGAATTCCCCCCCGCCCTGCTCGAGTGGTTCGACCGCCTCAACCGCTGGCTGTACTCGCCACGCTCACCGTTGAACTGGCTGACCAAGCGTCGACGCATGCGCATCGTGCCCCACGTGCCCGAGCACGCCGAAGCCGGTGAGCGGCTATGGAACTCGGCGGGGATCGGCCAGGTGTATTTCAATGACCTGGGGCAGCCGCAGACCATCTATCAGCACAACTCGAACGGCTCGCCGAAGACCCGGATGATTGCGCCGGACGGTGATGATTGAGGTAGAGAAGACACCACAAAGAACTGTGGGAGCGACAGTGCGGCGAGCAGGCTCGCACACACTGGATTTCTGGCGTGTACTATTTCCAGATCCTGTGAGCCTGCTCGCGAAGTGGCCAGTTAAATATTGGGGGAATCCATTCTGTAACCTGCCCCCGGCGCACCTTCATGGAGTGCCACCTGGATTTTCGAATACAAGGCATTCGCCTCAGCAGTGGTGATTGATCGCGAACAATCACGCAGTACAACACGTAGTAGCACATTCTCCTGCCCCGGCAGCAATCCGAGGCGATCGATGGCCTGCAGAGGCAGTTCTGTGAACGCCCAGCGCCCTTTGATCTGCATTTCCTCGATCCAATCTGAACAATCGCCAGCGGCCTGCAACATCCTTTCAGTCAACACTTCCTCGCTGAGCCCCGGCGTCACCGCCAACGAAATATCACGAGTAATCGAAGGCAACCGAGAGACGGCACTCCACGGATTCAGATCATGCATCTGGGCCTGTACGCGTTCGTTCTGATCACGCAGCAAACGAATATCCGGGATGCCTTTGCGCAGCATGGTCAAGCGATCCAACCCCATTCCCAGCGCCAGTCCTCCATGACGCAGAGGATCGATCTTCAGTCGCTCCAATAATGATTTGGCAATTCGACCGCACTCCAGAACCTCCACAGGGACGCCGTCATTCAACAGATTTACTTCGATCCCGCCCTCAGTGTAGTGATGCGGACTATCACTGAAGATCCAAGGCATATCAGGCACGGCAGATTTGAGGATATCGCCGACCAAGCAGAGCAAATGCTCATGCGTCGACAATTCAGGATCGCCGAGCACCCAGATATCCATCTGATGCGGCTCCGCACAATGCCAACGATCCCGGCTGTCGCGACGAAAAGTGATACCAGGCGCGGCCAATAATATTGACTGCCCTGGTTGTCGTAGCTTGGCCGCTCGCTGAAGCGCGGAGGGAATTTGGCTAGTGGTTTGCGTCCGTAACAGAGACCACTCGTCAACCCATCGAGTGTGTGCACTTCCAAGCGTAATCTCAGATGGGTCATAACCAAGCAATCCGTAGTTTTCTTCAGCGGAAACAATTCTCGGTCCCGTCTGCACTTGCGCTTGTGGCCAGCCTTTATCCGTTAACCCTTGAAGGACCTCCTTGAGTAATAGTCGAATGGCGTGATCGGGTGCAGCGGGTTCTGTTAGATCAGCCAGTAACAAGGCTTGGTGTACGGATGTCTCTGTCAGATACTTCTTTGATTCCTGCACTACACAACCCCTTATTAACAATTGAATGTAGGCTCCCCGCAAAAAGAACCCCACAGACCAACCTAACGATTTCAGATCGTCCATCACAACCAAATTCGGTGAAAAACTAAACTTTCAGAAGAGGACTACAGCCACTACTTACACAAATAACCAAGAGCTTCTTATAAGACACCTAACGAGCATGATTAATTCTAAAAAAACTTAAAACCAACGGCGGTTGCAGGAGCTGAGTGCAATACGGTTATTGAATTGCAGCAGGACCTAGAGGCCTCAAGCTGACTGAGTTTGCTATTGGAGTAAACGACACAATCGCAAATAGCATTGACTACAAAATCAACTCTCAATTAAACGAAGGGATTAATGGCGTTCATATAGCAATTGGGGACGGTTCCTCTGGCTATCACATAGACTTCCTGAGCCCAGCAGTAAAGGTAAGCCCAACTCACAACTGAGCCAACCTGATCGCCCTCACTACAACCTCCCACATCACGGCAATGTCTAAAAACTGACACTATAAAATGGCTTACAGTAATGATGAGCAGTGACGCGCGGCAAGTTACCGATGGACCTCAAGGCGCACAGGCCGGCGGATTCTGGTGCACCTGTAGGCTTGCCCGCGATGAGAGCAGCACATCCAGCATCAATGCTGACTGAAGCACTGCTTTCGCGAGCAGGTTCGCCCCCACTATTGATCGGTGTCTCTCATGAACCTCACCCGAACGCTGATCATCGGCAACTCCGGCTCGGGCAAGAGCTGGCTGGCGCAACGGCTGGCCGAGCAACTGCGTGTGCCCTGGACCGATCTTGACCGGATTCACTGGCTATCCGACGAACACAGCATCCCCCGCCCCCGCGCCGAAACATTGACCATGGCGCGGATCGCGGCCGAACAAGAGCGCTGGGTGATCGAAGGCGTGTATGGCTGGATCGCCTGCGAACTCCTGCCACGGGCAACTGCGCTGATCTGGCTGAGCGTCGGGGACGAGGATTGCGTCGCCAACATTCGACAACGCGAGGCCGGGCGCGATGAACAAGACCTGTTGCTGATCGCCTTGCTGGAGTGGGCGGGCAGTTATCGCCAGCGGCAGGGGTCAAGTGGGTTTGCGGCGCATCAGCGGCTGTTCGAGGAGTTTTCCGGCGCAAAAATCCGTCTGCGGGATCGGGAGGAAATCGCGGCGTTGGTTCTTCACTCGTAAATTTTCGCAGCTGCGCTCGGACAATCCTGATGGATGGCGTGTAGCTCAGAATGGGATTACATCAGTCACGCAAACGTCCTGAGGAACATTCGGCGATACTCGATACAAGCGTGGATGCACTTTCCACGCAACAACCACTCGTAGGTATCGCCTTGCTAACATGTACTCATTTCTGTACGTTCTCTGCATCAAGCGAGGACAATCACATGGAAACCATCAACTACACCAACGCTCGGGCACACTTGGCGCAAACCATGGACCGGGTGAATGAAGATCGCGCCCCGCTACTGGTAACCCGTCAGAAAGGCGAGCCGGTAGTGATGATGTCATTGGCCGAATACAACGCTCTCGAAGAGACAGCTTATCTGCTGCGCTCCCCAGCCAACGCTGAACGCCTGATCAAATCAATCGGTAACCTGCGAGCGGGCAAAACCAAAACCAGGCAACTGATTGAAGAATGAATATCGAGTTCACCCCTGAAGCCTGGGACGATTATCTCTGGTTCCAGCAGAACGATAAGGCAGGACTCAAACGTATCAACCTGTTGATCAAAGCTATCCAGCGCGAGCCTTTCGACGGTCTGGGAAAACCCGAACCGCTCAAGCATAACTTGAGCGGATTCTGGTCACGCCGGATTACGGCTGAACATCGTCTGGTCTACGCCGTTGAAGATGGCGAAATACGCGTCGTGATGTGCAGATACCATTACTGAGCCGAACTTCAGCCCGCTTTCACCACCCCACTCACCCCTCTGACGATCATCTCCACCTCCCGCTCATCAATGGTCAGCGGCGGTAGCAGGCGGATGGTTTTGCCCCGCGTGACGTTGATCAGCAAGCCGTGATCCCGGGCGGCGATCAGGCTCAGGTCGCGGATCGGTTGCTTGAGTTCGATGCCGATCATCAGGCCCTGGCCGCGGATCTGCGAGACGTTCGGGTTGCCCGCCAGTTCTGTGCGCAATCTTTCGAGCAGACGTTCCCCCTGAAGCCGGGCGTTTTCCAGCAGGCCTTGTTCTTCAACGATATCCAGCACGGTGCATCCGACCCGGCAGGCCAACGGATTACCGCCAAAGGTGCTGCCGTGGCTGCCCGGCGTGAAGAGTTCAGCCGCCTTGCCACGGGCCAGGCACGCGCCGATGGGCACGCCGTTGCCCAGGCCTTTGGCCAGGGTCATGACGTCCGGGACGATGCCTTCGTGCTGGAACGCGAACCACTGGCCGGTGCGGCCGATGCCGGTCTGGATTTCATCGAGCATCATCAGCCATGAGCGCCGGTTGCACAGTTCGCGCACGGCTTTGAGATAGCCCGGTGGCGCCAGTTGCACGCCGCTTTCGCCCTGGATCGGCTCCATCAGGACCGCCACGATCCGCGAGCCAAAGGCCTGTTGCACCTTGTCCAGCGCGTCGAGGTCGCCGAACGGTACTTTGACGAAATCCCCCGGCAGCTTGTTGAACCCCAGGCGTACCGCCGGGCCGTCGCTGGCCGACAAGGTGCCAAGGGTGCGGCCATGGAACGCGTTCTCCATGACCACCACCAGCGGCTGCTCGATACCCTTGTGCCAACCATGCAGCCGGGCGATTTTCAGTGCGGTTTCGTTGGCTTCGGCCCCGGAGTTGTTGAAGAACGCCCGGTCCATGCCCGCCAGCCGCGTCAGTTTCTGCGCCAGCCGCTGTTGCCAGTCGATGCTGTAGAGGTTCGAGGTGTGCAGCAACAACCCGGCCTGTTCGGTAATGGCGGCAACGATTTTCGGGTGGGAGTGGCCGACATTGGTCACCGCCACACCAGCGACCGCATCCAGGTATTCGCGACCGCCCTGATCCCACAGGCGAGTGCCCAGGCCCTTGTTGAAACTCAAGGCCAAGGGTTGGTAAGTGCTCATCAGGCAGGCGGCGGTCATGACATCAAGCTCCAGCAAGGGTCGGTGTTTTTGCAGTATGGTTAGCCACCAGAACTGGATAAACACCGAAAAACTTCAATCATTTAAAAGCAGAGCTTGATAATGGACCTGTTCCAGGCAATGACTGTCTACGTGAAAGTGGTGGAGACCGGCAGCATGACCGCCGCCGCCTTGCAGTGTGAAATGTCCACGACCATGGTCGGCAACCACCTCAAGGCCCTGGAGCAACGGCTGGGTGTACGCCTGCTCAACCGCACGACGCGGCGCCAGCGGCTGACCGAGTTCGGCACCGCGTATTACCAGCGCTGCCTGGAAGTGCTGGGGTTGGTGGCCGATTCCGAGCGCCTGGCCGAGCAGGCGCTGGACGAACCGAGCGGCATCTTGCGCATCACCGCGCCCCTGACCTTCGGTACCGAACGCCTGGCGCCGGCACTGAGTGAGTTCAGCCGGCAAAACCCGCGGGTGAAACTCGACGTGGTCCTGACCAACCGGCGCCCGGATCTGCTGGAAAATGGTCTGGATGTGGCGTTTCGCCTCGGCGCGCTGGAACCCTCCAACCTGATCGCCCGCCCGCTGATCGACTACACCCTGACCATGTGCGCGTCACCGCAGTACCTGGCCCGGCGCGGCACACCGCAAACGCCTGAAGACCTGCGACACCACGACTGCCTGTCCTTTGCCTATCCGGCTGGGGATGACTGGCAATCGGTGCAAAAGGAATGGCGCCTGGCCGGTCCCGATGGCGAAGTCAGCGTCGGGGTCGGCGGACCAATGCTGATCAACAGTTCGGCGGGGTTGCATCAGGCAGCGCGCACCGGCATGGGCATCGTGATGATGCCCGACGCCCTGGTCGAGCAGGACCTCAAGGACGGAAAGCTGCTGGCCCTGATGCCCGATTACTGCCCGCCCAGCCGGCCGATGCACCTGGTCTACGCCCAGGATCGCCACCGTTTGCCGAAGCTGCGGCGCTTCGTCGAATTCGCCGTACAGCGATGGGGCAAGCACCCGTCCGCCGACTAGGCCATGCATTTACATCCCTGCCTTCACCAGCACCGGCTGTTCCTGATAACGATTGGGGTACAGCTGCTTCAACTGCGCGACCTTCGGCAAGTCGTTGATCACGATGTATGGATAGGTCGGATGTTCGGTCAGGAAGTCCTGATGTTCCTCCTCCGCCGGGTAAAAACCGTTGAAGGTTTCCAGCTTGGTCACGATCGGCTTGTCGAAGGCATGGGCGGCGTCGAGCTGGGCGATGTAGGCCTGTGCGACCCGCTGCTGCTCGGCACTTTTGGCAAAGATCGCCGAACGATACTGGGTGCCGCTGTCCGGTCCCTGGCGGTTGAGTTCGGTCGGGTTGTGCGCCACTGAAAAGTAGATCTGCAGCAAGGTGCCGTAGCTGACCTGAGCAGGATCAAAGGTCACTTCGACCGACTCCGCATGGCCGGTATTGCCGTTGCTGACGCGCTCGTACTGCGCGGTATTTGCCGCCCCGCCCGCGTAGCCGGAGACGGCGTTCTTCACGCCTTTGACATGCTGGAACACCCCTTGGACGCCCCAGAAGCAGCCGCCGGCAAACACCGCGGTTTCGCTGCGGGCCTGGGTGGTTTCGTCGAGGGCCGGCGGTGGAAGGACTACCCCCTCTTCGGCACCACCGAAGGAGAAAGCCGAGCATTGGCTGATGATGCCGGCAGCTGCCAGCCCCAGCAGGGCACGGCGCCAGGTAATGAGTGTTTTCATGGGGCGAACTCCTCAAGCGCAGGAAAGTAATCAGCCGAAGGTGAAGGCGTAAGCCGACGCACCCGGGTCAAGAAACTCGATACTGAAGGTCCGGTCGGTCACGCCGCCGCTCTGGCGCACCAGTTGATACAAGCGCTGGTCCGTCACGGTGCCGCTGCCATCGGGGGCCACGTCCATGCCGTGGTCATCGCCGGGGGCCTTGCCGTCGATCAGCACCTTGAAGCGCACCGGCTTGCCATCGGCGCCAGGGCCGAGCACCAAATGCAAGTCACGGGCATGGAAGCGATAGACGATGCGACTGGCCGGGGCGCTGGCGGTGGCCCGCTCCGGGCCGACATGCCACTGGCCGCCCAGGCTCCAGTCGTTGAGGGCCAATTGCGCCGGCGGGTTGTAGGCCGCGACCTTGTCCGGCACCAGCGCGGGTTGCGATACGAAATGTTCCGCGCGCTGGTAGCCGACATAGGTTTCCGGCGACTGCACGGCGTCGCTGTCCGGGGCCATTTGCACACCCTCGGCCTGGGCACTGATCAGCCCGTCCGCAACCTTGGCCGCCCCCGCCTCGCGCAGCAATTGCTGGATGACCCGCTCCGATTCGGCGTACGCGCCTTCGCCGAAGTGGTGATAACGAATGCGTCCCTGGGCGTCGGCAAAGTAATGCGCCGGCCAGTACTCGTTGTTGAAGGCGCGCCAGATCTTGAACTCGTTATCGATGGCTACCGGGTAGTTGATGCCCAGGTCTTTCATGGCCTTGGTGACGTTGCTGACGTCGCGTTCGAAGGCAAACTCGGGCGCATGCACGCCGATCACCACCAGGCCCTGATCACGATACTTCTCGGCCCAGGCCTTCACATAGGGCAGCGAGCGCAGGCAGTTGATGCAGGAGTAGGTCCAAAAATCCACCAGCACGACCTTGCCTTTCAAGGCCTGGGCATCGAGGGGTGGCGAGTTGAGCCATTGCACGGCGCCGTCCAGTGGCGGCAGGTTGCCCTCGACCGGCAAGGTGCCCGGGGTTTTGCCAGCCACTTGCACCGCACCCTCGGCGATCGCATTCGGCGCCGCGCTGTTACGCGGCGACTTGCCGCTCAGTTTCTCCACCAACGCTTGCTCGATACCACCGGTCGACGCCGTGGAAATCCGCGCCAGAACCCCCGTGTCCAGGCCCAGGGCAATCGCCGCCACACCAGCCAACATCGTCGCGCCAAGACCGCGACGCAGCCATTCGCCCGTGCCAATCGAGCGCTTCATCGCGGTGAAGACTTTGCCGCCCAGCAACAAGGCCAGCGCGAGGGATGTGGCAGCGCCGGCGGCATACGCCAGCAGCAAAAAGGTGGTTTGGATGCTCGCGCCTTGCAACGCCGCACCGGTCAACAGCAAACCGAGAATCGGCCCGGCGCAGGGCGCCCACAGCAGGCCGGTGGCCACGCCGATCAACAACGAAGCACCAGGACGTGGCCGCGCATCGTCGCCCGCCGCCACCGACAAACGACTGCCCGCCGCCACCAATGGTCGGGTCAGGCGCTCGGCCAATTGCGGCAGCAACAACGTCAGTCCGAACAGCGCCACGAACACCAGCGCCAGCCAGCGCCCGTACTGGTTGAGCTGCACCACCCAGCCACCGCCCACCGCCGCCAACGTGGCGACCAATGCGAAGGTCAGCGCCATGCCCACCAGCAGCGGCAATCCGCTTTTGACGAAGGGTTGCCCGGTGCGGGCGAAGACAAACGGCAACACCGGCAGAATGCACGGGCTGACAATCGTCAGCACACCACCGAGATAGGCGAGGACCAGCAGCCACATGGCGATTACCTGCAAAAAGTGAGTGGTAGGGAATCACACCGTCTTGGGCACGAATTTCATCGCCAGGCCGTTCATGCAGTAACGCAGGCCGGTGGGTTTCGGGCCGTCGTCGAAGACATGCCCCAGATGCCCGCCGCAGCGCCGGCAATGAACCTCTTCGCGGACCATGCCGAACGCTCGGTCCTGGCGGGTCGCCACGGCCTTGTCCAGGGGTGCCCAGAAACTCGGCCAACCGGTGCGGCTGTCGAATTTGGTCGCCGAGGAAAACAGCGGCAACTCGCAACCGGCACAGACGAAGGTGCCATCACCGTGCTCGTTGTTCAGCGGGCTGCTGTAGGCCCGTTCGGTACCCTCTTCGCGCAGGATGTCGTACTGCTCGTCACTGAGGATCGCGTGCCATTCGCTGTCGCTGTGGATCACTTCGAACGCCTCGGCCGCGCTGGCCTCACTGATCAGTGCAGTGCCTGTGGAAAACTTCGGCAACAGGCCGATTGCCAGGGTTGCCACCCCCAGTCCGCCGCTCACTAAAAGAAATTGCCGTCGTGAAAACATGCTCGTCTCCAAAAAATCCGGGGGTGTTTCATGGAACACAGCCTAGGCTTTGGGTGATCGCCAAATCCTCACGGGAAGTTAAACAATTCGTGATAACTCAGACCCCGAAAAACCCGCACAATGCTTCTGCCCGAACAGTAGGGGTATTGCGCATCATGCGTGCATCGCACTGAAGGATTGAGCTGTATGGAACAGACCAAACGCGTCCTGGTGGTCGAGGACGATATGCACATCGCCGACCTGATCTGCCTGCATCTTCGCGATGAACAGTTCGAGGTGGTGCACAGTGCCGATGGCGATGAAGGCATGCGCCTGCTGCAACAGGGCAACTGGGACGCACTGGTCCTCGACCTGATGCTGCCCGGTGTCGACGGCCTGGAAATCTGCCGCCGCGCCCGGGCCATGGCCCGCTACACGCCGATCATCATCACCAGCGCGCGCTCCAGCGAAGTGCACCGGATTCTCGGCCTGGAACTGGGTGCCGACGACTATCTGGCCAAGCCCTTTTCCATGCTCGAACTGGTGGCCCGGGTCAAAGCGCTGCTGCGCCGGGTCGATGCCATGGCGCGCAACCTGAAGATGGACGCCGGCAGCCTGCTCACCGACGGCCTGGCCATCGACCCGATCACCCGCGATGTGTCCCTCGACGGACGGCGCCTGGACCTCACGCCCCGGGAGTTCGACTTGCTGTATTTCTTCGCCCGCCAGCCCGGCAAGGTGTTTTCGCGCATGGACCTGCTCAATGCCGTGTGGGGCTACAGCCACGAAGGCTACGAGCACACGGTCAACACCCACATCAACCGACTGCGCGCCAAGATCGAGGCCGACCCGGCGCAACCGGTGCGCATCCTCACGGTCTGGGGCCGCGGCTACAAATTCGCCACAGGCGAGGAGCCGCAGCCATGAGGCTGACCCTGACGCAACGCCTGTCCCTGGTGTTCGCCGTACTGCTGCTGGTGTGCTGCGGCACGTCGGCGTGGTTGCAGGTGCGCTCCAACCAGATGCATGAGCAGGAAGTGGTGCAAGGCTTGTCCCGGGACCTGGCGCAGCACATCGCCAGCGACACGGTGCTGATGGACACCCAGGGCCTGATGCCCAATGCCGTGCGTGACCTGTTCAGCAAACTGATGCAGGTCAACCCGAGCGTCGAGGTGTATCTGCTCGATTCCACGGGCAAGATTGTCGGCAGCGCCGCGCCCGAGGGCCGGATCCGTCGTGAGCGGATCGACCTGGCACCGATCCAGCGCCTGTTGCGCGGCGATGCCCTGCCGATTCTCGGCGACGACCCGCGCAGCGTCGATGCGCGCAAGGTGTTCAGCGCTGCGCCGCTGAAGGTCGATGGCAAACCGGCCGGTTATCTCTACGTGGTGCTGCTCGGTGAAGACCATGATCGACTGTCCGAACGCGGTGCAACCAGCGCGGCGCTCAACACAGCGCTGTTGTCTATCGGCCTGGTGGCGCTGCTGTGCCTGATTGCCGGTCTCACGGCGTTTGCCCTGATTACCCGGCCGTTGCGCCGCCTGACCGAAACCGTCAGCCAGTTCGACATCGATGGCGTGCCGGTCACCCCGGCCCTGCCCGTCACGGTGGAAAAAGCCGCCAGCCACGATGAAATCGCCGTGCTCGATGCCGCGTTCCGGCAGATGCAGGCACGCCTGGGCGAACAATGGCGTTCGTTGACCCGCCAGGATCAGGAACGCCGCGAACTGGTGGCTAACATCTCCCACGACTTGCGCACGCCGCTGGCCTCGTTGCACGGTTATCTGGAAACCCTGTCGCTCAAGGACGCCACGCTGTCCCCTGCCGACCGCCGTCGCTATCTGGGCATCGCCCTGGACCAGAGCCGCAAGGTCGGCGGTCTGGCGCAATCGCTGCTGGAACTGGTGCGGCTGGAACACGGCTTCGTGCAACCGGTGCTGGAACGCTTTTCCCTGACTGACCTGGCCCAGGACATCTTCCAGAAATTCGAACTCAGCGCCGAAGCGCGCAAAGTCGAACTCAAGGCCACCTTCGTACCGAATGCCTCGGCGGCCTGCGCGGACCTCGGCTTGATCGAGCGGGTGCTGACCAACCTGTTCGACAACGCCCTGCGCCATACCCCGGCCGGTGGTGAGGTCGAGTTGGACCTGCGCCCGCAAGGCTCATTCATCGAAGTCACGGTCAGCGATACCGGCCCCGGCATCGCCCCGGAACTGCGCGAAGGGTTATTCCTGCGCCCGTTCAATATTGGCGGCGCACGGCGCGATGGCGGGTTGGGGCTGCGGATCGTGCATCGCATCCTGCAATTGCACGGACGCGAGATTCAGTTGATCGACGTGCCGAGGCGCGGGGCGACGTTCCGGTTTTCGTTGCCGATCGATGAGGAAACGGCGACTGCATTGGCGGTGCGCTCGATGAACCTCAATACACCGAGGCAGGCCTGACTGACCGAGGCGCCTGCTCGCGAAGAGGCCAGCCCGGCCGCAGTCATGCGCTCACCTTCACGGTGCAGGCCTCAAGCCCCTGCCCCAAGGCTTCCCAGCCGTCGAAACCACGGCGGGCAATACACACCAGGCGTGTGGTCTTTGCCCGGGCTTCATCTCTGGCCGGCAGAAACTGACTGCGGGTGCCGACGTGTTGCAGCCAGTGGGCCTTGTTGCCCTGCGCAAGCTTCACCAGCCCCTTGACCCGAAACACATCGCCGGGCAGCGCACGCAACCAGCCCCGCACCCCCTCGGCATCAAGCGCCTGGTCGCTTTGCCAAAGCCAACTGCTGAACATATCGCCGTGATCGCCATCGGACACCCGTGCCAGCGGTTTCACTGCGCGCGGCTCAAGCTCCAGATCGGTGTCGAGCCACAGCGCATCGGGCAACTGCGCCTGCACGCTTTCGTGCACTCGAGTCCTGAGGCCCAACACCTCGCGCAGCGCCCGCAACTGCGGCTTGTCGATCAGGTCGATCTTGTTGAGCAACAGCAGGTCGGCGGCCGCCACTTGCGCCCGGGCCAGCCGCGCGTACTCGCCATCGAGTTGCAGATGACGGGTGGCATCGACCACAGTAATCACCATGTCCAGTTGCATCTGGCTGCGCAGCTGTGGATAAGCCAGGGTCTGCACGATGCGCTGCGGATCGGACACGCCGCTGCACTCGATGACGATGCGCTCCAGCCGTGGTTCCAATTGAGCAAGGCTGCCCAGTTGCGCCAGCAGGTCCTCCTGCACGGTGCAGCAGATGCAGCCGTTTTGCAGGCTGTACACCGCGTCGGAGACTTCGGAGACGATGGCCGCATCGATGTTCAGCTCACCGAAGTCGTTGACGATCACCGCCAGCCGACTGCCTTCGGCACGGCGCACCATGCGGTTGAGTAGCGTGGTTTTACCGGCGCCGAGAAACCCCGAGACGACGGTCACGGCAATGCGTGGGGAAGTCATTCTGCCTTGCCCTCCAGCACCGGTGGTTCGCCCTGCCACACCGCCTTGAGGCCCAAGGCTTGCAGCGTCGAATGACGGTCGTAGACCAGTTGCCCTTCAACGAAGGTCAGCAGCACCCGGGTCTTGTGGATGTAGTTGCGCGCCGGCTCGGCGAACAGGTCGCGGTCGATGACGATCAGGTCCGCCGCCTTGCCCACTTGCAGGCTACCGGTGCTGTGTTCCAGGCCCATGGCCACGGCGCCGTTGCTGGTGATCACGGTCAGTGCCTGCTCGAGGCTGATCGGGTCGCCGAAGCAGGCCGGGTCGTCGTTCCACGGGTTCTGCCGGGTGATCATGGTTTCCAGCGCCAGCCACGGGTCGATGGACGCCACCGGCCAGTCAGTGCCCATCACCGCGGTGCCGCCTGCGGCGAGCACGCCTTTGAAATCGTAGATGCGCTTGAGTCGCTCCTGGCCGTAGCCGGAACGTGCACCGCTGGCGAATGGTGTCGGGTACCAGGCGGCCGGGGAGAATTCGGCGATGACGTTCAGTTCCTTGAAGCGCGGCAGGTTACCGGGGTGCAACAAGGTGCTGTGGGCGCACTGGTGGCGCACGCCGCTGAAACCGTTGCGACGACGGGCCTCGGCCACGGCATCGAGGAACACGTCCGACGCACCGTCACCGGTGCAATGGGCAATCACGCGGATGCCCTTGCGGTCCATGTCCACCACCATGTCGGTGATGTGCTCCGGGGTCAGGTTGAGCTTGCCGCGCCAGCTCGATTCCTGCGGCCATGGGGTCAGCAGGTACGAAGACTTCGGCTCGACCGTGCCGTCGAAGTGGAACTTCACCGCGTTGGCACTCAGGCGTGCGCTGCGGTAGTAGTGACGCTCGCCCGTCAGCAGTTCCCAGCGACGACGCACCGGGAAAATGTCGTCCTGCCAACTGATCGCCGCTTCGATGCGCACCGTCAGTTCGCCGCTGTCGTCCAGTTCCTTGAGGGCCTGCAAACGCTGTTCGCAAACGTGCACGTATTTGCTCGCCGTGACGCCGCGTGAGCTCTGGAAATGCACGCCATCGCGATAGGCGCGGCGCAGCACGCTGACCGGGGTCGGCGGCATCGCGGCGTGGATCATCGCGTAGGCTCCGTCGATCATCAGGCCAGTCGGTTCGCCGGTCAGTTCGTCACGCTCGAAGTAACCGTTGCGCGGATCGCTGGTGTTGCCATCGATGCCGGCCAGTTCCAGGGCCCTGGAGTTGACCATCATGGTGCCCCACATGCGATCGAGCAGCGCCACCGGACGGTCCGGCATGACACTGTCGAGCCAGGCGCGGCCCGGGGTCAAACCCGCTTCGCGGAAGGTGTAGCGCACCCAGTACTGACCGTAGATCCAGCCGTCGCCGGGATGGCTGTCGGCGTAGGCAAGGATGCTTTCGCGCAGTTGCTCCGGGGTCGGGTCTTCGATGCCGACGTCGAGGTCGTCGCTGTAGCGCGGCGCCAACGCGAGGTCGGGGTGGGTGTGCATGTCGTGCAGGCCGGGCATGCAGAACGCGCCTTGCAGGTCATGCACGCGGGTGTTCGGGCCCTTGAACATCTCGATCTGGCCGAGGCTGGCGACACCGATCAACTTGCCGTCGCGGATGGCCACGGCCTCGGCCCACGGGTTTGCCGGGTCCTGAGTGTAGATACGCCCGTTGGCGAGGATCAGGTCGGCGTAAGTCCCCTGCGTGGAATGGGTAGAGGAAACGTTGTCGGACTCAGCCATGTCAGCCACCTTCGAGTTCAGGAGATTGAAAGGTCCACCGGGCGCCAGGCGAGTCGGGAACCTGAAAAAACTGTTGTTGTTTTCGTCAGCAGGAAAGGTCGCGGGCAGCACCCTGTTTGAGGGTGGGCCTGACCGGCCGATGACAATTAGCGCTAGTATTGTTGAATCAACCGATACAACAATCGATTTTTTTTGGCCTGACTGTTCGATTTACCTCACCATAAGGGAAGCCATCGGTGATCGGTGTCTGCAGGCCTTTCTTCCACCTTTGAACGGGATGATTTATGCGATTTCCTTCGATGACAGCCCTTCGTGCGCTGGATGCGGTTGCCCGCACAGGTAGCGTGTCGGTCGCGGCCCGTGAGCTGAACCTGACCCGCAGCGCCATCAGCCACCAGATCAGCAAGCTGGAGGAGTGTGTCGGCTTCGCCCTGACCGAACGAATCGGCCGTGGCATTGGCCTGACGTACCAGGGCGAGCGTTATGCGCGGGAGGTGCACGCAATTCTGCTGAACTTGCTCGATGCCGGGCAGTTGATCGACGATCAGGAAATCTCCGGCCGGCTGTGCGTCAGTTGCGCGCCGGGGTTCGCCACCTATTGGCTGTGCCACCACATCGGTGCGTTTTTGCGGCAGTACCCGCAAGTGCAGTTGCAGCTGATTTCCCCGCGCACGCCGGACGACACCAACAACCCCAACGTCGATCTGTTCATCGCCTACGGGATCGGCGACTGGCCGCAAATGAATGTTGAAGAGATTGTGGCTTTGCGCTTCTTCCCGGTGTGCAGCCCACGCCTGATCAACGCCCTGGGCGGACTGAAAAACCCGCAGGAGCTCAGCACTTACCCCTTGCTGCACATGACCGACTACTCGGACTGGCGCATCTGGCTGACCGCCGCCGGCGCTTCGGGGGTCAATGCGTTGAGCGGCATCCTGTTCTCCGATGCCCACTGCGCACAGTCCGCCTGCATTGCCGGCCAGGGCATCGCGATTGGCGACACCCTGATCAGTGGCGATGCCCTTTCCAAGGGTTTGCTGGTGCGACCGTTCGACATCAGCATCGATCTGCACCGTGGTTACTACCTGGCCACCGACCCGCAAAAGGCGGACCGCGCGGTAGTCCAGGCCTTCAGCAACTGGGTCAAGACGCAACTGCAATCGTCCCGCCAGACCTGGCAGGACACCCTGTAACGCTCCCACAGAAAGGCAAAAAAATGACCAGCCGCCCGTTGATCCGTGACAACGCCGCCCCGGTCCAATAGATTAGGCGACCTGAAAAAGCCCCCGGGCTTTCTCGCCCCAATTCAAGTTATAGAAGTAGTGAAATTTCAATGTCCGATTCCAATACCGCTGAAACCGTAGCCACCCTGTCGTCCAAAGCGGAATACGAAAACTCCATCAATCTTTCACAACACGTGCCTCAGGCAAAAACCATCAGCGAGATGGTGCTGGACGCTTTCCAGTCCACCCGCGAAAGCGACCAGATCCGCGAACTGCGTGCCGCCATCCGTCAGGCCCACGACAGCTTCGACGATGACAAAGCCTACGAACTGATGGGCCAGCTCAAGCAACTCAAGGACGCCGAGGCCGCGGACATCGCCGCCCTCGAAGACTTGAGCAGCAAATTCCCGATCAGCCGCATCCTCTCCAGCTTCAAGGACGACCCGGCGTTCCAGGAAATCGTCTACGGCCTGGCCCTGAAGGTGCTGAACCAGACCCACCAGGCCATCAGCAACCCGAGCGGCGGCAAGAGCAAAGCCGCCAAGGCCAAGAAAGAAGTCGAAGTGTTCACCATCAGCAAGGACGGCATGAGCGTCACCTTGCCGCTGCGCACCCCGCGCTCGCGCCTGAACGTCGACCGTGAAGCCCTGGAATTCCTCGGTTTCACCTTCGTTGGCGAAGGCGACGAAGCGGAACTGGAAAGCGAAACGTTCCTGGACAACAGCGGCGCCGAGCAAGCGGTCAACCGCAAGAACATCATCACCGCCCTGCAGCAGCAGACCGCGTTCGATGGTTACTCCATCGCCGCACAGTAAGGCGACCGCCCGCATTTGTGGCGAGCGAGCTTGCTCGCGCTGGGCGGTGTAGCGGCCCCAAAAATCTGACAACACTTGCCGACATTTTGTGAGTGCTCCGCACTCAAGCGGGAGCAAGCTCCCTCGCCACAGATACTTCACAGCCCCACTCAAGAGCCCCGCCATCCGAGCGGGGCTTTTTATTGCCCGTGATTCGGGCAAAACCGCGATTACTCTTCCAGTATCGACGCAGAACTCCACTTCCCTTCACCCATGAGCACCACGGGTCCGCCTGCGGGGAGCGTCAACTCACTTTCCAGCCCAGACCTCAGTGGTGCAACTGCCGAGGTCATCATGAACACGCCCCCCTTGTATCGCCAGTTGGCCAACCACTACCTGGACGCTATCCGCAGCGGCACCCTGAAAACCGGTGAACGCCTGCCCTCGATCCGCTTGATGATGGAAAAACACGCCGTCAGCCTGTCGACCGCCGTGCAGGTGTGCCGGGAGCTGGAAGACTGCGGTGTGCTGGAAGCCCGGCCGCGCTCCGGCAACTACATTCGCAAGCCCGACACCCTGTCCAGGCCCGCCCCGATCGCCCTGGCGCCAGCGCTGGATACCCGCGCATATGTCGGCATTCATGAACAGGTCTGCGCGGTGCTCAAGGCCAGTCAGCGCGCGACGATCAAGGTCAACTTCGCCAGCGCCTACTGCGCGCCTGAGCTTTACCCACTCAAGACCTTGCAAGACAACATGATCAAGGCGCTGCGCCACGACGCCTGCCTGCTCGGCACCGCGGGCGGTGCCTGCGGCAACAGCGCACTGCGCAGTATCCTGGCCCGGCGTGCTCTGGCCAGCAAGACTCACCTTCCCCCCGAGCGGATCGTGATCACCAACGGCGCCACCGAAGCGATCAACCTGGCCTTGCGTGCGGTCACCCGCCCTGGCGACACCGTGGCCGTGGAGTCACCGACCTTCTACGGTCTGCTGCAAATTCTCGAAAGCCTGAACCTGCACGTGCTGGAAGTCCCGGCCTCGGCCCACACCGGGCTCAATCTGCAGGCCCTGCAACGGCTGCTGCAAGGCCCCGAGCGGATCAAGGCGCTGATCGTCATTCCCAACCTGCAAAACCCGTTGGGCAGCATCATGCCCGACGCCAACAAGGCGCGGCTGGTGAAACTGTGCGCCGAGCACGACACCGTGCTGATCGAAGACGACACCTACGGCGACCTGGTGGACACCGAGCAGCCGCTGTCCACGCTCAAACATTGGGATAGCACCGATAACGTGATCCATTGCGCCTCGCTGAACAAAACCCTGGCACCGGGCATGCGCCTGGGCTGGATCAGCGCCGGCAAATGGCACGACCGTGTGGAGATGCTCAAGCATGCGCAGTCGCGGGGGTGCGAGGCGTTATCGCAACTGGCGGCCAGCGAATTCATGCGCACACCGTCCTACGAGCGCTACCTGCGGCGGTTGAGGAAAGCCCTGACCCAACAACGTCAACAGATGAGCGAGGCGATCATTCGCCACTTCCCCCTCGGCACCCACGTGACCAACCCCCAGGGCGGCACGCTGTTATGGGTAGAACTGCCTCGCCGGTATTCATCGATGACGTTTTTTCATGATGCGTTGAAGGTCGGCATCCAGATTTCACCTGGGGATATCTTTTCCAATGCCAGGCACTTTGATCACTTTGTGCGGATGGGTTGTGGGGCGCCGTATTCACCGCGGATTGATGAGGCGCTGGAGACCCTCGGCCATATCCTGAAAAACCAGCCTTAACACAATCCCCTGTAGGAGCTGCCGAAGGCTGCGATCTTTTGATCTTGATCTTTAAAATCAAAATCAAAAGATCGCAGCCTTCGGCAGCTCCTACAGGGGGTTGCGGGGTTAGTGAGGGTTTTGGTGCAGGCAAATGATATGCGGGTCGTCATTCCAGTGCGGGAAACGCTCGGCGATCAGCGGGTCGTGGCCGGGGATGACGTGGTCTTCGCTGCCGGCCAGGCGGTCGATTTCGGTGAAGGCTTCGAGGGTTTGCGCCAGGTCATCGAGAATCGGAAACGGACTGCGCTCGCGAATGTTGACCCACAAATGCGCGGCATCCGAGGCCAGCACGATCCAGCCGCGCTCGGTGTTCACCCGCACCACCTGACTGCCCGGCGTATGTCCGCCCACCGGGTGCAAGGTCACGCCCGCAACGACCTCGACAACACCATTGTGCAAACGCATCCGCCCTTCGAACAGCGGCGGCAACGCCGACATCACGTCCTCGACTTCGTAGGTTTTGTTCACCGTGCGATGAGCCATTTTCGGCCCGGTGCAGAAACGCAATTCCGCTTCCTGCAGATGCACGGTCGCCTTCGGGAACAGCCCGAGGTTGCCGGCATGATCCCAGTGCAAATGGGTCAGGATCAGATGCTCGACCCGGGCCGGATCGATGTCCAGTTGCCGCAGGGACTCTTCCGGCAGGCGATACATCTGGCGATTGCGCCGGTGCGCCGTGGCCGGTTGGAAACAGGTGTCGACCACGATCACCTGCTGCTCGTTGCGGATGACCCAGAAGTAGTAGTCCAGCGGCATCGGCGCATTCGGATCACCGCAGCAGGCGTCGTAGAGAAAGTTCTCCCTGGCGCTGCGCTGGGCGTTTGCGCCGACACGAATAGCGAACACTTCGTACACAGGAGCAGACATGGACACCTCCGGGTTCAGGCGACCGCCGTGGTTTTGAGGGTCGGGCGGAAATCGAAATCGATCTGCTCGCTGATGCCCAGGTCCTGAGCCAGCTTATGCAGGCCGCTGTAGTCGCGCATGATGGTCGCGCTCTTGTTGCTCTCGCGGGTGTCGGCAATGATCAGCGCCGCATCCTCGACCCCGAGCTGCGTCAGAATCGCCTCCCACATCGAGTAGTCCTGAGCGATAAAAGCACTCAGCGCCACCGACAGGTTGCGTGCGAAAAATTCCCGCTGCATGGGCTGCATGTTCGCGTACATGACCTTGGACACTTCGACCAGCACCTTGCTGTGGGCGTACTCATCACGGTTGTGCAGTTCGGCCACCCGGCGGTTCTGCGGCTGGATGGTCTGGTCGTCCGCCAGCAAGTCCAGATAGGCGTTGACGCTGATCTCGGCCACCACCGCAAAAGTGATCGCCGCCAGATCCCGCTGCCATTGCTCGGGTAGTGCTTCACGCTGGGCCTTCAGGCGCAGGTACGTGACGGACGGCGGCAAGTCCAGATCCTGATCCAGCGCCCGGTCGAGCTTGGTCCGCTCGATGGCCCGCAGGTGCATCAGCGTGTGGTAGTGCTCGTCGATCAGGGTCTGTTGCATGGCCTCGCGAAAATGCCAGTCATCCTTGCCCAGGTACTGATTGGCGATGACGCTCAGCGCCGGATTGACCACATGTTCTTCGGCGGTGATGGTGCGCAGGTTGTAGCCGATCCAGCCCCAGGTCACCACGCTGCTTTTGAGTTCGTCGCTCAAGGCCTGGAATTTCGGATGGTGGAAGAACGGCACCATGCACTCCGGGTAATCCGGTCGTAGCGGGTCAAACACTTCGTTGATCCGGGCCCTGTCCGGATCACAAACGGAGGCGCGCTTGGTCCAGCCCTGGTTGAGCCGCACGATCAGTTGATGATCGACCTGGGCGATCTCGATTGCTGTCTGCATGACGCGATACCTGTAAGACGCGTACCCGCCAAGGGGTACGCCAAAAGAATGAAGGGCGACGGAAAAATCAGGCCAGCCAATAGCGGGTCAGGTTGCGCGCCGGGTCAGTGTAACGACTGCGGGCGTGGATCATTCGCCAGTTGTCCCAAATCAGCAGGCACCCGTCGGGAATCAGCACCGCAATGTTGTGCTCGACGAAGTACGCTTCACCGAGCGCGGCAAACCTGGCCAGTGGCGAGGTGCTGTTGGTCACCAGCGATTGCTGCAGGGCAGCCTTGGACGGGTTCACGTCGCCGTAGTGAAACTGGTTGTAGCTGAAGCGAAAAATATCCCCGTCTTGCGTAGGCGTGAGGATGTATTCCTTGACCCGCCGCTGTCCCGGTTCACCCGGTTTGGCGGTGGCGACAAATTCTACCGGCGAGTCATCCAGCCACTCACGCAGTTCTGGTTCACTGCGCTCCAGGAACTTGAGAAATTCATAACCGTCCACCAAACCGGTGTGCCCACCGCCGCACGAGGCCTGTTTATGGCAATGCAACGCCAGGTAGCGCGGCGGCGGCCCGTACACTGGCGCTTCAGTGTGCGGGCCGATGCCGTTCATGCTCTGGGAATACGGCAAGTCTTCGTAACCCGGCTTGCGGGTAATGGCAAAGGCCATCTGGCCGTTGAACTGCGGAATGATCGGGCCGAATTCGCTCAAGGTGCCTACGACATCATCGGCAAATTCGTCCGGGGTCAGCACAGTCCAGCCCAACGTCGACAGTTCTTCATGACGATGGCCGAGCGCAATGCAAGGTTGAGACGCAACAATCCCTTGGTCTGACATGGTGAGATTCCTGGCGGGTTATCCGGCGTTGACGGTTGAGGTGTACGCGGCGATGAAGTCGCGGCAGGCGTCACCCGGTCGATAGCGCTGCCCGTCGATGCTCTGCACCGGGGTAATTTCGGCGGCGGTGCCGGTGAGAAAACACTCATCGAAGTCGCCAAGCTCCGTAGGCAGAATCGTGCGTTCAACCACCTGGTAGTCCAGCGCCCTGGCCAGTTCGATCACCGTCTGGCGGGTGATGCCGTTGAGGAAACATTCCGGCAGCGGCGTGTGCAGCGTCCGGCCTTTGACGAAGAACACATTGGCGCTGGTGGCTTCGGCAACATGGCCACGCCAGTCGAGCATCAGCGCATCGTGGTAGCCCGTGTTCTCGGCATCGTGCTTGCTCAGCGTGGCGATCTGGTAATGCCCGGAGGCCTTGGCTTCGAAGGGGTTGCTGCTCGGTGGCGGGCGACGCCAGGTCGCGGTTTTCAAGCGGATGCCGGCCATGCGCGCCGCCGGGTCGAAATAGCTCGGCCACTGCCAGCACGCGATGGCCACGTGCACACGGTTGAAACGCGCCGAGGTGGAAATCATCTCGCTGCCGCGCCAGGCCACTGGGCGCAGGTAGCCATCGACGACCTTGTTGCGTTGCAGCAGTTCGTGGCTGGCCGCCTCCAGGTCAGTCAGCTCAAAGGGGATGGCAAAGTCCATCAGTTGCGCCGAGCGATACAAGCGCTCGCTGTGTTCGCGCAGCTTGAAGATCCTGCCGTTGTAGACCCGCTCGCCTTCATACACGGTGCTCGCGTAATGCAGGCCATGGGTCAGCACATGCAACTGCGCCCGGGACCACTCGACGAACTCTCCGTCGAGCCAGATAACGCCCTCGCGCTGATCAAACGGGATACTGCTCATATCCATATCTCCCCATTGTTCATGATTTTTCCTACGCTGTTTCCAGCAACACGGGTATCAATTCCGGCACGGCGGTGAGCTCGGTCTGAAAGAAGAACGAACGCTCGCCGAAGGCCGGTTGCAAGTCGTCGAACCAGGTCACGTGCGGATCGAAGCGCGCGTAGAAGGTGCGCAACACCCATTGCGGATTGCGTGCCTGGAGGAACTGCAAGACGAAAACCTTTTCCCCGGCGACGGTCTCGATGCCGTTGATCAACACCTTGCCGTAGAAGGTGCTCATGGACGGCCCGCGCACCGTGCGCGCAAGCCCCGACACCGTGCGGTACGCCGCCTGGAAGATCTCGAAGGCCCTGGCCAGCGGCATCGCGAAATAGTGGCTGGGGCCGGTATCGCGCTCGACGAACATGTAATAAGGCACGGCACCAAGCCGTACCCCTTCGGTCCACAGCGCGGCCCAATCGGCGGGGTTTTCGTTGATGTGACGGATCAGCGGCGCCTGCATGCGCACCGTCGCGCCCGTCGAGCGAATGCGCTCGATGGCTTGGCGGGCGATGGCCTGACGGATCTCCACGGGGTGGTTGTAGTGGCCCATGATCGACAGGTTTTTCCCCGCCGCGACGATGCGCTGGAACAGCTCCAGCAGTTCAGGCGCATCCTTGTCACTGACAAAACGCTGCGGCCAGTACGCCACGGACTTGGTGCCGATGCGGATGTTCTTCAGGTGTGGCAAATCCAACAGCGGCTCGATGTAACCGGCCAGGGAGCGGGTGTTCATGATCATCGGGTCGCCGCCGGTAATCAGCACGTCGGTCACTTCGCTGTGCACCTTCAAGTAGCTGACCAGCTCCTGGGACTCGCGGGCATTGAACTTGAGCTCTTCTTCGCCGATGAACTGCGCCCAGCGGAAACAGAAGGTACAGTACGCGTGACAGGTCTGACCGGCACCGGGGAAAAACAGCACGGTCTCGCGGTACTTGTGCTGGATACCCGGCAGGATCTTGCCGTTGAGGGTCACACCGTTGTGGGTCAACTGCCCGGCCGGATGCGGGTTCATGCGCCGCCAGATCGCCTCGATCCGACGCTTGATCGCTGCGCTGTCATCCAGTTCGATCAGTTGTTTGAGCGAGGCATATTCCTCCGCCAGCAACATGTCCTTGTGGGGGAAGGTCATGCGAAAAACCGGATCGTCCGGAATGTTGTTCCAGTCGATCAACGTGCCCAGCACGTATTCGTTGGTGCGAAACGGCATGACCCGGGCCACCACGGTCATGGCCTCCTGCAATGCCGGCGTCAGCTTGTGCCAGTAGGGTGAGTCGCGGATGGTGCGTGAGTTATAGGGTTTGTAGCGTTCGTGCTCTGACAGTCCTTGCATGGCCGCGCTCCTGGTGATTGCCCTAAGTGTCGTTACGCGATGGCCGGCGCTTTGCGCTCTATGTCCATCCACGCCCGGACGCTGTCGCGATCCCACTGGCGGCGCACATACGCCGCGAGCCGTGCAGGCACCGGATCGCCGTTGGCAACCAGTCGGTTGAGCATGATTGCAAGGTCGGTGTCGGCAATGCTCCAGTCACCGAACAGATGCTCGGCCCCCTCCTCCAGCAAATGCCCGGCGACGAAGAACAGGCGCTCGACGGCAGCTTGGGCTTCGTCGGACAGCGCGGTGTTTTTCTTGCCGAAGTACACCAGGTCAAACGGGCGCTCCTTGCGCACCACCAGCAAGTCACTGCGCAACCAGGCCTGCAATTGACGGGCACGGGCACGCTGACGGAGGTCCTGCGGATAGAGTTTTTTATGCCCCGGGGAGAGTTCATCGAGGTATTCGGCAATCGCCGATGATTCCGACAAGGCAAAATCGTCGTGAACCAACGTTGGAATCTTGCAGGTCAGCGAAAGATCGCGATAACTCGGCAGATAGTTTTCGCGCGCTTTTAGATCAACAGTAACCAGTTCAAATGAAAGTTGCTTTTCCTTGAGCGCCACAAAAGCCGACATCGCAAAGGCGCTGACATGATCGGCGCCGACATACAGTTTTAGCTTCCTGTTTTCCATAGAACACTCCATTGACCAACTGCAGGGATTGACGTGCATTGGGAGTGATCGTAGTTAGTTGAATGAAGGCTGAATAGATACAGAATTTGTCCGTTTCAATCGATACAGAAAGTTGTTTTCCAGCGGCAGATACGCAGCCAGAATCCCGGTAATAACGCTGCAAAAGGCGATACCGGGGCAGGTCTGAAAAACAAAAAAAGGGAGCCGACGAAGGTGGGCTCCCTGGGCGGCTGATGCGCCGAAAAATTACGGTTGGGTGGTGATCAGGCCATGGCTGTCGGCAAAGTTCGAGAGCAGTGCCATTTGCGGCATATTGCTCATGTTCAGCATCGCCAGGGGTTCGTGTCTGCTGCTGTTGACGAAGCCATGTCTGGTCCAGGCCGGTACCAGCAGCACGTCGCCATTGCTGACATTGACCCCGTCGGCATCGCCGAGGGTCAACACGCCGCTGCCGCACTGGATGACAAACAGATGCCACCAGGAATGGGCATGGCCGTTGAGCGTCACGCCGGGGTTCAGCCATTGCATGGCGATCGCCATGCCAGGTGTCACTTCACAGCCCGCAATGCTCTTGTCGTGAGCCAGCGCAACAATATCAACGTCACCGGCTTCAAGGGTCTGACGCATACCCGCCAGTTCAGTGCCTTTCCATACCTTGGGACTTGGCGCTCGATGGTGCAGGCTCTGACGAAAGTCCTTATATGAAAAAAACGCACCTTGAAAGTTATCCATTCGCACGCCCTTTTTTATTATTACCCATACTCTAGCGCCAAACCTTAAGTTAACTATTCTGCACTGTAAAGTCTGGAAACAACTTACAAAACCGATGGGCGCAAGGCGGCGATCATGTCCACTTCTATCGCGGCATTCTTGGGCAACTGATAAACACCCACTGTAGTGCGGGTATGTTTACCGGCATCGCCCAGCACATGGCTGAACACATCCGAGGCGCCGTTGGCCACTTCACTCAAATCGACAAAGTCCGCGGTGGACTTCACATAGACCGTTACCCGGATCAATGACTTGATCTTGTCCAGCGAGCCAATGGCATCGACGATCAACGCCAGCCCGCGCATCGCGCTGATGCTGGCGGCCGCTTGCGCATCGGCCATGGTGAGATCCAGCCCGACGCGGCCGGGGTAATGGATCTTGCCGTTCATGCGCGGCACCAGGCCGCTGATGTACAGCTCATCGTGATGACGGATCAGTGGCGCGTAATGTCCGCCTGCGGTGTTTTCGCCGTAGATGTCATAACCAAACTCTTTGGCCAGGGCGATGAAACGTTCATCGCAGGTCATGTGCTGGATCATTGATCGAACCCTCTAGATCAGTAATGCAAAAAAAAACGGTTGCTTGCCGGCTCAACACACGGCGCGGGTGGCCGGTGCCAGGCAAGTCACCTCAATGCGTGACTCAATCGCCTCGGTCAGGCGCAACAGGTCGTTGCTCAGTTGCCCGTAGTGTTCGTTGAACAGCACGATGTGGCCGATGAATGAGAAGTTGTCCTTGATCTGCGCGCTGACCGAGTCACCGACACGCCTGGCGTACTGCCCCTCCACCAGCTCGATGCGCAGGGCGCGGGCCAGGGCCTCGATGTCAGGCGTTGCGCGCAGGATGCCGCCGGCCGGCGCCCTGAGCAGGCGGATGCCGCAATAACCGCGGGCCACTGGCTCGTGCTGTTCGGTCCGTCCTTCCACCGCCCAGCGCACCCAGCGTTCCCACGGATCGAAATCGACGAAGGCGCGTTTGGCCAGGTCCCAAATGTGCATGCCGCCGGGGCGCATGTTGGTTTCCACGGCCGAGGTCAGGTTGTCACTGCGCAGGAACACTTCGTTGTGCCAGGCGCCGTTGTCCTGGGACACCAGGCCCGACATATGCCGACCGGCTGCCATTAAACGTGCCTGTACCTCAGTCGCAAGCGGTGCGGGCACGACTTGTTGGATCTCTGCGCGGTAGGCGCCTTCGGTGGTGGTTTTTTCCGTCACCCAGGTGCTGCCCGCCACGCAGTCCCAGCTGTATTCCCGGGCGTTCTGCACCAGTTCCTCCAGAACGATGCCGCCTTCGCGGTAAGGCTTCAGGGCGAGCCAGGCGTCATCGCATTCCGAAGGGTAATGGATGACACGACAACCCCGGCTCGCGCCTTCGCAGGCTGGCTTGATGAAGGCTTTTCCGCCCAGTTCGACGACGCGCTGGCGCAGTTCCAACAGGCTTTCGACCCGCGCGGAAAACACCGGCCGGTATTCTTCGGGGGAAGTGCTGGCCGCCGCTTCGAGCTGGCGGAAGATCTGTTTGTCCAGGCCCGCCCGCGCTTCGCCAGGGGTAATGCCCGGCAGGCCGAAGTGAGTGGCCAGCGCTGCACCGAGCAGCACGCCGCGATCGGAGAACGGCAGTACGCCGATCAGCTTCCAGCTGTCGGCATTCAGGCACCCCACCACCAGTTCAAGGGACGTCGCCACATCTTCTTCGGCCAGTGAAGTACTGCAGACGTGATCGGCCACCTGATCGTCATGGGGCTGAATCTTCTCGACCAGCAGGATGAGCCTGGCGTTGTAGAGCGACTTGCACAGCTCGCGCAGCTTCTGGATGTCGTGAACCCGATTGCCGTTGTAACCGACCACTACTACGCATGAAGTCGTATTCATAATGCCCCCGACCTGCAAGGTGAAAACCGCAACGGCGATGACTCAGTCATGCAGCGACGCATTGGATTTACGGTTGAGCCAATACCAGGCCAGGATCCCTGCGGCACCGATGGCGGCCAGCACCAGCGCGTTGTACGGCGCCGGCACCACCCGCATGATCAACACGGTCAGCCCGGCCCCCACTCCCAGGGAGACTTCCTTGACGAACATGTTGTTTTGCTTGACCGAGAAGTAATCGAGGTAGCTGAAGGCGCACTCGGCAATGGACAGCAGCGCCACCCAGACCAGCGCCCCGGCGAGGGTTTCGACGTGGAACGCGGCGGGCGAAGACAGTACGGCAAAGCCGCCGACAATGATCCCGATCACCGCCACGACCTTGAGGCGCCCGGTGCGCTCGATCAGCTTCATCACAGGCACCTGGGCGAACACCACCACGGCGCTGTTGAGGATCAGCATCAAGCCGTACCAGGCTGGCAACTCACCGGTCTTGAGCAGGATCGCCTGTGGCAGGATCGAGAACACCCCGAACAGCTTGATGCCCATGATGATGCCGGCGATCACCCAGGGCAGTTTGTTGCCCCAGTTGCTGCCGACCTGGCTGGCCGGGCGGGAGACCACCGGCTCGGTGGTGAAGGTCGCACCGAGGGCGATCGGCAGGCACAGCAACACGAATGCCGCCGCACCGAGGAAAAACATGGTCGGGGTGAGAAGTGGCGACAGCAGGATCAAACCGGCCACCAGGCTGCCCATGTTCATGGCCACGCGGTTGTAGGCCGCGCCTTCCTTGGTCTGGGCCGCTTCGCTCTTGATCAGGTAACCGGCAATGGCGATGCCGTAGGCAAACAGCGCGGCAGCAAACATCACCATGCCTTGATTGCTGGTCAGCGCCAGCAGCACCAGGCCAAGGCCGGCACACAGCAGGGTGACGCTCAGGGAACGGCGGCCAAGCACCAGTAAAGTCAGGGGCAACAGCAGCAACAAAGCGCGATACCCAAGGGCCAGGATGCTGTTGGTGGCCGTGTCGAGCCAGACGTTGGCCTTGCCCAGTACCGCGAACAGCGAGACGGCGGTGATGATCCGGATCGTGAATAACCGCAGGTTAATGACCGGTTTAGCCACCGCGACCGCTGTTTCGACACTCATGCAGCACCTCAAGAACCGGGTGAACGCCCGCCGGCAAAGGCCGACATTCAGAAAAGTCTGTAAGAGCATGGTAGAGAGAGAGGCTTGTCCTGATCAGGGCAAGTTCGTATAGAATCCAACGAACTTTACTGCCGGAGAGACCAGTAAAATGCAGGTTCAACGCGCAGTCATCGCCGCCATTGAATTCCAGCCCGGCGCGCCGCTGGTGCAGCAGATCGTCGATCAGCTGACGCAAGCCATCAGCACCGGGGGCCTGCCCCACGGCGCCAAGCTGCCGCCGATTCGCGAACTCTCCGACTTGATGAACGTGGGCAAGTCCACGGTGGTCGATGCCCTGGACCGCATGCGCGCCAAGGGGCTGGTGGTGTCTCGCCAGGGCTCCGGGCATTACGTGCACCGCTCCGAAGCGGCGCTCAAAAGCGGCACCGGCCCGGACCTGCAACCCCAGGACACCCTCAGCGTGATTCGTCGCGCCTTGCTGCTGGACAACGGCGCGCTGCGCCCCGGCTGCGGTTTTCTGCCAACCTCGTGGCTACCCGCCGAAGAATTGCAGAAAGCCGTGCGCGCTACCCTGCGAGCAACTTCGTTGCGCATGGGCGAGTACGGCGTAGCCGGCGGTTACTTGCCGTTGCGCCAAGCCCTGCGGGTCAAACTGGCAACCTTCGGCATCGAGGCGTCGGTGGACCAGATCATCACCACCGCCAACACCATGCAGGCCATCGACCTGCTGATGCGCCTGCTGGTCAAACCCGGCGACACCGTGCTGCTCGACGACCCCTGCTACTTCAACATGCACGCCAACCTGGCGTTGCATGGAGCCAAAGTCATCACCATCGCCCGGGATTGCGACGGCATGGACCTCGACGCGTTCGAGCAACTGCTGATCGCCCACAAACCCGTGCTGTACATGACCAACAGCACGCTGCATAACCCCACCGGTCACTCGTTCACCCCGGCCCAGGTCTACCGCTTGCTGGAACTGAGCCACCGTTATGGCTTGCACATCGTCGAAGACGATCTGTACTGCGACATCCAGCAACGCCGCACCCCGCGCCTGGCCGCCAGCGGGTTGGATCATGTGAGTTACGTCTCCGGTTTCTCCAAGACCCTGACCGCCAACAGCCGCGTCAGCTACACCGTGCTCTCGCCGCAACTGGCGGCGCGCATGGTCGCCCTGAAAATGGCCTGCGGCGGGGTAACGTCGGAGCTGGCAGAGCAGATCACCTGCACCATGCTCAGCGACGGCAGCTATGCCAAGCATGCGCGGCGCACGGTAGATCGGTTATATGAATCCAATAGCCGTGTGGCCGGTTGGCTGGCGCAGGCCGGGTGTTCGCTTTCCTCGTTGCCCGGCGAAGGCGTGTTTATCTGGGCACGGTTGCCGGAGGGCCTGCACGCCGAAAACCTGGCGCGCCAGGGGCTGGAGAACAACATGGTATTGGCGCCGGGCACCTTGCTGAGCAAAGGGCCGGATGCCAGCCAGTTCCTGCGATTCAATGTGGCTCACAGCGACAGCTTGCAGGTGCGGGAGCGGTTTTTCCGGTTGCTTGATAAACCACTTAAGTAACTGACTACCCTCAATCCTGTGGGAGCGGGCTCGCCCGCGAAGAGGCCGTCACATCCAGCATCAATGTTGCCTGACACACCGCCTTCGCGGGCAAGCCCGCTCCCACAGGGATTGCGGTGCCCAATGAGATCCCCGGCCACCAGATCGCTACGATTGCCGACCTCATCCTTGCCGGCTAACTTCGCCCGGTCGCTGCCAATTCAGCGACCGGGCCTGAGAACTCGAACTCGATGTAGGAACAATTGGAGTTCTCCTTATGCATGCCAACTATTCGTTCAAAATTTATGCTTTTGCACCCAGCACCTCCCAACCGATAGGGGGTGAAGCCCAATGACCAACCTTCAAGACCTGAAAACCATCGGCCTCACCCCGTTCTCCTACCACGCCAACGAACCGCTGTTCCGCATCAACGCCGGTGTCCCGGTGATCGAAGCCCTCTACCACGCCTCCGACCTGCTCCACGTAGCCAAACTGCTCGCCTCAGACGCCGCCATGGTTCGGGACTCCGACCGACATGCCTGGGCCTCACATTTTTTGCAGGACATGAGCAAGGCAATCATCGACGACGTGGTGAAGGTGCTCGACGCACCATGTAACAACCGCGCGTAAATGAAAAAGCCCCACCGTTCTCTCGAAAGGAGGGGCTTTTGCGCTGCAAGCCGTTTCAACTTTTGGGCCAAACAATGCAGCCTATTCGCTGCAACCAAAGCTCAGGAAAACATGGCGCGCTGCTCAGCTTCGTAATGCCGGGTCTGAAAAGGCATGAGGGTTTGGGCTTTTAGGCCGAGGCCCTCACTCAACCCCCAAGAGACAGCGAGTTCATCACGGCGTCGACGCAGTGGCGTGACGGTTTGTAGCATCACGGCTTGCACGGAAGTCGAATGTGCAAAAAGCTCGAGGACATTGAGAGTTTCCGACACCCGGAGATCGGACAAGCAAGTAAATCGAGTGAATCGCTCGAGCAGATAGCCAGCACGCCGAACCTCCACTTCGTCAGTGTGCCGAGTCAAAAAAGCGGTTACCTCGCTTTCAAGATTTGAGTCCGAATACCAGACAGCTTTGGCGGCGCTCACGAGAGCAGCGTCATCCGCTTGATTCAAAGGTCTTTTTACCAGCGTGTCCAAGGCGGATGAGAGGACGTGGCCGCTATGGGGCTTCGTCAACTGTGCTCTCCAGATAATCATGCAAAATATTAGTGAGAACGGAGATTGATGGCTCCTTGTTGCCAACATATACATCAATCGCCTGCAATGCCAGCCGACGGAACTCGGTAGTCAGGATGAAACCAGCCCTGAGAAGTGCCTTGATATCACCAATGTCCTGATCGGTCGCTCTGCCCAGCTTGGAGATGGCAATGTCGACAGGTGCTGCGATATGAACGTGCAGCGGGGACTCAATCGGAAACTCTTCAATAGGAAGGCTCCGCTCCCAATAGTCCTCATGTATCGGACCAAAACTGGTGTTGTATTGCAGGTCGTAGTTCAGCTCCATCAATCGACCGGATCGCTCATCAACAAACTGTTCGGGTATCTCTGCGAGCATGGCTTGCAGGTGTAAACCTTCGGGAACATGAGCCTCATAAATCTCGGCATCGACGTCGGTGGAAACGCGATGATGGGTATAAAGGTGAACAGCGCAGCCACCGAAAACGATAATTTTGACCGCCCCTGGTCCTGCGTTCTCAAGTTCCAGCTCCGCTTCGACAGATTTGAACATCGAAATCAAAGCCTGCCCCAACGCTGTATTCGTATTAACACGCGGGGTGATTACCTCTGGCAGTTCCATCGTAGAGCCTCTGAGATGCTTGTAATGACAGCATCCCCGAGGCTAGATATGCGACTTCCGACCCTCAACCTGAAAAACTCGTGGGAAAGTTCAGGCAAAACCGTAGGCATTTTTGCCGGTCAGGTCTCCCTATCGTAAGCGAGCTTGGTCGCGATGGCGGCAACGGACGAAACACAGGAGATGGAAACCCAATGACAAATTCCCCCCCAAGACCTCGGAACCCTCCGCCTTACCCCATTTATTGGGTCTGACCGCGCATTTTTTCTTAAGTGGGCCAAGAAAATCTTAATAATTTGGGATTTTCTCAATTTTTTCTTAAGCGGACAGATATCGAATTCGCCTGTTAGTGCGCGATGGCGGTAACTTGGTCCAGCAGAAAACGCCCAAACAAAAAGCCCCGCTCTTCTCTCGAAGGCGGGGCTTTTCTTTACAGCATCCGACGCTTACGGCGCGTACGTCAGCAGCAACTCGCTCGGCACTTTGAAGTCCAGGGACATCATCACGCTCAACGCGGTAATGGTGAAGATCGAGAACACGAACAGCTTGCGTGCCCAGACCGTGTCATCCACTGCCTTGTAGCCGGTCCAGGCCATGTACAGCCAGTACATGCCCATGGCCGCGGCGACGGCGAGGTAGCTCATGCCGGCGTAACCGCTGAAGGTCAGCATCAAGGTCGCCACGAGGAAGGCCAGGATGTAGAGCAGGATGTGCTTCTTGGCCACCTGGATGCCGCGCTTCACTGGCAGCACCGGAATCGATGCGGCCAGGTAATCGTTGAAGCGAAAGATCGCGATGGCGTAGGAATGCGGCATCTGCCACAGGCTGAACATCACCAGCAGGGTCAGCGCGGCCATGTCGAAGGTGTTGCTGACTGCGACGTAACCGATCACTGGCGGCATGGCACCCGACAGACTGCCCACCAGCGTGCCGTGAACCGACTTGCGCTTGAGGTACAGGCTGTAGAAGCCGACGTAGATCACGAAGCCGATTACCGCGAACAACGCGGCCAACGGGTTGGCCACCTTGTACAACAGGGCAACGCCGGCAACACCCAGGACGGTCGCATAGATCAGGGCCAGTTTCAGGGAGATCAAGCCCTGGACCAGCACGCGGTTCTTGGTGCGTTCCATCTTGATGTCGATGTCGCGGTCGATGCAGTTGTTGAACACGCAACCGGAGGCAACCACCAGGGACGTGCCGATCATGGCGGCCAGGAAGATGGCCAGATCGACATGCCCTTTGGAGGCCAGGAAAAATCCGCCTGCCACAGAAAGCACGTTACCGAAAATGATCCCCGGTTTGGTGATTTGGATAAAGTGCTTAAGGGACATGCGGATCTTCCTCACTTCGCCATCATGAACGTGTGGATGCTGAACATGATCCACAGCGACAAGCCAACCAGCAGGACAATCACGATCGCGGCAAAGACAAACGCAATCACGTTGTTACGCTGCGCGGCCGAACGGTCCAGGTGCAGGAAGTACACCAGGTGCACCAGCACCTGGATGACTGCGAACGCGACGACGATCATCAGGGTGATCGACTTCGGCAGCGTCGGGTACATCACCAGCCCGAACGGGATCAGGGTCAGGATCACCGACAGGATGAAACCGATGCCGTAGGACTTGACGCTGCCGTGACCGGCGTCGTGGCTGTCATGGCCATTTTGGGAATGAGCTGTGTTAGCCATTTACATAGTCCCCATCAGATAAACAACGGTGAATACGCAGATCCACACGACGTCCAGGAAGTGCCAGAACAGGCTCAGGCAGCTCAGACGGGTCTTGTTGGTCGCCGTCAGGCCGTTTTTCTGCACCTGATACATCATGATCGCCATCCAGATCAGACCGCTGGTCACGTGCAGACCGTGGGTGCCGACCAGGGTGAAGAACCCGGACAGGAAGCCGGAACGGCTAGGGCCGTAGCCCTCGGAGATCAACATGTGGAACTCGTTGATCTCCATGCCGATGAAGCCGGCACCGAACAGGAAGGTCATGGCCAGCCAGCCCAGGACCTGCTTCTTGTTGCCACGGAAGAACGCCAGCATGGCGAAGCCGTAGGTGATCGAACTGAACAGCAGCAGGGCGGTTTCGCCCAGTACGTATGGCAGTTCGAAGATGTCGTGGCCCGACGGGCCACCCGCTACGTTGTTAACCAGTACCGCGTACGCCGCGAAGATCGACGCAAACAGAATGCAGTCGGTCATCAGGTAGAGCCAGAAACCGAATACGGTCATCTCGCCCGAGTCGTGGTGATGGTCATCATGCCCATGTCCATCGACATGGGTGTGTCCAGCATTGGTCACTAAGTTCGACATGGTTTAAGCCTGTTCCAACGAGGTTTCAACACGGGTGGCGGTGGCCGGGATTTTCCCTGCCGCTACCAGACGCTTGTGCTGCTCGGCTTCGATGCGCTCGATCACGTCGACCGGCACCATATAGCCTTGATCATCACGGGCCGCGTGGATCACGAAGTAGATCACGGTGCCGGCCAGGCCAGCGATTGCCAGCCACCAGATGTGCCAGATCATCGCGAAACCGAACACGGTCAACAGAGCACCCATGACCACACCGGTGGCGGTGTTGTTTGGCATGTGGATCGGCTCGTACTTGGCCGGGGCCTTGTACGCAGTGCCGTTTTCCTTGGCTTCGGTGAACGGGTCGACTACGTCGGCTTTTGGCAGCACGGCGAAGTTGTAGAACGGAGGTGGCGACGAGGTCGACCATTCCAGGGTGTGTGCATTCCACGGGTCGCCGTGTTCGCACATGTTTTCCGGCTTGTTGCGGTCACGCACGCTGACGTACAGCTGGATCAGCTGGCAAGCGATACCCGCGGCGATCATCACCGCGCCGAACATGGCAACGTACAGGTACGGCACCCACTCAGGGTTGGTAGTGGCGTTCAGGCGACGGGTCATGCCCATGAAGCCCAGAGCGTAGAGCGGCATGAACGCGACGAAGAAGCCGCTGATCCAGAACCAGAATGCTGCCTTGCCCCAGCCTTCGTGCAGCTTGAAGCCGAACGCTTTAGGGAAGTAGAACGCGAAACCTGCGATGTAACCGAATACCGCACCGCCGATGATCACGTTATGGAAGTGCGCGATCACGAACAGGCTGTTGTGCAGAACGAAGTCGGCACCCGGGATGGCCAGCAGTACGCCGGTCATGCCGCCGATGGCGAAGGTCACCATGAAGCCCAGGGTCCACAGCACCTGGCTGGTGAAACGCAGACGGCCCTGGTAGATGGTGAACAGCCAGTTGAACAGCTTCACACCCGTCGGGATGGAAATCAGCATCGTCGCCAGACCGAAGAAGGCGTTGACGCTGGCCCCCGAACCCATGGTGAAGAAGTGGTGCAGCCAAACCATGAAGCCCAGGATCGAGATCGCGCCCGATGCGTAGACCATCGAGTGGTGGCCGAACAGTTTCTTGCCGGTGAAGGTCGAGATGACTTCGGAGAAGATACCGAACGCTGGCAGGATCAGGATGTACACCTCAGGGTGACCCCATGCCCAGAACAGGTTCACGTACATCATCGGATTACCACCAAGTTCGTTGGTGAAAATGTGGAAATCCATGTAACGGTCAAGCGTCAGCAGTGCCAGGGTAGCGGTCAGGATCGGGAACGAAGCCACGATCAGGACGTTGGCCCAGGTGCAGGTCCAGGTGAAGATCGGCATGTCCATCAGCTTCATGCCAGGGGTACGCATTTTCAGCACGGTGGCCAGGAAGTTGACCCCCGTCAGCGTCGTACCCAGGCCCGATAGCTGTAGCGCCCAGATGTAGTAGTCCATCCCCACGCCAGGGCTGTATTGCAGGCCCGACAGCGGCGGATAGGCAACCCAGCCGGTCTTGGCGAATTCGCCGACGCCCAGGGACAGGTTGATCAGCACTACGCCGGATACCAGCAGCCAGAAGCTCAGGGAGTTCAGGAACGGGTAGGCAACGTCACGCGCGCCGATCTGCAGCGGCACTGCAAGGTTCATCAGGCCGGTGAAGAATGGCATCGCCATGAAGATGATCATGATCACACCGTGAGCGGTGAAGATCTGGTCATAGTGTTCAGGTGGCAGGTAGCCAGGCGAACCCTCGGTGGCCATGGCCAGCTGGGTACGCATCATGATGGCGTCGGCGAAGCCGCGCAGCAGCATGACCATGGCGACGATGATGTACATCACGCCGATTTTCTTGTGGTCGACCGACGTCAGCCACTCGGTCCACAGGTAGGTCCACTTCTTGAAGTAAGTGATACCCGCGAACAGTGCCAGACCGCCGAGCGCGATCATGGCGATGGTCACCATTACGATCGGCTCGTGGAACGGGACCGCTTCCCAACTTAATTTACCAAACATCGTTTACTCCTCTGCCCCGGCAGCTGAATGCGCGTTCATGTCCATTCCTTGCGTAGCGGCCACTTCTTTCTCTTCTTTCTCGTGCTTCACTTTCGGACCCGGTTTCATGCCTTCGTACTTGTCGACGATGGTCTGGAACAGGTTCGGTGTCACCGAGGAGTAGAGCTCGACTGGGTTGTTCTGGCTCTGCTTGGCAAGGGCTGCGTATTCAGCTTGTTCAAGCTGTTTAGGTGCCTTTTTGACTTCACTTACCCAAGCGTCGAAATCTTCCTGGGAAGTGGCGATCGCCTTGAATTTCATACCGGTGAAACCCGCGCCGCTGTAGTTGGCGGAGATACCGTCCATTTCAGCGTTTTCGTTGGCGATCAGGTGCAGTTTGGTCTGCATGCCCGCCATCGCGTAGATCTGGCCGCCCAGCGCAGGGATGAAGAACGAGTTCATCACGGCGTCGGAAGTGATCTTGAAGTTGATCGGGGTGTGGGCCGGGAACACGATCTTGTTGACCGTGGCGATGCCTTGTTCCGGATAGATGAACAGCCACTTCCAGTCCAGCGCGACCACTTCGATGGTCACAGGCTTGACGTCGGATTCCAGCGGCTTGTACGGGTCAAGGGCGTGGGTCGACTTGTAGGTGACGTAACCCAGGGCAATGATGATCAGCACTGGAACAGCCCACACCGCGATCTCGATCTTGGTGGAGTGGTTCCATTTCGGGGTGTAGGTGGCGTTGGTGTTGGACGCGCGGTATTTCCAGGCGAACAGGAAGGTCATGACGATGACCGGAACCACGACCAACAGCATCAGCAGCGTTGCGGTGATGATCAGGTTTCGCTCGTCCAGACCAACCTGGCCCTTGGGATTGAGCAAGGTCATGTTGCAGCCTGACAGCAACAACGTGCCGATCAGCGGCAATAAGCCTAGTAGTCTGGGGTACCTGTTTTTACTCATCTCACGACCTCTAAAGCAGCTTGCGCAATGCAGTTGGGTTTTGATCGCCAACACTTCACCCTGCCAAGGGTTGGCATTTTTCTTGGATTGAATAAGGGCATGCCCGTCGTGCGTCAGACGCTGTACGACAAATCCCGGGCCTGCGGTGAGTTCTTATTCGAATACGTGGTCAAAGGCCTTGTTACAGACCAATTCCATTTGGTGCGGGTAGTTGGAGGCTCCGACACCTGGGAATCGCATGAAGCCACCAGACCTCTCGACACCCTGTTCCTGCTCACCTCTGGTTAAGAATTGAGCAGTGCCGGGAATTCAGTGCGGGCGATTGTAGATATGTAACGTTTTATAAACCATGTCTCATCCCGAAATAATTTTTATCCGAACCGGCAACAATCATTAACCGTTTTCGCAAAAGTGGCGCATCTTATCGAAATTCATTCTCAACAAAAACACCAAAATAAGTAGGCCTTCCACCCACGGTTCAGACAGTATCCAGTCCCTCTTCTCTGCCCTTGACCTTGCCCAAGGCCCGATATGACGGGGGCTCCGGGCATTCGCCAGAGCCTGTTAAAACTGCCTGTTCGTGCCTGCAATGGAAAAAACCGCCCGCCTGCAAAACAACCCGATTTCGTTACGTTTCCATGTACCAATCCGGTCTCCTCGAACGCCCTGCGACACCGACTCTGTGACAACATGTCGCACATGTGTCGCACCCTTGATTGCCGCCCGTCACGGTCTTTTTACCCGGCCTCTGAAATGTGCTCTGCACGACAAAAAAAGCCCCGGCCCTCTCTTCGAGGACCGGGGCTTTTTTTGTCCGACAATGCGTGGCGGCAGATGAACTCAGCGCAGCGCTTTGCGGTTACGCGAGGTCAGCAACGGCACCAGCACCACGATCAGCACGAAGGCGACCAGCGCCCACTGCGCCAGCGACAGGCCGAGGATCGGCGGGTATGGCGTGGAGCAGAAACCGTCGACCTGGAAACCCAGCGGGAAGATCTTCGCCAGCGGCAAGTCATCGACAATCGGTTGCAACACATCGATGCCACAGCTGACCGCCGGATAAAACTGCGTATAGACGTGATGCCCGGCAACGCCTGCGCCTGCCACAGCACAGATCACCACCAGGGTTTCAAACACCGTGATGCTGCGACGGCCGCGCATGGCCGCGCCGATGAAGGCAAAGATCGCGATCAGCAGCAACGCGTAACGTTGCAGGATGCACAGCGGGCAAGGGGCCTCGCCCAGAACAATTTGCATGTACAGCGCACCGCCGATCAGCGCCAGGCAAATGATGCCCAGCAACACCAGATAGCGCCGTTCACGGCCCAACCGCATGGATTCATCGCTCATCGCGTTTCCCTTCAAGATATCGATTGCCCGCCAGTCTACACGCTGGCCCGGACCTTTGAGAGCCTGGAGCATGTGAGGGGGATTCGGGGGGAATAGACGACAAGGCGGTTAAGAAGGGATTAACTTTCTGACTTTTTTCAGTTCTGGACTGAGGTGTGGCATTCGCGAGCAAGCCCGCTCCCACAATTTGCTCTGCGTACAACACGGACCAATGTGGGAGCGGGCTTGCTCGCGAAGCAGGCGACTCGGTCTCCCGAACCGCCGCTACACCTTACTCCAGCGCCGCTGCCGGCCCGAAGAACTCGTAACGGCTCTGCTTCTCCGGCACCCCCAAGGCTTTCAGGTGGCGTTTGACGGCCGACATGAAACCTTTCGGCCCCAGGAAGTAGGCATCCAGATCACGCTGCTCCGGCAGCCAAGCATTCAGCTGCTGCTGGCTCAACAAACCGACCTTGTGCGCTGCCCGGCTCACGCCGTCATCTTCGGCGTAGCAGTAGAAGCGCTTGAGTTGCGGGTGACGCTCGGCCAGGCCGTCGATCCAGTCGCGGAAGGCATGGACGCTGCCGTTGCGCGCGCAGTGGATGAAATGCACCGGCCGCTGGGTTTCCAGCGCCGCTTCGAGCATTGCCAGGGTCGGGGTGATGCCGACGCCACCGCTGATCAGCACCAGTGGCTTGTCGCTGGCCGTCAGGACGAAATCGCCCGATGGCGGGAACAACTCGATGCTGGCGCCAACCTGCAACTGGTCGTGCAGGAAGCTGGAAGCGCGGCCACCGTCCTCACGTTTGACGCTGATGCGGTACTGGCCTTTGTTTGCCAACGCCGACAGCGAGTAGTTACGACGGATCTCTTCACCGTCGAGGATCAGTTTCATGCCGATGTACTGGCCGGGTTCTGCCAGCAGGATAGGACCTTTGTCCGCGGGCTCGAAGTAGAACGAAGTGATCTCGGCGCTCTCCTGGACTTTGCCTGCCACGATGAATTCCCGCGCCCCGCGCCAGCCGCCCGGTGCCTGTTCCTTCTGGTCATAGATGCTGGTTTCGGCACCGATCAGGATGTCCGCCAACTGGCCGTAGGCCGCGCCCCAGGCCGCGATCACCTCCGGGGTGGCGATCTCTTCGCCCAATACCTCGGCGATGGCCCGCAGCAGGCAGCTGCCGACAATCGGATAGTGCTCAGGCAGGATCTGCAGGGCCACGTGCTTGTTGATGATCTTGGCCACCAGGTCGCCCAACTGGTCGAGCTGGTCGATATGGCGCGCATACATCAATACGCCGTTGGCCAACGCACGCGGCTGATCACCGCTGGCCTGGTGGGCCTGGTTGAACAGCGGGCGGACTTCCGGGTATTCGGAGAGCATCATGCGGTAGAAGTGCGTGATCAGCGCCTCACCACCGCTTTCAAGCAGCGGCACGGTGGATTTGACGATGGCACGGTCTTGAGCGCTCAGCATAAGGTGACTCCTGATCTTCTTGGGTTGCTAACGGATTACCCTATGCGTATCAGCTTTCGTGCCAACTATTTAATCCTTATAAATCAATACTTTAATAACTTAATAGTCATTTAGACACTGCCTGCTTTATAGTCATACCGACTACACGGAGTCACTATGACTGCAAAATCACTGCTCACCGCCCTGCTGCCCCTGGTCTCCGACCTGTCCCGCGAACTGCCCGAAGGTGAGCGTTATCGACGCTTGCTGGAAGCCATGCGCGCCCTGCTCCCGTGCGATGCCGCCGCCCTGCTGCGCCTTGATGGTGAATGGCTGGTGCCGCTGGCCGTCGACGGCTTGAGTACCGACACCCTCGGCCGGCGCTTCAAGGTCAGCGAGCATCCGCGCTTCGAAGCGCTGCTCAGCGGCCCCGGCCCGACCCGTTTCGCTGCCGACAGCAGCTTGCCTGACCCCTATGACGGCCTGGTCGATGGCCTGGATGATCATCTGGAAGTCCACGACTGCATGGGTTGCCCGCTGTTCATCGACGAGCGCCCCTGGGGTCTGCTGACCCTCGATGCCCTCGACCCGGAGCGCTTCGAACCGATCGAACTGGATGCCCTGCAAGCCTTCGCCAGCCTTGCAGCGGCCACGGTCAACGCCGCCGAGCGCATCGAGCGGTTGAACAACCGGGTCGAAGATGAACATCAACGCGCCGAGGTCTACCGCCAGGCCAGCGGCCAGCAGAATCGCGAAATGATCGGCCAGAGCAAGGCCCACAAGCGTCTGGTCGAAGAAATCAGCCTGGTGGGCGGTAGCGACCTGACCGTGTTGATCACCGGCGAAACCGGGGTCGGCAAGGAGTTGGTGGCCCAGGCCATCCATGCGGCCTCGCCCCGCGCCGACAAACCGATCATCAGCCTCAACTGTGCCGCGTTGCCCGACACATTGGTGGAGAGCGAGTTGTTCGGCCATGTTCGCGGCGCCTTTACCGGGGCAATGAACGACCGCCGCGGCAAATTCGAACTGGCCAATGGCGGCACGCTGTTCCTCGATGAAGTCGGTGAGTTGTCGCTGACCGTGCAGGCCAAGTTGTTGCGAGTGCTGCAGAGCGGCCAGTTGCAGCGACTGGGTTCGGACCAGGAGCATCAGGTCGACGTGCGCCTGATCGCGGCGACCAACCGTGACCTCGCCGAAGAAGTGCGCAGCGGCCGTTACCGCGCCGACTTCTACCATCGCCTCAGCGTTTATCCACTGCTGGTGCCGGCCCTGCGCGATCGCGGGCGCGATGTACTGTTGCTCAGCGGTTACTTCCTGGAGCAGAACCGTTCGCGCATGGGCCTCAACAGCCTTCGCCTGACCAGCGACGCCCAGGCCGCGCTATTGGCCTACGACTGGCCCGGCAACGTGCGCGAGCTTGAACACTTGATCGGCCGCAGCGCCTTGAAGGCCCTGGGCAATTGCAAGGAACGGCCGAAAATTCTCAGCTTGAGCGCCGCCGACCTGGACTTGCCCAACGCCAGCGTTGAAACCGCTGCCGAGCAACCCGTCGCTACCCTCACGCAAGCGGTGACCGGCGACTTGCGCGAAGCCACCGAGCATTATCAGCGACAATTGATCGGTGCCTGCCTGGAGCGGCACAACAACAACTGGGCAAGCGCGGCCCGTGAGCTGGGCCTGGATCGGGCGAACCTGGGGCGGATGGCCAAAAGACTCGGCATGAAGTGAGCATCCTGTGGCGAGGGAGCTTGCTCCCGCTGGAGTGCGAAGCGCTCCCAGATCCGGGGGTGCACAGTTTCAGGCAAGACGATTTTGCGACTGCTGCGCAGCCGAGCGGGAGCAAGCTCCCTCGCCACAAAGGTCGACCATTTGGTCCGAGATAGGTATTGACCCTAAAGCCTGCCCCCGACAAGTCGATAACCCGGCATCGAAGTCATTGGCGATCCCTGGATTGCCCGTCACCTTTTTCCAGAGAAGGTTCCTATGTCCTCCACCAAAGCCCGCGCAGACTCACTTTCGCTTCTGCTGTTTACCCTGCGCAGCGGCAAGCTGATGGCAATCAACCTGCTCAAGGTCAGTGAAATCATCCCGTGCCCGCCGCTGACCAAACTGCCGGAGTCGCACCCCCACGTCAAAGGCATCGCCAGCCTGCGCGGCGCCTCGCTGTCGGTGATCGACCTCAGTCGTGCCATTGGCGAGCGTCCGCTGGAAGACCCGAACGGCGGCTGCCTGATCGTCACCGACGTCAGCCGCTCCAAGCAGGGCCTGCATGTGCAGGCCGTGAGCAAGATCGTCCACTGCCTGACCACCGACATCCGCCCTCCACCCTTCGGCTCCGGTGGATTGCGCGCCTACATCACCGGCGTAACGTCAGTCGATGGCACCCTGGTGCAAGTGCTGGACATCGAAAAAGTCATCCACGGCATCGCCCCGGCACAAATCGAAATGGCGCCGACCGAACTGAGCATGGAAGACGCCGAACTGCTCGGCAACGCGCGCATCCTGGTGGTTGACGACAGCCAGGTCGCCTTGCAGCAATCGGTGCACACCCTGCGTAACCTTGGCCTGCAATGCCATACCGCCCGCAGCGCCAAGGAAGCCATCGACTGCCTGCTGGACCTGCAAGGCACAGCGCAACAGATCAACCTGATCGTCTCGGACATCGAGATGTCGGAGATGGACGGCTACGCCTTCACCCGCACCCTGCGGGAAACCCCGGATTTCGCGCATCTTTATGTACTGCTGCACACCTCGCTGGACAGTGCGATGAACGCCGAAAAAGCACGACTGGCAGGAGCGAACGCGGTGCTGACCAAATTCTCTTCGCCGGAATTGACCCAGTGCCTGATTACCGCGGCCAAGGCTGTCGCCGAACAGGGTTATTGAGTGTTGAACGAAGAATTCTGCTGGCTGATGCGGCGCGACCTCTCTTTAATCGTGCCGCCCCCCGCTTGGCCAGCCGGCCTGCAATTGAGCGAGTACCGCCCCGAACTGGGCGCCGCCGTGCACCGGTTGATGGAGTTCGGTTATCTCGACGGCGGTGGTCGCGTAGCCGCGCTGGAGATGTGGCAACGGCAGTTCGAAACCGATCCGGAATACGACCCGGCCCTGTGCTTCATTGCCCTGGATGCTGGGGAAGTGGTGGGTGTTTGCCAGTGCTGGACCAGTGCCTATATCAAGAACCTGGTGGTGCATCCGCGGTTTCAGGGCCGGGGGTTGGGGCGTGTACTGTTGTTGCAGGCGTTCAAGGTGTTCCAGCAGCGGCGTGAAGGCTTCGTGGATCTGAAGGTGCGTGAAGACAACCTTCGGGCGCGGCGCTTGTATGAAAGCGTCGGGATGCGCATGGTTCGCCGGGAACCGATACCGCTCTGACACGACGCCATCGCGAGCAGGCCCGCTCCCACAGGGGATTGCATTCCAAATGTGGGAGCGGGCTTGCTCGCGAAGATGGCAGATCAGGCACCGCAGAGATAAAGACTCAGCGCTTACCCATCGACCGACGAGTCCCCGGTGGGGCCATGCCCGGCGTCTTGGTGTGGCCGTTCTTGGCGCCGTTCTTGTACCACGGCTGGTTGGAGCCCTTGGCAGCTGCCAGCTCACCCGGCTTGAACGGGAATCTGAAGGCCGGGATCTCGGCTTTGGTTTCGCTATCGGCGCTGGAGTCGACGCTGTCTGGCAGCTCGGCCTGCACGTCGCTCATGGCGTCGGCGACTGGCGGTTGTTTCGGGGAAGTCATGAAAGCTCCGGGTGGTGCATGAAGTGTCGGGCCCGGTGAGTGAGCCGCATGCCACAGTATAAGAAGTGCGGCAGTATAACTGGATGGAGCTCGGCAAGCTGCAAGCTTGCATTGACCGCCTGACGACTCGCACAAATCCCGTGAAGAATGTTAGCGTGCTCATCATTCTTCACCGCCCGACGAGCCCGCCCTCCATGAAAAAGACCGTCCTTGCATTCAGCCGCGTCACTCCACAAATGGTTGAACGCCTGCAACAAGACTTCGACGTCATCGTGCCTAATCCGAAAAACGGCGACATCAATGCCCAGTTCAACGAAGCCCTGCCCCATGCCCATGGCTTGATTGGTGTAGGCCGAAAACTCGGTCGTGCGCAGTTGGAGAACGCCGCCAGCCTGGAAGTGGTATCCAGCGTCTCGGTGGGCTACGACAACTATGACCTGGACTACTTCAACGAACGCGGGATCATGCTGACCAACACGCCGGATGTGCTCACCGAAAGCACCGCCGACCTGGCGTTTGCCCTGTTGATGAGCAGCGCCCGTCGCGTCGCCGAACTTGACGCCTGGACCAAGGCCGGGCAATGGCAGGCCACTGTCGGCGCACAGCTGTTCGGTTGCGATGTGCACGGCAAGACCCTGGGTATCGTCGGCATGGGCAATATCGGTGCGGCCATCGCCCGACGCGGTCGCCTGGGTTTCAACATGCCGGTCATTTATAGCGGCAACAGCCGCAAGACCGAGCTGGAACAGGAACTCGGCGCACAGTACCGCAGCCTCGATCAATTGCTGGCCGAAGCCGACTTCGTCTGCCTGGTGGTGCCGCTCAGCGAGAAAACCAAGCATCTGATCAGCCACAGAGAACTGGCGCTGATGAAGCCGAGTGCCATTCTGGTGAACATTTCCCGCGGTCCGGTGGTAGATGAACCGGCGCTGATCGAAGCGCTGCAAAACAACCGCATTCGTGGTGCCGGGCTGGACGTATACGAAAAAGAACCACTGGCCGAGTCGCCGCTGTTCCAGCTGAAAAACGCCGTGACCTTGCCGCACATCGGCTCGGCCACCCATGAGACCCGCGATGCCATGGCCAACCGTGCCCTGGCCAACTTGCGCAGTGCCTTGCTGGGTGAACGGCCGCAGGATCTGGTCAATCCGCAGGTGTGGAAAGTCTGATTAAACAATGGCACGTCATAATCGGCGTGCCACTTTATATACATACTGGAATCATCTCCCTCAAACAATTTACCGTCCAACCCATATAAAAAGCGACATAACCTGCAAACCACTCTTCAGCCCCACACCCTCTAAACCCCTATAAACTCCGAAAGACAAAAACGCATCAATCGTACATTCGGAGAGTATCCTGCATGAGCTATTTCACCACTGCCGGCTTAGTAAGGCGGAGCAAATTAATAATTGTCTTCATGGCGGCATTATTCGGTACAACAACCCTTATCAACAACATTACCGACTACACTGCATACGCCGAGTATATCGGGCGAATCATCAGCATGAGCGACACCGTCGGCAATGACTCCCGCCGCTACCGAGCTATCAGCTCAACCCTGTTTCACCACCGTTTTTACTGGGCACTGATAACACTAGAGACCATATTCACATGCAGCTTCATAGTTGGAGTTTATCAGCTCTACCGCAAACTCGGCGCACCACACGGCGAGTTCAACGAAGCCAAAAAATTTTCCATAATAGGCTTTATTACAGCCATTTTTGCGTATCAGATTTTCTACATCATCATACTAAACGAATGGTTTGACTTAGAGTATTCCAAACAGGCCAACGCCTTTGAATGGGCACAAACCCACATTCAATACATGTTCTTCGGTATTATTTATCTGTTGGCGGTAAAGGATACCTGAATAGTTTCAGGCCAGCTTGCCCGCCACCGGAGCGGCACTTGCCTTGGACTTGCGAAACACCAGCACATTACCCAACATGACCATCACCAGCCCCGCCAGTGCCGGAGCGGTCCACTGGTAACCCTCGGCGAACGCCGAGACATTTAGCGCCACCACCGGGAACAGCACAGTGCAGTAGGCAGCACGTTCCGGCCCCATGCGCCCGACCAGCGTCAGGTAAGCGGTGAACCCGATCACCGATCCCGGAATCACCAGGTACAACAGTGACCCGATGTAACGCGTGCTCATCTCCATGTCGAAGGGAATGCCTTTGACCAGGCACCACACGGTTAGCATCGCCGCCCCGTAAGCCATGCCCCAGGCATTGGTGGTCAGCGGCTTGAGACCGGCCTTCTGTTGCAGGCTCGAAAGCATGTTGCCCGCCGAGAAACACAAGGTGCCGCAAAGGGCCAGACCGAGACCGAGCAAGGTTTCCGCACTGGCGGTATGCCCAGCCAGTTCCGGCCAGAACAGCAAGCCCAGCCCCAGCAGGCCCAACGCACCGCCCATCAGCACATTGCGGGCGATTTTCTGACCGAAGAACACCCGCGCGTTGAGGGCATTCCACAGGGTGGCGGTGGAAAACACCACGGCCACCAGACCGCTGGGGATCCACTGGCTCGCGGTGAGGAAGCACATGAAGTTGACGCAGAACAGGCACAAGCCTTGAGCCAGGCAGATCAGGTGCCCGCGACGGTTCATCACTTGCAGGCGTCGGCTGAGCAGCAGGATCACGAACAGCACCAGCGCGGCGAGGCCGAAGCGATAGACGATCGACACGGGAATGGCCACCACGCCCAGTTGCCATTTCAAGGCAATCCAGGTGGTCCCCCAGATCAACACGGTCAGCAGGTACAAAGAAAGGTTCATGACTAAGGCTCCTCGATATGAGCCCAGTCTCCGGCGCCACGCCTGGGCGCACTTGCATAAACTTGCGCTTTTGTCTGGCGACAGGCTGGCAGGCACGCGTCTACGGAGTAGGATGCAAGGCGTTGGAGAGAACCCATATGGCCGCACTGGACAACCTGCAAGTCTTTCAAGCCCTCAACCGTTCGCCGAATGCTCGCCTTGAGCACAGCGCCGAGCTCGGTGACGGCTTGTCCGCAGCCTTGTGGAGCAATCACCACGACGCCCAGGAATACGAAGCGCCCAGCCATCACACGTTGTCCTGTTACATCGCCGGCGGCACCGGCACCTTTCGCCGTGACCAGCCCGGTAACAAGGGTGGTCCGGACAAACTGTGCATCCTCCCGGCCGATCACCAGTCAGGCTGGGTGATCAACGGCGATATTCGCCTTGCGCACCTGTATTTCAGCCCCGAACAATTTGCCCTCGGCTGCATCACCTTGCTCGATCGCGAGCCACGGGAGATGCAGCTGCGCGAGCAGACTTTTCTTGATGATCCTCAGCAGGCGCTACGCTTTCGGCAGTTGATCACCTTGAACTGGGATGAGCCGGGCGAGCGCCTGCTCACCAGCAGCCTGGCTCACGAACTGCTCAGCCATGCCCTGCTCAGCCAGGTCAACGTACGCCAGGGCTTGCGCCTTAAAGGCGGCTTGGCCGCGCATCAGCGTCGGTATCTGGTGGAGTTCATCGACAGCCATCTGGACGAGGCCATCAGCCTCGGTCAATTGGCGGCGTTGTGCGCGTTGTCCGAGTACCACTTTGCGCGGATGTTCCGCGAAAGCTTCGGCTTGCCACCCCACCAGTACGTGCTGGCGCGGCGCCTTGACCGGGCGCGGGAGTTGCTGCGCACGACCTCGCAGCCACTGGGGGAGATTGCACTGGCTTGCGGCTTTTCCAGTGCCAGCCATTTCACCAATCGCTTTCGCCAGTCACTTGGCGGGACGCCCGGTGAGTATCGGCAGGCGTTTTTGCGCTAGATCCGGGATCTTCAGCGCCTTTCAGGCCGCCATCGCGAGCAGGCTCCGGGCGGCGTTCCGACGAAGAACGATGACGCGGCCTGTCGTCAGAACTCCAAGGTGCTCGACAACGTCACCTGCCGCGAATCCCCCATCGAAACAAAGAACCGGCTCGCCGCCGAGGTGTAGTAGGTGCGGTCGAACAGGTTCTTCACGTTGAGCTGAAACTTGACCTTCTGCCCTTCGACTTTGGTGTCGTAAGTGGCGAACGCATCGGCCACGGTGTAGCTCGGCAGGTCGAAATCGTTCACCGCATTGCCCGCGCGCTCCCCCACATAACGCGCCCCGGCGCCAACCCGAAGCTGATCGCCGCCAATGACGCTGCCGAAGTCATAGACAGCCGACAACGAGCCGCTGTTCTTCGCCACGTTCTGTAACTGATTGCCTTTGTAAACCGGGTCTTCGGTAACCTCGGCATCGGTGTAGGCGTAGCTGCCGATCATGCTCCAACGATCCGTCAGCTGACCGCTCAGATCCACTTCCAGGCCACGGGAACGCACTTCACCAGCGGCACTGTAAATCGTGGTCGGACCTTCGGCATTGGCCACCAGCACATTGCGTTTCTTGATGTCGAACAGCGCGATGTTGCCGGTGACGCGGCCCGGCAGATCAAGCTTGGCACCCAGCTCCCAGGACTTGGCTTCTTCCGGCGCCATACCGCCGTCCAGCACGGTACTGCTGCCGCTCAATGGCGCAATGGTGGAGTTGGGTTTGAACGATTCGGTGTAGCTGCCGTAGAACGACAAGGCATCGGTGTACTTGTACACGAGGCCCGCGCGCGGTACCCATTTCTGCCCGTTGCTGTCGGTGTTGGCGTGGAACGGCACGCCTTTGCCGGCGTATTGGTCGTACGCCTGGAAACGCGCACCGGCCACCAGAATCCACTTATCGGTGAGGTGGATGGAGTCTTGCAGGAACACCGAATCGCTGCGCAATTCATCGGTCTGCGCGCTGTCGGCCGCACTGACAGTGGTGCCTGCCACTTCCCGACCATAGACCGGGTTGACGTAACTGAATGTGGTCAGGCTTTTCTGGCGGATCAGGTCTTCGCGGTAGATCTTGCGATACTCGTCATCGACGCCGAACAGCAGGTCGTGCTGCATGCCAAGCACGTTCACGTTGCCTTCGAGGCTCGCAGTGGTGAACCGGTCGGTGCTGATCGCATTCTGGGTGCCATCCATGCTGCGGGTCAGAGTGCCTTTTTTAGTGTCGATGGCGGTCACGCGCACCTGGCTCGCATCGTAGGTTTCGCGGTTCCAGCTGTAGCCGAAATGGGCTTTCCAGTTGTCGTTGAGTTCGTGATCGGCCTGGAAGTGATAGAGATCCGAACGCCCTTCCATGTTGTTGAACGGTTCGTCGAGACGCTCGTTGCGCGAGATGTCCAGCGGATGGTTGGTCCGTGGATCGATCAGCGTGCCGCGGTCGAACGGTGTGAGGAATTCGCGGTGCTCATAGGAGAACAGCAGCGTGGTGCTTTCGCCATACCAGGCCAGGGAAGGCGCGATCAGGCTCTCGCGATGCACACCAAAGTTGCGCCAGTAATCTTCATCTTCGTAGTCCAGAACCATCCGGTAGGCCAGTCCGGAATCGCCGAGGGCTCCGGTGCTGTCGAGACCGCCGCCGCTGCCGTTCTTGCCGTCGCCATAACTCGAACCGCGCGCGGTCAGTGCGTTGTACTGCTCAAGCTCGGGCTTCTTGCTGACCATATTGACCACGCCGCCCGGATCCTGGATGCCATAGAGCAACGAGGCCGGCCCCTTGAGCACTTCGACCCGGTCCACGCTGGCGTTGAGGCCACGGCCCTGCACGATCGGCATGCCGTCGCGCATGATCGAGCCGTTACGGTTGTCGCCGAAGCCGCGGACCATCACCGAGTCCTGGGTGCTGCCCAAGGTGTTGGCCTGGGTGATGCCGCTGACATTGGCCAGGGCGTCATCGAGATTACGCGGCGCCTGGTCGCGGATGACCTGGGCCGGGACGACATTGATGGTCTGCGGGATTTCCTGAACCGGGGCCGAGGAGCGCATCACCGAAGAGGTCGGTGGCGGCTGATAGCTCATGGAGTCATCCATCACCGAGGTGATGGTGGTCGCGCCCAGGTTCAACGCACCTTCAGTCGGCCGTGGTTCCAGTGCAATGGTGTGGCCGTCGGTGCGACGGAAGGTCAAACCCGAACCGGTGAGCAGACGTTGCAAAGCCTGTTCGGCGCTCATCTGGCCATTGATGGCCGGCGCATTGAGACCGTACGGCGCTTCATCGGTGTAGACGACGCTGATGCCGGTCACTCGGCTGAAATCACTCAGGGCCTGGGGCAACGGTTTGGCGGCCAGTGCGAAATTGAATTGCCCACGGGACTGACTGCTGCCAGCCTCTGCGGCCAGCGCCACGCTCGGCGCCAACAACGCCATTGCCAAAAAGCTCAACGCCGACACACCCAACCATTGTTTGATCGACCCCGATTTTGCCCTGGACTTCATGACTCATGACCTGTGTAGAACCGCAACGGATGCGAATGACTCGCAGTTTCAGTCACTACACGAATGGCAATCGGGTTTACCTCAGCAAAAAAATGAAAATATTTTTACATTGAGTTATTGGGTGCCTGTTCGCGATGGGGCCAATCGATTCAACGCAAAATAATCAGATGCCCCATAACCTGATGCTGCTCAAACCCCAACACTCCCTGCAACGAACTCAACACCGCCTGCGGGTTCCTGCTCGGAAAGCTGCCACTGACCCGGCGCATCGCCAGTTCATCGTTGAGTATCAAGATCCGCCCGGGGTAATAGCGCGCCAAATCCCGCACCACATCGGCCAGCGTCGCCTTGTAGTAATTGAGCCAGCCCTGGCGCCAGGCCAACTGCGCTTCGCCGTCCACCGCGTGGAGCGTTTGCGCCGCGCCGTCGCCATAGGCCACTTGCTGGCCGGCGGTAAGAATTTGCTGTTCGGCGTTTTGGTCCGCCGTCACGCCCACTCGGCCGGACAGCACCGTGACCTGTGCACCGTGGGGCTGCAAACGGACTTCGAACTGCGTCCCCAGGACCCGCGCCTGACCTTGTTCCGCATCGACAACAAAGGGTTCCCCCGTATGCGTCACGCTGAAAAAACCGGTGCCACGACGCAGTTGCACATGTCGCTCCCCGCGACTGAAATCCACGGCGATGGCGCTGTCGGCATCCAGTGTCACCTGTGACTGATCGGCCAGGGTGACGGTGCGGATTTCTCCCGGTGCCGAGACGTAATCCGCCCCCAGGTCATCGATCCAGCGCATCGGCTGCCAGCCTGTGCCGAGACTGATCATCAACAGCAGACATGCGGCCATCGCCAACACACCGGACCAGCGCCCAACCGTGCTGTGCCGCGGCTTGTCCATGGCGTTGAGATACCCCTGCAAGGCAAAAGCGTCTTCATTGGCAAGTGTGCGCGCCGGCCCTTCGCTCAACTCCCACAGGACCTGCGCCCGGGCATAGGCCTCGGCATGGGCGGGGTCGGCCTGCAACCATTGGCTGAACTTCACTTGGTCACCCCTGCCGGGCTGGTCATGTAACAGGCTCAGCCAGCCCAGCGCGGCCTGCTCCTGCGCAGGTGTCGGAACGACGCGTTCGAAGTGGTTCACGGTGCTTTCCCTGGCGTACGCGGATCGGGCTCCCGAAGGCTGGCCTTGCAGGCTTCGAGGGCGCGCATCATATGTTTTTCCACGGCACTTTGGGACAAGCCCATGGCCTTGGCGATCTCGGCGTATTTGCGGCCGTGAATGCGATTGAGCAAGAAGATCTGCCGCGTGCGCTCCGGCAAGGCGCGCAACGCGGCTTCGACGTTGCGCAAATCGTTGCCCGCCTCCAGTGCCGCTTGCGGTCCGCTGCCATCGCCGTCCGTTGGTTCCACCATCAAGCCTTCGCTGGCCCGGCCCCGCGTGCCTTCACTGCGCAAATGGTCGATGGCGATGTTGCCGGCACAGCGCAACAGGTAGGTGCTGAGTTCCTCGACTTGCACCAGCGGCCGCTTCCAGAAACGCAGGAACAAATCCTGTATCAGGTCAGCCGCCGTCGCCCGGCAACCGACACGCCGACTCACCAGTGCTTCCATTTGCGAACGCTGGGAGAGAAACACCTGGAGAAAATGCGCACGGTCGCCACGCTGTTGATCGTGCTCGATATCGTGGGGGTCGGGGGGCAGAGTGATCATCGTTCATGTTTCGACCTGAAAACCGGTGAGGCCACGACAGCGTCAGGGGGCCGGCAAGGCCGCGATAATAATGATAAATATTCTCACATGCAAAAGGATCGGATGTAGCCCTCTATATACGCGCGTTGATTGCAGCGCAAACCTGGCTGTCCCACAGCCAGTCAATGACCATGGAATCCAAAAGCCACCGAAAACAAAACGGGCCTGCAATGCAGGCCCGTTTTCATGGAAAGGTAAAAAAGTGAATCAGGTGTCAGCCGTTAAGCGCTGCCTGTTCGTTCTCAAGAAACTCTTCTTCCAGCAGATGGTCGGCATGGGCAGCGCTCTCGATGGGCACCACATTGGCTCGTTTTCCGCGTAATTTGCCGAACATATGCTCCAGCGCATGTTCAAGTTTGGTGGCCGCTCCGTCGATCGCCTGCTCCATGGTGGAGGCTTTATGGGTGACGGAAACCGGTTGATGGCCTTTTGGCCGCGCCTCCAGCTGGCAGCGCATGTCGTGGGGACCCGGCTTGTCGCCGTTCTCGTCCCGCAGGTGGACCTCGACTCGTGTCAGGTCCTCTTCGTAGCGTTCGAGCGTGCTCTCAATGGTCGTACGTACCCACTCCTCCAGTCGTTTACTGCCTTGAATATGGTTATCGCTATTGACTTGGATTTGCATAGTTCATCCCTTATTTCAGCTAGCTCGCGAGAGGCCGGTCAGCTAAGCCCTTGGGCGTCATCACCGTGACCTCTTACTTACACAATCGGTCTGTACGCTGAACAATTCAACCCCTGAAAAAAGATAAATATTCATACGCAAAAAAAGCCGGACAACGAGCAAAAGCGCTGTTACTGTCGGGAGTCGGGTCGCCCTGCTTACCCGCCAAAATTTCTCACATCTGCTGCTCCCCCAGCGGGTGCAGGCTGCGAAAAGCACCCGCCTCCTCCACCAACCAATCGTGCACCGCACGCACACCCGGATGGCTCAACGCCCCCGGTGCGTAAAGCAGCATGTAGCGCTTGTGATTGGGCACCGCCAGGCCAAACGGCACGATCAAGGCTCCACGCTCCAACTCATCATTGAGCAAGGTTCGGCGCGCAATCGCCACGCCCATCCCGGCGATGGCCGCTTCGATGGTCAGGTGATTGCGATTGAAGGTATGGCCACGTCGCACATCCGCGCCCTCGAAGCCGATGGCATTGAGGTAAAACTCCCATTCCGCGTACTCATAGCTGCCGCGCCAGGCGGTGATGTCGTGCAGCAAGGGAAAGTGCATCAGGTCTGCCGGACCGTGCAGCGGCGGACGACCACGCAACAGGCTCGGCGCGCACACCGGAAAAATCTGTTCATCAAGCAAGGCTGTGGATAACAGGCCCGGATAACTGCCGTCATTGAGGTCGATCGCCAGGTCGAAGTCGCCTTCATGCAACGGCACGCTGCTGTCCTCGGCCACCAGGCGCAACTGAATGTCCGGAAAGCGCTGCTGCAAGCGCGGCAGGCGCGGCGTCAGCCATTTGCTCAGGAACGACGGAATCGAACGCACCCGCAGGATCCCGCTGATCATGCCCGCATCCAGTCGCCGCAATTCCGCGTCGATGCTGCCAAAGGCCTCGTTGACGGTAATGGCCAGGCGCTGGCCTTCTGCGCTCAGCTCCACCCCGCGGGCGCGACGGTGAAACAGGCGAAAGCCCAGGCGTTCTTCCAGCTGGCGGATCTGCTGGCTGACCGCTCCCGGTGTGATGTGCAGCTCTTCGGCGCACCGGGTGAACGACAGGTGCCGCGCGGCACAGGCAAACACGTTCAGCCAGACATACGTCTGGGCGTGTAATTGACGGCTCATCGTTTAGTCCTGCTAAAGGATGTCTTAGGAATTTTCGTTGGTCACGCAGGATCGTGACAGGCAGTATCGCCCAAATTGCGCTTGTCCTACAGAAATGGCAGCGATTCCCCTTCCATTACATGTACAGGCTTTAGCATGGCTATCAGTGTTTTCGATCTCTTCAAAGTCGGCATCGGCCCGTCCAGTTCCCATACCGTCGGTCCGATGCGCGCTGCCGCAACCTTTGCCCAAGCGCTGCTCAATCAGGGTTTTCTGGCTGACGTGCGACGCGTGGAAATTCGCCTTTACGGTTCACTGTCGGCGACCGGTGTCGGCCACGCAACGGACCGCGCCTGCGTCATGGGCCTGATGGGCGAATGGCCCGACCGCATCGATCCGACCACCATCGACAGCCGCATTCACACCCTGCGCGAAACCGGCAAATTGTGCCTGGCAGGCGTAACGGAAATTGCCTTCGACTGGCAACGCGACCTCCTGCTGCTAAACGAAAGCCTGCCTTACCACCCCAACGCCATGTCCCTGGCAGCCGTCGGTGAAACCGGCGAACTGTTCGAGCAGACCTACTACTCGGTGGGTGGCGGTTTCATCATCGAAGCGGCCGAAGCCGAATCCGGGATCGCACCGGCCGGTGATGTGGTGCTGCCTTACGATTTCTCCAGCGCCGCCGAACTGCTCAAGCTGTGCAACCAGCACGGGCTGCGGGTGAGCGAACTGATGATGGCCAACGAACGGGCCTGGCGCAGTGACGCAGACATTCGCCAGGGCTTGCTGCATATCTGGTCGGTGATGCGCGAATGCGTCGAACAGGGCTTGCGCCACGAAGGCATCTTGCCCGGCGGTCTGAATGTGCCGCGTCGAGCGGCGAAACTGCATCGCAGCCTGCAGGAAATCGGCAAGCCGAATGTCATTACGTCCACCTTGTCGGCAATGGAATGGGTCAACCTGTACGCCCTTGCCGTGAACGAGGAAAACGCCGCCGGCGGGCGCATGGTCACGGCACCGACCAACGGCGCGGCGGGGATCATTCCGGCAGTGCTGCACTACTACATGAAGTTCAATGCCGATGCGTCTGACGATGACGTGGTCTCGTTCTTTTTGGGCGCAGCTGCGGTCGGCATCCTGTGCAAGAAAAACGCATCGATCTCCGGGGCTGAAGTCGGCTGCCAGGGTGAAGTCGGCTCCGCCTGCGCCATGGCCGCCGCCGGCCTGGCAGAGGTGCTTGGCGCCACCCCGGAGCAGCTGGAGAACGCCGCCGAAATCGGTCTGGAACACAACCTCGGTCTTACCTGCGACCCGGTTGGCGGACTGGTGCAAGTGCCGTGCATCGAGCGCAACGCGATCGCCGCCGTGAAGGCCATCAACGCCACGCAAATGGCCCTGCGCGGCGATGGCCAGCACTTCATCTCCCTGGACCGGGTGATCCGTACCATGCGCGACACCGGGGCCGACATGCACGACAAATACAAAGAGACGTCACGGGGCGGCCTGGCGGTGAACTGGGTGGAATGTTGACCATTTTGGTTGCACGCCAGCCGTTATTGCCCTGAAACGGGCAGGCAAAGGCAGACAAAAACCAGGCGGGCCTCAGTGCCCGCCTTTTTGTTACCGGTTTTTTTGTCCGACAATTTTCCGGCATGGGCCTTGCTACTTCCCTGCTGGAACAATGATGGCGAGATGGCCGGTGGTCAGGCATTGCGAACCAACCCGATCACGGCCGGTCAACAACTGCACGTTCAATCAGGCGGTGACGCATCATGGACAACCCTTTTCAGCTCATTACCGATGCCTTTGCAGCGGATTACCAGATCAACCTGAGCATTCAGGGCCTGGATGGCAGCATCATGCTGACCCTGTCCAACAGTGGCCGCGTAGTCGCAAAACGCATGATCAGCGCCGAACAACGCAATGATCCCGAGCGCCTGAAACGACTGGTGCAAAGCATCCAGTTCGGCATTGCCATCGAGCAGGGCCACAGCGCCGTGGCCATCCTCGAATCCATGACCGATGGCGGCACGCGCAGCCTGCCGCCGCCATCAGCCAATGGCCGTCCCCGACCCGCCATGGGGCTTTAAAGCTCGCCCTTTTCTACTTCCGGATGTTCACTGGAGCCCGCACCGGTCTTGCGATGTGGGTTCTCGATCTTCACCGAAGGAAATTGCGACGAAGCGTACCGCACCACCAAAATCGCAAACGCCAGCAGCAGAATCCCGCCGCACAGGTAGATGATCCCCAGGTCCGGCGGGTTGTGGTGCGAAACGTTGGAAATCAGCAGCCGCGTCAGCGCGGTGATCGCCACGTAGATCAGGAAGCGCACGGGCATGTGGTTGGTCTTGAAGTAAATCCCGACCATCGCCCCCAGTTCCAGGTAGATGAACAGCAGCAAGATGTCATCGATCTTGATGTGCCCTTCTTCGATCATCCCGAGAAATTCCATTACCGCCGCCCACGCGGTCACCGCACCAATGGCGAACAACGCCAGGTAGTGAAAGGTTTCGACGAACAGATTGCCCAGGGACTCGGCCAGTTCATGCACGTTCTGCCGCAGTTTTTCGGCCCAGTTGATTTTCACGATGCTGCTTCCTTAGGTCGATTCGACCGGATGATGCGGGTTGGACGTGACGGTTTTCCTGCATGCAGAAAAAAGGCCAGCCCATGATGGCGAGCCGCTCTGGATTACGCGCCGTGGCGTTTGGTCGCACCAGCGCACGCCTTGCCTGACAAATCCCGAATCCGGTCTACATTAAAAAGCCACTACCCAAAAGACAGGGTTTCGCTTATCCTTTAGCTGTATATAGATACAGTAGTCGAAATCGACAACCAATGTGAAGGCATGTGAGGTGGTGAATGGCCGTCGAAGTGGTATACCGCAGCAGCCGAGATCTGGAGCGCTTGTTCATGGATAAAGCCGAAGCTGACCGTCATGACAAAATGCTCGAACTGGCCGAATTGCTGGCTGAAGTGTTACAGAAAGCCGTTCCGTCCCTGACCGAGCAGCAAGTGGAAGAAGCCGGGATTTACATGGCGAAAAATCGCGACGTATTCGCCAAGGCGTTCAAGAGCCAGCCGGATGCCCTGTCCGAACTGCTCAGCGCACCGGTTGAAGTCGCACAACCTGTTGCAGAGGTCGAGGTCGTTGAGGCCGCTGAGCCTGTCACCCCGGCCAAGCCTGCCAAGGCCCCCAAAGCCGCCAAGTAGGCAAAGCCCGAATTGAACAGGCCCTGAGTCGAATGACCCAGGGCCTTTTTCATGCCCGTTACAAAAAAGATCGCCCGAGCTTCTATCGGTACAACACTTTCTCCGCCAACTCGTCGGCCACCCGTGCGGGGGAGCGTTTTTCCGCCTGGGCGTGGGCGAACACTTCGGTCAGGCGCGAACTGATTTTCGACAGGTGTGCGGTGATGGTCGGCAGCTCTTCGCCGCGGTGCTTGAGCGACACGTAAATCAGCCCACCGGCGTTGATCACGTAATCAGGCGCATACAGGATGCCCCGGCGTTCCAGTTGGTCGGCGACATCCAGATGTGTCAGCTGATTGTTCGCCGAACCGGCCACCGCCGAGCATCGCAACTGCGTCACGGTATGGCTGTTGAGTACTCCGCCCAGTCCGCAGGGCGCGAGGATGTCGCAAGGTGTACTGAGCAGCGCGTCGTTGGCAATCGGGTGGGCGCCGAGTTGCTCCATGGCCAATTGCACCTTGCCATGATCGATGTCGCTGACCAGCAGTTCGGCACCGGCGGCGTGCAGCTGTTCGGCCAATGCATACCCGACATTGCCCAGGCCCTGGATGGCAACGCGCAGGCCTTCGAGGTTGTCACTGCCGAGCCGGGCCATGGCGGTGCTGCGGATACCGGTGAACACGCCCATCGCCGCGTGGGGCGCTGGGTCACCCGCCGAAGTGGTGCTGGTGACGTGCTGGGTTTGCTGGGCGATGCAATCCATGTCCGCCACTGAGGTGCCGCTGTCGATGGCGGTGATGTAGCGGCCCTCGAGCTGTTCTATGCAGCGTCCGAAGGCTTCGAACAATGCCGCGCGGTTTTCCACATGGGCCGGGCGCACGATCACCGCCACGCCGCCGCCCTGGGCCAGGCCAGCCAGCGCAGCCTTGTAGCTCATGCCCTGGGCCAGGCGCACAGCATCCTCGACCGCCGATTCGTCGTTAGGGTAGGCAAGGTAACGACAACCGCCCAGGGCAGGCCCCAGCCGGCTGTTATGAATGGCAATGACCGCCTTCAACCCGGTGACCGAGTCAACGCTCAGATGCAGCGATTCAAGGCGAGTGCTTTGCATGAGAGCGAACATCGTAAGGCTCCCGAATCACTTCTTGTAGACGCCAGTATAGGCTTGCGCCCAAAAATTGCAGAAGCGCACCGGAATAAGCACGGTCCCGATGCAGACTTTCGGAAATATCCTGTGGTCGCCCTTTTACAGCACTGGACGAACGCCGGAGAGGGGGCTAAAACGAGGCATTGCCCGGAGATTTTGATGACCCCGCGCCAATCGTTCTTCGCCTGCCTGCAACGTTCACCGCCCGCGCTGTTCGAGGCGGCACTGTGGATTGCGGCCGAGCACGACAGCGAGGTGCAGCCGCAAGCACTGTTGGGCGATTTTCAGGAGCTACAACAACGGGTCAGTGGCGGCTTGCCGATGCTGCCGGTCAGTGAGCTGGCCCAGCCGCTGCTGCGGCGCTTGAATGACCTTGGCTTCGCCCAGGACGACTTCACCCCCTTGCGCCCGCAAGTGGCACTGCTGGACAAAGTACTGGAGCGCCGACGAGGGCAACCCTTGACGCTGGGGCTGATTGCGCTGGAGTTGGCCAGGGGCCTGGAGATTCCCATGGTCGGGGTCAACTTCCCCGGGCATTTCCTGCTGCGGGTGCCGGGCGCCGATCATTTGCTCGACCCCTGCGGTGGCCGTCGCCTTTATCCGAACGATTGTCGGGAACTGCTGCAGCGCCAGTATGGCCCGAACATGAAGCTCAACGCCGATCACCTGACAACCGCCGAGCCGGTGCAGATGCTGCAACGGTTGTCGCGCAACCTGCGCCAGTTGTACCTGTCCCACGACGATTTCATCAATGCCTTGATCGACGCCGAGCGCGTCCTGGAACTGGGCAATGCCACTGCGGCCGACTATCTGGCCCGGGCCAGCCTGTACCAACGGCTGGACTGCCCGAACGCCGAGCGTTTTGACCTGGAGCATGCGTTGCTGCTCAGCGACGATCCGATCCAGCGGATTCGCCTGACGGAACGGCTGGGGCATTTGCCGCCGAATTCCATCGTCCATTAAAAGCAAAAGATCGCAGCCTGCGGCAGCTCCTACGAGGATCGGGGTAGGAGCTGCCGCGGGCTGCGATCTTTTAATCCTGCTTCTGACTTAAGGCGTATCTGGCTGATTAGCCGGATGCGCCTTTATGAACGCCGGGTGCGTCGCCGCCAATGCCGCCACTCGCCGAATCCGAGGGTAAGCCTCAAGAGAAACATTGAACCGCTCGGCCGCGTACAACTGCGGGATCAGGTAGACGTCCGCCACCCCAGGCTCGGGGCCGAAGCAGTAACCGTCATCACCGATCAACTGCTCCACCGTCGACAACCCCTGGCCGATCCAGTGACCGATCCACTCCACCACCTGCGGTTCATCGTGGCCCGACTGGCGTAGTTGATTGAGCACACTGACGTTGTGCAGCGGGTGCACATCGCAGCCGATCACTGCCGCTACGCCGCGCTCGTGAGCACGGGCAGCCAGGTCTTTGGACAGCAATGGCACCTGTGGATAACGTTCCTCCAGGTACTCGATGATCGCGGGAGACTGGATCAGCAAATCGCCTTCATCGGTGCGCAAGGCCGGCACGCGGCCCTGAGGGTTGATGCCCAGATAAGGAGGCTGTCGATGCTCGCCACCCTGCGGTGCGATCAGGTTGACCGGCAAGGATTGATAATCCAGGCCCTTGAGCGCCAACGCGATACGCACCCGGTACGAGGACGTCGAACGGTAGTAGGTATAGAGTTCCATGCCCCGCTCCTGTTAGCGCGCCGGCAGCACTTTGCCGCGGCATTCGCCGAAACCGATGGAAGCAAAACCGTCGCGGCGGCAACGGCCGCGCAGGATGATTTCGTCACCGTCCTCAAGGAATTTACGCACTTCGCCCGAGGCCAGTTCGATCGGCTTTTTACCGCCTTCGGTGATTTCCAGCAGGCTGCCGAACTGACCGTTCTGCGGCCCCGACAAGGTGCCCGAACCGAACAAGTCACCGGCCTGCAATTGGCAGCCGTTGACGCTGTGATGCGCGACCATTTGCGCCACGGTCCAGTACATGTGCCCGGTGTTGCTCAGGGTCAGGCGATGGGCTGGCAGGTTCTGTTCGCGCATGGCCTCGGTGAGCAGCAATACTTCCAGCTCGATGTCGAACGCGCCAGCAGCCTGATCGCGCTTGTCGAGCAGGTACGGCAGCGGCTGCGGATCGCCTTGCGGACGCGCAGGCTGGGCACGACGGAACGGCTCCAGCGCTTCGGCGGTGACCACCCACGGCGAGATGCTGGTGATGAAGCTTTTCGACAGGAACGGCCCCAGCGGCTGGTATTCCCAGGCCTGGATATCCCGCGCCGACCAGTCGTTGAGCAGGCAGAAACCGGCGATGTGATCGGCGGCGTCGCCAATGGCAATCGAGTCGCCCATGTCGTTGCCCTGGCCGATCCAGATGCCCAGCTCCAGTTCGTAGTCCAGGCGCGCGCAAGGGCCAAAGGTCGGCTCGGTTTGACCGGCCGGCAAGGTCTGGCCTTTCGGACGGCGTACATCGGTACCGGACGGGCGAATGGTCGACGCACGACCGTGGTAGCCGATTGGCACGTACTTGTAGTTCGGCAGCAACGGGTTGTCGGGACGGAACAGTTTGCCGACGTTCTGCGCGTGCTCGATGCCGACGTAGAAGTCGGTGTAATCGTTGATTTTCGCCGGCAGGTGCATCTGGCAATCCGCCGCCAGCGGCAGCAGTTTTGCGCCCTGGGCTTCAATCTTGCCGTGCAGGGTGCTGCCCTCGGCGAACAGTTCCAGCAAACGCTCGCGCAAGGCGACGCGAGCCTCGCGGCCCAGTTCGAAGAACGCATTCAGCTCGCCGCCACGGGTAGCCTCGACGGCAGTCTTCGCGGCGCCATCGAACAATCCGGCCTCAAGGGCTGCTTGCAGATCAAAGATATGCTCGCCAATGGCCACGCCACTTCGCGGTGCCGAGCCGTTGAGGCTGAACACGCCCAGTGGCAGGTTTTGCAGGGGGAAATCCGCGTGGCCGTTGGCGGATGCAACCCAGCTGCGTGTGATGGAAGTCTGCGTCATGGGTTATCTCCGGGTCGGGTCGAAAGTGGCGGGCAACGTAGCCCAGCAGGCGTCGTAAGTGTTTTGCAGTTGCGGGCAATCGAGGGCGAAACGGCTTGGGCGCAACACTTGGCTGGTCTCGAACATGAACGCCATGGTGTTGTCGATTTTCGCCGGCTTGAGGTCCGCGTTGATCGCTTTGGTGCACGTCTCGCCGTCGGGACCGTGGGCGCTCATGCAGCTGTGCAACGAAGCACCGCCCGGCACAAAGCCTTCGGCCTTGGCGTCGTACTCGCCCTGGATCAAACCCATGAATTCGTTCATCAGGTTGCGATGGAACCACGGCGGACGGAAGGTTTTCTCGGCCACCATCCAGCGTGGCGGGAAGATCACGAAGTCGAGGTTGGCCAGGCCGTGAACGCTGGTCGGCGAGGTCAGCACGGTGAAGATCGACGGATCGGGGTGATCGAAACTGACGGTGCCGATGGTGTTGAAACGGCGCAGGTCATATTTGTACGGCACATTGTTACCGTGCCAGGCGACCACGTTGAGTGGCGAATGATTGAGCTCGCAGGCCCACAACTCGCCGAGGAACTTCTGCACCAGCGTGGTGGGTTGTTGCAGGTTTTCGTAGGCCGCCACCGGGGTCAGGAAGTCCCGTGGATTGGCCAGGCCATTGCTGCCAATCGGTCCCAGGTCCGGCAGACGCAGCGGCGCGCCATGGTTTTCGGCGACGTAACCGCGGGCTTGCGGATCGAGCAATTCGATGCGGAATTTAAGGCCGCGTGGCAGTACGGCAATTTCCAGCGGTTCGAGTTCAAGCACGCCCAGTTCGGTGGCGATGCGCAGGCGCCCCAGTTCAGGTACCAGTAACATCTCGCCATCAGCATTGAAGAACACGCGCTCCATGGAACGGTTGGCGCGGTAGTTATAGATGCTGATCCCGGCCGGCTTTTCGGCGCCCGAGTTGGCTGCCATGCTCACCAGGCCGTCGATGAAATCGGTCGGCTCGGCAGGAATGTCCAGCGGGTTCCAGCGCAGGCGGTTGGGGGTCACTTCACCCAGCGGGCCGCCCGCCAGTTGCCGGTCCAGTTTGACGAATGCCGGGTGATTGGCCGACGGCTGAATGCGATACATCCAGGTCCGCCGCGCTTCGCTGCGCGCCATGGTGAACGCCGTGCCGGAGAACAGTTCGGTGTAAAGACCGTACGGGGCTTTTTGCGGGGAGTTCTGGCCGACAGGCAGTGCGCCGGGCAACGCTTCGCTGCTGAATTCGTTGCCGAAGCCTGACTGGTAGGCCAGCGCTGGCATCGTTGAATCGGGGTTCATGGAGCCTCCTGAACAGGGAGTCGGCAGTGGCCGCTCGCTCTGTTGCAGAGGTCGAGGCACGCCCGGGTTGTTTTTATCGTAATTTGATTACGCATAACGTAATTTGATTGGTATTGACCGTCAAGCTATAAAGACGCCCATTCGTCCCGGGATCCCAGCCACCATGGAAAAAACCAGCGACAACAACGGTAAACAGAAAGTCCGCTCGGCCGAGGTTGGTACAGACATCCTCAAGGCTCTGGCCGAGTTGTCGCCTTCGACTTCGCTGTCGCGCCTGGCCGAACATGTGCAGATGCCGGCGAGCAAGGTTCACCGCTATTTGCAGGCCTTGATCGCCAGTGGATTCGCCGAACAGAACGCCGCCACCAACCATTACGGCCTGGGCCGCGAAGCCCTGCGCGTAGGGTTGGCGGCTCTCAACAGCATGGACGTGCTAAAAGTCGCCGCCCTGCCCCTGGCTGAACTGCGCGACGACTTGAACGAAACCTGTTTCCTGGCGGTATGGGGCAATCAGGGCGCAACCGTGGTGCATATCGAACCGGCGGTGCGTGCGGTGACGGTGGTGACACAACTGGGTTCGGTGTTGCCGTTGCTCAGTTCTTCGACGGGACTGGTGTTTGGCGCCTACCTGCCGAAACGCGAAACCGAGGATCTGCGCGTGCAGGAATTGCAGTCCCACGCAGCCCACGCGCTGGCAGACGATCAGGCCTATGCGGCCCAGTGCGAACAAATCCGCGCACGCGGTTTGCACCATGTACATGGTTTACTGCTGCCAGGGGTGGATGCCTTGTCGGCACCAGTGTTCAACGCGATGGGCAGAGTGGTTGCCGTGCTGACGGTGGTGGGGCCGACATCGTTGTTCCATGCCGATGAAAACGGTCCGGCGGCGCAGCGTCTGTTATCCGCCAGCCATGCGGTCAGCTGGCGCTTGGGTTTTGAACCCGCCGTATCCGCAACCTGATTGCGGCAGCTGTGCCAACCAAGGGGTTGGCACAACTACTTTGATAGAACCACCAATCAGCTCAGTAAATCCCGGGCAATTGCTGCACCCATTTCATTGAGCTCATCAAGTTTCACACCATCGAAACGATATTTCCGGTCAAAGGTGTACCGTTCGGAAAAGATCCCAAGATTCTCACTGGAGAATCTTGGGACCTCACCGTCCTGCAACTTAAGGAAAAATGCCCATACCAGTGATTGAGAGTAAATAACCGTCGAATCGTTAGCCGACGCAATTGCATTGATATATACCTTATCGACATCAATGCCGCGACCACCGAGCCTTGCATGCAACTTGGCCCGCACCAACTTCCTCGTCAGTTGCCCCATACCTTAAAGCTCCATAATTAATAGTTATTAGCGCGCTAGCACCCTGACAAACATTACCTTGACCGAGCACTATCGAACATATTAATCAACCCACCGCGCAATGCACGCAAATTGGTCAGCGCCGACAACCATACTAATCAACACGATTATTTATGCACGAAACCGTATGTTTTAATTCATTTCCAAACGAAAAACAAACAACTACCAACTCTGCATTATCAACCCCAACTTCTTCGCCATGGCAACTGCCTGTGTCCGCCGTTCCACACCCAACTTGCTGTGAATGCGCCGGGCATGGGTTTTCACCGTATGCAAAGAAATGAACAGTTGCTCGGCAATTTGCTGATTGGAATTACCCTGGGCAATCAGGCCGAGCACCTCCAGCTCCCGACTGCTCAGCAGGCTGGCATCCAGGGCCAGCGCGGTCACCGTCTCCTCGCCTTGTAATCGACAGATCAGGCTCGGCTGGCGCAAGTTCAAATCACGCAATGCCTGTTGCCCCTGACAACGCTTGACCAACGCCAGACCGGCCTGCAGAGCTGCGTGGGCCATGTCCGGCTCACCCGTCAGGTCCGCCACTTCGCTGATCGCCAAATGCAGTTCCGTTTCCAGCGCCAGCATGGCGTGTTGTTGGGCGTGCTCGAGTAACGCCCTGAGTCGATCCAATGGACGTTGCACCAGTTGCAGTTGGGTTTCGGCCAATACCAACTGGTATTCGATACGTGCAATCAAGTGCAGCGTGGCCGGCGGTGCCTGGCGCGCGTGGGCCCCGCGGTAATGACGCAAGACTCGGGTCAACGCTTCCCGGGCCAATTCCGGGCGCCCTTGTTGCAGCCAGAAATGACTGCTGATTTGCAGCAGCACCCCGCGATATACCGTGTCGGGGATCTGCCGTTGCTGCATCAACCGTTCGGCCTCGCGCAGACGATCAAACGCATGGGCGTAGTCGCGTTGATTGGCCGCCAGTTGCGCCTGCCCCAAAAATCCGTACAACACGTGCTTGTCCTGACTGTGCAAACAGTCATCAAGGCCCGCCTGGAAACATTCGCCGGCCAATTCATCCTGGCCCTGGCACAGGGCCAACCGACCACGCCGCAGGGCGATTCGTCCCAGCAGTGGCGTCGGTCGATCGGCCTGTCGCCCGAGCATTTCATGGATGTCGGCCAGCAACTGCGCTGCTCGCCGCGGCGCACCACGCTGCTCCAGCAACTGGGCATGATCGAGTTCGAGCAAGCCTTCAAACAGCAACGAGCCTTGTGCCCGCGCCAGGCACAGGGCGTCACGATTGAAGGCCTGGGCGGCATCGAGGTCGGCGTTGAGTAGCGCTTGCTGGGTCAACCCGGACAGACACAGTAACCGTGCGGGCCACGCCTCGGCCGCCAACTCGCCCAGCGCCTCGATAAAATGCGCCCGTGCCGCCGGCAGGCGTCCCTGCAAATGCAGCAACCAGCCCTGTTGCGCCTGCCAACGTGCCAGCAGTTGCCGTTGCAAGGATGCCGTCGGTTGCGGGGCAAATCGGGACAGTTGCCCAATGCAGGCAGCCGCCTGCTCGAAACGCCCGGCAAACAGCAACGCCGAGGTGATCAACCCCACCCGTTGCGGCGTGCCCAGGGTCAACTGTTCACCCAGTTGCTCGTGCAGTTTGAGTAACCAGCTGACGTTCTGACGCTTGAACAGATGCTCAAAACTGAAGTGTTGCATCAGGCTGACCGCGACTTCGTGCTCTTGCGCCAGCAACGCCTGCTCGAAGGCACCCTGCCAGTCTTCTTCGGCGCTGAACCACTGGCACGCGCGGCGATGCCAGGATCGTCCGGCCGGGGTCGGCTCTTCACGCATCTCCCGGGCCAGTGGCTCGAAGATTCGCAACCACTCGACGGAGTCTTCCCAGGGTTCAATGAAGCAGCCCATGTCCTGCAACGCGTGCAGCCACTGCGCGCCCTCCCCCGTACCGAAAAGATGCTCGCACAGGCTGGCGTTGAAGCGAGGCAGATGAACCAGCACCTGCCAGACCTCAACCAGTTCCGGCGGCAAGGTATTGAACAATTCGTGCTGCAGATAATCGAGCAATGTCGCCGAACGCCCCTGCTCACCCGACCACGGACAACCATTGAGCAACGCGATCCGCACACCAGCGCACCAGCCACCGCTGCGCTGTACCACCCGTTTGGCGGTTTGCGCCGCCAGGCTCGGCTCGACATGACCGAGCAACTGCCCGACCTCGGCCTCGGTAAACGCCAGCGCCCGGGCTTCGCACTCGTACAACTCATCATCGAGCAGCAGCCGCGGCCAGTTGCAGGGCGGTCGTCGACGGGAACCCAGCCACCAGGTCAGTGCCGGGCTGGCGACGGCCAACAGACGATCGAGCATCCGGTCGAGTTCCGGATCGGGTGCCCGGCAGTAATCATCGAGAAACAGCCAGGTCGGCGCCTGTAATCGGGCAAGATACGCCAGCAGCCCGGGCTCATCCGTCGAGGGCAGGCCCAGCGCTTGCGTCAGGCGCAACAAAAAATCGGCGGCGCTCAACGACGCCCCCGCCAGCGGCAGCCAACAGACCCGAACGTGCTCCGGCGCCCGCAGCAGGCATTCGGTGAGCAATGCACTCTTGCCACTACCGGCCGGTGCGCAAAGCAACTTCACCCGCGCAGTCGAAACCAGCATGGGCTCGATCAGCCGCTCGCGGGACAGATGATGGGACGACAGTCGGGGCAGGAAGCCAGGGCGGTCCAGACAGTGCGTCATTGCAGTCATTGTGGTGCGCCTTTTTTATAATTCTGGCGCCACCCTAGCCCCCTCCCGAGCGCTTGTTGAAGAAGTATTCAACACACTGATCGACCGCTATAAAAAAGGTGACCGCAAAGTCACCCTTTTATGTAGGAACCTGTAGGAAACCTACCGAACCCCTGTGCTACGCAAGGCTGCTGGCGTGTAGTCCCCCGCTTTTGCATCGATGTTGAATTCGAAGCTGCGCTTCTCTTCATTCTTCATTCCAAGGGCGATGTAGCGACCGGCAATCAGGTCATACAGCGCTTCGACGGTGTAGGCCGGTACTTGGTGATCGTAGTAGAACTGGGCATGCCCTTCGGCGACGCGCCAGAGTTGACCACGCCCGTCGTAGTGGTCGGCCAGCGCCACTTGCCAGCTGTCTTCATCGATATACATGTGGCGTTTGGCGTACACGTGGCGTTCGCTCGGCTTGACCGTGGCGACGACTTCCCAGACCCGGTGCAACTCGTAGCGAGTCAGGTCCTGATTAATGTGCCCGGCCTTGATCACATCGGTGTACTTGAGGTTTGGCGAGTCGAGCTTGTAACTGTTGTAGGGGATGTACATCTCCTTTTTGCCGATCAGTTTCCAGTCGTAGCGATCCGGCGCGCCGGAAAACATGTCGAAGTTGTCGGTGGTGCGCAGGCCGTCGGACGAGGTGCCGACGCCGTCATAAGCAACCTGTGGCGCACGCCGTACCCGGCGCTGGCCTGCGTTGTAGATCCAGGCCTTGCGCGGCTCCTTGACCTGGTCGAGGGTCTCGTGGACCAGCAACACGTTGCCCGCCAGCCGCGCCGGTGCGGTCACTTCCTGCTTGAAGTAGTTGAGGACGTTATCGTCGCTGCCCGGTTTCAGATCGCTGAGCAACGACGGCACGGCGACCTCGTCCTTGAAGCGGATCACGGTGAAGTCACCATTGGATTGTGGTGTCGCCTGGGTGATGGTGCGGCGCAGATTACCGCCGTGGTAACGAGTGACGTGGTTCCAGATCACTTCCACGCCATTCTTCGGAATCGGGAATGCGTAGTAGCGATTGCCGGTGAAATTGGCCAGACCGTTACCGTCATTGATCGGTGTTACGTTCAGCGCGCTGCGCTTGGCCGACTCATAGATTTCTGCCGGTAACGCCACAGTGCGATGGCTCGGGTAGACCGGAATCCTGTAGGTCTCGGGATAGCGCTTGAACATCGCGACCTGGCCGTCAGAGAGCTTGTCCTTGTACTTGTCGACGGTCGCCGCGGTGATCACGAACAAGGGCTTTTCGTTGGCGAAGGGGTCAGCCAGGAAACCCTTGCTGTCCACCGCGCCAGCGTTTTTCGGGATGCCTCCGGTCCAGGCCGGAATCGAGCCATCGGCATTGCCGGCCTTCTCGGCACCGAGTGGGGTCAGGCTGGCGCCGAGCTTGCCGGCTTCTTCCGGCGACACCGCGGCTATAACGTTGGCGGCCAGCAGACTCAGGGCCAGAACGGTGCCCAATTGCAGAATCATCTTGCGCATTGAAATCATCCTTTTCAGCCAGATCAGAAGTTCACACCAAAGCTCAACGCCACGAAGTCACGGTCGGTGAGGACGTTGTAGTCCCCGCCGAAAAAATCGGTGTAGCTGAGGCTCGCGGTGTAGGTGTTGCGATAGTCCGCATCGACCCCGAGGCTGATGGCCTTGGCGCCTTCATTGAACAGACCGTTGGGGCCATAGCCTGCGACGTCGTGGGACCACGAGAGGTTGGGCCTGACGTTGATCCCGGCGATAAGGTTGTTGTAGTCGAGGATGGCCCGGCCGCGATAACCCCATGAAGTCGAGGTCACGAAGCCGTCGGTATCGCCGCCGAAACCATACTGGCCATACACCGAGTCGCGGCCATAGCGCAGTTTGCCGCGCGACTCCAGTCCACCGACCCGGGCCACCCCGGCCTCACCCACCAGGGTCAGGCGATCCGCACCCGCGACCTGATCGATGAAATGCGTCAGGGTGCTCTGGATCTGCGTCACCTCCTTGCGGCGATAACCCTTGTTGTCAGCCCCGGGCGACGTGGCGATGGGCGATGCCGCACCACCCGCAATCGGATTGAGCATGGCCAGGGTCAGGTCATTGGTGTTGACCTGCACCGGGAGGTTGGGGCGGTAGCTGATTTCCCCGCTCCACGCGGTGCCGGTGGATAAGGTGGTGGAGAAGCTCGCGCCGTAGAGGCGGATGTCCTCCGGGTATTCGAGGTAATACTGGCCACGACCGAGCATCACGCTTTGGGCCAGGCCCGAACCACTGCCGGGGGCGATGCGGTTGGCGGCGGCAACGATCCCCGGAATGCTTGCCAGCGTACCGGGGCCGGCGGTGGTGGTCCCGACATTCGGTGAACGGCTGTGGTAGTTCATGAAGTACAAGCCGTACTCGGTGTCATCCCCCAACCAGCGCAACGCTGTACCCCACTGTCCGGAATCCCGGGCATCGCGGTCGCCGCCACGGGGAACGATCACCCCTTCCTTGCTGACTTCGAAGCCCTGGCCGAAGGCAGCCGCAATCGGCTGCAACGGCGCAATGGCCGGATTGGCGACGGTGTAGCCCTTGTTGCAACCATCCGCCACCACATCGACACCAAAGAAGGTGCCGCAGTTATCGACGACCGTCTGGTCCCATTCCAGCTGATAGAAGCCTTCCACGGTCAACTTCTCCGTCAGGCCCTGGGAGGCGAACAGCATGTTGACCGGGATCAGGCCCTCCTTGATCTCGGCGCCGGGACGACGGAACGCGGACACGTCGACCGGATTGATGCTGTTGATCGAGTTGCCGATGAACGTGCTCTCGCCCCAACTGACCACCTGCTTGCCGGCGCGGACCGTGCCTGGCAAATCGGCGAGGGAGTAATTGTGATAGACGAATGCGTCGAGGATTTGCCCGCCTGAAGACTTGGCGCCTTCTTTGCGATTGTGATCGCTGATGTCCTTGAAGGGGCGGCTTTCATCCTTGAGTTCAAAGTCGTACCAGTACTTGCCACGCACAAACGCACCGGTGTCGCCGTACTTCAGTTCGAGGTCGTGAATACCCTTGAAGATCTTCGAGAAGGTTTCACCCTTCTTGAAATTCAATCGCCCGTCGTCGCCGGTCGAAGACTGGCCGGAACCGCCATTGACGGTGCCCACCAGGGTGTCATCCGCATCACGCATGCCCCAGCTCGCGCCGACCGACAGCGAGGAGTCGAATGTCCCCTCGATTTCCCCGATGTTGAACGAAATGGCCTGCGCCTGGGCACAGCAACCCAAGGCGACCGCAGCCGCCAGCGCCTGTGGTGTGAAGATGGCGCGCATTGTTGTTTTTGTCATGCGTCTTCCCCGGTGAGTGACAGAAGGCCTCACCCTACTGCCGGACTTCGGGGTCGATAAGCGCACCAAGGAGGTATTCGTGGTGTACCTCTAAAGGATGACAGGCACAGACGACGAGCAGCCGAATCCCGACTGTTGCCGGGGCTGCAACAGTGCATGTCGGGAATTGGTATTTTTCCTACAGTACAGAGGGTTTATTCTTGCCTGGCTGCCACGGTAATCCACCGCGATGCACGATGTAGATGTACCGGCCTGCGCCGTGACTGAAAGATTTCAGATGAATTGAGGATTCGGTTCGTCACCCCGTGTTCACTGACGTTGATTTGTAGCTCCTGATCCAACGTCTTACTTTGGCCGCTGCCTTTGCAGCGGCCTTTTTTATGGGCGATGGTTCTTGATGAGTAACAGCTGCCAGTCAAAACTTCACATACCTACATTTCTTTCAGAAAGTACCTACAAGCATAGGTAAACACCAAAAGCACTCGAGTCTTTAAGTTGAACAGCAAGTCGGCGAACGATTTTGATCTTCGTCCGACTTCAAACTTACTTATTGCGAGTGCAACCATGAAATCCATCAACTACAACCACTATCGATCCACCCGAAGCTTCAATAGTCGAATCCGCTTTCTGATTCTTCACTACACGGCCGCTGACTTTGCGAGTTCTGTCAGTGCCCTGACCGGCCCGAATGTCAGCGCGCACTATCTGGTTCCAGATATCACGGACCCCACTTACCTGAAAGCCGGCTATACCGGGCAGGAAGTTTTCAACCTGGTGGATGAAACCCATCGCGCGTGGCACGCGGGTGTCAGTCAGTGGGGCAGCCGCAGCAATCTGAATGACACGTCCATCGGCATTGAAGTCGTGAATCTGGCAACCGACAACAAAGGTAAATTCACCTTCCCGCCGTATCACTCCGAGCAGATTGCCGCGATTGAACAACTGGCGCTGAATATCCTCAATCGCTACCCGGATATCACGCCGACCCAGGTTCTGGGCCACTCCGATGTTTCGGTCGGCCGCAAAAGTGACCCGGGACCGATGCTTCCCTGGCGGGAGCTTTACTTGAAAGGAGTCGGGGCCTGGTTCGATGAAAGCACTCGGGACGAGTATCTGCGCCAATACAACACATCCGGCGCTCCAGCCCGAAGCGAATTGCTGGGGCTGTTCAAAACCTATGGATACGATGTTTCGGGCGCGTCCACGGAAGGCGGTTTTCAACAATTGGTGCGGGCATTCCAGTTACATTTTCGCCCGGAAAACTTCGATGGAAAAATGGACGCGCAAACAGCCGCCAACCTGAAGGCGCTGATAGTCAAATACTTCCCGGGCTGACCATTGGCAAACGGCTTTGCAGCCGACAAATGCAACAACCGGCAAGGTCAGTCAATGTGACCTTGCCGGCGCTTTCAGAGCGAATACCTCTGCAAATTCCCCATCATTTCCTTCAACGCCTCGATGTTGTCCTTCGGGTGCGCCGCGCCTTCGAAGTCGCAAATCTGCTGCCAGTGCGCCGCCACGTCTTCCGGGGAGAAACCGGCCCGTGGATCGAAACCGATGCCGAGGCTGCGCTCCCAGCGGACCTTGCCCATCCAGCCGCCGCCGACTTCGAACAGACCGGAGGTTTCCTGGCAGTTCTCGCTGGCCAGGTACACCACCAGCGGGCTGACCAGTTCGGGCTTTAGCTGTTCGAAGACTTGCGGCGGGATCAGGCCTTCGGTCATGCGCGTGCCGCCGGTGGGGGCGATGGCGTTGACCAGGATGTTGTTCTTGCGGCCTTCGATGGCCAGGGTGCGCGTCAGGCCGTAGAGACCGAGCTTGGCCATGCCGTAGTTGGACTGGCCAAAGTTGCCATAGATGCCCGAGGTCGACGCAGTGAAAATCACCCGGCCGTAGTTTTGCTCGCGCATATGCGGCCAGGCGGCGCGGGTGACTTTGTAGGCGCCTTCGACATGGACGCGGTAAACCAGGTCCCAGTCGGCGTCATCCATTTTGTGGAAGGTCTTGTCCCGCAGGATCCCGGCGTTGTTGACAACCACATCGACGCGACCGAAGACGTCCAGGGCGTGCTGGACCAGTTTGTCACCGTCAGTGACCGAGTCGTGGTTGGCTTCGGCAATGCCGCCAGCCTCGCGGATCTCTGCGACCACGCGGTCGGCGGCCGAGGCATTGGCGCCTTCGCCCTGGGCCGAGCCGCCAAGATCGTTGACCAGCACCCTGGCGCCCTGTTTGGCGAACAGAAGTGCATGCGTCCGTCCCAGACCGCCACCGGCTCCTGTGATGATCACGACTTTATCTTCGAAGCGCACAGACTCATTCATGGGGGACTCCAGCAGGCCAAGGGACAGTGAGTCCGAGTTTCAGGCACGGCGTAGCGGGTCACAATGAACACGGGGGAGGCTGAATGGTGCGCGATAAGGCTGGGGGATGATGATCGTGTCGGACAGGATGACGCGATCCCACAGAAGAAGGACAGATTCAACGCTGCGATTCAGGAACACGCCACCTTGCGCGGCGGCAAGAGCAGCTGATCGCGAAACACCAGGTAATGCTTGAGCACCTCGCAGGGCGCCTCGATCTGCGGGTAGTGGCCAATGTCGGGCAACACCACTGTGTCCGCATCCGGGATCAGCTCACGGTAACGCTCGACCATGTGCACCCCGGAGACCGGATCGACCCCGCCATCGATCACTCGCAGCGGCACTTCACCACGTTGCATCGCGCTCACCCAGCGGTTGCGCCAGACGCGTCGCTCCGGGATGTAGGCGATCAATTTGTGCATGATCCGTGGCCCGCGCTGGCTTTCGACCAGGCTCCAGAAGTCATCCATCTGGCTTTCACTGGGACGGGTTTGCGGGCCGAAAATCTGCCGAAAGCTTCTCACCAGGCCTTCTCGACTGAAGGCGCGGCCAATCATCCAGCCCAACGGGCTGAGCAAGAGTTTTTGCATCAGTAGCGGGTGGTGGGTTTCCGGAAACAACCCGCCGTTGAGAAACACGCAACTGGCCAGTTCCAACCGCGATTCGTAATGCCTGGCCAGCAGTTCCTGGGCCACGCTGTCACCGTAATCGTGGGCGAGCAGGTGCACTGGCTGCTGGACATTCAGGTGTTCAAGCAGTGCCTGCTGCAGATCCGCCTGCTCCAGCAGGCTGTATTCGTGATTCACCGGTTTGGCCGAATCGCCGAAGCCCAGCATGTCGCAAGCGATCACGCGAAAGCGCTGGGCCAATGGCTGCCACAGGTAATGCCAGTCCCAACTGGCGGACGGAAAGCCGTGAATGAGCAACAACGGCTCACCCTGCCCTGCTGTCCAGTAACGGATGGTCTGGCCACGGAACACGAACGCCTGGCTGCGTTTGCGCCAGACACACAAGGGGATCTCGGCGAGCGTCATTAGAGTTTATAACCCGGGTCCAGTTTATCGAGTTTGCGCAGCAGCGCCGGCCAGGCCAGCGCTCCGCCCATTCCTTGAGCACTTCGGGTGACACCCGCGATCATGGCTTTGGCTCCGGCCAGAATCTGCGGTTCGATGGCGATCAGCTCAGCGGCACCGTTTTGCGCCATGACCTGAATGTCACAGGCACGTTGAAAGGTGAACATCATCAGGAACGTATCGGCGATGGTGCTGCCGCAGGTGAGCAAACCGTGGTTATGCAACATCAGGAAATTGTTTTCACCGAGGTCGGCCTGTAGCCGCACTTTCTCTTCATGGTTGAGCGCCACGCCTTCGTAGGCGTGGTAGGCCAGGCTGGAAAGCACGAACAATGACTGTTGGCTGATCGGCAGAACGCCCTGCTTCTGTGCCGACACCGCAACCCCCGAAGCCGTGTGGGTGTGGAGCACGCAGACGACATCGTGGCGGACTTCGTGCACGGCGCTGTGGATGGTGTAACCCGCCGGATTGATCTCGTAAGGACTGTCCATCAGCTTGTTGCCGGCCTGATCCACCTTGACCAGGCTAGACGCGCTGATTTCGTGAAACATCAACCCGAACGGGTTGATCAGGAAATCTTCGGTGCCGGGCACCTTGGCGGAGATATGGGTGAAGATCAGGTCATCCCAGCCATGCTGGGCGACCAGGCGATAACAGGCTGCCAGGTCAATGCGGGTCTGCCACTCGGCAGCACTGACCTGGTCTTTGACACTCGGAGATGATTGGACGGGAGCGACGGTCACGGCAGGAAGCCTCGGTGTTTTTATGATGGAGTGTTTCCTATCTTTACCGAGTCTAGCCAGCCCTTGAGGTTCCTGTAGTTGCATTGGCAGCCAGCTTGATGACCCAGCGAGTCAGCCGTTCTGCCGCCTTGGATCCATGTCAATTGACCGGCGCCAGCGAGGGTCAGACAGGCCGTTTTCAGCACACTGTCAGAACCATGACTGGCGTGGGTGTCGTGGCAATGGTCAGTCGCGCAGTGCGTTGATCAGGTCCGCCAGCCAAGGCTCGGCGTCCGTCTCCGGGGTCACGCTCTCGCTGGCATCCAGGCGCAGCATTGGCAGTACTTCGCGAATGCCCAGCTCACCGAACAATTCGCGCATCTGCTCGCCGCCGCCACAAAAAGTATCGCCATAGCTCGCATCGCCCAACCCGATCACCGCGCCCGGCAAACCGCGCCAGGCTGCTGGCAACTGGTCACGAATGTTCGAATACAGCGGTTGCAGGTTGTCCGGCAGCTCACCCATGCCGGTGGTCGAGGTCACCGCCAGAAAAGCTTCGGGGCCGAACGCCTGGACATCGGCGAGGGTCGCACGGGGGTTGTGCCAGGTTTCGAAACCGGCGGCTTTCAACAGGCTGGCGGCGTGGCGGGCAACTTCTTCGGCCGTGCCGTACACCGAGCCGGAAATAATGGCGACTTTCATCAATCTGATCCTGAATCCGAGTAAAAGACCCGGATATTAACAGCACGGTCGTGATAGTTCTTTTAGAATGCAATCGACAATCAATCAGGAAAGGATACTCCGATGATTAATGCACAACTGCTGCAAATGGTAATCAACGCCTCCAATGACGGTATCGTGATTGCCGAAAAGGAAGGTGAACAGGACAAGATCCTCATTTACGTCAACCCCGCGTTCGAACGCCTGACGGGGTACTCCAGTGAAGAAATCCTCTATCAGGACTGTCGCTTCCTGCAGTCAGGGGACCGCGATCAGGAAGCCCTGCCATTGATTCGTGATGCATTGAACCGCGAAGGATCCTGCCGGGAAATACTGCGCAACTACCGCAAGGACGGCACACCGTTCTGGAACGAGCTGTCCCTTTCAACGGTGAAAAATCCGGCGGACGGGCAAACCTATTTCGTTGGAGTGCAGAAAGACGTCACCGTACAGGTCAAGGCGCAACAGCGCGTGGCACAGCTGGAAGGGCAATTGGCTGAACTCCAGGCCGAGCTTGCCGCGCTCAAGGCGACGAACGGCGCAAACGAAACCCGGAATTAATGGTCAGTAACTACAATCACCAATGATTTTGTAACTATATCCTTCGAGCTAGCCATGCAACGCGACGCGCTCCTGACCCAGGATGAGCTGGATTTCATCCAGACCATGCAACACAACCCGCAACTCAATGTGCGGGACGCGACGTCGAGCCTGCTCGTCAACGGTGGTTCGCAAATCCGTGACCTGCTCACTCGCCTGGCGGCCCATGAGCAGGTCACCATTCAAGCCAGCTTCGAAAACCAGCAAATGACCTTCCCCCTGCACCTGGTGGAAGACGAGTTCCATGCGCTGCATTTGCGTCTCGGCGTACCGAGCATCTATGAAGACGGCCCGATGGTCCGGCCTTGGCGCCTGGTGCTGGACGAACCGGTAGCGCTGGAAAACGCCAAGGGTCAACCCGGCACCCTGTGGGTACACGAAGTGTCGTGCAAAGGGGTTTTGCTGGAAGCTCGCAACAAGACCAAACCGCCGAAGCATTTCGCCTTGTGGTTCAGCCCCTCAGGCTACGAGCGGATTGCCTTGCGCGGCACCTTCGAGAAAGAAAACGAAAAGGGCTTCTACGCCTATCAACTGAGCCAGGGCGATACGGACGAAACCGAGCGTCTGCGCCAGTTCATCCTGCAACAGCATCGTTTGACTCATCCAACGCTGCATCTCTGAACTTCAAGTATCCAGAGTACCCGCCAGGAACTGCTTCAGACGCTGGCTCATGAACTCCCCTTCATTGCCCAGGCAACCAATCGATGACCCGGCCAGGCTCTCCTGTACCAGGTCGCAAGCATCGCCGGCCAACAACAACCGACACTCCAGACTCATGGCCAGGCGATTCAGGCGCCGCGGCAACTCGGGAGCAGGCGCATGATTGGAAAACAGCACCAGTGCCTGGGGCTTGATCCTTTCACACATCAGCGCCAGCTCCTCGAATGGCTGGCCCATGTTCAGTACACGAACGGCCAATGGTCCGGAACTCAGGAACAGCGCGGCGACCAGCAGTTCCAGTTCCCGGCAATTGCCATCCAGAGCACAAATGACCACGCCACGCGGCTGTTTTTCGCGCATCAACAATAGACGCTGCACTACCCGGGACCGCAGAAAGCCATCCAGGAACAGCCACTCACTGGTTCCACCGAACTGGTCCTGGCGTTGCAACAATTGCTTCCAGACGGGGATCAGAATGTCCTGGAACACCACCGGCAGGGAGTAGCTGGAAAAGATCTGCCCGTAGACCTGCTCCAGCCGAAGGTCGTCAAACCCGTTGACCGCAGCAAGCACCTGCTGCCGCCACTGAGCGTAATCGGCTTCCACAAGGCTGCTGGGGATGATGTGCGACAACGGCTGGAGCGGCTTGGTCCTGGCCAGTATCTTGCCGATCTTGCTGACGGCAACCCCGCGCTCGATCCAGCCAAGGATGCTGTGGACACGCTCGATATCGGACATCGAATACAGGCGATGCCCACTATCGGTGCGTGTTGGAGCAATCAGGCCATATCGTCGCTCCCAGGCTCGAAGCGTGACCGGGTTGACACCTGTCAGTCGCGCCACCTCGCGAATGGGAAAGAGTTCTTCCTGTTCGAGAGCGACGGCCTGCGTGGAGCCTGAAGCGACGTCTGTAATTATGGGCATCCTGTTGAAACATCCCTGTATCGTCCGAGCCTTATTCTAACGCCCCTGCCCCGTAAAGTTTCCGTAAAAAATCGATACCGCCAATCAACGGATCAAGGTCACAGACGCCAGGGACGGAATCAGGAATAATCCTTGCTTGTTTCGAGTCGCAGCCCACCACCCCGGCGCTGTGCCTGGCGAAGTTCCTATCCGGAGCGACGCAAATGCCTTACGGAGATACACAATGTCTACCCCTCCCGTCACGCTGATGGTTGCTCGCCGCGTTGCCAATGGACGTTACCAGGACCTGATTGCCTGGCTGCGCGAAGGCGAACAACTGGCCACCGATTTTCCCGGTTATCTCGGCTCCGGTGTGCTCGCTCCGCCGCCCGAGGACGACGAATTCCAGATCATTTTCCGCTTCGCCGACGAGCAGACCCTGCACGCCTGGGAGCATTCGGCCTCGCGCACTGCCTGGCTGGCACGTGGCAGCGACCTGTTCGCCCACCCGACAGAACACCGGGTCAGCGGCATCGAGGGCTGGTTCGGTGCCGTCGGTCAACGCCCGCCGCGCTGGAAACAGGCAGTGGCGATCTGGCTGGCGTTCTTTCCGGTTTCGTTGCTGTTCAACTTTGTGCTGGGTCCGCTGATCAGTGACATGAGCCTGCTGCCGCGGGTATTGCTCAGCACGCTGTGCCTGACGCCGCTGATGGTTTATTTGTTCATTCCGTTGTCGACCCGTTTGCTGGCCGGCTGGCTTAACCGCACGCCGGTACGTCCATTGCCCACGACCTCAGTACCGCAAAATCGTTAAAAGATCGCAGGCTTCGCCAGCTCCTACGGGCCGTCATCTGTTGTCGATTAGTAGGAGCTGGCGAAGCCTGCGATCTTTTCCGAGACATCTCACGACTCCTCGCTGGTATAGTTTTGCTCTCACCGCGATGCGAGCCGTTCATGACTTCTTCCGCAGCCCCTGTCCTCATTACCGGCGCCGGCCAGCGTGTCGGCCTGCACTGCGCCCGGCGATTGCTGGAAGATGGCCATCGGGTGATATTCAGTTACCGCAGCGAGCGCCCCGGCGTACAAGCCCTGCGCGACCTCGGGGCCACCGCGGTGTTCGCGGACTTCGCCAGCGAGGCCGGGATCCTCGCCTTCATCAGCGAACTGAGAACCCATACCGACTGTTTGCGGGCGATTGTCCACAACGCCTCCGAATGGCTGGCCGAAACGCCGGACACCGACGCCGCGGCATTCACTCGCATGTTCAGCGTGCACATGCTGGCGCCCTACCTGATCAACCTGCATTGCGCCGATCTGTTGCAACGCTCAAGCCCCGCCGACATCGTGCACATCAGCGATGACGTGACCCGCAAGGGCAGCAGCAAGCACATCGGCTATTGCGCCAGCAAGGCCGGGCTCGACAGCCTGACCCTGTCCTTCGCCGCCAGGTACGCGCCGGCCATCAAGGTCAACGGGATCGCGCCGGCCCTGCTACTGTTCAACCCTGAGGACGACGCGGCCTACCGCGCCAAGGCGCTGGCCAAGTCCGCGCTGGGCATCGAACCCGGCTGCGAAGTGGTCTACCAGAGCCTGCGCTACCTGCTCGACAACCCTTATGTCACCGGCACCACACTGACCGTCAATGGCGGAAGGCACATCAAATAGTGTCCCGCGAGGATTTTCCATGACGTTATCCCTGCCCCAGAATTATCGAGAGATCCTCATCGGTCTCGGTGAAAACCCCGACCGCGAGGGTTTGCTCGATACGCCGACGCGTGCGGCCAAAGCCATGCAGTACCTTTGCCATGGTTACGAGCAAAGTGTCGAAGAGATCGTCAATGGCGCGCTGTTCGCCTCCGACAACGATGAAATGGTGATCGTCGACAACATCGAGCTGTACTCGCTTTGCGAACATCACATCCTGCCCTTCATCGGCAAGGCGCATGTGGCTTATATTCCAACCGGCAAGGTGCTGGGTCTGTCGAAGATCGCGCGGCTGGTGGACATGTTCGCCCGGCGCCTGCAAATCCAGGAAAACCTCACCCGGCAAATCGCCGACGCGGTGCAGCAAGTGACCGGCGCGGCTGGTGTCGCAGTGGTCATCGAGGCACAGCACATGTGCATGATGATGCGCGGCGTCGAGAAACAGAATTCGACCATGAACACCTCGGTGATGCTCGGCGCCTTCCGCGAGTCGAGCAACACCCGTCAGGAGTTCCTGCAATTGATTGGACGGAGCAAGTAGCAATGCCACAACTTCAGCCAGGCATGGCACGCATCCGGGTCAAAGACCTGGGCCTGCGTACCTTCATAGGCATCAACGAGGATGAAATCCTCAACAAGCAGGATGTGCTGATCAACCTCACCATTCTGTACGCAGCCCAGGAAGCAGTGCGGGACAACGACATCGATCACGCGTTGAACTACCGCACGATTACCAAGGCGATCATCGCCCATGTGGAAGGCAACCGCTTTGCGCTGCTCGAACGCCTGACCCAGGAAATTCTCGACCTGGTGATGGCCAACGCATCGGTGTTGTACGCCGAGGTCGAGGTCGACAAGCCCCACGCGCTGCGATTCGCCGAGTCGGTATCGATTACGCTTGCAGCGAGCCGCTAGCTTCAAGCCACAAGCGCCAGGCTGTAAACTTGCAGCCACCGCCATCCAACTTGCAGCTTCAAGCGTGCCGTTTGAAGCTGACTCGCAGAGACCGCCATGACCGATCAACAACGCCTGGAACTCGAAGCCGCCGCCTTTCGCCGGCTGGTGGCCCACCTGGACAGCCGCAAGGATGTACAGAACATCGACCTGATGAACCTCTCGGGTTTTTGCCGCAACTGCCTGTCCAAGTGGTACAAGGCGGCGGCCGACGACCGCCAGATCGAGGTCAGCCTCGACGAAGCCCGCGAAGTGGTTTACGGCATGCCGTACGCCGAATGGAAAGCCCAATATCAGCAAGAAGCCAGCGCCGACCAGCAAGCGGCGTTCGCCAAAGGAAAACCCAATGAGTGATTTGAACACCCTGCGTGCCAGCCTCAAGACCGGCGAACACGCCTTCGCCGATACCCTGGCCTTCATCGCCGCCGGTTACGACTACCAACCTCAGGCGTTCAACAACGGTGGCGTGGAAAACGCGGCCGGACAGAACGAAGGTTCGTGCAAGACCCTGGGCCTGGCGCTGCTCGAAGGCTTGAGCGATGAAGAAGCACTGCTGGCTTTTGGCGAGCATTACCGTTCGGTCGTTGCCACACCTGAAGGCAGCGACCACGGCAACATCCGCGCGTTGATTGCCCATGGCCTGGCTGGTGTGAAATTCGCTCAGCAGCCACTGACCCGCCGCTGATACCAAAAAGATCGCAGCCTTCGGCAGCTCCTACAGGGAATCAAACCTCAATGTAGGAGCTGCCGAAGGCTGCGATCTTTTGATCTCTATTGTTTCGCCCTGCACATTCCGACTTTTAAGATTGACCCGGCAACTTTATTTCGTTTGCCCCGTACCACCGCTCACGGCTTAGATAAAAAGAAGTCCTCCTTCTTCCGAGCCGATCCTCCATGCGCAGCGAAACCATCAGCCAGTCGATCAACATCGTTCACCCTGTCACGCTCAGCCACGGCAAGAATGCCGAGGTCTGGGACACCGATGGCAAGCGCTATATCGACTTTGTCGGCGGCATCGGCGTGCTAAACCTCGGCCATTGCCATCCGCGCATCGTCGAAGCCATTCGCGAACAAGCCACCCGACTGACCCACTACGCGTTCAACGCCGCGCCTCATAGGCCTTACATCGACTTGATGGACCGCCTCAGCGCCTTTATCCCGGTCGATTACCCGGTCAGCGGCATGCTGACCAACAGTGGCGCCGAAGCGGCTGAGAACGCGCTGAAGATCGTCCGTGGCGCAACGGGTCGCACCGCTGTAATTGCCTTCGACGGCGCTTTCCACGGCCGCACCCTGGCGACACTCAACCTCAATGGCAAAGTCGCGCCCTACAAACAGAAAGTCGGCGTGCTGCCGGGGCCGGTGTTTCACCTGCCCTTCCCCAGCCAGGACAACGGCGTCACCTGTGCCGAGGCCCTCAAAGCCATGGAGCGCCTGTTCAGCGTCGAGATTGATGTCGAAGACGTCGCCTGCTTTATCGTCGAACCGGTGCAGGGCGAAGCTGGCTTCGTGGCCATGGATGTCGAGTTCGCCCAGGCACTGCGCAAGTTCTGCGACGACAAGGGCATCGTGCTGATCGCCGATGAAATCCAGTCCGGTTTCGGCCGAACCGGCCAGCGCTTCGCGTTCTCGCGGCTGGGCATCGAGCCGGACCTGATCCTGCTCGGCAAAAGCATCGCCGGCGGTGTGCCGCTGGGTGCGGTGGTCGGACGCAAGTCGCTGCTGGACAACCTGCCCAAGGGCGGGCTTGGTGGCACTTACTCCGGCAATCCCATCGCCTGCGCAGCGGCACTGGCAACCCTGGATGAAATGACCGATGCCAACCTGCATGCCTGGGGCTCCCAACAGGAAGAAGCGATTGTCGGTCGCCATGCAACCTGGCGCACGAACAACCTGACGCCGTACCTGGGACGCCTGACGGGTGTCGGCGCCATGCGTGGTATCGAACTGATCAACGCCGATGGCTCACCCGCATCAGCGCAATTGACCCAACTGCTGGCCCTGGCGCGGGATGCGGGCCTGCTGCTGATGCCCAGCGGCAAATCGCGGCACATCATCCGGCTGCTGGCGCCGCTGACCATCGAGGCGTCAGTGTTGGAGGAAGGGCTGGACATCCTTGAGGCATGCCTGGCAAGACTGACCTGAACACAATCCCACACTGGAATGTGATCGGGTGGTAAATCGCGGGCAAAAAAAACCGGCCGAAGCCGGTTTTTTCAGTTCAACGAAAGCAGAATCAAGCGTTCTGCAGATCGTCGAGGTAACGTTCGGCATCCAGTGCCGCCATGCAACCGGCGCCAGCGGAGGTGATGGCCTGACGGTACACGTGGTCAGCCACGTCACCGGCGGCGAAGATACCTTCGAGGTTGGTGGCAGTGGCGTTGCCTTCACGGCCGCCCTGGACTACCAGGTAACCGTCTTTCAAGGTCAACTGGCCTTCGAACAGCGAAGTGTTCGGAGTGTGGCCGATAGCGATGAACACGCCGTCGACAGTCACTTCGTCGAAGCTGCCGTCGTTGTTCTTCAGGCGGGCACCGGTCACGCCCATGTTATCGCCCAGTACTTCGTCCAGGGTCGCGTTCAGCTTCAGCTCGATCTTGCCTTCGGCAACACGGGCGTTCAGCTTGTCGATCAGGATCTTCTCGGCGCGGAAAGTTTCGCGACGGTGGATCAGGGTGACTTTGCTGGCGATGTTGGCCAGGTACAGGGCTTCTTCAACAGCGGTGTTGCCGCCGCCGACCACAGCCACAGGCTTGTTGCGGTAGAAGAAACCGTCGCAGGTCGCGCAGGCCGAAACGCCCTTGCCCATGAACGCTTCTTCCGATGGCAGGCCCAGGTAACGAGCGCTGGCGCCAGTGGCGATGATCAGCGCGTCACAGGTGTAAGTCGCGCTGTCGCCGGTCAGGGTGTATGGCTTGGCAGCGAAGTCGACGGCATTGATGTGATCGAACACGATCTCGGTTTCAAAGCGCTCGGCGTGCTCGCGCATCCGCTCCATCAGCGCCGGGCCGGTCAGGCCATGGACGTCGCCCGGCCAGTTGTCGACTTCGGTGGTGGTGGTCAGTTGACCGCCGGCCTGCATGCCGGTGATCAGCAGTGGCTTGAGGTTGGCACGGGCGGCATAGACCGCGGCGCTGTACCCGGCAGGGCCGGAACCGAGAATAATCACTCGCGAATGACGGACTTCAGACATGACCTGCTCCTGTTGACCGGCCCGGAATACCTGGCGCGGAACGCCGGATTGCCGGCTGGAATAAAAAAGAACGGTTGAAAGCACTTGGGGAAGGCTTGAACCCGACCGTCCTGTAAAAAGATTGGGTGCAGCGTATCGAGGGGGCGAAGATTAAGGAAATACGGTTTAACAATCCAGCTCATAGGTGGTCTCTATGCCATCTCGCCGATGATATCGACGTCTTTGTTACAGTGAATGTCGATACCTCCATCGCGCTTTCGCCTGTGAAGCAAAGCCGGTAAGGTCGGCGCGTTTTCCCTCTGCCTGGAGCCTCTTATGCCCGCCCCTGTCCTGTCCGGCCCGCAATACCTGCGCGAAGGCCTCAAGCTGGTGCTGAGCCCCAGCCTGCGTCTGTTTGTGCTGTTGCCGCTGGCAATCAACCTGGTGCTGTTCGTCGGATTGATCTACCTGGCCGGCCATCAATTCAGCCTGTGGGTCGATACCTTGATGCCTTCCCTGCCCGACTGGCTGAGTTTTCTCAGCTACATCCTCTGGCCGATTTTCGTGGTGCTTGTGGTGTTCATGGTGTTCTTTACCTTCACCATGCTCGCCAACGTCATCGCCGCGCCGTTCAACGGTTTCCTCGCGGAGAAAGTCGAAGTGGTGGTGCGCGGTACCGATGATTTCCCGGCCTTCAGCTGGGGTGAGCTGATCGCCATGATCCCGCGCACCCTGGCCCGGGAAATGCGCAAGCTCGGCTACTTCCTGCCCAGGGCAGTCGGGTTGTTCATCCTCTCGTTCATCCCGGTGGTGAACATCATCGCCGCGCCGCTGTGGCTATTGTTCGGGGTGTGGATGATGGCGATCCAGTACATCGACTACCCGGCGGACAACCACAAGCTGGGCTGGAACGAAATGCTCGCCTGGCTGCGGCAGAAGCGCTGGCAGAGCATGAGCTTCGGCGGCAGCGTGTACCTGGTGCTGCTGATCCCGGTGGTCAACATCCTGATGATGCCGGCGGCCGTGGCCGGGGCGACGCTGTTCTGGGTGCGTGAACGCGGCGCGGAAAACCTGGTGACCCAGCGCTAATTCATAAATCCATCATCCTGACGTCACACTGACGACATGGCCCCGGTCGACACTGGGGTCATGACGACAGCTCTGCATATCACCCTGATCACCGAAACCTTCCCACCGGAAATCAACGGCGTGGCCAATACCCTGGGTCGCTTGTGCGACGGTTTGCGCGCGCGCGGGCATCAAGTGGAGCTGGTGCGACCACGTCAGGGCTGCGACCAGCAGTTGGGCAGCGACGATGAATTGCTGCTGTGCCGCGGCTGGCCGCTACCGGGCTATCCCGGCCTGCAATGGGGTCAGTCGTCGATGCACAAACTGCTGCGGCGCTGGACGCGTCACCGCCCGGATGTGCTCTACATCGCCACCGAGGGCCCGCTGGGTCTCTCTGCACTACGTGCGGCACGGCGACTGGGGATTTCCGTGGTCAGCGGTTTCCACACCAATTTCCAGCAGTATTCCAACCAGTACGGGTTTGGTTTGCTCACGCGCCTGCTGACCCACTACCTGCGCTGGTTCCATAACCGTTCGACCATGACCCTGGTGCCCAGCGTCAGCCAGCGCCTGGAACTGGAGCGACGTCAGTTCGAGCGAGTGGCGTTGCTGTCCCGTGGGGTCGACAGCGAATTGTTTCACCCGGCCAAACGCTTGAGTGCCCTGCGCGAGCAATGGGGACTGGCCGAAGCAGACATCGCCGTCATTCATGTCGGACGCCTGGCCCCGGAAAAGAATCTCGGCTTGCTCAAGCGCACCTTCAATACCCTCAAGGCGAGTTATCCACAGCGCACGCTGAAACTGATCGTGGTCGGCGATGGCCCGCAGCGCCAGGAACTGGAAAACGAAATGCCCGAGGCGATTTTCTGCGGCACCCAACGGGGTGAAGCCCTGGCCTGTCACTACGCCTCGGGCGACGTGTTTCTGTTTCCAAGCCTGACCGAAACCTTTGGCAATGTGGTGCTTGAAGCACTCGCTTCGGGGCTCGGCGTGGTGGCCTACGACCAGGCGGCAGCCGCCCAGCATATTCGTCATGGCTACAACGGTGTGCTGGCGATGCCGGGGGATGAAGAAGCGTTCTGCGATGCAGCGGCATGGCTGCTGGAGGAAAGGGAAGCCTTGCGCAATGTGCGCCTCAATGCACGCCAACATGCCAGTCGCCAGGGTTGGGCGACGATCATCGAGCAGTTCGAAGGGCAGTTGCGCGGGGCCTGCACCGGGGAGATGGTGGTGCCGATTGCACCGATTGTTCCTTGATTTTGCAGTGTTCTTGAGTCGGTCTTCGCGAGCAAGCCCGCTCCCACAGGGTTCTTGGTTCACACATGATTGGTGATCACCGCAGAACCTGTGGGAGCGAGCTTGCTCGCGATGAGACCTTCCCGCTCGCCGCTTAAACCAGCGACATCAACGCCTCACGGCTGAACGGCAGAATGTCATCCTCACGGCCGTCGCGCACTTTTTGTGCCCAGTCCGGGTCCACCAGCAAGGCACGACCGACCGCCACCAGGTCGAACTCGTCGTTGTTCAGGCGCTCCAGTAGTTTTTCCAGGCTGGCCGGCTGCGCGACCTTGTCGGTGTTGACCATGAACTGCAGGAACTCGCCATCCAGGCCGACGCTGCCCACGGTGATGGTCGGTTTACCGGTGAGTTGGCGGGTCCAGCCGGCCAGGTTCAGCTCGGAACCGTCGAACTCCGGCTCCCAGAAGCGGCGGGTCGAGCAGTGGAAAATATCCACGCCGGCGTCGGCCAACGGCTTGAGGAACTCGCCCAAGGCTTCCGGGGTTTGCACCAGACGCGCGGTGTAGTCCTGCTGCTTCCACTGGGAGAAACGGAAGATGATCGGAAAACCTTCACCGACCGCGGCACGCACGGCCTGAATCAACTCAATGGCGAAGCGCGAACGGTTGGCCAGGCTGCCGCCGTATTCGTCGGTACGCTGGTTGCTGCCTTCCCAGAAGAACTGATCCACCAGATAACCGTGGGCTCCGTGGATTTCCACGCCGTCCATGCCGATGCTCTGGGCATCCTTGGCAGCCTGGGCGAACGCGGCGATCACGTCCTGGATGTCCTGTTTGGTCATGCCGTGCACCACGACCTGGCCTTCCTTCAGTTTTTCCGACGGGCCATAACCCGGCACGCTGGCGTCCGGCTCGGTGCCGATCCGGCGCACGCTGCCCACGTGCCACAACTGCGGAACGATCTTGCCGCCTTCGGCGTGAACGGCGTCGACGACTTTCTTCCAGCCGGCCAAGGCCGCTTCACCGTAGAAATGCGGAACGTTCGGATAGCCGTTGGAAGCCTTGTGACCGACGGTGGTGCCTTCGGTGATGATCAGGCCGACGCCCGCAGCGGCGCGACGACGGTAGTATTCGATCACTTTGGAATTAGGCACACCGCCCGGGGAAAAGGAGCGGGTCATCGGCGCCATGACGACACGGGTCGGCAATTCGAGGGTGCCGAGGTGGAACGGTTTGAACAGGGCTTTGACGGACATGGGACGCTCCACGGAAGAATGACTTTATGACGACTATAATATGGAGTGCCCAACCCATTGAACAGCATTATTGATTTCGGTGATTAAGAGTCAAAAGGCAGAAAGCAAAAGATCGCAGCCTTCGGCAGCTCCTACGGGTACACATTCGCCGTAGGAGCTGCCGAAGGTTGCGATCCCCTGATCTTGATCTCTGGCTTAACTCAGCGCTTTTTCAATCGCGTGAACGATGGTCGGATCATCGGGCGCCGTACGCGGCGAGAACCGAGCCAGTACACGGCCGTCCTTGCCCAACAGGAACTTCTCGAAGTTCCAGGTGATGTCGCCGGGAAACTCCGCGCCCTCGCCCGCCAGCAAACGGTACAACTGATGACGCTCATGCCCGTTGACCTCCAGCTTGCTGGACAACGGAAAGGTCACGCCATAGTTGAGGCTGCAGAAATCCTTGATCTCTTGTTCGGTCCCCGGTTCCTGCCCGGCAAACTGGTTGCACGGCAAGCCCAGGACGCTGAAGCCCTTGGCCTTGAATTGCTGGTAGAGGTTTTCCAGCGCCGCGTACTGCGGGGTCAGGCCGCATTTGGAGGCAACGTTGACCACCAGTACGACTTGGCCTTTGAAAGGCGCCAGAGGTAGCTCCTGTCCATCCAGGGCTGTCAATTTAAGGTCGTGAAAAGCACTCATGGCGTACTCCAGATTCCCGTGTTCTTCTCGAAACAGCCACTTGTCGGTGTCGTCAGGGACGGCCGCAGACTAAAAAGGCGCCCACAGGGCGCCTCTCCAGTTATCTGAGCTTAGCGCAGAAATCAGTGGTGATGGCCACCTTCGCCATGGACGTGGCCATGAGCGATTTCTTCCTGGCTGGCGTCACGGATGTCGATGATCTTGACCTGGAAATTCAGGCGCTGACCGGCCAACGGGTGGTTGCCGTCGACGGTGACGTCGTCGCCGTCCAGATCACGGATGGTTACGATCTGCATCTGGCCGTCCGGAGCGGAGGCGTGGAACTGCATGCCCACTTCCAGCTCGTCGACGCCTTCGAACATGCTGCGGCTCAGGGTGCTGACCAGTTCGGCAGCATATTCGCCGTAAGCGTCTTCAGGTTCTACGGCTACGGTCAGCTCGTCGCCGACAGCCTTGCCTTCCAGAGCCTTTTCCAGGCCCGGGATGATGTTGCCTGCGCCTTGCAGGTAGACCAGCGGCGCGCCGCCGGCGGAGCTGTCGATGACCTCACCAGCGTCGTTGGTCAGGGTATAGTCGATGGAGACAGCCTTATTGGCGGCGATCAGCATGGGGCGAGACCTTTTGCATAAGAAGATTGAAAGGCCAAGTTTAGCGAAGCAATCGTCCGAAAGCGAACACAACCCGGACAGACGGGATTCGACGATCACAGGCTTCCATCAGGACGAGGACGGGCACTGGGTGGCCGAGCTTTCCTGCGGCCACACCCAGCACCTGCGGCACCAGCCGCCATGGCAATCCCGTGCCTGGGTCACGGACCCTGCGCAGCGCCAGGAAAAAATAGGCCAACCCTTTGATTGTGGTTGGTGCGCACAAGGCTCGGTTAGCGATAACCTTGGCGACTGAATTTCGGTAGACGACCAGTTATAGGTCATCGCCTTTGCAATGCACCTTTAGAGAATCCGCATGCAAACTTTTTTTATCGCGCCCACCGATTTTGGTGTGGGTCTGACCTCCATCAGCCTCGGGCTGGTGCGTACCCTTGAGCGCGCCGGCCTCAAGGTCGGTTTTTTCAAGCCGATTGCCCAGCCGCATCCGGGCGACACCGGCCCGGAACGTTCCACCGAACTGGTGGCGCGTACCCACGGTTTGAAACCGCCCCAGCCCCTGGGCCTGGCCCATGTCGAGCGCATGCTCGGCGACGGTCAGCTCGATGAGTTGCTCGAAGAAATCATCGCCCTTTATCAGCAGGCGGCCATCGGCAAGGACGTGCTGATTGTCGAAGGCATGGTACCGACCCGCAGCGCCAGTTACGCCGCGCGGGTCAACCTGCACCTGGCCAAGAGCCTCGACGCCGAAGTGATCCTGGTCTCGGCGCCGGAAAACGAAGTGCTGACCGAACTCTCCGGTCGCGTCGAGTTGCAGGCGCAATTGTTTGGCGGCCCGAAAGATCCGAAAGTCCTCGGTGTGATCCTCAACAAGGTCAAGACCGAGGAAAGCATGGAAGCCTTCGCCACGCGCCTGAAGGAGCATTCGCCCTTGCTGCGCAGCGGTGATTTCCGCTTGCTCGGCTGCATTCCGTTCCAGCCGGAACTGAACGCCCCGCGCACCCGCGACGTTGCCGACCTGATGGGCGCGCAAGTGCTCAACGCCGGTGATTACGAAACCCGGCGCATGACCAAGATCATCATTTGCGCCCGCACCATGCGCAACACCGTGGAGTTGCTCAAGCCCGGCGTGCTGGTGGTGACCCCTGGCGACCGCGACGACATCATCCTCGCCGTCAGCCTCGCGGCCTTGAACGGTGTACCGCTGGCCGGCCTGCTGCTGACCAGCGACACCCTGCCCGACCCGCGCATCATGGACCTGTGCCGTGGCGCCCTGCAGGCCGGGTTGCCGGTGCTGTCGGTGAGTACCGGCTCCTATGACACCGCCAACCTGCTCAACGGCCTGAACAAGGAAATCCCCATCGACGATCGCGAGCGCGCCGAAATCATCACCGATTTCATCGCTGGCCATCTCGATGCCAACTGGCTGCACCAACGCTGCGGTACGCCACGGGAAATGCGCCTGTCGCCAGCGGTGTTCCGCTATCAATTGATCCAGCGTGCGCAGGCGGCCAACAAGCGTATTGTGCTGCCCGAAGGCAGTGAGCCGCTGACCGTGCAGGCCGCCGCGATCTGCCAGGCCCGTGGCATCGCTCGCTGTGTGTTGCTGGCCAAGCCCGAGGACGTGCAGGCCGTCGCCCGCGCCCAGGGCATCGAGTTGCCGACGGGACTGGAAATCATCGATCCGGACTCGATCCGCGAGCGCTATGTCGAGCCCATGGTCGCGCTGCGCAAAAGCAAAAGCCTCAACGCGCCGATGGCCGAGCAACAACTGGAAGACACCGTGGTGATCGGCACCATGATGCTGGCCCTGGATGAAGTCGACGGCCTCGTGTCGGGCGTGATCAACACCACCGCCAACACCATCCGCCCGGCCCTGCAACTGATCAAAACCGCACCCGGCTGCACCTTGGTGTCTTCGGTGTTTTTCATGCTGTTCCCGGAAGAGGTGCTGGTCTACGGCGACTGCGTGATGAACCCGCACCCGAGCGCCAGCGAACTGGCCGAGATCGCCCTGCAAAGCGCTGACTCGGCCGCCGCCTTCGGCATCACGCCACGGGTGGCGATGATCAGCTACTCCAGCGGCGAGTCGGACAGCGGCGAAGAAGTCGAGAAGGTCCGCGAAGCGACCCTGCTCGCCCATGAGCAACAGCACTCGCTGCTGATCGACGGCCCCCTGCAGTACGACGCCGCCGCCAACGAAAGCGTGGCCCGGCAATTGGCGCCGAACAGTCAGGTGGCCGGTCGTGCCACGGTTTACGTGTTCCCAGACCTCAACACCGGCAATACCACGCACAAGGCCGTACAGCGCAGTGCCGACTGCGTCAGCCTCGGGCCGATGCTGCAAGGCTTGCGCAAACCGGTGAACGATTTGCCCCGCGGCGCGCAGGTCGATGACATCGTCTACACCATCGCCCTGACCGCGATCCAAGCCGCCAACCGACCCATGGATGTGTAAATGCTGGACTTCCTACCCGCCCCGTTGCGGGGCGTGATCGCCTCGCTGCTGTTGGCACTGAACACGATTTTGCTCTGTTCGTTCCTGTTCTGCGTGGCACTCGTCAAGGTACTGCCGTTCGCCCTCACCCAGCGCCTCGCGGGGTGGCTGATGAGCCATACCCACGAAGCCTGGATCAGCCTCAACAAAGGCTGGATGAACCTGGTACGCCGCACGCGCTGGCATATCAGCGGCCTGCAAGGCCTCGACTATCAGCACTCGTACCTGATTACCAGCAACCACCAGAGCTGGGTCGACATCCTGGTGCTGCAATACGTGCTCAACCGGCGCATTCAGCCGCTGAAGTTCTTCCTCAAGCAGGAGCTGATCTGGGTTCCGGTGATCGGGCTGGCCTGGTGGGCGCTGGGCTTTCCGTTCATGAAGCGCTACTCCAAGGCCTATCTGGAGAAGCACCCGGAGAAGAAAGGCAAGGACCTGGAAACCACCCGCAAGACCTGTGCGAAATTTCGCGACAACCCGGTGGGCATTTTCAACTTCGTCGAAGGCACGCGCTTCACCGAGGGCAAGCACAAGCAACAGCAGTCACCCTTCAAGTACCTGCTCAAGGCCAAGGCCGGCGGCATTGCCTTTGTGCTGGATGCGATGGGCGAGCAGCTTGAATCCCTGGTCAACGTGACCATCCACTACCCCGCCGGGCGCCCGGGTTTCTGGGACTTGCTGTGCGGGAACGTGGCGGATGTGGTGGTGCACTTTGAAGAGCTGAAGATTCCGCCGCAATTCATTGGCAAGAACTATGACCAGGACGGCGAATACCGCCTGCAGTTCCAGGGCTGGATCAATCAGTTGTGGCAGGACAAGGATGCGTTGCTGGAACAGATGCATCGCGAGTATCCGCAGATTTAAGATCAAAAGATCGCAGCCTTCGGCAGCTCCTACAGGATGTACGCCGAACCAATGTAGGAGCTGCCGAAGGCTGCGATCTTTTGACGATCTGAAAGACACAAAAAACCCGCCGATGATCACTCATCGGCGGGTTTTTCATTTTGCAGCTAAGGCTTAGATCGCACCACGCTCACGCAGCAGACCCAGCACTTGCTTGACGCCTTCTTCCAGGGACACGGACTGGGTGTCGATCACCAGATCGGCATCCAGCGGTACGTCGTACGGGAAGGAGTCGCCCGGGATGTTATCCCCGGCCGCCGCGTACAAACCTTGCGGATCGCGCTCGGCGCAGACTGTCGGCGAAGCCTGGACGTAGACCGTCAGCAGACGCTCCTTGCCGATCAGTTCCCGGGCCTGTTCACGACCTTCGGCACTCGGGGCAACGAACGCAGCGAGGGTCAACAGACCCGCTTCGTTGAACTGACGCGCAACGTGCGCGGCACGACGCCAGTTCTCGGTACGCCCGGCGCGATCCTGTGGCAGACCTTTGTTCAGGTCGTGACGCAGGTTCTGGCCATCGAGTACGAACACCGCACGGCCCATGTCGAACAACTTGCGTTCAACGGCATATGCCAGGGTGCTTTTGCCCGCGCCCGACAAGCCGCTGAACAGCACGGTGGCCGGTTGCTGGCCGAAGCGCTGTGCGCGTTCTTCGGTGGCGACGTGGGCCAGTTTGCCGTGGTGTGTGCTGGTGCCATGGGCCAAAGGCTGGGCGACGATCATGCCCGCGCCAACGGTGCCGTTGGTCAGGCGGTCGATGATGATGAAGGCGCCGGTGGTGCGGTTGCTGTCGTAACCGTCGAGGGCAATCGGCGCATCGAGCGCGATCTTGACCTTGCCGATTTCGTTGAGCTGCAACGCGCTGGCCGGACCTTCTTCAAGGGTGTTCACGTCGACCTTGTTGACGATGCTGGCGATAGAGCCCGGCACGTAACTGGTGGCGCGCTTGATGTCGTATTTCTTGCCCGGCAGCATCGGCTCTTCAGCCATCCACACCAGCATCGCTTCGAAGCTGTCGGTCACCGGCGGCACGTTGTCGGCGTGAACCAACAGATCGCCACGGGAGATATCGATTTCGTCTTCCATGGTCAGCGTGACTGCCTGACCAGGACCGGCGTGCTCCAGTTCACCTTCGAAGGTGACGATGGACTTCACGCGGCTGCTCTTGCCCGACGGCAGCACCACGACTTCGTCGCCTTTCTTGACGATGCCACTGGCCAGCGTACCGGCGAAGCCACGGAAGTTCAGGTTCGGACGGTTGACGTACTGCACCGGGAAACGCAGGTCGGTGAAGTTGCGATCGCCCGCCACTTCCACGGTCTCGAGAATTTCCATCAGCGACTGGCCGGTGTACCACGGCGAGCGCTCGGACTTGTTCACCACGTTGTCGCCCTTCAAAGCCGACATCGGCACGAAGTGCATGCTGGTCGGCTTGAGCTTCAAGCCTTCGGCAAACTGCAGGTAGTCGGCCTTGATCGACTCGAACACGCCCTGGTCGAAGCCCTTGAGGTCCATCTTGTTGATGGCGACGACTATGTGCTTGATGCCCAGCAACGAGGCGATGAAGCTGTGGCGACGGGTCTGGGTCTGCACGCCGTAACGTGCATCGACCAGGATGATCGCCAGGTCGCAGGTGGAGGCACCGGTGGCCATGTTGCGGGTGTACTGCTCATGGCCCGGGGTGTCGGCGATGATGAATTTGCGCTTGGCGGTGGAGAAATAGCGGTACGCGACATCGATGGTGATGCCTTGCTCACGCTCGGCCTGCAGGCCGTCGACCAGCAGCGCCAGGTCGATGTCTTCACCGGTGGTGCCGACTTTTTTCGAGTCGCGGGTAATGGCTTCCAGGTGATCTTCGTAGATCATCTTGGAGTCGTGCAGCAGGCGCCCGATCAGGGTGCTCTTGCCGTCGTCGACGTTACCGCAGGTCAGAAAGCGCAGCAGCTCTTTACGTTCGTGCTGGCCCAGGTAGGCGAGGATGTCCTCGCTGATCAAATCAGATACGTGCGACATGACAACCCCTTAGAAATAACCCTGACGTTTTTTGTCTTCCATGGAGCCGGCGCCATCGTGGTCGATGACACGGCCCTGGCGCTCGGAAGTTCGCGTCAGGAGCATTTCCTGAATGATGTCCGTGAGGCTTTCGGCCTCGGACTCCACCGCGCCCGTCAACGGGTAGCAACCAAGGGTACGGAAACGCACTTTCTTTTTGACGATTCGGGCTTTGTCTTCATCGCTCAGGTGCTCGAGGATGCGCTCGTCGTCGATCATGATCAGCGTGCCGTTCTTCTCGATGACTTCACGCTCGGCGGCGAAGTACAGCGGAACGATCGGGATGCCTTCAAGATAGATGTACTGCCAGATGTCCAGCTCGGTCCAGTTCGACAGCGGGAAGACGCGGATCGACTCGCCCTTGTTGACCTTGCCGTTGTAGACGTTCCATAGCTCGGGACGCTGGTTCTTCGGGTCCCAGCGGTGCTTGCTGTCGCGGAACGAGTACACGCGCTCTTTGGCGCGGGATTTCTCTTCATCGCGACGGGCGCCACCGAATGCTGCGTCGAAACCATACTTGTCGAGTGCCTGCTTCAGGCCCTCGGTCTTCATGATGTCGGTGTGCTTGGCGCTGCCGTGGGTGAACGGGTTGATGTCCTGCGCCACGCCGTCAGGATTGACGTGGGTGATCAGGTCGAGGCCCAGCTCGGCGACCATCTTGTCGCGGAAGCTGTACATCTCCTTGAATTTCCAGCGAGTGTCGACGTGCATCACCGGAAACGGCAGCTTGCCCGGGAAGAACGCCTTGCGTGCCAGATGCAGCATCACGGCGGAGTCTTTACCGATGGAGTACAGCATCACCGGGTTGTCGAACTCGGCGGCCACCTCGCGGATGATGTGGATGCTTTCCGCCTCCAGCTGTTTCAGATGCGTCAGTTTGTCGACCATGGCTACTCACGAAAGCTTTCTTATGAACGGCCAGCGGGCCGTGTTCGAGCGGGGATCCTAGCACAGCGACCTCTTCTAATCAGGACGCTAACTAGATCGAAAGAGCATATGAATATGCCTGCCCGTTTGGGATGCCCACCCTACGTAGGAGCCGCCGAAGGCTGCGATTTTTTGACGTTGATTTTTCAAGATCAAAAGATCGCAGCCTTCGGCAGCTCCTACGGGAGCGATCACATTGCGGACAGAGTCAAATCGGATTCGGACAATCGATGAAGATGTGCTCCAGCGCAAACCGACGGGCCAGATAATCCCCCAGCGCCTGAACGCCGTAGCGCTCGGTGGCATGGTGACCGGCGGCGATGAAGCTGATGTCGTTTTCCCGGGCGCTGTGGAAGGTTTGCTCGGAAGCCTCGCCACTGAGATACAGATCGACACCGGCCAGAATGGCCTGATCGATGTAACCCTGGCCACCACCGGTGCACCAGCCGACGCGGCGGATCATGGCGCCGCCTTCGATCAACAGCGGCTCACGCCCCATCACTTCCTGCACACGGCGGGCGAAATCCCGGGGCATCATCGGTTCATTCAGCGAGCCGACCAGGCCGACAATCTTCAGGTTGTCCGGGTCCAGCGGACCTTCGACGGTAATGTCGAGCTGCTTCGCGAGCTGCACGTTATTGCCGACGTCCGGGTGCAGGTCCAGCGGCAGGTGATAGGACAACAGGCTGATGTCGTGTTTGAGCAGGGTCTTCAAGCGGCGCTGCTTCATGCCGGTGATGCACGGGTTCTCGCCTTTCCAGAAGTAGCCATGATGCACCAGCACCAGGTCGGCATTGGCTTCCACGGCAGCATCGAGCAAGGCCTGGCTGGCGGTGACGCCACTGACAATGCGCATCACTTGCGGCCGCCCCTCGACCTGCAGGCCGTTGGGGCAATAATCGGCGATTCTTGCGCTGTTGAGGTAGCGGTCGGCTTCTTCGACCAGGGTGCTCAGGGCGACGGCCATAAAAGACTCCTAAATATCCCGTTCAGAGGCGCGTGCGGCCTCGTATAATGCGCGTCATTATGAGCGGTCTCATACCGCCTGCAACTCTCTCAGGAACTGCTTAATGCTCAAGGCGCTGCGTTTTTCCGGCTGGCCGCTGTTGGCCGGCGTGCTTGTCGCTCTTTTGATAATCCAGCGTTACCCGCAGTGGGTCGGGCTCCCGAGCCTCGACGTCAATCTGCAACAAGCGCCGCAAACCACCAGCATGCAGCAGGGCCCGGTGTCTTATGCCGAAGCGGTATCCACCGCGGCGCCATCGGTGGTGAACCTCTACACCACCAAAGTCATCAACAAACCCAACCATCCGTTGTTCGAAGATCCGCAGTTCCGTCGCTTCTTCGGCGATAACTCGCCCAAGCAGAAACGCATGGAGTCGAGCCTCGGTTCAGGCGTGATCATGAGCCCGGAAGGCTACATCCTGACCAACAACCACGTGACCAGCGGCGCCGACCAGATCGTGGTGGCGCTCAAGGACGGCCGGGAAACCCTGGCGCGGGTGATCGGCAGCGACCCTGAGACTGACCTCGCGGTTCTGAAAATCGACCTGAAAAACCTGCCGTCGATCACCGTGGGGCGTTCCGACAACATCCGCATCGGCGATGTCGCGCTGGCCATCGGCAACCCGTTCGGCGTCGGCCAGACCGTGACCATGGGCATCATCAGTGCCACCGGGCGCAACCAACTGGGCCTGAACAACTACGAAGACTTCATCCAGACCGATGCGGCGATCAACCCGGGCAACTCAGGCGGTGCGCTGGTGGATGCCATCGGCAACCTGACCGGCATCAACACGGCGATCTTTTCCAAGTCCGGGGGCTCCCAGGGCATTGGTTTCGCGATCCCGGTGAAGCTGGCGATGGAAGTGATGAAGTCGATCATCGAGCACGGCCAGGTGATTCGTGGCTGGTTGGGTATCGAAGTGCAGCCGCTGACCCAGGAACTGGCCGAGTCGTTCGGCTTGTCCGGGCGTCCTGGCATTGTCGTGGCGGGGATCTTCCGCGACGGTCCGGCACAGAAGGCCGGCCTGCAACTGGGTGATGTGATTCTTGCCATCGATGGCGAACCGGCCGGTGATGGCCGTCGCTCAATGAATCAGGTGGCGCGGATCAAGCCGACCGACAAGGTCGCAATCCAGGTGATGCGCAACGGCAAGGAGCTCAAGCTCACGGCGGAAGTCGGCCTGCGTCCGCCGCCGGCTCCGGTCAAGGATAAAGAAGAAGAGTAACGTAGCGCCCAAAACTACTGTGGGAGCGAGCTTGCTCGCTCCCACAGGGTCGTGCCTGGTTTTAGAGGTCGCCGAGGCCGTCGATCAGCGCCTGATTCTGCTCAGGCGTGCCGATGGAAATCCGCAGGAACTGGGCAATCCGCTCCTGCTTGAAGTGCCGCACGATCACGCCTTGCTCACGCAGCTTCGCCGCAAGCCCCGCCGCATCGTGCCGGGGGTGACGGGCGAATATGAAGTTCGCCGCCGATGGCAGCACTTCAAAACCCTTATCCTCCAGCTGTGCAACGACCTTCTCGCGACTCTCGATCACCAACCGGCAGGTCTTGTCGAAATACTCGCGATCTTCGAACGCCGCGGCAGCGCCGACATTCGCCATGCGATCCAGCGGATAGGAGTTGAAGCTGTTCTTGATCCGCTCCAGCGCCTCGATCAGGTCTGGATGGCCGACCGCCAGGCCGACCCGCAGACCGGCCAGGGAGCGGGACTTGGACAGGGTCTGGGTTACCAGCAGGTTCGGATAACGGTCCACCAGGGTGATTGCCGTCTCACCGCCGAAGTCGATGTAGGCCTCATCCACCACCACCACCGAATCCGGGCTTGCCTTGAGAATCTGCTCCACCGCCTCCAGCGCCAACAGGCAGCCGGTCGGTGCGTTCGGGTTAGGGAAGATGATCCCGCCATTCGGTTTGGCGTAGTCCGCCGGGTTGATCCGGAACTGCTCGTCCAGCGGCACCGCGTCGAACTTGATGCCGTACAACCCGCAGTAGACCGGGTAGAAGCTGTAGCTGATGTCCGGGAACAGCAGCGGCTGATCGTGCTGCAGCAAACCGTGGAAGATGTGCGCCAGCACTTCATCGGAACCGTTGCCGAGGAACACCTGGTTGCCCTGCACGCCGTAGTATTTGGCGACCGCGTTCTTCAGCAGATCGCTGTTCGGGTCCGGGTACAGGCGCAGGTTGTCATTGAGTTCGGTTTGCATCGCAGCCAAGGCTTTCGGCGATGGACCGTACGGGTTTTCGTTGGTGTTGAGCTTCACCAGCTTCGCCAGTTTCGGCTGTTCGCCCGGCACGTAAGGCACCAGATTCCTGACGAACGGGCTCCAGAATTTACTCATGTTCAGTTCCCCTGCTTGTCGTCAACGATGCGATATTCGGCGCTGCGGGCGTGGGCAGTCAGCGACTCGCCACGGGCCAGCACGGAAGCGGTCTTGCCCAGTACGGACGCCCCCTGCTCGGAGCAGAAGATGATCGACGAACGTTTCTGGAAGTCATACACACCCAGCGGCGAAGAGAAGCGCGCAGTACCGGAGGTCGGCAAAACGTGGTTGGGACCGGCGCAGTAGTCGCCCAAGGCTTCGCTGGTGTGACGCCCCATGAAGATCGCACCGGCGTGGCGGATCTGCGGCAGCCAGGCTTGTGGATCGGCAACGGACAATTCGAGGTGCTCCGGCGCGATGCGGTTGGCCACTTCGATGGCTTGCTCCATGTCGCGAACCTTGATCAGTGCACCACGGCCATTGATTGAGGTTTCGATAATCGCGGCGCGCTCCATGGTCGGCATCAGCTTGGTGATGCTGGCGGCGACCTTGTCGAGGAACTCGGCGTCGGGGCTGACCAGGATTGCCTGGGCGTCTTCGTCGTGCTCGGCCTGGGAGAACAGGTCCATGGCGATCCAGTCCGGATCGGTCTGGCCGTCGCACACCACGAGGATCTCGGAGGGACCGGCGATCATGTCGATACCGACCTGGCCGAACACGTGGCGCTTGGCGGTAGCGACATAGATGTTGCCCGGGCCGACGACCTTGTCGACTTTCGGCACGCTTTCGGTGCCGTAAGCCAATGCCGCAACGGCTTGAGCGCCACCGATGGTGAACACGCGGTCGACGCCGGCGATGCAGGCAGCGGCCAGCACCAGTTCGTTGATTTCACCGCGCGGGGTCGGCACCACCATGACTACTTCGGTCACGCCGGCGACCTTGGCCGGAATCGCGTTCATCAACACCGACGACGGGTACGACGCCTTGCCGCCCGGTACATACAGGCCGGCGCGATCCAGTGGCGTGACCTTCTGGCCCAGCACGGTGCCGTCGGCCTCGGTGTAGCTCCAGGAATCCTGCTTCTGTTTTTCGTGATAGCTGCGCACGCGAGCCGCGGCGACTTCCAGGGCTTCGCGCTGAGGCACGGAGATGCGGGTCAGCGCCAGCTCCAGCCGCTCGCGCGGCAGGATCAGGTCGGCCATGGACTTCACGTCCAGGCCGTCGAACTGGCGGGTAAAGTCCACCAGTGCCGCGTCGCCACGCTCACGCACGGCCTTGATGATGTCCAGCACCCGCTGATTGACCGAGTCGTCAGACACACTTTCCCAGCTCAGCAGATGATCCAGATGATGCGCGAAATCCGGGTCAGCAGCGTTGAGTCGGCGAATTGCAGTCGGTGCGGTCATAGCGAGAGCCTCATAGGAATGGCAAAAACTCAGGCGCCCTAACTTAGCAGTCGTTTCCGCTTGGGCACCTGAGAATTCTGGCTATGAGGCGGATAGACGGGCGCGACTTAACGTCGCGCAGGTGAATCAGCCGCGGTGTCGAGACTCCACTGCCTTGCGCAGGGTGTCGATCAACGCCTGGATACGGGCGTGCTGCATCTTCATCGAAGCTTTGTTGACGATCAGCCGGGAGCTGATGGCGGCAATGAAATCCTGTGGCTCCAGGCCGTTGGCCCGCAGCGTGTTACCGGTGTCGACCACGTCGATGATCTTGTCTGCCAGACCGATCAGCGGTGCCAGCTCCATCGAGCCGTACAGCTTGATGATGTCGACCTGACGACCCTGTTCAGCGTAATAGCGCTTGGCAACGTTGACGAACTTGGTGGCGATACGCAGGCGGCCCTTGGGCTCGACCGCGCCGACCTTGCCGGCCGTCATCAGCTTGCACTGGGCAATTTGCAGGTCCAGTGGCTCGTACAGGCCCTGGCCGCCATATTCCATCAGCACATCTTTACCGGCGACACCGAGGTCGGCGGCACCATGCTCGACGTAAGTCGGCACGTCGGTGGCACGCACGATCAGCAGGCGTACATCTTCCTGGGTCGTGGGAATGATCAGCTTGCGGCTCTTGTCCGGATTCTCGGTCGGCACGATGCCCGCTTCAGCCAGAAGCGGCAGGGTGTCGTCAAGGATGCGGCCCTTGGACAGTGCGATGGTCAACATGGGAAACGTCAGTCCTTATCAAGGTACTCATGCCCGGTCGCAAATGGCGCCGGACACACATCGAGCCGAAAACGGCTCGACTTCAACAAATCAACGGGCACGTCCTTATGCCCATGCAGCAGGGTCTAGCCCGGAACGCGACGGATCTTGGCGCCCAGCATCTGCAGTTTTTCTTCGATGCACTCGTAGCCACGGTCTATGTGGTAGATGCGGTCGATCAGGGTGTCGCCTTCGGCGATCAGGGCCGAGATCACCAGGCTGGCCGAAGCACGCAGGTCGGTCGCCATCACTGGCGCGCCCTTGAGTTTTTCGGTGCCGGTGACGATGGCGGTGTTGCCTTCGACCTGGATCTTGGCGCCCATGCGGTGCAGTTCGTAGACGTGCATGAAGCGGTTTTCGAAGATCGTCTCGATCACCGCACCGGTGCCTTCGGCAATGGCGTTGAGGGAGATGAACTGCGCCTGCATGTCGGTCGGGAACGCCGGGTACGGAGCGGTCCGCACGTTGACGGCTTTCGGACGCTTGCCGTGCATGTTCAGCTCGATCCAGTCTTCTCCGCAGGTGATTTCGGCACCGGACTCACGGAGTTTTTCCAGAACGGCTTCGAGGATGGTCGGATCAGTGTCCTTGACCTTCACGCGACCACCGGTCACGGCAGCGGCAACCAGGTAGGTACCGGTTTCGATACGGTCTGGCATCACTTTATACGTGGTGGTGTGCAGACGCTCGACGCCATCGATGGTGATGGTATCGGTACCGGCGCCGGAAACCTTGGCGCCCATGGCGTTCAGGAAGTTCGCCAGGTCGACCACTTCAGGCTCGCGAGCGGCGTTTTGCAGGACGCTGCGACCCTTGGCCAGGGCCGCGGCCATCATGATGTTTTCGGTACCGGTCACACTGACAGTATCGAAGAAGAAGTGCGCACCGCGCAGGCCGCCTTCAGGCGCCTTGGCCTTGATGTAGCCGCCTTCGACGTCGATGACTGCGCCCATGGCTTCCAGGCCACGAATGTGCAGGTCAACCGGGCGCGAACCAATGGCGCAACCGCCAGGCAAGGCGACTTCGGCTTCACCGAAACGGGCAACCATCGGGCCCAGCACCAGGATCGACGCACGCATGGTTTTAACCAGTTCGTACGGTGCGACCAGGGTCTTGATGGTGCGCGGGTCGATCTCGACGGCGAGTTTCTCGTCGATCACAGGCTCGATGCCCATGCGTCCGAACAGCTCGATCATGGTGGTGATGTCGTGCAGGTGCGGCAGGTTGGCCACGGTCACCGGGCCATCGCACAGCAAGGTGGCAGCCAGGATCGGCAGGGCAGAGTTCTTTGCCCCGGAGATACGGATTTCGCCATCAAGACGAGCACCGCCAGTAATAATCAATTTATCCATAAGAATCTCGACGCCCTTGGGCTCAGGTGCGCTCGGCCCAGGCCGCGCTGCTGAAAAATTTCATAGTGACCGCATGGATGCTGCCATCGACGATCCACGGGTTCAAATGGGCATAGACCTGCTGCTGACGCTTGACCGGGCTCAACGCCGCCAGTTCATCGCTAATCACGTTCAGCTGGAAATTGCAGCCTTCGCCCTCGACTTCTACTTTCGTTCCGGGCAGCTTTCCTTCAAGAAAGCTCTTAACTTCGTTGGCCTGCATGCTCAACCTCAATCGGCGCCCTGTGCGCGCGGGTCGGACATCATACAAAAAAGCCCCGCGCCTGCGAACCCCGCGGAGCAGGACTCTGACGGGGGGCTTCCTTATAGATGCGGGTTAGTGATGCGCCAACAGCTCGGTCAGCTCACTGACCTGAGCGATTTCACGCATGTCTTCCGGCATCCCGTGGATGCTCAGGGCCTTGCCGGCCGCCTGCGCATCGCGGATAAAGCACAGCAGTAACGACAAACCGACACTGCTGGACTTGGTCACCGCCGAGCAATCGACCACCAGCGCCGTAGCCTTGCTGGCCTTGATCAGCGCCTTGCCCTGCTCGCGCAGGCCAGGGCCGGTGCGGTAATCCAGCACGCCACTGAGTCGCAACTCGCCCGCTTCGTCCATCTGGACTGCCGACTCACTCATTGGGCTGACTGCCCTGGCTTGTTGTCGGTGGCTTCCTTGGCCTTGGCGACTTCCCCGGCCCAACCGTTGATGGTCTTGTCCAGGTCGTTGCCATTGCGCTGCATCGCATCGGCGAACTGATCGCGGAACAGTTTGCCGATGTTGATGCCGTTGATGATGACGTTACGCAGTTTCCACTCGCCGTTGATCTTTTCCAGCGTGTAGGACACTGGATAGATAGCGCCGCTGCTGCCCTTGACGGTCATACCGACGCTGGTACGGTCGCCCGACTCGTCTTTGGCCGGATCAACGGTGATGCCCTGGTTGTTGTACTCAAGCAAGGCATTGCCATAGAACTGGAACAGGCCCTTCTTGAAGTTTTCTTCGAAGGTTTTCATCTGCGCAGGCGTAGCTTTACGCGAGTACTTGACCGTCATGATGCTCTTGGAAATACCCTCGGCATCCACAACCGGCCCGACGATATTGTCCAGCGCCGCATAGAAGTCCTGCGGGTCCTGCTTGTACTTCTCTTTGTTTGCCGCCAGGTCCGCGAGCATACGGTTGGTTGTGTCCTGCACCAGATCGTGCGCCGAAGGCGCCGCTGCGGCATGGGACACCAACGGAAACACCGCGAGCATTACCAACAGGCCACGTCGCAAGGTAGAGATCATTTAACTGTTCCTCATTTAGCTTCTTTGCTAACGGTATTGAGCAGAAATTTACCGATCAGGTCTTCGAGCACCAGCGATGACTGCGTGTCATGGATGGTTCCACCATCCTTGAGCAGGGTGTCTTCCCCGCCCACGCTGATACCGATGTACTTCTCGCCCAACAGGCCAGCGGTCAGGATAGATGCAGTGGAGTCCGCCGGCAGATTATCGATGCGTTTTTCCAGCTGCATGGTCACCCGACCGGTAAAACTGTCGCGATCCAGATCGATGGCCGTGACCTTGCCGATGGTCACACCGGCCATGGTCACCTTTGCTCTGACCGTCAAACCGGCGATATTGTCGAAGTAGGCGTAAAGTTTATAGGTGTCGGTGCTCGGACTCGGGGACAGGCCACTGACCCGCAACGCCAACAAAAGCAAAGCCAGGATGCCAGCCAGCAAGAAAAGGCCGACACCGATTTCCAGGGTGCGGTTTTGCATCAGAAATCTCCAAACATCAAGGCGGTCAGAATAAAGTCCAGGCCGAGTACTGCCAACGAGGCATACACAACGGTCTTGGTAGTGGCACGACTGATCCCCTCGGAAGTGGGTTCGCAGTCATAGCCTTGGAAAACGGCGATCCAGGTCACCACAAAGGCAAAGACGATGCTTTTGACGATCCCGTTGAGCACGTCCTCGGTAAACGTCACGCTGTTCTGCATGTTCGACCAGTAGGAGCCCTCATAGACTCCCAGCCAGTCGACCGCCACCCACGAGCCGCCCCAGATACCCACCACGCTGAAGATCATCGCCAGCACCGGCAGGGAAATGAAGCCGGCCCACAAACGTGGCGCAATGATGTACTTGAGCGGGTCGACCCCGATCATTTCCAGGCTGGACAACTGCTCGGTGGATTTCATGTTGCCGATTTCGGCGGTCAACGCCGAACCTGCGCGCCCAGCGAACAGCAAGGCGGTCACCACCGGCCCCAGTTCACGCAGCAGCGTCAGGGCAACCATCTGCCCGACAGCCTGCTCCGAACCATAGCTGGAAAGAATGTTGAACCCCTGCAGCGCCAGCACCATGCCGATGAACACCCCGGAGACCACGATGATCACCAGGGACATCACGCCCACCGAATGCAACTGCTTGACCAGCAGCCCGAAACCGCCACCGATGCCGCCCCGACCAAGCAAGGCATGAAACAGGAACAAGCTCGAACGCCCGAACACCGCCAACACATCGATGCCGGCCTGGCCGAAGCGGCGAACGCGCTCTATCAATGAAATTCTGCGCATCAGCGCTTCCCCAGAAGATCTGCGCGGTAATCCGTCGCTGGAAAGTGGTACGGAACCGGGCCGTCGGGTTCGCCGGTCATGAACTGGCGAATGCGCGGTTCATCCGAGTTCATCAACTCGTCCGGTGTCCCCTGCCCCAACACCTGACCATCGCCCACCACATAAATGTAGTCGGCAATGCTCGCGGTCTCGGCCAGGTCGTGGGAGACCACGATGCTGGTGATGCCCAACGCATCGTTGAGCAACCGGATGAGACGCACCAAAACGCCCATGGCGATGGGGTCCTGGCCGACAAAGGGCTCGTCGTACATGAGGATCTGCGGGTCGAGCGCAATCGCCCGGGCCAGAGCAACACGGCGCTTCATGCCGCCGGAAAGCTCGTCGGGCATCAGCTCGATGGCGCCCCGCAAGCCCACGGCCTGCAGTTTGAGCAGGACGATGTCGCGGATCATTTCTTCCGGCAGTTGCGTGTGAACCCGCAGTGGAAAAGCGACATTCTCGAAGACATCGAGGTCGGTAAACAATGCGCCGCTCTGAAACAGCACGCCCATATGCTTGCGCGCATCGAACAGGTCGCTGCGCGACAGTTTTGGCAGGTTCTGACCGTTGACCCAGACTTCACCCTGGGTGGGCCGCAACTGGGCGCCCATCAGACGCAGGAGCGTGGTCTTGCCACACCCGGAAGGCCCCATGATGCCGGTGACCTTGCCGCGCGGGATACGGATATCGACATTATTGAAAATGCTGCGCGCACCGCGCTTGAAGGACAGTCCCTTCAGCTCGACCGCGTAGGCGTTATCGGCACTCATCTAAACTCCTTGCGATGCAGCCTCTCACTCGGACGCCTGGCTTTCTGCCGAAAGCACATACCTCCCGGGCAGGCCGAACTGGCGGCGAACTATAGCATTGCAAAGGCTGCGCGCCCAAGGCCAAAGCCAGGACATGTTCAACTGCATGACCGGTTGAAAGCCCCGTTTAGAAGGTTTCCGGCAACAAGGATGGCAATGCGCGACGAACTAGCGTGAGGGATTCGATCATAACCGCTATAATCGCCGCCTTTTCATCAGGCTATACGATTTCTGACATGAGCCAATCCAGCGACCTGATTCAATCAGCACAACGCACCATCCGCCTCGAGGTAGAGGCCGTGCAAGGCCTGCTGCCCCATATCGACGCGGATTTCGTACGCGCTTGCGAGATGATTCTGGCCAGCAAAGGCCGCGTGGTCGTGGTCGGCATGGGCAAGTCGGGGCACATCGGCAACAAGATTGCCGCGACCCTGGCCAGCACCGGCACCACGGCGTTTTTTGTGCACCCGGCTGAAGCCAGCCACGGTGACATGGGCATGATTACCCGCGACGACATCATTCTGGCGCTCTCGAATTCCGGCTCCACCAATGAAATCGTGACCCTGCTGCCACTGATCAAGCGCCTGGGCATTCAGTTGATCAGCATGACCGGCAACCCTGGCTCGCCGCTGGCCAAGGCCGCCGAGGTGAACCTGAATGTTCACGTCGAACACGAAGCCTGCCCGTTGAACCTGGCACCCACCTCATCAACCACCGCCGCGCTGGTCATGGGCGATGCCCTGGCCGTCGCGCTGCTGGAAGCCCGTGGCTTTACCGCCGAAGACTTCGCCTTCTCCCATCCCGGCGGCGCCCTGGGCCGACGCCTGCTGCTTAAAGTGGAAAATGTCATGCACGCCGGGCAAGAGTTGCCGCAAGTACAGCGCGGCACCCTGCTGAAGGACGCGCTGATGGAAATGACCCGCAAAGGCCTGGGCATGACCGTGATCCTGGAAGCCGATGGAAAGCTGGCCGGGATCTTTACCGACGGTGACTTGCGTCGCACGCTGGACCGTAGCATCGACATCCATAGCGCTACCATCGACCAGGTCATGACTGCACACGGCAAGACTGCCCGCGCCGAGATGCTCGCCGCCGAAGCGCTGAAAATCATGGAAGATCATAAAATCAACGCGCTGGTCGTGGTCGACAGAGACGACCGCCCGGTCGGCGCCTTGAACATGCACGACTTGTTGCGTGCAGGAGTAATGTAATGAGTGCGGACCTGCTGCAACGCGGCAAACAGATCAAGCTGGCGGTGTTCGATGTCGATGGCGTGCTGACCGATGGGCGCCTGTATTTCCTCGAAGACGGCAGCGAGTTCAAGACCTTCAACACCCTCGACGGCCAGGGCATCAAGATGCTGATGGCCGCAGGCGTGCAGACCGCCATCATCAGTGGCCGCAAGACCCCGGTGGTCGAGCGGCGGGCCAAAAACCTCGGGATCCCGCACCTCTATCAGGGTCGCGAAGATAAACTGGTGGTACTCGACGAACTGCTGGCCCAACTCAACCTGAGCTATGAACAGGTGGCCTACCTCGGCGACGACCTGCCGGACCTGCCGGTGATTCGTCGCGTCGGCCTGGGCATGGCGGTGGCCAATGCCGCCGGTTTCGTGCGTGAACACGCTCACGGCATCACCCTCGCCCGCGGTGGCGAAGGTGCCGCTCGCGAATTCTGCGAATTGATCCTGCGCGCCCAGGACCGCCTCGATGCGGCCAATGCGGCGTACCTGTGAGCCCACTATGCTGAGCAAAAAGTTTCGCAACACCCTGATGTTCACTTGCATCGCGGCAATATTCGCCGCGGTTGGCTACTGGAACATCAGCCCGGAACGCTTCCTCGACAAGCCGGTAACGCCGGTCGATGAGAGCGCGATCGACTATTACGCCATCAACGCCCACAGCGTGCAGTACCTGCCCGACGGCAAGCTGCAATATGATCTGGTGTCCGACAAGGTCGAGCACCTGAAGGCGACCGAGGTGACATTGCTGACCAACCCCGACCTGAATGTGTTCCGCGGCACTGAATTCCCGTGGCACGTCCAGAGCCTGCGCGGCGAGGTCAATCCTGATGGCACGCAGGTCGAACTGATCGATGACGTGCGCATCACGCGGTTCGACGAGAAAAACCGTAGAACCCTGATCACCAGCACCCGCATGACCGTGTTCCCGCAGCAGCAATATGCGCAGACCGAGCAAGACGTTAGAATCGACGGCGCTGGCGGTGTATCGACTGGCAAGGGAATGAAAGCGTATTTGAAAGAAAGCAGGATACACCTGCTATCGAACGTAAGAGGACAGTATGAGGCTCGTTAAAACCCTCCCGATTTTGCTCAGTCTGGGCGCAGCACTGGGAAGCGTGAGCGCCTGGGCTCTGCCGGAAGATCAACAGCAGCCTATCCGCATCCAGGCCGACGATGCCCAACTGGACGACAAGCAAGGTATTGCTACCTATAAGGGTGACGTGATCATCACCCAAGGCTCGATGAAGGTGACAGGCAACACCGTTACCATCACCCGCACCCCGACTGGCGACATTGACGTAGTGACCTCGGTGGGCAACCTGGCGTACTTCGAGCAATTGCAAACGGCTGGCGACACCAAGCCCGTGCAGGGCTGGGGCGTGACGATCCAGTACCACGCCGCGCAAAATCGCGTCGTACTGATCGACAAGGCCAAAGTTGTCGACAAGGACAACAACGTCACCCAAGGCGAGAAAATTGTCTACGACACCGACAAGAAGCTCGCCAGCGCCGGTCGCGCCACAGGCAGCAAGGTCACCGAGGCGCGTCCGCGTATCGACATGGTGATCCAGCCGAAGAAGAAAACCGACGAGAAAAAGGCCCAGTAATGGCAACTCTGAAAGCTCAGCATCTGGCCAAGAGTTACAAGAGCCGCCAGGTCGTGCGAGATGTCAGCCTGTCCATCGACAGCGGCCAGATCGTCGGCCTGCTTGGCCCGAACGGCGCCGGCAAGACCACCTGCTTCTACATGATCGTCGGCCTGGTGCAAGCCGACCAGGGCCGCGTCCTGATCGATGACCTGGACGTCAGCCACCAGCCGATGCACGGCCGCGCAAAGGCCGGTATCGGTTACTTGCCGCAGGAAGCATCGATCTTTCGCAAGCTGTCGGTGGCCGACAACATCATGGCCATCCTCGAGACCCGCAAGGAACTCGACAAGGCCGGCCGTCGCAAGGAACTGGAAAGCCTGCTGCAGGAATTCCACATCAGCCACATCCGCGACAACCTGGGCATGAGCCTGTCCGGCGGCGAGCGTCGTCGCGTGGAAATAGCCCGCGCCCTGGCCACCAACCCGAAATTCATCCTCCTCGACGAACCCTTCGCCGGCGTGGACCCGATTTCGGTCGGCGACATCAAGCAGATCATTCACCACCTCAAGGCCAAGGGCATTGGCGTGCTGATCACGGACCACAACGTTCGTGAAACCCTGGATATCTGTGAAACCGCCTACATCGTCAATGACGGCCAACTGATCGCCGAGGGCGACGCAGAGACCATCCTGGCCAACGACCTGGTCAAGGAAGTGTATCTGGGCCATGAGTTCCGCCTGTAAGCACTGAGTCGTGCCCAGGCCATCGCCCGGGCACTCACCGTGCCGACAAGCGTGGTCAGCCCTCAACAAGGGCAGCGCAGCAACACCGCTTTATAGTTTTTTATTGTTACAGCGCTCTAGGCAAACCCTTTAGTTTCAGGCATATAATTTGCTTAAGTTTGGCGCCCCGGCGCCCTGTAGTAGATGGCGCATGTGCGCCGGCGAATAAGGTGTTAAGCCCCTGCCATGAAACCATCGCTAGTCTTGAGAATGGGCCAGCAGCTGACGATGACACCGCAGCTGCAACAGGCCATCCGCCTGCTCCAATTGTCGACCCTGGACCTGCAACAGGAAATCCAGGAGGCCCTGGAGTCAAATCCGATGCTCGAACGCCAGGAAGAAGGCGACGACTTCGACAATTCCGATCCCTTGGCCGACAACGCCGAACAAAAGCCCAACACTGACATCCAGGAACCTTCCTATCAGGAAAGCGCCCCGACGGTTGATAATCTCGATGAGGGTGACTGGAACGAGCGTATCCCCAACGAACTCCCCGTCGACACCGCGTGGGAGGACGTTTACCAGACCAGCGCCAGCAGCCTGCCCAGCAATGATGATGACGAGTGGGACTTCACCACCCGCACCTCGGCCGGCGAAAGCCTGCAGAGCCACTTGCTGTGGCAACTGAACCTGGCCCCGATGTCCGACACCGATCGCCTGATCGCCGTGACCCTGATCGACTGCATCAACAATCAGGGCTACCTGGACGAAACCCTCGAGGAAATCCTCGAAGCCTTCGACCCGGAACTGGACATCGAACTGGACGAGATCGAAGCCGTCCTGCACCGCATCCAGCAATTCGAGCCAGCCGGCATCGGCGCCCGCAACCTCGGTGAATGCCTGCTGCTGCAGTTGCGCCAGCTGCCTGCCAAGACCCCTTGGCTGGCCGAAGCCAAGCGCCTGGTCAGCGATTACATCGACCTGCTTGGCAGCCGTGACTACAGCCAGTTGATGCGCCGCATGAAGCTCAAGGAAGACGAACTGCGCCAGGTCATCGAGCTGGTCCAGAGCCTGAACCCGCGCCCGGGCTCGCAGATCGAGTCCACCGAAGCCGAGTACGTCGTTCCTGACGTCATCGTGCGCAAGGACAACGAGCGCTGGCTGGTGGAACTCAATCAGGAGTCGGTGCCACGGCTGCGGGTCAATGCCCAGTACGCCGGTTTCGTGCGCCGCGCCGACACCAGCGCCGACAATACCTTCATGCGCAATCAGCTGCAGGAAGCCCGCTGGTTCATCAAGAGCCTGCAGAGCCGCAATGAAACCCTGATGAAGGTTGCCACCCAGATCGTCGAGCATCAGCGCGGCTTCCTGGAGTACGGCGACGAAGCCATGAAGCCGCTGGTCCTGCATGACATCGCCGAAGCGGTCGGCATGCATGAATCGACGATTTCACGGGTGACTACCCAGAAATTCATGCACACCCCCCGGGGCATTTATGAACTGAAGTACTTTTTTTCCAGTCACGTAAGCACCTCCGAAGGCGGCGAATGCTCGTCCACGGCGATCCGGGCGATCATCAAAAAACTGGTTGCAGCGGAAAATCAGAAAAAGCCGTTGAGTGACAGCAAGATCGCTGGTTTACTGGAGGCACAAGGCATTCAGGTGGCTCGCCGCACCGTCGCCAAGTACCGCGAATCCCTCGGGATCGCGCCTTCGAGCGAACGCAAGCGGTTGATGTAGGGCCACGCCACAGCGTTCCAGTGGTAGATCATCTGGTCTACCGCTTTATGCACTGGCAACGAAGGAGAAGCTGTATGCAAGTCAACATCAGTGGACACCAACTGGAAGTGACCGAACCTCTTCGCACCTACATCGGCGAAAAACTCGAACGATTGGAGCGACATTTCGACAAGATCACTAATGTGCAGGTCACGATGACCGTCGAAAAACTGAAGCAGAAAATCGAAGCCACGCTGCATATTCCCGGGAATGAAGTGGTCGCCAACGCGGAGCATACCGATATGTACGCCGCGATCGACGCACTCACCGACAAGCTGGATAAACAACTCAAAAAGCATAAGGAAAAGACCCAGAGCCTCCTACAGGGCGCAACCGGTCGTTAACACTCCCTACCCATGATCCGACTTGAAAGTATCCTGACCCCCGGCCGTTCCCTGGTGAACGTGCCGGGAGGCAGTAAAAAGAAAGCCCTCGAACAAATTGCCAATCTGATCGCCCGCGAAGTGCCGGCCCTGGAGATGCAAGATGTCTTCGAGGCACTGATTGCTCGTGAAAAACTCGGTTCCACCGGGTTTGGTAACGGCATCGCCATTCCACATTGCCGTCTCAAGGGCTGTGTTTCGCCCATCAGTGCATTGATGCACCTGGACGCCCCTATCGATTTCGACGCCATCGATGGTGCGCCGGTTGACCTGCTGTTCGTGCTGCTGGTCCCGGAAGCCGCCACCGATGCGCACCTTGAGCTGCTGCGACAGATCGCCAGCATGCTCGACCGCAAGGACGTGCGTGAAAAGCTGCGTAGTGCTGCAAGTAACGAAGCCCTGTATCAGGTTGTCCTGAACGAGCAAAACGGTCAGTAATCATGCGCTTGATCATCGTCAGTGGCCGTTCCGGCTCAGGTAAAAGTACCGCCCTCAACGTACTTGAGGATAACGGCTACTACTGCATCGACAACCTGCCCGCCGGCCTGCTGCCGGAGCTGGCCGAGCGCGCCCTGGTTCATACCGAGATGTTGCAGCCGCTGGTCGCCGTTTCCATTGACGCGCGCAACCTGCCAAGCCACCTGTCACGCTTCCCCGACCTGCTCGAGGAAGTCCGTGCCCGCCACATCCAGTGCGATGTGCTGTATCTGGACGCCGACGAAGAAACCCTGCTCAAGCGCTTCTCGGAAACCCGCCGACGTCACCCCCTGAGCAACGCCAACCGTTCGCTGGCCGAAGCCATCAACGTTGAGAGCGCCCTGCTCGGGCCGATTGCCGACCTTGCCGATCTCAAGATCAACACCACCAGCCTGAACCTGTACCAGCTGCGCGACGCCATCAAACTGCGCCTGTTGAATCAGCCCGAGCCGGGAACTGCCTTCCTGGTCGAGTCCTTCGGCTTCAAGCGCGGCATGCCGGTGGACGCCGACCTGGTTTTCGATGTGCGCTGCCTGCCAAACCCTTACTGGAAACCGGAATTGCGCGAGCAGTCCGGGCTCGATCAACCGGTTGCCGAATACCTGGCGGCACAGCCGGATGTCGAAGAGATGTTTCAGGACATTTCCACATACCTGCTAAAGTGGCTGCCTCGTTTTGCCGCCAGCAACCGCGCCTACGTCACCATTGCCATTGGCTGCACTGGCGGACATCACCGTTCTGTCTACCTGACCGAGCGTCTGGGGCAGACGCTGCAACAATCCCTGAAGAACGTCCAGGTCCGCCACCGCGACCTCAGCTAAAGGATTCACATCGCGATGCCTGCTCTGGAAATCGAAATCATCAATAAATTGGGCCTGCACGCTCGCGCTTCTGCAAAATTCGTTGGGGTAGCGGGTCAGTTCCCGTGCCAGATCCGGGCCGGTCGGACACCAGAGTCCATGGTCGATGGCAAAAGCATCATGGCGATGATGATGCTGGCCGCCGGCAAAGGCACCACGATCCACTTGAGCACCGAAGGCGAGCAGGAACAGGAAGCGCTGGATGCGCTGGTGGCGTTGATCAACAACTTCTTCGACGAAGGCGAATAAAAGCTACAGAAAAGAAGATAGGCCGTGCCATTGTAGGAGCGAGCCTGCTCCGGGTGGCGTTCCGACGATGGCATCACCACTTTCAACTTCAATGTCGCCTGACACTCCGCTTCGCGAGCAAGCTCACTCCTGCAAGGGGGTTGCCGTGTAGTCAATAAAAAAGGCGCGCCACCCAATGGGTGACGCGCCTTTTTTTGTACAGCGGCCGAGGCTTAGCTACCCGCCACCGTCATCCGCTCGATCAGCACCGAACCTGTGCGAATGTTGCTGCGCAATTCAAGATCGTTACCCACGGCCACGATTTGCTTGAACATGTCGCGCATGTTGCCGGCGATGGTCACTTCCTGCACCGCGAACTGGATTTCACCGTTCTCGACCCAGTAACCCGCTGCACCACGGGAGTAATCGCCGGTCACCATGTTGAGGCCCTGCCCCATCAATTCAGTCACCAGCAAGCCACGTCCCATGCGCCGCAGCAAGGCGGCCTGGTCTTCGTCGCCATGGGTGACGAACAGGTTGTGCACGCCGCCGGCGTTAGCCGTGCTCGGCATGCCGAGCTTGCGGCCGGAATAGGTGCCGAGGATATACGACACCAACTCGCCTTTTTCGACGAACGGTTTGGCGTAGGTTGCCAAACCATCACCGTCGAACGCTGCGCTGCCCATGGCACGCATCAGATGCGGACGCTCGTCGATGGTCAGCCACTCCGGAAACAGCTTCTGCCCGAGAGTGCCCTCAAGGAACGAAGACTTGCGATACAGGCTGCCACCGGAAATCGCCGACAGGAAACTGCCGAATAGCCCTCCGGCCAACTCTGCGGAAAACAGCACCGGCACCTCGCAAGTCGGCACCGGACGCGCGCCCAGACGGCTCGCCGCCCTTTGCGCTGCGCGCTGACCGATGCTCACCGGGTCGGCGAGCAGATTGCCCTGGCGGTTCACGTCGTACCAGTAATCACGCTGCATCTGGCCATCGGCCTCGGCGATCATCACGCAGCTCAGGCTGTGGCGAGTCGATGCGTAACCGCCGATAAACCCGTGGCTATTGCCATAAACGCGGCAGCCCTGATGGGTACTGAGGGTGGTGCCGTCGGCGTTCTTGATCCGGCTGTCGGCGGCAAACGCCGCGGCTTCGCAGGCCAGGGCCTGTTCGATGGCTTGTTCCGGCGTGATGTCCCATTGGTGGAACAGGTCGAAATCCTGAATATCCCGCGCCATCAGCGCGGCATCCGCAAGACCCGAGGCTTCGTCTTCCGAGGTGTGCTTGGCGATGGCCAGTGCAGCGGCGACGGTTTCGCGAATCGCATCAGGGCCGCTGGCCGAAGTGCTGGCCGAGCCTTTGCGCTGACCGACGTACAAGGTGATGCCAAAACCCTGGTCGCGGTTGAATTCAACGGTTTCGACTTCACGCTGGCGCACCGTGGTCGACAAACCCTGCTCCAGTGACACCGCCACTTCACAGGCACTGGCGCCCTGGCGTTTGGCTTCAGCGATGATCTGCTCGACTTGTTCCTGCAGTGCCGGCAACGCTTGTGGGCCGACGCTTTCAACTGCACTCATGCTGTTCTCCACTCAAATTCTGCTTTCGGTAACGGTCATCGAGCGACCGGGCCGGACAAGCGGCCCCCGACTGGTTATCATGGCGGCGTTTCTTTGCGGACGGCCACCATGGTTGATTCTTACGACGACTCCCTCGATACGGGAGAAAAAAGCAAATCCCAGGTAAAACGCGAGCTGCATGCTCTGGTTGACCTTGGCGAGCGCCTTACAACACTCAAGCCTGACTTGCTGGCAAAACTGCCCTTGACCGACGGAATGCGTCGGGCTCTGGCCGATGCGCCCAAGCACACCGCGAATATCGCGCGTAAACGGCACCTTCAGTTCATCGGTAAACTGATGCGCGATCAGGACACTGCCGCCATTCTGGTTCTGCTCGATCAACTCGATGCCTCCACCCGTCAATACAACGAACGCTTCCATAACCTGGAACGCTGGCGTGATCGTCTGATTGCCGGTGACGATGCCGTTCTGGAAAAGTTCGTCGTCGATTACCCGGACGCGGACCGCCAGCAATTGCGTTCCCTGATCCGTCAGGCCCAGCATGAGGTTGCGCAAAACAAGCCTCCTGCTTCCAGCCGTAAAATCTTCAAGTACATCCGTGAGCTGGACGAGACTCAACGCGGTCTGCGCTGAGTAACGCCCTTCCCGTCCTGTAGGAGCTGCCGAAGGCTGCGATCTTTTGATCTTTCGCTCAGAACTCAATTGTCTGGGTAAAGATCGCAGCCTACGGCAGCTCCTACAGGGGATATCCCCGTCGTTATGCGCCCGTGCCACCCACGGTGATCGCATCAATCTTCAGCGTTGGCTGGCCGACACCCACCGGCACCGACTGCCCATCCTTGCCACACGTGCCCACGCCACTGTCCAGCGACAGATCATTACCGACCATCGATACCTTGCTCATGGCTTCCGGCCCGTTGCCGATCAGGGTCGCGCCCTTGACCGGAGCGGTGATCTTGCCGTCCTCGATCAGGTACGCCTCGCTGGTGGAGAACACGAACTTGCCGCTGGTGATGTCCACCTGACCGCCACCCAGGTTGGCGCAGTAGATGCCACGCTTCACCGAGGCGATGATTTCCGCCGGGTCGCTTTCGCCAGCGAGCATGTAGGTGTTGGTCATGCGCGGCATCGGCAAGTGCGCGTAGGATTCGCGACGACCGTTACCGGTGCGTGCCACGCCCATCAGGCGGGCGTTGAGCTTGTCCTGCATGTAGCCCTTGAGGACGCCGTTTTCGATCAGCGTGGTGCACTCGGTCGGCGTGCCTTCGTCGTCGACGCTCAACGAGCCACGGCGACCGGCCAGGGTGCCATCATCGACAATGGTGCACAGCTTCGACGCAACCATCTCGCCCATGCGCCCGCTATAAGCCGAACTGCCCTTGCGGTTGAAATCGCCTTCCAGGCCATGACCGACGGCTTCGTGCAGCAGTACGCCCGACCAGCCTGAACCGAGCACCACCGGCAAGGTACCGGCCGGGGCCGGAATGGCTTCCAGGTTGACCAGCGCCTGGCGCAACGCTTCACGGGCATAGCCCATGGCGCGGTCTTCGCCGAGGAAATAACGGTAATCGGTGCGACCGCCACCGCCATGACCGCCGCGCTCGCGACGGCCGTTCTGCTCGACGATCACGCTGACATTGAAACGCACCAGCGGGCGCACATCCGCCGCCAGACCGCCGTCAGTGGAAGCCACCAGAATCCGCTCCCAGACACCGGCCATGCTCACGGTGACTTGCTGGATGCGAGGGTCGAGGGCGCGGGTCGCGGCATCGATTCGCTTGAGCAAATCGACTTTCTCGGCACGGGTCAGCACTTCCAGGGGATTGTCCGGCGCATACAACTGCGCGACATCCTGGCTGGTGAATGCCTGTACGGTGCCGTGCTGCCCGGCCCGGGAAATCGAACGGGCGGCCCGCGCCGCCGCGCCAAGGGCTTCCAGGGTGATGGCATTGCTGTAGGCAAAACCGGTTTTTTCACCCGATTGCGCGCGCACGCCCACACCTTGGTCGAGGTTGAAGCTGCCTTCCTTGACGATACCGTCTTCCAGCGCCCAGGACTCGGAGATCTGCCCCTGGAAATACAGGTCGGCCGCATCGATGCCCGGCCCGGCCAGGTCGCCGAGCACGCCTTGCAGGCTCTCGATCGTGACGCCACCGGGCGCCAGCAGGTGTTCACTGACTGAGGACAACAACTCGCTCATATGCTTTACGCCTTAAATTCGTCGTTCTGATGCAGGTCGCTGGGCGCCCTGCGAGAAAAAGCGCCGGTGACTGGACACCGGCATCCGCGCCCGGATGGACGCCTGTTCGCTGCTGTCGCGTTCGGCCAGCAGCACGGCCTCGCCTTGATCCTGTTGTGCCAGCACACGCCCCCACGGGTCGATGATGGCGGCATGGCCAAAGGTTTCCCGCGGCCCCGGATGCGTCCCAACCTGGGCGGCCGCGAGCACATAACATTGTGTCTCGATGGCCCGTGCGCGAATCAGCACATCCCAATGCGCCGCGCCGGTCACCGCCGTGAAGGCCGAAGGGGCGGTAATCAGTTCCGCGCCGGCCGCGCGCAATTCGCTGTACAACTCAGGGAAGCGCAAGTCGTAACAGACCGTCAGGCCAACCCGTCCAACCGGTGTGTCCGCCACCACGACCCCACTGCCATAAGCATAGTCATCGGATTCCCGATAACGGCCGCGATTGTCGGCCACGTCGACGTCGAACAGGTGCAGCTTGTCGTAGCGCGCCACCGTTTCACCCTGGTCATCGACCAGCAACGAACAGGCATGCACCTTGGCCGTCGGCTGATCGACCGGCGGCAACGGCAACGTGCCGGCTACAATCCATAACTTGAGGTCACGTGCGGTCTGTTTCAACCAGGGCAGGATCGGGCCTTCACCCAGTGCTTCGGCGCGCCCGATGTCGGCTATGTCACGCCGGCCCATGGCGGCGAAGTTTTCCGGCAATACCGCCAGTTTCGCGCCACCGTCGGCCGCTTGCTCGAGCAGCCGACGGGCCTGGGCCAGATTGGCCAGCACATCGCTCTGGCTGACCATTTGAATCACCGCTACGGACATGGCGCACTCCTGGAATCGTATGCGGCCATGCTACTCCATAGGCTTGCCGAGCGCCTTTTCAAAAGGATCTCAAAAAGCCTTGTCGAAGGTAATCTTCGGTTCTTTCCACGGCCCTTTGACGGTGTACTTCACACTGGCGAAACGGGAGACCCGGTCACCGATCAGCTTGTCAATCAGGAACAGCGCCCCGCCGACCGCGGGTGCGCCGACGATTAATGCGGCAATCGGCAGGTTATTGGTCACCGGCAAGGTCACCATCAGTTTCGCATCGATCTGATCGGCCACCATGTTCAGCGTGCCGTCGAGTTCAATGGTGCTCGACGGGCCCGTCAACTGGATCGGCTTGCGGGTGACATACACACCATCGGTCCCGACCAGCAGCCCCTTGACCCGGTCATAACTCAGGCCTTTGCCGAACAGGTCGGAGAAGTCCAGGCGCAGGCGCCGGCCGATGGAGTTGAAGTTGAGCAAGCCAAATACCCGCAGCGCCTGGGCACTGCCTTCAACCTCGACGAACTGCCCCTCATTGAGCGTCGCATCGAGCGTGCCGGAAAAACGCTTGGTCGCCACCCAGGCCGGTGAGCCGGGCCAGCGGCCATCAACGTCCATATAGAAGTCCTGGCTGGTGACGCTCGGCGCAAACCCCCAGCCCTTGAGCACGTCTGCAAGGTTCTTGCCGCTGATGCGGCCCTTGTACCAACTGTTGCTGGCACCCGGCACGCCTTCCCAGCCGCCGCTGCCCACCAACAGAATGCCCTTGAGGCCCAGGTCCAGGGAGTTGAACACGATGCCCTTGGGCGTTGGACGAATCTTCAGCGACCAGCCCCCCACCAGATCCTGGCCCTGGAATAGCTGATTGATGGTGATGTCCATCGCGGGGATTTTCGTCGGGTCCACCGACGCCAGCGGATCCGGTGAGTTTTCATCGGCCAGCACGGTCGGGTCCGGCGCGGGCAGGCGCACGGTTTGAAGATTGATCGCGATTGGCGTGGCCTTCGAATCGGGAAGGTTGGCACTGCCCTTGATCTGCTGGCTGTCCAGTTGCAGCGCCCAGGCAGAAGGCTTGCGCACCAGCTGGATCGAGGCCTGATCGAGGGTGGTGCCGATACCGCTGAGCTTGTCGACCTTGAAATCCGCGCCACTGAGCAATTGCCTGGCGCTGCCTCCGGGGTCTTGTCCGGCGTACCTGTCCACCAGATCCTTCCACGGGCCAACGTCCAGCTCCGACAGCACGCCCCGTATCCGCAGGCCTTTGGTGCCAGGCAACACGGCTTCGCCGCCACCGAGGGACAATTCCCCGCGACCATCGGCGAAATTGCTGGCTGGGGCCGCGAACGTGAAACTCGCCAGATCCCCGTAGTTGACCCAATAGCGTCGCTCGTCGCCCTGCAACGTCATGCGGAACGTCGTGTCGCGCCCGGTCTCGGAAGTCATGCCGAACGGTGCAGGCAAATCGACGGCCACGCCCTTGAGGCTGGAATTGACCATCAACTGGCTGTCGGCGCCGTCCAGGGTCAGTTGCAGTTGATACGGGATCACGCCGCTCACCGGCAGAGGCTGGGTCACCTTCAGCCAGTCGGTCAGTCTCCTGACCTCGACCTGCCCTGTCGCGGACACCCGGGTTTTGAGCCTGCCCGGGCTGCCATCGGCATAAATCCGTGCGGTGACGGGCTTGTCGAACGCCCGGGCATTGATGTTGTGCCCGCTCAGGCCTTCGTCGCTGTCGAAACGGAAATCACCTTTGAGCTGGCTCAGTTCCAGCGCAGGTTCGGCCAGTTTCAAGCGTGCCCTGGCGGTCTTGAAGTCGACGAGGATCTTCGGTTCCTCGCCTTTTGCCAAGGGAATATCCAGCTTCAACTTGCCTTGCAGGTCACCCTCGCCTTCCCAGCCGGCAAAGGTCGGCCCGGTGCCGATCGGCGCTTCCTGGAGGATTTTCAGGCCATCGCCCAAACCGCCGGCAAATCCGCCATCGAGGAACAAATGAACGTTCTGCCCGGTCGGCACATGGGGAATGTTGACGTAGATATCGTTGACCTGCGTATCGAGCAACTGGCCCGTGCTGGCCAGAATCCGCACGCCGCTGTCTTCGACAAACACATCGCCGCTGACCTTGCTGACATGGGGCCAGCCCGGCTGGAAGGCCAGTTCGGCATCGTGAACCTTGAAGAACAGGCTGATGCTGCGATCAACGTCCGCGGCACCGTGGCTGAGCGAGCCTTGATACTGGAAGAAGCCCTGATCCACCGCGCCCTTGAGAATCGCAGTGCGCAGCCATTCGTCCAGCGCCGGGCTGAGGACGGTCGGCAAGTACTTGGCGGTGTAGCGACCGTCGCCGTCCACCATGCCGACCCGCAGGTCCATGTAGTCTTCCCGGGCGTGATCGAAATGCAGGCGAATCAGGAAGTCGCCGGCGATCTTGCCTTCCTCGCCCAGCACTTTCAGATACGGCGCGATCAGGGTGAAACTTTCTTTATCGAGCTTCCAGGTCAACCGCGCATTGGCCTGAATGTACTGCCATGGCTTGGCGAATATCGGGTCCAGGTGCAGCATGAAATCCTTGCTATCCATGCGCAGTTCACCTTGCCCCAGGTCACCGCTGATGCTGCCGCTGACATTTCGTGCCGCCGGCGCACCGTGATAGGCGTCGAAGCCTACCTGGTCGAGGTTGGCGGCAAACCCGAACTTGCTGTCGTCGGTGGCATTGGGGCGGAAGTCGACCAGCACGTTACGCAGGCCACCCGTGACTTTTAACCGCTCGACGAGCGTGGCGAAATCTTTCGGGAACGGCGCCAGGGCGTTAAGCAGCGGGGTCAGCGGAGTGAGATCAACCCGGTCGGCTTGCAGGTGCCAGAGTTCTTCGGTTTTATTAGTGGCGGCGTTTTGCGTGAGCTGCAGATGCGTTTCCCAGCGGGTCTCGCCGAAGTTCATCGCCAGGGAGTCCAGAGTCACCGACGCGCCTTTGGCACTGCGCTGGAAGTAACCATTGAGCGCCAGGTTATTGATCTGGATCGGCTTGCGCTCGGCATAGGCGCCCTTGAGTTGTGGCGCGTTCAAGCGCACCGCAGCGCTTTGCAAGGTGCCTTTGCCCCAGGTCACCCACAGCTCGCCGCCGGCCTTGATCTCGGAAAAATTCCACTGCTGGGTCAGACGTTCAGGCAACCACTTCGACCAGTCGCTTTGCGGCAGGCTCAGGTAGACCTCGGCTTCACCGTCCTTCCATTGACTGGCTCGAATACGGGTACGCAGGCTCATGGCCACCGGTTGCCCGTCAGGCAGGGTCAGCCGTGCGTCGAGCCGCTGCCGTGACGCCCCGACCTTCAGATTCAGGCCGACGTAAGTCAGGGTCAGCGGCGATTCGCCAAACGGCTGCAAGGTTACCTGGCTGTCGAGCACCGACAGTTGCTGGATCATCTGCATGCGATTGAGCAGTTGCTCCGGATCGGCGGGCTGGTCCTGCTTCACCGGCAGACCTTCCAGCGCCCATTGACCGTCTTCGGCTTGCTTGAGGTTGATCTTCAGACCGCTGAATTCCAGATGAGCGATGCGTACCTGACGGGCCAACAGGCTGGCCCAAAGGTCCGGTACCGCGCGCACCTGATCCAGGCGCAAGGCATTGGTGCCCTCGCCGACTGTCACGTCGCGGGCCATCAATATGGGGGCGAATCCACTCCAGCTGCCTTCGAGTTCGCCGATTTGCAACGGCATGCCCAAGGCATCGCTGGCTTTGGTCTCGATGTCGGCACGGTACTCGGCGACTAACGGCGTCAGCTCCCGGCCAAGGCTGACGTAGAGCGCCATCAACACCAAAACCAACGCGCACAGGCCCAGCCCCCAGCGGGTCAGAACAGCCAAAATGCGTGTCAGACGATCCATGTCAGGTGGCTCCCATGGCAAAAGTTTTGCAAAAAGCTGAGGCCAGCCCTTCTCGAACAATCAAGACGAAACGCTTCAGAGCAGCACCACGTCGTATTGTTCCTGGGAATACATGGTTTCGACCTGAAAGCGGATGGTGCGCCCGATAAATCCTTCGAGCTCGGCGACGTTACCCGACTCTTCGTCGAGCAGGCGGTCCACCACTTTCTGGTTTGCCAATACACGATAGCCTTCCGCCTGATAGGCGCGAGCCTCACGCAGGATTTCGCGGAAGATTTCGTAGCAAACGGTTTCCGGGGTCTTGAGCTTGCCCCGCCCCTGACAGGCATTGCACGGTTCGCACAGCACTTGCTCAAGGCTTTCGCGGGTGCGCTTGCGGGTCATCTGCACCAGGCCCAGTTCGGTGATACCGATGATGTTGGTCTTGGCGTGATCGCGCTCCAGTTGCTTTTCGAGCGTGCGCAACACCTGGCGCTGGTGCTCTTCATCTTCCATGTCGATGAAGTCGATGATGATGATTCCGCCCAGGTTACGCAGACGCAATTGACGGGCGATGGCCGTCGCGGCTTCGAGGTTGGTCTTGAAGATGGTCTCTTCGAGATTGCGATGGCCGACAAATGCCCCTGTGTTGACGTCGATGGTACTCATGGCTTCCGCCGGATCGACCACCAGATAACCGCCGGACTTGAGCGGGACCTTGCGCTCGAGCGCCTTCTGGATTTCGTCTTCGACGCCATACAGGTCGAAAATCGGCCGCTCACCCGGGTAATGCTCCAGGCGGTCAGCAATCTCGGGCATCAGTTCGGCGACGAATTGCGTGGTTTTCTGGAAGGTTTCCCGGGAGTCGATGCGGATCTTCTCGATTTTAGGGCTCACCAGGTCACGCAGGGTGCGCAGCGCCAGACCGAGGTCTTCGTAGATCACGCTAGGCGCACTGATGGTTTTGATCTGGGCGTTGATCTGATCCCAGAGACGGCGCAGATAACGGATGTCCATGAGGATTTCATCGGCGCCGGCACCTTCGGCTGCCGTGCGCAGGATGAAACCGCCGGCCTCCTTGATCCCTTCCTTGGCCACGCAGTCGGTGACCACCTGCTTGAGGCGGTCGCGCTCGGCTTCGTCTTCGATCTTCAGGGAAATGCCGACGTGAGCGGTGCGCGGCATGTACACCAGGTAACGCGAAGGAATCGAGAGCTGGGTGGTCAGGCGTGCGCCCTTGGAACCGATCGGATCCTTGGTCACTTGCACCACCAGGCTCTGGCCTTCGTGCACCAGAGCACTGATGCTTTCGACCGCCGGGCCTTCGCGCAGGGAAATTTCCGACGCATGAATGAACGCGGCACGGTCCAGGCCGATATCGACGAATGCCGCCTGCATTCCCGGCAATACCCGCACGACTTTGCCTTTATAGATGTTGCCGACGATCCCGCGCTTTTGCGTACGCTCGACGTGGACCTCTTGCAGGACACCGTTTTCGACCACCGCCACGCGCGATTCCATCGGCGTGATGTTGATCAGAATCTCTTCACTCATGGCAGGGTCTCGTTCAGGCATGTTCACGATAATGGCCGCATCTGTTCAAAACGTTGCTTGGTGTGCGTTCCGGGGTTGCCAACAGGGTATGCCGAAATGGCCGAGCAGTTCCGCGGTTTCGCAAAGCGGCAGTCCGACCACCGCTGAATAACTTCCATCGAGCCCGGCGACAAACACCGCACCCAGTCCTTGAATGCCATAACCGCCCGCCTTGTCCTGTGGTTCGCCGCTGGCCCAGTAGGCCACGGCTTCTTCACGACTGATATCCCGAAAACGCACGCGGCTGGTGACAACCCGGGATTCGCAACGTTCGCCATCGAGCACGGCAATCGCGGTCAGCACTTCATGCTCACACCCTGACAGCATCATCAGCATGGCGCACGCATCCGCCTGATCAACCGGTTTGCCGAGAATTTTTCCATCGAGCACCACGGCGGTATCGGCACCGAGCACACAGAACGGTTCGTCAGACACGACGCTGCCGCGCCCGGCCTCGGCCTTGCCGCGCGCCAGACGCTCGACATAGGCCGACGGGGATTCTTGAGCTAAAGGAGTTTCATCGATATCCGCACTGACGGCGCAGAACGGAACGCCGATCTGCGTGAGCAGTTCACGTCGACGCGGCGAACCAGAGGCGAGGTACAACCGTTTCATCAAGACCTCTCCCTGTCCAATGCCTGAGCGAATTAATTGATTTTGTAGCGTCGACGCAGTCCGCGCAAACCGAAACTGATCCAGGGCCAGAGCAGCGCACTGACCAGTGCCGGCAGCACCAGCGCCAGCGTCGGCTGACGATTGCCGGTCAAGGCACTGAGCCACAGTTGTACAAGCTGGGCGAGGCCGAAGATCACCAGGATCACCAGGCTCTGCTGCCACATCGGGAACATCCGCAGGCGTTGCTGCAGCGCCAGCACCAAGTAGGTGATGAGCGTCAGGATCAAGGCATTCTGCCCCAGCAAGGTACCGTAGAGCACGTCTTCAGCCAGCCCCAGGCAAAACGCCGTCACCATCCCGACGGTCTGCGGCAGGTTCAACGCCCAGAATGCCAGCAACAAGGCCAGCCACAACGGACGCAGGATTTCCATGAATTGCGGCAGAGGTGAAACACTCAGCAGCAGGCCGACGGCAAACGTCAGCCAGACTATCCAGCCGTTTCGGGATGCTTTTACACCGCCCATTATTCTCTCCCCACTGGAGTGGCCGGCGCGGACACTGGCGGTTTGGCCGCAGGCTTCGCGGCAGCGGGTTGCGCCGCCGGCGGTTTAGCTGCCGCAGGCTTGGCTGGCGTGGTCGCTGGCTTGGCTGGCGCGGTGGCCGCAGGCGCCGCCGTGGCAGGAATCGCCGGTGCGGCAGCCGGTGCAGCGGGGGCCGCAGGGCTGGCCAGTTTCGGAACCGTCGCCGGAATGGTCGGCCCACCGCCCTGTGCATCCAGGCTTTCCTGAGCCTGGGCGGCAGCGTTGACGCGCTCTTCGGCGGTCCGGTTGTCGCTGAACACCAGCAGCAGGTAACGGCTACGGTTCAAGGCGGCGGTTGGAACGGCGCGGACAATGGCAAACGGCTGGCCGGAATCGTGAATCACTTCCTTGACCGTCGCCACCGGATAACCCGCCGGGAAACGCTGACCGAGGCCGGAGCTGACCAGCAAGTCGCCTTCCTTGATGTCGGCGGTATCGGCCACATGCCGCAACTCGAGACGCTCCGGGTTGCCGGTGCCGCTGGCGATCGCCCGCAAACCGTTACGGTTCACCTGCACCGGAATGCTGTGGGTGGTATCGGTCAGCAGCAAGACGCGGGAGGTGTAGGGCATCAACTCGACCACCTGCCCCATCAGGCCACGGGCATCGAGTACCGGCTGACCGAGGACCACGCCGTCGCGCTCACCTTTATTGATGATGATGCGATGGGTAAAGGGGTTGGGGTCCATGCCGATCAACTCGGCCACTTCGACCTTCTCATTGACCAGTGCCGAAGAGTTGAGCAACTCGCGCAGCCGAACGTTCTGCTCGGTCAGGGCGGCCAGCTTCTGCATGCGCCCCTGCAACAGCAGGTTTTCAGTCTTGAGTTTTTCGTTTTCGGCGACGAGTTCGGTCCGGCTGCCAAACTGACTGGCAACGCCTTCCCACAGTCGTCCGGGCAGGTCGGTGATCCAGTAGGCGTCCATCAGCACCAGCGACATCTGGCTGCGTGCAGGCTTGAGCAGACTGAAACGGGCATCGACCACCATCAGCGCGACCGATAGCACGACCAGCACCAACAGGCGCACGCCCAGTGAAGGGCCCTTGGTGAAAAGCGGTTTAATAAGCCGCTCCTCCCAGGCAAATGTTCTGTTTATTCATACGGCAGCAATCCGGCCTGGATGCAGACTGACAGAAGATAAACGCGAACAGGCAGCACTGCAAAGTGCCGCCTGCGCGCTCAACAGCATAGAGGCAATCCGGCGACTTATTCGCTGGAAAGCAGGTCCATGGTGTGTTTATCCATCATTTCCAATGCACGGCCACCGCCGCGAGCAACGCAGGTCAGCGGGTCTTCGGCAACGATCACCGGCAGACCAGTCTCCTGGGCCAGCAATTTGTCCAGGTCACGCAGCAAGGCGCCACCACCGGTCAGTACCAGGCCACGCTCGGCGATGTCGGAAGCCAGTTCCGGCGGCGATTGCTCCAGGGCGCTTTTCACCGCCTGAACGATGGTCGCCAGGGACTCTTGCAGAGCTTCCAGCACTTCGTTGGAGTTCAGGGTAAATGCCCGTGGAACGCCTTCGGCCAGGTTACGGCCGCGAACGTCGACTTCGCGAACTTCGCCGCCCGGGTAGGCGGTACCGATTTCCTGTTTGATACGTTCGGCGGTGGACTCACCGATCAGGCTGCCGTAGTTGCGACGCACGTAGGTGATGATCGCTTCGTCGAAGCGGTCGCCGCCAACGCGCACGGATTCGGCGTAAACCACACCGTTCAGGGAGATCAGTGCGATTTCAGTGGTACCGCCACCGATATCCACGACCATCGAACCGCGAGCTTCTTCTACCGGCAGGCCGGCACCGATCGCAGCAGCCATTGGCTCTTCGATCAGGAACACTTCACGGGCACCGGCACCGAGGGCCGATTCACGGATTGCACGACGCTCAACCTGGGTGGATTTGCATGGAACGCAGATCAACACGCGAGGGCTAGGCTGCAGGAAGCTGTTTTCGTGAACCTTGTTGATGAAGTACTGCAGCATTTTTTCGCACACGCTGAAGTCGGCGATCACGCCGTCCTTCATCGGACGAATGGCAGCAATGTTGCCCGGCGTACGGCCCAGCATGCGCTTGGCTTCGGTGCCGACAGCAACGACACTTTTCTGGTTACCGTGTGTCCGAATGGCCACAACCGATGGCTCATTCAGGACGATACCGCGCTCGCGCACGTAAATAAGGGTGTTGGCAGTGCCCAGGTCAATGGAAAGATCGCTGGAAAACATGCCACGCAGTTTCTTGAACATGGGAAAGGGACCCTAGGCAACGCGTGGGTAAAAAAGTGCGGCAAACTCTAACAACGACAGGGATTTTGGGCAAGGCGCCAATATGTTAAATTGGCCGCTTTTCTGTGCACCAAGCCCCACAATCGCGGCCTTATGACCGTAGAAGTGCGGTAGTGTTCCGACAATCTAACACACGGACGCGGTCCGTTTTGTTTTCCACTGGAGAATCCCATGGCGCTTGAACGCTCCGACGTGGAAAAAATCGCTCATCTGGCCTGCCTTGGCCTCAATGATGCCGATCTTCCACACATCACTTCGGCCCTCAACAGCATTCTCGGGCTGGTCGACGAAATGCAGGCGGTCAATACCGACGGTATCGAACCGCTGGCCCACCCACTGGAAGCCAGCCAGCGCCTGCGCGCAGACGTCGTGACCGAGACCAATCACCGCGAGGCCTACCAGTCCATCGCACCAGCGGTCGAAAACGGCCTGTACCTGGTTCCGAAAGTCATCGACTAATAGGGAAAGAGCCTGCAATGCATCAATTGACTCTGGCCGAGATCGCCCGCGGACTCGCCGATAAAAAGTTTTCCTCCGAAGAGCTGACCAAGGTCCTGCTGGCGCGCATCGCCCAGCTCGATCCGCAGCTCAACAGTTTCATCAGCCTCACCGCGGACCTGGCGCTGACGCAGGCGAAAGCCGCTGATGCCCGCCGGGCCAACGGTGAGAGCGGCGCCCTGCTCGGCGCGCCGATCGCCCACAAAGACCTGTTCTGCACCCAGGGCATTCGCACCAGCTGCGGCTCGAAGATGCTCGACAACTTTAAAGCACCGTACGACGCCACCGTGGTCGCCAAACTGGCTGCGGCCGGGGCCGTGACCCTGGGCAAGACCAATATGGACGAATTCGCCATGGGGTCGGCCAACGAGTCGAGCTACTACGGCGCGGTGAAAAACCCGTGGAACCTGGAACACGTTCCGGGCGGTTCGTCCGGCGGCTCCGCTGCGGCGGTTGCCGCTCGTCTGTTGCCTGCGGCCACCGGCACCGACACGGGCGGTTCGATCCGTCAGCCTGCGGCCCTGACCAACCTCACCGGCCTGAAACCGACCTACGGTCGTGTTTCGCGCTGGGGCATGATTGCCTACGCGTCCAGCCTCGACCAGGGCGGCCCGATGGCACGCACCGCCGAAGACTGCGCGATTATGTTGCAAGGTATGGCAGGCTTCGATCCGAACGACTCCACCAGCATCGATGAGCCCGTACCGGACTACAGCGCCAGCCTCAACGGCTCGCTGCAAGGCCTGCGCATCGGCGTGCCGAAGGAATACTTCAGCGCCGGTCTCGACCCGCGCATCGCAGAGCTGATCCACAACAGCGTCAAGGAGCTGGAAAAGCTCGGCGCCGTGATCAAGGAAATCAGCCTGCCGAACATGCAGCACGCGATCCCTGCGTACTACGTGATCGCCCCGGCGGAAGCCTCGTCCAACCTGTCGCGTTTCGACGGCGTGCGCTTCGGCTACCGCTGTGAAAACCCGGTCAACCTGATCGACCTGTACAAACGCTCCCGTGGCGAAGGCTTCGGCCCGGAAGTACAGCGCCGGATCATGGTCGGTGCCTACGCGCTGTCCGCCGGTTACTACGACGCCTATTACCTGAAGGCGCAGAAGATTCGTCGCTTGATCAAAAACGACTTCATGGCGGCCTTCAATGAGGTCGACATCATCCTCGGCCCAACCACGCCGAACCCGGCCTGGAAGCTTGGCGCCAAGAACAGCGACCCGGTCGCTGCGTACCTGGAAGACGTCTACACCATCACCGCCAACCTCGCGGGTCTGCCGGGCTTGTCCATGCCGGCAGGTTTTGTCGACGGTCTGCCGGTCGGCGTGCAACTGCTCGCCCCGTATTTCCAGGAAGGCCGCTTGCTCAACGTTGCGCACCAGTACCAGTTGAACACTGACTGGCACACCCGCACCCCAACCGGCTTCTGAGGAGACACACATGCAATGGGAAGTCGTGATCGGGCTGGAGATTCACACCCAGCTCACCACCCGGTCGAAAATCTTTTCCGGTAGTTCCACCACGTTCGGTTCAGAGCCGAACACCCAGGCCAGCCTCGTAGACCTGGGCATGCCCGGCGTGCTGCCGGTGCTGAACCAGGAAGCGGTGCGCATGGCGGTGATGTTCGGTCTGGCGATTGACGCCGAGATCGGCCAGCACAACGTGTTCGCCCGTAAAAACTACTTCTACCCGGACCTGCCCAAGGGCTACCAGATCAGCCAGATGGAGCTGCCGATCGTCGGCAAGGGCCACCTGGACATCGCCCTCGAGGACGGCACGGTCAAACGTGTCGGCATCACCCGCGCGCACCTGGAAGAAGACGCCGGCAAGAGCCTGCACGAAGAATTCAGCGGCGCCACCGGCATCGACCTGAACCGTGCTGGCACACCGCTGCTGGAAATCGTCTCCGAACCGGACATGCGCAGCGCCAAGGAAGCCGTGGCCTACGTCAAGGCGATCCACGCGCTGGTGCGCTACCTGGGCATCTGCGACGGCAACATGGCCGAAGGTTCGCTGCGCTGCGACTGCAACGTATCGATCCGTCCGAAAGGCCAGGTCGAGTTCGGCACCCGCTGCGAGATCAAGAACGTCAACTCGTTCCGTTTCATCGAGAAGGCGATCAACAGCGAAATCCAGCGTCAGATCGAGCTGATCGAAGACGGCGGCAAGGTCATCCAGCAGACTCGCCTGTACGATCCGAACAAGGACGAAACCCGTCCGATGCGCAGCAAAGAGGAAGCCAACGACTACCGTTACTTCCCCGATCCGGACCTGCTGCCGGTGGTTATCGAGAATTCGTTCCTCGACGACGTGCGCGGCACCTTGCCGGAATTGCCACCGCAGAAACGCGAGCGTTTCCAGGAGCAGTTCGGCCTGTCGGTCTATGACGCCAGCGTCCTGGCCACCAGCCGCGAGCAAGCCGATTACTTCGAGAAAGTCGCGAGCATCGGCGGCGACGCCAAACTGGCGGCCAACTGGGTGATGGTCGAGTTGGGCAGTCTGCTCAACAAGCAAGGCCTGGACATCGAAGAGTCGCCGGTTTCCGCCGAGCTTCTGGGCGGCATGCTGCTGCGCATCAAGGACAACACCATCTCCGGCAAGATCGCCAAGGTGGTGTTTGAAGCGATGGCCAATGGCGAAGGCAGCGCGGACGAGATCATCGACAAGCGCGGTCTCAAGCAAGTGACCGATACTGGCGCCATTTCGGCGGTGCTGGACGAAATGCTCGCGGCCAACGCCGAGCAGGTCGAGCAATACCGCGCGGCAGACGAAGCCAAGCGCGGCAAGATGTTCGGCTTCTTCGTCGGTCAGGCGATGAAAGCCTCCAAAGGCAAGGCCAACCCGCAACAGGTCAACGAACTGCTTAAAAGCAAGCTCGAAGGCTGATGAGGATGGAGCCAGCTTTAAAATCTGGCTCCATTCCCTGTGGCGAGGGAGCTTGCTCCCGCTGGACTGCGAAGCAGACCCAAATCAGTCACCGCATTTTTTCAGAAAATGCATTGTCTGATTTTGCGACCGCTTCGCGGCCGAGCGGGAGCAAGCTCCCTCGCCACAACTATTTTGAGAGCCTTTGAAATGAAACGTCTATTCGGCGCCTGTGCCCTGCTCTCTCTGTTGGCGGGTTGCGCCAGCACCGACACCGTCGATCCGCATGGCTACGACAAAACCGGCGTGGCTTCGTACTACGGCGCCAAACACCAAGGAAAACGCACCGCCAACGGCGAGCGTTTCAACATGAATTCCATGACCGCCGCCCATCGCCAGCTACCCTTTGGTACGCGGGTGAAGGTCACCAATCTGAATAACGACAAATCCTGCGTGGTACGCATCAATGATCGCGGGCCGCACACCCGTGGCCGCCTGATCGACCTGTCCCGGGAAGCCGCCGAGCGCCTGGGCATGCTGCGCAGCGGCACTGCGAAGGTTCGCGTGCAAGCCCTGGACGACTGACCGATGGAGCCCCGACCATTTTCGGACTAGCCGATTTACCCCTGATCAGTGTGATCGAATTGCTCAGCGGATTGTTCCTGCTGATTGTCGGCGCCGAATTGATGGTGCGCGCCGCCGTACGCATCGCCGCGCGGCTGCACGTACGACCGCTGATCATCGGCCTGACCATCGTCGCCCTCGGCAGCAGCGCGCCGCAAATGGCGGTCAGCCTGCAAGCGACCCTGGCGCACAATGCCGACATCGCCGTCGGCAGTGTGATCGGCAGCAGCATTTTCAACATCCTCGTCACCCTCGGGTTGTCCGCGCTGATCATTCCTTTGCGGGTTTCCCGGCAATTGGTACGCCTGGATATTCCGTTGATGATCGGCGCCAGCCTGCTGGTGTTCGTACTCGCCTGGAATGAAGAACTGTCCCGGGCCGACGGCGTGATGCTGCTGACGGCACTGGCGATTTACCTGGGCTTGTTGCTGCGCCAGTCACGGCATTCGGGACGGCCGGTATCGAGCCATGACCATCATGGGCAAGCGCCATGGCTGAGCAGCCTGCTGATGATCGTCGCCGGGCTGGCGATGCTGGTGTACGCCGGGCACTTGCTGCTGGGCGCGGCGGTTGTGGTGGCCACCGATCTTGGGTTGTCGGAGCGGATCATCGGCCTGACCATCGTCGCCGTCAGCACCTCACTGCCTGAACTGGCCACTTCGTTGATCGCGGCCATGCGCGGCGAGCGCGATATTGCCGTGGGCAACGTGATTGGCAGCAACCTGTTCAACCTCCTGGGTGTGCTCGGTTTTACCGCGCTGGTGGCACCGTCGCCGCTGTCGGTGTCGCCCAACGCCCTGGATTTTGACCTGCCGGTGATGCTCGGCGTCGCGGCGCTGTGCCTGCCGGTGTTCTACTCCGGCTACCGGGTGACCCGCGCCGAAGGCCTGCTGTTTCTGGGTTTGTACCTGGCGTATGGGCTACACGTGGTGTCGTTCACCACCGGTATGCCACTGGCCGGCAAGCTGGAACACTTGATGCTGTTTTTCGTCCTGCCGGCGCTGGTGGCGTTTTTGTTGTTCACGTCACTACGCGCCTGGCGTCGCCAACACCATAAGAAGGAAGCCCCATGACCGAGAATAAAAAACCCGGCGTTGAAGTCCGCCGCCAAGTGATGGGCGACGCCTTCGTCGACCGCGCACTGGGCAATGCCACCGAATTCACCCAGCCGCTGCAGGACTTCGTCAATGAACACGCCTGGGGCGGTGTGTGGAATCGCGAAGGCCTGCCACTGAAAACCCGCAGCCTGATCACCCTTGCCGCCCTGACTGCACTCAAGTGCCCGCAGGAATTGAAAGGTCACGTGCGCGGTGCGCTGAACAATGGCTGCACTGTGGATGAGATTCGCGAGGCGCTGCTGCATTGCGCGGTGTATGCCGGTGTGCCGGCGGCGATTGATGCGTTTCGGGCGGCGCAGGAAGTGATCGACAGTTACCAGAAGCCGGAATAATTTTATTGCTTTGAAAAGATCGCAGCCTGCGGCAGCTCCTACATTGGAATGCGTTTTCCTGTAGGAGCTGCCGCAGGCTGCGATCTTTTGACCCTTGCCTTTAAATCCACCCACCCCACTGCAAAAAGAAGATCCCGACATTGGTGGTGACCGCCGCCATCAGCGTGGTGATCACGATAATCGCCGCCGCCAACTCGTGATTGCCATCCGCCGCCCGGGCCATGACGAAACTGGCAGCGGCGGTCGGGCTGCCGAAGTACAGGAACAGAATCCCCAGTTCCGCCCCGCGAAAGCCCCACAACCACGCGCCCAGTGTTGCCAGGACCGGCAAACCGATCATCTTCACCAGGCTTGAACTCAGCGCCATGTTGCCGCTTTTGCGCAGCGCGGCCAGGGACAGCGTGCCGCCGATGCAGATCAGCGCCAGCGGCAAGGTCGTTTGCGCCAGATACTGGCCGGAGGTTTCCAGCCAGCCAGGCAAGCCAATCTTGAAATAGGCAAAGGGGGCAGCCACGATCACGCTGATGATCAGCGGATTGCTGAACACGCTTTTGCAGATGCTCCACGGATCGGACTTGATCACCGGACTGTACACCGCCAGCACGATGGTCGAGAGGGTGTTGTAGAACAGGATCACCAGCGCCGCGAGGATCGCCCCGAGGGAAATCCCGTAGTCGCCGTACATGCTTGCCGCCAGTGCCAGGCCGATGACCCCGTTGTTACCGCGAAACGCGCCCTGGGTGTAGATCCCCCGGTCTTCCCGCGGGCACTTCCAGATCGCCCAACCCCAGGCGATGGCAAAACACGCCAGGGTCGCGAGGGAGAAATAGATCAGCAGCGCCGGTTGCAGCGCCGCGTGCAGGTCGGCATGCAGGATGCCCAGAAACAACAACGCCGGCATGGTGACGTTGAACACCAGTGACGATGCGGTGTGGATGAAGTTGTCGTTGATCCAGTCGATGCGCTTGAGCAGCACCCCGAGAAACAGCATGGCAAACACCGGCGCGGTGATGTTCAGGGTTTCGAGGAAAATTGCCAGCATGCCGGGGGTAACCTTGGTGGGCGTCGTTAGGGGGCTAATGATAAGCCACTGAGGACTTCGGCGCCTGCTAGATCGCCTTCGTGAGCAAGCCCGCTCCCACATTTGATCAGTGTCGAACACAAAATTTGTGCGCGACGACAATCCAGTGTGGGAGCGGGCTTGCTCGCGAAGCAGGCGACTCGGTCTTAAGTGATCGGCGCCGGGTTGAACAGGGTGATGTCGTTATGCAGCTTGTGCTTTTCAGCCCACGTCTGCTGCTTGCCGCTGGCCACGTCCAGGTAGTAGTGGAACAACTCCCAGCCAAGCTCCTCGATGGAGGCGCGTCCGGTAGCGATTCGGCCCGCGTCGATGTCGATCAGGTCCGGCCAGCGTTGTGCCAGTTCGGTCCGGGTCGAGACCTTCACCACTGGTGCCATGGCCAGCCCGTAAGGCGTGCCACGACCGGTGGTAAACACGTGCAGGTTCATCCCCGCCGCCAACTGCAAAGTCCCGCAAACAAAGTCGCTGGCCGGAGTCGCGCAGAAGATCAGGCCTTTGCGCTTGAAACGCTCGCCAGGGCCAAGCACGCCGTTGATCGCGCTGCTGCCGGACTTGACGATCGATCCCAGGGATTTCTCGACAATGTTCGACAACCCGCCCTTCTTGTTGCCTGGGGTGGTGTTGGCACTGCGATCCGCCTCGCCCTTCGCCAGGTAGCGGTCGTACCAGTCCATTTCCCGCACCAGTTCCTGGGCGACGTCCTGGTTTTCCGCCCGTGAGGTCAGTAAATAAATGGCATCACGTACTTCGGTGACTTCAGAAAACATCACCGTCGCACCGGCCCGCAGAAGCAGGTCCGAGGCATAACCGAGCGCCGGGTTGGCGGTGATGCCAGAGAACGCATCACTGCCACCGCATTGCATGCCCAGAATCAGTTCGGACGCCGGCACGGTTTCCCGGCGACGTTGATCGAGCTTCTTCAAGCGTGTCTCGGCCAGTTCCATGATCTGTTCGATCATTTCGGTGAAACCGTGACTGGAATCCTGCAAGCGGTATAACCAAGGCTCGCTGAGATCCACCGAGCTGTCGTTGTCGTGCATCACTTGCCCGGCCTGCAATTTCTCGCAGCCCAGGCTGATCACCAAGGCTTCGCCACCCAGGTTAGGGTTGCGCGCCAGGTTGCGCACAGTGCGGATCGGGATGTACGCGTCAGTCGCGGTGATCGCCACGCCACAGCCATAGCTGTGGGTCAGCGCCACCACGTCATCGACGTGCGGGTACTTGGGTAGCAACTCATCCTTGATGCGCTTGACCGCATGATCGAGCACCCCGGTCACACACTGCACGGTGGTAGTGATGCCCAGAATGTTGCGCGTGCCGACGGTGCCGTCGGCGTTGCGATAACCCTCGAAGGTGAAACCTTCCAGCGGTGCCTGCGCGGCCGGCACATCGGTGGACAGCGGCAGGCTGTCCAGCGGTGGCGCGGTCGGCATGCGCAGTTGATCTTCCTTGACCCAACTGCCGCGGGGGATCGGCTGCAAGGCATAGCCAATGACCTGGCCATAACGAATCACCTGGCCACCCTCTGGAATGTCTTCCAGGGTGACCTTGTGGCTTTGTGGCACGAAGTCCACGGTGACCAAACCATCGGCAAACTCGGTGCCGGCCGGTACACCCTGATCATTGACCACGATCACTACGTTGTCCCGCTCGTGCAGGCGGATGTAGCGCGGCGAGTCGGAATGTTCAATCAACTGCATGACGCCGCTCCTCAGGAATGCGCTTGAGACAATTTGCCAGGGGCTTCAGTACCGTTCGCTGGTGGCTCTTTGAGCACCACGCGCTTGATCGGGCCCACGATCACCAGGTAGCTGAACACCGCGACCAATGCGTTGCAACCGACGAACACCAGCGCCCATTTGAACGAACCGGTGGAGCTGATGATGTAGCCGATCACGATCGGAGTGGTGATCGACGCAATGTTACCGAAGGTGTTGAACAGGCCACCGCTCAGGCCGGCGATCTGCTTCGGCGAGGTGTCGGACACCACCGCCCAGCCCAGTGCGCCCACGCCTTTGCCGAAGAACGCCAGGGCCATGAAGCCGACGACCATCCATTCTACGTCCACGTAGTTGCACGCCACGATGCTGCTGGAAACCAGCAGGCCAGCAATGATCGGTGCCTTGCGGGCGAAGGTCAGGGAATGCCCTTTACGTAGCAGGTAATCGGAAATCACCCCGCCGAGCACACCACCGATGAAGCCGCAGATCGCCGGCAAGGACGCGATGAAACCGGCCTTGAGGATGGTCATGCCGCGCTCCTGCACCAGGTACACCGGGAACCAGGTCAGGAAGAAATAGGTAATGCCGTTGATGCAGTACTGGCCCAGGTACACGCCGAGCATCATGCGGTTGGTCAGCAATTGACGGATGTAGTCCCACTTCGGACCGTCGGCCTTTTTGCCTTTGCCCTTGTCCTGGTCCATGTCGACCATGCCGCCGTTGTCGGCGATGTGCTTGAACTCGGCGTCATTGATCATCGGGTGCTGGCGTGGGCTGTAGATCACTTTCAGCCAGATCCCGGAGAAGATGATGCCGATCACGCCCATGACGATGAACACGTGCTGCCAGCCGAAGCTGTAGACGATCCAGCCCATCAGCGGTGCGAACAACACGGTGGCAAAATACTGCGCCGAGTTGAAGATCGCCGAGGCGGTGCCGCGTTCAGCGGTCGGGAACCAGGCGGCCACAATGCGTGCGTTGCCGGGGAAGGATGGCGCTTCGGCCAGGCCCACCAAAAAGCGCAGCATGAACAGCGCGACCACGGCGGTGGACATGCCGAACTCGCCGACATACCCCTGCAGCACGGTGAACAGCGACCAGGTGAAGATGCTCAGTGCGTAGATTTTTTTCGAACCGAAACGGTCCAGCAGCCAGCCACCGGGAATTTGCCCGGCCACGTAGGCCCAACCGAATGCGGAGAAGATGTAGCCGAGGGTAACGGCGTCGATGCCGAGGTCTTTTTGCAGGCTGGAGCCGGCGATTGCGATGGTAGCCCGGTCGGCGTAATTGATCGTGGTCACCAGAAACAGCATGAGCAGGATCAAATAGCGGACGTGAGTCGGCTTGGTCGATTGCATGTAGATGTACTCCCACTGATTATTTTTATGCGGGGTGAATCTTTGGTATTTCCCTGTAGGAGCTGCCGAGTGAAACGAGGTTGCGATCTTTTGATCTTCAAAAGCAAAGATCGCAGCCTTCAGCAGCTCCTACAGAGGTATTGCGTTTACGAACCGATGTAACTGGTCTTCACGACCGTGTAGAACTCTTGCGCATAGCGACCTTGCTCACGTGATCCATAGGATGAACCTTTACGCCCACCGAACGGAACGTGGTAATCCACACCGGCGGTCGGCAGGTTGACCATCACCATCCCGGCCTGGGAGTGGCGCTTGAAGTGGTTGGCGTACTTCAAGGACGTGGTAGCGATGCCCGCCGACAACCCGAACTCGGTGTCGTTGGCCATGGCCAGCGCGGCTTCGTAGTCGGCGACGCGGACGATGTTGGCTACCGGGCCGAAGATTTCTTCCTGGCTGATGCGCATCGAGGCTTCACTGTCGGCAAACAGGGTTGGCGCGAGGAAGTAACCCTCGGTGTCGCAGGTCACCAGAGCACCGCCGCTGACCAGACGCGCACCTTCGGACTGGCCGATGTCGATGTACTTCATGTCCTGTTCAAGCTGAGCCTGGGAAACCACCGGACCAATGTCGGTGCCGGCTTTCAGCGCGTGGCCGACCTTGATCAACTTCATGCGCTCGGCCATGGCTTCGACAAACTGGTCGTGGATGCCAGCGGTGACGATAAAGCGGCTGGAAGCGGTGCAACGCTGGCCGGTGGAGTAGAACGCGCTCTGTACCGACAGCTCGACCGCTTGCTTGAGGTCAGCGTCGTCGAGAATGATCTGCGGGTTCTTGCCGCCCATTTCCAGCTGGACCTTGGCCTGGCGCGATACGCAGCTGACGGCGATCTGACGACCGACACCCACGGAACCTGTGAAGCTGATGCCATCGACTTTCGGGCTGTGGACCAGTGCATCGCCAACCACACGACCGCTGCCCATCACCAGGTTGAACACACCGGCCGGGAAGCCTGCGCGGGAGATGATTTCAGCCAGGGCCCAGGCGCAACCCGGAACCAGGTCCGCGGGTTTCAGCACGACGCAGTTGCCGTAGGCCAGGGCCGGGGCGATTTTCCATGCCGGGATGGCGATCGGGAAGTTCCACGGGGTGATCAGACCGACCACGCCCAAGGCTTCGCGAGTGACTTCAACGTTGACGCCCGGACGCACCGACGGCAGGTAGTCGCCGGACAGGCGCAGGCACTCGCCGGCGAAGAACTTGAAGATGTTACCGGCGCGGGTCACTTCGCCGATGGCTTCAGGCAGGGTCTTGCCCTCTTCCCGGGCCAGCAGGGTGCCGAGTTCTTCGCGACGGGCGAGGATTTCAGTACCGACTTTGTCCAGGGAGTCGTGACGCGCCTGAATGCCGGAAGTGGACCAGGCCGGGAACGCGGCACGGGCGGCGTCGATGGCGGCGTGGACTTGAGCCAGGTCAGCCTTGGCGTAGTCACCGATGGCGTCGCTCAGTTCGGACGGGTTGATGTTGGTCGAATAATCGCCACCGGCAACCCATTCGCCGTTGATGTAGTTATCGAAACGCTTTGAATCAGCCACTTGAAGATCTCCTCACGCAAAAGGCCGCTGATTGCTCAGCGGCCTTACTTAATCGGATGTATTACTGCGCGCCCTGCTTGTCGATCAGCGCGGCGAGCATTTCGTACTCTTCGCCGGTCAGGTCGGTCAGCGGTGCACGCACAGGACCTGCGTCGTAGCCGGCAATCTTTGCCCCGGCCTTGACTATGCTCACGGCATAACCGGCCTTGCGGTTACGGATGTCCAGGTACGGCAGGAAGAAGTCGTCGATGATCTTGCCGACGGTGGCGTGATCTTCACGAGCGATCGCGTGGTAGAAGTCCATCGCGGTTTTCGGGATGAAGTTGAACACCGCCGAGGAGTAGACCGGCACGCCCAGCGCCTTGTAGGCCGCGGCGTAGACTTCGGCGGTCGGCAAGCCACCCAGGTAGCTGAAGCGATCACCGAGGCGGCGACGGATCGACACCATCAACTCGATATCACCCAGGCCATCCTTGTAGCCGATCAGGTTCGGGCAGCGCTCGGCCAGACGTTCCAGCAGCGGTGCGTTCAGGCGGCAGACGTTACGGTTGTAGACCACCACGCCGATGTTGACCGATTTGCACACGGCTTCAACGTGCGCGGCAACGCCGTCCTGGCTGGCTTCGGTCAGGTAGTGCGGCAGCAGCAACAGGCCTTTGGCGCCCAGGCGCTCGGCTTCCTGTGCGTATTCGATGGCCTGGCGGGTCGAACCGCCCACGCCGGCCAGGATTGGCACGCTGGAGGCGCAAGTGTCGACGGCCGTCTTGATGATTTCCGAATATTCGCTGGCCGCCAGAGAGAAGAACTCACCGGTACCGCCCGCGGCGAACAGAGCCGAGGCGCCGTATGGGGCCAGCCATTCGAGACGCTTGATGTAACCCGCGCGATTGAAGTCGCCCTGAGCATTGAAATCGGTAACCGGGAAAGACAGCAGACCGGAAGAGAGGATGGACTTCAGTTCTTGTGGATTCATTATTCGAACACCCTGGATAACGACGTTGTGTGAGAAAACCGTTCAGCCCGCGCTGAAGTTGTAGGTCATCGTACAACTTAAAATACAACCGTCAACTGCATTTCATCGCCGGGGGTGAAAACTGTTCGACAAGAATTCGTTGAAGTCCTGTTTTAGAGGGCTTCTTCAGGGGAGCGCAGGGAAGATCACACCTCGAAAAACAGGTGTTCAGGAGATACGTTGTCGGAAGATTGAAGCAGGAGATAAGTAAAAAAGAGGCTGATCGAAGGTCTTGCGGGATGGCTTGCGGCCCCTTCGCGAGCAAGTCGAAGACGGCTTATCGGGCGACCCATCACCAAAAGCAAAAAACCTAAACCCGCTGCGCCTCGGCCTCTTCATGGGCATGACGCAACCGCTCACGGCTGTTGGTCAGATGCAGGCGCATCGCCGCACGCGCCGCATCGGAATCCTGGCGGGCAATGGCGTCGTAGATCTCTTCGTGCTCACGGCTCAGGCGCCCCATGTAGTGCTGCTGGTCGTCATGGGCCAGGCGCGCGGAGTTCAGCCGTGTGCGCGGAATGATGCTGGTACCCAGGTGGGTCATGATGTCAGTGAAATAACGGTTGCCGGTGGACAGCGCGATTTCGAGGTGGAAGGCGAAGTCCGAGGCTACGGCGTCACTGGCGTGAGCGGCGCTTTCATTCAACGCGTCGAGGGCGGCGCGCATATTGGCTAACTGTTCCGGACTACGACGTTGCGCCGCCAATCCGGCGGACTCCACTTCCAGGCTGATGCGCAGTTCCAGGATCGCCAGCACATCTCGCAAGGTCACCACGGTCGCCGGGTCGATACGGAAACCGCTCGGGCTCGGTGTGTCGAGCACGAAGGTGCCGATACCGTGGCGGGTTTCCACCTGCCCTGCCGCCTGCAAACGGGAAATCGCCTCGCGCACCACCGTACGGCTGACACCATGGGCATCCATGATGGCTGACTCGGTGGGCAACTTGTCGCCACGCTTGAGATGACCGTCGCGGATCTGCTCGGACAGCACCGTCACCAGTTCCTGAGCGAGGCTGCGGCGCTTGCGTGGGAGACGTGGAGCGTCGTTCGGGTTTTCCATGGTGAACATCTGTCTCGAAAAAATCGGCGGCTGAAAGCGCATCATAGCGCAACGCGGTTGTACGATCACCACCACCCCTGTAGGAGCTGCCGCAGGCTGCGATCTTTTGACTTTGATTTTTCAAGATCAAAAGATCGCAGCCTGCGGCAGCTCCTACAGGATTTGTGGTGTTTATGCGGTCACGGCCTGGTCCACCAGATGGCCATTCTCGATACGAATGTGCCGCGGGTGGAAGCGTTTCAGGCTGCTGCGATGGCCCACGCTGACAATGCTCAGCCCCGGCAACTCGTCGATCAGCGCCTGATACAGCGTGGCCTCGTCTTCTTCGTCCATCGCCGAGGTGGCTTCGTCCATGTACAGCCATTGTGGTGCATAAAGCAGCGCACGGGCGAAAGCCAGGCGCTGCTGCTCCCCCGGTGACAACATGCGCTGCCAGTGATTGGCTTCGTCGAGACGGGCAATCAGGTGCGGCAGGCGGCAGGTTTCCAGCACCTGCGCGTAGCGTTCGTTCGGATAGGTATCGCCGGGCTGTGGATAACTGAGGACATCACGCAGGGTACCAATCGGCAAATACGGTTTTTGCGGCAGGAACAGGTAGCGCGCCGATGGCAGACGAATACTGCCGTGGCCGGTCGGCCACAGATGTCCCATCGCCCGCAGCAGCGTCGACTTGCCGCTGCCGGAACGACCGCTGAGCATCACACGCTCGCCCTCCTCCACGGTCATGTCGGCGTTGGACAGCAGGTGGCGACCGTCAGTCAGGTCGAGGCCGAGGTTGTGCACCTTCAGCACCGAGCCCGAATTCTGTACGTCGATGGCCGGCGCACGCTCTTCGTTATCACGCATAGCCTGGTGGAAGCTCAACAGACGATCGCAGGTGGCGCGCCAGGAAGCGAGGCTCTGGTAGGCACTGATAAACCAGCTGAAGCTTTCCTGCACGTTGCCGAACGCCGAGCTGATTTGCATCAGCTCGCCCAGTTCGATCTTGCCGGAAAGGTAACGCGGGGCGGCAACCATGAAGGGGAAGATAATGGCGGCCTGGCTGTAACCGGCGGTGAAGAACGTCAGGCGCTTGGACACTTTCATGATGTCCCAGAAGTTATGCCAGACCATCCCGAAGCGATCACTCAACCGACGATTCTCGTTCGGCTCGCCGTTGTACAACGCGATACTTTCGGCATTCTCGCGAATTCGCACCATTGAGAAACGCAGGTCGGCTTCGAAGCGTTGTTGCTGGTTGTTCAGGCCGATCAGGCGACGACCGATCAAATGCGTCAGCCAACTGCCGACCACCGCATAAACCAGCACGCACCAGAACATGTAGCCGGGAATGGTGATGCCGAATACTTCAATGCTGCCCGACACGCCCCACAGAATGATCGAGAACGACACCAGGCTGACGATATTGCGCAGCAGCCCGATACCCAGCTCAAGGGTGTTGGAGGTGAAGTTGTTGAGGTCTTCGGAAATCCGCTGGTCCGGGTTATCGGTGTAACCGCCCTGCTCCAGCTGGTAGTAATTCTTGTCGGCGAGCCAGCGTGCAAAGTGCTTTTCGGTGAGCCATGCCCGCCAGCGGATTGTCAGCATTTGCGTCAGGTACAGCCGGTACACCGCGCCGACGATCGCCACCGCGGCAATCGCGCAGAAGTAAAGGATCAGTTGCCAGAACGCGGCCTCGTCCTTCTTTTGCAGGGCGTTGTAGAAGTCCTTGTACCAGGTGTTGAACCACACCGAGATCCCCACGCTGATCAGCGACAGCGCTATCACCGCGATCAGCAGCGTCCAGGCCTTGGCCTTCTCTTCACTGCGCCAGTAAGGCGTGATCATCGCCCACACTTTGCGAAAAAACTGCCCGCGCACGGCGTCGTTGACCGCGGAATACTCAGCGTTCTGATTCATGGATAAGGCTCGATAGAGAAAAGTACGCACACGAACCGATCATAGATGATCGGTCCGGTTTGTCGCGAGATACGGCCCGCATTCATTCAGCGCAGGTTCAGCGGCGAACGGGACGCTTCTGCAGTTTGCGCTGCAGGGTGCGGCGGTGCATGCCCAGGGCACGGGCCGTGGCGGAGATGTTGCCTTCGTGTTCGGTCAGCACGCGCTGGATGTGCTCCCACTGCAGGCGGTCCACCGACATCGGGTTTTCCGGCACCAGGCTGTCGAGGTCGGCGTGCTCGGACAGCAGCGCCGCCAGCACGTCGTCGGCGTCGGCCGGCTTGCACAGGTAGTTGCAGGCACCACGCTTGATCGCCTCGACGGCGGTGGCAATGCTCGAGTAACCGGTGAGGATCACCACGCGCATTTCCGGGTCCATTTCCAGCAACTTGGGCAGCAGTACCAGGCCGGAATCGCCGTCCATCTTCAGGTCCAGTGCGGCATAATCCGGCAGATCGGCCTTGGCCAGCTCCAGGCCTTCCTCGGCGGAACCGGCAGTGCTGACGCGAAAACCGCGGCGGGCCATGGCGCGGGCCATGACGCGGGTGAATGTGGCGTCGTCATCGACCAGCAACAAATGTGGCAGTTCTTCGCCTTCGACTTGGATCTCTTCACTCATGTTCGTTTCCTCGGGCGACACGGGGCAGGCGCAGCTCGGTGAGCGTGCCACCTTCCTCATGACTGTAGAGTTTCACTGAGCCGCCGGCGCGTGTCACGCTGGCCTTGCTCAAAAACAGGCCCAGGCCGAAGCCTTTGCCCTTGGTGGTAAAAAACGGTTTGCCGATTTGCTCGGCGATGGCCAGAGGCACGCCAGCGCCATGGTCACGAATGCTGATGGTCAAGTTTTCCCAATCCCAGTCCAGCGTCACTTGCAGCCCTTCGGGGCAGGCATCGGCAGCGTTGTTCAACAGATTCAACAAAGCCTGGGTCAGGTCCGGCGGCGGCGCCATGCGCGGGACCGGGCCCTGGCCGAGGCGCTGGAAGCGATAACTGGCTTCCGGGCGCATCAGGTGCCAGCGATTGAGGGCTTCATCGAGCCAATCGGTGACGTCCTGCATCTCCACCGCCAACCGGCGATTGGCCTCGGCGGCGCGTACCAGTTGCTGCAAGGTTTGCTTGCACAACTTGACCTGATCCTGCAGCACGCTCAGGTCGTCCTGCAACATCGGATCATGATGATCCTGACGCATTTCCTTGAGTAGCACACTCATGGTCGCCAGCGGCGTGCCCAGTTCATGGGCCGCGCCGGCGGCCTGGGTGGCGACGGCCAGCAGTTGCTGATCGCGCAGGCCTTCTTCGCGACGAATGGCGCGCAACTCTTCCTGGCGACGCAGTTCTTCGGCCATGCGCGCGGCGAAGAAGGTGATCACCGCAGCCGCGAGGGCAAAGCTCAACCACATCCCATAGACCTGCAGGTTTTCCCGAGCGATCGGGAAGGTTTGCAGCGGGTAGAACTGCGCCAGCAACAGCGTGTACATCGTCAGCGCAATACCCGACAGGATCACCGAATAACGCCATGGCAACGTTACCGCGGCAATGGTCAGCGGCACCAGGTAATAGGAGACGAAGGGGTTGGTCGAGCCACCGGAGAAATACAGCAGCGCACTGTGGATAAACAGGTCGCAGGCCAGTTGCACGGCGTATTCGAGCTCGGTCACCGGCCACGAAGTGCGCAGGCGAATGGCCGTGAACACGCACAGCAGCATTGAACATGCGAGCGTCGCAGCCAGTTGAAACCAGGGCAGTGGCAGCAATTCGAGCCAGTAGGCCAGGCCAACGGAACCGGCCTGGGCGGCCAGCACCAACGTGCGGATGAACGTCAGCCGCCAGAGGTTCTGGCGAGTGGCGGAAGTGATTTGAACGGGGGCGAGCATGAGCTCTCCTGATGAGCGCTCCAGGCGGATCGCAGGGAGTATAACCAAGCGCGGGGGCTGACAGGCAAAAGTGCGGCAAACGGCCACAGCCAAGCTCAATGTTTTAAGGGAACGCTTTTGTGGCGAGGGAGCTTGCTCCCGCTGGACTGCGCAGCAGGCCCTAAGCATTCAACTGTGTAACACAAAGAAAATTTGCATACCGATTTTACGACTGCTTCCCAGCCGAGCGGGAGCAAGCTCCCTCGCCACAAAAAGCCCTGCGCGCACCATCAGTTCTGTATAGAAGTTGTAACTGTGCGAACCGGAGCATAAAAGCTAGAGTCTGATGGTTTCACGCAGGCCTGGATCATACCCCTGCGCACCTTTCAAGGAGCCTTCATGCACACATTCCGCCGCAGCGCCGCCCTCCTCGCCCTGAGCGTTGGCACCGTCGCCAGCCTCCCGGCCCTGGCCGCCGACGAGCTTCATTACAACCAGATTTCCCTGCGCGCCGAAGTCAGTCAGGAAGTGGCCCGCGACCTGATGATCGTGACCCTCTACACCGAAGAACAGAACACCGACCCGGCCAAACTCGCCGCCGATGTCAGCACCACCATGAATAAGGCGCTGGCCCAGGCCAAGCAAGTCAAGAACATCACCCTGCGCCAGGGCAGTCGCAACAGCTACCCGATCTACGACACCAAGGGCCAGAAAATCACCGGCTGGCGCGAGCGTGCCGAATTGCGCCTGGAAAGCTCGGACTTCGCTGCGCTGTCGAAGCTGACCGGCGAACTGCTCACCGACCTGAAAATGGGCGGCATGGACTTCGCCATCGCCACCCCGACCCGCAAGGCCAGCGAAGACGCCCTGCTCAAGGATGCCGTGACCGCGTTCAAGGCCCGCGCCCAGCTTGCGACTGATGCTCTGGGCGGCAAGAGCTACAAAATCGTCAACCTGAACCTCAACAGCAACGGTTATCCACAGCCTTACATGCGCGCGCCAATGATGATGAAAGCCGCCGCCATGGACAGCGCACCGGTGACGCCGGATGTCGAGGCCGGTACCAGCCAGGTCAGCATGACCGCCGATGGCTCGATTGAAGTGCTGATGCCTTGAATCGATAGCCCGTAAACAAAAACGGCGATCATAAAAATGATCGCCGTTTTTTTTGGCAGTTTTCAGGCATGAGCTATAACTGGATAGGTCCACCCGAGAAAAGCCGTCGATTGGCCACTATCGGTGCAACAATAACCACTCTTATTCACGCCATGCCCACCCCACAATCCGGGGTATGAATAAGTAACACCCCGCCCCACGCAGGAGCAACCCGAGCCAGGAACGCACTCTAAAAGTGCGTCATTTGCACCGTAAAAATGCTGCGCAAACGGTCAAATGCGTCAGCAATTATACAAATGCGACATTAAGGTACGTTCGTGCCACCGTTTAAGGCTTGTAGTCGCTCTGGATCTTGCATTGGGTATGGCCCCTGCATAAGTATCCGCAGGCACGACTCACGAGGTCGTCCTCTAATTCCAAAAATGACAACAAATCATGAGGCCACCATGCTTAAACACGCGGTCATTCCGTTCTTAGTTGGCGCAAGCTTGTTAGCCAGCGCACCGTTCGCCCAAGCAGCGACTAACCTGGTGTTCTGCTCCGAAGGGAGCCCGGCCGGTTTCGATCCAGGTCAATACACCACCGGAACCGACTTCGACGCCTCTGCAGAAACCATGTTCAACCGCCTGACGCAGTTCGAGCGCGGCGGCACCGCGGTAATTCCTGGACTGGCGACCAGCTGGGACGTCTCCGATGACGGCCTGACCTACACCTTCCACCTGCGTGAAGGCGTCAAGTTCCATACCACGCCGTACTTCAAGCCAACTCGTGAGTTCAACGCCGACGACGTGCTGTTCACCTTTAATCGCATGATTAACAAGGATGACCCGTTCCGCAAAGCGTACCCGACCGAATTCCCGTACTTCACCGACATGGGGATGGATACCAACATCACCAAGATCGATAAAGTCGACGACAAGACTGTCAAGTTCACCCTCAAGGACGTTGATGCCGCGTTCATCCAGAACATGGCCATGAGCTTCGCCTCGATCCAGTCCGCCGAGTACGCTGCCCAGCTGCTCAAGGAAGGCAAGGCCGCCGACATCAACCAGAAGCCGGTTGGTACTGGCCCGTTCGTGTTCAAGAGCTACCAGAAAGACTCCAACATCCGCTACACCGGGAACAAGGACTACTGGAAGCCTGACGACGTGAAGATCGACAACCTGATCTTCGCCATCACCACCGACCCATCGGTACGTATCCAGAAGCTGAAGAAGAACGAGTGCCAGGTCACCCTGTTCCCTCGTCCGGCCGACCTGAAGGCACTGCGCGAAGACAAGACCCTGAAGCTGCCTGACCAGGCTGGTTTCAACCTCGGTTACATCGCCTACAACGTGATGCCCAAGGTCAAGGGACAAACCGATGCGAACCCGCTGGCTGACCTGAAGGTACGCCAGGCAATGGACATGGCGGTCAACAAGCAACAGATCATCGACTCCGTGTACCAGGGCGCCGGCCAACTGGCCGTCAACGCCATGCCTCCAACCCAGTGGTCCTACGACACCACCATCAAGGATGCGCCGTACAACCCTGAGAAAGCCAAAGAGCTGCTCAAGGAAGCCGGCGTCAAAGAGGGCACCGAAATCGTTCTCTGGGCGATGCCGGTACAGCGTCCTTACAACCCGAACGCCAAGCTGATGGCAGAAATGCTGCAGTCCGACTGGTCCAAGATCGGCCTCAAGGTCAAGATCCAGAGCTACGAGTGGGGCGAGTACATCAAGCGCTCCAAAGGTGGCGAGAACCAGGCGATGCTGATTGGCTGGAGCGGTGACAATGGTGATCCGGACAACTGGCTGAACGTTCTGTTCGGCTGCGACTCGCTGGAAGGCAACAACTTCTCCAAATGGTGCGACAAGAAGTTTGACGACATCGTCAAGCAAGCCAAGCGCACTTCGGACCAAGGCAAACGCACCGAACTGTACAAACAGGCGCAACACGTCCTCAAGGATGCCGTGCCTATGACACCTATCGCTCACTCGACGGTGTTCCAACCCATGCGCGCCAACGTGCAGGACTTCAAGATCAGCCCATTTGGCTTGAACTCCTTCTACGGCGTCAGCGTCAGCAAATAAGGTTTTGCAACGGCGACGTTCCTGACGTCGCCGTTGCTTTATCTTCCGAGAAAGCAGGAATTCGCCTACATCCTAATCCGCAGCTGACTACAGCATCGGGCGAGGACGCGTTGCCATTTCCTACGAGTCTTTAGGACTCTACGCATTTACTGCCGGACCCATGGCTCATACCGTCGGGATCTGACCAGTGCACGCGTGGGTCATCGGTTACTGCTGTGTGCATGGTTTGAAATCAGTGATGCCTCTACGTCCGCGCACGGGACGGCGGCTCATTGACAACATTTGAGAGAAAAGGAAGCGTTATGCGCCATACCCTGGTTTTATCCGCTTTGCTGGGCACCGGTCTGTTGGGCGCCACTTCCATCAGCCAGGCCGCCAACAACAGCCTGGTGTTCTGCTCCGAAGGCAGCCCCGCCGGTTTCGACACGGCGCAGTACACCACTGCGACTGACAACGACGCTGCCGAGCCGCTATACAACCGATTGGCAGAGTTTGAAAAAGGCGCGACCAACGTCGTACCGGGCCTGGCCACGAGCTGGGATATTTCCGAGGACGGCCTCAAATACACCTTCCACCTGCGCGAAGGGGTGAAGTTTCATACCACCAAATACTTCACGCCGACCCGGGACTTCAACGCCGATGACGTGTTGTTCACGTTCAATCGCATGCTCGACCCGCAACAACCTTTCCGTAACGCTTATCCGACAGAGTTTCCGTACTTCAACGGCATGAGCCTGAACAAGAACATCGCCAAGGTCGAAAAGACCGGGCCGCTGACCGTGGTCTTTACGCTCAATAGCGTGGACGCCGCGTTCATCCAGAACATCGCCATGAGCTTCGCCGCCATCCTTTCGGCCGAATACGCCGACAAGCTGCTGGCCGAGGGCAAGCCGAGCGACATCAACCAGAAGCCGATCGGCACCGGGCCGTTCGTGTTCAAGAGCTACCAGAAAGACTCGAACATCCGTTACACCGGCAACCAGCATTACTGGGACCCGAGCCGGGTCAAGCTCGACAACCTGATTTTCGCCATCAACACCGACGCCTCGGTGCGCGTGCAGAAACTCAAGGCCGGCGAGTGCCAGATCACCTTGCATCCACGCCCTGCCGATGTAACCGCGCTGAAGAGCGACCCGGCCCTGCAACTGATCGAGAAGCCTGGCTTCAACCTCGGCTACATCGCCTACAACGTGCGCCACAAACCCTTCGACCAGCTCGAAGTGCGCCAGGCGCTGGACATGGCGGTGAACAAGCAAGGCATTCTCAATGCCGTCTACCAGGGCGCGGGGCAACTGGCGGTCAACGCCATGCCGCCAACCCAATGGTCCTACGACGACACGATCAAGGACGCCGCCTACAACCCGGAAAAAGCCAAGGAGCTGCTCAAGGCTGCCGGCGTCAAGGAAGGCACCGAGATCACCCTCTGGGCCATGCCGGTCCAGCGTCCGTACAACCCCAACGCCAAGTTGATGGCCGAGATGCTCCAGGCTGACTGGGCGAAGATCGGCCTCAAGGTCAAGATCGTCAGCTATGAGTGGGGCGAGTACATCAAGCGCACCAAGAATGGCGAGCACGACATCAGCCTGATCGGCTGGACCGGTGACAACGGTGATCCGGACAACTGGCTGGGCACGCTCTACAGCTGCGACGCCATTGGCGGCAACAACTACTCGATGTGGTGTGATCCGGCCTACGACAAGCTGATCAAGCAGGCCAAGGTCGTCACCGACCGTGAACAGCGCACCCAGCTCTACAAACAGGCGCAGCAGTACCTCAAGCAGCAGGTACCGATCACGCCGGTCGCCCACTCAACGGTCAACCAGCCGCTGAGCGCCAAAATCGAAGGGTTCAAGGTGAGCCCGTTCGGTCGCAATGTTTTCTCGGGTGTCAGCATCGAAAAATAACCGATTAGCCAGAAATGCCGGGGGGCGGATTTTCCGCCCTCACGCAGACGCTTTGCCGTCTTTTGTCAATTTGGCCGACAGCAAACGTTTGCGATGCCGTGAATGAGTTCTAAACCAATAGCCGGATCACAAAAAAAGACCGGCATAAAAAAAAGAAAGTAAGGAGCTTTACCCATGAAACTGAGCAGCACCGCGTTATTGGCCTTGGCCATCAGCAGCGTAACCGCCACGGCTTACGCAGAAACCCAAAGCCAGGCTTTCACCCCGGTTACCGTGAACGAGAAAAACGCCCAGAGCGAAGCCACTGGCTTTGTCGAAGGCCAGTCGATCACCGGCACCACGCGTAACTGGTACGCCAATGAGCAACTGCACCGCGGCGCCAAATTCGCCTACAAAAAAGACGGCGTTTCGACCCCGACCGATCGCCGGATCAACTGGGTCCAGGGCACCATCCTCAAGTACAACTCGGGCTTCACCGAAGGCACCGTGGGCTTCAGCACTGAAGTGGCGGCGTACAACGCCATCGCCCTGGACCAGGACCGCAAAGACCTGGCGTCGAACAACGGCGGCGCACCAGGCAGTCGTCCAGGCGCGGGCAACAACCGTACCCTGACCAAAGAGGGCGGCGACGCTCAAGGCCAGTGGAGCAAACTGGGCCTGGCCAACGTCAAGGCCCGTGTTTCCAACAGCACCCTGACCGCCGGCCGCATGAACTTCAGCAGCCCGATGGTCGACGTAATCGGTAACCGTGCACTGCCTTCGAGCTTCCAGGGCGTGGCCCTGCACAGCGAAGAGCTGAACAACCTGGCCTTCGACCTGGCCACCTTCGACCGCAACTCACCGCGTACCGAAGAAAGCCAGCGCAAATTCCGCACCGAATACGCCAACGGCATCGTCGAAACCGACCACGTTCACACCGGCGGTATCACCTACACCCCATTTGCCAGCCTGACCACCAGCCTCTGGGCGACCCAGGCTGAAGACATCTGGAACCAGTACTACTTCGGCGCCTCCCACGTACTGGGCGACAGCCAGGTATTGAGCCTGACCACCGGCCTGAACTACTACAAAACCAAGGAAACCGGTAAAGCCCTGATCGGCGATATCGACAACGACACCTACTCGCTGTCGTTCGGCCTGACCCACCAGGCCCATACCCTGACCCTCTCGTATCAGGAAGTGAACGGTAACGAGTACTTCGACTACCTGCACGAAACCAACGGTATCTACCTGGCCAACTCCCTGCTGTCGGACTTCAACGGCCCGAACGAAAAATCGTTCCAGGTTGCCTACGGTCTGAACATGGCCGAATACGGCGTGCCAGGCCTGAAGTTCAACATCTACCAGGCTCGCGGCTGGGGTATCGACGGTACTCACTACACCGGCAACGGCGGCGTGGCAGGCAAGGGTTACGATGGCATCCAGTCCCAGGATGGCGAACACCACTATGAATACGGCATCGGCGCGACCTACGCCGTGCAGAGCGGCCCGCTCAAGGCCACCACGATTCGCGGCACCTACACCGCTCACCGTGCCAGCGAAAACCAGGCTGATGGCAGCATCAACGAGTTCCGTCTCGTGACCACGGTTCCGTTCAACATCCTGTAATGCCCGTGCCGAACGGCTGATTCAATGACGGATCGGCCGTTCGGCTTTTGTCCTTTAACTGATTGCAGAGGGTTCTTGATGAAAATGCTTCCCCTACGTGCGGCCATCGCGGCTGCGTTGCTCAGTGTCGCTGTTGGTGTCTCGGCCAAACCCCTGGTGGTTTGTACCGAAAACAGCCCCGAAGGCTTCGACATGGTCCAGTACACGACTGCAGTCACAGCCGATGCGGTGGCCGAAACCATCTTCAATCGCCTGGCAGACTTCAAGCCCGGTACCACCGAAGTGATTCCGGCACTGGCCGATTCCTGGGACATCAGCGAAGACGGTCTGAGCTACACGTTTCATCTGCGTAAAGGCGTCAAGTTCCACACCACCGAATACTTCAAGCCGACCCGCGACATGAATGCCGACGACGTGGTCTGGAGTTTCCAGCGCCAGCTGGACCCGAATCATCCATGGCACAAACTGTCGAGCGTGGGCTTCCCGTACTTTGAAAGCATGGGCTTCAAGGAACTGCTGAAAAGCGTCGAGAAAGTCGACGACAACACGGTCAAGTTCACCCTGACCCGTCGCGAAGCGCCGTTCCTGGCCGACATCGCCATGGCCTTCTCGTCGATCTACTCCGCCGAGTACGCCGACCAGTTGCTCAAGGCCAACAAGACCGGCGACCTGAACAACAAGCCGGTCGGCACCGGCCCGTTCGTCTTCCAGCGCTACAACAAGGACGCCCAGGTTCGCTTCAAGGCCAACCCGGACTACTTCCGAGGCAAGCCTCCGGCTGATGCGCTGATCCTGGCCATCGCCACCGACAACAACGTGCGCCTGCAGAAGCTCAAGGCCAACGAGTGCCAGGTCGCGCTGTATCCAAAACCGGATGACATTCCGAGCATCAGGAAAGACGACAAGCTGAAAGTCGATGAGCTGAATGCGATGACCGTCGCGTACATCGCCATCAACACCACGCACAAGTACCTTAGCGATGTACGGGTGCGTAAAGCCATCGACATCGCCTTCGACAAGGAAGCGGCTGTCAACGCGCTGTTCGGCAAGGGCAATGCAACAGCCGCCGTCAACCCGTTCCCGGACACCCTGCTGGGCTACAACCACACCCTGAAGAACCCGGTCCGCGATCTGGACAAGGCCCGTGCCCTGCTCAAGGAAGCCGGCGTACCGGAAGGCACCACCTTCACCCTGTTCACCCGCAACGGAGGCGGTGCAACCAACCCGAACCCGATGCTCGGTGCGCAGATGATGCAGGCCGACCTGGCCAAGGTCGGGATCAAGATCGACATTCGCGTGATGGAATGGGGCGAAATGCTCAAACGCGCGAAAAACGGCGAGCACGACATGGTTTCCGCCGGATGGGCGGGCGATAACGGCGACCCGGATAACTTCCTGACGCCTATGCTCAGTTGTGAAGCGGCCAAGAACGGCGAAAACTACGCGCGCTGGTGCAATGACAAGTTCCAGGCCCTGATCGATCAGGCCCGGGAAAAAACCGACCCGGCCGAGCGTGCAGCCCTGTACGAGCAGGCCCAGCTTATTTTCAACCAGGACCAACCGTGGATCAGCTTGGCCCACACTAGAATGTTTACCGCAATGCGCAACAACGTAGAGGGCTATCACATTAGCCCCCTGACCACGAATAACTTCGCCACCACCCAGGTGAAGTAATAAGAAAACTCCCGGCATTCCTGACCCAGGCATGCCGGGCACGCCTAACCGGCTGATGAGGTACAACACACGATGTTTAGTTTTATTGCCCGCCGACTGGGGTTATTGATCCCCACGTTCTTCGGCATCACCCTGCTGACTTTCGCGTTGATTCGCATGATCCCGGGCGACCCCGTGGAAGTCATGATGGGAGAACGCAGGGTCGATCCCGAAATGCACGCTCAGGCAATGGAACGCCTAGGTCTGAACAAACCCCTGTATGCCCAGTACCTGGATTACATCGGCAAGCTGGCCCACGGCGATCTCGGGGAATCCCTGCGTACCCGTGAAAGTGTGTGGAGCGAATTCACCTCCCTGTTCCCCGCGACCCTGGAACTGTCCATGGCCGCCCTGTTGTTCGCCGGCATCCTGGGCCTTCTGGCCGGGGTGATCGCGGCACTCAAGCGAGGATCCCTGTTCGACCATGGGGTGATGGGTGTCTCCCTGGCGGGATACTCGATGCCGATCTTCTGGTGGGGCCTGATCCTGATCATGTTCTTCTCGGTGAGCCTGGGCTGGACCCCGGTGTCCGGGCGGATCGACCTGCTCTACGACATCGAGCCGCGCACCGGCTTCATGCTGATCGACACGCTGCTGGCCGACGAGCCGGACGCCTTCTTCGACGCCCTGCACCACCTGATCCTGCCGGCCATTGTGCTCGGCACCATTCCGCTGGCAGTGATCGCGCGGATGACCCGCTCGTCGATGCTCGAAGTGCTGCGTGAAGACTACATTCGCACCGCCAAGGCCAAAGGCCTGTCGCCGGCGCGCGTCGTGTTCGTACACGGCCTGCGTAACGCGCTGATCCCGGTACTGACGGTGGTCGGCCTGCAAGTCGGCACCCTGCTGGCCGGTGCGGTCCTGACCGAAACCATCTTCTCGTGGCCCGGCATCGGCAAATGGCTGATCGAAGCCATTGGTGCCCGGGACTATCCGGTCGTACAAAACGGCATCCTGTTAATCGCCTGCCTGGTGATTCTGGTCAACTTCGTAGTGGACATCCTCTACGGTTTTGCCAACCCACGCATCCGTCATCAGCGCTGAGATCATGACCATGACCACTCCAATTCCATCGGTAGCAGTCGATCAAAGCCTGCTGTACCCGTCTCCATACAAAGAATTCTGGCAAGCGTTCTCCAAGAACAAAGGCGCCGTCGCCGGCCTGATGTTCATGCTGCTGGTGATTTTCTGCGCCATCTTCGCCCCGTGGGTTGCCCCTCACGATCCTAGCGAGCAGTACCGCGATTTCCTGCTGACCCCGCCAGCCTGGCTCGAAGGTGGGCAACTGCAGTTCCTGCTCGGTACCGATGAGCTGGGCCGCGACCTGCTGTCGCGACTGATCCAGGGTTCGCGCCTGTCGCTGCTGATCGGCTTGTCGTCGGTGGTGATGTCACTGATTCCGGGCATCCTGCTGGGCCTGTTCGCCGGGTTCTTCCCGCGCGTGCTCGGTCCGACCATCATGCGTCTGATGGACATCATGCTGGCCCTGCCGTCCCTGCTGCTGGCCGTGGCGATCGTCGCCATCCTCGGCCCTGGCCTGATCAACACCGTGATCGCCATCGCCGTGGTGTCCCTGCCGTCGTACGTTCGCCTGACCCGCGCTGCGGTGATGGGCGAACTGAACCGCGACTACGTGACCGCCGCGCGCCTGGCCGGTGCCGGCTTGCCGCGCCTGATGTTCGTCACCGTGCTACCCAACTGCATGGCGCCGCTGATCGTTCAGGCCACCCTGAGCTTCTCCTCGGCGATCCTCGATGCCGCCGCACTGGGCTTCCTCGGCCTTGGCGTACAACCGCCAACCCCTGAGTGGGGCACCATGCTGGCTTCGGCCCGCGACTACATCGAACGCGCCTGGTGGGTGGTGAGCCTGCCTGGTTTGACCATTTTGCTCAGCGTGCTGGCAATCAACCTGATGGGCGACGGCCTGCGCGATGCGCTGGACCCGAAACTCAAGAACGCCGCCTGAGGAGATTCCCATGTCACTGCTAGAAATCAAGAATCTCAACGTTCGCTTCGGCGACAAAAACGCCACGCCAGTGGTCGATGGCCTCGACCTGAAAGTGGACAAGGGCGAAGTGCTGGCCATCGTTGGCGAGTCCGGCTCCGGCAAATCCGTGACCATGATGGCGCTGATGGGCCTGATCGAGCATCCGGGGATCGTCACCGCTGACGCCCTGAACTTCGACGGCAAGAACATGCTCAAGCTCAACAATCGTCAGCGTCGACAGATCGTCGGTAAAGACCTGTCCATGGTCTTCCAGGATCCGATGACCGCGCTGAACCCGAGCTACACCGTCGGCTTCCAGATTGAAGAAGTGCTGCGCCTGCACCTGAAAATGTCCGGCAAGGCGGCCCGCAAACGCGCCATCGAACTGCTGGAAAAAGTCGAGATCCCGGGTGCCGCCAGCCGTATGGACGCTTACCCGCATCAACTGTCCGGTGGCATGAGCCAGCGTGTCGCGATTGCCATGGCGATTGCCGGCGAACCGAAACTGCTGATCGCCGACGAACCGACAACGGCGCTGGACGTGACCATCCAGGCACAGATCATGGACCTGCTGCTGGCATTGCAGAAAGAGCAGAACATGGGCTTGGTGCTGATCACCCACGACCTCGCCGTCGTGGCCGAAACCGCCCAGCGCGTGTGCGTGATGTACGCCGGCCAGGCGGTCGAAGTCGGTCAGGTGCCGCAACTGTTCGACATCCCGGCGCACCCGTATAGCGAAGCGCTGCTCAAGGCGATTCCGGAACACAGCCTCGGCGCCGCGCGTTTGTCGACCCTGCCGGGCATCGTGCCCGGTCGCTACGACCGTCCGCAGGGTTGCCTGCTGTCGCCGCGCTGCCCGTACGTGAAAGACAACTGCCGTCAACAACGTCCGGCCCTTGACCAGAAAAGCAACAGCCTCGCTCGCTGCTTCTACCCGCTGAACCAGGAGGTGGCGTAATGGCCGTCGTTCTTACCGCCCGCGACCTGACCCGTCACTACGAGGTGTCCCGAGGCCTGTTCAAGGGGCACGCCACCGTGCGCGCCCTCAACGGCGTGTCGTTCGAACTGGAAGCCGGCAAGACCCTCGCTGTCGTCGGCGAGTCGGGTTGCGGCAAGTCCACCCTGGCACGTGCCCTGACCCTGATCGAAGAGCCGTCCTCCGGCTCCTTGAAAATCGCCGGGCAGGAAGTTGCCGGGGCCGACAAGGCCCAGCGCAAGCAACTGCGCAAAGACGTGCAGATGGTGTTCCAGAGCCCGTACGCCTCGTTGAACCCACGGCAGAAAGTCGGTGATCAGCTTGCAGAACCGCTTCTGATCAACACCAGCCTGAGCGCCTCCGAACGTCGCGAGAAAGTCCAGGCGATGATGAAGCAGGTGGGCTTGCGTCCCGAGCACTATCAGCGTTATCCGCACATGTTCTCCGGCGGCCAGCGCCAGCGGATCGCCCTGGCCCGGGCGATGATGCTGCAACCGAAAGTGCTGGTGGCGGACGAACCGACCTCGGCGCTGGACGTGTCGATTCAGGCGCAGGTGCTCAACCTGTTCATGGATTTGCAGCAAGAGTTCAACACCGCCTACGTGTTCATCTCCCACAACCTGGCAGTGGTACGCCACGTTGCCGACCACGTGATGGTGATGTACCTCGGTCGTCCGGTGGAAATGGGCACGAAAGAGGACATTTACTCACGCCCTCTGCACCCCTACACCCAGGCGCTGCTGTCGGCGACGCCGGCCATCCACCCGGATCCGGACAAGCCAAAAATCAAGATCGTCGGTGAACTGCCCAACCCGCTGAACCCGCCGTCCGGCTGCGCCTTCCACAAGCGCTGCCCGTACGCCACCGAGCGTTGCAGCACTGAAGAGCCGGCCCTGCGCCTGCTCGACAACCGCCAGGTGGCTTGCCACTACGCCGAGCAATTCCTCGACGGCGCGGCATAAAAAATGTGGGAGCGGGCTTGCTCGCGAAGGCGTCATTCCAGTCAACATCAATGTCGACTGACAGATCGCTTTCGTCGGAACGCCGCCCGGAGCAAGCCCGCTCCCACAGGGATTGAGTAGTTCAAGTAAATACGCGTTAACCCGACCCCTTCCACCTCGATTGAGCATCACTCAGGTAGAAGGGGTTTTCTTTTGCCCGCTATCGAGCGACTACGTCTGGCTGTCGCCCTCTTCTTCATCGGTGTCCGGCTCGTCGGTGGTCGAGTCATCGTCGTTGTCCGCACCACCCTGCCCCTGATCTCCCGGTTCCGATTCGGACTTGGCGATCATCAACCCCGCATAACCCGCCTGCCCGCTCGAAGCCTGTTCCCCATGATCGATACACTCGGCCCACGCCATCGAAGTGCCGAGCGAGAGCATCACCATCACCTTCAACAGCAGTAAAACGCGAAACAATCTGTTCATAGCCGATTCCGTCCTTTCGTTGAGTGCCTGTCTGGCGCTGAGTCAAATCTAGTTCCGATCAGCCGGGTTCTCCAGTTGGACGTTGTCGATCGGGGGAAAATGCCATGGGTTTGGAGACTGGTTTGGAATAAAAGTTATGCCGAAAAGATCAAAGCGTGTTCCGCCTTCCAGAACGCTTGTGCTCCCACAGAACTCCTCGCAGGATTCGCGGGATGTACGCAGGACAGGACTTCCGCGATCGGCACGTTTACTCAAAGGACACAGCATGATCAACAGGCCAATGACCGCGACTATGACGACACTCGCTTCTGTATCGACCATTTCCAGACCAAGCTGCTGCACCTGGCAGACGGTTTCCAGACTGCGACGGGGCAACGTCTGGCGCAGGTTCGTCATGAGCGTTTGAAGGGGTTTGTGGAGCAGTTCAAGGAAGAGATCGGGATTGGCTGATGCGCCAGGAGCACTGAACCTGCACAACTCAGGAAAGGACAAGCGCCATGGATCTGTCGCAAACACTGCTGCAACTTGAACAACGCCTCCTGTCACACACGACTCGACGAAATGCTGAAGAAATCTCACGCTTGCTCGCGGATGACTTTATCGAGTTCAGCGCCATTGGCGGCATCTGGAGCAAGGCCGAGGTGGTCGAGCAGTTGCCCCATGAGTCGTTTATCCAACGGAGCATCAGCCATTTTGCCATCAAGGCATTGTCAGAAGAGACCGCCTTGGTGACTTATCATTGTTACGTCGACAGCCACGGCCATCCCGGCGCAGTCCACAGTTTGCGTAGCTCCATCTGGCGTAATCGGGGCGAGCAGTGGCAGATGGTTTTCCACCAGGGGACATTGATTCCCAGTGAACAATGACGCAGGCATTCATGGCGAATCCGGATCCCTCGCGAGCAAGCTCGCTACAGGGGTTTGCGGCGGACAAATCCAGAGCGGTTGTAGGACTCGAAGTGCAACTACACCGCCTTGCGCCATTGCCTACAACTACGCCAGAATCCGCCGGCTTGTGCGCCAGGACCCTGGTCTCTATCGTTTGCGCGCCGCTGCCAATCCAGCGGCCGGGTTTAGCGATCCAAACCATTCATAGGCGTCACAGCGCCCCAGACTTAAGTGCAGTCTTTCATGTCTGCAATTTGTGTCATGGCGGCTGTGCGTGGGAGACCTGCGGGTCTACCCGGGGTTCCTGTGTCCCGGATCGCTAACCTGCGTACAGCTGCCACCCTTACTTGTTTAGCGATAGGTCATGGTGGTTCGAGTTTTCATAGGAGACGCGCCATGGTTAAACACACGCCCAATCCCCCTGAATCAGAAGCCGAAAGCGCCACCCACCGCGCTTCCAGACTCCATCTAAAACCCGCCATCCTGAAAAGCAACGCACCGCACAATCCCAGCACGATGTTCGTCATTGCACCCGACATCGACACCGAAAGCCTGTTGGCCCATGCCTGCGAATCACTGGCCTCGGCAAGCGTCATGGCCAGCGATTTCGCCACCTTCCTGGACGGCCCGCAGCGCAGCATGTTGCTGGGTATCCAACAGGTGATCATGCTGGCCGACCTGGCAGTCAACCGCGCACTGGATAACGTCGCTCCGCTGGATTAAGTGCTGAACCTTGTGGCGCAGGAAGCGGCTTCCTCGCCACAGCGCTCGGCTCCATTGTTTTAACCCTGTCAAAAAGCAGCCGCTGCACCTGGCGCCGACAAAATCGCGAACGGTCCTACAGGTACGCAGCATCAACACTCGGATGCATCCTACGCGAGCGTCGGATGCTTCCTATATCAACCTTTTTTACCTTCCTGAAAGCTGTCGAGCGCTTGAACGCGGGAGGCAACGAAGCCTCCCCGTCCGCTTCAACAGCCCAGGGAGGCCTGATTTTGTCCAACGCACCGCGTACCTTTTTCGACCACAGCCGCCACACACTCTGGGTCCGGGAGCTGGACGCCCCCCTCGACGTCCTGGCCTTCCACGGCGAAGAACACCTCAGCCAACCCTTCAGCTACTGCATCGAGTTCACCTCCAGCCAACTCGACATCGACGCCGAGCTCATGCTTGGCCAACCCGCCAGCTTCAGCCTGCACGCGCTGCCGGAAAAGGTCTCGTCGCTGATCTTCGAACCGTCCGAAGTCAAGCCGCTGCGCAGCTTGCACGGGGTAATCATCGGCTTCAAACGCCTGTCCGCTTCCATCGACGAGGCACGCTACGAAGTCACCCTGCAACCGCGCCTGGCGCTGCTCGCGCGGGGCCGGCAATACCGGATCTACCAGCACCGGTCGGTGCCGGAAATCGTCGAGCACATCCTGCGCAGTCGCCACGATTTCAGGGGCCAGGACTTCCTCTTCCACCTGCACCGCGAATACCCCCGGCGCGAGCAGGTGATGCAATACGGCGAAAGCGACCTGGCCTTCATTGCCAGGTTGCTGGCCGAAGTCGGCATCTGGTACCGCTTCACCAGCGACGAACGCCTGAGTATCGACGTCGTCGAATTCCACGACTCCCCGCGCGCCTACCAGTTCGACGTCGAGTTGCCGCTGCGTCCGCTCTCCGGGTTGAGCAGCAGCGGTGAGGACAGCGTCTGGGCCCTGCAGTCGGAACACCAGGTGGTGGAGCAGCACGTGAACATCCGCGCCTACCACCACCGGGACGCCCGCGCGTACCTCGACGGCGACATCGACCAGACGCGCGGCGCCAAGGGCACCTACGGCGAGGCCTATCACTACGCCGAACCCTACACCGCGCTCGGCGACCGCCATGCCAGCGTGGTCAAGCGCCTGTTCATCGGCGTCGACCAGGGCCTGAGCCTGTTCGTACGCAAGCTGGGGATCAAGCTGATCGCCAATCAGGGCCCGGTGAGGGTGCAGGCGCAGAACGATCGCCTGGAGCTGATCGCACGGCACGGGTTGGAGATCACCAGC